>Ga0194122_10000027_pt1 | contig 205553 bp, 182 predicted proteins | sample TA2MahCa10mmetaG_FD_155487 | JGI IMG/M metagenome (GOLD analysis project Ga0194122, IMG submission 155487) | Freshwater microbial communities from Lake Tanganyika, Tanzania - TA2015021 Mahale Deep Cast 10m | ecosystem: Environmental > Aquatic > Freshwater > Lake | place: Tanzania: Lake... | reverse complement strand
TGATGATGGAAATTGTCGCGAATAACGATTGGAAAAGGGGCATATATTTCTCCAGCAATCGAGGGTCTAGTTTTTCTCTCGCGCTGCTTTCCTATGGTTGGGTAAAACAAGTTGGTATGGCCTATGTTTTAACCCCGCTCAACCCGATGACCAAGGGCCAACCCAATTTCTATGACCTGCAAGAAATGTATCGCAATATTACTTCGGTCTATCAATATGGCGCAATGGCAAATCCAAAAGTATTGACCGACTACTACGCCCGAAGGCATACAACGCAATTTCGGGCAAACTTTCTATTGCTTGCCGAACAACTTTATCTCGAAAATAAGCGCGAACAGGCTATTAAGGTACTAAATCAATCGTTAGCGGTTATGCCTGCCGAAATTGTTATTGATATGGGAGAGGTTCACGGATGTGACCCCCTGAATATGTTGAGTTATAATGCCCAGCACCAATCTTACTCATATATGGATCAACAGGTCAGGGCTAAATGCAGTGGAAATTTGAACGAGTATGTTCAATTGTATTATTTGTGTAAATCATTTAACAAGGGGGAACAATTAGGAAACAAGGTACTAGATCAGTACGAAAGCGTCTTAAAATTTTACAAAAACACCTCTGCTCAAATCTGCACAAAACTTGACAATGCGGCCGAACTTTTTGCGGTAACGGACGGGATATTCAAAATGCATTCAACCCTTCAAGATCCCAGCGTCAATGCAGTGAATTCGAAATTTTCTGAACGTTTAATGAAAAACATTAACCAGATATATAAAAGCATCTTGCCCAAATTATCCGCAGAACTTATTCGCTTAGGAAACGAACACGATGAGCCCGTTTCGAGCGGAGCAGGGAATTACAGCCAACAATATGGGTCTTTAAATCAAAACCTAGAGGCTATTGGCCAACATTACGGGTATTTAGAAAGGACTGCACCAGCTCCTTCCCCACCCAATACAAGCGAAACGCCTGTTCCCCTTCCAATGCTACGAGGGCAATAGCGATGAACCGAGTTACCATTCGAATTTTACGCAGTTTATTTCCCAAATGGATTTGGTTTAACGACCATTCAGAAGGGGTCACCGTTACGTTTGACGACGGTCCTCATCCTGATGCAACACCTATAGTTCTTGAGATTTTAAAAAAACACCAAGTTCAAGCGGTTTTTTTTTGCGTAGGTAAGAGTGTAGAAAAATATCCGGCGCTTTTTCAGCAGATTGTTCGGGAAGGGCACCTTGTTGGTAATCATACTTATCATCACGAAAACGGGTGGCTAACAGATGCTCAAACTTACTTGGCCTCTGTGGATCGTTGTGCGAGCGTCTTTGAGAGCCGTTTATTTCGTCCCCCTTACGGAAAACTGCCGGGGTTTACGACTCAAAAAATATTAAGTCGAGGGTATAAAATTGTTCTATGGTCGTGGTTTAGCTACGATTTTCACCCCAAAATGACCTTGAAAAAACTCAATAAACGCATCCAAAACATTTCAGGAGGCGACATCTTAGTTTTTCACGATAACGCTAAAACCGCCGGAAAAATCGGCGATTATTTAGAGCTTACCCTTTCGAATTTGGTTTTGCGAAAAATACCCACACAACCCTTAAATACAACATGAAAACTACGCGCAGTAAAACTCTCCTAATCTTCCTATCGCTTTACATTCTGCTCCAATTTTGTTGGTGGGGATACCTGCTTTTACAGAGCAATTCAACTAAAATGCTGATGGTATTGGGGGAGGGGACCGTTTTTCTTGCGATCCTTTTCTACGGAATTGGGCGTTTGTACAGCAGCATTCAACAGGAATTGGCACTGCATCAAAGACAAAGCAATTTTCTGCTGTCCGTGACTCATGAATTAAAAACGCCTTTGGCAAGCGTGCAGCTGGTTTTGCAAACTATGTTGAAACGCTCGTTTGAAGGAAGGCAATTAAAAGAATTTACCGAAAAGGCCCTAGATGAGAACAAAAAATCCCAACAGCTCATTGAAAACATTTTACAAGCATCGGGCCTCGAGCAAAAGGCCCTCAATGTGCACCTAACCCAGGTTGCGCCTCAGGAATTCCTTCGCGAATTTACCTTGCATTTTCCTGAGTCAAAATATAACATCCTTTGGAAAAGTCAAGACAACACCCCTTTCCAATGCGATATTCATATGTTGACGTTCATTTTAAAAAACCTCATCGAAAATGGATTTAAATATGGAGGCACCCAAATTTGCGTGGAATTTATTGCTCAAAAAACATCCCTTGAAATACACGTAATCGACAACGGCATTGGAGTCTTAGAAATGGATCGCCCTTATATTTTTGATAAATTTTACCGCTCTGGAAACGATCAAATCAGAGAGCGCAGCGGTACGGGATTAGGCCTTTACATTGCTCGCGAAATGGCTGTGCTTCAGGGGGGTGGTTTAAATTACCAAGCCTTGTCCAAGGGTTCGTGCTTCATCGTATCTTTGCCCTATGGCAAATAAAGCGGCGCTCATTATTCTCGATGGATGGGGGATTGGAGATCAGAGCCGCGCTGATGCTATCTACCATGCTCATACGCCTTTCATGGACCATCTTTATGCCAATAATCCCTCCTCAACTCTTACAACGTGTGGCGAGGCAGTAGGCCTTCCAAGCGGGCAGATGGGAAATTCGGAAGTCGGACACCTGAACCTCGGGGCAGGTAGGGTTATTTATCAAGAATTAACCCGCATTAATCGCTCCATTGAGGACGGAAGTTTTTATAACAATCCTGTGCTCTCTGATGCATTATCCTATGCTAACCTAAACGGTAAAAAGGTGCATTTACTCGGCCTGGTTTCAAATGGAGGGGTCCATAGCGCATACCATCACCTGGAAGCCTTAATTCACCTTTGTACCAAGTCCAATGTAAAAAACACGTTCATTCATGCGATTACGGATGGTCGGGATTGCAGTCCCAAAAGTGCACTAAAAGACCTTTCCCGTTTATTAACGTTCGAAAGTGATGCGGTGAGGTTGGCTTCGATCATCGGACGATACTATGCCATGGACCGCGATAACCGATGGGAACGTATTGCTAAGGCCTATGAATTATTCGTTCGCGGTCAAGGTAAAAAAACCAAAACCCCTTTATTGGAAATAACGCGTTACTATAAGCAGGGAGTTACCGACGAATTTTTGCCGGGTTTGGTGGTAGACCCAGCCGGAATCATTGAACAAGGAGACGTGGTGATCAGTTTCAATTTCCGGACCGATCGCCCACGAGAAATTACCAAGGCCTTGACTCAACAAGCTTTTCCTGAACACGGAATGGTTCCTCTCAAGCTGCGATATCTTACAATGACTCCCTACGACGAAACTTTTCAAAACGTTGAGGTAATTTTTGATAAAACGGCATTAAAAAATACGCTAGGGGAAATCCTCTCAAACGAACAAATACGTCAGGTACGAATTGCTGAAACGGAAAAATACCCTCACGTCACGTATTTTTTCAATGGCGGGAGAGAGGTGCCTTTCCCTCTTGAACACCGAATCATGGTGCCTTCACCTAAAGTACCAACCTATGATTTACAACCTGAGATGAGCGCGCCTGAGGTTACTGAACAACTTCTTGCTTATCTGGATAACCACCTTGCCGAATTCATCTGCCTTAATTACGCCAATCCTGATATGGTGGGGCATACGGGAAATTATGCGGCAATTATCAAAGCCGTGGAAACAGTTGACCGCGAGTTGCGTCGTTTGGTGAATGATCTCATGAAAAAGAAGTATAACATCCTCGTCCTTGCTGACCACGGAAATGCTGACCTTGCTGAAAACCCCGACGGCAGTTCCAATACCGCTCACAGCTTAAATCCCGTTCCCTGCATCTTAATCAATAGTTCCTTCCAACGGATGAATGGTGGAATTTTGGCGGATGTGGCTCCTACGCTCTTGGAACTCATGGATGTCCCCATTCCTCCCGAAATGACCGGACGATCCCTTATTATCAAAGAGGCTTAAGCCCTTTAAATTATTTTATCCCCAAAATTTGCTTTGCTTGGGCATCGCTGGGATCTACATCGTATACGATTTGAAAGTATTCTTTCGCCTTTACAGGATCTTTCTCCGAGGAAGCCCCGTAATATCCTCCCATATACCGAGCCGACTCAATCACCATTTTCTTATTGGACTCTTTTTTTCGATCATCGCCTACTACAATCTCCAAAACTTTTGAGTAATAAGGCTTGGCCAACCAAAGAGCATTGGTGGGATCCATTTGAAAATTACATCTTCCTCTCCACATGTAAGCAGGCGCGTAATTAAGTGACATCGCCGCAACCTTAGCAAATAAAGTGTCTGCTTCCTTAAAGTTCTTAGGGCCCGAAAAATAGCACTGACCAAGGTTATAAAGCTCCTGCAGCGTCAACTCAACGACCGATTGGCGCCTCATGTAGGTTTCAATCGCCTTATCGTACTTCTTCATCCTCCAATATTCGCGGGCCATTTCTGACGACAACTCTTTCAACGCGTTTTCGCTTAACAGCATGGCCTTTTCCCATTCCATCAACCCAAGCGAGTCGCTGCCCGTTTTCATTAAAAGGGCACCCCTCGTTTTAAAATCTAAGTAGGTAAGTTCCTTTTCCGGAGCCAGATTAAAAAACCGATTACTGGCGTCGAGACCTAGTTGCATGGCATTACTTAAGTTTTGGCATTCTAGATACGATTTTGCTAAAATTCGCTCCGTATAAAAATTTATCAGCCCTTCTTGATTAACTCCCACAACCATTTCAATAGCCTCACAATATTGTTTCGCTTTATACAAGGCACCGGCATAACGGTAACGAGAATCTCGGTTGTTATTCAAGGCAAGAAACTTTTTCCAATCTTGAATGGCCAAATTCATTTTATCAAAACGCATTAACATTTCCGCCCGTTCTCGATATGCAGGAGCAAAGGTGGAATCAATCGCAATAGCCTCCTTATAAATTCTATTCGCCTCTACTTCGTTTTCCGCTGCTTGGTAAATGTTGGCAACGCGCAATTTACCCCGAGGTGATTTCGGATTTATTTCAAGTACCTTGTTATAACTTTTAATCGCCTCGTTTGCATTGAGGGCTGTGTTGTTGGTTAAGGCAATTTTTTTAGCTTGTTCATATAACGCATCTCCCTGCAATAAATAATTATCCTCGTTGGTAGGATCTTTTTCGATCGCCTCAAGCAATAGAGTAAGCGCTTGATCTAAATCTTTGATTTCAGACTTTATGTATCCTTCAGCTGCACCCCTTAACACTTCAGAACGCTTAGCAACTAATTTTTTTCCTTTAGTTAATTCAAGGGCTTTATTAAGTTCAACCTGAGCGGCAGCCTTATCTCCTTTTATCCAAAGGGATCTTAACTTACCGACCATCGGCATTGGATTGATGTTATCCACCTCGAACCCTTTATTCCAGGTTAAAACTGCAGAGTCTATTTCTCCTTTTTTGAAATAGCAATCGCCAAAATAGTAATAGGCATTTCCGTCATTTGGCGTTGTTGCAACCAATCTTTTAAAGTCTCGGAGCGCTTCAGGATACCGTTCATTGTTCGTTTTCTTAATCGCGTCGCCCAAGGACTGACCCAATAAATTCAAAGTCGCACATACGAATAAGCCGAATAAAATATACTGCTTCATGATGGTGTTTTTATACTTAATATCAATAAGGTTGCCAAAGTTACTTCGGTTTTAGGATAACACAAAAGAAATTGTGACTTAATTCGTTGTAAGTTGAATCAAACGAACAGGAGTCTTTGCAGGGACCAGTTCCGATTTTTGGACCAATAACTGTCCTTTCTCGCCAAGCATAAAAATCACGAATCCCGTATTCAGCCCAGCACGCCTACCCTTGTTAATTAACCACATTTCACGGTGTAAGGGGTATTCTTGCGTCCATATGGTTCCTGCGTAGGGCTGAAAACCAACTGCGCCCTCTACCTTGCTTACATACAACACTCTTAAACTGTCTAAAAAATTCATAACATTAAGGTCTTCTTGGTCTGATATCCAATTCACTCCGATAAACCCTAACGCGTTGGGATTTGTTTTAACATAATTGATCACTTGTTCGTTAGACGACAAAGCATACACGGAATTTGACAACGTTTTCTTTCCCGACAAGTTCGTCAAATAATTAAAATTTGCTGAATTAACTTTATCAAAAACCATTTTAACGGGCTTACCTGAGGCGGGCCACTTAGCACCATCTTCAGATAACCATGTTTTCAAGCGCCCAACGGAAACAGAGGTGTCCTTGTTCGAAGGGTGCACAATAAGCGCTACTGCGTCATAAGCCATTAAATGGCTTTTAACCTCTACATTTTGGGACTTCAAAAAATCTTTTTCCTTTTCGGTAAAATCTCTTGAGATACAAATGGTCTTTACTTTATTGGCAAAGAAACTGTCAATGATTTGCCCTTCGGATAAAAATTTAGGCGTTATCGTCGCTTTCGGAAACTGGCTCTCAAACGTATAGATACTTGTTAAAAAAAGAGGCCGATAGGAATCTTCAATCAATACGCTTGTTTTGCCCCTTCCGTGAGTATCGGTTTGATAGGCAAAAGGATTCTCGTGGGTTTCGCAAGCAACCAACAATACGATAAACAGGAGAAAGACGAAAGAGTGGTAAGTTTTACTCTTTTTCATGTTTGTATGCTTTTATTGCCCTGTAAAGCCTAAACAATCCATAAAAAAATAAGACTGCTATTAAAAAAACTCGGTTCCAACCCAAAAGGCTTGGAACGATATCACTAAAAGCCAAAAACCCTCCCAAAACAAGTGTGGCTAAAAACACACACATTCCTAACCCAAAATTTATTACCCTAAAATCCATACCAAAAAAACCTTGGAAAACAGCTAGGAGATGTTGCTTTTGCAAGCGAATCAATTAATTCACTTCAAATTTAATTGGAAGAGTTACCCAAGTCCTAACGGCTCGACCTCCATTCTTACCGGATTTCCATGCCGGCATTTTTTCAACCACTTTAACCGCAGCCCGATCGCACGCTTTGCAACCTGCCAAAGGACCAGCTACAGAAACGTTAGAAACCTTACCGTCTTTTTCTACAACAAACCTAATTGTAACCCTACCTTTAATTCCCAAATCAATTGCCTCTTGAGGATAATCGATGTTCTCATTGATGAATTTAGCCATTTCCGCAGCGCCTCCTGGAAAATCAGCTTCTTCCTCTACAAAGGTTTCAATTGGCTCGGGCTTTTCTTCAATTTCTTTAGGACCCTCCGATGGAGCTGGAGGATCAAAATTTTCATCGCTCCCGTCTTGCGTCTTATCCCCGGCTTTTGTTTCCTCTAATTCCGCTTGAGTGGGTATGGGATCTGTGACCGGATCGTCTTCGATGACCGGAGGAATAAAGGCCGTCATTTTTTCCAATGGCGGAGGGGGTGGTGTTGTGGGAGGAGGAGGAATGTCCTCGGGAGGAGGCTGCACTGTCCAAGTCTTATCGCTGCTTTTTGGGGCATCAATCTCTTCTTTAGGTAAATTTCGAACAATGAATAGAATTAATGCGCCTAACACAAAAGTTAACACCATACCTGCCATGATTAAGGCCAGACGTTTGTTATAATTTTTGCGCAACTGATAAGCCCCGTAGTCCTTGTTGCGATGTTCAAAAACCAATTCATTTCTCTCGGTAGAAGTCACCAACCATCCCCGAGCTGAAATATAGCTGAACAATGAATAAATCGATACCAAACCGACTACCACCCAAACAAATATTAAATCCATAACCTTACTTGTCTATTTCAGTTTCCAGTAACTTTAACTCGGCAGGAAGCATTGGAACAGGAGCAATTACACCAATTTCAGCAATTTTCACTTCATCAATTAAGTCAATAAAGTTTTTACAAAGGGCTTTGTCATCTGTTTTCACTAACACTTTCAACGCTTCAGGCTTTCCTTTTAATTGTTCCATTTCCCGCGTGTAGGTGGTATCTGCCATTTGCTTAGCTTTCACTTTCTTCACCAATCCTTCCTTTCTCAAAAGAACGTAAGAGTTAAGATCAGCTAACACCTTTCGAAGTCCAGATGCGCTAAAATCTGTTGCGGTCAATTTTGTGGGGCCATCTTTACCTGGCCGATCTGCCGGATAAAACTCACCAGTGTAGTAAAATATTTTATCCTCTGACAACAAGAACGTTATTCCGTTATTTATTTTCGGGGATTCCCCTGGCGGCAGATCATTAATTTTCGCAGGGTACGCCAAGCTCATTACCTTGGGTTTGCTAAAGGTAGAGGTAAGTACAAAAAATGTTAATAATAAAAACGCCAAGTCCACCATGGGGGTCATGTCGACTCTCGTAGAGGTTTTTTTAGCGCGCTTCTTCCCCTTTTTTTCGTGCCCTCCGCCACCTTCTTCTGCTATTTCTGCCATGATTGGTTTTTAATTGTTGGGGTTAATTTCAGAGGAGGTAACAAAGTTTAAATTATTGAGGTTTAATTCCTGAAACACATCAATAACTTCTTCCGCTTTTTTGTAAAGCGCTTTGCCGTCCGCTCGAACAACGAACTTAGGTTTAAAATCATTTGCCACAGGCGATAGCCCTTTTCGCTTGGCCTCGTTATACGCCGTTTGCCCAGAGTTTAGCGCGGCTAGGTTGCTGTATGAAATCCAACTTTTCAGTTGATTGTCCAACGAGTCTAGCGGAATTCCTTTGGTAACAAATTCCTTGCGGTTATCCCCTGGAAGATCAATGTATGAAGGGAGCTCCTTCATGGAACAGCCAAACGTTGACATCAAGGAAAACTTTTCCACCTGCTCTTCCGACAGGGAAACTTTGTATAACCCCATCATATTCGTTAACGCTTCTTTTCGAGCTTCTGCGCCGGTCAAATTGAAATAAACTTTCCCATCCTCTGAAACGGTAACCATGATCATGTTCTCAGGTATTACCTTGTCGCTGATGCTCGAAGGCGTGTTGACAGTAACCGGTTCGCTAGGTCGAAAGGAAGCTGCAAGCATAAAAAAAGTCACCAACAGAAAAGCTAGATCAACCATTGGGGTCATATCAATCGCCGGAGAACTTTTCGGTATTTTTAATTTAGGCATAACTTTCGTTAATTCTTACCTTAATTTTTAGAAGAAAAATCTTGAACAATGGTAAAGCTCGCCTCATCGATGCTGTAGGTCATAGAATCGATTTGCGTAGAAAAAACATTGTACATGATGATGGCAATGGTTGAGGCAGTTATACCAAAGGCAGTATTAATTAGAGCCTCGGAAATCCCTGTTGCCAACGCAGCAGTATCGGGTGACCCGTGAGACATGGCGGCAAAAGCGCGAATCATACCCAATACGGTACCTATAAGGCCGACCAAAGTAGCGATTGTTGCACACGTAGAGAGAACCGTTAGGTTTTTCGAAAGCATCGGTAGTTCCAGCGCTGTTGCTTCCTCAAGCTCTTTTTTCAAGGTCTCCAACTTCTGTTCTTTATCCATGCTATTGTCGGAGGAGATGTCCTGATACTTAACCATTCCCGCCTTGACTACTGCTGCCAAAGAACCTTTTTGGGCATCGCATGCCGTTATTGCCCCTTGTAAATTACCGTTTTTCATAAATCCCTTAATGCTTTCAATAAATTGTGCGGATTTGCCTTTGCCATTTGCCAACAACAAGGTTACCAAGCGCTCGATGGAAAAAATGACGATGATAATATTAATGGCAACCAACCCGGGTACAATGAACCCACCTTTGTAGATAACCCCCAACAAATTGCCTTCCAGTGGCTCTGCACTTGAATCGTTGTCAACAAAATTGCCCGGAGCGCCAAAGATGTATTCATAAATCAAAATACCTGCAACCAAAGCTAACGCCATTGCAAGAAAAGCTACTACGGCCGAGAAGCCACTAAAGGTTCTTTTTAATCCACTATTTTCTGTTTTGCTCATGATAAATGAAATTTAAATTTTAGGTGTGCCAAATATAGCAGATATTCTTGAATCTTCAAAAGGGAACATATATTTCTTATTCCTATGATGAGCCGCTTAAAAAAAGCCCGCAAGGGGCTTTAGAGAGGTCTCGTCCGGATTCGAACCGGAGTATACGGTTTTGCAGACCGGTGCCTAGCCGCTCGGCCACGAGACCCAATCGAACGTAAAAGTACTAAAAACCTTCGATTTTACAAATGCTACTGCTTCACCAGCCTGGCGGAACAGAATTTTCCGTCGCGGTTTACCGAAACATAATAAAGTCCCGGTGTGCAAGGATTATTATCGGCCCCCATGCCATTCCATAACAATTGATGTTCACCAGGAACCAATTGTGGAGTTAGATCGAGAATAAAAGCTCCTTGAGCATTGTAAATCGTTGCCTTCATTCCTTCCGTGAACACTTCCTTAAAGGATAACGCAACGGTCCCTTCTGAGAATGGGTTAGGTGAAACATGTATTTCATCCGATTGAAAACCCTGATATTCCGGCAAACTTGCGCTTACCAATTCGCTTAAATCATAGTTTTCATCGCCTGCCTGATACAGTAAATAATGATAATAAACGATGAACATTTCATCCGTGGTGTTCTCGCCAAACTGCACATTCAAAGGAGGGTTATTGGGGTTGTGCGGATTATTGGAAGTATTGTCGTAAACAGCCTCTCCTTTAACCTTATAACCCGCGGGTATTTTTTGCAAGTGAGAAAACGTATAAAACCCTTGCCAATGAAAATCCCATTCAGGTACGTTAATGTGCTTTAAAGTGTCCATATTGTTGGGCGACAAGGCATAAGATTTAATGCTCTTGCCTAATAGGTGCATGTGGGGAGCAACAGAAAGGGCAGAAATGGCAACGGGTATTCCTCCGTTGTTCGGATACTGTGCCGTTAAGGTCGTAACTTGATTGGCAGGAAGGTTGAAAATGTAATTGCCAATCACCGGATTCGCGGATACTTGCCGAATACCGCTTGCTCCTGGAGGATAAAAATGAAGAATAACCTTGGTGCTATCGAGCATTCCGGCGCTTCCGTTCGGATAATGCATGGCGAAATATATTTTTGATCCCGGACCAATATCTACCCCAACTTTCAAGGGTGGTGTGGAAGGAAAAATGAGCGGCGCTGAACCGGGAACATAGGCCGACAACAACTCAGTGCTTGCAGAACTCGGGCTGGAACAAAACCCATTGATATTGGTGCTTTCAACCCCGTTGTGGTCGATGTAAATCAGGGCATGGTGCACTATTTCCATGTTTCCTGGTACTACTTCAACCGCTTTTATGGTTCGGTTTTGGGTCAAATTCGTTGGAATGGCAAAGCAAACATAGTCGTCCAACTGTGAGGTAGCATTCGAAACATAATTCGGCATTTTCACCATCAAATCTCCGTTGCCTAGTATACTACCAACATTATATATAGGTGGCGGGGGCGTTTGTGCCGGATTGCCCTCCGGAAAACCGTTATTTAACCAATTGAACAACGTGGTTTTTTCGGCTGCAGTTAAAGCGCGGTCGTGCAGGTATTGTTGGTAATTATTGTCCGGCGGCCACGGGGGCATTTGGTGCGTAGCTCCCGGAGAAATGGCCGCATAAATGGCTGCCGCCATGGGAGAAGCTTCTTGATACGTCGTTAAGGGAAATGGCGCTATTCCTCCCGTATGGTGGCACGAAGTGCATTTATTATAAAAAATTTGGGCAACGTCGTTGCTCCATGTTTGTGCCGTTGCATTGAAGCCCACAACAAAAAAAACAAGAGCAAAGAAATGCTTTTTCATGTTTACGGTATTACGTTGTTTTTGTAAAGTTATTGAATTCCCCATTGTTTAACGCCAACCGTTCCGTTTTCCAACTGAAAACGCACCCAATAAGTGCCTTTCTGTAGGTTTTCGATTTCAAGGACTTTCTCCTTAAAAAGACCCGTAATGCTGTAAATTTTCCTGCCCATGGCATCGTAAATGTCTAATTGGTTAACGGCGTTTTCTGCTGCAAAAATGGAAAGCCCATTGCTTGGATTCGGATAAATAATAGCGTTCTCTGATGCCATTAATTCCTCAACTCCCGCGATGCATGTTTCATTCGCCGGTGAACCATCACAATAGGTGGAGGCATACAATATCGCTTGTTGAAGCGGGGCATTCGCAATTTGCAAAGGAACTTCATTGCAGCCCAGTTGATTGACCATAAAATCTCGGATAAAACGCTCTGTGGTGTCCATGTATGCAGCATTACCAATGTAAGGGCAATGGCCGGCGCCCGTGAAAGTATAAAAATCACTCGAAACATTTACTGCACAGGCTCTTTCGTGCAGTATTCTGCTGCCATCTAAATACATTAGTGCTGTTCCCGGATTCACGATTCCGCGGTTGTATTTAACCGTGCCGTCAAGGGTTCCGTGAATGGAAACCAAGGGGACATCCCCTGCTTCTAACCAAACATACTTGGCTAAGGCGCCACACATGTTGATCACCCCCTTCACGCTCGATGAATAGCCGGGATTTCCACTGTTACCATCGAGTCCCCCAAGTTGGTTAATGGCGTTTTGACTCAAATATCCGGATATTTCACACTCGTCATTTAAATATGCAACATGCAATGAGGTTATAGCTCCGGCTGAACTCCCGCCAATGTAGATATGATTTGTGTCAATTCTGTAAGTATTATTATTTTGTTTGTCTTTATAAAAAAACCGTATTGCCGCCTTCAGATCTTGCACTGCTCTCACAACAGCCTTTACCGCGTTTGCAGAATCGATGGGAAAAAACCCCAACCGATAATCCACCGAAGCGCACGCAAAACCCTTTCTCGCGAAGCGCTGAGATAATGCTGTCATGTCGGGATCTGTCTTTGACCCTCCTAGGAAGCTGCCTCCGTGTACCCAAAGAATCAGAGGTCTGTTGGGTTCTACGTCGCCCGTAGGTTCATAAAAATCCAACCTAAGATTGGTTGTGGAGCCCGAAAAGGAGGTATTCGAACCGTAGCTAATGTTACTGGTTAAGGTATAATTAGGGAATACCTCAGAGGCATAGCGCCCATTTAGACATGGCTGAGCAATACTGTAGGTTGCACAAAAAACGAGAAAAGGCAATAGGTAAATTTGTTTCATAGGATAAATTTAAGGAAATAAAACTGCATTGAACATCAATGCATTGATTAAAGGGATATTAGATTTGAACGAATGGTTGATTGACTTAATGAATTCATTGGCCAAAAGGGCATTGCCTCTTGGGTTTAGATGAATGCCGTCTAAAGAAAACACGCCTCCTGAAACAAATTTGGCCGATAGCGTAACTCCGTTGTAGGCAAATCCTGAAGGCAGCTTATTGTAAAAGTTTTGAGCTTCGACCAAAGCAAATCCGTACGCAACCGCTTTCTGTCGAATAATGGCATTGAACTGATCGATTCGGGTTTGAATTTCATTCAGTTCATCCAAGGTAAGTACGAATTCATTTCTAAACGGAAATACGGAGCCCATTTGGTAGCACCTAACCGAATCCAAGGGCGCAGACAACAGAATTTTTTCTCCAGGAAGCGCTGGTCGAACGCCAAACATTCCGGCATTCGGGTCGGCAATCATAAAGGGATTGTCTCCTACCACAAATGAAAAGCCTAAGGGGTTGTAAATTTGATTTAACGAAGCCGCTTTATCTTCGTCCAATTTCAACCCATTGTAGGGAATCGTGTTAAAAAAAGGCCATTCGCTTACATTGGGAATGGTGGCGATCACGGCTTTTACGTTTTGAGCATGCAACTGTTGGCACAATTGCCCCAAGGATTCTTCAAATCCTATTCCAGGCAATCCGGCAACAGGCGACATGGGGTTAGACGTTGCACCACTTTTCGCAAAGGGAAGCACGTCTTCGATTCCTAAATAAATAGAACAAAAAGAGGGATAACCTCCGTCAAACACATTTTCTTGATACGTGCTGAAGGAACCTGATCCCGGAAAATTAAATTGATCTTTTGAAAGACGTGCAAAAAAGGGGTTGTAATTTACAAAGTTGAGGTTGCCCAGTAAAAAGGACACCAAATCAATCGTGCGCAATCCGGGTACACCGAAATTAGAAAATTTACTACTGGGATTGTACGCGCTCGTAGAAAGCGAACTTAATTCGCCTTGAGGGCTTAGGCGTAAAGGGGAAAGGGAGGTGTTGTTCAGGCAATCGGTTTTGTACCCAAGCAACAACCTTGCTTGTCCGTTCCAATTTACTCCGATGTTTCCCGTTTCCATCCATGGAACGGAAACATCGGAGGCTCCCACAAGGGTTAGTTGACGTTGTAAAAGGGTTCCCAAGGAATTTTCTTGCCCGTCTCGGTAAAGCGCATCGTCCATGTAGCCCCCAGTATGCCCATCTCCGATCGCTGTAAAACTTGAAAAGTCGGCTTCGCCTGCGGTATACACGTTTTCCGGCGCTTTGGGTTTACAAGCAACCAACATCACGAACACAATAAGAAAATATACTTGCCGCATAAGATTTACCATTTGTAATTTACACCAAAGCCCGGACAAAAAGCAATAGTGGTGAAAGTTCCACTTAATCCCGTTTCGTAGTTGGTATCAGCTCGCTGGAGTTTTGTTGCATAAAGCGATGCATCTAAGCTGAAATGCTGAGAAAAAACGTAAGATAATCCCGCTGTTCCATACCAACGGTCGGCATCGGGCGTTTCGGGAGTAACATGCCCGCTTTGAACCGGAGAAAAGCCAAATCCACCACCGATCCTCCCGATGAGCTTTGGACCAGATTCGTCGGAAATCGCGGCAAATTGCAGTCCTGCTCGAAAAGCCAAAATACTCTTATACCTTCGGGCAGATTTAGTGTCAAGCAACGAGGACGTGTTCGTGGCATAATCAAAGGATAAGGTATCATACGTTTTCCAACCAACATAATTTACGTCCAACACTGCATTCCAGTTCTTGCAGGGTTTAACATTCAACCCTAAGGTAACAACGGACGGAAGTGGCAAGCTGGAGGTTAGCGATCCATTGGGGAAATTAGCCTCCAAACCACCGGGTACTTGAAACTCGACCGTTCCGGTTTTGACCGCCATGTTGATGCCCGAACGATAAGAAAGTCCTGCGGATAGAAAACCACCGGAATTGTAAAAAACACCCGCATTATACCCGAACCCCCTTGCTGTACCGGAAATCTTAGCATGGCCAAAGGTGCCATCGTTGAACTGCACAGGAAGATCTTTTTCGAGCTCCACCTCACCAGGCGACCAAACGAATCCCGCCCCAACACCAATATTGTCGGTAACTTTAAACGAAACCGTTGGCTGAATGTGAAAAACCTTCATGGCTAATCGGGTAATCGCAAAGCGACCAATCCATGCCTCCTCGTATTGAACAGTGCTTCCGAAGGGCGTCGTAATGGAAATCCCGCATGCTAACCGATGGGACTTCTTTGATTGGATTAATGCATAGGCAGCAAAGGGAGTCCCTACAGGGTTTTTTGTCCGAAATACCTCTTGGGTCGATGAATCAACGTACATGACGTTTGCGAAAATGGGGGTCGAAGCGACATTGACTTCGCTCGCTGAAGCAAAACAAGCTGCTCCGGGGTTGTAAAACAAAGCAGAAGCATCTTGCATCAAAGCGGATCCTGCACAACCCATGCCTTGTTGCTTTTGTCCTTGAAAATTTACCTGAAAGCCTTGAGAAAAAAAGGTGTTAAACAAGCTTAAAGCAAATATAGCCGTCCAGATAAATAAAGGCCTGTTAGGTTGCATTAACCCCAAATATACTTTTTTTTTCAAACTTCCTCGTTGAACCAGGTGGCTCCATCGGTAAATTGGGTAATATCCCTGCGGTCTTTTTTGGTTGGTTTTCCCGTTCCGTAATGCTGGTAGACTTTTTGAGCCTCGATATAATTTCGCCATTTTAACCTTTCTTCTTCAGAAGTGATGTCTAACAGGTACGTTGGCACCAATGCAGCGCCAATGCGCTTTTCGGTTAACTCCAGCACTTTATAAGAAAACCAAGCATTGGCTTTTTGAAATTTAAGGACATCTCCTGGCTTGACTTCTTTGGCGGCCTTCACCGGTTGGCCATTACAAAACACCTTTTTCTTGACAACCAACTCCGTGGAAATTGAACGCGTCTTTGCCAAACGTACAGCCCAAATGTACTTATCGATTCTCAAGGTCTTGTCTTATTTTTTTGGTGAGTCCCTGGTATACCAAATTATACGAAGTTAACATGAGGTTTTCCGCCATGGATTGTGAAGCATGCAGCGATGATAAATTAAGGGTAAGCCAATGCGTTTTATTCATATGAAAACCGCGGGTTATCCAGTCGTATCGTTCCGTCAAGTCTTCCAATTCCGAGGGGCTTGATTTTAGCGTAATGTGCTCTGCTTCATGAACATCAACCAGCAAGAACATTTTACCTCCAACCTTGAACACAAGCGTTGTTTCATTGAATGGGAATCCCTCCGTAACGTAAGGAAATGAAAGACAAAACGACCTGATTTGATCAAGGTTCATTTACACATGAACGTAGTTAGGGCATTCTTTTTGTCCTAAAAGTTTTAGCATTCTAATGTGCGAACGAAGCGCAGACACAAAGGTTCGGTTGCTATGATAAGGCAAGTTAAACTCTTCCGCAGTGGCTTTCACGATGTTGGACAAGGCGCGATAATGAACGTGGCAAATGTTCGGAAAAAGATGATGTTCCACTTGAAAATTCAATCCGCCAACAAACCATGTGAACCAACGTGATTTCATGGAATAATTAGCGGTAGTGTATAATTGATGAACCTTGGAATCGGCTTCGACATCCCCTGAGTCGTTAGGTTGAGTGAAAGCTGTGTCGGGAATTACGTGGGCGGGTTGAAAAACCAGAGAAAGCGTCAAGCCAGCGAGCAATTGCATTAAAACGAATGAAATGATGACAACCTGCCAAGATACCTGGGCGAAATAGAGGGGTAAAAACAAAACCAATATCGCATAGATAACCTTACCAAAAAGGATATAAGCCATATGTTGAGCGTAAGTTAACCCTTGGGTTTTTGTCAGGCCCTTGCGGTTGTAGCGATGGGCTTGTTGAAAATCTTTGGTTAGGAACCACATGATGGTCATTAAAGAATAAAAAAACCATACGTAAATGTGTTGGTACTTATGGATCGGTTTCCAAGCGGAATAAGGGGAAAATCGCAGGATTGGAACAGGAGGGTCGATGTCCTCGTCGTATCCATCAATGTTGGTAAAGGTATGGTGTAAAACATTGTGTTGAATTTTCCAATTGGTTGGGTTACCCCCAATAAAATACATAATGCTTCCCACGAAATAATTTACCTTCTTACTGTTGGAATACGCCCCATGGTTTGCGTCGTGCATTACCGAGAGCCCAAGACCCGCCATACCAAGTCCTGCCAATGTCCACAAAGCAATATATGCCAGAGGGGATTCCGTGTAAAAAGAAAAAACGATGGGGATGAAATAAAGCAATAACATAAAGATTGTTTTGACAATCATTCCTCCATTCGCATGCCGTGAAATGTTTTTTTCAGCGAAATAAGCATTAACCCGTTGGGTCAGTGTTCTGTGGAAAGCTAAATTAGGACTCCGCAAAAACGATGGTGCAATAAATTTATCTTTCATTTGGTAAAAATAAGTTTAATTTTTATCTAATCAATTACTTTTTTTTTGCCAGCAATTCCGCAAAAACCAGTACCTCATCGCTCACAACATCTATATCGCCTATTCCAAAATCAGAGCGTTTAATCGAAAACGCAGCCTCCAATTTCACAACATTCTTTGGCATAAACAAAACGGTGAAAGGAATGTTTTTTTCGATCTCCACGCCTTTTGCCCTCATCATTCCATCAACGCTTGTTGTAGAGTCGGTTAAAACCATGTCTTTTCCAAAAAATGTTATTGTAGGATAATTACCCGCATCAAAAAAATCTGCTGACTTGGCATGTTGAGCCATTCCCTCCATGTTGAATGTTAATGAGTTCACGTCAATTACCAAATCAAAACACGTCACTTGTGAGGAATCGTTCGTCGATATTCGCCCTTGAACCCTGGTAAAATAACCGAAGAAATCATTCGATTGCAATCTTACTTTTGAGTTTTTTGTCAAAACATAGTTCGATTCGTTGGACATAAGGGTCTGCTCGGTTTGGGCAAAAACTTCCGGGTGCCACAACATGAACAACAAGAGAATAAAATTCTTAAACACCCACTAATTTTTAATTACTTCAATATCAGCAACTAACTTTATTTCATTCGATACCACCAATTCAGGAGTATTTTTTCCAATTCCAAAATCCAAACGATTGAACTTTCCTGTAATTTTAAATCCGGCAACATCAATTCCCGCCCTATTTTTAGCGTTGCCGTTGTGGGTAGCTGTTAACTTGACCTCTTGGGTAATGCCGTGCATTGATAAATTACCGGTGAGGGCATATTTTTTACCCTTTAATTTAGTGCATGAGGTGGATTTGAATTGAATCCTTGGGTATTGACTGATCGCAAAAAAATCTTCGGACTGAAGGTGGGTGTCTCGGCCTTTGTGTCCTGTGTTGATGGATGAGGCATCGGCAACTAGATCAAAGGTGGCGTCCGAAAAGTCTTTGTCGTTGGTAGTGGTTACCGTGCATTCAACCTTCTCAAAACAGCCGTTGGCGTCAGAAATGCCCATGTGAACGGCTGTAAATCCGAGGCGATAATGTGCCGTGTCTAAGGTCCAAGAACCTTGAGTAACAACAACAAAAGATAAAGCGATAAGGGATACGGCAATTAAGCATAATTTTTTCATAATGTAAAAGTTGGTTTGCAAAAATGTTAACGGATAAGCAACAACCTAATGAAAGATTTGTTGAAGGATGCTGACCGTTTGATGGACATTAAAATGGGGAACTTGAGCGTTTAGGTAGTTGAGCATTAAATAAAACGCCTCCCTCAATTCCTCTTTGTCAGCCACATCTTGTTTGAGCAAAAGGCGATTCCAAGCGGTGGCCCCCGCTGTTTTTTTATGCGTGTGGTAGGAGAAAACTCCCTCTTGCACTTCAAAATCGTTCGCGTTATCAATGGCCTCCGGCAAATACCCCAACACCTCCATCCATTGGCACAAAAAATCCAGAGGAATAATAAACAGGTTATTGGAATGCATGAGTTTTTGTTCTGTTGCCAAAAGGACCGCATTCGCTTGAGCGTCAAAGTTTTTCTGTAAGCAGGTTTGTTGAATTACTTCGCACACAAAAAAAGCGATGGCTAATCGCTGGGGATTTGCGCACCACGAAGTGTTCAAACTGACCATTTCCAGGCGCTTAATAATGTTAGCGCTTTGATTTGCTTTATATTCCAATTCATACCGAACAAAGGGAATTAAGGGCGTTTGATTTTTTGCAGGAAACAACAAAAAAGAGCTTAGCCCTTCATTTTCGATGTAGAAACCCAAGATTTTTGCTCGGGTTGAAAAGATGTTGCGTTGTACAAAGAATCCCGTTGCGGTAGTATTCACCCGCCTAAGATAATTAACCTTTTTTTACCACTACCGAAACATTGCTTTGATTTTGTTCGGTTTTCCATTGGTTCAATTTAGATTTTAGTTTATTTTCTTTCGGTGCGGGGGTGACTGCTTTTGTTTTTTCCGCTTTATTTTCAACTTTAGGCGAATGGAAGTTGACTCTTACCACCTCTTTTGTTTCCTTCGTTTCCTTAATTTCTTTTACGGTAGAATCGTTTTTGAAAACCCCGAATTCGGTTTTAAGAATGGATTTAATGGTTTCTTTTTCCTGAACTAACTGCTCCTTTAAATCCTGTTTTTTGGAAAATTTATCCCATTCAATGACGGGGTCATCCAAATGCCCGTACATTCTTAAGTAAATTTTAGGTCCTGTTCCGTCGTCCATTACCAATCCAAATTCGGCATCTCGATCTTCGCCTAAAAGTTCTCTGAAATCGAATTTAATGCGGTAGTCAATTTGTTGTTCAAAAGAATGGGTTCCCGAAAGTTCAAGATTCATAGCGCTGGACTCTATGCGCATGTTGGGAATGGTTAGGACGCCTCGCTCAATGACCAAGGTGTTCTCAAGGGTGCGAAATGCAATGTTGTTAAGGTTGCGTTCAAAATTTTCTAAGTTCTTTTTACCAATGAGTAACTTTCCCGTATTGGTTTTCAAACTCGACGCAACTTCTTCTAAGGCCTTGACATTCCTTAAAGATCCGTTCAAAACTTTAATACGAGCATTCACTTTAATTTCATGAAGTTCTATTCCCCCAATCAAATCGAACGGCGCAAAAAAATCCAACTCTGTTTGAGCAATCCCCGATATTTGTTGGGCGGTAATCACCTCTTGGTCAAAGTTGTTCCACTCCCGAAAAAAGGGAGCAAAATGAATATTGCCGGAATGCAGTTTAGCGCTAATTAACAAATGCTCTGGAGCGTCTTCGCGAATGTTTACACTTCCGAGGATATCTGCACCGCCGTTACGAAACGATAAAGAAGGAAAATTAAGCACCCCTTCGCCAAGGCTGATGTTTCCACCTAATTGATAGAATGAATGATTCTCATAGGATATGTGCTGTGCTTTGAGTGCAATGATTCCATCAATATTTTTAGGTAAAACAAATTGCTTTCCTACATTTTCTCGTTTTTCCTCTCGCGTGGTTTTTCCCAAGTCCTCAACGAATAGGTTTTGACTTTCCAGTTTACAATCCACCTGTAAATTCCCGGAATTGGACAAGTAGTTGTAAACATTTCCAAAACGCCCGTCCAAGGCAACATCGCTCCGATTTATGGAAAGGGTAGCTCCTTCAATGCCAACCTCGCTACCCCGCAACGTAAAAATTCCGTTAATGCGCTCGAAAGTTCTATGATCGTTCAGGGCTTTAAACCCTACATTGTTAAGTTGTAATGTTCCGTTTACCCTATGAACCCTGACGTTACGAGCCAAGTCAAGGTCAAAGTCAGCCTTCAATTTTGCCAAGCCTGTAACCTGATTCAAATAATCGTTTTTGAACAACTTATTTACGATTTCCAAATCCAATGCTCCATGTGCGCTTCCCTTAAGATTAGGATTGATGAAGTTATGGATGGTTAAATTGGCTTTGAAGAGCCCGGCCACACTTTTAAATTTTAAATTTGACAAGCGGATTTGGTCCTTTTCGGGTTCGCCGTTGCTTGTGTAGCTCCCCTTCATGGACAAACCTGTTATGTGAGTGTGTTTAATGGGTTCTTGTAAATGGCCCTTGTTCACCTCGAACCTACAATCGATAGCAGTTTTAGGATGGGAAGGATTGGAAGATAGCCTTAAACGGAAGTCGACCGTTCCCCTCCCTTTATAGGTCTGAACCTCTTTTTGCGCCGATTCCAGCGATAACTTATTGACCACATCGGTCAAGGGTAAGGAAAAGGCACTGAGCAATATGTTCATGCTGTCTGGAGAGTAAATGCCTCCCAGATTTAGCGGTATCCCCGCTATGAGCACCTTGGACGTGGGAAACTGAATTCTTCCCTGAGAAGCGTCAATATCTAGGGAGAGATTGACCTTTACCGGTTTATTTCGAATCATTACAACAGATCCCGATTGAATTTCATTCAAATTGAAATCCCCTCTGGCCATCAGGGCAAAATTAAGATTGTTCATGGCGCCTGAAAACGTCATTTCTTGTAAGGTAGTTTTCGCAATTTGATTGTCTGCGGCATTCAGGTAATTGACTTTGAAATCAAGGGTTCTGAAGCTGCTTATTTTTACCGTCAGAGGACTGCTGTTCGCATTTGGTGATGGGCGAAAAATATGATAATTAGTTGCTCCGTTTTTTGAAATTCTGAGGTTAAGTTCTCCCTTCTTCAATTCGACAACTTTAATGTGGTAATTTTCGTTCCACAAATCCCATGGGTTAAATATCAGGCGAATTCTTTTGGCGGATAACAGTTTTCCTTGTTTTTTAGGGTTCGGAAAAGCGTCGTTAATTCGAACCTCGTTAATATTCACAGCTAGATTTGGGAAGGTCGCCCAAAAGGCAAGGTCTGCGTTCTTAAAATATACGGGTTCTTTAAATTGCTTGCCGACCTCGTTTAATACAGCGTTGCAAATGCGATCTTGGAATACATACAGCGACAAAGAAAGACCTACGATAAGCAGTAATGCCCCTGCAAGCGCCCATTTAAAGGCGGTTAGGATTCTGTTTTTTGGCGTCATTGTTGCGAATTCTAAGCAACGTAACGCAAAATGACCTTCAAAGGTTACTTATTTCACGTATTTTCCTCTAGGAATGCAAGTAACGGTTGCCCGTTGCACCGAGCGCTGCCTCTTTAACTGCCTCCGAATAGGTGGGGTGCGGATGACAAATCCGAGCGATATCTTCTGCCGAGGCTCGATATTCCATAGCAACCGCCGCTTCCATAATTAAATCAGCAGCCCTTGCTGAAATCATGTGGACCCCAAGAACTTCATCTGTTTTCTTGTCGGAAATGATTTTTATAAATCCCCCTGTATCCATGGATGCGCGAGCGCGTCCTAAGGCTTTAATTGGAAAACTCCCTACGTTAATTTCAGCACCACTCGCCCTGAGTTCTTCTTCTGTTTTTCCTACGCTTGCGACTTCTGGCCAAGTATAAATTACCCCGGGAATGAGGTTATAATTGATATGGGGTTTTTGCCCCGCAATCCATTCCGCCACGAAAACCCCTTCCTCTTCTGCCTTGTGAGCTAACATTGCACCGCGTACCACATCTCCAACTGCATAAATATTGGGTACGTTTGTTTGCAAATGGTCATTCACTTCCACTTGACCACGCGCATTGGTAGTTATCCCAACCTTATCCAATCCTAAGCCGTTAGTGTAAGCCTTTCTTCCGACTGCGACAAGGCAATAATCTGCTTCGAAAATGATTTCAGCGCCTTTTTTATCCAACGCGACCACTACCGTTTGATTTCCCAAATTGCTTACTTTTTGAACTTGATGATCAAAATAAAATTTAAGCCCCTCTTTCTTTAAAATTTTGGTGAGTTCTTTTCCAATCATGCCATCCATGGTCCCTAACAACGTGGGTAAATTTTCCACAACCTCTACCTCTGTTCCAAGTCGGGCGTAAACAGATCCTAACTCCAATCCAATAACGCCTCCCCCTATTATGACCATTTTTTTGGGGATTTCCGAAAGAGAAAGGGCTTCCGTTGAGGTTATGATTCGTTTCTTGTCTGGCTCCATGCCTGGAAAAAAATTAGGCTTTGAACCTGTCGCAATAATTGTATTTTTAGTCTGAAGGGTTTTTACGCCTTCATCAGATGTAACCGCAACGGTAGTAGCATCGATGAAAGATCCTGTGCCATGATGTACTTCAATTTTATTTTTATCCATCAAAAATTTGACCCCCGTGCACGTTTGGCTAACAACATCATTTTTTCGTTGAATCATTTGCCTAAAGTTGGCCTTAACCTCTTTAACTTCGATGCCGTGCTCTGCAAAATGATGTGTGGCGTTGTAAAAATGTTCCGACGAATCGAGCAAGGCTTTGGAGGGAATACACCCAACATTAAGACACGTACCCCCTAAGGTCGCGTATTTTTCCACCAAGGCCGTTTTGAGACCTAATTGAGCGCAACGGATGGCCGAAACATATCCTCCCGGACCCGAACCGATAACTACAACGTCGTACATAATGATAATTTTTGTACAAAATTACGATTTAGACGGTAGATATTCCCTAAAAAACATCGTAAATAAGCAACCTAATGAGGCTAATTGTGTTTAACCAAGTATGTTGAAAGAAGAAATCCTTCTGGCCGGAGCGGGTTGGCTGGGCAAACCTTTAGCTCTTGGATTAAAAGAAATCGGATATTCCGTAGAAGTCATTGGAAGGTCTCCTGAAAAACAAGCTACATTCAAGCGCCTTGGTCTTGCATACCATTGCGTGGATTATAACCAACTCCCCGCTATCCAGCGCCAAAAATTGATCATTTGCCTTCCGCCAACGGAGCATTACACCACCATTATCCAAAATCTACTGCACGCGGTGCAACCTTCTTTCACCCTGTTCACGAGTTCTACGAGCGTTTATGCCCAGACTACAGGAACGGTTGACGAGACCTCTGTCTGCGACGGAAACCCGATTCTTCTCGAGGCGGAACAAGTTATCTTGAACCAACAACGACCGGGCACTGTTTTAAGGCTGGGCGGTTTAATTGGTTCAAATCGAAATCCCGCAAAGCATTTCAGTGGTAAAACGAATCTCGTGAACGGTCTTGCCCCGGTGAATTTAATCCACTTATGGGATATCCTTCGTTTCGTGGAGCTGATCTTGCAACAAAATCTCACGGGTATTTATAATATCGTTCACCCCTTTCACCCAGACCGAAAGCGATACTACGAACAAGAATGTGTCGCTTTAGGGCTGGCTCCCTGCCATTTTTTACCCGAGGGAACTGGGAAAATTGTTGATGGATCAAAAATAACAAGGGCTCTGCAAACGGAGTACCTTCACCCTATTGTTTCACAAGGTCGTTTTGGCTAACTTTGGGGTAAGAAACATGCCGAGATTTCTTCTCTTACTGGTTTTTGCTTTTCTCGTCCTGAAAGGAAATGCCGCGCACATTATTGGGGGCGATATTTATTACGATTATTTAGGAAATAACCAATACCGTTTTTATATTACCCTTTACCGTGATTGCGCATCCTCGGGAGCCGCTTACGATGATCCTTTGCAATTAGCCATTCACCTTGGCAACGGGAATTTGTACCAAAATGTTTCCATTCCGTTTCCTGGCAGCACGCCTGTCCCATTGGATTTTAACAATCCTTGCGCAACCCCACCCGGAGGAATCTGTGTTGAAAAAGCAACCTACATTACCGTCGTCACCTTGGCCCCAACTCCTTTAGGCTATGATATTTCTTATCAGCGTTGTTGTAGAGGACCCAATGTTACTAACCTCATAACCCCGGATGACACGGGCATTACCCTTACCACACACATCCCAGGCTCGAATGTTGGTAATGGCACCTATTACCAGAACAGTTCTCCCCGATTTGTGAACTATCCCCCGATATTGCTTTGTAATACTGAAGCAAAAATATTTAACCACGGAGCTACCGATCCCGATGGCGATGTATTGAGTTACTCTTTAGTTACGCCTAATGCGGGAGCTAGTTCGATTACACCTCTCCCACCACAAACTCCACCTCCACCTTTCCCACCTGTGGTTTGGGCCCCTGGCTACAATGCCAATACCCCCTTGGGCGCAGGGTCAACGATTACCATTAATGCTTCCACGGGAATTATGCAAGTGATCCCACAAAACATTGGGTTATTCGTCGTGGGTGTAAAAGTTACAGAAACCAGAAACGGGGTGGTGATTGGCTCAACCGTTCGTGATTTTTTGTTCCGCATTTTCAATTGCAACATCACCCTTCAAGCTCTTTTACCAACTCAAGAACAACTTCCCACCTTCGTTTCCTATTGCCAAGGACTTACGGTTAATTTTGTAAATAACTCCTACGGAGGCAGTTCCTATGCGTGGGATTTTGGCGTTGCAGGAACCAATTCCGACGTAAGTACCTCTTTTCAACCCAGTTTCACCTATCCCGCCCCCGGAACCTATACCGCTTCGCTCATTGTCAACCCCGGTCAGGCCTGTACGGATACCGCTTTTATGACCGTGATCGTAAACAACCCCTTTTCCGTTTATTGGACGAGTGCCGACTCTCTGTGTGTGGTTGGAAACGCCTTCAACTTTACCGGAATAAGTAGTTCCCCCCCGGGGATCGGGACCTACAGCTGGGCATTCAGTAACGCGGCGAATGTAAACACCGCGAACGGTCTAACCGCAAATAACATCTCTTTTAACGCTCCGGGATTTCACGAGGTAACCTTAAATGGGAACAACGGCGATTGCACAACTTCCTACACGGATTCCGTTTACCTTTTTGATGTTCCACTGGCCAGTGCTTCAGTGCCTCCGAATTTGAATTGTTTAGGTTTAACGGCGAGCTTTGGAAATTCTTCCACCAATGCGGCGTTTACGCATTGGGATTTTGGTGTACAAGGAACCAACAGCGATACGAGCAATTTGTTTGCGCCAACCTATACCTATTCCTCTGCGGGGACCTACCTAGTCGTACTCAGCGTATCCTCGGGAATCAATTGCAACGACGCCGATACACTTACTGTGACGATCAATGAACCCCTGATTTTAGCCTTTACGAATAATGATTCACTCTGCATTAATGGCGGCCTTTACAATTTTGACGCAACAGTTAGCGGCCCGCCTAATACCACCTATTGGTGGGACTTTGGGCCCCACGGAAATCCCTCAACCGCCAATTCAATTGACGTGCTCGGCGTTGCGTTTTTAAATCCCGGAATTCAACCTATTACCCTATATGGTTCATTTGACAACTGCATGGATTCCTTACAAAGCCAAGTTTATGTTTACGCCCAACCGGAAATTGGATTCAGCATGATTCCAGGCTTGCAATGCACTCCATACCCGGCGGTATTTATAAACACCTCGGTCACGGACGGCCCAACCCACTATTTATGGGATTTCGGAGATGGAACAACTGCCAGCAGTTACAACGGATTTCACACCTATTACCAAGTTGGAAATTACAGTGTTGGGTTAACCGTAATCACTTTACTCGGGTGTGTTGATACCCTTTATTTACTGCAACAAGATATCATCAATGTAAATCCTTCTCCCACAGCAATGTTCAGCGTTAGTCCTCAAGAGGTAAATATTTGTGATAACCAAGTCACTTTCACCAATGAATCCTCCGGGGCAACCTCATATTGGTACATTTACGACCAAAATGGATTTGTATCTCAAGAACCGAATTTTACCCACGAGTATGTCAATGTAGGAAACGATTATCCGCAATTAATCGTTGCTAACCAATACGGTTGTACGGATTCTATTCGTCAAACCCTCACGGTGCTTCCCTTCTCCATTTATATCCCCAACACCTTCATCCCTGACAAGGACGGAAAGAACGATGCGTTTTTACCCGTTTGTTCTTATGAAATCTACGAATGGGATTTTCACATTTACAACCGTTGGGGGCAAACCGTATATTTTACCGATCATCTTGAACAAGGGTGGGACGGAACATACCGGGGGATTGATTCTCCCGATGGCGTTTATGCCTATACCCTTCGATACAGGGGCTGTGAACATCCTAGCGCATGGCAATTCATCACCGGTTCGGTCAGGTTGCTTCGATGAATTATTTGCGCAGGACAAAGTTTTGTCCTAAATAAACTTTTCGAACCTGCTCGTCGCCAGCCAGATCTTCCGCTGTACCGCTTTTTAATATTTTTCCCTCAAATAACAGATAGGCTCGATCGGTAATGGATAAGGTCTCTTGAACGTTGTGGTCGGTAATTAATACGCCAATATTGCGTTTTTTAAGGCTGGCAATAATTGACTGAATATCTTCGACAGCTATAGGGTCAACGCCGGCAAAAGGTTCGTCTAACAAAACAAACTTAGGGTCTGTAGCCAGGGCTCGAGCTATTTCTGTCCTTCGCTTCTCACCGCCTGAAAGGCGATTTCCAAGCGTTTTTCTGACTTTTGACAAAGACAATTCATCGATTAATAATTCGAGCTTTTTAACTCGCTCGTGTTGACTTAGCGGCGTCATTTCCAAAATTGCTAAAATATTATCTTCAACACTCAATTTTCGAAATACGGACACTTCCTGGGGTAAGTAACCAATGCCTAATTGAGCACGCTTGTACATGGGGAGGCGCGTTATTTCTTGCGCATCTAAGTAAACCCTCCCAGTGTCGGGTCGAACTAAACCAACTATCATGTAAAACGAAGTGGTTTTTCCTGCACCATTGGGCCCAAGCAACCCCACAATTTCGCCCTGATCAACTTCGATAGAAACGCCATTAACTACTTTTCTTCCGCGATACGTTTTCTCAATTAATTGCGTGTGCAGTTTCATTCAACGAAAGTATTAAAATTGGAGGAAAATTTAGATAAATTTCTATTTTTGTGGGTGCTGAGAGCCCTTATCTTTTCCGTTTTTATTCTGTTGGCTCATCTTGCCTCATTATCGCAACAAGGGAACCCTAATTTTGTGAAAAGGTACCTTCGTAAATTTACCAGTGATACTACCGAAAAATCAAGGCCTCAGAATCTTATTTACCCCACCATTTCGTACACTCCAGAAACTAAATGGGAATTTGGTTTCAGCACTGTTTTAATTGGATACGCAAAAAAGGACACCAATAATCGCTTGAGTGAATTACGTACTTTTTCTTTTATAACCTCCCTTAAGCAATACGGGTTCTTGCTGGACCACGCGTTCTACTCGCACAAGAATCGTTGGTTCATCCTCGGCTTATTGAAAATGCAAAGTTTTCCGCTTGCCTATCATGGGATAGGTTACAACAGCCCAAAAGAAAAAATAGCCATTGTTGAAGCGTTTACGTTCAATTGGAGAGAACGATTTCTTCACAAAATCTTCGGGAACTTATACATGGGGTTGGAATTGGATTATCAGCAATTAAGCGGAGTCCATTTTAAAGCGAACACCAACGATGTGAGCGTGCTTCATCCAACAGGTTACACCGGATATCATAATTTCGGCGCTGGCATAGGTCTTTTATACGACACGCGGCACAATGTGCTGAATGTTCGCAAAGGTTTATTTGTTGAAATGGCCTATCTCAATTATCCCAAAACCTTTGGAGGCATCAACAATTTTAGTTCCGTTTTTAGCGATCTGCGGTTTTTTTATCCTGTTCGCAAAAGAAATGTAATCGCACTACAAGCGATCGGCCAATTTACCCTTGGCAATGCCCCGTTTAGTCAGTTAGCGCTCATGGGTGGTGAAATGATGATGCGCGGTTACTATTTGGGGCGTTTCCGGGATAAAAATTACCTTAGCATACAAGCGGAATATAGAATGTTGCCCTTAAATTTTGCCAAAAAATTTGGGTTAGCCATTTTTGCCTCCCTAGGAGGAGTATACGATAAGGTAATCGATGTTACTCCCAAATACCTAAAATACGCTAGCGGCGCAGGTTTGCATTACTTACTGTTTCCGGGGAAAGATGTTTGGACACGCTTGGACTTTGCAATAAACAACGAAGGCGGGGGAGGGATTTACCTGTATATTGGCTGTGCTTTTTAAGGCTTTTGCTGTTGATATTACGCTGCAGTCGAAAAATGATGCGCAACCTTATGATTCAATTTCGTTTTTTTTGGACACCCTTTTGGCAATAAGAATGGCCGTCTCGTAAAGGCCTATGATTGGAATGGAAACTACTATTTGAGACAGAATATCAGGAGGCGTGATAACCGCTGAAAGAATCAGAATCACTACAATCGCATGCCGCCGATATTTTTTCAAAAAAGAAGCATCAATAAGTCCGATTTTAGTGAGGATAAAACTGGCAATGGGTAATAAAAATAATACTCCAGTATAAAAAACAGTCGAAATTATTGTGCCCATGTAAGAGCTGATGGTGAAGTTATTCTCTATTGACTTGGTGATTTGAAACGAAGAGAAGAATTGAACAGTAAGCGGAGCCACAACAAAATATCCGAATAAAATTCCGCAAAAAAAACATAAACTGACGTAAAAAACCAATCCTCTGGCGGCTTTAAGTTCATGTTGCTTCAGCCCTGGTTTTACAAAAGCCCAAAAGAAAATTTAGTTATACTTGTGCTTAATTAAATGCATAAAAGAACGCTCTTTTTACTTTTCATGGGCATAAGCCTTGGCATAATCGGTCAAGAAAAAAAGCCCAATTTCATGGTCAGATACGTGAATAAATTTACCCGTGATACGACCGCTAAAGAAAAACCTCAAAATCTTTTTTGTCCAAGTATTAATTACGCTCCGGAAACTAAATTAGGATTTGGGGCGGCTAATGTCGTTGTAGGATTCGCAAAAAGGGATACCAATAATCGCCTCAGCGAAATACGCGCTTTTGGTTTTGCCACCTTATTAAAACAGTACGGATTATTGATCGATCAGGCAATCTTTTCAAATAAAAATCGATGGTTCTTTTTGGGTTTATTAAAAATCCAAAGTTTTCCGCTTGCTTATCATGGAATCGGTTACAAGAGCCCCAAAAACAAAATAGCGTTAATTGAGGGCTTTACCTTTAACTTCAGAGAGCGATTTCTTCGCAATGTTTGGGGTCCCTTTTATTTGGGATTAGAGCTGGATTTTCAACATTTAAGTCGCGTATCATTCCAATCTTTCACCAACAATACCGCTTTACTCAACCCATTAGGCAAAAACGGATCCAATAATTTAGGCGTAGGTTTGGGCTTTCTTTACGATACTCGACATAATGTTCTAAATGTCCGTAAAGGCGTATTTTTTGAAACAGCCGTTCTCAATTATCGGAAAAGCCTGGGGAGTATCAATAATTTCAGCAGCCTTTTTACAGACTTTCGATATTTTTTTCCTCTTCGAAATAGAAATGTGTTGGCCTTTCAGTATGCAGGTCAATTCACCTTCGGGGATGCTCCATTCAATCAATATTCATTGTTGGGGGGAGAGATGATTATGCGAGGTTATTATTTAGGCCGCTACAGGGATAAAAATTGCCTAAGCATACAAACCGAGTATAGAATGTTACCACTAAAGTTTTCAAAAAAATTTGGACTGGCTGTTTTCGCTGGTTTAGGCGGGGTGTATAACAAGGTAGAATCCATTACTGTTCGCCACCTAAAATATGCTGGTGGAGTTGGATTACATTATTTACTGTTCCCTAAAAAAGATGTTTGGGCGCGACTGGATTATGCCTTAAACAACGAATTAGGCCGAGGAATTTACCTAACCCTTGGCTGTGCTTTTTAAGGCTTTTGCTGTTGATATTACGCTGCAGTCGAAAAATGATGCGCAACCTTATGATTCAATTTCGTTTTTTTTGGACACCCTTTTGGCAATAAGAATGGCCGTCTCGTAAAGGCCTATGATTGGAATGGAAACTACTATTTGAGACAGAATATCAGGAGGCGTGATAACCGCTGAAAGAATCAGAATCACTACAATCGCATGCCGCCGATATTTTTTCAAAAAAGAAGCATCAATAAGTCCGATTTTAGTGAGGATAAAACTGGCAATGGGTAATAAAAATAATACTCCAGTATAAAAAACAGTCGAAATTATTGTGCCCATGTAAGAGCTGATGGTGAAGTTATTCTCTATTGACTTGGTGATTTGAAACGAAGAGAAGAATTGAACAGTAAGCGGAGCCACAACAAAATATCCGAATAAAATTCCGCAAAAAAAACATAAACTGACGTAAAAAACCAATCCTCTGGCGGCTTTAAGTTCATGTTGCTTCAGCCCTGGTTTTACAAAAGCCCAAATTTGATAAAAAATATACGGCGAAGACACAATCAAGCCCCCCATTATGCACATGGTCATGGCATAATTAAACTGACCCGACATGGTCATACTTTGCATTTTGACCGGAGTATCCTCTACGCAAATGCCCAAATAATCGCACATCAGCCTAAACGAAATAAAATCCTTGCTTTTGAGCGATAAGAATAAGTGATTCATGATCCACTCTTGAAAAAACCAAATAAAAATCCCAACCGCAATTATTGCCAAAGCAATACGAACAAGCCTCCAGCGTAATTCATCGAGGTGTTGCATAAAAGACATCTGCTGTTGTTTCGCCATCGCACAAAGATAACTAAATGAAAAAGGAGAAAAAAAAATAGAACGTAAATCAATTACGTTCATGATATGACAATTTTGTCAAAAAACACGATGAAAACATTCCTAATTCAAGAAATTGCTTTTTCTTCAGAATCAAAAAATGTAACCTGTTGCGGGATATTGAACGTTGGTCACCTCGCTTTGAATACCAAGATACACCTAAATTTCCGTCAACTGAACAGGCTGCTGAACAACATCAGTAAAAAACTGAACAGCGATGAGTTTTATGAAATGATGGAGGAAGAACAAACTTCCTTAGGGACGTACTATCATATTAACTTCGAAGGCAAAGACCTTTGTCCAATTCCAATTCATGAACTAAACGATGATTTTAGCCTTCCGTTGAGAATAAGTGCTTAAACTACGGCTGAATAATTACCGTTTCCTCGTTGGTCTTTTCCGCTTCGATTTTAATGATGCCTTGACCTTGACGATTTCCTTTATACGCTTCGATATCCAGCACCGCAACTCCCGCCTGACCTAACTGATAAATTTCATTGTAATTGAAGGTGGCAATGCCCGCTGCATTCGTGTAGGCAGTATCATAAACAACCACTTGCGATGGGCAATTGCACGTGGAGGTTCCGTGCAGAACCACCATGGCCTCCTCGACAAGATCATTGTTTTCATCTCGAACCTCAATTTTGGCAATTGTATCTTCTTTTTTAACACAGGATGCCACTCCAAAAAATAAAACGGCAAATGAGAACAGAAGGCAAGAATTTTTCATCGATAAATTAGTTTGGTAAAAAAATGGTTTCTACAGCAGTGGTATGAACTCTACAGCGCGTATAGCCCGTGCCGATTTTGTTGTTATGCTTAACTACAATATCAAAATAACCTGTTGTATTGTCCGGTCCTGAAAGATCAAAATATTGGTCCATATCCACCGCAGTGAATCCCGATGTATTGGTGTAGCTGGTATCGACAAACGCTCCTGTTGGTGGATTGCTTTGTTGATCTCCAATAACCACAACTTTAGCTCCGCTCATCAATTGATTCGAAGACGACCGGACAAAAACCTTCAAAATTGCAGGGTCCTTGGATTCACAAGAACTCATTGCTCCCAGTAAAACCAATCCTAAAAGCACATAAACTGCGTTTTTCATATTCGTGATAATTAACGTAATTCTATAAAAGTTATTCAAAAGTAATACTTTTTTTCTGCTTGAAAAAACAAGCTTCCACCTCCTCTTTGAAATTCCGTTTCTTCATGCGTCATTCGACGGAAAATCTTAAATTTGTTATCCGGCAAATAAACAATTGCGCGCACCGAAAAGTTACACCAATGTTAAAAAAAATTGAACGCATCCGCCTCGAAATGGCTCATGAAATTTTAAATACTCCATCGAGTGCCGCGGATTTTCGCCTGCGTTATTTGGGATCCAAGGGCATTTTAAAGGACCTTTATCAAGAATTCAAGTCGGTTACTAACGAAGAAAAACGGGAAATTGGTTTTGCCCTGAATCAACTTAAACAAGAAATAGAAGAGCGCGCAACCGCCGCCCAAAATATCCAAAGCTCTGACAATACCGTTAATCGGTGCGAGGATTTAACAAAACCCCCAAGTACCGAGCGGGCTGGAACGCTGCACCCTTTACGATGGGTGACTCAGGAGATTGTTGAAATTTTTGAAAAAGTAGGGTTTACGCAATCTGAGGGGCCTGAAATCGAGGATGATTGGCATAATTTTTCTGCCCTCAATTTTCCCCCAGACCATCCGGCGCGCGATATGCAGGATACTTTTTTTCTCGAAGCTCCATTTAACGATTTTTCGCTGCGAACTCACACCAGTTCAGTTCAGGTAAGAATTATGGAGTCTAATGCTCCTCCAATCAGAACTGTATCTGCCGGACGCGTTTATCGAAATGAAGCTGTTTCAGCAAGAGCGCACTGTTTCTTTCACCAAATCGAAGGACTCTACATTGACGAACAAGTAACCATGGCAGACCTTAAACAAACCCTCGATTATTTTGCAAAAACGCTCTTTGGGTCAGAAGTTAAGGTGCGAATGCGCCCCTCTTACTTTCCTTTTACCGAACCCAGTGCCGAAGTGGATGTTTCGTGTACCCTTTGTCATGGCCATGGCTGCGCTGTTTGTAAGCATACAGGGTGGCTCGAAATCCTTGGTTGTGGAATGGTTGACCCCAACGTGCTTAATGCATGCGGCATCGACGCGGAACGATATACGGGTTTTGCTTTCGGAATGGGGGTTGAACGTATTGCACAACTTAAATATCGCATCAATGACTTGAGGCTCTATTCAGAAAACGACTTGCGCTTTTTACAACAATTTCACCTTTAGTTACATGGATTTTTTTGATTTTTCCCCTTCGATTTCCCTCGAAGATATCGAAAAGCGCAGCGAAAAAAGAAGGCAAATTATCCTTAAACACTCGACGCGCTGCATTATTTCTTCCATGGCTTTAAGAAATTTAACCCAGTGCGATGCTGAAGCCGACTGCTGGGTGTTAGACCTGCTAAACCACCGCGAACTTTCCAATGAGATTTCTGTGCGCTACCAAATTACGCATCAATCGCCTCAAATCATTTTATTGCACCACGGAGAAGTACAACTGTCTGCATCGCACGAGCAAATAACTTGTGAACTTTTAACCAAGGATTATGGCCAATAAACGCGCTTTTATCATTCTAGGATTTTTGGCATTAATAGTTGTAGCTTTTGTGTATCGAAGTGTTACCTCTGAAGGCGATCCGATGCAAACCGCAGGCCCCGGAGCTTATTTTCCTTCCCAAGGAAATGTTTTCGTGCCTTTTGGTCAACCTCTCCTGCATCAAATTAAGGTCAGACCACAACAACAAAAGGTCTCTTTGTACATTAACGACAGCCTGGTTTTTGAGAAGACCAAACCCAGTGGAATTCTTTCCATTAACCTCCCCCTAAAAGGATTTTCCTTGGGATCATATCGGCTCAGAGTGATTTCAATTGGCGCAGACGGACTAACCAGCGAAGACGAACGCGTATTATTTGTGGTCTCGGATTTACAACCTGAAAATTGGTCGATTGAAGTTGTAAACCGCTATCCGCACAACGATTCTTCTTTCACGCAGGGCTTAAGTTTTTTTAACGGAAAATTGTTTGAAGGAACGGGAGATCCTCAAAGCTTGGGTGCGAGCATGGTCGCTGAAGTAGCATTTACCACCGGAAAAATTTTAAGAAGAAGGATCAAACCCGCCCCGATCTTTGGTGAAGGCATCACGGTGTTTGAGGGGGAACTTTTCCAAATAACCTGGAAAAACGACTCTTGTTTTGTCTATAATGCCGCTTCCCTAATACCGCTGCGCTCTTACACCTATTCGGGTGAGGGGTGGGGCTTGACTCACGACAGCCGTTCGTTGATTATGTCAGACGGATCCGAGAAAATTTACTTCCGTAACCCTAAAACCTTTGCGGTGGATAAAACGCTCTCTGTTTTCACCCACCAAGGACCTGTAAATTATTTAAATGAATTAGAATATATCGATGGCTTACTTTACGCAAACATTTGGATGAGTAACCTTCTTGCTGTAATTGACCCCTCCACCGGCAGGGTGATGGCAACCATCGATGCTACAAACATCGTAAAAGAAGGCCGGGGAAACGGGGAAGTACTTAACGGAATTGCTTACAATTCGCAAACGAAAAAAATTTACATCACAGGTAAATATTGGCCCTCGCTTTTTGAAATAAAAATTCGAAAACCTAAGGAATCGTAATTAACAGGTGTTCGGATACGTTTTCGCCGTTTTTAATGCTTAACGTGTAAATTCCCGAAGGCCAATACGTATAATCTAAGAGCTGTAGGCGAGAGGTTAGATCAAGTTCAATAAAGGGGTTGTCGTCCTTTTCAACCCAAGCCCTATGCGTTTTGACCATCTTGCCGCTAAATTCAAATTGAAAGCGGTTATTGCTTTTCGGCAAGCAACGAAGATAAGTTCCCTCTTTTAACGCCCTCATGGATACCATTTCATTTACGCCTGGAATCGACCAGCTTCGGATAAAGTCAAGGTAAAAAGATTGAGGAAATGCTGTTTTTCTGTTGGGTCCGGGAGAAAATGGGCCCCGATCCATGGCCAATGAAAAGTTGGCAATCAAATTCATTTCCGTATCAAAGGAGGCTTCATGCTGAGCTACAACTTCGTCGTTAAAATAAAAGACAACCCCGGCAGGAGTCCAGAGGCCCGCAACGGTAATCCATTTTCCGGTGAGGCTACCAACCTTTACCCAATGTCCAAAAGGCTGATCCAAAATACCCCAACGGCGAACCCTGTCACAACGGTTAGGGCAATGAACGTCGACGTGGTACGATTTTAATCGCTCCCCTTTAGCCTCAATAAAATCAAGTTCTTCGTTCGGTTTACCTCCGTACATCCAAAAGGCTGGCCAATAACCTTTGCCGGCAGGAAGCCAACATCGGCACTCGAAAAAACCGTATTTGAACGTTTGTTTACTCCACAAAGCAGAGGTAAGGCGTTCGATGGGAATTTTTCCGTCTGCGACGTCCATTCCCAAGGACCTCACCTTGGCCGTATCAATCATCCAATCAGGAAATTGCCGTCGCTCTGTGACAGTATCCACCGAAAGGACTAATAATCCATCTTTTTGTTCACATAATCGCGGATCTGTGTACGTTCGTGCATCCAAAGAAACCCCGCCCCAAGGATAGTAATTGTACCATAAATTCGCGTTGATTTCGTTGCCATCAAAATCGTCGATTAGCGCTGCTTCCCCCCATAGCGTTCTCTCTTGCGTTAAAAACGCAACAAAAGGTTTTTGAGCAAGCGCAAACGATGAACAGAAAAAGGACGTTATTACCATAAAATAAACCGTGGACATATTAAGCGTTTTGACCGCAAGATAGGTATAGTCGGTTAGTCAACAATCCGTATTTTCGTAAAAGATGGCTTCAAAGGTCTTTATTATTGGGTTTTTCTGCTGTTGGGCCTTCGCGTATTCTCAAAAGAACACGCCAACAGTTGATAAAATCATCTTGCTTAACGGGAAAGAACAAGTGATCGATTCGCTATCAATCTTGCCAGGAAGCCTCAATTGTTACTTAAAAGAGGTTGAAGTCCCGCGCGAAAACTATGCGTTTGATTATGTGACAAGCACGCTGAAATTCTATGCACCTACCTTTGACACTTTACGAATCACCTATGTGAGAATTAACCAAAAGTTAACCCCCTCCTATCAAAAATTCGACGTTTCAAGCATTCAACAACGCGGGCAATCCAATAATTTTCAACTTCAAGCTGACAATACGGACTTCAACAATTTCTTTGGCAGCAGTGAAATTGCCAAAAAAGGAAGCGTATCACGAGGCATTAGTTTTGGGAACCAACAAAACCTAGGGATCAATTCAACCCTCAACCTAGAACTCAACGGTAAATTGAATGACCGCTTAAATATTTTAGCTTCCATATCCGATGCCAATATTCCCATTCAGCCCGAAGGCAATACCAATCGGCTGCAAGAGTTCGATCAGGTCTTCATTCAGCTTTACAACGAAAAACTGAAGTTTGTGGCCGGAGATTTTTGGCTGGCCAAACCTCAAGGATATTTTCTCAATTACAGAAAACGGGGTCAAGGGATCACCCATCAATACCAAACAACTTTCGGAAAAGGAGTTGTTTACTTTCAAACAAGCGCCGGATTATCAAAAGGCAAATTTCAACGTCAAATAATTTCAGGAGTAGAAAACAATCAAGGTCCCTATCGTTTGCGAGGTGCCGAAAACGAACCGTTCATAATCGTGTTGTCAGGGACCGAAAAAATCTTCCTCGATGGCCGCTTGTTGGTTCGAGGTCAGGAATTTGACTACACGATTGATTACAACACCTCCGAACTTGTTTTCACCCCCAAAAATCTCATCACAAAAGACGTGAGAATCGTTGCCGAATTCCAATATTCAGATCAATCCTACACGCGTTCTTTATTGCAACAAAGCATAACTTATAAAACTGAAAACACATGGGTATACCTCAATTATTACCGCGAACAAGACCTTAAAAATCAACCTTTGCAACTGAGCCTAACTTCAGCAAACAAAACCACCTTATCACAAGTTGGGGACAGCCTGTCGCTGGCAACCCTTAACACGCTTGATTCTGTCGGATATTTTGCTAACCAAAATTTATACAAACTGATCGATTCCCTTGGTTTTGACTCCATCCTGGTTTTTACCGTGCATCCCGATTCTGCCCGCTACCGCGCTACTTTTACAAAGGTGGGTGCTTTCAAAGGGAACTATGTGCTTGACAAAACGACTGCTTTTGGCCCTGTTTACCGATGGGTTGAACCGGTAGGAAATCAACCGCAAGGGGATTATGCCCCCTTACAACGCATCATTACGCCAAAACGAAGGAGCATGATTACCGTTGGAATTGAACAGAAAATTGGCCAAAAATTCACCTTAGTTCAAGAAATTTCGGGTTCAGAAAACGCCACTAATCTTTTTTCTAAAAAAGACTTGGGGAATGATTGGGGAATTGGAAGCTTGACAAAAATCGGGCGACAATGGAACGAAACATCAAAGGGTTGGATCAACAAAAGCAGTGGAGAGTTGGAATTTTTGAGCGCAACGTTTAGCGCTATTGAACCCTATAGAAAAGTAGAATTCGACAGGGATTGGAACGTGCGTGGGCTTCCCTTTACGGGAAACCAATGGTTTGCTGTCGCTCAGCACGTGTGTCAACATGAAAAAATTGGAACGGTTTCGCTAAGGGGCCAGCATTTTAACATTGGCAACAACTACCAAGCCCAAAGATTATTTTCTGAGGGTTCCTTAAAAGGAACCCGTTTGCGCGCTGATTGGGATGCGAGCGCTTTAAATTCCTTAAGAGGAAAACAGAATACGTTTATAAGGCATCGCGCAAACATCGAGTTCCGGGGAAAAAAATTGTTAATCGGATTCAAAGACGATCAGGAACTCAACTTACGAGATACCTTAACTGGCGGAAATTCATCAAGCTATGGATTTTTCGATTATCAATTTTACTTCGAAAATGCCGACAGTTCTAAAAATAAGTTGCGCTTATTTCTCCGAGATCGGTTAGACTATAAGCCCACCGTTTTAGGGATCGCAACAGCGGCCCGAGGAACCTCCCTTGGCGGAGAAACTGTGGTAGAAACAAAGAAAGGAAACCGTTTTCTTTCCACCATCGCGTGGAGAAAATTAACCCCCATTGATACGGCACTCCTGAAACTCACTCCGGATCAATCCCTTGTTGGGAGGTTGGAGTATAGCGGCCGAAGTTTCAAAGGCGCATTGGTGTTGAACAGTTACTATGAGTTGAACACAGGACTTGAGCAGAAACGAACCTTTATCTACCTCGAGGTTAATGCAGGTCAAGGAACGCACACATGGATTGACTACAACAACGACGGCGTGAAAGATTTAAATGAATTTGAATTAGCCGCCTATGTCGATCAAGCTAACTACATCCGCGTATTTACACCAAGCGACGAATACCAAAAGACCTTTGGCACGGAATTTAATCAAAGCCTTTTTTGGCGTCCAGAGTTAATTTGGAATAAAAAGACCGGAATTCTCAAGGTTCTTTCATTGCTTTCAAACCAATTTCGCCTGCGTTCGGCTCGTAAATTTAACGATTGGAAAATGGAAGAGTTGCTCAACCCCTTACGTGCAGAAATCAGCAATGCAGATTTGATTTCATCCACCTATTCGCTACGAAACACGCTATTTCTTTTGAGAACCTCCTCAAAATTTAATGCACATTATGAATTTAATAAGGCCCTAAATAAAACCCTTTTAGCAACGGGCTTCGATGGTAAGTCGGTTACTTTTCATTCGATTTTGGCACGTTGGAATATCCTTCCGTCACTGTCAGTGAAAACTGAAATTCAATCAGGCCTAAAAAGCTCGGAAGTTGATTATACTACCGGAAGAAATTACCAAATTTCTTACCGGCAAGGCTTGATTGAACTTGCCTACCAACCTACCACCTCGTACCGAATTTATGGCGAGGTTAAATTAAATGATAAACGGAACAATCCCGTTTATGGGGTTTCCGAACTGCAAGGAAAAGAATTGAGCGCGGGAGTCAAGTACAACACGGCGCAGAAAGGCAGCCTGCAACTGGACATCAAATATTTGAACCTCAAATACGTGGGAATCAATCAAGGAGCCGTTGTTTTCGAAATGTTAGAAACCCTTCAGCCCGGATCAAATTTCACATGGTCGGTGCTTTGGCAACGAAATGTTTCCAAAAACCTACAAGTAAACTTACAATATAGCGGCAGAAAACCTGCCAACCGGGGCGTTATCCACAACGGGGGGATGGAGTTGCGCGCGTTTTTCTAATTTTAACCATGAAAAAAGATATTGAAACCGATGAAGATGTTGCCCTTTTGGTAACGTCTTTCTACGAAAAAGTGATGAAAAATAAAGAGTTATCCCTTTTTTTTGAGGGCCTTGATGGGAACCAGCATCGTTCTAGAATAGAACAGTTTTGGCGATTTATCCTGCTAGGCGAACAGGGATACACGACCAATGTAACCGAAAAACACCTCAGGCTACCCCTCACTAAGACTTCTTTTGATCTGTGGTTAACCTTGTTCTTTCAAACCTTGGAAGAGCATTTTGAGGGTCCCACAACCCTTCTTGCCAAGGAAAGGGCCAGGCTCATTGCCCTGAACATTCAAAGCAAAATGAAACTACTTGAAAACTAATTGAACGAGATCGTTCCCGTTGGCATAAATCATCAGGGATAGCAATAAGAAAAAACCGACATATTGAGCATATTCCAAAATCTTTTGCGGGGCCTCTTTTCCCGTGATCCATTCATAAAGCAAGAAGACCACGTGGCCACCATCCAAGGCGGGAATGGGAAGGATGTTCATAAAAGCAAGAGCAAACGATAAAAACGCCGTATTCAACCAAAAAATCTTCCAATCCCAAACTGCGGCAAACATGTCGCCAATTCGCGTGAATCCTCCAACGGAAGTCGCCCCTTTTTTGGTGAAAACAAATTTGAATTGCGCAACGTAATCGCGCAACATTTGGCTTCCCCCAACAATCCCTTTTTTCAGTCCACCTAAAAATCCATAACTCACTTTCCTTAAAGCATTGGTATCCGCTGTAGGAGTATTCGATGCCATAAACCCGATGGTTCCTTCCTTACTTACCTTTGCCGCTAACAATAAGGTGTCTTCTGCTCTTAAAACCTCGATAGCTGTTACCTCTCCCCTCGCATCATACAAGCTGCTCTGGATATCATCAAAATATCGAATGGTTCTATTGCCAATGGTTAAAATGCTGTCTCCGGCTTGCAATCCCGCTTTTTCCGCAAGGCTTTTTGGAATAATCGAGTCGACCTTTGCCGAAAACGCCCTAAACGAAGCAACACCCAATACCCCGTTTTCAAACAATTCTTGATCAATTTCCTCAGGTAGTTTTCGAGTTATTTTTTTTCCGTTACGAAGTAAGGTCACGTGGGTTTTGTTTCGTAGAAAAATCCCCCGATTGATGTCCTCCAAGGCTGAAATCCTTTTCCCATCTAATGCGATAATGTTATCTCCGGAACGCAAATCGTATTGCTCGAGGTAAGGGTGGATTGCCATTCCATTTTCCAATTTATCTATATCCATTTCATATCCTCCCCAAGTCCATGCTATTGCGCTATAAATCATAAAGCCCCCCACCAAATTTACCGTAACCCCACCAACCATAATCACCAAGCGTTGCCAAACTTTTTTAGTCCTAAATTCATACGGTTTTGGGGCCTGAGCCATCTGCTCTTTGTCCAATGACTCATCAATCATGCCCGCAATTTTGACGTATCCCCCGAGAGGCAACCATCCTATACCCCATTCGGTTGTATGATCATCCGCGTCCCAATCGTCTGGTGCTTTCTTCGAAAACCAAGAAAATTTTTTTTTGCCGTTGACGTTTTTGAATCGAAAAATGGAGAACCAAGGATTGAAAAAAAGATAAAACCGCTCCACTTTGGTGTTAAATAAACGGGCAGGGATGAAGTGGCCAAGTTCATGAATTGCAACAAGGAATGCCAAAGAAAGAATGAGTTGGGCTGCCTTGATTAAAATTGCTGTAATTGCCATGGTCCTGTTTGAAAGTGCAAATATACGCAGATTTATTTGGGGCCAACGCGTCATGTTGGGTTTCCCCCCAACTCGCACTGTACATTACGGAAATAATTTTAAGAAATGCCGCTATTTGTCTAATTTCGTTGTTCTCAATATCTATGACCGATACGCTCATCATTATTCCGACTTACAATGAATTGGAGAATATTGCTCCTATCACCGAGGCGGTATTACTTCAGGATCCCCATTTACATGTGTTGTTTGTTGATGACGCCTCGCCGGATGGAACGCAATCGGAAATAGCCCACATGATGCAAAAATTTCCGGGGCGCGTATTTCTTATTTGCCGAAACGGCAAGCTTGGTCTAGGCACCGCATATATTGAAGGATTCAAATGGGCCCTCGAGCGCAATTATGCCTTTATTTTTGAAATGGACTCCGATTTTTCTCACGATCCGAAAGACATTAATCGCTTAAAAAAAATGTGCGTTGATGGCTACGACTTAGCTATTGGGTCGCGCTATTGTAAGGGGGGAAAAATTGAAAATTGGCCCTTGAGCCGATGGTTGTTGTCCTTTTTTGCCAACCTGTATGTACGCATCATCCTTTGGATAAACATTAAGGATTCAACCGCGGGCTTTAAGTGCTACCGAAGAAAGGCGCTTGAAAGCCTTGCGCTGGACCTTATTAATTTTAAGGGGTATGCTTTTCAAATATGCATGAAGTACGCTGTCATTAAGCAACAATACCGCGTTATTGAAGTCCCCATCACGTTCAAAGACCGTCTTCACGGAGAATCTAAAATGAGTTCGGGAATTTTCAAGGAGGCCTTGTTGGGCGTTTGGAAAATGAAACGTATGCCCTTATGACTCGCCAAATTGTGCATATGCTCCTGTTAACATTCGGCGGTATGTTTTTTTCATGCCACTCAAGTTCGTCCTTCTCCGTTATCGAAAAAAATAAAATGGTTAAGATTATGGGGGAAGTTTACTTGGCAGAAATGCACTATCAAAAATCGTTCGGCTCGCCGAACTTATACCTGGATCCCTTGGATAAAACCTTATCAGGCATTTTCAAAAAGTATCGGATTTCAAAGCGGCAGTATGAGGAAAGTTTTTCTTATTATGCTGCAAATCCTGCTGTTTTCTCGGAAATGAACGAACAAATTATTCAAGATTACAATAACGAATTAATCCAAAAATAGATCTTCGCTGCTCGGCAGTTGTTCAAGAACCTTTAACAGCTCGCTTAGCAGGGTTTGCTTTTGTTCGCTCTCCGAATTCATGCTGCTTACATGGGCCTGAGCGATGCATTGTGCTTCCAAAAGTTGTTCCTCACTAAACGGACCTTCCATGTGTTCAATCAAGGTAAGACACTCTAGCGTATTTTGATAATCGCCCTCCTTCGACCACACAACAAAATCGACCAAATAGGGGCTGAAGTCCAATCGGGAATTCCACATTATGTTCATAATCTGTCGTTTATACTCGACATCGTTGGTTTGGTTTAGCAATCCCATCCAGGCCTCCCGAATTCCTTTCTTAGTAATGGATGCTAAAAAAGAATAGAGGGCCGTTCGCTTGATCCCTGGCGACTCAAGAAGATAGCATTCCACCAATCCGGGCAGATGGGACAAGTTTCCCTTTTCTTCCAATAGCGCCAACCCTTGTTGGAATACTTTTTCATTTTCACTTTTAATCAGGACCAAAGGGTCTAAACTATTTTTTGCCATACTGTTCGATAAATTGGGTTACATAAATGTATTCTTCAACGGATAGTTGCTCCGGTCTTTTAGCAGCCAGCTCCAAGGGAAGCGAAAGGGTAAGTGCCTTTAACGAATTTCGCAAGGTTTTTCTGCGTTGGTTAAAGGCCGTCTTGACCACAGAAACAAACAATCCTTCATCGCACGGTAAGGCCAATCGATCGTTTCGGGTGCATCGGATAACCCCTGAGACCACTTTTGGAGGGGGAAAAAAAGAACCGGGTTCAACCGAAAAAAGATATTTTACCTCGTAAAATGCCTGCACAAGAACGCTCAAAATCCCATATTCTTTACTTCCGGGAGTCTCGGCAATTCTTTTAGCGACCTCTTTCTGAAACATCCCTAAAATTAATGGGATTTTCCTTCGATTTTCAAGGCATTTAAACACGATTTGTGAAGAAATGTTGTAAGGAAAGTTACCGACCACGGAAAACGATTGGCCTTCGAAAAATTGCCTTAAATCCGCTTTCAAAAAATCGATCAAATGAACTTGTGTAAATTGAGGAAAAGCCTGGTGTAAGTAGTTAACCGACTCCATATCGATCTCAAAAGCATGTAAATCGATGTCGTTTCGCTCAAGTAGAAATTGGGTAATAGCGCCTTTACCAGGGCCTATTTCCAGAACCAACGATTTTGATGGTAAGGCCGGAATGGCGTCCACGATTTTTTTACAAACCGCTTGGTTGGTTAAAAAATGTTGCCCTAAATGCTTTTTGGGAGCGACGCTCATGCAAGGATGGTGTTGATCAAATCCATCGTAGTTCGAAACGCCACAAAATTTCCGTCGTAGCGCAGTTTATGCTGTTGTTGTAGTTCTTCCGCATAGGTGTTAAAATAATGATTCAAGGCGACTTGATCCTTGGCCCAATACAGAATGGAATACGTGCATTCATTGGGTTCATTGCCATTGACCTTTGACAACACACAGCGGGAAAAACACTGGGTTTTTAAGACCTCAGGAATATGGATTGTTTGCATCCAAAGCAACCAATCCGGTTCAAGGCTCGGCTCTATACTTACCGTCACATTGTACAACATTTCGTTGGCCGTTGATTCTTTGACTTCCATATACCCCTCGTATTTTAATTGCCCTGCAAAAATAAAGATTTTGAAGCGGTATTTTTTTTCTTATCTTTGATTGAACTATAAATTACATGCATATGAAAAAATCTTTACCTCTGCTCGCTTTTTTTAGCTTTCTTGCCTTTGCTTCGTTCGGACAGTCGTGCGTACCGGGAGCAAACTTTATCGATTCAACCTACGGTGTCTGGCCAGATACAACGCAGAATTTGCCACCAGCAGCTGCCAATGTTGCTTATTCGACCGACTTAAATTTCAAAGTTCCATCAACCGTTACGGCCGAATTGGATGCCTCTGGACAATTTGTGGGGTCGCCCATTCAAGGTTTCTCGGTAACCGGTGTTCAGGGATTACCCTCAGGTTATAACTACGCTTGCAACATCGCAAGTTGCAACTACAACGGTGGAGCCAATGGTTGTGCCAACATTTGGGGAACTACGGCAACAACCGGAACCTATCCCATTACCATTGAGGTTGATGCAACAGTCCTTGTATCTCTATTACCAGGACTGCCTCCTGCCCCTGTTACCCAGTCCGTATCTTTTTCAGGATATAAAATTATGGTTGGAACCGCTGGGTTAATTACCGGAGTGATTGAGCCATTGACTGTGTTCCCGAATCCTTCCAGCGGTATTTCAACCGTTAAAGGACTGAACGGAACTCGTCTTACGTTGAGCAATTTAAACGGTCAAGAATTGTTCGTTAAATCTACAGAAGGACTGTCTTCGACAGAGCTTAACCTCAACGGTTTTAAGGCAGGAATTTATTTTATCAACGTCTACGGAGAACAAGGGGTTGAAACAATAAGAATTATGAAAGATTAACGGGTTAAAAAATCGCTTAAGAATGAAAAGGTCGCTAAAGCGGCCTTTTTTTATTCAATGACTTGTTTTATTACTTGATAGATTTCCCAGGTTATCTTATCATAAACATACACTAAAACATGCATGTTGGAAGCATTATAAGCTCCATCTAGCTGATTGGGGACAACAAACGAATAATTGACATAGTATTTGCCATTCGTTAAATCGGAGGCCGTTAAGGTTCTTCCAAAGGGGGTATTATTGAGGTTTCCTCGGTGAATGTCTCGGTGAACATAACTGGTGTTGTGGGAATTATCTCCCATTTTTTGATCTCCTACCAACGAATCCTCCGCAATGCACGCAACAATTCCCAGCTCATTCGTTAAATTGGGGTCTAATTTTTCAATTTCAACGTGTAAAAACGCCCCTTTAGTGCTTGGATAATAATTTAAGGACGATTGCATATTCACCTTTAAGGCATTCTGCGCTAACGCGTTTGCAACCATACCCGTCCAGGCGCCTGGGCTTTGGAATAATACTCCGCCATTATTAATTCTACTTACCGTTCCCCGCGGGTTTCCGATAAACCCTCCGTCGTTTGCCCCAAAGTATTGCGCGATGGCAATTCCATCGGAATTGGTGAAATCCAAAGGATATCCACCCGCCACATCAACCACCTGGAAATCGCCAATTCCTGTTGGTCCCGCATGCAAGGAGAGTGGATAAACCCTGCTGGGATTTGCTTCGTACAACGCATGGGCTAAATCGGCGGCGGCAGGGCAGTAAATGCACAGGTGTCCTGTAAAATCCTCCAACAATAGATTTCTATTCAAGTTCGTGTTGGGGGTAAAGGAAGGCCACTCGTTGGCAAGATAATCCCCCCAAGTACCGGGATATAGCGCCGTATCTAACTCAAGCGCATTCGTTGAAGGATAGGCATTGGTAACGCGGTCGCAGGAAGTGAACACCAATAAGGAGAGGCATGAAAATGCAAATAGTCGCAGCATGAATTAAAAACTTTGAGTGAAACTTAAGGTTAAACCATTATTCGCGGGAACAAAACGGCATACGCCGCCAACGCAAAATAATCCTGCGCGTTGGCGTCCATAGGAAAGCATAACGCGCGTGGATTCATGGATATATCCACACGTAACGTTGGGGTAATTTACCCGTTTATCTGTGTCGGGGTTTCCGTAATTGTATTGATTGAGAAAACTAACAAAATAATTTGGGGCAACCGTGTACTCAATCAAGGCTGTGGCCCAATTCCCTTTGTCGTTGATGTTGCCGTTCGAAAGCTTATTAACAAACATTCCTTGCAGTTCCATCCTAATATTGTGTTTCGCATTAATTTTGTAAGAGGCCTCAACTACACCGATGTGCGAGGAAATGATGCCCGTTGCATCGTTAGAAACCTTCGCAACATCGTTGTTAATGGTGATGTTAAAATACGATAAGACCAACAATAAGCTCTTGTTCAACTTGCGAGTAATGCTAAAATTGATATCTCGCCAATATAAGCTATCGCTTTTATCAAACAATCGGGCTTCATAGGTGACCCTGCTGGAGTCGTTTACATCTATTCCGGAGGTGTGTTGAACGGGGCGGTACGTTGTTGAAGCATTAATCCCAATGGTTGTACCGTACTTACCCCCCCATGCGCTCCCTTTTTTAACCGTGTAAATGAAATCTGCCTGATACGCAATTTCGCCCAATGGTTGGGTAGCATACGGGTAAAGTGTTGCAACAAGGTTGTAGGTATGGGTTTTATTGAGGGCCGGTAAAAAATTGATGAACGCGTCCTGCAGTTCTTTGTTTCGGTCGGAGCGATAACTCATATTGTCTGCAGATTTTGCAGAAAGAGAAAAGCCCAGCCCTTTTTTAGAATACCCAAAATTAACTACGGCCGCATGGCCCTTATTGTAGATTTTTCCATTGTCCAAAGACGGATCCTGTTCTTTAAGAATATACTCTCCATCAAGGGTGAAATTCTTGTATTGTAGTTTCATCCTTCCTCCATAAGCCCCAACATTTTCAGGCAGCACCAACGCGTCGTCATCATCCGGCTGGTATTTACTCACAAAAGAGGCTCCAACGGCAACATCGACAGGGAAAGACGCAAGCCGCTTTTGACAAACTTCCTTCAAATTAAAATCCGCATCCAGTGCCCGAATAATGCCTGCTGAATTTATTACTTGACCGCCATTAAATGTGAGCCTTTGCTTCCCGTAAACCCCTTTAATCTGAAATCCAGAAACGGGTTTAAAAATAATTCGCGCTCCGTCCACAACATTGTCGTAACCCAGGGCGCGGTCTTCGTAAGCCCGAAAAGCCAATCCGGTTCCAAATTGCTCGTAAAAATGTCCTAATGTAACGTCTACTTTGTCATTTACATAACCCAAATACCTGTAACCGATGCCTGTGCCGTCGAAACGGTTTGGATAACCCTGAATTCGAGGCAAATAACTTTCCATTCGCATGCCTGCTTTAAATCCGCCGTTCGTATAAAAGACATTCATGTAAGAATTAATAAGACCCTTGGTAGGAGGCTGAAGGGCGTTAATCACCGGATCATCGTTTAAATATTGAAACGTTGACTCAATATTTCCAGTAAAATTTCCCTGAGACCAAGAAAGAACGGCATTGCAAACAACCAACAAGGATAAAATTCCCTTATTCAATGCTTAGTTTTTTTATCTCTGAAAACAAAATGTCTTCATCGCCCGGTGCGTAATTATTGTGAGTATAGACGATATTTCCGTGCTTATCCAACAAAAAAGTATGAGGAACATTGTTCACCCCCATGCTGCGTTTAAAATCTCCGTTAGGGTCCAGTAAAACCGTATAATCCCAAGCCTTCCCATTTGCGTAAGTAATCACATCTCGCTTCGTTTTTTCGTCGTCAATGGACACCGCAACCAAGTTCATTCCCGTTTCAGCTTGCCACGCTTCATACACCTCGTGAATTGCCATCAACTCCTTTTTACATGGGGCACACCAAGTCGCCCAAAAACTAATCACCACGGGGCCAGAAAAACCCAAATTCGAGGTATTGTAGGTTTTTCCATTAAGGTCTTTCAAAGATACGGAGGGTACTTTTTTTCCACTCGTTGTATCGGAAAAAGCCTGTTGTCCCAAAAAATGGAAGTGAAAAAAAATAAAAACAAGGGGCAATAATCTTTTCATAATTAAGTTTTACGCTAGGTAACACAAAAGATGCCAAAGTACAAAGATACTTTTTTTATCCCTTTTTAGTTAGAGAACTTGCATTAACGCGTCAATTTAAATACATTTGACTTGACATAAAAAATTATGGGTAAAATATACCTCTGCTTATTTCTGCTTTTTCCCTTTTTACAGTTTCTGGCACAAGACAATATTGCCATTTACCAAGAAGGCCAAAACACCGATTTATCCTCAGGGATTGCCCCTGTTTCTATCAATGCCCCATCGGGCGCAACATTGGACGTTCCTTTTGAAATTCATAACAATTCCGCCATAAATCAAAAATGGCGCATCACTCGAAAACAATTATCCGTTCCCGCAGGTTGGACAGATGGTCTTTGTTGGGGACATGCTTCGGATCCTTTCGGCGGAGCATGTTATTCAAGCACGCAAATGACAACAAACCCGTGGACCTCTCCCGGCGGTGCGGGCGTTTTATTTGACTTATTGCCGGGCGAATACGGTAAAATGAAACCCGACTTCAATCCTGCTGATGGTGTGTCTGGCTTTGGTCACTACCGTTATTACATTACCAATAGTGCTGGTCTGGCTTATTTAGACTCGGTTGATGTAATAATTGATTATGTCGCGGAAAATAAAACAATCAAAGATCCTGTGCATGTTGCAATCGTACCAAACCCCGCTGACGATTACCTTCAACTATCGAGCTCCAACAGCGAAATGCTTCCTTTTAAAATTGTTGATGTCATGGGAGCTGTTTTGATGAAAGACGTGTTATCGGGCTCAAAAAAAATATCGACAGCAGAATTTAAAAGCGGCGTATATTTTGTATGTTTTGAAAACCCTTCCAACAAGCCTTTCACGCGCAAGGTGATAATCCGCCATTAAGGAAGGATTTGGCATGTCAAAAAAATATCCCGGAAAACGAAAGGCTTATTCAAAACCGCCGAAAGAAAGCATAAGTCGTTCGATCATATCGGTTTTTTCGAGGAATCCGGACGCCTCCCTGTCTCATAAGCAACTTTGTTATTTGCTCGACGCCAAAACCCCTATTGATCGTCAGCATGTATTGGATGCCCTCCAGCGTTTGGTCTCTAAGCAACAAATCGCGTGGGTAAATGCCCATAGTTTTTGTTTAAACCAGGGACCAAAGTTAACAGGTGTTTTTGAACTGAATGCGAAAGGATTCGGATTTATTCGTCAAGATTCGAAGGACAAGGATGTCCTTATTCGCGAAGAAAATAAAGGTTCCGCGATGGACGGTGACCGGGTCCAGTTCTCTATTATTAGTGTGCGAAACGGAAAAAAAGAGGGGCGAATAATCTCCGTTTTGGAGCGAAGTCGATCGCAGATGGTAGGAACGCTTAAACTGCAAAACAATAAAGGAACGCTCTACCCCGATAGCCCGAAATATGGGGTTCCTATTGACATCCCCATAAACCAACTTAACGGCGCAAAAAACGGCATGCGCATCGTAGCAAAAATTTCCGTTTGGCCAGAAAATAATAGCTTTCCAATAGGAGAGGTCGTGGCAATTTTAGGTTACCCGGGAACCAACGATTCGGAAATGATTTCAATTCTTGTTAACCAGGGCTTTGACCCTTATTTTCCGGAAGAAGTTATGAAAGAAGCAAGCCGCATCTCCACCGAAATCGCGGAAGATGAGATTGAGCAGAGAACGGATTTACGCGGCATTTTAACTTTCACCATTGATCCAATGGATGCGAAAGATTTTGACGATGCCCTTTCTTATCAACTGCTCGAAAACGGAAATTTATCCTTGGGAGTGCATATCGCGGATGTAGGGCATTACATAAAAGAAGGTTCCCCTCTCGATAAGGAGGCCTTGAAAAGGTCTAATTCCGTTTATTTGGTAGACCGCGTGATGCCGATGCTTCCCGAACAACTCTCCAATGTCCTCTGTTCCTTAAGACCACAAGAAGATAAACTCGCCTTTTCTGTAGTGTTTGAAATGAGTCCTCAAGGGAGCATTGTACATCATTGGTGTGGAAAAACCGTAATACACTCCGACCGGCGTTTTACCTACGAAGAAGTACAGGAAATCATCGAGGGAAAACCGGACGCCTTATCTCCCGTCATTCTCCAGGTGAATGCATTGGCAAAAACCCTGCGAGCCAAGCGCTTCAAACAAGGGGCCTTAAACATCGTTTCGGAAGAGTTGAGGTTCATTTTATCCGAACAAGGCGATCCCACCGAAACCGTACTAAAAACCTCCAAAGAAGCACACCAGCTTATCGAAGAATTCATGTTGCTTGCCAATCGGACGGTGGCCGTTGAGCTCACCCCTCAACAAAAAAAAGGCGATGCCCACTCCTCCATTTATCGTATTCATGACCTTCCCGATCCAGAAAAACTTGCGCTTTTGCACTTATTTTGTGAAAAATTTGGCCTTGAACTAAGCATAAATCATTTATCAAATGCTGCAGAATCGATCAACAAGCTGTTAACATCAATAGCCTCAGAACCCTACTTTTCCCTGATTCAAAGCATGGTTGTGCGTTCTATGGCTAAGGCAGTATACAGCACACAAAATAAAGGTCACTTTGGCCTGTCTTTCAAATTCTACACCCATTTTACTTCCCCTATTCGTCGATATGCCGACCTTATTGTACACCGGCTGCTCTTCGAAAAAATACAACAGGGTAAGATCAACCCAAGACCTAAACTGGAGGAAATATGTAAGAAAATTTCTGCTAACGAACGTAAAGCTACTGAGGCCGAAAGAGAATCGAACAAGTATTTTCAGACCTTAATGTTGATGGATTGCCTTGGCGATGAATTTAACGGGCTCGTTTCGGGAGTTTCTGATTACGGAATTTTTGTTCGCCTAATGGAAAATCACTGCGAAGGCATGGTCTCTCTTCCAAGCATTTCATTTGATCGATTCTCCTTTGACGCTGAAAAACATGCTGTTATTGGTCGAAAAACAGGAAAAATATACACCTTGGGAACTCTCGTACGGGTTCGAGTAGAAGAAGTAAGCCCAAGGAAACGTCAAATAGATTTTTTATTGCTTGAGGATTAAGGCGCAAACATGTCTTGAGCATTAAGGCGCTGCAATTCGATGCCTTTACTAAACCTTTTTTTTACAATCGGCTCCCCATTTCGCCCGTAAACCACAAGCCACCCGTCTTTGAGTCCCTTTTTGTAATGAATTTCGTTCATCTTGTTACCCCTTCGGTCGTATTGCGAGAACATTCCGTGCAACTGTCCTTTTTTATAGTTAGTAACGACTGCGGGAACTATTCCCCCCGGATAAAAATTCGTCCATTTTCCCACCTTGTTTCCCGAAGCGTATTTGCCCGATTCTTTCACAGTATAATCCACTTGCGAATAGGCTCGATAGTTTCCGTGTTCAACACTGCGAAGGTCTTTAAACCCTAGTGCAACCACATCATTGGCCTGATTTTTCACCTTTTTGATAGCATAGGTTCTTTCTTCTTTTCTCATTCCATTGGCATAAAACTCCGTCCATTTTCCTTTTTTGAGGTCTTTTTTATAGCGGCCAAACAAATGCAATTTTCCTTCCGGTGTAAAGGAATACCAGGCTCCGTTTAGTTTACCTGAACTATAATACGCTTGATTTTTGACCCTTCCGTTCGGCCAATAATTTTTCCAATTCCCTACTTCTTTCCCGAGATGATAATTGCCGGTCATCAAGAGTGTGCCATCCTCATACCAAGTCTGCCACCGACCTTCTTTTAAATCCTTTACAAAAGATCCATTACGGTAAGATTGACCGTCCTTGTAAAAATATTCCCAAAAACCGCTTTTTAATCCTTTCGCGTAGTGAGCGTTGTAGGACAACTCCCCTGAGGAAAAATAATACGTCCAATCGCCATCCTGAAGGTCTTTATCGAAACTGCCCGTCATTTCTAAATTCCCGTCCTGCATTCTCCAAATCCAAGGGCCTTGTTTTTTACCTAACTTGTATTTTCCTTCCGTTTGTACGATTCCATTTGGGTACAATACCAAATATTCCCCTTCGAGGGAATCCGCCACAAACTCTTGCCTTTTCTCTAAGGCACCATCGGGATAATTAAAACTCCATTTGCCATGTTTTTTTCCGTCTAAAAATTCGCCTTTAATGGCAATAACGCCCGAAGCCAACTGTTCAAAAAAAGGACCGTTTCTAAGCCCGTTAAGAAAGCTGTAAGACTCTTTAACCCCACCAGATTGAAAATACGTAACAACCGTTCCATTGCCCTTTGCGACCGTTTGCGTATGTTGTTCGTCATTTAAAAAATAAGACATCAAATAGGTGGTGTCGTTGGAAACAAGTTCTTCTTTCCAAAGCGAGGAATCAGAATAATAAAAAGACCATTTTCCTGTTGGCAATCCCAAATCGTAGGCGCCATGAATGAGTAAAGTCCCTTTATCGTCATACTCTTTAAAAACCGAATCGGGAAGATTAAATTTTGCGTAAGAGACTTGTTTTATGGTTTTATTAGCAAAAAACACCGTTTGTTTGCCATGGACCCTGTTTCGATAATAATACCGCTCTTCCTCTAAAACTCCATCCGTCGAATAAAACAACCATTTACCGTGTTTTTCAGAAGTATTCAAACGTATATCATCTGTATAATAGCATCCCGTTGAATGCAACTTTTTATTGTCGGAATCCCAATACACCTTAACTTTTGGTCCTAAATTTTCCGACAACACCTTTTGGCTTAGGCCGGAGGAAAACATGCACAAGGCAGAGAATAAGACGGTTGTTTTCATGGTCATATAAACATTCAGGTATTAAGGCGTTACATGCGCAAAAATTGTCGGAGGATTAAAAATATTCCAATTCCCATAAAAACAGCACCAATCAACAAGTTCAGCGCCTTTAAAAGATTTAGGGTTACCAAAGGCTTTAGTTTATTTGCCAAATAAGCCTTCAGGCAATCAACGGTAAAAAACACACCGAGTACAGTTCCTATAAAAATATAAATGTGCCAATATTCCACCTGATTTTCTATCAAATCAAACCCTTTCGCCACAATTGCTAACCAATATACCACAACGCCAGGATTCAACAGGTTTAAGGTGAACCCTTTTAGAAATAATAAAACATGATCTTTCGTATTGGTTTTGCTGAGGTTAGCAACATTAAAATCTTGTTCCAAAATGTTGTCAGAAGTGATTTGGGGGGTTATTATGGAAATTTTTTTAAACCACAGGTTGTACATGCCGTAAGCAAAAAACAACCCTCCACCGACGATGCTCAACAGGAAATTATTTTTAAGCGTTCCAATGCCTCTTAATTGATAGGCAAAAAACAAAGACAAAATAACGTAGAAAAGATCGCTCACCAGCACCCCTAAATCGAAAATGATTGCTGCCTTAAATCCTCTCGTAATGCTGATTTCAAGAAGCAGGAAAAATACCGGCCCAATCATAAAACTGAGCAGCAAGCCAATGACTATCGCCTGAAAAAAGTAATCCATTCCTCAAAATTACTAAAATACCCCCTGTGTATTTTTTATTGTCAACATAAAAACCCGTATTTTTGACGCCGTTATATATCCTTATGAAAACAATCGCTTCACAAGAAAAACTTACGCAAATCATACGTTCTGTAGAAAAAAGCGGCGTTGCCGCCAAAAACTTAATTCAAGAACTAAAAGCCCTTCGAGAATTAGCCAAAATTGAGAAAGATCCTTTGGTTATTAAACTGTTGCGTTTCACCTACGAATACCTTCAAGAAAATGAGGCCTTCGACGTTGAAGGACAATTTGAAGAAGATGAAGAGGGTAATAGATTTCCCATTGAAGGAATTGATGATAAAGAAAACCTGGTTTATTTGCTAACTTTAATGCAAAACGCAGAACAGAAAATCAATCGAGAGGAATTGAAAGATTATCGCGATGCACTAAAAAGTCAATTGTACTAAGCAACCATTTTTAACCCTGTTGCGTCTATATATTGAGTTGGTTAACGCCACTTAGATTTAATAACTTGCAGAAAAATCCGGAATCTTCAACATTCCGGATTTTTTTTAACAATAACTGCAATATCTGGCGGTTTCCGCATGCTCAAAAGGAATTTCAACGTTGTAAATTTCCGTCAATAACTCTTGAATAATCTGCCGAAAATCCTCCATGAATTCTTCCTCAGACACCTCCTTTAGCAACAATGGGAAAAAGGCATCTCTGTTTTTTTGTATCGCATAAATGCCTTTTTCTGATGGAAAAAAGCCATAATTTCTCTCAAATAGATATGCATAAACCGCTAATTGTAGCGCGTGCTTACAATTCATGAATGACTTTCGGACATTTTCTTTCCTTGAATACTCTACGTTTTCAATTTTTACTTTGCCGCTTTTATAATCTACCAAACGATACTCGTTTTGCACGCGATCTATGCGGTCAATAAATCCTAACCAATTTATGGTCTTCCTTTCGCCATTTACCTCTACCTCCATTGATGCTTTTAAACATGCTTCCAAACGGTGAATGTAAACATCCCCTGGTACGGAATCAATGTATGCCTTATCGTGATTCAACAGATTGAAGACAAACTCTAGTGCAACTTTATAGGACAAATAATTTTTTCCAAAAGACAGCAGGGTCTCGTCGTTGTCCAAATACGCTTTAAATTGTTTTCTTAATTCCTCAGGAGCCTTGGTTATAAGGTTTTGCACATCTGCTCCTGTGATAGGCGGCGGAGAAGGAACCATCGGAGCATTATTTTTATCCCGCTCAACAAAGGGGAGGTACAACTCTTCTAAGGTGCTGTGAATGATTTTCCCCATGCTGCTCATTTCCAAATCCTCTTCTACCGCTTCCTCTTCTCCAAGTTCTGCCAGGTAACGAAAATAAAAATCCAAGGGACAGTGCAAATACTTGAGCATGGCACTCACGGAAACAGTTTTTGAAAAATAGTTTTCCAATAAATGGGAGATTTCTGGTCTTTTCTCAATGCTTAATGATCTGTAATCTTCGCTCAAAGCAAGAGGCGTTGTATAAATCTTTTTCACCAAGGTTATTTTTGGATTTGCTCTTTTTAGCTCCATTTCTATTTGCGTTATATACCGACTAGGTTCTGACAAACCCATCCCGTCGCCCCCTATGGAGTAGGTAAAAAGCGCTTGCTCCGCCCGATGCAAAAGACGATAAAAATGATGGGCAAAAAGCCCTTGTTTTTCCCGGGGCGTTGGTAAGCCTAAACCTCTTCTTAGGTCCATAGGAATAATCGAGTCAAGCGTATTGTTAGTTGGTAAAACGCCTTCGTTGAGGCCTAGGACAAGGAGGTTTTTAAAATCCAACAGGCGGGTTTCTAACAATCCCATAATCTGCAAACCTTGGGTAGGATTGCCGTGGTAGGCTAAAGATAACGAAGACCAATGCTGCGTAAAAAACAGTTTATAGGTTCTTAAATTCATTGCCGGCAAACCTTCGTTTGCTAAATTTTTTAAGGCTACAAGTCCCTTTTGAAAAACGACTAAAATTTGCGTTTCAAACTCGTTTTCATTGCCCAAGGCCTCGATAAGAATAGCCGTTAATTTTTCCAAACAAGCAATTGCCAGAACATAATTGTTACTCCAGTTGGTAAATAATATCTGTAAAATACTGTCCAAAACAGGATCAAACACCAAATGTTGTTGCGTTTGGAAAACCCGGTTATTTTTTACGGTTTGCAATTCCCACAAGGTAATTTTTTCGCGGGTTTCTTTAGATATCCAAGCGCTGATAAACGGGTGTTGGAAAACGGACAAAAGATCCTTGTAATATACACTTTGAGACTTGAATCTTTCCTTATTCTCCTGAATAGCAAAAACTAAATCAACAAAAGATTTAAGCGGAGTTTGGCTCAACGGTAAGCCAACTGTTACATTGGCCTGACCTACAGCAGCAGGAATGTTTTTTAATAAGGGCATGATTAACCGCTCATCAGCTAACAAAACTAAGGTGGATTCCAATTCCTCCGAGGCGAGGGTTGAAAGTTTTGATGCGGCAACCTTCACTTGACCAGAAACTTGTGGACATGCAATAACCTCAATTTCCAGCTCTTTTTTTAACAATTCGTTCAGCACAAATGACTCGTTTTTTACCCTAAAACTTTCCGCGTTAATTCGGTGAAACATCCCAGCTTCATGAATTGGATTATCTACATAAAATGAATCTACATCTATCCAGTAATCTCCTTTTTCTGCCTGTAAAAACGCTTTTATTATTTTTTGTTCGGCCCTTGTTAAAGCATTGAATCCGATAAAATAAACTTGTTTTTTTCCAAAGAAGGTTTCAGGATTTGATGCGCGCTTGCGAAGCAAGAACCCTCCCGTGGTAAACCCGCGAAGAGCAAGTTCCGCAACATACTCTTCGTAAAGCTTTGGCAACAATTCCCAAAATACCATGAACTGTTTTTGGCTCTCGGAAAGTTCTTTTCCGTCCTCCAAATTCCAACTATCCAGTTCCTTAATCGAAATTAGGTTTTGGAAAACCTTCTCGGCATCGAGCAAATAACGATTTATTTCCTCAAAATCATTTAAAACTAACGGCCCCCAAGCCAAAAACGCTTCAAACGATAGGGACTCAAAAACGGGGATTCTAAGGGCTATATCATACAATAAAAACAGTTGTCGTGTCTTATCAATGCAGACCGCTTCTTCATCCCTGTTGAGAAATTCGTCTATCGTTAGAATCTCAGGTAAAAAAATAGGCCTCTTGTAGGCTCTTACAAATTCCTCATAAAAATATCTTTTCGCTCGTTTTGAGGGAAGGACTAACAAAAACTCATCCGGCTGGCTATGCTGCGATAAGAGGCGTTCAACACACAAAGAGATAAAGGTTTCCATCAGGTTATGAAAGTAATGTAATTGGTAAGATTAATGGCGTGAACCGGTATGTCAACATAGTACTTTACAAAAAGAGGAGAAGGGTTTATAACCCGGTTTGACCTCCACGACACCATAAAGGCTTGTTTTTCTCCAGACTCTGAAACCACCAACAAATCAATGTTTTGGTGCGTGTGAGACTGCCAAAAAAAATACGTGTTGTTTTTATGTTCGCGTTGATCCTTCTTAATCTTTTCAGCAATTAACCAATTTTTCCATAAATCTGGAACATCCGTACGAAAATCGATTTCTGAAAAATTATTCTTATAGACGTTCAAAAGCCCATTGTCCCAAAAACCTGCCCGAACGCCTTTAACATATTCATACCTTTTTCGAAAAGAATACGCCTCCATGCAAAATATAAGGCCCACATCACACAGCATCCTCACGTACCTTTCTGCTGTTTCGTTGTCAATGCCACAGTAAAACCCCAATTCACGGTAACTAAACGTTGTGTGCGTACGATTTGCTATAAAGATTAAAGCTTTCTCGACGCTTTGTGGTTTATTAATTCTGGAACTTTTACATTTTCTTAACCAAGGTGAGTTGCTCCTTTTGTACGTTTTTTCCACATCCCGTGTCATTCCGGTCACCAGCCACTTGGGCACAAATTCTCCCGCCTTAAAAATGCCATGGCGTTGTACCATATCTAAAAAACTTGAAGAAAAATAAGCATAAAGCTCTTTCTGCGCCGTTTTTGCTTGGATGCTCAAAAATGACCTGCTTTGACCCAATGCAATCAACTGCAGTTTTGAAGAATTATCTTGAAATATTTTCCAAACACGGGGAAAAGAAGAAAGCCGTTCTGCGTACGAAAAGATTGATGTCCTCACCTGAGAAAATAAAAAGAATAATTCCTCTTCTTTTAATTGGTTCAACTTTAGCACCAGGTGGTGGTTGGAACAATCAAAAACATGAACAGCCGCTAACCGCTCCGATAAAAGTTCTATGGTCTCTTCTTGAAAGGGAGTGAAAATTAAAGATGTCGAAGCATCAAGAATCCCTTCAATATCGAAGGATATCATTCCTTTCATCACTCCAATACCACGCTGTTAAAAAATCGACTGGGCCTATCTGAATTCATGAATTTATTTCCTCCTTGACAACTTAAAATAACCACATTACGAGCATTTATCAAAATTCTTTTCCAAGCTAATCTCTCTAAATATACATCGCTCAATCCTTGAACATATTCCGTCCCATCATCCAACATCCCGAGAATGTAAGAACAATTTGGAGGGGACGCCATGAACAGTTCTGCGCACTCCAACAGCGATAAAGCAGTATCCCGTGCTTGCCATTGAATTTTATAAACGTTTCCTTGACCCAGTTCCTTAAAAACCCATCCCGAAGAAATCGCTCGGGGAACTCCGGGAAAAGTTGCTTTAAAAACGCTTCCCTCTAGGGAATCTAACAATTCATATTGGCGATTCGTTGGGAATCCTTTTACATCCTTCGCGCCGGAACGGCGTAAATCCATGCGTCGAACTTTACACCCCCTCAAACGCAATAATTGAATAATTCCTTTTTCTCCATAAAGATGAGCTGCCCCGATTGCACAAAATACGGTAGTGATTTTGATTTCTTTTAAAAGGACCTCCAATATTTGAGAATTTCTTTTTTCAATGAGGCTCAAATAAGCCAGTTTTTCTTGCGAAAACCTAGCGCGTATAATTTGATCAATCGCTGAAATTTTACCCTGCAAATAAAACGTTTTTAGCATGGTGCGCTCCGATGGGCTGCCAAAGGACGCTTGATCTACTAGCGGAACTCCGTCAAATGCTTTTGTTTGTAAACCAACTGTTTCCAAGGGTACAAGGGCTTTACCCGCTCTTTCTGCCTCTTCTTGAAAAAAAGCGTCCATGAACTGGGGCATGCCGTCCTCTGAACCGTAAAATGTTGGTGAAGGTTCATCTGAAGACGTGTAAATTTTACCGCGTTTATCGAAAAGCGTTGGCCTTTTTTCAAGCATAGGATCTCTATCCAAAAAATAATCGAAGACATCGATTTCCAATGCCAATCGACGACAACGCGAAAAGGCCCAATAGACAGAATCCGGAAATTCAAATAACTCTTTATCGTTGGAGTGAAGAGTGCCCCAAACGTAGGATTTGTTTTTTCCATTATCAATTTCCCAAAGAAGTTCTCCGGAGTTTGCATAGGATTGGCATAACGCGAACGGGCTCGTTAACCCCCAGAAACAAAAGCAACCAAGAATCTTCATTAATTCAATATTTGATAGACGTGGTTTGTTCCAAAGGCATAGGGAAAATAAGCGAAAGAAGGCGCTTTATTGGTAAGAATGAATTTGCCTTTATACCCCCTAAAAATAGCGCCGTGCGATGCATTAATGCCCATTGCAAAGGCGCCATTTACCGTCATTGCATTAAACGCTTCCTCGGGCGTTAATTTCATGTTAAGACAAGCCAAAGACCACACCAAAAAAAGATTGTGCGTTGGAGAAGAACCGGGATTAAAATCGCTTGCTATTGCAAACGGAACGCCTCTTTGACAAAGTTTTCGTGCCGGAGCAAAAGGAATTCCTAGGTAAAAAGAACAGGCCGGTAACAAGGTTGCCAAAGTTTTACTACTTGCTAAGGCTTCAAAATCTTCTTCGTTCATCACCTCAAGATGGTCTACGGTCACGGCCTCTTGTCTTACTGCTTCTTGCACGCCTCCAAAAGCGCTGAATTGGTTCACGTGCGCCTTTAATTGAAGGGCGCTGCCGCGAATAGCCTTGCCAATTTGCGCAATATCATTGACGTCAAAATATCCCGTTTCACAAAACACATCAATATAATCTGCCAACTTCTCTTCGAGGACTTTAGGAATCCACTCGTTCAACAACGCCTCCATGAAAAGTTCTTTTTGACCCTGAAATTGAGCAGGAACAGCGTGGGCTGCCAAAAACGTTGCTTTGATAGGAATGTCTACTTGTTTTTTTATTCGCCGAATGACTCGTAACATTTTTAGCTCGTTTTCCAATGTTAATCCATAACCGCTTTTGATTTCCAAAGATCCCGTTCCTCCGGCAATTATGTGCTTTACGGTTTCCATGGACTGGAGGAATAACCCTTCTTCGGACGTTTCCTGAACTTTTCTTGCGCTGCTCAAGATACCCCCCCCCTTTGCGGCTATCTCCTGATAACTCAATCCGTTAAGTTTGTCTACGAATTCAGCTTCTCTATACTGAGCAAAAACCGCGTGTGTGTGAGCATCGCAAAAGGCAGGGAAAATAAATCTCTCTGATGCGTCATGTAGGTCATAGCCATTCAACTCGCGTTCGTCTAATTGTTGCATGGACCCAAAATTGACGACCTCGTTGTCTTGTAACAACAAAAAGGCATTTGCAATGCTCGGAAGGACCGACAAGTCGTGTCCTTTCAACGGTTGAATCGGCATTTCACGCACCTGCATCAATCCCCGGATATTGAGAAAAGCTTTTTTTGCCATTTTTCTCAAAATTAACGATTAAAAAAACATCGAAAGAAATGTCTTAAAATCCCCCTTAACAGCACAAACCAACCCTAATCGCTGATGCACGCATTTCAACAGGATACCACGAACATCAAATTGCGGGAAAAGTTAGGGGCCGTAAGAAGATACCGGGAATCGCCGCGATGAGGCGAAAGATGTCCTTTCTATGAACCGCATTCGATGATGCAGGCATCTTACTTTTTGTACCCGGGGTGGGAATCGAACCCACACTCCGTTGCCAGAACAGGATTTTGAATCCAGCGCGTCTACCAGTTCCGCCACCCGGGCTTCGAAATATGGGAGCAAATATATACTATTTTCAAGGAAATAAAAAGGCTTAGCGCAAAAGCGTAAGCATTGAAAACTGATTGCACCATGTGCCCGTCGCGTCTTTAGCCGTGTAATAATATTGATACACTCCTGCCGGAGCAGGATCCCCATTGAACAGCGTCCCGTTCCACGCAAAATTTACATCGGTGGAGGAATATACCAGTTTGTTTTTAACGTCCAAAATAACAACGCTAAAATCCGTTAACCCTTCTGCGCTCAGCGTAAGTACGTCATTAACGCCATCTCCGTTAGGCGTTATTGCGTTTGGCATCACCAAGGGTTTGGTTTCCCGTTTTTCTGAGTGGGACTCAAGCGTGTTTTGTTTTGACTCTGCGAGGGTTGGTATTTGAGGTTCAACGGGCGTAACCTCATGGTTGCCGAAATCTGATGACCGCTGCGCCGGAGAAATTGGGGGCGTAAGGAGTTCAGCGTTTTGTTGGCCTCTATTATCCTCCCTGTTTTGTTCCGTAAGCGCGACTACAGGACCGGGGGTGCTTTCCTCTGCTGCTGCGTTAATTCTTAATTCTACGGCTTTTTCCTCCTCTTTATCCTTTGTGGGCATTTTTTGCGCTTCGCCCGACCCTGGCTCCTTGACAACAGTTTCTGTTGCTTGTTTCGCCTTCGGCTCATTCTTTGCCGCTTGTTTGGATGCTGAAAAATAAACTGCGGCGGCGGTAAGCGCCACACCACTAACGACAATTCCCAGCCAGGCCCCAAAACCCAGGCCTGTACTCCCAGCTGAAATGCCCGCTTGAGCAGCAACGCTTTTCCACAACGCCGAATCTACCGGCATTTTGTGATTGCCTAAGCGATCTTTCACTACCTGTTCAAACCTGTCCTCTTCCATGTTTATTTTCTTCTATACGTTGCCGTAGATAAGCCCTTGCCCTTAAATATTGTGACTTCGAGGTGCTTTCTGAAACCCCCATTTTTTGCGCTATTTCTTGATGGCTAAACCCCTCTATTGCAAACATATTAAACACGACCCTGTATCCGGTAGGCATAGACTGAATTAAGGCCATGAGCGCTTCAGTATTCATGGATGACAAAACGGCTTCCGAGACTTCCATTTTAAACGCAACTTCTTCAAAACCTACGTCGCTTATGAGCCGTTGGTTTTTTCGGAGCTGGTCAAGGCAAGTATTCACCATTATACGGCGAATCCAACCCTCAAGCGGTCCTTCAAATTTGAATTCTGCTAGTTTTGCAAACACCTTAATCATGCCCAATTGAAAAGCATCTTCCGCGTTATCCTTACCTCTCATGTATCGAAAGCAAACCGCCATCATCCTTGGAGCAAACTTATCAAACAACGTTTTTTGAGCCCTTGAATTTCCATTTAAACACTCCTGAACGAGCTTCAAATCTTCCATAGACTCATCACAAATGACTAAATTTAACCCTAGAACGTTGCATTATGAAATGGAAAAAATTACCCCGCCTCAACATATCAGCAATTAATTCCATTTTTTTGTCCCTCTTTTGTTTTGGCAAAATAACTCTTTTTTCCCAAACACCTTACCATGCCGTTCTTCAATTAAACGATCGACTCAGCCTCCCCTTTGACATTAACTACAGCTACAGTTCCACCCCCAACCTTGAAATACACAATGGATTGGAGAGCATACCAATGCGTTTTTTAACAGAGAAGAAAGATACTCTATACTTCGAGTTTCCGGAAATTGCCGGGCAAATCATATTTCATAAAAACCAGCAACAAGGGTATTGGTTGAATTTGAACAAAACCTTACCCCTAAAAATTCCCTTTCAATTTTATGCGGTTGAAAACGATCAACATGACGTACGCTTGGATGCAATTCTTGACAGTCCTTTTCAAAATTATTCCGGAACGTATGATGTGGTATTTACCGACGCTGAAGGCTCTTCTCAGGCCGTTGGTATTTTCCAACAAACCCATCAAACGGTAAGGGGAACGTTTCGCACCACCACAGGAGATTACCGATATTTATCCGGGGGAATTGTAAATGGGCAATTGCAGCTTAGTTGTTTTGATGGGGTTCACGCTTTTCTCTTTGAAGCAAGAAAAGGCAAGTCAGACAGCTTGTTGGGGAACTTTTACTCTGGGCCTAATTACCGGGCAACGTGGTGCGGAGTCCTCAACCCTCAAGCAACGCTCCCGTCTCCTTATTCCATATCGTACCCTTTAACGACAAATGCCCTTCTTTCCATTTCGGTTAAAAACCTTAACGGTAAACACCGCACACTAACCGAAACCTACTTTAGAGGAACTCCTGTAGTGGTTCAAATAATGGGGACCTGGTGTCCAAATTGCTTGGACGAAACAAGGTATTTTATGGAATTGAACAAAAAAGAAGCGTTTAAAAAGGTGCGCTTTGTGATGGTGGGGTTTGAAAACGGTGCCAACGACTCAGATCGCTTAAAGCGCTTAAAAAAATACGTTCGGAAAATCGGCCTTAATTATGCGGTTTTCTTAGGCGGAAAAGCTAGCACCCAACAAGCGGGATTGATTTTCCACGCCTTAAACGGTGTCTTTTCCTTCCCAACTACCCTTTTCCTAAACCGAAAAGGTGAAATAGTTAAGGTTCACTCGGGATTTGACGGGCCAGGAACCGGGGAATATTTCGCCCAACTCCAACAAGAAACCGAAGAGCTCCTGTACAAGTTGTTGCAGGAATAATCACCAAAACCCCTACAATTTTATACCTTTGAAGAAAAGAAAGGTATGTGGTCCATGACGGGTTTTGGAAAAAGCAGCGGGGTTTTTGAAGGAAAGAAGCGCTCTGTTGAAATTCGATCCCTAAATGGAAAGGGCCTAGACCTAACCATGAAAATCCCGGCGATTTATCGAGGGCTTGAACCGGAAATTCGCGCCCTTATTGCCTCAACTTTAGAGCGGGGCAAAGTCGACGTAGGACTCTATTTGGAGGACGAGGAAACCGCAAATCCCGAAAACGTTGACTGGGGTTTGGCGCAAGTTTATTTAAAAGAGTTCAAGCGCCTGGCGGATGAAAATAACGCGCCGCTCAACGATTGGGCATCGGCATTAGTCCTAATGCCCGGAGTAATTAAAACAAATGCAGGGGTCCCTTCCGCTGCTGAAAAATTGTTCCTGTTTTCCCTGCTAGAGGAAGCGATTTCTGCAACAACGGATTTCCGTTTAAAAGAAGGCCTGAGCCTCAAAAACGATTTGATGCACAATACCGCAACCATAGAATCCCTGCTATTAGAATTATCCCCCCTCGAACAAGAACGCATTAGCGTCGTTCGTCAGCGCCTTGAAAACGCTATTAAAGAGTTGTCTTCAGAAACAGCAGACTCCCTTCGCCTGGAGCAGGAAGTGCTTTTTTACTTGGATAAGCTGGACATTTCCGAGGAAAAAACACGTTTAAACAGCCATATCAACTATTTTAGGGAAACGCTCAACCTGAAGAGTTCTAATGGAAAGAAAATGGGCTTTATTGTCCAAGAAATGGGCAGGGAAATCAACACAATAGGGAGCAAAAGCCATCACGCCATAATGCAGCGCAAAGTTGTGGAGATGAAAAACCAACTCGAAAAATTAAAAGAACAGGTGCAAAATGTCCTCTGACTTTTCTTCGATCGGCAACAGCATCATCGTTTCTGCACCCTCGGGAGCGGGAAAAACCACCATTGTACGGCGTTTAATGGAAAACCTTCCGGTGTTAGCTTTTTCCATTTCTGCCTGTTCAAGAGAACCCAGACCCAACGAAATTAACGGCAAAGATTATTATTTTATGGGGCTTCGTGAGTTTAAAAAATCCATTCAAAACGAGGCGTTTGTGGAGTGGGAAGAAGTATATAAAGACCATTATTACGGAACCCTGAAAAGCGAAGTTAAGCGGTTGTGGGAAGGAGGAAAGGCTGTTATTTTTGATGTTGACGTGGTTGGCGGGCTTAATCTAAAACATTTGTTCAAAGACCAAGCGCTTTCGCTTTTTATCGCCCCGCCGAGCATATCAATACTGGAACAGCGGTTGCGTTCCCGAGAGACAGAAAGCGAAGACCGTATCGCAGTAAGGGTCAAGAAAGCTCTTTGGGAAATGTCGCAAGCAGAAAATTTCGATGTTCAGATTTTAAACCAAGACCTCGAAGAGGCGGTGTTTGAAGCAACTCAAGCGGTCAAACAGTTTCTAAAAATATGAAAATTGGTTTATTTTTCGGATCCTTCAATCCGCTTCATAACGGCCATCTCATCCTCGCTCAAGGAATACTGAACGAAAGCGATTTACAACAAGTTTGGTTTGTCCTAACTCCTCAAAATCCCCAAAAGAGAAAAGAACAATTATTGGCAGACCAAGACCGTTTAACCATGTTGCGCGAAGCCCTTTACGAAAGCACGGATTTTCGCGTTTGTGAAATTGAATTTCGCTTAAGTCCTCCTTATTACACATCCATAACCTTAACCCACCTTAAAGATCATTACCCTGAACACGAATTCTCGCTAATTGTCGGGGAAGATAATCTGCGCGGTCTCGCATCCTGGTTCAATTACGAATACATTTTACGCAATTATCGTTTGCTCGTTTATCCGCGCGCAATACAAAAAAATGAACGCCCTAACACGAAGCCACCAATCCCCGGAGCGCAGATTACCCATCTAAGTCAATTGTGCGTCCTGCCCATATCATCGAGCTACATTCGGAGGCTTGTTCAGCAAAAAAAGAGCATTAAATACTTGGTGCCCGAAACCGTTGAGCGCACGATTCAAGATCGCAGATTTTACCGTTAAGCCTCTCCTTTTTTCCCTTGCAACCCCGGATTCATTATCTTAGAAAATTCCCAAAGGCTTACTCCAGCGCAGACGCTTATGTTTAGGCTGTGTTTCGTCCCAAACTGCGGAATCTCGATAACCGCATCGCACAAATCCACGACGGCTTGTTGAACCCCGTGCACCTCGTTCCCAAAAACTAAGGCAACTTTTACAAGGGTAAATTCGTGTATCCTATGTAAAGGCGTTGTTTTTTTTGCCTGTTCAATAGCAAAAACAGCATATCCTTGCAATTTTAACCCCAAAACGGCGTCAATAATTGAAGGAAAATGGCGCCAAGCAACGCTGTCGGTAGCGCCAAGTGCGGTTTTATGAATTTCGCGGTGAGGAGGCACAGGGGTTATCCCACAGAGCAGCACTTCTTGAATGGAAAAAGAATCCGCTGTACGAAACACAGACCCCACGTTTTCAAAAGATCGGACATCATCCAGTAACACGATAATTGGAATTTTATCTTGTAGGGAATATGCCTCTTGAGAGGGGCGATTGAGCTCCCAAAGCTTTCGTTTTTTATTCATGTTGATAAGTCGTATTGACGCGATTTTGAATTTCGAGGAAGTACTGCTAATTTAGAGCTTAAAATCTAAACCCCCCTCCGTTTTGGCGAAATCTAGTGGTAACGATGAAACTCCTTTGATGAAACAATATCATCAAATAAAAAGCAAACACCCCGGCGCGTTGTTGCTTTTTAGAGTTGGCGATTTCTACGAAACATTTGGCGAAGACGCCATAAAGACCTCCCAAATTTTAGGGATTGTTCTTACCAAACGAAAAAACGGTGCGGCGGCTGAAATCGAATTAGCGGGATTTCCTCACCACGCTCTTGAAACCTATTTGCCCAAATTGGTGCGCGCAGGGCAAAGGGTGGCCGTATGTGACCAATTGGAAGACCCAAAGATGACTAAAACCATTGTCAAACGCGGGGTAACTGAATTGGTGACTCCGGGAGTTGCTTTCAACGATCAAGTTTTAACACAAAAAAGTAATAATTATTTAGCGGCGGTACATTTTGGAAAGACGGAAGTTGGCGTTGCTTTTCTAGATGTTTCAACCGGGGATTTTTTCTTAGGTCAAGAGACGACAGCGCGGGTTGAAAAATTACTTTCTGTTTTCGCTCCTTCCGAAATCATTTATCAAAAACAACATCAAGCAGCTTTTCAGGGGTTAGCTTGTGATACCGAATACCACTACCGTTTGGATGATTGGGTATTTACCGAAGATTATGCGCGGGAACATTTAACAACCCATTTTTCCACCAAAAATCTCCAAGGATTTGGCGTTGAAGAACAGGGTCTCGGCGTGATTGCTGCAAGCGCTGCACTGCACTATGTAAAAGAAAACCAACAGCGCCCGTTGCACCACATTTGCAGCCTCTCAAGAATTGATGAAAAGGAGTATTTATGGATGGATCGGTTCACGGTACGAAATCTTGAGTTGCTTTATCCTCAACACGAAAAAGGAATTAGTTTGCTCGATGTAATAGACAAAACTTTAACCGCTATGGGGGGGCGTTTATTAAAACGTATGGTCATGATGCCCCTCACCGATATCTCTGCCATTCATGAAAGAACCCACACGGTAGATTGGTTTTATAAAACCGAGGAACGCGCCCAAAAGATTCGTGCATTATTAGCGCAATGCGGAGACCTGGAACGCTTAGTTTCGAAAGTAGCTGTTGGCAAAGTCAATCCAAGAGAACTGAGGCATTTGCACAAATCTTTACGGTTAATTAATCCTATCCAAGACCAATTATTTGTCGGGCCCGAAAACCCCCAGATCGTTCGCCTCCAAAAGTCCTTTAAGGATTGTGCTGTTTTATTGGATCTTGTGGATAACACCCTGGAAATGGAACCTTCGCTCAGTGTCCTTAAAGGGGGGGTTATCCGCTCAGGGGTGGATGAGCATTTGGATGAGTTACGACAAATCTCGCAAAACGGAAAACATTACCTGGACCAATTACAAGAACGCGAAGCACAACAAACCGGAATTAACAGCCTAAAAATCGCATACAATAATGTGTTCGGCTATTACATTGAGGTTCGAAATACTCACAAAGACAGGGTTCCGGAGTCATGGATTCGCAAACAAACCTTAGTAAACGCTGAACGTTACATTACCGAAGAATTAAAGAGTTACGAAGAGAAAATTCTTGGCGCAGAATCCAAAATTTTAGAAATTGAACAACGCCTTTACTCAGAATTACTGCAATCGCTTGTTGACCACGTTGAAAACATACAAACCAATGCCACAACTTTAGCCCGCATCGACGTATTTTCCAGTTTGGCAGTTCTCGCCAAAGAAAACCATTATTGCCGCCCTGAAATAAACAGCAGCAATACGCTTCACATCGAAGAGGGGCGACATCCCGTTATTGAACAAACGCTAAAGCAAGGAGAATTATATGTAGCCAATGACGTGTTTTTATCCAACGAAGAACAACAAATTTTAATCATAACTGGGCCCAACATGAGCGGAAAAAGCGCCGTCCTTCGCCAGACGGCTTTAATCGTTATTCTTGCGCAAATGGGATCTTTCGTTCCGGCCAAAAAAGCAACCCTAGGTATTGTTGATAAATTATTTTCCCGTGTCGGGGCCTCAGACAATCTTTCAGCAGGACAATCCACCTTCATGGTTGAAATGAACGAAACCGCAAGCATTCTCAATAATTTATCGGAACGCAGCTTGGTAATCTTAGATGAAATCGGGAGAGGAACCAGCACCTACGACGGAATTTCTATCGCATGGTCAATCACCGAGTACCTTCACGAAAATGTAAAATTTCGTCCTAAAACCTTATTTGCAACGCATTACCATGAGCTCAACGAAATGGCCCGCATCTTCTCGCGAATCAGAAACTATTCTATTGCAGTAAAAGAAATGGGAAAAAACATTCTTTTTCTTCGCAAACTCGTAGAAGGCGGCAGCGAACACTCCTTTGGCATTCACGTAGCTCGCCTCGCGGGAATGCCAGATTGGGTTGTTTCCAGAGCTGAAGTGGTTTTAAAAGATTTAGAACACGTCCATGATAGCGTTGGAAAACCTAAAAAGGAAAGTTCCGGTAAAAAGGGGAAACCTGGGGTACAACTCAGTTTTTTTCAGATGAACGACCCCATACTGGAACAAATTCACGAGACCTTGGTTAAGATTGATATCAATGGATTAACCCCTGTAGAGGCCCTGATCAAACTCCATGAAATCAAAAAAGTGCTGGGCGATTAGCCCTTTTTTTTGGTAAAAACAATGTTTTTCGTACCTTTGGGCACCTGATTAAAAATCAAGTATTAATCGCGAGAATAGCTCAGTTGGTAGAGCGCAACCTTGCCAAGGTTGAAGTCGCGGGTTCGAATCCCGTTTCTCGCTCTAGGATTGCTCGAGTGGTGGAATCGGTAGACACGCCGGACTTAAAATCCTGTGGGCATTTGCCCGTGCGGGTTCAAGTCCCGCCTCGAGTACTACGGAAAACCCCGCGGACCGGGGTTTATTTTTTTAATGGCTTCAACGTTTTAATCCTTCAACGAATCAAGCAATGTGGCGTAAAGTAGCATTAATCATATTAAGAAACCGGGTTTATCTTCTGGCTGTTGTTGCCCTAATTACTGCTTTTTTCGCTTATTTTTTAGTTACTCAAATAGAGATAGATAATCGCTACGGCATCATTCTTCCGGATGATCACCCCATCCAACACGACTACAAAAAATTTAAGCGGCAATTTGGCGATGATGGATCAACCATGGTGGTGGTGGTGTCATCAAAACAGCTGTATACGCCCAGTAATTTTAAAAAACTTAAAATCCTCGGAGATAAGATATTAGCCCTTCCCGGTGTTTTACATGTCATATCTGAAGCCAACCTTTTCTATCTAACCAAGGATACCTCTCGTTTTAAAAAACAATTCATCTCTCACAGGATATTCTTCGACACGACCTACAGTGAAAAAAGCATAGAAACCATCAGACATTTGGTCCGAGGCAACCCCTTGTACGATAAACTGCTCTACAACCGAAAGGCGAATATTTCCTTAATGCTCATCGGCTTGGATGAATCGTTTATCAAAGATAAAAAGAACGCCCGTGTTGTGGCAAAAATAGAAACCTTGGCCCGAGGTTACGAAAAGTCTTTGGGTCCGATGCGTTTTACAGGACTGCCTCATTTCAGATTTGCCATGACAGAAAGAATATGGCGTGAAATGTATCTTTTTTTAACCCTTTCTTTTCTCATCACCACAGCGCTCATATATTATTTTTACCGATCGATTCGCATCTTATTTATTTGCTTAACTATCGTCGGAATTTCGATTGTTTGGGCTTTAGGCATGGCGGCCCTTCTTGGATACCCCATAACCCCGATGATGGCGGTGGTTCCGCCCTTATTGGTCATAATTGGGGTTCCAAATATCATCTACATCATTACTCACTTTTACCAGGAATTTCTCAAATCTAGGAATAAAATAAAATGCATTTACATAACCCTGCGGCACATTGGTCCTATTACTTTTTTAATGAATCTGACCACCGCAATAGGATTTATCACCTTCACAAACAGTGAACGCCTGCGGGAATTTGGGATTATATCCTCCGTAAATGTTATGGTTGTATTCTCCTTATCCCTATTGCTTGTGGGAATTTTACTGAGTTATTTTGGTCCTCCAAAAGAAAAACACATGTCTTTTCTTACCCAAAAGACCAGTTTACATTTTATCCACAAGCTGTCCCACATAATACAACATCGAAAAAAGACGGTTTACGGAATTACCGCAGCTTTATTCCTAATAGCTGTCTGGGGCACCTCTTTTATCGAAGTTACCGGAAACGTTACGGGTGACATTTTAAAGAACGATCCTATTGCCAAAGATTTTGCCTACATGGAGAAAAATTTTGGAGGAACCATTCCGTTTGAAATTCTCGTTAACTACAGTCCTCGATCGGGAATATTTAGTAAGCCGCTTATGGATCAGGTACAGGAAGCACAGAATTTAATAGACGGCGACACCTTATTTTCCAAGTCCTTGTCCTACGTTAATTTGCTGAAATTCTTAAACATGTCCCTGCACGAAAACGATTCTAGCTTCTATAAAATTCCTACTAAACGCGAATTAATTCTTTTAAAAGAATACATGGATAACTTTAATTTCAACGGGATTAATAACAGCAGAATCTCCATCAAAGATCTTGTTGACACCTCATCTAAAACGCTGCGAATTCGCGCGCAGATGAAAGATTTAGGGTCCTTTATCGTTACGGATAAAATAAGCGCCATACGGTTAAAAATAAACCGCATTTTTAATCCACACCAAGAAGAATTAGAGGCTTTCGTCTTAGCCTATGCGTCTGGCAAAGAAACCTATTTTGACTCCCTCATGGAAAACTCCGCGATAGCGAATGCCTTTATTTTGGAATTGTCCATAAAAGATCCTGCCGTGTTACAAGATCTTGATGTTAACCCAGAAAACATATATTTATACCGAAATTCAAAAAATTCTTTGCTGATCTTAAAGCGCGTGGTAGAACAACAACGTCTCGTCATCGATTTTACCGGTATTTCTGTGGTGGTTTCCGAAGGGACAAAGTATTTAGTTAGGAACTTATGTCAAACCCTCGTTTTTACGATTTTACTGATCAGTTTAATTATTTATTTCCTCTTCAAATCCTTCTATGTTAATTTGGCAACGATGCTCCCCAATGTTATTCCTTTGGTCATTACAGCGGGGATTATGGGGATTTTTAATATCCCTCTAAAGCCTTCAACGCTCATTATTTTTGGAATTGCCATTGGCATCACCATTAACGATGCCATTTTACTTTTGGCAAAATTGAAAACGGGAATTAAGCAATTTCCCCATCTTTCAAAATCCGAATTGTTGATGAAGGCTTTGGAGGATAACGCTCTTGGAATGGCCTATACGTCCATTGTGTTATTTTTTGGATTTATTCTGTTCACTTTTTCACAATTCGGTGGAACTCAGGCGCTTGGTTTTTTAATTTCAATAACCATTCTAAACGGAATGTTTACCAACTTGATTTTGCTTCCTTGTTTGCTGTTAAGTTTTGAAAACCGGTGGAAAAAACAGGACATTCAAAATGCAGAAATCGAAGGGTTATAACCGTAACTTTTCATTTTTCAAGGCACTATTCATTTCTTGATCTCGGCCTAATAAAAACCTTATTTGATTGGACTCTTGCCAAATTTGCCGAGAAAACTCTTCCTTTAAATAGGCTATTAAATTTCTTTTATCCTGACGTAAAAGCAACTTCAGATCGTTAATTTTTAGTTGATTTTGAGCCAAAGACTCGAAATTTCTCCACTCTGCCTCTGAGAACACATATCGTTGTAAAGATTGTACCGAATTCCAGGGATTCTTTTTTATTTTTAAATAGCCGAACACGTAAGCGCTAAATACTTGGTGAGTTAAAAGCATGCTGGTGAGAACCGAAACATCGCTGCTGTCGTAAGGAACAAAAACATCGGGAACGATGCCTCCTCCTCCATAAACGGTTCGCCCTTTTTTGGTTTTAAATGGCTTTGATCTATCAATGGGAATAGAATCCTCGTGGAATAATTCCCCTTTCCTAAACCGGCTTTCATCCCTAACATAACTGTCATAGTCTCCTTCATAGGAACGCTGTATTGTTCTCCCAGAAGGGGTATAATAACGTGAAATGGTCATTCGAACACTGCTTCCATCTCTCAATATTTGGTCTTGCTGAACGAGCCCTTTTCCAAAGGTTCTTCTTCCATATAACATTCCCCGGTCATTATCTTGGATTGCACCAGCTAAAATCTCTGCTGCCGATGCCGAGGACTCGTCGATAAGTAACGCTAATTTTGTGTTCTCGAGCATTCCCCCGGATGTGGCATAGTCCGTTCTGTTCGCGATAGCCTTACCCTTCACGGAAACAATTATTTCCCCCTCTTCAAGAAATTCATCCGCAATAGCTACGGCTACATCCAAAACGCCCCCTGGATTTCCTCGTAAATCCAAAATCAAGGTTTGCATTCCCATGTTCAACAACTCCTTTGTTGCTCGTTGGAATTCTTCATAGGTTGGAACAGAAAATTGATTGATTTTAAGATAGCCCATTTTGGAATCCATCATAAAATACGCGTCAATGGTTTCTAATGCTATTTCGCCGCGAATGATATTGATCTCCAAGGTCTTTTTATCTCGGAGGATCTTGACGCTAACCGGAGAATTCTGTTCTCCTCTCAGTTTTTCCATTACCATATCGTTTGAAATTTTTGATCCGATAAAGGGGTTTCCATTAATGGATAAAATTTGATCTCCGTTGCGGATTCCAGCCTTATAGGCAGGGCCATTTTGCATGGACAAAATAACACAAACGGTATCATTAATCCGCTGAAAACGAACGCCAATGCCTCCGAAACTTCCTTGCATTTCTTGTTGTTCTTTTAACAAATTGTCTTTACTTATGTACCGCGAATGCGGATCTAACTTATGAAGCATCTCATTGATTGCATCGTTGAAAAGTACGTCCTTGTTTACGCTGTCAACATATTTCTCCTCCAAAGCGACCAGCACTTCTTCAAATTTACTGGCGCGTTTCATGTCCATTTTGGGTTGTAAATTAACGCCTAAATATAGACCCAATATTACCATTATAGCAGCCACAACGGGATAAAAGAATTTGCGCGGTGTCTTCATTAGCTTACTTCTAGATATTGTTTAATCTCAATGCCTGACTGGGCTAAAAATAATAGCCCGCTCGGATCTTTGTACTCGTGGATGTATACCAGGCGCTTAATTCCCGACTGTAAAATCAGTTTGCTACAGTCTCTACAGGGAGAGTGCGTTAAATATAACGTCGCTCCATCCATGTTGTTGGTTGATTTCGCTACTTTTAGAATTGCGTTAGCTTCTGCATGTAGCACATACCAAAGCGTTTGGCCGTTTTCGTCTTCACAGGCATTCGGAAAACCGGAAGGGCTTCCGTTGTAACCATCCGAAATTATCATGTGGTTCTTTACAATTATGGCCCCTACTTTTTTACGCGAACACATCGATAATTGGGCCCAATTTAAGGCAAGACGCAAATACGCCAAGTCGTAGCGGATCGTTTTAGCCGTTGTTGAGTTCATCCTTTGCAAAAATACAGAAAGTTTATGACCGATTAAACCGATAAGGATTAACGGATAAGGATTCTTGTTGGAACTTATCAAGCCCTTCTACAAATCGCTGTGCCAAAGGGGGTGCCGTCAAATATCCTTTTGTTCCCAAACCGTTGAACAAATAAATCCCTTTGTAAGATTGATGTTCTCCGATAAAAGGCCGCCGGTCGGGAGATGTAGGCCTGATCCCCACTTCTTGATTCATCACATCAACCGCGTCGTTCGAAATTTGTCGAAATTTGCTTAATAATTCTTTGCGGGCCACTTCAGAGGTGGCCAATTCCTCGGTATTCCATCGATATGTCGCCCCGATTTTAAACACGCCCTTTTTAACCGGAAGGGCGTATACTTTTCGATGTATCGAGGTGTTCTCATCGAAGTTGTCCCAAGCAACCGTGAGAACCTCCCCTTGTGTCGATTGAACAGGAACTTCTCGAAACCACGGCAATTCTTTATTTCTATATCCGAGGGCAAAAATGACTTTACTGTACGTTTCTCCCCTGTATCGACGTTCCTCCGGAAAAAAAAGATCGGAACAAAAAGATTCCGGAATCAACTTTCCCTGCTGATCAAAATACCCTTGGTTAATCTTCACAAAAAATGCGGCATCCACCCAAAAACCCTTTATCTTACCGGAACCAAAAGGCAAATACTGCTCATCCTTGTCATCAATCGGGATCATAAAAGAATTGAAACTAGGATCGCTAAATCGTTGGTTCCAAACAGATGCTTCCTCTTGGGAGCTGAAAATTCTCCTGATTTCGATCGGAAAACAAATTTGAATTTGGAGCCTCCGCTCCATTTCCGTGTAAAAATCATAGGCCTCCTGGTAATAGGGACAAGCGTTCCAGGTCAATAGCGTTCTGCGAAATGAAAAAGGATTAACAATTCCTGCAGCCACCGATGAACAGGCGTTTTTTCCGTCATCCATTAACCTAATATCCACTCCTTTTCTGGTAAATGCATGTGCCAAAGAAATTCCAGCAACTCCTCCGCCGACAATCAGTACGCGATTCATTTTATCCTCTTGCAATTGATGCTACAAAGATAGTGATACGAAGATGAGGATAAGCTGCGTTTAAAACCTTAACTACCTGTTGGAGGGTTGCTCCCGTAGTTAAAACGTCATCAATTATGCCTACGTGGTTTATGCCTGGGGGGAGAGGCTGGGCCAATTTAAATGCCCCATCCACATTTTTCTGACGTTCGCGCTTGCTAAGTTGCGTTTGGCTCGGAGTATTTTTGATTCGTTTCAATAATTTTACGTTCATCCTAACTCCGGTACAGGCTTGAAATCCTTTACTTATCCATTCACTCTGATTATACCCCCGTTCCAAACATTTACGTGGCGTAATGGGAACGGGTAGGATTAATTGAGGCAAACAAGACTTAGGCAAGGTGGCTGCTAAACGAAATCCCAATTCGAATCCCAGTTGTTTAATATGGCCATACTTCAATCCATGAATCAATTTTTGAACTAACGATTTTTCCTCATAAAAATAGAGACCATAACAATCTATTTCCTCTAGAAGATGCACGTTAATAGGGCCGTAATAAACGCGCTCAAGCTCTTGGTCACAATAGCAACACAAGAATTTTTCTTCGGCTATTAATTCCTCCGTGCAATGCCAACATCGTGATGGAAAAAAAACATGAAGGAGCCGATTAAAAAAATATTTTCTCATAAAATAACGATAGAATAAAGGAATTTTGACAAGTGAACAATAACGTGTTAAAAAGGAACCTTCCCTTTCTTGAAATCTCCTTTTTTTATTTTGGAAATTTACCCTCGAAGGCAATGGTTAGTGAAGAGGTTGCGTTGGGGACTTGCCTATGTTTAAAAGGTCTAATAACTTTTTTGATTGTTGATAAAATCGTTAAACATAGGCGTAGTATGAATTGTGAGGGCACCATGTAATTTTAGGGTCAAAATTTAACATTAAGAGGCTGTTAAAAGATCGATTTTTTTTCGAACCTTTGTACACCTTTCAAGAACGGATTTTGTGCGACTAAATTGCTGGTGTAGAACTCGAAAGGTTAAGTAATTTTTATAGCTATCCCAAAACCTCAACGTTTGAGGCTAGGTGTTGTTTTACTCAACGCGAGAGTAAAAATTTATTAAATAATTGTAAATAATTTAAACATAATATGGAGCCGATTTTAAGGGAAAATAAAAACCGTTTTGTGTTATTTCCGATAGAGCACAATGATATTTGGAGTTTCTACAAGAAAGCTGAAGCAAGTTTTTGGACGGCAGAAGAAATTGATTTATCGCAAGACTTAACGGACTGGGGCCAATTGAACGACGATGAACGACACTTTATCAAACACGTTTTAGCATTTTTCGCGGCATCTGACGGCATCGTGAACGAAAATTTGGCAGAGAACTTTTTATCAGAGGTTCAATACACGGAAGCCAAGTTTTTTTATGGATTTCAAGTTGCCATTGAAAACATCCATTCCGAGACCTATTCTTTATTGATTGACACCTATATTAAGGATTCAAAAGAAAAGGCAACCCTGTTTAACGCTATCGACACCTTGGACTGCGTTAAGAAAAAAGCCGAATGGGCTCTCCGGTGGATTGAAAAAGGATCTTTTGCGGAGCGTTTAGTGGCTTTTGCGGCGGTTGAAGGGATCTTTTTTTCGGGATCTTTTTGCTCCATTTTCTGGTTGAAAAAACGAGGCCTTATGCCCGGTCTGTGCTTTTCAAACGAATTAATTTCTCGAGACGAAGGCCTTCACTGCGACTTTGCTTGCCTTTTATATTCCCATCACCTGGTGAACAAATTGGACAAATCGCAAGTTGAGGAAATTATCCGAGACGCTGTAGCCATCGAAAAAGAATTTATTACCGAAGCACTTCCTGTTAAATTGATTGGGATGAATAGCGACTTAATGAGCCAGTACATTGAATTTGTGGCTGATCGTCTTTTGGTTGAACTGGGGAATAAGCGCATCTATAATGTTTCCTGCCCTTTCGATTTCATGGAAATGATTTCAATACAGGGAAAATCAAACTTTTTCGAACGGCGAGTTGGTGAATACCAAAAAGCAAATGTCTTAGGGGAAAAAGAATTAAACCGGTTCAGTTTAAACGAAGAATTTTAACTCTACAAACAGCGAAGAAAATGTATGTTTTGAAACGTAACGGACGTAAAGAAGCCGTAAAATTCGATAAAATCACAGCTCGCGTAGTGAAAATGTGTTACGGACTAGATCCTATCGTTTCTCCGGAATCGGTTGCCATCAAAGTCATCGAAGGGCTATACGACGGGGTGTTGACCACCGATTTGGATAATTTAGCTGCAGAAGTTGCCGCTGCTAAAACGACGGAGCACCCTGATTATGCGTTGCTTGCCTCAAGAATAGCTGTTTCAAATCTACATCGCGAGACGAAAAAATCCTTTTCGGAAGTCATGTCTGACCTTTACCATTACACCGACTCAAAAACAGGACAAAACGCCGCGCTTTTAGCAGAGGACGTTTATCAAACGATCCAGGAAAATAAAGAAGCCCTTGACTCTAGCATTATTTATGATCGTGATTTTCGCTACGATTATTTTGGGTTTAAAACGCTGACGCGTTCCTACCTGTTAAAACTCGATGGAAAAATTGCGGAACGTCCTCAGCACATGCTGATGCGCGTTTCCCTGGGAATTCACAAAAACGACATCGCGTCGGCCATCAAAACGTATAATTTAATGTCCGAGGGGTGGTTCACCCATGCAACACCAACCCTTTTCAACGCAGGAACGCCAAAGCCTCAGATGTCTTCATGCTTTCTTCTCACCATGAAAGAAGACAGCATTGTAGGAATTTACGATACCTTAACTTCTTGCGCTCAAATTTCACAATCTGCGGGAGGTATTGGTTTGTCTATTCATGATATTAGAGCTACGGGGTCCTACATTAAAGGCACAAACGGAACTTCCAATGGCATCATTCCTATGTTACGGGTTTACAATGATACTGCGCGATACGTAGACCAAGGCGGGGGCAAACGAAAAGGCTCATTCGCCATATACATAGAGCCCTGGCATGCCGATATCTTTGATTTTCTTGACTTAAAGAAAAATCACGGAAAAGAAGAACAGCGGGCGCGAGATTTATTCTATGCCCTTTGGATTCCCGATCTGTTTATGAAGCGGGTTAAGGCCAATGGTACATGGACCTTAATGTGTCCCAAAGAGTGCCCGGGATTGTCGGATACCCATAGTGAGGCCTTTGAAGAATTGTATGAGCGTTATGAACAAGAAGGGCGGGGGAGGAAAACCATCAATGCGCAAGATTTATGGTTCAAAATTTTGGAATCTCAAATTGAAACCGGTACGCCCTACATGTTGTATAAAGATGCGGCAAATGCCAAATCCAACCAACAGAATTTAGGAACCATCAAATCCTCTAACCTCTGTACGGAAATAATTGAATATACCGCTCCTGACGAAATCGCGGTGTGTAACCTCGCCTCAATAGCGCTTCCAAAATTCATTACGGAAAACGGGAACTTCGACCACGATAAATTATTCGAAGTCACCTATCAGATAACCCTCAATTTAAACAAGGTGATCGATGAAAATTATTACCCAGTTGAGGCATCGAAGAATTCTAACCTCCGACATCGCCCCATAGGAATTGGGGTACAAGGGTTGGCAGACACCTACATTTTAATGGGTCATCCCTTCGAATCAGAAGAAGCGCGTACTCTGAATCGAGAGCTTTTTGAGACCATTTATTTTGCTTCAATGACTGCATCGAAGGATCTTGCCGTCCAAGACGGTCCATACTCAACATTCAAAGGTTCTCCTGTATCTAAGGGCATCTTCCAATTTGATCATTGGGGTGTAGTCCCCACAAAAAGATGGGATTGGGCTGCTTTAAAAGCGGCAGTTAAAAAACACGGGGTTCGAAATTCCCTATTGCTCGCACCAATGCCAACAGCTTCCACGGCTCAAATTTTAGGTAACAACGAATGTTTTGAACCCTACACCTCCAACATTTACACGCGAAGAGTGCTGTCGGGGGAATTTATTATTGTTAACAAACACCTGCTCAAAGATTTGGTAAAAGCAGAACTCTGGAATCCTGAAATGCGCCAAAAAATTATGGCCGCAAATGGTTCCGTTCAACATATTGCTGAGATCCCTGAGCACATCAAAGACTTGTACAAAACCGCTTGGGAAATTTCACAAAAAGCGATTTTAGATCAAGCAGCGGACAGGGGCGCATACATTTGTCAAAGCCAATCCTTAAATATTTTTATGGAAAATGCCAATTTTGGAAAATTAACTTCCATGCATTTCTACGGCTGGGAAAAGGGCTTAAAAACAGGGATGTATTATTTAAGAACCAAAGCAGCCACTGATGCCATTAAGTTTACCATTGATAAGCGGGTTATAGAGGAGCCTCAACCAACCGAAGAAGACCAACAAGCGCAAGTAGCCTGTTCCTTACAAAATTCCGACAGCTGCGATATGTGTTCTGGCTAAGTACAGAAATCTGAAATCATGGCTAATTGCATCCGGATAAAATCGGCTTTAATATCGGTTTACCATAAAGACGGTCTTGCTCCGTTGGTGAAATTGCTTCACAGCCTGGAAATACTCATTTATTCAACGGGTGGAACCTTTACGTTTATCCGTCAGCTCGGAATTCCAGCAACTCCAATAGAGGAAATTACAGCATTTCCGGAAATACTGGGGGGGCGTGTCAAGACGCTGCATCCTAAAATTTTTGGTGGAATACTCAATAGAAAAGATGAAAAAGAAGACCAATCGACTTTAGTAAAACACCAAATTCCCAATATTGATCTTGTAATAGTGGACCTTTACCCCTTTGAGGAAACTGTAAAATCAACCCAAGACGAAACGGATATCATAGAAAAAATAGATATTGGCGGGGTGTCGCTTCTTCGAGCAGCGGCAAAAAATTTCACGGATGTGGCCGTAATTTCCTCTATCGAACAATATCCCGCCTTAATCCAACAACTTTCCGCCTCGTGCGGAAGCACAGAACGGGAAAACCGAAAACAGTGGGCCGGGGAGGCCTTTGCAAGAACACAAGCCTACGATCGAGCCATACAACACTATTTTCAAAAAGAATCGCCGCACTCTACAACCCTTCGCTATGGCGAAAACCCTCACCAAAAAGCAACTTTTGACGGAGACCTAAATTTGCTTTTTGATCAACTCAGCGGAAAAGAATTATCGTATAATAACCTTTTAGACATCGACGCCGCATGGCGATTGATGAAAGATTTTTCCGATGAGGTCCCGTTTTTTGCTATTATTAAACACAACAATCCTTGTGGGCTAGCGCTTGCAAAGACCTTAGAACAAGCTTATGCTTGGGCCCTTGAATCCGACCCAGTAAGCGCTTTTGGAGGGGTTTTAATAGCCAATCGACCCATCAACATGCCAAGCGCTCAATCATTAAACTCGCTGTTCTTTGAAATTCTAATGGCGCCCGATTTCCACCCAGAGGCCTATGCCTTGCTTCAAGAAAAACCAAATCGTATCATGCTCAAAATAAAGCCCGTGGAATGGCCTCAACAGCAAATCCGGTCGATTCTGAACGGAACCTTAATTCAGGATTCAGACAGCGTTATTGTGGGGAAAGACTCCTTAATCTTGAAAAGCCAACGCCCCACAAGTTCCCAAGAGCAAGCCGATTTAATCGTGGCGAACACTGTTGTAAAACACACGAAGTCCAATGCGATTGCATTGGTCAAAAACGGTCGATTACTTGCTTGTGGTACAGGACAAACATCTCGCGTGGATGCTCTCGAACAAGCCGTTGAAAAATCTAAAAAGTTCGGATTTGATTTGAGCGGTGCCGTAATGGCCAGCGACGCTTTTTTTCCCTTTCCCGATTGTGTAGAAATTGCGGCTAAAGAGGGAATAAAAGCCATTATTCAACCGGGAGGCTCAATCAAGGATCATTTATCCATCGAAGCGTGTGACCGCCTCAAGATATCTATGGTTTTCACGGGCTATCGCCATTTTAAACATTAATTTTTCTTTTCAATCTTTTTCCATAACTTCGAAGAGAATTTTTGACGCTAGCGTTATCCATGGGTTTATTTAGTTTTTTAACGCAAGAAATTGCTATTGATTTAGGGACAGCTAACACCTTAATTATCTGGAACGATAAAGTTGTTGTTGATGAGCCCTCTATTGTTGCCAAAGACATTCAATCCGGTAAAATTGTCGCTATCGGAAGGAAAGCCCAACAGATGCATGGTAAAACGCACAAACTCATTGAGACCATCCGTCCGTTAAAAGACGGTGTTATTGCCGATTTCAACAGTGCCGAACAAATGATACGGGGTATGATCAAGATGATCAACTCCGGTAACACCTTGTTTAAACCGACACTAAGAATGGTGATTTGCATACCTTCAGGCATTACCGAGGTGGAAAAAAGGGCAGTTCGCGACTCAGCTGAACATGCCGGAGCTAAAGAGGTCTATCTCATTCATGAACCAATGGCTGCGGCCATTGGCATCGGTATCGATGTCGAGGAGCCAACCGGAAACATGATTATTGACATCGGAGGGGGAACCTCAGAAATTGCCGTAATTGCCCTTGGGGGCATTGTCTCGGATAAAAGCATTCGAATCGCCGGAGACGACTTTACGAACGATATTGAGGAATACATGCGCAGACAACATAACATTCTCATCGGGGAACGCACGGCGGAACAGATCAAAATTGAAGCGGGCGCAGCTATTCCGGTTCTTGAAGACCCTCCACCGCCCTTTGCCGTACGTGGAAGAGACCTCTTATCGGGAATTCCTAAAGAAATTCTTATTACCCATGATGAGGTTGCCGTTGCGCTGGACAAAACCATTGCCAAAATTGAGGAAGCCATACTCAGCGCTCTTGCTTCTACGCCACCCGAATTGAGCGCGGATATCTACAAAACGGGAATATATCTTGCCGGAGGGGGATCCATGTTAAGGGGGTTGAACTTGAGAATTCAAGAAAAAACAAAACTACCTGTGCACGTTGCGGATAACCCTTTGCGCGCCGTTGCCCTAGGAACCAGTATCGCCTTGAAAAATATTGGTCGATATCAATTCCTAATCAAGGATTAGTGCTATATTATCTTCTCCTTTTTTAATTTTGCAAAATGCAGAACCTGTTTGCTTTTTTAATTCGTTTTCGTGTTTTTTTAGGTTTTCTTGTACTACAAACCCTCAGCTTTCTGCTTTATTTCCAATTTGTCACCTACCCCAGAAGTGTTTTTTTTACGGGTGCGGCAAAAATCACCGGCCAATTTCTTTCCTGGGAAAATGATCTCTACAATTACTTCCAACTTTCAGCAATCAACGAAGCGCTGCAGCAAGAAAATGCACAACTTAGGGGCGTAAGTTTCGATAATTATTATCAACTTCAGCGGCCAACAATAGAAAAAAATGACACGCTGTATCAACAAAGTTTTCGTTTTATTCCTGCAAAAGTAATTAGTGCGCCTGTCGATCGAAGAAATAACTATTTCACCATTAATGCGGGTAATATTCATGGTATAAAAAAGGGAATGGGTGTCATTTCGGATAACGGAATTGTCGGGGTAGTTTTTAAAGTGGGCGAAAATTATAGTTTAATTAAATCGGTACTTACATCCGACATCAACATTGATGTAATAATTGGTAAAAAAGAAATCCGGGGCATTTTAAAATGGAATGGTATGAATCCAAGGATCGGAAGCATAACCGGTGTTTCTACGGATGTTAATATCCCTAAATGGAGCGAAGTCAGAACCCAGGGATCCACAGGGATTTTTCCCAAAGGATTGCTTCTTGGAAAAGTTCAAGCTAAAGAAAGAATTGAAAATCAATCCCTATGGGACATCCGACTTCTTTTCAAGGAAGACTTAAAAAACGTTCACTGCGTATATATCGTTAATTCTCTGATAATAGATGAACTTGAGCAATTACAACAGTCTGTGCCAAAAGATAACTTAGAATAGCCCATGAAAACATATATCCGATATGTCTTTTTATTCTGTATTTTTTTATTTCTTCAAGTTTTTCTTGCTCGAAAAGTAGATCTCGGCTTTGGTATACAACTCTTTCTTTTGCCTTTGTTTATTATGCTCTTGCCCTTTCAAACCAATGTTTTTACGCTTATGGCCCTTGGTTTTATCTTGGGGCTTCTTGCGGATAGCCTTATGAACAGTTATGGACTGAATGCTTCTTCTTTAGTTCTTTTCGCTTACCTCCGCCCCCTGATATTCCGTACTTTCACCCCCAAAGAAGGATACGATATATTAAAAACCCCCATTCTGTTCGATATGGGTTGGACGTGGTTTATTTTCAGTTATGGGGCACTGCTTTTTATCTACATCTTTTGGTTTTTTTTCATAGAAATTTTTCGGTTAAGCGAATGGTTTTTAATTTTAAGGAATGGCCTTTTTAGTTTATTTTTTAGTTTTATCATAGCATTAATCGTGCAACTTTTCTTCCCCAAGCAAAGCCTTTCATGAGTTTAGAAAACAGAAAATACTTGCTCCTCGGTCTTGTGCTTTTTACCGCTATTTTATTTACTTCCCGTATCGCTTACATGCAATTAATTGACGATTCATGGACAAGAAGAGCCGCTCAAATTGCCGAAAAACGACGCGAAATTGTCCCTCCAAGGGGAACAATATATGACCGCAATTGGAAAAAAATTGTGATCAATCAAATCTCGTATAACTTAATGGTGGTAGAATCCAAATTGCACGATTTTGATACCTTATCGTTCGCCAAACTTATTGGTTGGAATGAATCCGAGGTGGCTCGACGGCTAATGGAAATTAAAGAAAATGAAGGCTATTACTTAAATCCCGCCTCAGGAAAACGGGAATCTAATTTCAGAAAAGATCGCCCTTATCCCTTCATTAAAGATTTATCCCTTGAAGAAATTACACAAATCGCACCGCATTTGGGAGATTATAACGGCGGAATCTATGAGGAACCTGTAGGAACGCGGTTTTATCCCTATCCGAATGCCGCAAATATTTTCGGATATATGAGCGAGGTAACCCGAGATGAGGTCGAAAGAGATGCTTTTTACAGGCCGGGAATGAACATTGGTCGGTCCGGAATCGAGCGCTCTTACGAGGACGTACTCCGCGGAACCAAGGGCGTAAAATTTGTTGTTACCGATGCCACAGCCCACGAAATCAAACCGTATGCAAATAAAAAATATGATACCCTAGCCAAGCCCTCTCCCTACTTAAAGTTGGGATTAGATATAGAGCTTCAGGCATACGGAGAATCCTTAATGAAAAACAAAAAAGGATGTATCGTTGCCATTGAACCTAAAAGCGGGGAAATTCTGACCATGGTTTCAGCGCCCAGTTATGATCCAAACCTGCTTTCTGGGAGGAAAAACATCCGTAAAAACTACCCTACTTTAAATAATAACCTACATCTTCCACTTTTTGCCCGTCCTCTCCAGGCAGAATACCCTCCGGGTTCAATTTTTAAATTGTTGCAATCGTTGATTTGCTTACAAGAAGGAAAAATCCGCCCCAACAGTTCTTTCTCTTGTAATAAATCGGTCGTAGGTTGTCACGATCATCCTACTGCAACTTCAGTACCAAAAGCCATTCAATACTCGTGCAATCCTTATTTCTATGCAGCGGTTCGAAAGGTAATACAACCCAATAAAACGGAAAACAACGCGCAAGATGCCGCTATCGGTTTAGATACTTGGCATAGTTATATGTCGTCTTTTGGTCTTGGTAAAAAACTCAATGTTGATGTCGATTTTTCTGCTCAGCGAGGAGGCTTAATTCCTAATTCCAACTACTATAACCGCTATTTAGGTAAAGGAAATTGGGCTTTTGCCACCATTTGTTCCATAGCTATTGGTCAGGGGGAAATAAAATTAACCCCCCTTCAAATGGCCAACATTGCGGCCATGATTGCAAACAGAGGGTGGTTTATTACCCCTCATTTTGTAAAATCGGTAGGCAAATCCGGACCCCGAAAGGAATACCTTAAAAAACATAAGGTATCGGTTAACCAAGAACATTTTGAAGTGGTTATTGAAGGCATGCGAAAGGTTGTATATGAGGCAGGAGGAACGGGGAAGCAGGCAAGAAATGATGCGTTCATTGTTTGCGGAAAAACAGGGACCGTTCAAAATGGCAAGAATAAAAAAAACCACTCCGTATTTATTGCTTTTGCCCCGAAAGATGATCCAAAAATTGCCTTAGCGGTATTCGTTGAAAATGCTGGCGCAGGAGGGGTGTGGGCCGCTCCAATCGCTGGCTTAATGCTGGAAAAATACCTAAAAAAGTCGATTTCAAATCTGGAAACAGAAGACTATATCAAGAACACCTCATTAGTTGGAACCCATTAATGCGAACAAAAGAACGACTTTTTGCCAACCTCGATATCCCCTTATTAGTTGCTGTATTGTTGCTCATTGTTATTGGAATGGCCACTGTTTACTCGGTCACTTATAACCCTAATTCCCCATCAATTTTCTCCTTTGGTGAAAAATATGGTAAACAATTAATTTGGATCAGCGCTTCCTTGTTTATCGGTTTATTATTGCTGTTAATTGACGCGGACATCTACCGAAAGTTTGCTGAAATTATTTATCTTATATCTCTCCTTTTGCTTATCGTTGTCCTGTTCATGCCCCCCATAAATGGGGCAAGAGCTTGGTTGGGAATTGGAGGGTTGGGCGTTCAACCGGCAGAATTCGCCAAAATTTCCACCGCTTTATTCCTTGCTAAAACAATAGATCAAATAAATCTTAAACTGCAAAATGCCCGAACAATTTTCAGTCTGCTCATCATCGTCTTTATTCCCAGTGTTCTCGTTGCGCTACAACCTGATGCGGGAACCTTGTTGGTTTTCAGCTCCTTCTTATTTGTATTTTATCGGGAGGGGGTGTCTTTTGATCCCCTCTTCTTAAACTTTATAAATAGTTTTCGGGTCGTTCGTTTTAAAACGACATGGCTAGGCGCCCATTTTATTCCTTTTCTCTTCTTTGTATTGATAATTAGTTTGTTAAGCCTCTATTTATCCGGTTCCACCTATCCGTTTTTAGGAGGTTCTTTATCCGGAGGGCAGTTGTTGTGCAGTATCATAACGATTCTCGCCGTAATTTTCTTTGTTTTAATTTATCGCTTAGGTTATACGAGATATCGAAAAAACAACCTTTTTGTGCTTTTAAGCACTTATGTTTTTGCCATTATTTTAGTCAACAGCATCTCTTTTATTTTTAATAATCTTGCCAAGGAACATCAAAAAAATAGGATTGAACTCGTATTAGGACTGAAAGAAGATCCAAATGGTGCTGACTACAACAGAAATCGCGCAATGGCTGCCGTTGGTTCAGGAGGACTTTACGGCAAAGGCTTTTTGCAGGCGTCTGTTTCAAGCGTGAGATCCAACCATGTTCCTGAAAGTGAAACCGATTTTATATTTTGCCCGTTTTCAGAGGAGTGGGGTTTTATAGGAACGTTTTTATTGCTTTGCCTTTATATGTTCATCATCCTGCGTATCTTTTATATTGCCGAAAGGCAGCGATCCGTTTTTTTTAGGATTTATGCCTATTGCGTAGGAATGATTTTCTTTTACCACGTTGCCATTAATTTGGGAATGAACATTGGTCTTGCGCCAGTAATTGGCATTCCATTGCCGTTGATGAGTTACGGCGGATCCTCCATTCTGTCTTTTACAACCATGGTGTTTATTCTCCTAAAACTCGACAGTCAACGCAAGGATGTTCTTAGATAAATTGTATTTTTGAACTAAATCATTGCATTATGCTCACTGAAAGCCTCCGAAAAAGGTATACGCGCATTTTTTGGGTCGTTTCGTTATTCCCCTTCATGTTTGTTCTAGGATTATTAGTGTTGCAATCGGAAGACGATTTACCTCCCATTTCAATGTTGGACAACCCTCCGGAATTACAGGCATCCTTAATCCTCGGAGAGGAGGGAGATACCCTGGGGCGCTATTGGATGGTTAATCGCACCAGCGCAGAATTTAAAAACATTTCCCCCTTCGTTTTCGATGCCCTGATTTCCACAGAAGACGAACGCTTTAAAGAACATTCTGGCGTAGATTTTAAGTCGATTGTCCGATCTTTCGGTTCTTTGGGAAGAGCGGGCGGTGCTTCTACTATCTCCCAACAATTAGCCAAGTTATTATTCACGCTGCAACAGCGACAGCGGGAAGAAATTGCGAGGGCTAACGGTGAAACCCTTTTATCGCAGCGAGGAGGACTGATAGGTAAATTTAGACGACTCAACGAAAAAGCACGAGAGAATATCATTGCAACACGTCTCGAATCGAGGTATACCAAAGAAGAAATTATAACCATGTACCTCAATCAATTCGATTTTCTTTACAATGCTGTGGGCATCGAAAATGCTGCTAAAGTATATTTTAATAAGCGCCCTAAACATTTGAAAAAAGAGGAGGCCGCCATGCTTGTGGGGATGTGTAAAAACCCCGCGTTGTACAATCCCTACACCTATCAAATTAAAAATTACCGCAAACTCATAAGCCGCCGTCTAGGGATTGCCCCAGAAAACGTGCGCTATGTAGACATGCAAGAGGCAAAAACCAAAGACTCTTTAAGATCCGTGAATCGTCGAAATCAAGTATTGTATCAATGGTTGAGAAATAGCGAAAAAGGAAACGCCTCTTTGTCGTACAAATTAACCCGTGAAGAATACGATCACCTAATAAAAGTTCCGGTGACCATCAATTACCAATCCGTCGATCATAAAGAAGGTATGGCCCCGTACTTTCGAGAAGTTTTACGACAAGAAATCACGGATATCTTGTTAAAGAAAAAAGAGGACGGTACCCTGAAATACGTTCGAGAAGACGGTCAAGCCTATGACATTTATCGGGATGGCTTAAAAATATATACCACCCTCAATACGCGCCTTCAAAAAGCCGCTGAATTAGCCGTTGAAAAACACATTAAAGAATACTTACAGCCGGCATTTAACAACAACAACCGAGGGCTTAAAAACTATCCTTTTTCCAATCAAATTTCCAGCGAAGTTGTACAAACACTCATGAATAGTGCGCGAAAAAATTCAGGCCGGTATAAGACGCTCATAAATGCAGGAATGAGCGAACAAGAGGCTGTTGCATCCTTTGATACTCCGACTCAAATGCGTGTTTTTTCGTGGAAAGGTGAAATTGATACGGTGATGAGTCCAAACGATTCGATTCGGTACTACAAAGCCTTTTTACACGCGGGGCTCGTTAGCATCGAGCCTCAGACGGGATTCGTTCGAGCATGGGTTGGAGGGGTGAATTTCAAACACTTTTCCTACGATCATGTTCGTCAGGGCACCCGTCAAGTTGGATCAACCATCAAACCCTTTGTTTACGCCGCTGCTCTTTCGCTTAACGTCGTAAACCCATGTACTACCTTCAGTCCAGGCGAATATTGCGTTGACTTAGTGGATAATAACAACAACGTGGTGGGCAGATATTGTCCAAGAGGAGAAGTGGCACGAAACGTTAAAATGGGAATTGCCCTTTCGTCAAATCCAACCACTGTGGCGGTTATGGCGCGAATGGGCAAATTCAATTCTGCCAATAAATCCGGCGGTCCTTTTGAAATTGAAAAACTATTGCGCAAAGTTGAGATAACCCTCAATCCCAATGATGTAGTTCCCTCTATGTGTTTAGGAAGCATGGATCTTTCGCTCATTAAGTTGGTTGGTGCACAATGTATTTTTGCCAATAACGGTGAATACAATCGTCCCACCACCATAGAGCGAATTGAGGATCGCAACGGAAAAATCATTTACGAAAGTACACCATACACCGACGAAGCACTAAATGCTACCGTAGCCTATGAAATATTAAAAATGATGAAGGGGGTAATAAACCAAGGAACCGGAGGCAGCTTACGAAGCGGTAAATACGGGCCCATTCCTCCAACCGCTGGTAAAACAGGAACAACCCAAAATAATTCCGATGGATGGTTCGTTGGAATTACTCCAGATCTGGTAACCGGGGTATGGGTGGGCGCAGAAGACCGAACAGTAAGATTTAAATCGATGGCTTTTGGACAAGGAGCGCGCATGGCCCTGCCTATTTATGGATATTACATGCAGCAAGCTTACAAAGACCCCATACTTTCTCTGTCAACCCGAGATTTTGACGAGCCTCCTAACTACGATCCTAAAGCTTACGACTGTTCTGATGCCCCAAACCCTGAAGCAGCGGATGAAACCGATGTATTATTTTAACCAGCATTGCTAAATGAACAAAGTACATCCCCATGTAGCGAAAGCCCTCGAGGGCATTGAAAGCGGGATGACGCTCATGATTGGTGGGTTTGGTCTTTGTGGCATACCGGAAAACTCCATAAAAGAACTGGTTAAAATGGGTGTTCGAAATTTAACCTGTATTTCCAACAACGCGGGCGTTGATGATTATGGGCTAGGATTGCTGCTTCAAGCAAAACAAATAAAGAAAATGATAAGTTCCTATGTGGGGGAAAACGACGAATTTGAGCGACAGATGCTTTCTGGAGAACTGGAGGTTGATTTGATCCCTCAGGGTTCCTTAGCCGAACGTTGTCGTGCTGGGGGGGCAGGAATACCCGCTTTTTTTACCCCGGCGGGTTACGGAACAGAGGTCGCAAAAGGGAAAGAAATTCGAGTATTTAATAATAAACCCCATATTCTTGAACAAGCGCTTACTGCTGATTTTGCCATTGTTAAAGCTTGGAAAGGAGACACCGAAGGAAATTTAATCTACAATGCTACCGCTATGAATTTTAATCCCATGATGGCCATGGCGGGAAAAATAACGATCGCAGAAGTGGAGGAACTCGTTCCTGCCGGTTCTTTAGATCCAAACTTCGTTCACACCCCGGGAATTTTTGTGCAGCGGATTTTTCAAGGAGAAATCTTTGAAAAACGCATTGAACAACGAACCGTGAGAACTCAATAACTTATGGCGCTGGATAAAATTGGTATTGCACAACGAATCGCTCAAGAACTCCGAGATGGTTGGTATGTGAATTTGGGCATTGGAATTCCGACTCTTGTGGCGAATTACGTTCCTGAAGGGCTTACTGTTGAATTTCAATCGGAAAACGGTGTCTTGGGAATGGGCCCCTTTCCTTTAGCGGGAACCGAAGATGCGGATTTAATCAATGCTGGTAAACAAACCATTACCGTCAAGCCCGGAGCGGCTTTTTTCGATTCTGCTACCTCGTTTGCCATGATTCGAGGAAAACACGTTCAATTAACGGTATTAGGGGCCATGGAAGTCTCGGAAAATGGCGACATTGCAAACTGGAAAATCCCGGGGAAAATGGTTAAAGGGATGGGGGGAGCCATGGACCTGGTGGCGTCTGCCGAAAACATAATAGTGGCGATGATGCACAGCAATAAAGACGGGGAATCTAAACTGCTTAAAACCTGCACGCTGCCGCTAACGGGTGTCGCCTGCGTAAAAAAAATTGTTACCGAACTCGCTGTTCTCGAAATTAAAAACGGGGCTTTTCATTTATTGGAAAGAGCCCCCGGAGTTTCGGTAGAAGAAATCGTTGCTAAAACAGCCGGAACGCTGCATGTCCCCCAATCAGTGCCTGAAATGGTGTTCTAATATTACCCGTGAAGATCAAACATTATTTGTGCGTTTTTACTTGTGTCCTGGTGATTAACTTATTTAGTCAGACGCTTGTTTATCAACAAAACACAGACGCCAAAGACCTTGAAACGTGGATGAGTTTAGGGCTAAGTCGCTGGAATGTTCCTGCCCCTAAAAAGGGCATTTTTAAGTACGATTCCCTCTATTTACTTTCCCATACCGACAGCCTCGGCGCAACAATATGTGCAACACCCATTCTCTCTTTATGGCTAGGTAAAGAAAACGGACAAGCTGAATTAAAGTATCAAAATTCTCGGGGGCTTCTTTTAACAGGTGGTTATCGCAATTTTTCTTGCTTCGCAATGATTGTTGAAAATCAAGCCATTTTCCCAGCGTATCAAAAATATTTCGTCGAAACTCACGGGGAGTATTATCCGGTAGGCAACGCTTACAACCAACAAAATGCCATGATACCTGGGGCGGGGAGAACCAAAGCTTTCAAAAGTACCGGTTTTGACTATGCTTATTCTCAAGGTGGCATGCAGTGGGACCTCTTCCAACGGATTTCAATTTTTGGTGGAAATTGCGCTCTTCAATTCGGAGAAGGAATTCGGTCTTTATTCTGGTCTGCTCACAATCAAGTTGCCCTAATCGGGGCTAAAATTCGTCTAGGACGCCACTTTCAGTTTGTTTTCTCCAAAGGAAAACTTCAAGATTTAATCCGAAAACCCCTATACGCAGGTGTCGAAAGCCCTTATTACAAAAAGGGATATTCGATGAACGCGCTAACCTATACCCATAACAAAATACATGTTGGCGCGATTTATCAAACCGTTTGGGAGGGCGGAGATAGCCTTAAAGAACGCCCTTTTTCCTCTTGGTACTGGGCTCCTTTTCCGGGATTCGATATGCTGGCTAAAGAGCGGGCTTCCCTACCGCAAGTGGGGCTTATGGGAAGATATTCTCCCAATAAAATCATCACCGTTTACGGCGAAGGATTTTTTCGCGGCCTATCCAACAAAACCTTAAGCTATCAGCTAGGAGTTAAGTTTCAACCGGTTTTAAGCCAATCGGCTTCGGCTAGCCTTAACATATCCTATATTTCTGTTGGAAAAACCTTTTACGGAGACAATTACTCCCTTAGTTTTTCAAGCAATAACCTGCCTTTAGGTTCGCTAATGGGCAATGGTACCCGTGAGTTGTTAATCTCAGGAAAATTCGCATACAAACGCCTCTACATGAACTTATTAATGCAATACTATACGACTAAATCCGGGCAAAACATTCTTTTCAGGGAAAGCTATCTACCAGAAAACCGTGTAATTCACGGCGTGGGAGAAGTGGGGGTATTCATAAATTACATTACTCAAACGGTAATTTTTACCTGCTTGGATTACCGAATTGGAACTACTTCCTTTCCAAAAACGCTTTTTGTTTCCTCAGGAATAAAAACCGCCCTTTTTCAAAATCATTATGCCTATTAAAACCCGTGTTGTTGTTGTTTTAATCTTTTTTATGCCTACCTGCTGGTCACAATCACTCGGGTTCTTAAATCAACACAATCCCTTTGATAGCGCGGCCCATATGGAACGATTCCCCGTTTTTCCCTCGGTGCGTACTGAGCCGATTAACGGCACTTTTAAGCGCTTACTTCCACTAGTTGATGTGGCTGGACAGGGCGGGTTCCCTCTCTCCGGCAAACTTCGAGGGGGATGCCATTTAGACCTTGAAAAATCCTTTTTTTTCCTTCGAGCGAATGGTTTTTTCGGACTTTATTCCAGCAACTCCCCGCTTAACGCTAACGGATTAGATTTACTAACCACTCGCGTTCTACAATGGGACCCTAGCATTCGTTTGGGTGTAAAACCAACAAAATATTTTAATGCTCAGATTGGCTTCGATCGAAATTTTTATGGCGAAGGGGTGCGATCGTTGTTTCTTTCAGACTTCGGAAAACCTTATCCTTTTGTTTCAACCCGGTTTAACGTTGGTCCAATAAGTTATCAAACCATGCTTTCCTATTTATCCGACCATTCACCTCAAAAAAAATTCAAAATAACCCATTTCCTGCATGGTTCGATAGGAAAAAAAATAGACGTTCAACTTTTTGAGGCGGTAATTTTCAACAGCGGCGATAGCCTTTCCAATCGGTCCTTTGACCCAGCATATTTAAACCCTTTTATAGCCTTGCGGCCTCAAGAATATGCTTCAGGATCGGGAGATAACGGCCTTCTTGGCTTCGGTGCATCGGTTAAAACAAGTTCCAAAAGTAAACTTTATGGACAATTCGTAATCGATGACTTCCTCGTAAGTGCTTTCCTAAACAAAAGCAAATATTGGGGAAATAAATTTGGCGGTCAATTGGGATGGAAATGTCGTTTTGAAGCAAAGGATATAAAGTACCATTTTAAAATCGAAGCAAATGCCGTTCGCCCTTATACCTATGCTCATCTCGGTGCTTCCTTAAATTATGCACACGGCTCACAAGTGCTAGCGCATCCCTTAGGAGCGAATTTTTGGGAAATTTTCACCCAATTCAAAGCCTGCCAAAATTCATGGGCCTTTTGGGGAGAACTTGCAACAGGAGCCCAAGGATTAGATTCCTCTTTAATGAATTTCGGGAGCAACCTCTTTATGCCGTATACAAACCGCCCCAATGATTATGGTGTTTCGCTTTTACAAGGAAAAAATACATCTTTTCTAAAGACGCGAATAGCTCTTTCGTATACTTGCAAACAAGTCTTTTTTTCTGAAATTTTTTGTGAATTACTAGTTCTTCATTTTTGGGATGCAACCAACGCCTTTACTACGATTGCGCCCTTTCTTGGCATAAGATCTCCCATATTTAATGACTACCGTTTCTAATAAAAAAAGCCCGGTTTCCCGGGCTTTCTTAATTATAAAGTTACAGTCCTATGATTTGCCTTAGCTCCACTTCGGTTGAATGTTGTTGCTTGCCTTTCTTATCTAAGAATGTTCTATTCACAACGCGGCCGTGTATAGCCACTTTTTTTCCTATTTCCGCATTACTCTCGATAAAAGAAGCCATATTTCCCCAGGCAAATATTCTGTGCCAATCTAAACGGGAAACGTATTTTCCATCATTCTTTCGGTAGATCTTCGGCGTTGTTACCAAAAACCTAGCAACTTTACTTCCGTCCTCAAATTGAATTACTGAAGGACGACGTGAGATGCTTCCCACGAACGTTACATAATTATTCATTTAATCTATAATAGAGGGGATTTGGGGCAGATCATGTTGCGCATCCCGTCATCCCACGTGAACTTTACATCAGCACCACATCGTTTACTTCAATTTCGGTAATTTTTATCGTCTTCCCATTCCACCGAACATACCGGTTTATGAGCCTTCCCTCAACAGCCATTTGCAAATCTGCCTGGCCTACTTGGTTCAAAATGTGTCGCCATTTTCCCCAAGCATATACATCATGTTTTTGCTTAACTTCTCTTGGGATTCCCTCGGCATCAATCATTTTTGTTTGGGTGATCAATTTGAAGCGCGAACAACATATCCCGCCCTTTAATTCCCCAATTACAGGAGGGCTTTCCATTTTACCGATCAAAGAAACGTGATTCATTGCCCAACTTCTGCTACTGCTTTATGCAAGATCAAGAAATCGCTTACCTCAATAACGGTGCTGTATTTTTTCTCCCCCTTGGCATTTTCATAAGATTGGTAGGCAATCTTTCCTTCCAACAACATTTCTTGGCCTTTATCCAGGTTTTCAGCCCGATCGGCCATCTTTCCCCAAATATTTACGGCGTGCCATTGCACTTCTTCCTGCCATTCGCCATTTTTATCCTTGTATCGCTCATTGGTAGCTAATGAAAACCTGACCAATTTCTTACCCGAGTCAAAGGTTGTTACTTCGGGAGCATTTCCTAATCTCCCCATTAGAGTTACTTTATTTTTTAAATGATTCATTGTTTGTTATTATTAATTATTAAACATCGATTTATGAGGTTTCCCTCGTTTTCTTTGCAAAGATTGGTGCGATAACGTAAAAGATTCGGTTTTTATTCGTTTTTGTTCGACTGTTATTCGTTTAATGTCGGATAAGTCGCTTTTTAACATAACATTGTCCAACAAAAACCTTTATTTTTATGGAAAATTCTCGAATGGTAGAAAATATTATTTTAGAACAAAATCAACACATTGGTTGGATTTACATCAACCGTCCAGAACAACTGAACGCGCTAAACCAAGCGACAATTGCTGAATTAAACACCGCGCTTATTGCTTACCAGGAAAACCCTGCAATTGGCGTTGTTTGTATCAGTGGTATTGGAGAAAAGGCCTTTGTTGCCGGAGCTGATATCAAAGAATTTGCGGATTTCTCTGTTTCAGAAGGCGGGGCTTTGGCACAGAATGGTCAACGGCTACTTTTCGATTTTATAGAAACAATGAATAAACCCGTTATCGCCGCAATTAATGGTTTTGCACTCGGAGGAGGCCTAGAGCTTGCCATGGCGTGCCACATTCGTATCGCGTCTTCAAATGCCCGAATGGGGCTTCCTGAAGTCTCTTTGGGTGTTATCCCCGGCTACGGAGGCACCCAGAGATTGCCGCAACTTATTGGCCGAGGAAGAGCGAATCAGCTTATTTTTACCGGAGAAATGGTCAATGCCGAACGGGCGAAGGAGTGGGGTTTAGTCAATGAAGTCGTGGAGCCCTCCTGTCTTAAACAAGAAGTGCTTTCCCTGGCGTCAAAAATTCTGAAAAATTCCCCTAATGCCCTTGCTAAAGCAATTCAATCAGTAAACGCAGGATTCGATTGCTCCATAGACGGCTATGAGACGGAAATTCGCTCTTTCGCCTCTTGCTTTGGAACGCAAGAATTTATTAAGGGCACTCAAGCTTTTCTGAACAAAGAAAAAGCCAACTTCAGGGGATAATGACGTCTCCTATTGTAAAATTATTCAGTCAAACCGCCCTTTACGGACTACCAAGCATTGTTGGGCGACTCCTAAATTACCTTCTCGTACCTTTATATACCGCCGTCTTTGCGAAACCTGCGGACTACGGGGTTTTATCCGATTTATACGCCTATGTTGCCTTTCTTATGGTTTTATTACCCATCGGGATGGAAACCGCATATTTCCGTTTCATCCAAGAAGATAAAGAACCAGATACCGTATTTAATAATGCTTTTGTTCCGGTACTTATAGTCAACTCTGCCGTTTTTCTTACACTATATTTCACGAACCCGTGGATTGCCAAGTGGATGCTTTACAAAGAACACACAGAATACATTCTCCTAATTGGCTCCATTGTGTGCGTAGATGCCATTGCTGCACTTCCCTTAGCGCGCCTTCGAGCAGAAAATCAATCGAAACGCTTTGTAAGCATTCAGCTGAGTTCTATTATGGTCAATATTGCGCTGAATTTGATTGCTCTGTTACTTTTCTTTAATCCACAAAGGCCCGAGGAAGGAATTCTGTTCATCCTTATTGCCAATTTATTGGCCTCTGGATTAAAGGTCGTTTTGGTCTACGATATTATTGCCAAAATTCGCTTTGCCAACGATTGGAATCTTATCAAACAAATGCTCCTTTACTCTTGGCCGTTAATTGTTGCAGGTTTTGCCGGAATTATCAACGAAACCCTTGACCGCGTTCTACTAAAACAATTGCTTTATGATCCTAATATTCCCAATTCGCTTGAACAGGCTACAGCGCAAGTGGGCATTTACAGCGCGTGTTATAAATTAGCCATGTTGGTCACAATTCTTCTACAAGCTTATCGCTATGCCGCAGAACCGTTTTTCTTTGGACAACTTAAAAACCAGGACAGAGATGCCGTATTTGCAAAGGTCATGAATCTATTTATAGCGGTTGTGTGTGTTGCTTTTTTAACGGTTTCTATAAATATTGGGCTGTTAAAATTTTTCATTCGAAAAGAAGCTTATTATGTTGGTTTAAAAGTAGTTCCAATCCTTCTCTTTGCGAATGTTTGTTTGGGAATATATTATAACCAAAGTGTTTGGTACAAACTTTCAAATCGCACTAAATTTGGAGCATATATCGCTCTTATCGGTGCTGCCATAACCGTCCTAATTAATTTATTGTTTATCCCTATGTATGGCTATATGGCAAGTGCTTGGGCAACCTTGCTCGCCTATTTGACGCAAATGATCTTATCGTACTATTGGGGACAAAAATATTACCCAATCCCTTACGACACGCGCAAATTTTTTCTATATATCTTGAGCGCTATTGGTATATATTGTCTTTTCAGCTTATTTCGAACAGGATTCAATCTTTCTTTGAAAGAATTGAATGTGGGGCTTTTAGTTTTTGGCAATTGTTTAGTTTCGGGATATGTCTATTTGATTTACCGAAACGAAAAAGCCCTTTTTCGAATTAAACGCTCCCAAACGTAGCTTTCAATCGAATAATCTCTTTTTTACCGTTGCCGACCGATATAAAATCGTCGTAAATAATCACCGGTCTTTTCAAAAACGTATATTCTTTTAATAGCCAATCCCGATAACTTTTTTCGTTGACTAATGAGGTTTTTATGGATGCATACTTCATGGCTTTTTTTGAAAAAATTGCCTCATAAGACCCTGCTTTTTTGCAAATTTCCTCTAAATCTTCTGAACCAATTGGGTGCCCCTTAATATCAATCCATTCCAAATCCAAAGGAAAGGTAACTTCCTGTATGATTCTATTGCAGGTGGAACACGAACTTAGAAAAAAGCCCTTTTTCACGAGCAATATTCGTCGTAGGCTGCCTGCAAATTCTCTGCGATTAAAGCTGCGCTTACCCCTTCAATATGATGTCGCTCAATAAAATGCACTAACGCTCCTTTATGAAACAGAGCAATAGAAGGCGACGATGGCGGATAGGGTAAAAAATACTTCCTCGCCTGTTGTGTGGCCTCTGTGTCATAGCCCGCAAACACCGTACACAGTTTTACGGGTTTTCTACCATGATTTAACGACATCTTTACTCCCGGGCGCATATTTCCCGCAGCACACCCACATACAGAATTTACTACTAACAAAAGCGTTTCTGTTGATGCGTTAAGGGCTTGATCAACGGCTTCCGAACTTAATAATTCTTCAAACCCAACCGATATTAAATCGTTTTTCATGGGTTGTACAATTTCTAATGGGTACATATAATGGTTTTGTACAAAGGTAACACGAAATGAAGCACGATTTATCTTACCAACACAACTTTTCCAACCTTTTTCGAGGTTCCTTCGTTGGTTGCGGTCCAAATTAAATAAACTCCGCTCTCTGCCCTGGAACCATCAACGCGTTTGCCATCCCAGGTGGCTGTACCCCCATTTGAAGTGGTTTTGAAAATAAGATTTCCTGCCACATCAGTAACTTTAACATCGGAATCGTAGCGTATGCCTTGAATGGTTATTAATCCCTCATATCCCGGTCTAACGGGGTTAGGGAATACTTTCGTGGAAGAATAATCGGCATCATCTTGCGACGCATCCGAACGGAAGGAAACCAATCCAAGATCGGTAATAATGAACAGTTCTCCCGTTTCTTGGTTGATTTTAATGTCGTAAATATTGTTCGAAATTAATGCCGAATTTTCCTTGGTGAACTGGCGTATAATCTCAGAGCCGTCGGGCGAAAGCAAGACCAACCCCGCCCCGGATGTTGCCATCCATTTTCTGTTTCCTCCATCAACTTCAATATCCGTTATATATGTTGATCCCAACATATATTCAACGTTTCCTTCAAAGCGGACCTTTATTCTTTGTGCATTGTAATCGCCGAATGCAGCGTTAAACGCTCCTGAGGGATTGTATAATACAGCGAAACCCGCATCCGTGCCAATCCAGAGTTCCCCATCAAGGTCTACAGCTAATGCTGTTATGTTTTCGGAAGGCAGGGCACCTGAATAATCTCCGCTTGTGATATTAATCCGTTGATCGTCCCCAATGTTATCCAATGTTTTCGAATAATTAAACCCGAAAACTCCGTTCGTCTCGGTGGCAAACCAAACGTTATCGTTGTAATCCAAAACCATTTTAGTGGTGTATTTATTTCGGGCATCCGCCCCACAATCGTACGACCACCAACTTTCATTGCCGTCTTTAACGAGTAAAGGTTGTTCAGACCAACCGTTTAAAACCCATAAATTTCCCCGGGTATCGTACACAACATCCGAAACGAGGGCCCAACCATTGCCTGCTATACTTAATTCAATAGGGCTGTTGGCATTATCATACACATTGCAGGTATTCGTTTTCGTGTTTACAACCGAAAGCGGATAGCGCGAATACGTCGAAACAGCAATTTCATCCGGATTTTTAGGGTTCACCGATATATCGATAAAATCATGTATATCGATCCCTTGCCATTCCGGCAGGGTAAAATTATCGTTATAAGACCACTCCTCCTTCTCAAAAAGGTAATAACCGTGGCGTAAAAATCCCGGGCTTTTAAATTCTAACCTGCCACTTGCTATGGCTAATTTACCCTTATGCCAATCCATCGAATAGAAATCGTTTCGAGGTGGCCCCGGATAGGATACCCTTTCATAGGAGTATTCACCAACTACCCGAATTGGACCCGACAATTCATCGGCAATCCACTTATCCCCGTTAGGCACAACCACCATCTGATTGGGACGAAAATAAATGCCGAGGTAAAAACTTAGTACGCTTTCTTGTAAAAGGCCCTGTTGGTCAAAAGAAAGTAAGGTCCCGTCTGCCAATATATCCAGCCGATTGTTGTGTTGGCTCAAATTTGCGATCTCCAAAGAGGTGGAGTAATATTCGAAGTTTTCAAATTCGGTGGGCAATAACTTCAAAACCGTGTCGTTAGCAAAAACCGTTGATTTCGCCAACACAAAAACATCTTCGTTTACTTTTTCTATTGCCGCGTAAGAACCGTAGGACCATTCCTGCAAACGGGTATCGTGAATCCACCCCTGCGGTGAGGGTAAAAGGGGATTGTTTTCCATTCCCGTAAATAGGCGCGTTGGTGTTAAGGCATAAAGGGTATTGTTGTTCAGTGTAATGTCAACAACCGGCTCCTCTCCGTTAGTTGGATAATAGGTATCTTTTACTTCCATCTTATCGGGATTCAGCACAACAATCCCAAAATCGGTGCACACATAAATTCCCTCATTTGTTCTAAAAAATCGGTTTATCTTTTTGCTACCTGAAAACGAGGCCAAGCGAATGGCCGGAATGTTGTGCACTTTATCTCCAACAATTTGATCAATGTTGCCGTTTTTATAGCCAATATACAAAGCTTTACCTAGGCTGTCATAATACAAACACGACAACAGAATGTCGGATAATCCATTTAACTTATTAAGAAGGGTTTTTTCCTTAGTATCAAGGTGATAGCGAAGCAATCCGTTTTCGTAGGCCACAAAAACAGTAGTATTATCCGTCGTGATATCGAGCGCCCGCATAGTTGCCGTATGCATGCGCCATGTTCCTGTCTCAATTTGACCCCATCCCAACAGCGAAACTGCTAGAAAACACGCTAAAATGGCTCTGTTCCACATATAAAACACTTAAAATTACTTCATTTTACGTACAACGTCAAAACTTATTCCCTCAATTTCCATTAAAAACCCAACGAAAGCACTTAACTTCGACTGCATGAAGTTAGGGCATCAACAGATATACGCTTGTGGAATAGTTTTGTTTCTTTTTCCCGTTTTATTTTTAATCCTCTCTTCTTTTTTCTTCGCATTCGGTTATTCCCTTCAAGGATGGTTGCTAATCCCCTCTGCTTTGGGGGCTTTTATTGCCGTTAACTATTTTAGTCTTGAAGAACGCTTGTCTTACTCCACAATCGTACTTATCTCCTTTTTTTTGATGCTTTCTTTTATTGTTTCGCACGTCTTTTTTGATGTTTCTTTCGATGGACAGTGGTACCACCAAGATGCTATTATTTTTCTAACCAAGGGCTGGAATCCTTTTTGGAATGAACCGATACAAGATGCTCAGGCATCAGGACTGAACGCAAATTGGGTTAATTGTTATCCTAAAGCTGCTTGGATTTTTCAAGCGGGAGTGTTGGATTTTACTAACGATATTGAACTTGGAAAGGCTCTTCATCCAATCAGCAACTTGTCTTTCGCTTGCCTCCTTTATTCTTTTTTAAAGCGCCATTTTTCGATAAGTACCCTAAACACGTTACTTTTTACCTTATTAATCTGCTCATCTACCATAACCCTCGGGCAACTTTTTAGTTTTTATGTCGATGGCATTCTCTTTTCCTTTTTGGGCATTTTTTTACTTCTTTGGGTTGAGTGTTTAATTTCGGAAAAACCTTTTTTTTTGTGGGTTTTTCTAAGCTTTCTTTTTCTCATTAACCTCAAATTCACTGGTTTAGTGTACGCGCTTATTTTTTGCGCATTTGGAATTCTTTTTAAGGGCCTCGTTGATTCTGCCATTCCGCGAAAACTTATTTTACACGCTGGTCTCATGCTGCTTGTTGGGGTGCTTTTTATTGGGTACCCAACATATGTTCGAAATACCCTTGAAAAAGGGCACATCTTTTATCCTATTATGGGAAAAAATAACGAGGGCAAGGCCGTTGCAGAGGTTCAGTATCCCAAAGACTTCTTTGGCATCAATCGATTTCAAAAAGCATGGCGAGCCCACGGATCCCTTCCAATCTACACAGACCATGAGCATCCATCCATCAAAAAACCTCTTTTCACCCGCTCTGTCCTAAAATCGTGCATGCCATACTATCGAAATCATCAGCCCGTAACCATAAGTCCTTTCGGCCCTTTAGAGGCTGAATTATGGTTGTTTTTTATCCCTTTAGTTTTGATTTTTCTTTGGCGAAAACCTTCTTGGAAGTGGTGGTTAATGCTCTCGAGCATCATTGTTTCACTGTTGATTCAACCAGAATTTTGGAATTTGCGTTACGCCCCCCAAACCCTATTGCTTATAGGTTTAGTTTGTTTGGCCCTGATCTTGGATGTAAAACCTTGGGTTCGTTTAACCTCCATTGCCTTTATGCTATTATTTTTGGTGAATAGTTACCTGGCAATCTATCAAAATTGGTTATGGGTAAGCACCAAATCATCGAAATTGAAATATGCTCTTGAATCTCAGGCAGGTAAAACGGTTAAAATTCAGCGTGGATGGATGAAATCGTTTGAACTAAAACTAATTCGTTATAATATAACTCCAGATTATGGTTTTTCTCCAGAAACCCTTTATCAAAACTATCCGGAAGACTCGTTTACCGGATGGAAAATGACCTTGCAAAACCCATGAAAACCTACCTACAGCTGTTGCGAATAAAAAGTTGGATAAAGAATGGATTTCTCTTCTTGCCTGCCGTTTTTTCGCTCAATCTTTTGAATAAATCCCTTATGTTCGGTCTTTTTTGGGGGGTGGTAATCTTTTGTTTTGCTGGATCTTTTATCTACATCCTCAACGATCTTAAAGATTCTCAACAAGACCAACTTCATCCTAGAAAACAAAAAAGACCTATTGCCTCAGGCAAAATTTCTAGAAAAAATGCTTTTACCACAGCGTGCGTTGTCCTTTTATTGTCCCTTTCAATCCTCTACTTTACCCATCTCTCCACTTTATTTTTGTGGTTAATTCTTAGCTATTTAGTTACCAATCTAATGTATGTGTATTGGCTCAAAAACGTTGCTCTGTTAGAACTGTTTGTCGTCGCCATGAATTTTGTCCTTCGGGTATTAGCCGGCTGTGCCATCTTAGCCGTTACACCTTCGCATTGGATTTTAGTGGTAACCTTTTTTCTTTCCTTCCTCATGGTAGTAGTCAAGCGTAAAGCGGAAATCCTACAATTGGATTCCAAGGCAAAAGATCACCGAGCGGTGCTCGCTGCCTACAGCGTTTCTTTTTTGAACACCTTGGTGTATATGGCTGCCACGATTACCATCACCGCCTATTTGTTGTATTCGATTGATCCAAAAGTTATGCAGAATTTGGAGTCTGAATACTTGATTTATAGCTCCCTACTGGTTTTCTTAGGAATTATTCGCCTTATTCAAATTAGCGAAATGCGGCTGCACGAAGGCGAAGGAGATCCAACGACCTTGTTATTCAAAGACCCTATATTGTTGGGAACCGTGGTAACTTGGATGGGTTATTTAATTGCGATTATTTATGCGTTCTGAACCCACAGAAATCGCTGTTTTTGACTTTGACGGTACCCTTTATTCAAGGGACAGCCTTTTGGATTTTTGCCGGTATTATTATCAAAAAAAACCGCTGCGTCTTTGGCGGATTGCCCTGCAAATTTCTGCGTTGGTTGGTTGGAAATGCGGGCGACTCAACACCTCGGAATTCAAACACCGATTCCTAACCTTTCTGGGCAACGACTCCAAGCATGAAGTTGGGCGAATGGCGGAAAATTTTTGGAGTCTCCCTCGTGCCTTTAATTACAAAGTGGTAGAATCCTTGAGGCGTTGTCAAGCAACCCATTGCTTTACCGTTGTGGCCTCTGCCTCTCCTGACCTGTTTATTTTACCCGCCTGTAACATCTTGGGAGTCGATGAAGTCGTTGGAACTGAACTTACCTTTATTAACGGCCGTTATTCCCTTGAGAAAAACTGCCGAGGGGATGAAAAATTGAGGCGCATTAAGGTGCGTTTTCCGTCCACACCCATACGCGAGGCATATTCCGATAATCTGGATGATTTGAGGCTACTGCAAATCGCGGGTAAAGGTTTTGTTGTTAAAAAAGGGGTCGTCGTTCCTGTCAGCGCTTCGGATGGCGCTCATAAAAGATGAACTCCGCGTCTTTTTCCATCTGTATTTCTAAAGAAATTTCGGCTGAACGGGCTTTTTGCTCAAGGGATTTCATCCATTGAGGGTTCCCCTTCATTTCAAAAAGTATTCTATCCATTTCCGAGCGCTGCACCATTTGGAGAACTTCAGCGCTGGATTTACTGGATTGTTTTTCAAAATCATCGATGTAATACCAACGTTCTTTTCCGCTTCGAACGCAGCAATACTCGCTCAAGGGTCTAGGCGAATAGCCAAAATGCTTTAAGGTGTCTATATTTTTTTCGTGCACTGCTATTTTGCGCACCTGGTTTTTCTCATTAAAATATAAAACCGGTGAAGCCTCCTTGGAAAAATCAAACACTTGGTGGGTTCGTGCAATGAAAATCTGCGGGTCGGGGTTGTAGTAGGCCGGAAAATGAGAAAAAGCCCATTTCGCTAGTGGCATGTGTTGTAAATTGGACCAATCAAATTGACGGTAAGGGAGGTGGATATATAACAAAACCATTTGGCTCAACGCCCCTATTGATACGAGGGAAATCTTCCACATAAATCCGAACTCTTTCAACATAATATAACCATGGATCATTAAAGGAACCGTCATCCAAACGGCGTAGCGGTTCACCACGGCCATACCGTGGTTCCAATTGTTCATGCAAGAAACCAAAAGGGTCATCGAGAGAATGACGAAGGGCATGAGATCCCAGAGACCCGCTTTACGGGATTTAATGATTTTAACTAACCTGAACAACAACAAGGCGAAATATAAAAACATAAAAAAGCCAATGCCTAGCAACATCCCCTGATTTAGGTCGACGAAAAAACCAATCACCCGTTCTGTTGTTACGTTGTCTAAAGATAAAAACCCTGCATCGTTAATTAAACTGGTAGTTCCGAATAAGCCGTAAAAATAAGCCGAGGGAAGGAATACCAACATCCCATAACCCAGGTAAAACAACATCGGTTTCCATTGGAATCGATAATGTCCCCACACCACCAAATACATCCAAAGTAATAGTAGGCTTAACGGTTGATTTTGAAGGGTTGCTAAACCGCAAAACAGCAACGCAAAATGAAATTGTTGACGGTTGAGGCAAAGCATGCTGGTGAATACCAACACTACGGTGAGCGTTTCAGGATGGGTCCAAATGGTATAATAAAATGAGGCGCTGAAAAAAACTAAGCCCCCTAAGACCAGTGCTGATTTCCTTTCTTGGTCCTTCCACGATAAAAGCCACGCAAAAAACAGCGACCATATGAATACATGCGTAATTACAAACGCTTTAATGGGATGAATTCCTAAAACAACCGTAAGCAACCGAGCGGGAACATTCACTAAGGAATAAAACACAAAATGATACCCGTAAACGTGCAGATGACTATTTCTGTAAAACCCCCCGTAATCTTGGCGTTTTGGCTCTTTACCGCTCAGAAAAGTCTCCACTTCGTCAAAAGCCCTTCGTTTATAATTCGACTCCCAGGATTGGTGTTGGAGAAAATCGGATTTAAACGATTGGTAATCCGAATGACGAATGTCCGGTGAAGCGTGATTTTTCCATGCTTCAGTAGTCAGAATATACTCGATGCCATCCCCGGTTGGATAAGGTTCTTTTCCCAGAAAATACCCGGCCATACTCATGGAAAGAATAGCCCATGGCATCCATTTTAAAAGAAACCCCCACCGTTTATTGGACATATAAATAAAACACTAAAATCAGCAAATAACGCAAGAATTTTCCCAAAAAAATGAAGGAAAAACTTTTTTTCCAATCCACTCGAAAAAAACCTAAAGCAACCGCCATAATATCTCCCACATAGGGCGCCCATGAGAATAAGGCCAACCAAGCCCCATAAGTGTTTACTTGATCCTTCCAACGATTGATTTGTGCGGGTTTTACCCGTATTCTTGCTAACCATTCGGGATTACCAAGGTAACCCAAACCATAATTCAAGCATCCGCCCAACGAATTACCCAACGTAGCCACCGTGAGACAAATCCATGGGTCAAAATGAAACAACATGACCACAAACAAGGCTTCTGAAGACAAGGGAATTACGGTGGCCGCTAAAAAGGACGCCACAAACAATCCAAGATATCCCCAATCAATCCACTGCATAAAAAAAGGCCGGACAACCGGCCTATTTCAAAAAAATTATTGGCTTACTTCTTTACAAAATGCTTTGTTGCTACTCCTTCCTCTGATTGAAGTTTCACGACATACATTCCGGGAGCCAAATTACCAATGGCCACTTGTTGCGATTGAACGGCGCTGCTTGATGTGAAATTCAATTCAGCAACCACCGCTCCTAAATGGTTATAAATAGCTCCTTGTACAGATGCTGCGCCTTTGAAATCTGCCTTGATATTCAACACATCGTTTGCGGGATTCGGGTAGACAACCGCCCCAATGCTGGATGCGTTTTCATTGAGGCCAATGATCGGGTCAAAATTCAAACGAACCCAAGGCGTTGATGTTTGATAATACCAAGTCTGATCAGCATAATCAAAGAAAAACGAAGTTTGCGGGGTAGAAGTGCCCGCATTCGAAACGCGCAGTCCCGTACCAGCAGATCCAATAACCGCTAAGTACGTCGTATTCGACTGAAGGGTAACCGGAACGTTCAAAGCCATCATTTTATTTACATTAAGGTCCGATGCCGACACAATCAGCGGATCTGATTCCGACTCGAAAACGAAATCTCCGGTGTTGACATCTAAAGAATAAAGTTTTACGAAAACTTCCGTACCAACTGAGGTTCCGTTGGCCCCTCCTAACATGCGAACATTGATTCCCTTTAATTCTTGCTCATTCCAAATATCGTAGAGGTTGCCAGATTCAAATCCATCCGGTCCATTGGAGGTTGATCCAACCGCTGTTCCATTATCACGAGCATAAATATAATTGGTTACCGTGAAGTTGGTGTTGGCAATGCTGTTATTCGCAGGAACGTCGTCGGTTGAGTCCGCGCCCAAGGTGTGAACGACCGAATAGTTTCCAAGACCTGAAGGCGTGAATGGATTGATCACGGTTAAGGTTACCGTATCTAATGAAGGAACATTTACCGTTGAACTTGATGCAGTAAATACCCCTGCGTTTACACTGATGTTGTAATCAACTCCCGGCTGCGCGTTGATTCCTCCGTTAAACACATCAATTTCAAAATCAATCTCCGCAGTTTGGGTCACAGGAATTTGGTAATAATTCAATCCCGCAGTTCCCCAATATTTGGAAGTAACACTTAAGTCGTTGGTTGGATTGGTTTTAATTTTCACATTATCGATGTACCAACCGTAGGTAATCCAAACGTTGGCGTTGGCGGCTTGTGAAGGAAAGTTGGTTGTCCAGCTAAAACGAACCCAAAGGTTGCCGGGATTTGCTGGTAAAATGGGAGCTAAATTGATGGATTTTAAATCCGGATTAGCGTAGGCAGAACCCCCTGCCTGAGAAAGGACCGGTTTATCCAAATTGTTCCCTACCGTTGTCCAAGTATTGCCATTGGTGCTGATTTGAATTTCTTGTAAATCATTGAAACGCGCGCCAAATTGTTCAAACTCTAAACAAATATGATTGGTTCCGCCCAAGGCGGCGATGTTAATGGGATTCACTGTCGTTAAAGTGTAGGTTATTCCTGTCGCTTGTGTTCCGGGTGTTACAGTTGGGTCTCCGTTAACCAACTCAGCATAATTTCCTCCGCCCGTTGAGCTGATTCCATTGGCGCTCCACCATCCGTCAGAAACGTTGTTGATGTTCCAACCAAATTCAATTCCGGCTTGTCCGTCGTTATCGATGGTCCAATTCGCTGCATTATCAAAATTATCCGACCAAAGAGTAACTCCTAACGATTTGGTGTTGGGTTCAGGTTTTTGAGAGTGGGCGTTCACAAATGGGGCCAAGGTGGAAGACGGCATAACGCGTAAGAGTTTCTGTCCGAAGGCAATCGTGGCAGATAACATTAAAACAACTGGTACTATTCTTTTCATAATTAATTTTTAGAAGGTCTAAATTAAGGTTATTTAATGTGTCGTCCAAATGTCATTCGAGAAAAGAAAGTTTTTCCCGATAATTAATTAATTGGTCGAACTCAAGAGAGCAAGAAAATATTCCTTCTTCGTGATTACACGGCCCAAAACTATAGCTTCCATCCATCGCCACAACACATGAGTTTCCGGAATAAGGCAGGCCGTTTCCGTCGACACCGACACGGTTCGCGCCCGCGACATAACACTGGTTTTCTATGGCTCTTGCCTGCAAAAGCGCATCCCAATGAGCCATTCGTTTTTCTGGCCAGTTCGCAACATACAGTAGTAGATCATACTTCGGTTTTCCATGAACAAGGCTGTTACGTACTAATTCAGGAAACCTCAAATCGAAACAAATCTGCAGGTTGATGTTCCAACCTCTGAAAGCAACAATCCGTTCTTCATTTCCGCGAAGATAATGGTGGTGTTCTCCGGCCATGGTGAACGTTTTTCGTTTGTCATATACCTCAACCGTTCCATCTGGGGTAACAAAGACTCCTCGATTGAGGTTACCAAAATCTGTTTTAGTCATTACAGAAGTGTATACCGCTCCCTGAATGCTCTTTGAAAGGCCTCGAAGAAACATCAAGGACGAGTTGGAATCCGACCACTCCTCGGCTAAGCTTGTGTTCATGGAAAACCCCGTGTCCATCATTTCAGGAATCATTAAAATATCCGTCGTTAATCCTTGGGTTAATTCCATGATTTTCCTTCGATTGGCAAGTTTATCTTCCCAAATTTGGTCGAATTGTAGTAACGAAATAGCTAAAGCGTGCATAATCTTTGAGTTGCTTCCGAAAGGGTTTCCTCTGTTTTTGCGAAACAAAAACGAAGATGTTTAAGATCCCGGAAATCATGATTAAATACGGAAATTGGTATGGAAGCAACTCCTACATCCCTTGCCAACTGCCTAGCGAAATCCACATCTTTAGCGCTGCTGACCATCGAATAATCTACTGTTTGAAAATACGTTCCCTCACAAGGTAAAAGAATCAATTTTGAAGATTGCAAGGCCGATGTGAAAAAATCCCTTCTCATTCTACAATCGTCATTAACGTTTCTGGGGTTAAATTCTTCCAGGTAATTTGCAATGCCTTTTTGCAGAAAGGAATTCACCGAAAACACCAAAAATTGATGCACCTGTAAAATGTTCCTCAACAACCGTTCGGGCGCGCTCAAATAACCTATTTTCCAACCTGTTGCCTGAAGCGATTTTCCAAAAGAAGCAACAACAACTGAGCGCTCTTTCAATATTGGAGATTGCCTTACCGAATAATGGGGGTGGTCAAAGGCTAAATATTCGTAAACCTCATCCGATAACAACACCACTTCCGGATACTTTATTAAAAGGTGTTCCAGTGCTCTATATTCTTTTTCCTGCCACACACGACCGCTTGGATTATGAGGCGAATTGATCATGATCAACCTGGTACGAGGGGTCATTAAATCCTCAATTAGATCCCAATTGGGTAAATAGTCCTCGTTCAAAGGTGCATAAACTGGCTTAGCGCCCACCAGTATGGCGGGCAATTCATAACAATCATAGCAAGGATCCAGTAAAATAACCTCATCGCCCGATTTAACCATTGCTTGAACGGTGGTAAAAATGGCTTGAGTAGCTCCGGTGGTTACCAGTATTTCGCTGGAACTTACCCGAACGCCACAACTTCGAAAAATTAAATCTGAAATTTGCTGACGTAATTCGGGGATACCCTGGAAAGGGCTGTACTGATGTTGTTCGGATTGCGCCGCAACAGCAATGCAATCTTTCAACTTCTGATCGATGGGCATGTTGGGAAACCCTTGCGCTAAATTAATGGCGCCAACCTCTTCGGCCAATTGCGTCATTTGCGAGAAAATACTAGGTCCTAAGCCTTTGGTAATACTCATGCCGTTAATGTTTTAATGCAAAATGCAACATTGCGTCGACCCCCTGTTTTAATTCTTGAAGGGTGGGTCTTATTTCATGGTTTGGCCTTAGCGACCTTTCTATTTCCCCTTCTGAGAGCAAATTAATTTTCATGGTGGAAATGGAAATTGGCAATCCCGTGTTGGTCAAAAAAAGCGTTGCCGGATTGGCAAAAGTTCCTGCGTTAGTGCCACTTACAGGTGATCCTATTACCTCTCCTCGTTGACCCTTGATAAACCAAGCCGTAAAGTTGGCTGCAGCCGACATCGAAAGTTCATTTACCAACAACGTACAAGATCCAGAATATTCCAATCCGAGATTGTTTTTCAATATAGGATTATTCGTGACTGTTTCAACACTGCCGTAGGGCCTATTGTAAAAATCCCATTCCTTGGATAGCGCTCCGTTCGGATAAACATGTTTAGCGGCCCTAATAAATCTTTTTCGCTGGAATCTAGATAATTGAGAAAACCGATCGTAGGCGCTCCTCTTGTAAACATAATCCGCCGTGTACGCTGTGTTTTTGGGGGCTAAAAAACTCATCAAATACTCTTGGAGCAGAATGTATCCACCTGTATTAAAACGCAGGTCCAATATCAACTTATCAATGGGCCTTACTGAAATTTCTTGGAAAATTTGGTCTAATTTCTTTTTGAATCCTTTAATATTTGTTGGCGAGAAACTAGCTATTTTTAAAATTCCAGAACCCTCTGTCGCTTTAAAGGTTATGTCATTTGACCCCCATTTGAATGCTTCTTTATGTTGCGCTTTAATAAACCTGGGAATCTTAACCTGTGCCTTCACTGTATCTTTTCCGTCAACCCACTGATATGTATTCATTCGGTTCGAATGATTAAGGTTCATTAACGCGCTTACAACATGCAATTGCATTAACCTAAACGCGCTATCCGCCAGCGACTCCTTGGGGGTTAATACAAGAGCCTGTTCTTGATACATTTTCACAGGAACGGCATTTACGCTCAACAGATTTACTCCCGCAGGAATTGCCTTTACACCTGATTTAACCACCCATAATTTCCCCTCCGACTCGGTTAATTGCAAGGGTAAATAATAGCGTGAGAGCGCCTTATAATGCAATAAATCTCGCAAATTTATAAACGTGTGCGAGTCTTTAATGGTTTGCAAAAAGGCATTGACGGCCGCCACAAAAGACAGCAAGGTCAAATCTTCCGTGCAGGTATTTATGAGCCTTAAATACGAGGAATCAAGGGCTTCTTTCGTGGCATTTCTGTACAAATCGGGGTGTACTTCCTGGATTTTTTCATAAAGTTCCTTGGCGTCTTCCAACAAGGAAGAAAAACACACCTTTTCGTTAACGGGATTGGTTAAAAAACGAAACACAAAAGGGCAACACTGACTTTTAGCCAAATTCGCATGTAACAAAAAAACCATCCAAAGCCCGTACCTCATGCTGTTACAAAATTACAAAAGCCAGCACTCTTATCGCTATTTTATGCCTATAAATTTTCGCTGAGCCTGTAAGGTTGTCGTTGCTTTAATTTCCTTTTATTCTCTTGCTTTTATTGGCGCACATCCCCTCATGATTTTGCGGTTGGTTGTTTCGCGAAAATTGCTGCTATCAGTTACGCGTTTAGGAGCGACAGGCGAATCTTGTAGGTTTTTTGGATAGTAAAAAAAACAGACCTTCCAGTAAGCAAAGGCTTTCAATGTCTGTTCGAGATTCGGCCCCGATGGAGGTTCCATTCTTAGAGGCCAAAACATGATCCAACATTCCCACAGCTTTGTAGGCATTAACTTTTAACTCGAAGAACCAGGTGTAAGAGGTTGATGATGCGTTATAGCGGCCCTACTTACCCCTTACATCAATTTAAGGTCCTATCGAATAAGTGAACAAATCCTGTTCGTTGCAAGCTGCTGCTTAATATCACGATCGCTCAACCCTTTTGAGTGCCCTCTAAATAAAGGATTTACTGATTTTTATGCCCTGAATGGATAGGCCAAATAAATTTTATACCTAAAAGACCCAGATGAACCTAAATTAAGTAATTTCGGCGAAAAATTGAGTTAATGCAGGTACTGATTGTTGGGGGCACAGGGTTCATTGGTCAAGCTTTAAGGGAAGATTTTATTCGACACAACATTGATACATGGGTCTTAACCCGGTACGCCTCAGAAGCTTATCATGTGCATTGGTGCCCCGAAAAAAAAACCTGCGAAACCAACAAGTTGCACCACATTACCCACATCATCAACTTAGCTGGTGCCGGAATTGCGGACAAAAAATGGACAAAAACCCGAAAGGTAGAATTGCTCGCTTCGCGCATCAAGACCACGGAATTTCTGTACGCTCTAGCGTCGACAAATTGCCCAAAACTGAAGGGTTACATCGGTATCTCAGGAGTTAATGCCTTTGGATTCAACGATGAGAAAATCCATCAAGAAGACGACCCTTTTGGGACGGACTTTTTATCAAAATTGGTTTTTTCTTGGGAAAACGCCCACCGCGCTTTTAATCAACTCCCTATTTTTTCCATTCTGCGTTTAGGAATGGTCTTATCGCCACGCGGTGGAGCATACGTGAAAATTGCAGGTCCCTTAAGATGGGGGCTGGGGGCTGTTCCCGGGACAGGAAGCCAATGGGTGCCCTGGATTCACTTGAACGACGTGATTCACATACTTCGGTTGGCATTAGATACGCCCCTGGGGCTAGTGCACGTGACCGTCGAAAATGCTACCATGAAGGAGCTTACTCTCGCCATTGCCCGTAAAGAAAACAAAAAAATATACCTGCCCAACATTCCCGTATTTTTACTTCGCCTTATTTTCGGGGAAATGAGTTGTTTGCTGACGGAATCTCTGCGGGTTACGAATGAAAAAATATCGCATTATTATGAAATAAAACACGGCCGTTTATCCTCTATTTAAGTATGAAAAATAAATCGAAAATATTTGTTCTGGACACGTCTGTATTAATTCATGACCATCGGGCAATTACGCACTTCAAAGAACACGACCTTGCAGTTCCAATAACCGTTTTGGAAGAATTAGATAAGTTCAAAATTGGCAACGACACTAAAAATTTTTCGGCGCGTGAAGTTATTCGATTCATCGATAAATTAGTCGGAAATCACAACCTGCGAGAATGGATTCACATACATAAAGGGTTGGGAAGGTTCAAAGTGGTCATGGATGTGCCCCCTAAAACCCTCAATGCTGAGAAAATATATACCTCTGAAAAAAATGACCATAAAATCATTAACGCCGCCTTGATGCTAATGGAAGAATTTCCTTCCCGAAGTGTTGTTTTAGTTACTAAAGACATCAATTTACGGATCAAAGCAAAGGCTCTCGGAGTCAAGTCGGAAGATTACGAAACGGGGAAGGTATATGAAATCAAAGAAAAAATCGAAGCAAACAATGTTATTGACGGTGTAGATAGTGAAATAATTCGTGAAATATTTACCCGCGGCGTTACTGAAGAACAAGGGGTTCTTGGTGAACTTAAAAAACCGAACGGTTATTATATCCTTAAAAATGGTAAGAGTTCTTCCTTAGCTTTTTACAACGATGCCGAAGACGTCTTGGAGCGCATAGAAAAAGAATTTGTTTACGGAATCAAACCTAAAAATGCCGAGCAGGCATTTGCCCTTCATGCGCTATTGAACCCTAACATTAAATTAGTAGCTGTACAAGGTGTTGCCGGCACCGGAAAAACTTTATTGGCTTTAGCTGCGGCTCTCGAACAAGAAAAAAAATTCAACCAAATTATCCTGGCCCGGCCCGTTGTTCCGTTGTCCAATAAAGAAATTGGTTTTTTACCCGGAGATGCCAACGATAAAATAAGTCCCTACATGGAGCCGCTATGGGACAATTTAAAATTCATTAAATCGCAATACGGAGAAAACGAAAAAAAATACAAAGCAATTAATGAAATGGAATTGAATAAGAAAATTATTATAACCCCTCTGGCATTTATACGCGGAAGAAGTTTTTCCAACATCATGTTCATTATTGATGAGGCGCAGAATCTTACCCCACATGAAATCAAAACCATTATTACCCGGGCAGGAGAAAACACCAAGATTGTTTTTACCGGCGATGTTCAACAAATAGACACCCCTTACTTAGACGAATACAGCAATGGTTTGGCTTATTTGATTCAAAAAATTAACGGTAAGCCCTTGTTTGCGCACGTTAAGTTAGTAAAAGGGGAACGGTCTGAATTAGCTAACCTGGCGAACGAACTCCTTTAGCCTAAAGCACCTTCCCGTTTTCCACTCTGAGAATCCGCGCCGGAAACTTTTGAACCATCTGAAGGTCATGAGTAGCCATTAAAATAGCGGTGCCTTCTTCTCGGGTCAAGGCTACCAATAATTCCATGATTTCAGTAGAGGTATCTACGTCGAGGTTCCCGGTTGGCTCATCGGCCAAAATGATCTTCGGATCGTTCAACAGAGCTCTTGCAATAGAGGCCCGTTGTTGTTCTCCCCCGGATAAACGGTTCGGCATTTCGTCGGCTTTTTGTTCGATTCCCACTAACTGCAAAACACTCATTGCCCGACTGTGTATTTCCGCTTTGTTTTTCCACCCTGTGGCCATCAGGACAAAATATAAATTTTGAAGAATGGTACGATCCATCAACAGTTGAAAATCCTGAAAAACAATGCCCATTTTTCTCCTCAAAAATGGAATTTCTTTTGCGCCTAAATTATTTAGCGAATACCCTGCAACCGAGCCCTCACCCTGAGTTAAGGGCAATTCCCCGTAAAGTGTTTTAAGTAAGGTGCTCTTTCCGCTTCCTGTTTTACCGATCAGGTAAACAAACTCGGCTGAGTCAATGCTTAAATTGACGTCGCTTAACACCGAGGAGGTGCCTTGTTCGATGTTGGCGTCTTTAAGGCTAATGATATTTTCCACGATAATTTTCTACAAATATGATCAACTCATTCACACTTACCGTCGTGCCGAGAAAATTTCTCTTAACACGTTTGCGTGAAAAACTTTTCCTTTTTCCCCTTATCAAGCAAGGGGTGAATGATAATTTTGCCCTATGGTTCGGAAAATCTTTTTTTTGTGGCTTGTCCAAAGCCTCCTAACCGTACATTACGCACAAGAGACACAAAAAACCCTTTCTCCTTACGCGGCATATTATCGAGGAGTTGAGTTATTTGAAAAAGAGCAATTTACTGCCGCCAGAATCGAATTTGAAGTTTTTTTATCGCAACCCATCAATCGAAATGATCCGTTGGTCATCAATGGGCATTTTTACCGAGGGATGGCGGCGCTGCAAGTGTACAACGATGACGCTATTGCGCTTCTGGAAAACTTCAACCTCGACTATCCTGAAAACCTATACAAAAACACCATTCAGTTTCAAATTGCCAATTACTTTTTTCAAAAAGAGGATTATGCGAGTGCCTCATCCTATTATCTGAAAACAAAACGGGATCTCCTGGATTCCGCGGACCAAGAGTCCTATTGTTTTAAAAAAGGATATAGTTGTTATCAACAAAACATGGTTTCCGACGCAATCGCGGCTTTTAATCCCATAAAAGACTCAAAAGGACCATACGGAAGCATAAGCCTTTATTATTACTCGCATTTAAACTACCTTATTGGGCAATTAGATGTTGCAAAATCGGGATTTCACCGCTTAAAACATGAAAGCACTTTTAGCGCAATTTCCCCTTATTATATTGTCCAAATAAATCACCAACAAAAAAACTATGACAGCGTAATTTCTTATGCCCTGACCGTTTTAGACTCCAATGAATTGGTTAACGTTAACGACATCTTTCACCTTCTTGGGGACGCCTACTACCAAACCCAACAATACAAAAATGCAGCCTTCTACCTCAAACAATACAACGACAAAACTAAAACGACACGTTCAGAAGACTACGAACTGGGTGACGCGTTCATGAAATCCGGATTTTTAGACGCTGCCTTAATTTATCTGGAGCGGGCGGCAAGAATTGACGACAGTCTTGGACAAACGGCCATGTATGAAATTGGCGGTTGCTACCTTAGGAGCGATCGGCTACTTGCGGCGCGCAATGCCTTTGAAAAAGCATCGATGATGAAGTCTTTGCCCGATGTTTCAGAGGATGCCCTGTACCAATTTGCGGTGATTTCCTTTAAAATCGATATTAACCCTTACGATGAATCGGTCAGGGCTTTTGAAAAATACCTAACCCAGTATCCAAATTCACCCCGAAAAAATGACATTTATCAATACTTAATCAACGTTTACAGCTCTACCAGTAATTACGCAAAGGCCCTTGCTTCCCTAAATAAAATTCCCAACAAAGACCTTCAATTAAAATCGGTTTACCAAACCGTAGCGTTTAACTTGGGTGTTGATTTATTTCAAAAAGGCCTGCTAGACTCTGCTTATGCTGTCATGGCCCTTGTTGAAAAATATCAAGAAGAACCGGAATTAATAGCTAAGGCGCGGTATTGGCGCGGGGATATTTCTTACCGAAAAGGGAACTTCCAAGAATGCATAAAAGAATTCAAGCGTTTTCTCAATTCTCCCTCCGTAAACCTGCTGGAAGAAAAAAACGATGCCTATTACACGATGGGATACGCTTATCTTTCGTTGGATCAGCTATCCGATGCCTTAGAGTATTTTGGAATTTATTGCCAATCCGACAATAAAAACTCGGAAAAAAACTTGGATGCGCTTTTCCAATTAGCCGACGGAAACTATCAGCAGGGAAAAGACGAACAAGCCATCCTTTACTATAAAAAAATTATTGCTTTAAATTCAGAACTCACGGATCGTGGTTTATTTTATCTGGCGAAATCCTATGGATACAACAAACAGGTTGGTCTTAAAATTAATACGCTTGAAGCCTTATTAAAGTCTTACCCGCGTTCAACGTATGTGCGAAATGCTACGTACGAATTGGCCATGAGTTTTAAGTCTCAATCAGAATTTAATAAAGCCTTTTCTTTTTTTGAACAATACATTACTCAATATCCCCAATCCCCCAAAATGGTGAATTGCCGAATAGAAATGGCGGATATATACTACAAACAAGGAAATTATGAATTGTCGGAAAAAGCGTATCGAAGCATCTTATTGGAATATGCCCACAAATCCGATGTCTGTGCTGTAGCTGCAAAGGGGTTAATGGACGTTTATTTAACTTTAAAAAAACCAGAAGCGGCCGAACAAGTTGCCAACGAATACCCCTGCGCCGGTTTATCAGCAGATGAAAAAGAAAATTTATACTACAATCCGGCACTGCAAAATTATGTTGATAGCAATTACCAAGATGCTATCGTTAAATTCACCCAATACTTAACTAAATTTCCCACTGGAAAATTTTCTTATGATGCGCATTTCTACACGGCAAATTCCTACCTGCGCTTGCGCGACACACTACAAGCCATTGCGCATTATGAAACCTATTTGTCGGGGCCGATATCCAATTATTTTGAACCCGTTTCACTTCGCTTAGCCGCTTATTATTACGAAAAGAAGGACTTTACCAAAGCTACCACCTATTATCTTCTATTGGAAAAATACGCAGCGAAACCTGTCAACATCCATGCTGCGAAACTAGGAGTTATGAGGTGCTCGTTCCTGCTCGAAAACCATTCCGTAGCAAAAGACTACGCTGCACAGATTAAAAACGCATTAGGAATTGCTCAAAATATAAAAATAGAAGCACAATACGCTTATGGAATGAGCAGTTATTACCTTAAAAATTTTGAAGACGCTTCCCCCGCTCTGCGTTGGATTGTTCAAAACACCACTACGATCAAAAGCTCTGAAGCCAAATATGCTCTTGCAGATATACAGTACACCAATAATAACCCGGATTCTTGCATTATCCTCGTGAAGGAGCTGATTAAAATGAAACCCAGCTATAATTATTGGGTAGCTAAGGGCCTTATTTTGCAATCACGCGCCTTAATCAATCAAGAAAAATTTCTTGAAGCCGATCAAGTAATTACCTCAGTTATCGATTTTTACCCCGCACAGGAAGAAGACGGAATTTTAGATTCCGCCAACGAAATTAAACAGGTTTTAAATTCTTTAATGAATCCCGACAAGCCTGAGAACGATGAGCCTCCACAAACGATTGAAATTAAACCTGAGTAATATGCGTTTATTGTTCATTTTGCTTTTCACAACATTTAATTCCATTGCCTTTTCACAGGCCGATATTTTTGAAACCGAGGGCAAAGGAAATCGCGATATAGAACGAAACAGCAGGATTCCTTCCTATCCTAAAATTCTCGATAATATTCCCCAAAATGCTGTAATAACCAGACCATTACTCGATTTGAACCAGCGCATTGTGATTAAAAAAGACACGATCGAAGCTGCCTCGGTGGAAACAGAGCAAATGCTGAATAAATTCTATCCTTTTTACCTCAAGGCAGGAATGGGTTCGGCTTTAATGCCTTTTGCTGAATTGTACGTCAATTCTACAAGGTCTCGCAACAGTTACTATGGGTTTCACGCGAAACACTTGAGCTTTTTGGGAACGATTAAAGACCGGGAAAATCAACGTTATGCCCCTGCAGGATTTGATAAAACCTCCTTACTTGGGACTTTTGAAACCTTTCAACGTTCAACTACGCTGTTGGGCCAACTGCACTACCTCAACCACGGATTTCATTATTACGGCCTAACCCAAGAAAACGCTAATGCGGATTCCCTTGCTCAACGATATCAAACCGTTGATGCAAAATTGGTCATCGATACCCATCCCAGAGATACCGCTCGTTTCAACGTTCGTGCCACCGCAAACTTTCGTTACACCTCTACCGGGACACCCTATCTCGACAGTTTGAAAGACTGGAAAGCCAGGGAACAAGCTTTCAACGTGAACATGTTGGGCTATTATAAAACCGAAAAAAATACCTTTCATGGCTTATTAGGCCTTAGATATAACGGATATGCTTACGGTATTTTAGATTCGATTTTAATGCTCTCCGACAGCGGTTTACTGCGTAAAAACCCGATTTTTGATATTCAACCGGGAGTAAAAAGTTATTTGCTCAACCAACACTTTTTCGTCGATGCAGGTTTTAACGTTAGTATTGATGGGGGTGGTTCAACGAAGCTTTATTTTTTTCCAAACGTATACGCACAATATGCGTTTGCTCAAAATTCTTTCGTTCCATTTTTAAGCCTTGGAGGACAGGTTAAACAAATTTCACTGTTCTCCTTATACTCCTTAAATCCGTATATCAACCCTAACGTTTTAATTCAAAATGAAATTAACCCTTACGACATTCAACTGGGTTTTAACGCAAAAATGGGGAAGAATTTTCATGGAGGTATTAGCGCAAACTTTATCAAAATCAACAACCGCGCATTCTTTGTTACGGACACCTTAATGTCCTCTGGCAACCGTTTTACCTTAGTTTATGACTCATTGAATCATACAAAAATAGAAGGAAAATTAACCTACCAGTCCGGATCCAAACTCAACGTCAATCTCATTGCTCGCTACCATAGTTACGAGATGTTGCACGAAGCAAGAGCATGGAATTTACCCAACGTTGAGGTTATTCTGGGAGGAACGTATAATCTGTTCGATAAACTGTTGGTTAAAACAGAGGTAAACCTGGCCATGAATCGATTCGCAAAAGTCGATGCGTCCACCCCTAAGACATCCTTCGAAAACAACCAGTACTTTGTTAAGCTAGGGAGCATTATTGATGCCAATTTAGGTATTGAATATCGCTACAACAAGCGTTTATCAGGATTCTTACAAATCAATAACCTTGCTGCTCAACGTTATCTTCAGTTTTATAATTATCCGGTAATCCCTATCCAAGTTTTAGCTGGCATTACGTGTAAATTTTAACTTTTATCCTTAGGCTTCATGTTGAAATAACATGAAAAAAATACTTTTGTGGTGTCTATTTCGTTAAAAGCGAAAAACTCAACCATGAAATTCCCGCTTTTTATATTACTGCTCATAACCACAACCCTTTCTGCTCAAACTTCGTTCACGTCACTCTACTTACAATATCCCTTCGTACCAAAAGGGTTCGTCGAGGCGTATGCATTTACCCATACGCGAATGCAAGCGTTGGCTAAAGATGAGCCTTCCTCATGCTCCAACATTCCCCAAGCCTTCGGGATTCTTGGATTATTCGATGTAGGAAATCACTATTTTATCGAGAATGCTAAGAAAATAAGCCAGCTTTCGGGAATAAGCCTTCAGGCCATGAAAGGTTCCGAAGAACAACAACTGGCCGCTTTCGCACAAGCTTGCGATATCCTGGTACAAAATCACATAGATCAAGGACTTTCCGAGGGTGAAATAATTTATCAGTTAATGGTACAACTTAGCGAAATTCCCAAAACCAACGCTGGTAACCTTTACGCTTTTGAATCTTCGGTTTTTTCTATTTATCAATTTTTACAAGACGAAGAAATGGCGGCGAAATACGGTTTTCCTCAACGTAATTTCGACCTTAGAACTGTTTTCGGTGACGACAATTATAAGGTTCTATCTGCATACCAAATCAAACTTCAACCGAACCTCGTTCAATCTCAAAGCGGTGCTATCTACAATGCCAGCATTGCTTCGACCAAATCTGCCGATTATGGCCCTGCGTTATGGAATCCAGCCCCCAACTGCAATTACAGTTCTAGGAATGGAATTTCCATTTCTGCCGTAACCGTCCATACCGTACAAGGATCGTATTCCGGAGCCATCTCTTGGGGTTTAAATTGCAATGCCCAAGTTTCTTACCATTATGTAATTCGCAGTTCCGATGGTCAAGTCACTCAAATGGTGCTAGAGTCTCACAAGGCCTGGCACGTTGGTACGGCCAATCCCTACACCGTTGGCATCGAACACGAAGGATACGTTTCCAACGCAGCCTGGTACACCAACGCCATGTACCAATCTTCAGCAAATTTGGTCAAAGAAATCACCCAAAGCGGTTATGGAATAAATCCTTTAAAAACCTACGACGGAGCTAGCAGTTCGAGCGGTCAAGTTCTGGGAGACTGTCTCAGAATTAAAGGACATCAGCATTATGCCAACCAAACCCACACCGACCCAGGGATCAACTGGAACTGGCCAAAATACTACTTACTTGTCAACAGCACCTACACTCCAACCGTACTAACTTCAGCTACAGGAAACCTGTACGATTCAGGGGGAGCAAACGGCAATTATAGCAATGACGAACGAAAAGTATGGGTCATTCAACCCAACAATGCGGCGTCCGTTCAGCTAACGTTTAGTGCGTTTAATACACAGATAGGAAAGGACAAGGTATTGATTTACGATGGGAATTCCACCAATGCTCCTTTAATTGGAAGTTATAGCGGAACAACGCTTCCTCCGGTAATTCAATCGACGAGTCCTGCACTAACCCTTGAATTTCGTTCCGATTGCGGAACTACCCAAAGCGGTTGGTCCGCCTCCTATACCTCGAACGCACAATTAACCGATGTTACGCCTCCCCTTAGTAGCGTTTCTCTTCCATTGGCTTGGCATACGCAGGATTTTACAGCAGGACTTGTTTCCACCGACCCCGCTTCTGGTGTTGCGTATTCCTTCTATAATGTATCCTCTCGATCCAATGCCAACAACCCCAAATATTCCAACAAAAGTTATGGTTTCTTTCGGGAAGAATTTTCCGGAACCGCTTTTCAATGGACCAATCAAACCGGCAATTTTCAAATTGGGAATGGCATTTTTAGCATGAACGACGCTTCCCAAAACAACTCCAATGCCTATGCACAACTCACTCAAAATCAACAAGAAACCTATTTATATACTTGGAGGCAAAGGATCACTTCCACCAATGCAAACCAAAGAGCCGGGATGCATTTCTTTTGCAGCGACCCAACCCTTGCCAACCGGGGAAACTCCTATTTTGTGTTCTTCCGCGAGGAAACGGATAAAGTACAAATTTACGAGGTGAACAACGACGTGTTTTCAATGGAATATGAAGCTCCGCTTACCTTAGTGCCCAACCAATGGTATAACATCAAAGTAATGTATTCCTACAGTTCTGGGAATATGCTGGTTTACGTGAACAACAACTTAGTGGCCACCTGGCATGATAATTCTCCTCTTGCGCAAGGAAATTCCATTTCCCTTCGTTCAGGAGCTTGTACGGTTGATTTTGATAACATTTTTGTCTATAAAACACATGCCTATCAAGAACTGATAAGCATTGGTCTCAATAAAGAAATGGAACACCAAAGCGATCAGCAACAACCCTCCGGTTTCATTCGCATGACGGCCATGGATTCTTCAGATAACTGGTCCAACGCCATCGAACAACCGGTTCAAGTGGATTGGAGCGCGCCGGTTTTTTCTTTGTGCAACGATGGCCCAAGCAACGATGTTGATAATTTTTACACTGCGGCTTTGAAAACCAATTGGTCGTCCAATGATCCACATTCCGGTATATCTTTCTATGAACTATCCCTTGGTACCTCCGTTGGAAATACTTCTGTATTGAATTGGACGAATATGAGTACAAGTACAAGCTATACGCACAACTTGACAAGTCCTATTAATGGGACCGTTTATTTCGGAAATGTCAAATCAACCAACACAGCGGGCTTAACGGGAACGCAAAGCACCGACGGACAACAATACCTTTCCCAAGCGAACATCTTATTACCCGAATCCTCCAATCCGTTATCGCAAATCACCGTTTACCCTAATCCCAATAACGGCCAACAAATCCATTTAAAAAACCTTCCTTTTGCCGTTGTCCTTAAGCTCTACGATGCGCAAGGGAAACTCGTTCTTACGACAGAGCCGGGACTCCACGTTCTTTTGGAAATCAACGTAGCAAAAGGTTTTTATACGTTACAGCTTTCAGGCGAAGGAGCTATTTTGAACCTCCGTTTAGTGGTTCAATAAGGTTCGCAATGATCCAAAATTTTGTCCGCTAATACCGCACTTAATTTGAAATAGCTTTCATGGGTCCACCCCCCTACATGGGGAGTAAGAATCACCCGATTAGATTGCACCAAATAATCAAAAACCTCAGAAGAATCATGGCTTCTCATGCTTTCAAAATCCTTGGATTCATATTCTAATACATCCAACCCGGCTGCCTTAATGTTTCCGTTTTTAAGAGCTTCCACAAGCGCTTGGGTGCAGACAATTTTCCCGCGTGACAGGTTCAATAAATAAAACGGTTTGCGAAATCTATGGATAAACTCCTCGTTCACAAGATTGATGGTTTCTTTATTTTGGGGAATATGAAGGGAAATAACATCCGCTTGTTCGTGAAGGGCTTCCATGGTACTTTCTTGAACCTGAGCGTCCCCAAAGCCCGACAGGTACTTGTCGTAAACCAGGACTTTAACATCAAACCCTCTAAGCAATTTGGCAAAAGCCCTTCCGTTGTTACCGTAACCAACAATCCCAACGGTTTTTCCCCCTAACTCCTCTCCTCGATTTTCTTCCCGTCGCCAATGCCCTGCGCGAATTTGTTCCTGGGCCTGTGGAAATTTGTTCATCACAGCGAGAAGCAATCCTAATGCATGTTCGGCAACAGCGTTTCGATTGCCTTCCGGTGAATTAAACAAAGCAATGCCCCTTTTAAGGCAATATTTTTGATCGATATTTTCTAAACCGGATCCGGATCGTGCAATGAACTTCAAATTGGAAAAAGAGGACAAAACATCCTCGTTCAATAAAAACCTTGCGCGGATCACAACCCCATTTACTTCTGGTCCTAGCGCTTTGAATTGTTCTAAACTTAACGAACAAGCATCGATGCACTCAAAACCCCGCTTCAACAAACGCTCTTGTAAAATGGGGTGAACCTTATCTACAAAAAAAACCTTCATGTTTGAATTTGTATAAAAATACCAAAAATTCGACCTCCATAAGTCTCTTTAAAACAACGAAATGCATGAACTTAAGGTGTTTTTATCTTCCGGCTGCCCCAAGGCGTTTAAATCGACTTATTTTCGATTTTACCTACCTAAATAGATCAAAAGAACCGAAATGTCGCTCGGAGACACCCCGGAAATTCTTGAAGCTTGTCCGATCGTTACAGGTTTTATTTCCGTGAGTTTTTCAATCGCCTCACTGCTAAGACTTTTCAACTGACCGTAATTCAAATCTTGTGGAATCACAACTTTTTCCAGACGCAACATTTTAGCGGCATTTTCTTCTTCCCGATCAATATATCCCTCGTATTTTAATTGAATTTCGGCTTGAACCCTTACCTCATCTTCCACTTTTTGTACGGTTAAAAAATCCTGAATTTCACGATTGCACTCGGCTAACATAATTAAATTAACCCCTGGACGTGTAATGAGCGAAGCTCCTTTCATTTGTTGTTGAATGGGGGAAGAATCAATCCTTTCCAAAGACGCATTGATCTCACTCGGTGTTATACCTGTGGTCCGTAGTACTTTTTTAAGTTCAACAATACGCGCATCTTTTGCCTCTACCATCTGCCGTTGCGCGTCGTTCAATAAACCCAGTTCCGCGCCTTTTTTCGATAACCTGAGGTCTGCATTATCTTGCCTTAACAAAATGCGGTACTCAGCTCTGCTGGTGAACATACGATAAGGTTCTTTGGTTCCTTTGGTGACCAAATCGTCGATTAAAACCCCAATATACGCTTCGCTTCGCTGAAGAATGAAAGCTTCCTTTTCTCGAATTTTCAAATGGGCATTAATTCCTGCCATTAAGCCTTGACAGGCTGCCTCTTCATAACCTGTAGTCCCATTAATTTGCCCAGCAAAATATAAGCCCCCAATCCTTTTTGTTTCCAGCGTATGCTTAAGTTGGGTGGGAGGAAAATAATCGTACTCAATCGCATAGCCCGGACGAAATAATTTTGCGTTTTCAAACCCAGGGATGGATTTAATTGCTTTTACTTGTACATCTTCCGGCAACGACGTACTAAACCCGTTCACGTATATCTCCACCGTATTCCAACCTTCCGGTTCGACAAATATTTGATGCCGATCCCGTTCAGCAAACCGATTGACTTTATCCTCGATACTTGGACAATATCTTGGACCGATGCTTTGAATTGCCCCATTAAACATGGGAGATCGGTCAAACCCACTTCGTAATAAATCGTGGGTTTGCGGATTGGTGTAGGTAATATAACAGGGTAATTGCCGTGATAACGCTGTTGTGCTCCAAAAACTAAACTTACTTGGATTTTCATCGCCGTGTTGCGCCTCCATTACCGTGTAATTCAGCGACCTTCCATCCACTCTTGGAGGGGTCCCCGTTTTCATTCGTCCGGCTTCAAAACCCAATTTTACTAAATCTTCAGTAATTCCCGTAGCCGCCCTTTCGGCGGCTCTGCCTCCGCCAAATTGTTTTTCCCCAAGGTGAATGATGCCGTTTAAAAAAGTACCGTTAGTAAGCACTATGGCTTTCGCGTAAATATCAATTCCCAAACTGGTTTTCACCCCAACGGCTAAACCGCCTTTAACGATGATACCAACACCCATATCTTGCCAAAAATCCACCATAGGATTTTGTTCCAACAAGGCACGCCATTCAGCGGCAAACATCATGCGGTCGTTTTGGGTACGCGGTGACCACATCGCTGGACCTTTAGAACAATTAAGCATTCTAAATTGTAATGCACTTTTATCACTAACCATTCCCGACCCCCCCCCTAAGGCGTCTATCTCCCGAACAATTTGCCCTTTCGCAACGCCTCCCATAGCAGGATTACAACTCATTTGAGCGATGGTGTTCATGTTCATGGTTATCAGCAAAACTTTACTGCCCATCTTTCCAGCAGCATAAGCGGCTTCGCAACCCGCATGTCCGGCTCCCACCACAATTATGTCGTACGTACCCAGCATCTATCTTCCATGTTTCACGTGAAACAATTTTGTTAAGTAGTAGTTTTCTTTTTGCCTCATGAGCGCTATTTCATGATCCTCTTTATCCTGATAACCCATCAAATGTAATACCCCGTGAAAAACAACCCGATGAAATTCCTCTTCAAAGGTGGTTTTCCAACTAACCGCGTTATCCAAAACCCTATCAATAGAAACAAATAAATCACCTGAAATATAGTCCTTGTTAGAATAATCGAACGTGATAATATCTGTATAATAATCGTGTTTTAAGTGTTGTTGATTAAGTTCTAACATTTCTTCGTCTGAACAAAAGATGATCGACAATGCTGCCACTTCTCCACCCTCTTCATGCACTAAGGAAGGTAAAACGTTTAACAAATTGTCCAAAGGCAGGTCTTTATATTCCTTCGAATAAAAAGAAAAAGAAATCATCGTCGAAAATAGATGTTTACCAAAGCGCCGTTTTTTTCAAAAACAAGATTATCCGATAAACTCTTCATTAAAAAAATACCCCTTCCGTTTTCTTTCAACAAATTTTCTGGTGCAGTGGGATCCGGTATTGAATCGGGATCAAAACCCGTACCTTGATCTTGTACCCTAAAACAAATCCAAGCATCATTGCTTAAGATACTTAAAGTCACAAAGGTTGCTAAATCCCCTTTGTTTCCGTGTAATATAGCATTATTTACCCCCTCGGTTACCGAAATTAAAATATTGCCAAATGAATCTTCGTTTACCTTTAATTCAGAGCAAGTTCTTTCAATCAAATTCTCAACTTCGGCAATAGAGGCCGGATTCGATGGCAATTTAATTTCGTAGAGGCAAGCTAATTTTAAATCCATAATTCTTCGTTTAATCGACTAAATTAAAATATCCCTCTGCCTTGCTTTTATAATAGATATTGAATGAAGGATCAACAATATTAAGCATTTCAATCTGTTTAAAAGACTGTTTTTTATACTCTTTTAATTCAATAAGGTTACTAAAATTCTGGTCTTTCCCGGATTTGGATTCTCTTTGATCCTCATAACCTCTTTCCATTTGAGCTTTTTCGTGTTCTAGTAAGCGGGTTAAAATGCTTTGCTGACGTTTAACTGTTTCTGGATTAATTTTTTGGTTAATCAAATCCCTCTCTTGTTGTTCCAATTCTTTTAGCAGCGGGTTTAATTGATTTCCAGCACCTTTTCCATCCTTATTTAATTCATTCTTCAATTGCTCTAATTTTTGGCGAATAGCTGTTTGTTCAGCCGCCATTTTAGCGATTTCCTTATTGCCCAAACCCAACATATTCATGCCTTGGTTCCCCGGTTTCATTCCTGGACTGTTCCCTTCTTTGTCTCCCGGTTTGGTTCCCCCGGGGTTTTGTCCTTTTTGGAGGCGCTCAAGTTGTTTCTTTAACATCTCTTTCATATCGCCGGTAGACATGTTGCCCGGTTTCGGTTTTCCCTTTCCCGGTTTACTGCAGGTACCGCTACTTGGCATACTATTTTGCGATTGTGATTGCATTTCTTGCAGCGCTTCATTTAATAACAAAGCCAAGTTATTATACGCCGTCATCACTTGTTGTTCGTTGTTCACGATTTCTCCTAAACGATGGTCGTCAATGGCTTCAATCGACGCTGACTGTGCAAACGAAATATCGCTCAATTCTTTATCAATAAAACTAGCCACCTTGGGTTGGCGTTTGGCCAAGGCTAACAAACTGTCGCGTACGGTTGCTGTTTCGTTATTAATGCGCAATTGTTCTCTCCCCAATTTGCGGTATTTAGGATCGGAAAATTTAACTCGGCTAAATTGTTCAATCAAGGATTCTTGATCAAAACTCAACACCATTAAACTCTCTAAAATTTGGCGCAACATTTCCATATCCTCCTCCGCCTGCTGCTGATTGCTTGCTTGTTGTTGTCTATCCAACTGATCGGCCAACTGTTCCATTTGGTCTCCGGCTTGTTGTTGAGCTTCTTTGGCTTTGTTTTTTTTATTGTCGTTTAGTTCTTTTTGTGCATTATCTAATTGATTATCAATGGATTTCTCGAGCGCTTGGGTATCGTCTAATTTTAAGGGATCCATCAATTCTTGGTTTAATTTTTTGATCGCATCCAGTTTTTCTTGAATGGCATCAAACCGATCCTTAATGTCTTGTTGTTTTTTGAGAAGTTCTTCTTTATTGCCTGATTTTTCATCAACCTGCTTTGTTACTTCTTCTTGCATTTTGGCTGTTTCCTTTAGCTCTTTTTCTAAATCGTCTATTCGCTCATTAACCTGCAATCTTTTAAGCATTTCTAAAGTCCTGTCTAATTGCTTGGTCATATTTTCCGAAGATTGATCCAATTTATCTAATTCTTTTTTGAGTTCAGCATCAGCTCGTTCATTAAACATTTTCTCTATTTCGTCCAACAATTTCTTTAATTCTTCATCCATTACTTGATCCAACAACTTCTGAATCATTTCTTGTTTTTCAAGAATTTCTTGGTCCATTTCCGAAAGTTGGTTTTTATCTTGCGTCGATTGTTGTAGTTCTTCTTTTATGCGTTCCAATGCATTGTTCAGCTGTTGTTGTTCTTCTTTTAGCTGTTGAATTTGTTGCTTGTTGTTCCATTCTTTGGATTTGGTATTAGTAACGTCTTTTTTCAATTTCTCAACAGCACGTTCGAACGATTTGGTTTGTTCCATGATTTTTTCAATATCCCTGGCCGTTTTTTCTTGATCTAATTCCCTTTCTTGATTTAATTCTTGCAAGCTAGGTAGGCTATACTGTCCCATACAACTTCGCGTGGATTTTTTACCATTTACTCCATCGTTATCTGAAACAGTAAAAAAGTATTCGATGTTATCCTCTAATTGAACCGATTCACGACGAAAATCAACCGCAAAAGAATACGAACTCTTCGTTCCCGGAATGAACATCACCGGTAAATTTACCGTTTTCACATTTTTGCCTTTTCGTGTTATGGTATACGTAAATCGCAAGGAAGAGATTCCATAGTCATCGCTTACCTGACCTGTGAAATATTTAACCCCTTCTTGAATGGAATCGGAAATTTCATTTAATAAAATGTTTGGGTATTCGTCCTTAATAACAGCTATGTGTAATTTCGAAGAATCGATTCTGTTATTGAATTTATTGACCATTACCAACATTAAATCCCCTGCATTTTTTACGCTGTGATGAAATGAAAACGCTTGTTGTGAGTAACGGGTAACTTTTTGTAAAAAACTCAACGTCACCGATTGTGTATTAATGGTATTTCCTTTCCAAGTAAGCGCGGTTCCTTCAGGGATGGTTATGTCTCCAGGATTTTGAATAAAAACGTCTTTTTTATTTAAGTATTTGGGGTACTGTGCTAACACGTTCAGTTTCCCAAGTATGTTTTTTCCTGTAACTCGATATTTGTAAGACTTACTCTCATAACCGTTTGCCTCAAAATAAAAGGAACTGGATAATTTAACTTTTAACAGGGAAAAATGAAACGTATTTTTCAACGATCTATTCATTAAAAATTTTCCCTGATCAGTTACCAAATAGACCTTTTCAGGAATTCTCTCTCCAACTAATGAGACGCGCACAGGTATATCTGATCCTTCCTCTACTGTGGTATTACCAGCTTCCAATTTAAATAAAAACGGTAAAAATTCTTTATCGAAACGGACCATTTTATACCCTCCTTGAGTCAGGATTACGGGAATAAAAAGGGATAACAAGAGAACTGTCAAAAAAGAAGGAAGGGTGTATTTGAGGTATTTTCTGTTTAACCTAATATCTATCGCTTCTGTAAAATCAAACACCTTCAATTGTTTCGTTTTTTGTCCAATAGAAGCGGCTAATAAATCCTTGTCCCCACCTACTGAATTGGCTCCTTCGTGCAACTGCAATGTGTTGGTGAGTTTATCGGCAATTTCAGGAAACATTTGGCCAATAACATAACTCGCCTCAAGATCCGTTTTCCTTTTTAAAAGCGCTTTCGACTGTAAGAAAGGATAGCAAAACCAACGCACCAATACAAAGAAATTTGAAAAGATGAACAGACAAAGAAAAATGAATCGAATAACTTGGTTAAATTCAAAAAAATAAGATAAACTCGAAAAAACCAAATAGGAGAAAAAAAGCATCGCTAAAAACAATAATAAACCACGAATAGCCTGGTTTAAATAGTATTTATCTAAGAACCGCTGAATTTCTTGTTTCAGGTAAGAAATATTTGAATGAATCGAAGACATATTTTACAGCAAAAATAAAGAATGTGAAAGATTTGCGAAACAGAATTCTATGAACAACAAGAATATTTATAGATTATTTTATTTAAAAAAAATTGCTGCTATTATTAAGTGTGTTCATTTGTTGATAAAAGAATTATAAGCCTATTATCTCAAGGGTAACTAACGTAATTTCCACAATTTGTTAACATTAAACCGTACATAAAATTTGTTGGTAAGCGGAGCATTGGGTATTGCTATTAACAGAGGTTGACGGAAATGTTGTATTTTTTTTCTGTTGTGTATATTTTGCTTATAAATACGATAAAAGTTTTCCTTTTTTCATAACGATGGTTTCAAAACTATTTTGCTTAATAAAATAATTCATTGAACGAATAGTTATTTTTCACGAGTTGTTAAATCAATTGAACACCTTTACTAACAAGTTATTAAAACCATAACTTTGTTGCAAAAAAAAATATGAAGTTAAGTATTGGGTCTGACCATGCAGGGTATGCATTAAAAACACAACTGATATCGTGGTTGATTTCCCAAGGACACGAAATAATGGATATGGGCTGTTACAGCAATCAAAGCCTTGATTACCCGGATTTTGGTCATCCTGTCGCTTTGTGCGTAGAAAGGAAAGAGGTTGATTTAGGCATTGTAATTTGTGGATCCGGCAACGGGATAAGCATGACAGCTAATAAACACCAGGGAATTCGATGTGCGTTATGTTGGACATCTGAGATTTCCGCTCTAGCAAGGCAACACAACGACGCTAATGTTCTTGCTTTACCTGCAAGGTTTATTGATTGGGTAACTGCACAAGAGATTGTACAAACGTTTTTAACAACGGATTTTGAAGGAGGAAGACACGCGGTTCGAATTGCAAAAATTACCTGTCGTTAAATTCTAAAAAAAAGAGCACTGAAACGATCGGCTTTGAGCAGTCCTTGTCGAGTAAGCTGGTAGTGATGGTTGTTTTGTACCAAATCTCCCGTTCTTATTAATTCTTCTAGTAATTGATGTTCTTTGGTGCGCAAACCTCCGAAAGAAGCTAATAATTCCATATCTACCCCATTGCATGTTCTTAAACTCGTTAACCACAGTTCATTCCATAAGTTGTCATCGGTTAAGGTTTCTTCTTCAAACCAATTCTGCTGTTGCATGTAACTAAAATTATTGGACACATTCCAACGGCGTATTTTTTTACCATCGTAAGAATGCGCGCCTGGTCCAATTCCAAGATATGGAACCCTTTTCCAATAATTTTGGTTGTGCTTTGCATACGTTTTGTTGCGGGCGTAACTCGAAACTTCGTATTGTTCGTAGTTAAACTTTGCTAATAATTGCTGTACTTCATAATAATGACGGCTCTGGTGATTTTCATCCAGCAAAGGGCTTCCGGATTTGGCCTCTGAATAGGCTAGGAGGGTTTTATTTTCTACCGACAAAGCATAAGCGGAAACGTGATTTATGTAAGGTTTTTCAATAATTTCTTTCACGGCTAATAGGTCATTTACGGTTTGTCCGGGTATGCCGTAAATAAGATCAACGGAACAATTGAAGGAGAAATGCGAGAGATGTCGTAAATTGTGGATCGCATCTTTTGCTGTATGGTTTCGGTTCATCCATTTCAGTAAAGCTTCATTTAAACTTTGGATTCCAATGCTAAGCCGGTTAATTCCTAATTGTTGCCAAGTTGTTAGGTTATCTATTGTGAGATCTTCAGGGTTTACCTCCAAGGTAATTTCTTGAACTTCGTCTAAACTTGGCACATTTTTTAAAAATTTAGCAAGTTCAGTTTCTGTGAGCAAACTGGGAGTGCCTCCCCCAAAGTAAACGCTTGTTAACGGCAGTGTAATTAATGGTATACGTTCTTTAAGCTCAAGAACCATTGCGTTGAGTAACTTGTTGCGGTATGATTCAAATGTTGTTGAAAAGTGAAAGTCGCAATAACTGCATTTTTTTCTACAAAATGGAATGTGAAAGTAGAGTCCAGCCAACTTTAAGGTTTCATAAGTGGAATTACAACGCTCTTCCCGTTCAGGAAAGTACCGCGCAACAGGTACGTTCCTTGTTTTAAGGTAGCGATATCCAACGTAAAATGAGCACTAGGTTCAAGTACGGTGTGGATCACAGTTTTGCCTTGTAAATCTTGCAACATTAAGTCAGTTATTGGTGAATTACTTTTCCCATTGACAAGGTCGCGTGTGGGGTTAGGGTAAATACGAAGTTGCGCTTCGTTTATGTTCTCTAGCCCTGTTTCTCCTATGCAGAAATTGAGTTCTGCTTGACTACCAAAGTCGGATTCAGAGGCTGGAATACCGGTAAGCGAATCCCCCAACAAACTGATCATAACACTTCCACTGCTTGGACACCACGGCAATCCGTAAATTCCATCGCCGTAAGAGTCGTTGATGGTAAAGGTGTAACATCCTTCATTTAAACACCAAACATCACTTATCAAACCAGCTGCATTATCGGCATAATTGTTACCGCTAAATAAAACGGTATTTACATCGTTGGTTAATTCCCAGCTTGTTTCCGATCCATAGCAGTCCAACACCAAATCAAGAACTACCGGCTGACCGTTAAGTATGACATTAAAAGAACTTGTTTGAACATTGTTTGCATTATTTTCATCATTACCAGTGTTTGGGCTATTTACTGAGGCATTAAACGTATGCAATCCTGAGGTTAATGCCACTTGAGGCAGAGCGATGTTAACAGATTGCCATTGCGCTAACGAACCGTTCCATGTGTAATTTAAGGTGTTTTGTCCATCGAAGCCATAATTAATGGTTACTGAATTGAGGGTGATTGCGCCACCATTAGAAAGGGTTACGGTTGGGGTAATGTTACTATCGCAAAAGGTTCCGGATACACCACTTGTTGCTGAAAGGGAAGGATCAACTTGAATGGGCGCTCCTCCGCTTGGATCAAAACCGTTGACAAAAGTTGCATTTGTGGCGCCAGGATCAAGCCAATATTTCAATTGTTGGCTGCTATCGCTGTTTTGGGGATTCCAAGAATAGCTTATTTTGCCGTATTCATCCGATAAAGCCTGTGCACCACAAGCTGAGGCGCCGCCATGCAGCTGTCCAACGATTCGATGGTTTTGATCGAACAAAGGTGAGCCCGAAGACCCTCCTTCTGTTACCCCCAGGTCCCAACCGGTAACGCCCCAGTGGGAATTGGCGGGGCTCGCACCGAAAGAGGTCGATATTAAAGGATGATTTTCGATGGATATTTTTTTAATATCGCCCGAAGGGTGGTGAATGCCGACAGCTGAAGTAGGAACATTATTGGTGTTGTCCCATCCGTTAAAATATGGGCTAAATAGCGCGGGAACTGTTCCGTTTTGAAGCCCTCCTGTAATTTCCACTAAACAGAAATCCGAAGCGCTTGCACGAGCCTTTAATACAGATCCGTTCAGCGATTGAAAGGTGGGTTCGGCATTTGGATTACCACATCCAGGACTTTGCCAATTAAAACGAAAAATCCAATTTGCAGGGTTGCTATAACAATGATTAGCGGTTAACACATAAGGTTTTCCGTTGTTGAGCGTATTGTTGATTAAAGATCCCGTACAAAAACCGTTATTGTTGGTAACCAACATAACTACGCCGTTTTTTTCTTGCTGCCATGCCGCACCCTGAGGACAGTTTACATTAACATTGCAATTGCCTGAGCTTCCGAAAGCTTTGAGGTAAAATTCGTTGGCCGTTCTATACCCATGTGTAACGGTACTAAGTTGTATATATCCTTCGGGATTTCCTTTGGGAACATAATATTCCAGGATGATTTCATCTCCGGGTATGAGTTCGCTGCCTAATTGTTCTTCGCAAAGGTGTTCTTCAGTAAATTTTCCTAAAATGAACGATTTTTCAGGATTATACAGGTATAATTCGTTTCCTTTGGGAATATGGGTGTGGTCGAAAGCAAGGTTAATTGTTCGTGCACCTGTACTTTTAATTCGAATTAACCAAAGTTTACCTTGATTTTTTGTGCTAATCCAAATACCGTGAATGGCCGAATTAATAGAGGTGGGGTGATTGTATCCAAAACGCCAAGGCTGTCCCCCTAAAGAATCCAATACTTGATCTTCTTCACGCAAGGCGGAAATATCAGGTGTTGGAAAGAGAATAAGCGGAATGTTGTTCCAACCTTTACTGGGAAAATAGTTGCCAGTTCCGCCGCTTCCTTGTATTTGGGCGAAGCTGTGCAGGCACACAATCAATAAAGTAAACAAAAAGACCTGCTGTTTAACCATGTTATTTATTGCCGGGTTTTTTTATGCGTTTTATTCCACAGCCTTTTGGCTCTGTAGTGTTGGGTTTAATTTTTTTTGCATTTCCTTTGGCAACCATGGCGTTGAAAAGGTAAGGCATATTTTTTTGCCGTGCCTTATCCCAAGAATTATCAATAGATCCTGTATAGATAAGGGTTAAATCTTCGTCGAAAAAATAAACATGCGGTGTTGTTTTTGCTCCATAAGCATCGGCCAATTGTGATTGATTATCCAACAAATAGGGCATTTTATAGTTGTGTTCAAGAGCGCGTTTTTTCATTTCTTCAAAGGAATCTGCTTGGTTTCTTTTTCCTTCATTGGAGTTGACGAGAATAAAACCAATTTCGTTGGCTTGTGCGGCAAGATACAATGAATCATATTGTTGTTCCCATCCTGGGAAATCATCAGAGCCTACCACAAAAGGACACGAGTTGCAGGTGAATATGACAACAATTCCATTTTTCTTTTTTCCGTCAAAAAGAGAAAGGGTGGTTTCATCGATGCACCTGAGAGATTGGTTTTGTAATGGGGCTTTGTCTTTTATTTTGAGTTGTGAAAAACAGGTAAAAAAGCTTAGCCAGAAAACATAAAAAAATACTTGTTTCATCGTTGTTAATATATTACTACAAGAATAGTTAAAAACTAAAACCTGGGCAATCCTTCAATAGAAAAATCGAATGGTTATATTTGTTTATTCATGATGGAAAATAAACCTTTGGTTATCGGTGTTTGTGGTGGTAGCGGATCTGGAAAAACAACCTTAATAAAGCGGTTGCACGAGGAAATTGCACACCTAAACCCCGCTTTATTTACGATGGATAATTATTACCGTCCTATTGAAACACAGGTTCTTGATGATAACGGGGTGATAAATTTTGATGTCCCAACGGCGCTTGATGAGCTGAAATTATCCAGCGATTTAAACCAATTGTATCAAGGAAATACCATTGAAGTAAAAGAATATTTTTTTAATACATATCCTGAAAAGAATGTGTTACTTACCATTCATCCCGCGGATATTATTTTAGTGGAAGGGTTATTTTTATATTATTATTCAGACGTTTTTAAATTAATTGATTTAAGCATATTTGTTGAGGTAGATCCGAAAATTCAATTAGATCGCCGTGTTTACAGAGATCAGTCTACCCGCGGGTACAAACACCAGGACATTTTGTATCAGTGGGAAAATCACGTCTTACCATGCTATCATAGGTATATTGAACCCTACAAGCATCACGCAGATTTTATTTTTAAAAACGATCAGAATGCGGAGAAAGATTTTCTACAATTGATGGATCAAATCAATGCTTTACTCACAAGAAGGGGCATTTGTGCCTAAACATTCATGAATTAACCGTTGTTTTTAAGGGCATGAGGTATTGTAAAAATCCGTATCAACAACAACGATTAGACACCGTAGAAGTTCGTGTTGGCTCGGTGGGTATTGGTTCCAATTTTCCGATTCGAGTTCAATCGATGACCACAGCAGACACCCTTGATACTAACAATGCTGTTGAAGAGTCAGTACGCATGTTAGATGCGGGATGTGAAATTGTTCGTTTGACAGCGCCAAGCAAGAGGGAAGCAGAGCATTTGAAAATTATTAAAACAGCCTTATCAGAAAGAGGATACCATCAACCCTTAGTTGCCGATATTCATTTTACTCCAAATGCCGCAGAAATTGCCGCTTTACATGTGGAGAAGGTTCGAGTAAATCCTGGGAATTACGCCGATAAAAAGAAATTTGAAGAGATAGAATACACAGATGAAAGCTATCGCGCAGAATTGCTTCGGATCGAAGAAAAGTTTACCCCTTTGGTGTTACTCTGCAAATCGCTGGGAAGAGCGATGCGCATCGGTACGAATCACGGCTCCTTGTCGGATCGAATTTTGAGCCGTTACGGAGATACACCCGAGGGAATGGTCGCTTCAGCTTATGAATTCATTGAAGTTTGTGAGAAACACGACTTTTTGAATTTGGTTATTTCTATGAAAGCCAGCAACACCTTGGTGATGGTTCAAGCATATCGATTATTGGTAGCAGAAATGCTCAAAAGAGGTAGAAATTATCCTCTGCATTTGGGGGTTACCGAGGCGGGAGATGGGGAAGATGGAAGGATAAAATCTGCAGTGGGCATCGGCAGCCTCTTGGTAGATGGATTAGGTGATACGGTACGCGTTTCTTTAACTGAGGCGCCAGAGTATGAGATTCCTGTTGCTCAAAAATTAATTGAAATAACCCATCAAACGACAACAGCAAACTTGCCCTACCTGCCCGAACACTTACCGTATGATCCTTTTACCTTCGAACGAAGAGATTCTTTTGCACTAGGAACGATAGGAGGCAGACAGGTTCCTGTAGTGATTGCCGATTTTTCGAACCTTACATCGATTTCACCCGCTAATTTGTACGCGTGCGGATATAATTATTCGACCGTTTTGGATAAATGGAATTTACAGGATGCCGCAGCAGATTGTATTTACATTGGTGACAATTCATTGGATTTCGAATTACCAGGAACGCTGCGCGTTTTGGTTAACGAATACGCTTGGAAAAGCAAGGTACAACAGCCCCCCAATTTTTATCCCATTATTGATGTAAAAAATCGCAACGATTTTTCAGATGAACAGCCTTGTTTTTGCGAAGTTACCGTGGAAGATTTAGCAACGAATGTGAAAAGGCTAAAAAAGAAGGATGTGTTAGTTTTAAGTTCTTCGTACGATAATAGGGTTCAGCAATTTCGGTGGGCATTTATGTTGTTAGACGCACGAAAAATTCAAAATCCGGTAATATTAAAGATACATTCTCAAGCTGCAGATCGTGAGCGGTTTCAGTTGGAAATAGGAGTGTATGCAGGTTCTATTTTCGTAGATGGCTTAGGAGATGGAATTTGGATTCAGGCGCCCAATCAACCCAAAACAGAGGTAAATAAGGTGGCATTTGGAGTCCTGCAGGCGACGCGGTTAAGAATTTCGAAAACGGAATATATTTCATGTCCAAGTTGTGGGCGAACGCTTTTTGATTTGCAAGAAACCACGGCGAAAATACGGTCTCGTACTAGCCATCTTAAAGGTTTAAAAATTGGCATTATGGGGTGTATTGTGAATGGACCGGGTGAAATGGCAGATGCGGATTATGGATATGTGGGATCGGGGCCTGGCAAGATTACCTTGTATAAGGAAAAAGAGGTAGTTCGTAAAAATGTCGATACGGAGGATGCGGTAGATGCATTGATAGAACTTATAAAATCGCACGGAGATTGGATTGAGCCCAACCCGTAGCAGGGCTATAAACAACCCAACGTGGATTAATCCTAAGTCGCGTTCAATTCAATCTTTAGGTTTTCATTATTTTCGCATTATGTCGGAAACATTAGAGAAGTATACCAATAGGGGCATTAGAAACAGTTATGTGTCTACGATAGTCGGAATTTCCTTGGTTCTTTTCCTGATAGGAATTGTGTTAAGCGGGTCCATGGCTTTAAATTCAGTACAAAAACAAGCGAAAGAAAACATTCAGTGCGACATCTTTTTTAAATCAGATATTCAAGATGCCGACATTAAACAAATAGAAACCCAAATGAGGCCTTGGAAGGAAATTAATAAGGTTTGGTTTATTTCTGCAGAAAGAGCCATAGAAGAGTTCACCTCCGAGGGGTCTAAGGATATTCAAGCATTGTTTGAAGAGGAGAATCCCCTTCCACCTTCTTTGTGTTTTAACCCATCAGCTTCGTATGCAACGAAATCAGGGTTAAAGAAGATTCAGAAAAAATTGCTTGAAAAATATCCTGAAATGGTAGATGAGGTAAGTTATGACAGTTCTTCGGTAGAACGCATTAACCTTGGTTTCAAACAGTTTGCGCTGGTTTTTCTCACCGTTGCTTTCTTGTTGATTGTCATTGCTGTAGCCATGATTAACAATACCATACGCATGGAATTGTATTCTCGGCGGTTTACAATTAAAACGATGCAATTGGTGGGAGCAACCGGAGCGTTTATACGTCATCCCTTCCTTCGACAGTCGGTTATCAATGGAATTATATCTGCTTTTCTAGCCTTGCTATTGTTAATAACGGTATTTTATGCCCTCAACAATACCTTGGAAACCATAGAAATTACCTTTTCTTTGTTCAATCTTTTATTATTAACCGCTTCATTGGTGTTTATGGGGGTTTTCATTACTTTCGCATCTACTTGGTTTGCCTTAAGCAAGTATTTGCGGTTAAAACTTGATAAACTCTATTGATTATGCGTAAAATAGACCATTTTGGTTTTAATGTTAAGAATTACGGAATACTCCTTATTGGATTGTTTATTAATGTTTTGGGATTTGTATTCATGATAGGCGGAGGTTCTGATGATCCCAATTCCTTTGACGAGGAGGCCTTATTTAGTCCAGTACGAATTACGGTAGCGCCATTTCTCATAGCAATAGGTTATGCGGTCATTTTTTATTCGGTGATAAAAAGACCCAGCATAAACTCTGGAAACGAGCCATTGAAAGACGAAGCGGCCGATAAGAGTTCAAAGTCCCAAAAACAGAAGTAAGATGTCGGTTTTAGAGGCGTTGATCCTCGCTTTGGTTGAAGGCTTGACAGAGTTTTTACCTATCTCCAGTACGGCACATCTGTTGTTTGCTGAACACTTGCTCGGAATTACGCCCACCGATTACGTAAAAATGTTTACGGTTTCGATACAATTCGGGGCTATTTTAGCTGTTGTGGTGGTTTACCGACAGCGGTTTTTTATTCAATCTTCTTGGACATTTTATAAGTTATTAGTTCTTTCGGTAATTCCGGCCTTGGTCTTGGGGAAATTGTTCGATGAAAAAATTGAAGCTGTTTTCGAAAAACCCCTAATCGTAGCGGTTGTTTTAATTCTTGGCGGAGCAATTTTATTGTGCGTAGATCGCATCTTTTCGCATCAAAATCCCGCTTCTGATAAGGATATTTCCTTGCGGAAAGGAGTCCTTATAGGTTTTTGGCAATGTTTAGCAATGATGCCTGGAGTAAGCCGATCAGCGGCTTCAATTGTTGGGGGGTTGCAGCAGGGGTTGAGCCGAAAAGCAGCGGCCGAATTTAGTTTTTTTTTAGCTGTACCAACCATGGCTTCGGTTGCATTCTATTCGTTGATGTTAAAAAATTGGGAGGTGCATGGAGAAGTCATGAAGGGTTACGAAATGGTTTTGGATTCAAACCATAATACGATGATTTTTTTGTTGGGCAATGTAGCTTCTTTTGCAGTTGCTTTCTTGGCAGTTAAAACGTTTATTGGGTTTTTACAACGTTATGGATTTAAAATTTGGGGAATATATCGAATGGTAGTTGGGCTGATTTTGGTTTTTATTTTTCTGAATTATCCCTCAGACCTAAAATCTAGAAAAGCCGATCAAACAACAACAAGCGTTTATTTACCATGAATTTTTTAGAAGGAACGGTAATGTTGGTCGACAAACCCTACGGTTGGACATCTTTTGATGTGGTTAATAAATTACGTTGGCATTTAAAGCGCGCGTTAAAGGTTAAGAAAATTAAAGTCGGTCATGCAGGAACGCTTGATCCTTTGGCTACGGGTCTTTTAATAATTTGCACCGGAAAACAAACCAAAAAGGTGAACGTTTTCATGGCTCAAGATAAGACCTATACTGGAACGTTTCTTCTCGGAAAAACAACGCCGTCTTTTGATTTAGAAACCCAATACAACGCAACTTTTCCGACAGATCACATTACTGAATCAGCTCTGCACGAGGTTAGTCAAAGTTTTTTAGGAGAACAGCATCAGATTGCTCCGTTGTATTCGGCCAAGCAAGTTAACGGTAAACGCGCTTACCTTCTTGCGAGGGAAGGAAAACACATGGAATTAAAATCCCACGCGATCACCATTATGAAATTTATAACCAAGGCAAATCAATTTCCGGAAATTGATTTTGAAATTTCGTGTTCTAAGGGAACGTACATTCGCGCTATTGCTCAGGAATTTGGTGCACGTCTTGGTTCGGGGGCTACGTTGATTGCGCTTAAAAGGACGCAATCTGGAGAGTTCCGTGTTGAAGAAGGAAAATCCGTTGAGGATTGGATACACATCATAAAATCCATGGAAAGCCCTACTCTTTAATGTGTTTTAATTTCTCCTGAACGTGGCGCAAATAGCGACTGTAAGTAGTAATTTTTTCTTGATATCCGTTTTCTACAGCCCGGTGTATGCGTTTTTGTAAATAATGCAGTTTTTTCCCCAGTTTAAACTTATCCCATTTGGTTAAAATACGTTTCATGTTCAGTGTTTATAAAAAGAGCGGTTTTCGATTCTAAAAGATACGCATTTTCTTTTACTCCATCACTGAAGTGAAATAAATCAGCTTAAAGTGGTATTTTCGATGAAAAGTTTTCAAGCTATGAAAAAAATATTCTTGGTTAGTTGTGTCGTTTTTTTAGTTTGGAATACCAAAGCGCAGTGCAATATTGTTTACGTAAGCCCAACGGGAATACCTACAGGGGTCGGAAGCATGAACGATCCCATGGATATTACCACGGCTTTTACCACGGCTCAGAACAACAGCCATATTCGTATGGCAACCGGAATTTACACTATTAATAGTTCCTTAAGCCTAAATGGTCAGAACATTTCCATTGAAGGGGGATTTATTGACAGTTTATCATGGACCAAAACCAGTGCTGCAGGAGCCACCACCATTTTCAGGACGAACAGCAACCTTTCCGGCCCTCTTAACGCGCCGAGAATATCCGCTATTGAATTAGTGAACAAAACAGGGTTTCGTTTTCAGGATCTAACCGTACAAACAGATAATGCTGCAGCACCAACACAAGCTCAGCCTTTTGGGACAACGGTTTACGGCATCTACATGGACAGTTGCAGCGCTTATAACATAGTGAGATGTCAAATTTTTAGCGGCAATGCGAGTCCGGGCCTTAATGGTTTAGCCGGCCTTAGCGGTATAAATGGAGGGAACGGCGCCCAAGGAGGCCCTGGAAGTTGTGATGGTGGTACATGTACGTTCAGCAGCGGTAACGCGGGCGGTAACGGAGGAGTTGGAGGCCAAGGAGGCGGAGGTGTTGCTGGTGGCGCTGGTGGTCCTCAACAAAACAATGCTACGAATCCGGGTTCTGCGGGAACCGCAGGAACAGGGAGAAATGGTGGTGCTGGTGGTGGCGGTGGAGCCGGCGGGGATGAGTGCACTTCCAATAATGGAGGCAACGGTGGAGCAGGAGGAGCTTCGGCATGTTCGAATGGAGGAGCAGGAGGAAATAAAGGAAATGACGGAGACCCGGGAGGAAATGGCACGAACGGAGCCAACGGGGTTGCGGGTTCTGCCGGAGCTATCGGAGGCAACGGCCCTGCGGGAACCAACGCAGCAGGATTTTGGGAACCAGGAACTCAAGCACTGAATGGTGCCGACGGTTGTGGAGGTTCTGGCGGCGGCGGCGGCGGCGGCGGCGGAAGGCAAGTATGTGCTCTGTGCGATAATGGACCCGGAAACGGTGGTGCCGGTGGAGGGGGTGGAGGCCAGGGCGGTCAAGGAGGAACAGGCGGTTATGGCGGCGGCAGCTCCTTTGGAATTTACATTAACGTCAACGGACAAGGTGGAAACATGGTAGATTGTTTCATTCAGTCTGGTACTCCAGGCTCAGGTGGTATTGGGGGTAATGGAGGTGTTGGAGGGAATGGTGGAAATGGAGGGGCAATACAGGCCTCTTGTACGAGTGAAATTGGTGACGGTGCGCCAGGAGGGTCTGGAGGGTCTGGAGGCGCAGGGGGAAAGGGAGGTAATGGATCCAACGGAATATCTCAGTCGGTTTATTTGGTCGCGGGAGACACCTTACAAACCCAAATCGACACCTTTAATTTACAAGCACAGCCGGAAATTCACATCAGTTATGCAACGTGCAGCAATGCGTCCATGCAAACCCAAGCGATGAACGCCAATACCGTGCTTTGGACGTTTAATACTCCTGCAAATGCGATTTCTGCCAACACGAATCCCGCTTTTTTTTCGAATGGAAATGTGGGTTACACGACGGTTCAAGCACAGGTAAATGGTGGAGGAAATGAGCTGTATACCGATTTTATTTACATCAGTTGTTTGGGGGAAACCATCAATCAAAACCAGTCCATTTGCCAAGGAGAACAAGTGTTGTTTAATGGAGCTTACCTTACCCAAGCCGGCACCTATTCTGATACCTTAACCAATGCACAAGGATGTGACAGCATTGTAGTTATGGTCTTAACCGTAAACCAAGTGAACAACACGGTTTCCATCAATCCAAGTAACGGACAGCAATTGGTTTCTAGCAATACTGGGTTGATGTATCAATGGATTAATTGTACTACAGGAACCAATCTTCCCGGGGCTAACGGCTCGTTGTTATTGGTGACGCAAAACGGCATCTATGCGGTGATAAGCACGGATGCTAACGGTTGTTCGGACACCTCGAATTGTGTAACCATCAACTCGATTGGAATTGACGAACTTTCCTTGCAATCTTTCAATGTAACGCCAAATCCTTTCGTGAATGCGATGAATTTATCGTTTAATCAGCCTTTTACCGGCAGTGTTAATATTACCGATATCGCAGGAAAATTGCTTTACCAAGCCGATTTATTGCATCAAGAAGCATGGACCGTGGAACTTAATATTCCACAAGGGGTTTATTTTGTCAACGCAGAGCACAACGGGTTTATTCAAACCGTACGCACCCTTAAATGGTAGATTCTAGGAACGGTGGTTAAGGATTATGTGCCGTTGAATTGACTCATGGCAAGTTGCACTCCAAGCGTGCAAAAAGCTTCGCACGTTTCAACAGCGCGCGCGATTCGCGCGTCTAACATTTCCAACTCTTCTGCCGACCAAGCCCCAAGTACATATTCTGATTGCTGGCCCTTGGGGAAGCTGCCCCCAATGCCAAACCTCAAGCGAGCGTATTGCGACGTTTGAAGCGTGGATTCAATGTTTTTTAAGCCATTGTGGCCACCATCGGATCCCGATGCTTTCAACCTCAGTTTACCAAAAGGCAGGGCAAGATCATCGGTAATAATTAATAAATTTTCTGGGCATACAGCTTCTTTTTGGAGCCAGTGGTTTACGGATTTACCCGATAGATTCATAAAAGTGGTTGGCTTTATTAATATGACGGACTTGCCTCGAAATCTGATGGACGCCCTATGCGCACCGCGATTCAATGAGAAAGCCCCTTCATGTTTTTTGGCCAGGGCTTCTAGGACACTGAATCCCACATTGTGGCGCGTGTTTTCATATTCAACACCAGGATTACCGAGCCCAACCAGCAGAAATTTCATTAGGTAAAGTTAACAAGCAATTCCCTAAAAACTAGCGCTGAAGGTGAAAGAAACCGCTGTAGGTTTGGTTTTTCTCTGTTAGCGTCAGTATGTAAAAATAAATACCGTCCGTGAGGTCATCCCCCTCCCAAGTATTTTGATAGCTATTTTGTTCGAAAACCCGATTCCCCCAACGGTTAAAAACCTGGAGTTGATTGTCGGGATAAAAATCAAGATCTTTGAAGATAAGACGATCGTTTAGTTGATCGTTGTTGGGGGTTATTATATTGGGCGCCGTGATCTCAGCAGGAACAATGAGCAGGGGTTCGCACAAGGAGTCAACACAGCCAACAAGGTCCTCTACTACCAAGCAAAGAAGGTTTGAGGAAGGATAGAGGAACGTATTACTCCATGCGTTATTTAAGGAAACCAAGGAGTCATTATAAACCCAATTCCATTGACTAATGTTGGAGGCAGGAGAGACGCTTTGATCCTGAAAAAATATAGGAACACCCACTAAAACGGGAGAGGGATTAACGGAGTAATTAGCTTGAGGATTGCTGTGAACCGTGATGGAAAAGGTGGTGGTGTCAGAATTGCAACCATCCCCTTGAGCATATGCGCTAAATGAGAGGATGTTGGGGGCGTTGAGGGTGGTTTCATTAACCACAAAGCTGCCCTGACCGCTGACATTATCCCCATAATAATAGGCTGTGCCATTGCTAAAACAAGAGGATAGGCTGACTTGGGTGTTGCTTCCAGAACAAGCAATGGAATCGTATTGCAATTCGATGTTGGTTGCGGGTTTAATGGGAAGCGTTTCGAAGGGAATGCTGGTTATAACCGCCCCACAGGCATCGGTAATGACTGGAGGAGGAATGTTCAAGAGGGTGTATGTCGAGTCGCAATAAATAGGACAATTAGGTATTGTTAGGTTGAACAGGTGATTGGTTGACCCCGCGCCACAACCTGTGTTGGTTCCCGTTACAACCGTTGCATTAGTCCAGGGGTGAGTAAAGGTGTAGGGAGCGACTCCGTATCGCGCATAGGCTCGAACTTCCACCGAACAATCGTTGGAACATTGTGGGGTTTGCGTTGCGTACCACATCGACCCATACGATTCGGGCGTTCTTCCGTAAACCACTACTTGGAATGGCCATAAAGTAGTAAAAGGGTCGTAGCGTATATAAGTGATGTTACAACCGCCTCCGTAACTATATCGGCTAAGGTGAAAGCGAACATAAAAATTGGTGGGGCTGCAAGATTCTGGAATACAGCACACCAAAGGAGACATCATATTAAAACTATCCAAGTAAGCGGTGCCTGCAGATTGAGCGTTCGGCCCTGTAATGGTAAACGTTTGAGAAACGCCACAAGTTGTGCTAAAATACATAACGCCCTGGCTCATGGTTGCCCCCGACCACGGGTCTGCGTAAAAACTTGCTGTAATGTAAACGCCAGTCGGCGTAACTCCCGCAGGGATCGTCGCTTGAAGGCTATCGATATTATAATTGGGGGTTAAACAAGAATTCATGTAGCCCCCGGCCCACGTGGCAGTTGGTCCGCCGACTAGGGGGTCTATGGTTATTGGATAAATGCGTTCCGCATCGTTGAACCACGAAGCAGATAAGGCAACGCTTAACAGGTAATTGTTCCCCCCATCAAGTTTTTCAAAACTCATGGCACATTGGTTATATTCCATAGAGGCATCGTAAGCAAAAGGGGCAAAAATTTTTCCACAAGGCTGTTGAGTTCTGCTGTGGACAATTAATATATTGGATCCATAAACCATGTTATCGATGAAGATCGGAGTTCTGGGGTTGCGAATAATAAGATCCTCAAAACCTATAGTTTCCATGGGTTCATAGCGGAATTCGTAACCCTCGGGAAGTTCCACGGTTTCTGTCATTATAAAACAGTTGGGATTGTTTAAGGACACGGGAGAGTTCACGAGCAAGTTGCTTTTAACCCGATCCTCCATGAATATCAATTGTTGTGTGTAGTTGTCCTGAACAATTTGACATCCCGTTGGGCTTACTTTCGATTCATCCAACAGAACAGGGGGCATTTGTACCCCGTTGTAACTGCGGTTTTTTCCCAATAAAATCGTTGTTCCTTGATGATCCAAACTGAGGGTGTAGGTTCCGTCATTGTTGAGGTGAGTGGGGTAGGGTTGTTGATTTGCCGACCAACCGGTTGGTGTTTTGTGTAAAAAGGGTTGGATCGGTTGTAGGGTTCCCAATTTATCGAAATAATGTATGGGTTTTTTGCTAAAAACACCTTTTGTGTTGCCTTTTTCGTCTTTAAAATGACTCGTGAAAAGGGTGCGCTGTTCGACTTGCTCCGTCCACGAACGGCCTTGCTCCTCTTGCGGGGTTAAACGGTCTTTGGCAGGAACAAGCGGCGAATGATCAATAAATTTTTGTGCATAACAAATTTGGCCCGAAAAAAAGACAGATAAAATCAGTAAAAATCGTTTCATTAAGCTGGCAATTCAATTAGTTTTTCGCGCCCACACCTTTACATAACAACAATTAAAAGAAATTGTTAGCTAAAAATAATGACTGTACGGCTACAAATAAGTTCAGTGGCAGAATTGAAATACGAATATATGCAATAAAGTTGAGCTTTCATTAGTTTTGCTTTTGCAACAAAAACCTATTTTTGTACTTATTATGGGCATTACAATCAAGGATTTATTGTGCGATAGTGCAAAATATGCGGGATTAACAATTACGGTTAAAGGGTGGATTAGAGCCTTTAGAAGCAATCGTTTTTTACAAATTAATGATGGTTCAACGTTAGGAAATCTTCAAGCAATTATTGATTTTAATGTTTTTCCGGAAGAGGAGTTGCGCAAACTAACCACCGGCGCATCGGTTGCCGTGGAGGGGCAGGTGGTTACATCTATCGGAACAGGGCAAGCGATAGAACTTTTGGTGCTTCGGTTTGAAGTATTGGGTCTTGCGGCGGCAGCGGATGTTCAAAAAACGGTTATGCAACCAAAACGGCACAGTTTGGACTTTTTAAGAGAACAAGCCCATTTCCGTTTTAGAACAAACACCTTTGGGGCGGTATTTAGAATCCGCCACGCGGTTTCCTATGCAATTCATCATTATTTTCATACGAACGGGTTTTATTACCTGAATACCCCCATCGTTACCGGATCGGATGCTGAAGGAGCGGGAGAAATGTTCCGTGTAACAACCTTAGATGCTAAAAACCCACCTCTTGATTCAGCCGGGAAGGTTGATTTTGGCAAAGATTTCTTTGGGAAACCGGTAAACTTGACGGTTTCCGGACAATTAGAAGCTGAGCTCGCAGCATTGGCGCTCGGCAAAGTTTATACTTTTGGGCCAACCTTTCGGGCGGAAAATTCCAACACATCCCGTCACTTAGCCGAGTTTTGGATGATTGAGCCTGAAGTTGCTTTTAACGACCTTCGTGCTAACATGGATTTGACCGAGGATTTTTTAAAATGCATTTGCCGATTTGTGTTGGAAAACTGCCAAGAAGACCTGCGATTTTTGGACGACCGCGATCAGCAAGAACAATCGCAGAAGCCTCAGCACGAGCGCAACGAGTGGTCGCTGTTGGAACGCATCCAATTTGTCGTTGACAATCCATTTAAGCGGCTAACTTACACCGAAGCCATTGAGGTGTTGAAGAATTCCAATCATTACAAAAAGAAGAAATTCAAGTATGATGTGGTCTGGGGCATGGATTTACAGAGTGAGCACGAACGGTATTTGGTGGAAAAAGAATTCAAATGTCCGGTCATTTTAAGGGATTATCCAGCGGCAATCAAAGCCTTTTACATGCGCGCCAATGAGGATGGTAACACCGTGGCCGCTATGGATGTGTTGTTTCCTGGAATTGGAGAAATTGTGGGGGGATCACAACGCGAAGAGCGCTTGGAGGTGTTGCAACAAAAGTGCCTTGCTTTCGGCATTTCAGAAAAAGAATTATGGTGGTATTTGGAAACCCGAAAAATCGGTACCGCACCCCATGCCGGATTTGGATTAGGTTTGGAGCGCATGATTATGTTTCTCACAGGAATGACCAATATCCGGGATGTGATTCCTTTTCCAAGAACCCCTTTGAATGCTTCTTTCTGATGGCACTTAAGCAGCAATTTATCCAACGACAAGATCTTCGGTTGTCGCCGCAGCAAATTCAACTTATGAAATTGTTGCAAATACCTTCTGTAGAACTTGACCAACGAATAAAACAGGAAATAGAGGAAAATCCCGCTTTGGAACAAGGGGAAGACGACACCCAAGAATCGCTCGAGGCAGAAGAATCAACCCCTAACGACGAAGCGTTTGATTTTTCAGAATATTTCGACGAAGATTCAACGGATTATAAAACCCAGATAAATAATTACTCAAAGGACGAAGAGGAGCGGAGCGTACCAATTTCGGGAGATTATTCGTTTCAAGATCGTTTAATGGAACAATTGCAATGGAACGAACTTAGCGAAGAAGATTTAACCATTGCTGAGGTTATTGTTGGAAATCTTGATGAGTCGGGGTATTTAAACCGTTCCGTTGATGCCTTGGTTGACGATTTGGCGTTTCATTATAATGTTAGGGTCGAAGAGCAGGAAGTTTTACATGTCTTGTATCAAATTCAGGAGCTGGATCCCGCAGGCGTAGGAGCCCGATCCTTACAAGAGTGCCTTATGCTTCAAGCACAGCGACGTAACGACGGCAGCTGGTTAAAGGAATTGGTGGTTAGAGCCTTAAAAGAGTGTTTTGAGCCCTTCACGAAGAAACATTATGATAGAATGGCTCAAAAACTCAAAATAGATGAAGAGGAGTTAAAGGGGGTAGTAAGTGAGATATTAAAGTTAAATCCAAAGCCTGGAGGCTCGGGGAAAGGAGGGGAAAAAGCAGTCCAGCAGGTTATACCGGATTTTGTGCTTCATGAAACAGATGGGGTTTTTGATTTAAATTTAAATTCCAGAAATGCCCCCGATCTAAAAATTAGCCGTGAATATCAAACCTTAATGCGCGCCTTTTTGGAGGGGGCCAAGACCTCGAAAAACAACAAACAGGCCCTAACTTTTGTAAAACACAAGGTAGAGTCGGCCAAAGGATTTATTGATGCGATTAGACAGCGGCATGAAACGCTGTACCTTACCATGAGCACCATTTTGGAATATCAACGAGCTTTTTTTCTCACGGGAGACAATACCAAATTAAAACCCATGATTTTGAAAGATATCGCAGACCGAGTCCAAATGGATATTTCTACGATTTCCCGCGTTGTAAACAGCAAGTACGTTCAAACAAACCACGGGGTTTACTTATTGAAGAACTTATTTTCCGAAGCGATGACCACGGATACAGGAGAAGAGGTTTCTTCACGAGAGGTTAAACAAATTTTGATGGAAGCTATTGAAAACGAGGATAAGAAAACACCCATACCCGATGAAGGATTGATGGGATTGTTAAATGAAAAAGGATATAATATTGCTCGAAGGACGGTTGCGAAATATCGAGAACAATTGAACATTCCCGTTGCTCGGTTAAGAAAAAAATTGTAGAGATGCTTAAGCTAAGCCATATAATTTCTTGGATTTTTTTGCCTTTGCTCATGCCGCTGTATGCCCTGTTAATAGTGATGTTTTGTCCTTCAAGCCCCGTTGATTTATCGCAGGTAAGTCCATATGACCTTCCTGCGCAGATAAAATGGGTGTTGTGGTCGGTATTTGTGATTTTTTGTTTTATAGCTCCAGGCCTATCTTATTATGGATTGTACCGCTTTAAAGTTATTACTACGCTCGACATGGAATCGCGGGTTGAACGAAGGGTGCCTTTGTTCATCATGCTTGGATATAATGCCCTATTGCTTTGGTTTATGTACCAGAGCGATCCTCAAGGAATCCTGCCGGATGTTTTTATTAAGCTTCCTTTAGCAGGATTATTAGTGACAGCTGTTTTTACCATTATTACCTCCTCCATTAAGATTTCCATGCACGCAGGCGGTTGCGGAATTTGTACGGGATTTCTATATACTTTTTACCAAGAACAACACAACCCCTCTTTAATGTGGTTAACCATCGCTTTTATGGTTTCAGGCTTAGTGGTAGGATCTCGATGGTATTTAAAGAAGCACACCTTTTGGGAACTGTTTACGGGCTTTATTATTGCTTTTTTGATTACCCTACAATTTTAGAGGAGGGCGCGAGTTACTCCACCGTCACCGATTTCGCTAGATTTCTCGGTTGGTCCACGTTGCATCCGCGCATCACAGCGATGAAATAGGAAAGCAATTGCAATGGAATCGTTGCTAATAAGGGCACTAAGACCTCATCGGCCGCAGGAATTTCAAGGATATGGTCGGCTAGGGCCTTTACGTGCACATCGCCCTCGGTTACAATGGCGATGATTTTTCCTTTTCGAGCCTTCACTTCTTGAATGTTAGAAACCACTTTTTCATAAGAAGTTCCTTGCGTAGCAATCACAAATACCGGCATGTTTTCGTCGATTAAGGCAATGGGCCCGTGTTTCATTTCTGCCGCAGGATAACCCTCAGCATGAATGTACGAAATCTCCTTTAGTTTAAGGGCTCCTTCCAGGGCTACGGGAAAGGAAGATCCGCGACCAAGGTACAAGGCGTTAGCCGCGTCCCTGTATGCCCTTGCAATGGATTCAATGTGGTCGTTATTGGTTAAAATTCGTTTGACCTTTTCAGGAATGGCTTCCAGTTCTGCCAGTAATTCGTGAAATTTTGATTGGCTAATGGTGCCTTTTTTATGCGCCAATTGTAGCGCCATTAAGGTGAGTATCGTAACTTGTGCGGTAAATGCCTTGGTTGAGGCCACCCCAATTTCAGGCCCAGCATGGGTGTATGAACCCGCATCCGTAATGCGTGAAATGGAAGATCCAACTACGTTACAGATGCCAAGGATTGTTGCTCCCTTACTTTTGGCGAGTTCAAGGGCCGCCAGGGTGTCTGCTGTTTCACCGGATTGGGAAATAGCAATCACCACATCGTTTTCATGGATGATGGGATTACGATAACGAAATTCACTTGCGTATTCTACTTCCACATTAATTCGGGCCAGGTCTTCGATTAAATATTCTCCCACCAATCCGGCGTGCCAAGAAGTACCGCACGCGACCATAATCAAGCGATTGGCCTGAATCATTTTTTGCTCGTAGTCGCGAATGCCCCCAAGGGAGATTAATCCTTTTTGAGCATTCAGTCTTCCTCGAAAACAGTCTTGAATGGAACGGGGTTGCTCATGGATCTCTTTAAGCATAAAGTGTTCATAGCCGCCCTTTTCCAAGGCCTCCAATTCAAGTTCCAGTTTTTGGATGTAGGGGGTTTTTGGTTGATCTCCAATGTTGAATAATTTCAGGCCTTCTTTGCGATCGATAATAGCAATTTCTTCATCTTCCATGTAGACCACCTTTTTGGTATATTCCACGATTGGAGAAGCATCGGATGCGCAAAAATATTCTCCATCCCCTCCAATTCCCACCACCAGCGGACTGCTTTTTCGCGCCACGACCAAGCGATCGGGAAAATCGCTGGAAATGGCCACAATAGCATAGGCTCCCACCACATGGTTTAGGGCAATTCGTAAAGCTTCACCAAACCACACCCCTTCTTTCTTTTCGATGTCGTCTACCAAATGAACCAACACTTCCGTATCGGTCTCACTGCGAAAATTATACCCCTTACTGATCAACTCTTTTTTAATGGAGTCGTAATTCTCAATGATTCCATTATGAATGATTGCTAATTTTCCATCAGCCGTGTAATGCGGATGGGCATTAGTATCGTTGGGTTCGCCATGAGTTGCCCATCGCGTATGTCCTATTCCTGACGACCCCTTAATGTTTTTACCGCGGGTTAGTTCCTCTAAATTGGAAACCTTACCCTGTTTTTTATAAATGTTGAGTTCTCCGTCCGTTAACAAGGCGATGCCTGCTGAGTCATAGCCTCGGTATTCCAAGCGTTTAAGGCCATTAAGGATAATGGGGTAGGCTTCTTGAGGCCCAATGTAGGCTACGATTCCGCACATAATTAAAAATCAGTGTAGGTAATAATTATTTTTGGTCGCATTTTGTTAATGGTGTTTTGACCATTAAATATAATTCGTTCCGCTGAATTGATGAAAAATTGGGGAGAAACGATGAGCCCTGTATTTTCGATGTCCTGGTTGATGACCGCTTGAACATATTGTTTAACATCTGCGCTAAATTCTTTGCGAGATTCAGAATATAAAGCGGTGACTCCGGTGTTGATATATCCTTTTGCTGTTGAAGTTTTTTTTGTGGCAAGGGTTACCGTAGATCCGGGTTTATATTTGTTCCCAAATTGGTATTGAATGGGCAGGCGTAGGTCGGCTCGATGAATCAGTTGATTTTTTGTAAATTGGCTTAACCCGGGAATGACAATTTTCGCTCTTACGCCGAAGGCTTGGGCGTAAAATTCTTTCAACCCTGATGCAGAGTTATTATTTAGGTTTTCAACGGGCGTATTACTGCGGTTTATGTCAACATGAGAGAAATCGGCGCAAATTGAATTCATGAGAAAATCATAGGTTTTTGAGTTTCCAGATTGCCGGTAATAAATGGTAAGTTTGGTTCCCGGATCGTTGAGGTTGAAGTAGAAAACACCGCCTTTTCCGTTGGCCAAAGGGGGATTGTTCGTTCTTATATACAACCCTTTAAAATAGTTTTGAAACGCCTCGTTCGAGGCAAAAAAACCGCTTCCATTGGAGGCGTTTGTGATAAACTGTTGAGCGAGTAATGTATCCAAATAGATTCTTAATTGCGGTTGAACACTGTCGTTATCAATGATGGTAAAATTTAATGGATCGGGGGATATGCTTGCTTTGTTAGGGTCAACTAAGGACGTTGAAGCATGACTAATATGGTCTATGGAATAATAGGTAGAGTCATTGTACATCGGTGAGGTAAGCTCAAAAACCTCAAAAGTTTGGGCGGTAAAGTCGCCATAGTACCCAGCATATTCTAAGCCCAAAATAAAGGAGTCGACGATAATTTCGTTAATATTTCCAAAGTCCGGGTTAATGCCGGTTATGCGGATTTGGGTATAAAAAGAAGCGTTAAAATCCCCAAAAACAGGGTCTTTATATTGCCCTAAAACAACGTTGGCCACATTATCCGAAACCATGGAGTCTTCGATAATAATGGAAGAGGCAAGGTAAAAAGTGTCGACCGTAATTCCGTTTAAATAGAGGTTGGAATTCAATAAGTCTTTTCCTAGGGTATTGTTTTTTTTCTGGCAAGCAAACAGAACCAGAAGCACCGAAAGGACAACTAGCCAACGCATGATTTTGACTTATTTAACAACTAAGGTGTCGTCTATTATTCCGTTAAAGAAAGCGGAGAAAGCTTTGGATTGATCAGCCTCTTCGATGTATTCTAATTTGGGAATATTGAGCTCGGAATAGATTTTTTTTAGTTTTGGATTATTCAGCGGTTCAGCTAATGTCGCACCATCGCAGTGGTTAAGGATTAATTGGGTAAAAGTTTCAAAATCAGGTTTTTTGATCGCATCCGTTACGGATTTAGGAAACCCATCAAAGGCTAATTTTTGAGGCAATCGCAGATCCAACATGTCCGTAAAGGAATCATTGTACAAGTGGTAAACTATTTTGGTTTCTTTAAAGTGGGGATCTTTTTTATAAAAGTGTTTGATGTACAACGCCATGATTCCGGTAAACCAGCCGTGACAATGAATTACATCGGGCTGCCAACCTAGTTTTTTAAGCGTTTCTAGGACGCCACGAACAAAGAAAATAGAACGCTCGTCGTTATCTTTGAAAGAGACTCCGTCTTCATTCGAAAGACTGTCTTTTCGTCGGAAAAAGTCGTCGTTGTCAATAAAATAAACCTGCATTTTTGCAGCAGCAACCGAGGCAACTTTGATAATTAGGGGGTGGTCTTGGTCATCAATGGAAATGTTGAGGCCCGATAAACGAATTACTTCGTGGAGTTGGTGTCTGCGCTCATTAATTGAGCCATAACGCGGTGTAAACACACGAATTTCCTTACCCTCCTCTTGCGTTGATTGGGCAATTCTAAGGCTGGTATTGGCTATGTTGGATTTGGTGAGAAAAGGTGAGATTTCTTGTGAAACAAATAATACGCGTTTTTTTTCCATGAGATATTAGTTTCAAATATTTAGGGTTGCAAAGGTAGGCAAATCCAACGTAAGTTCCTAAAAACTCATAGATTTACTCTTAGAAAACATAAAATGAGCCGCTGTTTAAGAGACGTTGCAAAGCTTCAAAAAATCATTAAGAACGTACAATTTGAAGGTTGTACCGTAGGATTTGTTCCGACGATGGGGGCCTTACATGAAGGGCATCTCGCCATTGTTCGTCAGTCAAAAAAGGAAAACGATTTTACTGTCGTCAGTGTTTATGTTAATAGCCGACAATTCAACAACGAAGAAGATTTTAGGAAATATCCGCGCACGGAAGAGCAAGACATAAAGGCTTTAAAGAACGAAGGAGTCGACGTGATTTATTTTCCCAGGACCCGGGCCTTATTTTCTCAAGAATTTATGCCTCTGAAATTTTCATTAGACGGGCTCGATAAACGTTTGGAAGGCGCTTCGAGACCGGGTCATTTTCAAGGAGTGATTGAGGTAGTGCACGCGCTGTTTCTTCATGTGATGCCCACAAGAGCTTATTTTGGACAAAAAGATTTTCAGCAAGTGTTAATTGTTCAAAAAATGATTTCCAAACTCAAGTTAAAGGTCGAACTTGTTCAAGTACCAACAGTTCGAGCAAGGAACGGCTTGGCATTAAGCAGCCGAAATTCTCGATTAACCCTAGAGCAAAAAGAGGAGGCCTTAGTATTGGTTCGCATTTTACGATTCGTAAAAGAGGGCTACAGCAAAGTTCCTTTGAGCCAGCTGTTAACCCAGGCAAAAGCTCAAATGAAGGGAACTGCCCTGGTCTTGGATTACCTTGACATCGTTGATAAAACCACCCTTATTCCTTTAACGTCAAAGCAACCTCAAGCCGTGGCATGCATAGCGGCTTTTTGTGGGGAAGTACGGTTAATTGATAATATGCTTTTGATTGCCGAGTGAATTCTCTTACTTTTGCGAAATAAAAGCGATGGCCCATGCAAATTCAGGTATTAAAATCTAAAATTCACCGCGTAACTGTTACCGAGGCAAACCTTCATTATATGGGCAGCATTACAATTGATGAAAGGCTCATGGAAGCCGCAAACATGTTAGAGGGCGAGAAAGTTCAGGTAATCAACGTAAATAATGGAGAGCGTTTAGAGACCTATGTTATTCGAGGTGAAAAGGATTCAGGTACGATTTGTTTGAATGGTCCGGCAGCGCGTAAAGCTTTGGTGGGCGATGTTGTGATTATTATTAGTTATGCAACAATGGATTTTGAATCAGCAAAAACGTTTAAGCCGGGATTAATTTTTCCAAATGAATCGACCAATCTGCTCATCCCGTGAAACGATTTGAACACGTACATTCGAAAATCATTAATGTGTCCCAAGCAATTCAGCGCGCAGAGGCGTATCGCCTGGTTTGCGAAAAGGTGGTCTTTACAAATGGGTGTTTCGACCTTTTGCACCTTGGTCATGTAACGTATTTGGCTCAAGCGGCAAGCCTTGGTAACAAACTTTTTGTTGCCATCAATGATGATGTTTCAGTACGCGCTCTGGGAAAAGAAGGCAATCGTCCTGTTAATGAAGAAATGGCGCGGCTTTTGGTTATTGCGTCTTTGGGCTTTGTAGATCATGTAGTTCTTTTTTCCGAACCCACTCCCCTTCAACTCATAGAGGTCATCAAACCGGATTATATTGTTAAAGGTGCCGATTACGACGCAAACGTGTTGGACAGAAAGGATAAACGCTACATTGTCGGCAAGCACGAAGCAAGCGCTTGGGGTGGAAAGGTGCAAACATTGCCCTTGGTTGAGGGCTATTCGACGACGTCCTTACTTTCGAAACGATAAACGGTTTTTTTGAAGTTCAAACAATAAGGTAAACCCTATGAACAGGTCGAAATTATAATAGAGGTCCTCCACGGGAATGGTTAAAATCCGCCAACCTGAAAATTCCGATTCATTGTACCATACCACCGGATTGTTGGTAGCAGCGCCGGTTAGAAGCCCATTTACCACCAAAAATGGGATTAAACAAATTAGGTAGGCAATAATATATTGACTTAGCCAAGAAGGGGGGCGAATGAGCAGCGCAAAGCTGGTTACCAGCGCCAAGGTTACAGCCGTACTGGGATACCATCCTCCGGGAGTCTGGTATAAAAGGATTGCGCCAAAAAAAATAAACATAAGCAGGAAACCTTTATTCAATGGAGGAGAATTTACCGGTTTAAAATACGCGGCAACAACTTCATAGATGAATAAACAATTGTAGGGGACCACAACAAAAAACAACACTTCCTCCAAGGGAAGACGACCAAGGTAAAGGCCCCCGACATATTTTGGATTAAAACCCCAAATTCCACGTTCAGTGAACCATTGATCCCAGACAATAAATAATCCAGAAACCAGTATTGTTGGTAGAATGAGCCGCGGAACATGTTTGTAATAGGCTACTTTTTTATCGAAACTTAAGCACAGAGGACCCAAAAATGAAAATAGGAGAATGTACCCGTAGTAACTCATGTTTTGGTTTTTTGCGCTAACCATGCTTTTTTAGCGTCGCGGTAGAATTGAGGAGGAACCAGCAACATTCCGAAACAAGCGCCTTCTTCTTTGTCTTGGTTCTTATGGTGCACCTTGTGCGCTTTACGAATAGCATAGAAATAGGGATGGTCTACATCGCGCAAAAATTTATACCGGCGATGAATGTAAACGTCATGGATGAGGAAATAGGCAATACCGTACAAAGCAATACCGAATCCCATCCATACGGTTGGATAAAATTCATACATCAACCCCAACATAATTCCCAACCAGGATGGTATAGCATAAATCAGAAAAAAAACATCGTTTTTTTCAAAAAAACCGGCCTCAACCTGATGGTGGTCTCGATGGAAATACCACATAAAACCGTGCATAATAAATTTATGGGTAAACCACGCCATGAATTCCATTCCGAAAAAGGTTGCAATTAAAAGTAAAGGACCCCACCAAGTCATATTAAAAGTAGAATTGAATTACAAAAAACAAAATCAAGCTAAAAAACAAAACCCACGTAGTATTGTTCGCTTTTGTTTTGGATATTCCTACGTTAATTCCCTGTGTCAACAAGGCTACCAAAAACCAACAAATGTAATTGTACAAGGGTATTTTTTCTCCCCTCCAAAACCAATATTCGTTTTCTACGGCAACCGGTTCCATGAAATAATCAAGCCCTGTCATAAGCAATGCGGCCACCACCACAATGACCCATGGACGCTTTATAAATGCCGCCGCAACAGCTCCGGTTACCACCGTAAGCATGGCCCAATTTACCCCAATAATGATGGGAACACGTGCTATTTTGGGACCTAAATTGGAGCCATAAGAATACGAACCAAACAACCAGCCTTTGTGAACGCCAAGCCATTCTGCAGTAAATCCTACAAGAAAGACTAAAACAGCAACCCACACCAAAGAACTTTTCCATCGGAAGGAGGTCATTAAAATTAAAAACGATAACAACAAGGTGTAGGGGCTTAAAGGAAGCACGACACTCCGCAAGTCGTTAACCATCAGCGAGGTAATTCCTACCCCATAGAGGATTAATAATAGAATAATTCCGGTTCGTTCTTTCATGGCTTAATCTTTCCTTTTAGGGCATTATCAATGGATTCTTCCAAGGTGCAGAATGGTTGAGGAACCAGGTTTTTTAATTTTGCTGGATTATAAATCCTTGTGGAATAGGCCGCTCGCGTTGATTCGATGGTCATACCTTGTCGTTTTTTTCGAAGCAATGACCAGGTTTCCATTGCGTAGGAAATCGGCAAGGCAATCCAATAGGGGACATATATTTTTGGGCCCCGTTTTCCCATTTTTTGGCTGATGAGGGTAAACAATGTTTTAAAATCCTGATTACTTCCCGTACAAAGGAATTTTTCAGCGCTGTAAGGGTTTTTCATTAAAAAAAACATGGAAGCAGCAACATCTCGCGCATCCACAATGGCGTTGGCACCGCTGGGGTAAAAGGGCATGCCCTTTTGAGCAACGCCGAACAGTTCCATAGATCCTTCTTCCCATTTTCCAGCACCTATCACGGTACAAGGGTTGATAATTACTGCGTTCAAACCCTCTTCAATGCCTCGCCAAACCTCCTTTTCTGCCCCAAATTTAGAGACCGAATAACCGCTGTTTTTATCGGTCGCTTTCCAAAGGCAGGTTTCGTCGATCATTCCTCCCGGGTTCTTTCCTAAGGCGGCGGTAGAGCTCACATAACACAATTTAAGACCAGGCACCTGAAGGCATGCATTCACCACATTGGCCGTTCCCTGTCGGTTGAATTCAATGCAACGGTAAAAATCAATGCGGTGGAAGGAAACAAGGGCCGCGCAGTGGTATACCTCTTGAGCATTGGCAACCACTTCTTGGATTCCGTCAACATCTAAAATATCCAAATTTACCCATTCGATGTTTCGGTACCAAAGGGCGCCGCTTTCAGCATTGTAATATTGAAAAACTTTTTCAACGGAGGCATGGTTTTTTAAACTTCTTGCGGTTGCCGTTACAGGACCTCGTTGGGCGAGTAAATACAGCAAATGACTTCCCACAAGCCCCGTTCCTCCAAGAACTACAGGCTTATTGCTCTGCTCCTGCATAAAGTTGGTCTAGTCCACGACAAAAAACTTGTGCCGCATGGGTTAGCTCATCAACGGAATGCGCAGAAGAGACGAATCCCACTTCGTATCCGCTTGGGCCCAAGTAAATTCCATGATTGAGCAGGTAATCGTGCAGTCGGTTAAAAGCACTCATATCGGGGTCAATTTCATCAGCTCGATGGATGGATTTTTTTCCATGAAAGGAAAGCCAAAAGACGGAGGCTAATGAAACGAGTTCAAAAGGGTATCCTTTCACTTTGGCATAGGCATTAATTCGTTCGACAAAACCCCTGGTTTTTGCCTCCATTTCTTGGTAGAAATCGGGGGCTAAACACAATTCTAACTGCGCAATTCCCGCCGCCATGGCCACGGGGTTTCCGGACAGCGTTCCCGCTTGATAAACAGGACCGTCTGGGGAAACAGCGGACATTATGTTATGAGAAGCGCCATAGGCCCCCACAGGAAGCCCGCCACCCATGATTTTTCCATATGTAACGATATCCGGTTCAATTCCATAGAGTTCTACAGCCCCGCCAAAAGCAACGCGAAACCCGGAAATGACTTCGTCGAAAATTAATAAAACGTTGTGTTTCCAACAGAGTCCTCTTAGCAGGTGCAGAAACGAAAGGTCTTGCAATAACAATCCGTTGTTGGCAGGAACGGGTTCGATGATAACTGCAGCCAGTTCGTGGGCATGTGTTTGGATGGCTTGTTCTAAAAGAGCAGCGTCATTTAAGGGAAGCACAAGCGTTTCTTGGACAATGGAGTTAGGAACCCCGGCGCTGGATGAAGTACCCAAGGTAACCAATCCGCTCCCAGCCTTTACCAGAAGCGAATCAACATGTCCGTGATAGCACCCTTCAAATTTTAATATTTTGGGTTTGTTCGTGTAGCCGCGAGCTAAGCGCAACGCAGACATGACCGCCTCCGTTCCTGAACTTACAAAACGGAATTTTTCTACGTGGTAAAGGTGGGTTTTTAGCAAGATGGCGAGCTCATTTTCAAGCCTTGTAGGAGCACCGAAACTCGAACCGTTTTTTAAGGTTTTGATGATTTTTTCTTCAACGTAGGGATGAGCGTGCCCGTGAATTAATGGTCCCCATGAAGTGCAAAAATCAAGAAACTCATTCCCATCTTCGTCCCAAACCCGCGAACCTTTTCCGCGGTTAAAAAATAAGGGGGTGCCTCCTACGCTTTTAAAGGCCCTAACCGGGGAATTTACACCTCCTGGAAAAAGACCTAAGGCTTCTTTATAATATCGCGCAGATTGAGATCGGCCTAATTGCCCCATTGTTCGTTATCTTTGGCACAAAAATACGAAATTAGAAACGGATGAACTTTGAAAACAGCCTACAATTTGCAAGACAATTAGATGCTAAGGATCCATTAAAGGCTTATAGAGATGCATTTTTAATCCCAACGTATGGCAAAGAAAATTCCGTATACTTCACCGGAAATTCGTTAGGGCTTCAGCCCAAAAGCGCCCGTAAATATATTTTAGAAGAACTAGAGGATTGGGCACGCCTTGGAGTGGAGGGGCATTTTCAAGCGAAAAGGCCTTGGTATTCCTACCACGAAGCGCTTACTGTTAAAACAGCGCGTTTGGTCGGAGCAAAACCTATTGAGGTATGCACGACCCACAGTTTAACCACCAATTTACACTTGTTGATGAGTTCCTTTTATCGGCCTCAAGGAAAGCGCACGAAGATCTTGTGCGAAGCAAAAACATTTCCAAGCGACCAATATGCGCTCGAAAGTCAGCTTGCGATGCATTCATTGCCGTTATCGGATTTAGTTTATGTCGGACCAAGACAAGGAGAACACCTCATTTGTGAGGAAGATATCTACGCTAAAATCGAGGAATTGGGCGATGATTTGGCGATGATTATGTGGGGCGGAGTCAATTATTATACGGGCCAGTATTTTGATTTGCAACAAATCACCCTAAAAGGCCACGAAGTAGGCGCCATAGTGGGGTTTGATTTGGCGCATGCCGCGGGAAATGTTACCTTAACACTCCATGAATGGGGTCCGGATTTTGCTGCTTGGTGTGGATATAAATATTTGAATTCTTCTCCGGGAGGGGTTTCGGGTTTTTTTGTGCACGAGCGTCACGCACACCGTAAAGACTTATTTCGTTTAGCAGGTTGGTGGGGGCATAACAAAGAAACCCGCTTTCACATGGAACCGGGCTTTGATCCTTTACCCGGAGCAGAGGGCTGGCAGTTAAGCAATGCCCCTGTTTTAGGAATGGCTGCTCATCTTGCATCTTTGGAAATTTTCGACGATGCCGGGATGGATAGAATTGCCCATAAGAGGGATTTATTAACGGCCTATTTGGAATATGTAATTAACGACGTTTCGCACAACAACCCTCACGGTGCTGGGCTTAAAATCATTACTCCGAAATCCCCGAAAAAACGGGGCTCTCAATTGTCCATTTTGTTGTTAGACCGCGGTGAGGATTGTTTTAAGCGCTTAACGTCATTGGGGGTTATTGCTGATTGGAGGGAACCCAACGTTATACGGGTTGCACCGGTACCGTTGTATAACCGTTTTGAAGAAGTGTTTTGGTTTGGTCAACATTTAAACGAAGCCTTGCAATAGCGAAAAACAACTTCGGGAAAGTGCGCCATTTCTAATTGTTGTATTTTTTTCTCCAAAGATTCTGCGCTGTCTTCGGGGGAGACAAAACACGAAAATTGAGCCAATATTTTTCCTTCGTCGTAGGCTTCGTTAACAAGATGTATGGTAATACCGCTTTCGGATTCACGGTTCTCCAATACTTTGCGGTGAACATGGATTCCAAACATGCCTTTTCCGCCGTATTTTGGCAGTAAGGAGGGATGAAGGTTGAGAATTCTTTTGGGAAAGGCCTGCAATATTTCGGGAGTTATTTTTTTCAAGAATCCGGCAAGAATGACGTAATGTACTGCATGATCTTGTAAAAATTGCAGTGCAAGGAAAGAATCCCAGGGACTGATACATTTGAATGGGATTTTCCGATCGCGACAAAAGTGTTCCAATTCTTCGTTGGGCCGGGTCGAGACTATCAGCCCAATAAAAAGGTCAGATTCTTCTATTGATCGCAGAATTAGGTTTTTTGCATTACTGCCTTTTCCAGATAACATTACAGCCAAGACGATAGGAGTGGTCATTCGATAAAATTAGTTATTCCAAGTGTTTGGAAGGGCAGAATATTGCGGGTTTAAGAATAAAAAAGAGCGAATTATTTTGATTTTATCGAGTTTGTTTTTTTCTTTGCAGGCTTAAACCTTTAAAAACAAATAAGATGTCTGAAATCAGAAGTAAAGTAATCTCAATCATTGTCGATAAATTGAACGTTGAAGAAACCGAAGTAAACGATGCGGCAAGTTTCACCAATGATTTAGGCGCGGACTCTTTGGATACCGTAGAATTGATCATGGAATTTGAAAAGCAGTTTGGAATTTCCATTCCGGACGATAAAGCAGAGACCATCCAAACGGTAGGGGATGCTATTGCCTACATAGAAGAAAATTCCAAGTAGTCATTTTTTCATAAACCAATGCAGTTAAAACGCGTCGTTGTAACTGGGTTAGGGGCACTTACTCCTATAGGCAATTCTGTCCAGGAATACTGGAAAAGTCTTGTTGAGGGGAAGAGCGGAGCCGCAATGATACAACAATTCGATGCAACTTTATTTAAAACGCACTTCGCGTGCGAGGTTAAAAATTTCGATGTTGGGCAATTTTTAGATAAAAAAGAGGCGCGTAAACTGGATCCATTTACCCAATACGCCCTGGTTACTGTAATGGAGGCGGTAGAGCATTCTCAATTATTAGAATGTTCGCCTAACTTAGACCGAGTCGGGGTCGTTTGGGGGTCGGGAATAGGCGGACTTAAGACCTTCCAGGACGAAGCCCTGGAGTTCGGCAAGGGCGATGGAACTCCCCGATTTAATCCGTTTTTTATACCGAAAATGATTGCGGACATTGCTGCTGGGCATATTTCCATTAAATACGGTTTTCGCGGTCCAAATTATGCCACGGTTTCGGCATGCGCTTCTTCCAATAACGCGTTAATCGATGCGTTTAATTTAATTCGTTTAGGGAAGGCAGATGCAATTGTGAGCGGCGGTTCGGAGGCAGCAGTGAATGAGATGGGGATGGGAGGGTTTAATGCCTTGAAAGCTTTGTCCACAAGAAATGAGTCTCCGGAGACAGCCTCTCGGCCTTTTGACTTGGATCGGGATGGCTTTGTGTTAGGCGAGGGTGCGGGAGCATTAATTTTAGAAGAGCATGAACACGCTAAGCGAAGAGGGGCAACGATTTACGCAGAAATAGTTGGAGGAGGAATGTCGGGTGATGCACATCACATTACGGCGCCACATCCTGAGGGACTTGGGGCACGGAATACCATGACTGCAGCATTGGAAGATGCTGAAATTAATCCTCAGCAAATCGATTACATTAACGTTCACGGCACTTCGACTCCACTCGGAGATATAGCGGAGATTAAGGCTATTCAGACAGTTTTTGCGGCTCATACGTACCAACTCAACATCAGCTCCACCAAATCTATGACAGGTCACTTACTGGGTGCTGCGGGAGCGGTTGAGGCCATTGCCTGCATCATGGCTGTTCGACACAACCTTATTCCTCCAACGATAAACCACACTACGCCGGATCCTGAGATTGATCCTAAAATAAATCTAACGCTGAATAAGGCCCAGTCGCGCGAAGTGCACTTTGCCATGTCAAATACCTTTGGCTTTGGGGGACACAATACCAGTGTCATTTTTAAGAAGTATGCCCCATAATTGCCGATTTTGTTAAGGTTAATTCCCAAAAAACGTACGAAAGAAGAACTTAATCTGATACGTTTTATCATGGATAATTTTGGCTACCGCCCAAAAAATTTAGATTTTTTTTGGATTGCTTTAACCCATCGGTCGCTGGATGTAAACGATGAATCAAAAACCAATGAACGCCTTGAGTTTTTAGGCGACGCCATTTTAGACGCCGTAGTGGCGGAACTGCTTTTCACCAAGTTTCCAGGAAACGACGAAGGGTATTTGACCAAATTAAAGTCGAAAGTCGTGAATAGAAAAACATTAGCAGACATTGGTGAAAGGATGAATATTCGTTCTCAATTGAAATATGTTGTGACGCGACAAGTAAATTTACCCACATTGGAAGGAAATGCCTTTGAAGCGCTTATTGGGGCCATTTTTTTAGATGCCGGTTTCGACGTTTCCCGTAAAAGCATTCAAAATCACGTTTTAAGAAAGCACGTTGATTTAAATAAATTATTGGAGGAGGAGATGGATTTTAAGTCGCGCCTAATAATTTGGTGCCAAAAGAAGAGGTTGAAATTTAATTTTGTCAGCGAAAGTGAGCGGCATATACACGGCGCATGGGAATATACGGTTCAAATAACCATCAATGACCATGTTTATGGAAAGGCGCAAGGAAATTCGAAAAAACACGCAGAACAATTAGCTGCCCGAGAAACCTTGAAATTATTAGGTGAAATTTAACGGAATCCTTTTTTTTTACTTACTTTGTAAAAAAATTATGGTATGTGGACCGACATTGTTTACGCTGTAGGCGACCTTTTCACGGTGCTCTTTGTGTTTTTTGAGGTCATTCAGAATTATTTTAATGACTTGTTGCTCCTAACAGGATTTGTCGGTTTTGCTTATTGGATGTACGTACAGCATAATTTTAGTAAAAAAGCCAATGTTCCATCTGAGGTAGGCGACCGCGGATTTGAGGGTTGGTACAAAGACGAAAACAAGCAAATAAAGTAACGAAACTCAACTTGTTGGGCTGGGGGAAAGAGGCCTCGCTCTTTTTTTGATTTCGCCTAATCTCACTTATTCGATTTGCTTGCTGCAAGGAGAAATTCGCGGTTCATTCTAGCAATGTTTTCAATGGAAATGCCTTTAGGACATTCTACTTCACAGGCGCCGGTATTGGTGCAGTTTCCAAATCCCTCCTCGTCCATTTGGCGCACCATGTTGAGCGCCCGCTCTTGTGCCTCCACCTTTCCTTGAGGCAGCAAAGCATATTGGGAGACTTTTGCGCCGACAAATAGCATGGCAGAACTGTTTTTACACGCAGCCACACAGGCGCCACAACCAATACATGCCGCGGCTTCAAATGCCTTATCCGCATTTTGTTTGGGTACAGGAATAGCATTTGCATCCATGGTTTTACCCGAAGTGTTAATAGAAATAAATCCTCCAGCTTGTTGAATGCGATCGAAAGCAGAGCGATCGACAACCAGGTCTTTAACAATGGGAAAAGCTTTGGACCTCCAAGGCTCTACGTAAATGGTTTCTCCGTCCTTGAATTTACGCATGTGGAGTTGACAGGTGGTTGTACCGGTGGCGGGTCCGTGAGCTCTTCCGTTGATGTACAAAGAACACATGCCACAGATCCCTTCCCGACAATCGTGGTCAAATGCAACAGGAGATTTTTGGTCACTGATCAACTGTTCGTTCAGCTGGTCTAACATCTCAAGGAAAGAACTATCGGTGGACACCTTGTTGAGCGTATATGTTTCCAAGCTTCCTTTCGATTGGCTGTTTTGTTGCCTCCAAATTTTAAGGGTAATGTTGATGAATTTCGTTGCCATAAGTTTTCTTATTTGTAGTTGCGCGCTGCGATTTTGATGAATTCGTAGTCGAGTTTTTCTTCGTGTAAAACCGATTTATTGGAGTCTGGCCCTCGGTATTCCCAAGCGGCCACCATTTTAAAACGCTCATCGTTTCGAAGGGTTTCCCCCTCTTTATCCTGATATTCTTCACGAAAATGTCCGCCGCAAGATTCGTTTCGATTCAAGGCATCTACAGCCATGAGTTGGCCAAGTTCCAATAAGTCCGCCACGCGAAGCGCTTTGTCCAATTCTGGATTATATTCATGGGCTTCCCCTGGAACTCGAACGTCGCGATAAAATTCTTCCCGAAGTAGCCCAATTTCATCAATCGCGGCTTTTAAGCCGGCCTCATTTCTTCCCATGCCCACTTTGTTCCACATAATCAGGCCTAATTTTTTGTGGAAGGAATCCACAGAACGGGTACCGTTTATGCTTAAAAACAGCTGTATTCGATCCTTAACCTCTCGTTCGGCGGCTTCAAATTCTGGAGCATCGGTGGATATTTTTCCCGTGCGAATTTCCTCGGCTAAATAATTCGAAAGGGTGTAGGGCAAAACAAAATAACCGTCAGCTAAACCTTGCATGAGGGCCGAGGCCCCCAATCGATTGGCTCCGTGGTCAGAAAAATTTGCTTCGCCGCTGACAAAACAACCGGGAATCGTACTTTGTAGGTTGTAATCTACCCAAACGCCCCCCATGGTGTAGTGAACCGCGGGATAAATTTTCATGGGCATTTCGTACGGGTTTTCATCGGTTATTTTTTCATACATCGCGAAAAGATTCCCATATTTTTCTTCAATCCATTTTTTTCCTAATGCCAGAATGGTTTCCTCGGATGGATGGTGGTCTCCTTTTGCGTAGGCTGCTTGTTTTCCTTTACTTCGGATTTCAGAGGAAAAATCAAGGTATACGCCCTCGTTGGTATCGTTTGCCTCTATTCCGTGTCCGGCGTCGCAGCGTTCTTTTGCCGCTCTCGAAGCAACGTCTCTTGGCACCAGGTTTCCGAAGGCAGGGTAACGGCGCTCCAAGAAATAATCGCGGTCTTCTTCGGGGATCTGTGTGGGTTTTAATTGGCCTTCACGGATGGCTGCTGCGTCTTCTTTTTTGCTGGGCACCCAAATTCGGCCAGAGTTTCTTAAGGATTCCGACATCAGGGTTAATTTTGACTGATTTGTCCCGTGAACGGGAATGCATGTTGGGTGGATTTGTACAAAGCAAGGGTTAGCGAAGTATGCACCGCGTTTGTGAATTTTCCAGCCTGCAGAAACGTTGCTCCCCATGGCATTGGTTGAGAGAAAGTATACGTTGCCATAACCCCCTGACGCGATAACGACTGCGTGAGCACTGTGGCGTTCAATTTCGCCGCTTACTAAATTGCGCGCAATGATTCCTCTCGCTTTACCATCAATAACCACTAAATCCATCATTTCATGACGGCTGTGCATGGAAACCCTCCCTAATCCAATTTGACGCGACAGGGCGGAATACGCGCCTAATAAAAGTTGCTGTCCGGTTTGGCCCGCAGCATAAAAGGTCCTTTGTACTTGAGTTCCGCCAAAGGAACGGTTGTCCAGTAAACCGCCGTATTCACGCGCAAACGGAACGCCCTGGGCAACGCATTGGTCGATAATGTTTCCGGAAACTTCTGCTAAGCGGTAGACGTTTGCTTCTCGGGATCGGTAATCGCCGCCTTTAATGGTGTCGTAAAATAAACGGTATATAGAATCGCCATCGTTTTGGTAGTTTTTTGCTGCGTTGATGCCTCCTTGTGCCGCAATGGAGTGTGCTCTACGCGGCGAATCTTGGAAACAAAAAGCTTTCACGTTGTACCCCATCTCCCCAAGGGAAGCTGCGGCGGAGGCTCCGGCCAACCCAGTTCCAACGACGATTACGTCGATTTTTGGACGGTTATTAGGGGCCACAAGTTTCATTTGGTTTTTGTGGTTCGTCCACTTTTCAGCCAAGGGGCCTTCCGGGATTTGAGCGTCTAATTTTGACATCGGGGTGAGATTATATCGTTATTTCAAATAAATTAAGATGGTGATAAGCGCAAACATTCCCGGAACAATTACTGCGAATAATTTACCAGCGCTATGGATTAGCGGAGTATATCGCCGATGATTAAGACCCAGGGATTGAAAACCGGAAGCGAACCCGTGCCATAAATGAAAGGCAAGAGCGCACATCGAAAAAACGTAGAGGAGCACGTAAAACATTGCCTGTTCGTTTTGTTTTGGGCTGAAAAAATCCATGACAACGGTATGAAGGTCTACGTATCCTTCTGCAACTTTGATGTTGACGCTTTTCATGTACAAATCGGTTTTATTTTTTACCGTAATCTCATCGTTTTTCGGAATCAACTGTAGGTTGTGGGTGTAGTAAAATTCTTGTTTTTGCATCTGCCCCATTGGTCCAGGAATCGAGACCGTATAGGCGTGTAAAGGAATGTCCTCTTTGATTTTCGCTTTCCACCAAAAATTGGCCATGTGGGTGACAATGAAAACCAAAACTAAGGTGCCTAAAATTGCCATGTAACGCGACGGCAGAGAACTGTTGGCTGCGGGTTTGCTGTAGGCATAGCCTTGAGGACGAGCTTTTTTGTTTTGATAAGTAAGGTAAAACCCCTGGAACGCGTGGAAAATGATCGAAAAATACGTCACGTACGAAAGCACCTTGATAAAAGGATTGTGCGCCATAAAATAGGCGTATTCGTTAAACGCCCTTCGCCCTTCTTCTCCTGTTTTAAGGACAAGTTGCATGTTCCCCGCCAGGTGACCTACGAGAAAGGTGCACAGAAACAACCCCGTTAGGGCCATCCACACTTTTTTTACGATGGAGGAATTAAGAATAGTTTTGATCGACATAAAGATAATTTTACCGGTACAAAGGTACGGCTAACAAGAATTAAATTTCAAGAGCGTTTTTATTTAGAATGATTTTAGATAAACAGGGTTGCTCCTGTTTTTTGAACGGTCAAGCGCACAGTTTTGCCCAGTGTAATGGCCTGGTTTTCTTGGGTGTGCCCGATGGGAAAACCAAAGGCAACAGGAATATCCAGTTTTGATACTTGTTCTAAAATTAGTTCTTCCAAGGTTTTTCCAAACGGCACTTCGGTGTCTTCCATTTCGGTAAATCCACCAAGAATTAACCCTTTTATTTTTTGGAAGGCTCCCGACATGCGTAAAGCATATAACATACGATCTATTTTATAAATATGCTCTCCAACATCTTCAAGGAAAAGAATTTTATCTTGGAAATGGTAAGTTAACGGGGTTCCTAACAAACTGTATATCAAGGTCATGTTTCCTCCGATGATCTGTCCGGAAACATCGCCGCTTATGTTGTGGGGACTGTTCGGTCCTTTTACAATAAAGGAATCCCCGAAGAGCGACTTTTGAAGGGTTGATTTGGAACAATTACTTCCCGAGGTAAACCCTAAGGGCATGATTCCATGAATGCTTTGAACGCCTAATTGCTGAGTTTTGTGATGAAATAAAGTGATATCGCTGAATCCGATAAGCCATTTCGGATGCTGTAGAAATCTTTCCCAAGACAACTGCTCAATGATGCGCACGCATCCGTAGCCTCCTCGTGCACACATAATAGCTGAAACCTCAGGAGCGTCCAGCCCCCATTGAAAATCCGCCAGTCGTGCGGCATCAGTTCCTGAGAAATAGTGATCACGACCGAGGCAATGGGGAGATATACGAACATTAAGGCCCCAGCGTTCCAACGTTTTTTGGGTTACAACAACGCTTTCGTTATCAATAGCTTTTGCGGGAGCAACGATGTATACAGTATCTCCCTTTTTTAAGTAAGGTGGGATGATCATCGTTGGGAAATTAAGTGTTGGGCAAGTATAAAATCCAAAGGGGTAGTAATTTTTATGTTTTCCTCGTTTCCTTGGACGCTGTAAATGGCTATTCCGTCGCGTTCTACCAAACTTGCATCGTCGGTAATTGAGGCGTCAAATTCGAGCAGATAGGCCTTTTCAAGCACCTTAGAACGAAAGCACTGTGGCGTTTGGACACTCATAAATTCGCTTCGTTGTACAGCAATGCTGGCCTCTGAAAACCGCTTTCGAAGCGAGTCGCGCAGGGGAACAACAGGAATGACGGCATCGTTGGTCGTTATCGCAGTTTTTATTCTGTTCACGGTTTCTTGCGAAACGAAGGGGCGAACAGCGTCATGGACTCCAACAAGGGGGGTTGTTACGTGCTGTAGCGCATTTTTTACCGAATTATACCGTTCTTTTCCCCCTTCAACAAGCCGGCAACGGTGTTGCAAATCCAACCCCGCGAGGTGGTCGGTTAAGAATTCCATCCAGGGCGTTTCCAGCGCAACAATAAACTGTGGGGAATCGAAATACAGGTCTAGGGCCATTAGTGTATGGAGGATGATGGGCTGTTGTCCGATTTCCAAATATTGTTTGGGTCGCTCGGTCGCCATGCGAGAGCCAATGCCTCCTGAGGGAACAATTAACGTCCAAGGATTCATGTTCAAAAGTAAGAATATTCTTTGATGAATTCGACGGCCCCAAGCCAACGACGGTATGCATCCTTTTCCTACATTTGTTTTAATCTTTGCTCGATGAAAACGGACAAATTTTTGCACATATATAACAGGTTAAGCAGCAAACGCTTAGATGGGGTAATGGAGGCGGTTATGGCCTTGCGTCAAAAAGCCCTAGAACAACAAATTTGGGAAACTTCAGATCTTATACGCATAGAGCTACCTAAGAGGGGCATTCGCATTAAGGGCAAAACAGAAGAAACAACATGGACGTAATATGGCATTAATTAAAGCGTGCAGGGGCCATATGCCCTCGTTTGGGGATAATTGTTATTTGGCAGAAAACGCCACGGTAGTGGGAGATGTAACGATGGGAAACGATTGTTCCGTTTGGTTCAATGCGGTGGTTCGGGGCGATGTAAATTCCATTCGCATTGGCAACCAAGTTAACATACAGGACGGTGCCGTGTTGCATTGCACCTACGAGCAAACGGCATTAATTATTGGTAACTCCGTTTCCATTGGACATCATGCGCTGGTACACGGATGTACTGTTGAAAACGAAGTGTTGATCGGCATGGGGGCCATCGTCATGGACCACTGTTACATTGAGTCCAATTGTATCATTGCAGCGGGCGCAGTGCTTTTAGAAGGAACCCGGGTTGAATCCTGGAGTGTTTATGCGGGGGTTCCTGCCAAAAAGGTTAAATCCTTATCTCCGGAACTTTTCGCCGGAGAGGTCCAACGGATTAGCAAAAACTATGTTCTTTATGCCAGTTGGTTCGTGGAACGAAGGCAATGATTTAAAAATTTCGTTACTTTGTCAAAAAATACTCTGTATGCGAATCTCCTTGGTTGTTGTTGTTCTTGTAAGCCTTTTTTGGGGATGTAAAAAATATCCAGATGGGGGTTATCGCATAGGGGCTAAAAATAATATCAGAGGAACCTGGAAGTTACAGGAATATTATTTAAACGGTTTCGATTATTCGGATACCTTGTTGGTAACTAATCTGCGAGAAACGTTTAACGAGGGGGGCACTTTTTCAAGAAACTACATTGATGATGCAGGAATTTATCATTCATGCGGTGGGGGGTATGATATTGCTGCTGAACGTACGTTTTTAAAAATATTTCCAGATAGCACTTATCAAATTACTCCGACCGCAACGGTAATGTATACCAGTTATTTTATAAACCAACTTACGAAAAAAGAACTTTGGTATTCTTTTCAAACCGGTTCTAACGTACACCAACTTCGCTTTACGAAAATTAAATAGGGCATGAAGTACCACCTCATTGACCGCGAGCTCTTTGTCCGAAACCGCGCGAAGTTTACGGCTTCCATGGAAAAAAACACGTTGGCGGTATTCAATTCCAACGATATTTATCCCATCAGCGCGGATGGAACCATGCCTTTTCAGCAGCACCGCGATATTTTTTATTTGTCTGGCGTGGATCAAGAGGAGTCTGTTTTGGTGTTGTTCCCAACGGCCAGCAATCCCGCCCATCGGGAGGTGTTGTTCTTACGAGAAACCAATGAAACGATCGCGATTTGGGAAGGAGAGAAACTTACCAAGGCCAAAGCCTTTGAAACTTCGGGAATAAAAACCGTGTACTGGTTGAATCAATTTCCGACCGTTTTTAAGCAATTGATGGCCGAAGCACAAGGAATTTATTTAAACACCAACGAGCACTTAAGGGCCAAAACCGAAGTTGAAACCCGTGAAGACCGATTTATTAAGCACGTCAAAACGGATTACGCGGCCCATCAGGTGTATAAATCGGCGCCGATTTTACATAATATCCGATCGATCAAAGAATCCGTAGAACTGGCCTTAATGCAAACGGCCTGCGATATTACCGAGAAGGGATTTCGACGCGTATTGGATTTTGTCAAACCAGGGGTTTGGGAATATGAAATTGAAGCGGAATTTGCGCATGAATTCTTAAGAAACCGTTCCCAAGGATTTGCCTATACGCCGATCATTGCTTCGGGTAAAAACGCCTGTGTATTGCATTACATTGAAAACAACCAGTCCTGCCAAGATGGGGACGTGATCCTCTTGGACGTGGGGGCAGAGTATGCCAATTACTCCTCAGATTTAACGCGCTGTATTCCCGTGAACGGAAGGTTTACCCCCCGTCAAAAAGCGGTGTACAACGCGGTGCTTCATGTGAAAAAAGAAGCTGCGAAATTATTAGTTCCTGGCACCATCATGGCGGAATACCACAAGCAGGTGGGCACCCTAATGGAAGAGCAGTTAGTAAACTTGGGATTGATTTCCCTGGAGGACATCAAAAATCAAGATGCCGCATGGCCGGCGTATAAGAAATATTTCATGCATGGAACGTCGCATTTCTTGGGTTTAGATACCCACGATGTAGGCCTATGGCACGAACCCATTCAAGCCAACATGGTGTTTACGGTGGAGCCGGGGATTTATATTCCCGAAGAAGGGTTGGGCATTCGTTTGGAAGACGATGTGGTGGTTCAGGCGAACGGTGTGCCACACAATTTGATGCGCAACATTCCCTTAGAAGCAGCGGAAATCGAGGAGTTGATGAACCGTGGCTAAGGGCTTGCATTACGAACGGTTCGGCGAAGGACCAGTTACCATTTTTTTGCATGGATTTTTGGAGTCTTCCACCATGTGGGAACCATTAAACTTGTATGAAATTCCTGGAACCATGGTTCTTATTGACCTTCCGGGTCATGGAAAATCTCCCTTGTCCGATCAAAGCGATGTTCCATCCATGAAATTCATGGCCGATGAGGTGGCACGGGTTATTTCGGAAATTAATCCAACCCAATACCGCATCGTAGGGCACAGCATGGGAGGCTATGTGGCCTTGGAGTTGGCGGCCAATACCCCGAAGGGTATCTCGAAGCCAAGCCATATCACCTTGTTAAACTCCAATTGTTGGTCAGATACTGAAGCCAAGCAAGCGGATCGCCTGCGGGTGGCTCGAATTGCCTTTAGCGGCAAGGAACTTTTTATTAATGAAGCCATTCCTAACTTATTTGCGCGGCCTGAGGATTTTCAAAAGGAAATCGAAGCCCTGAAACAGGAGGCGAAGGCGATGACCTCGGAAGCGATAGCCTATGCGGCCTTGGCCATGCGTACACGCACGGATTACACGTCGTGGGTTATGGAAAACCCGAGTATGGTTCGGTTCATGCACGGAGCGCTCGACCGTTTGGTGAGCGTTGAGGAGTTGCAACAACGTTTAATGCCCCAAGCCGACCAAGCGGCACCAGAGATTATCATCCTTCCCAACGCGGGCCACATGGCCCATTGGGAAGCCACAGAAGAGGTGGTGAAGGGGGGCTTGGTTAACCAACCATAGGGTTAGCTCAAAGACATCAAAATCTGGCTTTTTACACTTCGGTGATTACTCGCTAACGCTCGTAAAACTAAGAGGAAGCAGCTTTCAAAACAATTAAAAAGCCCGCTTGCTCCGTTGTCGCAAGCTTTCTTTTTTTCGCTGGGGATTATGCGCTAAAGCGCATGAACCTTGATGGGGTTCGTTCCAAAACAATTAAAAAGCCCGCTTGCTCCGTTGTCGCAACCTTGGTTTTTTGCTTTTTTCCCGCTGTTAAAGCCAGCTTTCCCACCGTTCTAACAGCAAAAAAGCCAGCCTTTCGGCTAGCTTTTTAATGGTTTTGGCGGAGAGAGAGGGATTCGAACCCTCGATACACTTTTGGCGTATACACACTTTCCAGGCGTGCTCCTTCAACCACTCGGACACCTCTCCAACGGGCTGTAAAGGTATTTGAATTTTTCGGGCCAACAAAACGAAAGGAAGGAGTTGATATAAATTTTAGAATTTAAGTTTTTCCTAACGCTATTTCCGATAAATTAGCAAAATTTATTTCATGTCAGGCTTTTATCACAAAATCTCTTTTGCTGGCATTCTGATTACCATAGGCATTGTTTTTGGGGATATTGGAACCTCTCCTTTGTACGTCTTTCAGGCAATAACAGGGCAAGGGGCTCATTTGAGCCGGGACTTCGTTGTTGGAGGGTTATCCTGTGTTATTTGGACCTTGATCCTCTTGGCAACCATAAAATACATCTACTTTGCCCTGAACGCAGACAACAAAGGAGAAGGAGGAATTTTTGCGCTTTATGCTTTGCTAAAAGAAAAGAAGGCAAAATGGATAGTAATTCCCGCTCTTATTGGTTGTGCCACCCTTCTAGCCGATGGATTTATTACCCCGGCAATTACCATTTCTTCGGCAGTGGAAGGGATAAACAACATCAATCCAAGGCTTCCAATTATTCCAATTGTTGTGGGAATTATTGTCGTTTTATTTTCCATTCAACAATTTGGCACCAGCATAATTGGAAAAGCGTTTGGGCCTATTATGGTTTTTTGGTTCGGCTATTTGGCCTATTTAGGATGCATTAACATTGGCAAAAACACCGCTGTTTTAGCCGCCTTTAATCCTTTGGAGGCCATTAATTTTGTTGCCAAGGTTCCGGGAGGTTTTGCGGCTTTAGGGGCCGTTTTTCTCTGTACTACTGGTGCAGAAGCGCTGTATTCCGATTTAGGCCATTGTGGCAAAGGAAATATCCGAATAAGTTGGGGCTTGATCGCTTCGGTGCTTGTTTTTCATTACCTTGGTCAGGCGGCCCTCTGTACTTCCGAAGGATTTTCCCTTCCCAAAGGCGCCACCGTTTTTTACAGCATGGTTCCCAAAAACCAGTTAATCTTTGCTGTTTTTTTGGCGACATCTGCCTCCATAATTGCTTCTCAAGCGCTTATAACCGGCGTATTTACCCTGTTGAACGAAGCAATTAAGTTAAAATTATGGACGAATTTAAAGGTAAAATTCCCGTCGGATCACCAGGGTCAAATTTATATTCCTTTTATCAATTGGGTATTAATGTTCGGTTGTTTGCTTGTGATAGCCATATTTAAGCGCTCCAGTTCGATGGAACATACCTATGGCCTTGCTATAACCATTGATATGGTTATGACTTCGATATTATTAGGCTTGTTGTTGTTTTTGAGAAATCCCCAATATCGTTTTATTTACAGCGTCTTATTTTTTGTTTTTATATCCATTGAAGCGGTTTTTCTCATGTCGAATCTTGGGAAAATTGTTTCAGGAGGTTGGTTTACCTTAATTTTAGCGTCGACCTTCTTTTCTTTGCTGTTCTTATATTACCAAGCAAGACAACTTCGAAAAAACATTACGGAGTATCTGCCTATGTCCGCGGTTATTCCTTTGATCAAGAGCGTTCGAAAAGATCCGACGATTAATTTTGAAGCGTCAAATTTGGTTTTCCCAACCCGAAGTCCATCTCACGACAAATTAGACATAACGGTTTATCATTCACTCTTTGGTAAGCGACCGAGAAAAGCAGGAATTATTTGGTTTGTGCACATCGAAATTCTGAACGAACCGTGGGGCGTACACTATTCGGTAAATGAATTAATAGATCGCGAATGTTATTACGTAATCCTCCAGTACGGATTTAAGGAAGAACATCATACAGAGTACATGATGCGTAAAATTTATTTTAAAATGGTAGAGAAAGGGGAGCTGAAAAACGAGCGCGTTTTTGAATCGGTCCGCAAAGCAGCTATACCCGTTGATTTTAAGTTTATTGTCCTTAATTCTCGAATTTCCACGGACAATAAATTAACCTCCTTTCAACAAGTGTGCGTTCGGGTTTATCGTTTTGTAAAATCGACAGGCTTAAAGCCAGCAGAAGACTTTGGACTCGACAAAACAAACGTTGAGGTGGATTACATTCCTATTTCGGTGACAGCGGCAATAGACCAAGAGGTTATTGAAGACTATGAGGATTACTCGAAAACTAAGCGACGTTAATCGCTCTCTCCGCAAAGTGTTTTTTCGAACAGGGCTTTTGTCGGCTTGCTTTTATTTCCGAATAGCCACATAAGTTTTGTTACGGCCGCTTCGGTTGTGAGATTTTTACCATTCCAAGCGCCCAATTGCATCAAGAGTTGCCCTGCTGCATATTTGCCGGGGATTACACTTCCGCTGGTACATTGGGAAACGGTTACAAGAACACCTCCTTCTCTGACGTATTTGGAGATGACGGCTCTGAACGAAGGGTCGTTAGAAGTATTTCCTGAACCAAAGGCTTCAATCACCACAGCACTATGATTTAAGACGTTGAATACGGAAGAATACGAAGGAAGGTGCATTCCGGGGTAGAGTTTTATGAGGCCAATATTTAATGCGAGTCTAGGATAAAAAACGGTCTTCTTGGGCGGAAAGGGCAAGCTGTGTACTTGATCTATTTCAATTTCTACTCCAGCAAACCCAAGCAAGGGATGATTTGGCGAAGCAAAGGCGTCAAATTGATTGGTTGATATTTTTGAGACACGATTTCCCCGAAATAATTTGGATTGAAAAAATACGGCAACCTCCCTTAGTTGCGGCTGGTTTTTGTGGTTTTTTTTATGAGCAATTTCCAAGGCAGCCAGAAGATTTTCTTTTCCATCTGAACGCAATACGCCAACGGGCAATTGTGAGCCCGTGAGAATAATGGGTTTTTGCAAATTTTGGATCATAAAGCTCAGAGCAGATGCGGTAAACGCTAGGGTATCGGTGCCGTGTAAAACAACAAACCCATCTACCCGGGTATAATGAAGGCGGATTATCTCAACCAATTCGATCCAGTGTGAAGGGTGCATTTGTGAAGAATCTAAGGGTTGCGAAAGGCTAACAGGAATTACCGCTATATCCAGGCGTTGGATTTCAGGAATTTGTTCGTGGATATATTCAAATTTTAACGGTTCCAATTCTCCAGAACTTGGATTTTCCATCATGCCGATGGTTCCACCGGTGTAAATAAGAAGAATGTTGGATTTCATGACCATTATACGTTGAAATTAAACAACTGTTGGGCGTTTGCTGTTGTTAATTGGCATACTTCATGGAAAGAAATATTCAGCGCGGAGCCAAGTTTTTGAGCTACGGGGATTAAAAACGCAGGTTCGTTTCGTTTTCCGCGATGTGGAGAAGGGGCAAGATAAGGAGCATCGGTCTCTAAGAGAATTCGATCACGAGGCAACATTTGGACTAGGTCACACAAACCGCTCTTTGAATAGGTGATTACTCCGCCAATTCCAAAAAAAAAGGAAGGATGATGTTTAATAATGTAGTTTGCCTGCGCTTCGCTACCTGAAAAACAGTGGAAAACGCCTTTGAGCGAAGATGTTTTGTAATCGGTCAAAACCCCAAAAATTTCCTCAAAAGCTTCTCGGACATGCAGCGCAACGGGCAATTTGAATTCAAGCGCCCAGTCGAGTTGTCGTCTCAAGACGGTTTTTTGTTCGCTTAAATAAGTTTTATCCCAGTATAAATCCAGGCCGATTTCTCCAATGGCAGTCAGCTCTTGATGACCCGTGACTAACTCTTGACGAAAAAAGGATAGGTCTTGTTCATAATTTTCCCGAACGTAACAAGGGTGTAAACCCAGCATGGTGTAACAGGGAATACTGCTGTTGTTAACGGCCTCTTTCAAAGGTTTCCAAGAGGTTTGATCAATGTTGGGTAAGAGTATTTTTTCGACCCCGTTTGCTTTAGCTCGGGCAATAACTTCGTAAAAATCCTCCTGAAAGGAAGCGTCGTAAAGATGGCAATGGGTATCAATCATGTTGTTGAAGCCGTTGTTCCCAATTCCAAGCATCACGAAGGGCTTGCTCCAAGGTTCGTTGAGCCTCCCACCCAAGTTCGTGTTTCGATTTTTCAACGTTTGCAAAGATTTCTGCAACGTCTCCCGACCTTCTTTCTCCATATCTGTAAGGCACATCAAGCCCGGAAACCGCCATGAACGTTTGAACCAGGTCGAGCACCGATGTTCCTTTGCCCGTTCCGATATTAAACGCTTCCAAGGGCTTGGTTCCTACGTGTTTTAAGGCGCTTACGTGCGCATCTGCCACATCGCATACATGAATGAAATCGCGTATGCAGGTTCCATCAGGAGTAGGATAGTTGTTGCCAAAAATGGTAAGATGTTTGCGAATTCCTGCAGCAGTTTGGGTGATGTAGGGCACAAGGTTGTTGGGGATGCCAACAGAAAGCTCACCAATTAAACCGCTTGGGTGTGCCCCAATCGGATTGAAATACCTTAAACAAATTGTTTGAAAAGGCGTGGGGTTTCGATGGAAGTCCGCTAGGATTTGCTCCCCCATCCATTTGGTAAATCCGTAAGGAGATTCCGGCAGTTGTTTTGGTGTATTTTCGAACACTTGGCGCTCATTTGGCGAGCCGTAAACCGTGCACGAGGAGGAAAACACGAATTTTCGAATCTTAAATGTTTGACAAAGCTCTAAAACGTTCATTAATCCTGTTAGGTTGTTTTGATAGTAATGCAAGGGAATGTCGAACGATTCTCTTACCGATTTATAGGCGGCAAAGTGGATAACAGCATCTAAGGAAAAGGGAGATAAAACACGTTTTAACGCCTTATAATCGCAAATATCAACAGAAATGTGCGTAAATAAATCGTTGGATAACTTGCCGACTGCGGTCAATATCGTAGGAGAACTGTTGCGTAAATCATCAACAACAACCGGATGAAAGCCTTGTTCAACTAATGAAACCACCGTATGTGATCCTATATATCCTATACCTCCCGTAACGAGTACATGTTTCATGAAATAAATGTACGCATTTCTTGAGGATATGTGAGGTGAACTTTATCCAAGCTACAAGTGTTTGCTCTATATGAAATGGTTATTCTTAGTTTGTTTACCGTGGTTGTTAGCAAGGGAGCCATTAACCCTTAAGGTCAGAGTCACAGGCTTTAATTCTAATAAAGGTCAAGCATTTGTCGCTTTATTCAATACCAGCGAAAGTTTTCCTACCTACGGAGAACAGTTAATTGGAAAAATCGTGAACATCCAAGACCGGGTTTGTACCGTTTCTTTTAGTGATTTAACACAAGGATATTATGCTGTAGCGGTGTATCATGACGCCAATAAAAACATGAAACTCGATAGAAACTTATTTGGGATGCCAACCGAATGTTACGGGTTTTCCAACAATGCCCGAGCAACGATTTCAGCGCCGAGTTATCAAGAGGCAAAGATATCCTGCCTGAAAGACAAATCAATCAACATTCTGGTTAAGTGAACTTAACAAAAATAAAACAACCCCGTAACATGTAACATCATGTTAATGAGCACTTTTGATGTGTGAAATATACGCATGAAGTAGTGGTAATTTCAGATGTGCACTTAGGCACCTATGGGGCGGCCGCGTCCGAATTGGTATCGTATTTGAAACGAATAAAACCAAAGATATTAGTCCTCAATGGCGATATAATTGATATTTGGCAATTCAGCAAAAAGTATTTCCCTGAGTCGCATTTGAAAGTCATTCGAGAAGTAATTCGGCTTATGAGCAGTGGCACCCAAGTTCATTATATCCTTGGCAATCACGACGAGGCGCTTCGCCGGTTTACTGGGTTTGATGTAGGCAATCTTACGTTAGATAATAAGTTAGTATTGGATTTACCAACAGGTAAGGCTTGGATTTTTCACGGAGATGTTTTTGATTATTCCGTACGACAATCCAAGTGGATTGCAAAGTTAGGGGGGAAAGGGTATGATTTGTTGATTTTAATCAATACGGTAATCAATTGGACTTTATTAAAACTTGGCAAGGAGCGCGTATCGATAAGTAAGCGTGTCAAAGACAAGGTGAAAGGGGTAATTGCTTATGTCAATAATTTTGAACAGAATGTTGCAGAAATCGCGCGCGAAAAAGGATACAAATATGTGGTGTGTGGGCATATTCATCAACCGGCCATAAAGGTATTTAAAGATTCAGAAGGGAAAGAAGAGGTAACTTATCTAAATTCAGGAGATTGGGTAGAAAATCATACGGCATTGGAATATGTCGATGGCATTTGGAGTATTTATCAATTCAATGAAACTGAGGAGATTCATGCTGAAGCAGCATTGAACCCCATTAATATTGATTTGTCCATGATCCTTGAAGAACAATCTATGCAATGAAAATTTTGTATGCCATACAAGGAACTGGAAATGGCCATTTGAGCCGAGCAATTGCCCTTTTGCCCACCTTGCGTCAGCGCGGTGTGGTAGATGTTTTAATCAGCGGTAACCAATCACAATTGTCGTTTCCTACTCCCGTAAAGTTTCAGTGTTACGGCTTAACCTTTGTTTCTTCAGCAAAGGGTGGAATCGATATATTCAAAACCATTAAAGGGCTTAAACCCCTACGGTTTTTAAAGGAAGTTATGGCCTTACCCGTTGAAGATTATGACTTGGTGATTTCAGACTTTGAACCAGTCAGTGCATGGGCCTGTAAACTTAGAGGGGTTACCTGCATTGAAATGAGCCATCAAGCCGCGGTACGAGCCGAAGGCAGCCCGCAAACTCCGTTGTGGTTTCCCGTTGGACGATGGATTATAAGAAATTACTGTCCAAGTAAATTACGTGTAGGTTTTCATTTTGAGGCATTTACGGAAAACACTTTTTATCCAATAATTCGCCAGGAAATTTCCAGTGCAACGCCCGTTCAAGGTGCTCATACCTTGGTTTACTTAACGGCTTTCAACCGGAATTTTTTAAACGCTTTTTTTAAGCAAATGCCGGGTAAGTTTAAAATTTATTCCAAGGATATTAAGCACGTTGAAATCGTTGATAACCTTGAATTTTGTCCCCTTGGAACGGAAGGATTTTTAACCGATTTAATTTCATCGAACGGCGTTATTTGTGGGGCTGGGTTTGAGTTGCCCGCAGAGGCCTTGTTCCTCAATAAGAAACTTTTGGTGATTCCGTATGCGAATCACTTTGAACAACATTGTAATGCACAGGCTCTAAAACAGTTGGGCGTTCAAGTCCTTTATGAATTAGACCAAAACACAAAAGCCCAAGTCATTTTGTGGTGTTTAGAAAAAAACCCTGTTGCGTATCGTTGGGCCGATCAAATGGAACTTGCTGTAGACCGAGTGTTTGATGCTGCGCAAGACCCAAGAGATGCAATTCCTGTAATTGATTAGCTCGTCTCTTGAGGGGCATATTTAGCGTATAAATTTCGTTGCGCATGAAAGGGGGGGCCTTCTGTTCTTCGGTATTCATTTTTCATATCCGACGTGATCCACCGAGATTTAACCGTCCCGCGCCATTGATATTCAAAAATTTCGGTAATTTCTGCTTGTATTGCAGGATCAAAAATTGGAGCCGCAACTTCAATGCGAAAATCCAGGTTTCGTTCCATTAAATCGGCGCTTCCAATGTAAAATAAGGGATGCCCGTCATTTCCAAAAATCATGCACCGGGCGTGTTCCAAATACCGGTCTACAATGCTGATCACGGTTAAATTTGGATTTTTGTTTAAATTGGTTTTTAAACAACAGATGCCCCTAACAATCATCTCCACACGAACACCTGCCGCGCTCGCTTCAATTAACTTTTCAATCATTAATCGATCGGTGAGGTTATTTAATTTGATGCGAATAAAAGCAGGTTTTTTAGCCTTGGCCAAGGCAATTTCTTTATCTATGAGTTGCCCAATTTTTCTTCGGTAATTAATGGGAGAAACCATTAAGTGGCGAAAACTAACACGTTCCATATTGTTTTCAAGCAGTTTAAACACTTTAGAAACTTCCGATACCAACCGTTTTTCCGAGGTAAGTAACGAGAAATCTGTATAAACACGGGAGGTTTGTTCATTAAAATTCCCGGTTCCAATATACGCAACCGAAAGGTCATTATCCTTGTTTTTTCGTTTAATATATAAGAGTTTTGAGTGTACTTTTAGGTTTGGGGCACCATAGATGACTTTTGCCCCGTGTTCTTTAAGTTGATTTGACCATTGCAGGTTATTTTCCTCATCAAAACGGGCTTGTAATTCCATGACCACCACCACTTGCTTTCTGTTGTAAATTGCGGCAATTAGAGCCCGCATTATTTGTGAATCAGGCGCCAAACGATATACGTTGATTTTGATTTCAGAAACCAACGGATCAATGGCGGCTTCGCGTAAGATATCAATGATGTAATCGAACTTTTGATAGGGAAAATGTAAAAATACATCGCGTTCCTGCATGCACTCCAGAATTTGATGACCCGATTCTAAAAAGGCGTTTGGATATGGGGGTTGCGGAGCATAGAGCAAATCTTTGCGGTTAAAATCTGGAAACTGTAAAAAATCTTTGAAGTTGTGATATCGTCCTCCAGGGATAGCATTGGCAGCTTTTTTCAGCCCCAAACACGTGAGTAAATAGCTAAGCAAATCATCCGGCATGAATTCATCGTATACAAAACGGACCGGGGTTCCTTTTTTTCGTTTTTTTAGACTTCGCTCGATTTTTTCTGAGTAGGATTCGGTCACATCATCGTCTAAATCCAATTCAGCATCCCGGGTAAATTTAAAGGTATAGGCGCTGATTTTGTCCGAAGGAACCATTGAAAAAATATTCGATAGATGGATCCGTATGATGTCGTCAGCCAATATAAAAAAGGCATCTTTCCCGTCATTCATTACGTGAAACCGAGCTTTCCCGGGTGGGATTTGCAGAATAGCGTATCGGTTTGTGAACCCTTTTTTTTGAATTTTTATCGCAAGATAAATCGCGTCGTCTCGTAAATCAGGAAACGCTGATTTTTTATCGAGAATGATCGGGAACAACATGTGCTTGAATGTTTCCTTAAAATATTGGGAAACTTGTTTAGCCAAACTTGGGGTTATAGTTTGCTCATCTACTAAATAAATCCCTTCATTGATGAGTTGTCGTGTCAAATGTAAATAGCATGATTCGAACAGCTCCTGCTGATGCAAAACCACTTTCCGGATGTCTTTATAGAGCTCCTCGGCGGTTCCGTCATACCCATAAACCTTTTTTTGTTTCAGGTTGATCATGCGTCGAACCCCTGCTACACGAACCCTGAAAAACTCATCGAGGTTATTGGAGTAAATCCCCAGAAATCGAAACCGTTCTATTAAGGGCACTCTTTCGTCACGGGCTTCTTGTAAAACTCGGGCATTAAAGCTGAGCCAACTGAGTTCGCGATTTATCGTTTTCATGTTCTTGTAGGGTCTAACATTGTGAAATTTAGCGCCGCAATATTAATTGTGTGTTAAGTGGCTTTATTCAAATTCAAAAAGTAACGCGCCTTTTTCAACAACGCTCCCAGCACAAACATGAATGGTCTTGACGGTGCCTGTTCCGCTTGATTTCAGCGTGTTTTCCATTTTCATCGCCTCCAAAGATACTAATGGGGTTCCGGCATCAACGCAATCTCCGATTGAAACAAGAAGTTTAACGATTCTTCCCGGCATGGGGGCATTGACTACTTTAATTTTCCGGATTTTTGGTTTATCCATACCTAATTGATGGATAAGTTCATCCAATGCGTGTTTTTTGCGAATATGGAATACTCGGTGATTGATTTTAAGCAGCAGTTGATGTTCTTCGCTTAAATCAGAAAGTATTTCTCCGTGAAATTGTGTGCCTTCAAATTCCAAGGTGAAAAACCGCTGATCAATCCACTTGATGGAAGCCCCCTCCGCCGTGGTCGTTTCTTGTTGGTCAAATATCCAAGTCATGTTGATTTCGTTAGGGTAAAAATAAAGTCATTGGGCGCTTCAATTTCTTCGTGAATTCCATCGTTTATAGCATTATGAAGTTCTAAAGTATCTGCAAGAACCTCTTCACTAATGTAGGCGTGATGGGTTTTAATCCCCTGGGTAATATTGGTGCTTGCAACATACTTTATGTGTATGCGGTCGGTTACTTCAAAGCCTCCTTCTTTTCTTGCGTTCTGAATCCGATTGACAACTTCTCGGGCAATGCCCTCCGCCGCCAATGCGGGCGTAATGGTTACATCAAGCGCAACGGTTAATATTCCTTCCGTTGCAACAACCCAACCGGGAACATCTTTGGTGCTTATTTCAACATCGTTTGAATTAAGCGTTATCTCGTGGCCTTCAAGGGTGAACGATGCCCCCTGACGCTGCTCAAACATCGCAATTTCTTCGGCGTTTAAGGCGTGAATCCAAGCCGCAATTCCCTTCATATACGCCCCATATTTTGGTCCGATGGTTTTAAAATTGGGTTTTATTTGTTGGGTTAGCGCATGGGTATCCAACCATTCAATTCCTTTAACATTGACTTCGGATTGAATTAAAGGCGCAACGCGATTGACGTATGTTTTTAACGGTTCTGATAGGGTGGGTATTAAAATCCTGCCAAGCGGTTGTCTTACCCGTATTTTTTCTTTTTTCCGTAAGCTCAAGACCATGGATGTTATGCGTTGGGCGAGGTCGATTTCTTGTTCTAACGCTGCGTTGATTGCATCCCGATTAATGGGCGGAAAAGGAGCGAGATGAACAGATTCAAATTCTTTTCCTTGTGTTAAATCCAAATACAACCGATCCATATAAAACGGCGCAATGGGAGAGGATATAATACTAACGGTTTTCAGGCAAGTATGTAGGGTTTGGTATGCCGCCATTTTATCGACAGGATTTTCGTTTTTCCAGAAACGCCGCCGACCTAAGCGCACATACCAATTCGATAATTGATCGCAGACAAAATCTTGAATTTGCCTTCCCGCATTTGTCGCATCGTATTGTTCAAAGGAGGATTCTACTTCTTCAATCAAGGTGTTTAGGCGAGACAATATCCATCGGTCCATTTCTGGGCGTTCGTTTACTGGAACTTCCGGGGCATGGACATCAAAACAATCAACATTAGCATATAGCGCAAAAAATGAATAGGTATTATAGAGTGTTCCGAAAAATTTACGCTGGGTTTCTTGAATGCCGGCTATGTCAAATTTTAAATTGTCCCATGGTTGGGCGTTCGTTAACATATACCATCGTGGGGCATCCGGGCCGTATTGGGATAGGATATCAAACGGATTAACCGTATTTCCAAGTCGTTTAGACATCTTTTGTCCGTCCTTGTCGAGGACCAGGCCATTGGAAAGCACCGTTTTGTATGCCACCTTATCGAACACTAAAGCAGAAATGGCGTGTAACGTATAAAACCATCCTCGAGTTTGATCAACCCCTTCGGCAATAAAATCTGCCGGATAATGCGTTTGATCATCGATAAACGCTTTGTTTTCAAATGGGTAATGCCATTGTGCAAAAGGCATGGCACCGGAGTCAAACCAAACATCAATTAAATCGGCTTCTCGCCGCATGGGCTGACCTGTGGAAGAAACCAAGGTAATTTTATCCATTCTATGTTTGTGCAAATCAACGGACTGGTAGTTGGCGTCGGAAAAATCACCAACTATAAAATCCCTCAGCGGGTTGTCCGCCATGAATCCAGCGCTAACCGATGTTTCACACGCCGAAAACAGTTCCTCTAATGAACCAACGCAACGCCGCTCGTCTCCGTTTTCCGTGCTCCAAATAGGAAGGGGAATCCCCCAAAATCGCGATCGAGAAAGGTTCCAATCGTTGGCATTTTCAAGCCACTTTCCAAATCGTCCCGTACCCGTTGATTCGGGTTTCCATTGAACGGTATTGTTCAGGGCCACCAGTTTGTCGCGACAATCAGCCACCCGAATAAACCAGGAATCCAAAGGGTAGTATAATACCGGCTTATCTGTTCGCCAACAGTGCGGATAAGTGTGTTCGTATTTTTCTACTTTAAAGGCAAGCCCTTTTTCTTTTAAGCGAATGGCAATTTCAACGTCTACCGATTTTTCCGGAATTGCTTCTTCGGGGTAGTATTCATTTTTAACAAATTTTCCTGCCAAATCACCAACTTCCGGTCTGAATTTACCTTGTAGGTCTACCAAAGGAACAGGCTGCCCGCTTTCGTTTAATATCAACATAGGCGGCACTCCGGCATCTTGGGCCACGCGCGCATCATCAGCACCAAAAGTTGGGGCCGTGTGGACGATTCCCGTTCCATCCTCTGTGGTTACGAAAGATCCGCTAATAACCCGGTAAGCTTCTTCGGCCCTTTCGTACGGGGTGCAATATGGTAAAAGTTGCTCGTACTTAAGCCCTACTAATTCTTGACCCTTTACACTTGAACAGATTAAGAAAGGAAGGGTTTTTTGGTTTTCGCCCAACACCAATTCCTCCTCGATGGAAACTGCGTGAAATCCTTTCTGAAAGAGGGAAGAAATCAATGCCGTAGCGCAAACCACTTCAATGGCTTCGTGGGTATAGGGGTTAAACGTTTTAATGAGGGTATAATCGATAGAGGGCCCGACGGTTAATGCTGTATTTGAAGGCAGCGTCCAAGGGGTTGTTGTCCAAGCCAAAAAAAAGCGATTGTCTTTGTATTCATCCCAAGGATTCTTCTGCTCTTTTTTCCATTTAAATTGAGCCACCACAGAGGTGTCTTTAACGGTTTTATAGCAGCCAGGTTGGTTTAACTCATGGGAAGAGAGCCCTGTGCCCGCTTTTGGGGAATAGGGCTGAATGGTGTATCCTTTGTATAATAAATCCTTTTTAAAGAGTTCACTTAGAAGCCACCACACAGATTCCATGTATTTACTTTCGCAGGTTACATACGGATCATTCATGTCAACCCAATACCCCATATTTTTGGTTAAACGATTCCAAATATCCGTGTAACGCAGTACGGCGTTTTTGCATGCCGCATTGTATTCTTCTACTGAAATTTTGGTGCCGATATCTTCCTTGGTGATTCCCAGTTCTTTTTCAACCCCAAGCTCTACTGGCAAGCCGTGCGTGTCCCATCCCGCCTTGCGGTTAACCCGGAATCCTTTAAGGGTTTTATAACGGCAAAAAGCGTCTTTGATCGTTCTCCCCATAACATGGTGTATTCCAGGAATTCCGTTGGCTGAAGGGGGGCCTTCGTAAAAGATGAAGTCCCCTTTTTCTCCTTTTTGTTCAATGGATTTTTGAAATATGGTTTTCTTCTCCCAATACGCGTTTATTTCCTCACTGATCGCGCTAAGCCGGAGACCCTTGTATTCCCGAAAATCCATGTATGTGTATGAAAGTATGTTTCAAAAATACGACAAAACGGGCAAATCGTTGAGGTAAAGACTCCGAGATGTTTCGTACCTTAGTGAACAAAAAGAGGATGAGCTATTATTTTTCGGTGTTCAGCATTTTTTTAGCCTTGTCGTGGACTCACTTTGCGCAACCCTTTGTTTTGCCCAAGTTGCCCTATGCTTACGCGGATTATGCGCCATACATTGACGCGCAAACGATGGAAATTCATTTGACAAAACATCACCAGGCTTATGTTAATAACCTGAATAAGTCGATAGAAGGAACGGCCTACGAATCATGGGGCATAGAGGAGATTTTGTTGTCCGTAACTTCCTCTCAAAATGATTTCTTGCGAAATAATGCCGGGGGACATTACAATCACAGTTTATTTTGGGAAATTCTCGCTCCAAAAACGAGGCAAGGAGTAATATGTGACGAACTGTTAAAGGAAATCAACACGGCATTTGGCAATATGGATTCTTTGAGAAAGGAACTTAACAAAGCAGCCATGTCGCGTTTTGGTTCAGGCTGGGCATGGTTGATGGTTACCCCGAAAATGAATTTAGCCGTGGTATCAACAGCCAACCAGGACAACCCCATTATGCCCGTGGTTGAAAATCCGGGAATTCCTATCTTGGGAATTGATGTTTGGGAACACGCATATTATCTCAATTATCAAAACCGCCGAGCAGATTATTTAAAGGCCGTTTGGGATTTAATAGATTGGAAAGTCGTGGGCGAAAAGTATCAATTGGCTCGGGCAAATAGGGCTCTGCTGGACCGCCTGGTTTCGAGACAAAAACGAAAAAAGAAGTCTTAACATACACGGTTAAGGGTTTTTCGAAATAAAATAAACCTTTACAGCGATTTTACGTAAAGAATAGCATGAGCCCAGATTTAACCAAAGAATTCCTTGACGAAATCCGTGCTCGAATTTCCGAGGACGATGCTCTGTGGCTTACGGAGCATGTTTTGCATTTGCATTATGCCGATGTTGCAGAAATCTTGGATAATCTAACCAACGACGAAGCTAAATATGTTTATTTTCTTGTAGAGGAGGAGGATTTGCGGGCGGGGATTTTAATGGAACTTGACGAGGAGGTTCGAGATCGATTCATCGCATCGCTTACGTCAAAGGAGATTGCTGATCAGTTGGAAAATTTAGATTCCGATGATGCTGCAGATATTTTAGGAGAACTTACCAAGGACCAAATTCAACAGGTAATCGCGGAAATGAAAGACGACGATGCCGCCGAGGACATCGTCGACCTTTTGAATTACGAGGACAACTCCGCTGGGGGGCTAATGCAGAAAGAATTTTTTCAAGCACATGTCGAATGGACGGTAAGACGAACCATTGTGGAGTTGCGCAAACAAGCAGAAGACGTTGAAAAAGTGTACAATATTTTCGTGGTGAACGAATACGGACATTTGGTGGGGGTTTTGTCCTTAAAAAGATTAATTTTTGCCAATACAAAAACAACCATAGAGGAGCTTTACCAATCCAAAAACATCATTAAAGTTAAAACGAGTGATTCTGCAGAGGAGGTTGCTCGTATCATGGAAAAGTACGATTTGGTTTCTATTCCCGTTGTGGATTATCAAAATAAATTAGTGGGTAGAATAACCCTTGACGACGTTGTGGATTACATCAAGGAGGAGGCAGATAAAGATTTTAAAATGGCCACAGGGATTAGCGAAAATTCAGATTCACCCTCTTCCATTATCAAGTCAAGTTTTTCGCGTCTTCCCTGGCTTATGATAGCTATGATTGGAGGGACCATTGGAGCCAAAGTGATTTCAAATTTTGAAGGAGGCCTATCGCAACTTCCTGCCCTTGCGTTTTTCATTCCCTTAATAACAGCTATGGGCGGAAATGTCGGCGTACAGTCTTCCGCCATTGTAGTTCAGGCGATCGCAAAAGGGGACATTGCCTTCAAACGGCTTTTACCCCGGGTAGGAAAAGAAGCCACGGTTGGTTTAATGAATGGCGTCATTCTTTCCGGATTAATTTTTGGTATTGCGGTGTTTTTTTCAACCGTTAAATTGGCCACAGTGGTAAGTTTATCGCTGCTTACGGTCATTGTTTTTGCTTCCGTTTTTGGGACCATTTTTCCCCTTATTTTAAACCGCTACAAAATCGATCCGGCTTTGGCAATTGGCCCATTTGTTACCACGCTCAACGATGTAATAGGGTTGTTCATTTATTTTTCAATAGGAATGTTGCTGTTTTAAGTGAAAGAACTTCGGGTACCCTATCTTTGTAACGATTAACTGTCTAAAGTATGAGCCAAGAACTATCAGAACAAGAAGAACAACGACGCCAAACCCTTGAAAAAATTCGACAACTGGGGGTTGAGCCATATCCTGCTGAAGAATTTTTTGTGAGCCATTTGGCAGAAACGCTGAAAAAAGAGTTCGTAGAAAATCAGGAGGTACAAATAGCTGGAAGGATGATGAGCCAGCGAATTATGGGAAAGGCTTCTTTTGCGGAGCTTCAGGATAGTTCCGGAAGAATTCAATTGTATTTTAACCGAGATGAGCTTTGTCCTGGTGAAGATAAAATGCTGTACAACGAGGTTTTTAAAAAACTCCTGGACCTTGGGGATTTTATTGGTGTTGTCGGAAGAATGTTTAAAACTCAAGTAGGAGAAATATCCGTGAACGTTGCTTCTTTTAAGCTGCTTAGCAAGTCATTGAAACCGTTGCCTCTTCCCAAAATTGACGCAGAAGGGTACACCCACGATGCCTTCACCGATGCCGAATTACGCTATCGACAACGGTATGTCGATTTGGTAGTTAACCCGAAGGTTAAAGAAACGTTTATCAAGCGCTCTTTGATATTTACCCTTATGCGTAAAGCGCTTGAAAGACAGGGTTTTTTGGAAGTGGAAACTCCGATATTACAAGCAATTCCTGGAGGAGCCGCTGCACGGCCCTTCATCACCCATCACAATGCCTTGGATATTCCGCTCTACTTGCGAATTGCTAATGAATTATACCTCAAACGACTTATTGTAGGGGGATTTGATGGCGTTTTTGAATTTGCCAAAGACTTTAGAAATGAAGGAATGGACCGAACTCACAACCCTGAATTTACGATGATGGAACTTTACGTGGCGTACAAGGATTATCGATGGATGATGGGATTTACGGAACAACTTTTACAAGAAATTGTCTTGGGCGTTTGTGAAAAAACCGAACTGCTCGTTGGTGACCAGATCATATCTTTTAAAGCACCGTTTAGGAGGGTAACTATGCGGCAGGCAATCTTAGAAAACACAGGATTTGATATCGCCGATAAAACGGAAAACCAATTGCGCGATATGTGCATCGACCTGAACATTGAAGTTCAACCATCCATGGGAGCGGGAAAATTAATTGACGAAATTTTTAGCGAGAAATGCGAAGGAAATTACATTAATCCAACCTTTATTACCGACTATCCCCTTGAAATGTCCCCCTTGTGTAAGCGCCATCGGGAAGATCCTTCGCTAACGGAACGTTTTGAATTGATAGTGGACGGAAAAGAAATTGCGAATTCCTATTCGGAGTTAAATGACCCTATCGATCAAAGAGAGCGTTTCGAAGCACAGCTTCGGTTAACTGAAAGGGGAGACGATGAGGCAATGCTCATCGATCAAGATTTTTTAAGGTCGCTTGAATATGGAATGCCACCAACATCGGGCATTGGAATAGGCATGGACCGCTTGGTAATGTTGTTAACGAATAACCATTCCATTCAAGAAGTATTATTTTTTCCGCAGATGCGCCCCGAAAAAACAGTTTCGTTATCAGAACTGGATAAATTGATTCTGAACATGTGCTCAGAAAACCCTCAGGCATTATCGGAATTACGAACAAAGGCGGATTGCAGCAATAAGCAATGGGACCTGAGCTTAAAGCATTTATCCAAAAACCAGTTGGTGCTCATTTATAAGCAAGAGGAAGGGGTGTTCATCAAGAAGTTTTAACAAGGTCCATTATTGCCGGCATTTCAAACCCTTTCGAAAGTAAGAATCGAATAATTTTTGCCGTTTTTTTGGGTCCTTCAGGTTCATTTCTTAGGGCGGCCCTTTTTTTATTAAGCCAAGCATTGAGTAGTTGGGTTTGATCGGTGAGTTTGAGATTTCCAAGGCCACTTTTGATAAGTTCTTCGGAGATCTTGTGAGCCTTGAGGCCCGCTTTAATTTTATGCGGTCCCCAACCTTTAATGTTGCATTTACCGCGCACATATGCCTCAACAAAACGAGGCTCGTTCAAGAAATTATTTGCTTTAAGGTGGGAAATAATATCGTTGATGTGTTCCTTATCAACTTTTTTTCTGTTAAGTTTTACCACAATTTCATAGGTGCTTCTCTCCTGGTAGGCGCAGAACCGTTCCATTTCCAAGGCCCATTTTTGAAGATCGTTTCTTGCGGGCATTATAATTCAATGGGTTCTTGAGCTTTATCGATAAAAGAGTATTGCAACAAATGAAAGGAGGTATTGGGGGTAATAGAAATCCAATACCTAAATTTGAAAAACCATTTCCATTGGATAGAGGTTAAAAACCCACCGGACTTGAAATAACCTGCTAAATAAGGGTGCAATTGGAGAGAAAAGCCTTTGGCGCCTTTGTCTTTCAATAAATACGCGATATTATTTTCTATTTCCTCCGCAAATAGAATGCTTGCCTGGATCTCTCCTGTTCCATTACACGTTGGGCAAGTTTCATTGGTTTCTATTTCTGTCACTTCCCGAACACGTTGCCTTGTAATTTCTATAACACCAAATTTAGATGGAGGAATAATGTTGTGACGGGCACGGTCGTTTTTCATAAACTCTTTAAGTTTTTCATAGAGTTTACGATTGTTGTCTCGTTGATGCATATCAATAAAATCAATGCAAATGATTCCCCCCATATCGCGCAGCTGTAACACCCTCGCTATTTCTTCTGCAGCCTCTATGTTTGTCGCTAAGGCGTTAGATTCTTGACCGTCGGCACCTTTCCTGTTTCCGCTGTTCACATCAATGACATGCATGGCTTCAGTATGCTCGATAATGAGATAGCCGCCGCTGGGCATAGGAACTTTTTTACCAAAAAGAACTTTGATCTGTTTGTTGATGCCATAGCGTTCGAATATGGGAATTCTTCCGTCGTAATATTTCACAATAGAACTTTTTCCTGGCGCTATTTTTTCAACGAAGAGCGAAATTTCTTCCTGTGTTTCTTTCGAGTTTACATGAATGTTGGAGAAGTCGGCATTTAATAAATCGCGTAAAATGGATGAGGTGGTATTGATTTCTCCAAGAATACGTTTCGGGGAGTTGCTTCCTTTCAGATTTTTAAAGACAACATTCCATTTTTCCATGAGTTGCGCTAAATCTTGTTCTAATTCAGCGATAGTCCTGTTTTCGGCGACAGTCCGAATAATCGCACCAAAGTTTTTAGGCAGGAGTCCTTCCACGGTTTCTTTCAACCGTTTCTTTTCGTCTTGAGATTTAATTTTTTGGGATACAGAAACTTTATTGGAAAAAGGAGAAAGCACAATGTACCGGCCCGCTAATGTGACCTCTGAGGACAGGCGCGGCCCTTTTGTTGATATGGGTTCCTTGGCGACTTGTACCAGAACAAATTGGCTTGAAGAGACAACGTCACTGATTTTACCGTCTTTGCTAATTTCCGGTTCGGGTTTAAAATAATTTAGAGAGGAGGAGTTTTGCTTGCCGCGAATAGCCTCTTTGGTAAATTTATTCAACGACCCAAATTTAGGACCGAGATCTAAATAATGAAGGAAGGCATCTCGCTCATAACCAACATCTACAAAAGCCGCGTTTAAACTCGGGGAGAGGCGACGAATTTTACCAAGATAAATGTCTCCTACAACGAAATCCGTGCTGCCACGCTCTTCGTGCAATTCAATCAATTTGCCGCTACGCAACAATGCCAACCAAACACCGTTTGGCCGAACATCAACTATAAGTTCTAAATTCAAGTGTAAAAGAAGGGGCTAATTATGGATGTAATCAGCCGTTAAACCTAATTAACCTAATGGATTATTTCTTCTTTTTATGGCGGTTTTTTCTTAACCTTTTCTTGCGCTTGTGCGTCGCCATTTTATGTCTTTTTCTTTTTTTACCGCTTGGCATACCTTGTATATTTTAAATGTGATAATCCGTTTAATCACTCAAATCTCTTTTAGTGGCATGTAAAATTAAGCGAAAAAATTGAAAATAAAAAAGAGGACTATACTTTTACTTTGTGTTTGATTTGTTCCAAAAATACTTTTGCGGGTTTAAACGCCGGTATGTTGTGCGCCGGGATAATGATGGTGGTATTTCGAGTAATGTTGCGACCGGTCTTCTGTTTTCTAGTTCGGACAATGAAGCTTCCAAAGCCCCGGAGATATACGTTAGTTCCCTCTGCCAGGGATGATTTTATGGAAGTCATTACGGATTCAATCACCCTAGAAACCTCATTTTTTTCAAGCCCAGTTTCGTTAGAAATTTTATGAATTAGATCTGCTTTTGTCATGATGTTTTTTAGTTAATAATTCTTGGAAGAGTTGTATTTTCGGAGGCAAAAATAGAACAGAATCTTGCATAATAGTCTATTTTGGATAAAAATCATGATAAAAAAATACTAAATGCTTAGTTTTCAGGAGTCTATTTTACGTTGGTATGACGAAAACAAGCGCATTTTGCCATGGAGAGACGCCCCTTCTCCTTATTCTATTTGGATAAGCGAAGTGATTTTGCAACAAACGCGGGTCGATCAGGGAACGCCCTATTACCTGCGATTTTTAAAGACCTTTCCAAACGTTAATTCTCTGGCAGAGGCAGATGAAAATAGCGTACTGGCTGTTTGGCAAGGTTTGGGATACTATGCGAGAGCGCGCAAATTGCATGAAGCCGCAAAAATAATTGCAAGTGGAGGGAATGCATTTCCCAACACCTACGATTCGCTGATGAGTCTTCCCGGTATCGGTCCTTACACGGCAGCTGCGATTGCCTCGATTGCTTTTGGCGAGGTAGTGCCCGCCATAGATGGCAACGCCTACCGAATAATATCAAGGGTTTTCAACATTGCCGACCCGATTACCGGAAATGCTGCGCGAAAAGGGATAAATTCGATCGCAAAGGAGTGGATTTCTAAAAGCAGGCCGGGCGATTTTAATCAAGCCTTGATGGACCTTGGAGCCACCATTTGTAAACCAAGAAACCCCATTTGTTCGTCGTGCCCTTTACAATATGGATGTGAGGCTAACTTCTTGAAGAATTTTCATGAGCGGCCTGTGAAAATTTCGAAGAAAAATTCAAAACATCGATTTTTAATTTTCGACTTACATCTCTCCAACAAGAAAGTTGGATTTGTAAAGATTTCGCAGGGAAATATTTGGCGCAATCTATTTTTATTTCCATTTACGGAGTATGAAAACGAAGAGCTTTTTGTCCGCGAAGTTGAACGTATGCAAGAACAAGGTGCGTTGATGCTGTGTCGTGATCTTCATGTTTTGAGTCATCAAAAAATACATTTTAATACGCGCATGTTAAAGTCGACGATCAAACCGAAGGGAATGGTATGGCGTGATCTTAACCGTTTGGAGCAAACGCCTGTTCCGGCCATAATAACAAAAATATTAACCCATTGGGAATATAAAATAAGTCGCCTCATTTAATATTATCTTTGTAACATGATAAAATTGTTAAGGGCATCCAAATCAAAAGAAGTGTGCCGTATCGTTACAGACCCAAAAAAATCTGGAAAAAAGGACTGGGATTATGTCAAGAACAATTATTGGGAGATTAGTTTAAACCGTCATTTTCAATCTTTAAGCGCTGAAAAACAGCGCATAATTGGCTCGGAAATCTACTCGCTGCTTCGCATGGAGGTGGATGCCGTTCATTGGAATGTTGAACATTCGGCGAAGCATTTTTTAGAGGGCTTCATTTTAGCTTCTTATCGATTCGATCGTTTTATATCTGACCGAGAGTTAGGAAAATTAAATGCCGTGATTGTGCCAAAGAGGGTTTCGGATGCTGAACTTAAGTATTTAAATGTACTTCAAGATGCCGTGTTTTGGACACGCGACATGGTGAATCTTCCGGTTTCTCACCTCAATGCGGTCCAGTTTGCCAACGAGATCAAAAATTTTTGCCAGCAGCAATCATGTCGCGTTGAAATTTGGAATCAAGCCAAGATCAAAGCTATGAAAATGGGGGGGTTATTAGCAGTAAATAGCGGTTCAATAACTCCCCCAACTTTTACCATTATAGAATATAAACCTCCAACAACAGTTAACAAACGGCCGTTGGTCTTAGTTGGTAAAGGGGTGGTGTACGACACCGGAGGGTTGAGCTTAAAGCCAACTCCGGGATCCATGGACTCCATGAAAAGCGATATGGCCGGTGCCGCTATGGTCGTTGGCGCTATTAAAGCGTTAAGCCTTTTGGAAGTTCCTGTGTACGTAATCGGATTGATACCGGCAACTGATAATCGGCCAGGGGAAAACGCCTACGCTCCAGGCGACGTCATCACCATGTACAACAATTCTACGGTTGAAGTCCTAAATACCGACGCCGAGGGACGCATGATTTTGGCAGATGCTCTTTCCTATGCGGACAAGTTCAATCCGCTATTAGTGCTCAGTGCCGCAACGTTAACAGGAGCAGCGGTGCGAGCTATCGGAACAAAAGCGGCCATTGCCATGGGAAATGCCTCGCGAAAAACAATGGATGCTTTGTTGGAGGCGGGCTTTAACACGCACGAAAGATTGGTGGAATTCCCGTTTTGGGAAGATTACCTGGCGCCGATGAAATCGGAAATCGCCGACCTTAAAAATTTAGGAGGTGCCGACGCAGGGATGATTACTGCTGGAAAGTTTCTAGAGACCTTTGTGAAGGCACCTTATATTCATTTAGACGTTGCCGGGCCCACTTGGCTTGATCAAAAAAGCGGATATTTACCTAAAGGGGGTACAGGATTTGGAGTTCGGCTGCTGCTGGAATTTATAACCAACTTTCACCAATGGATAAAGAAAAAAAGTTAAAGATCGGAATTACTTGCGGCGATATTGCAGGAATTGGTCCGGAAACTATTTACAAGCTCTGCATGGATTCCAGAATTCTACACGAATCATACCTCGTCATTTATTGTCCTGCCGAGACGTTTCATCACCTTAGAAAACAATTTCAATTGGAAGAGCTGTCTTTCAATGTTATTCAACAGGCACAACAGGCGCAACTTGGAAAAGCAAATGTGATCAATTTCAAAAACACGGTTCCTTATGTCTTAGGTAAGCCCAATAAAGCAACAGCAGAGATCGCCCTTTGGGCCTTAGAAACAACAAGAGCAGACCTTCAAAAAGGAGCTTTAGATGCGGTTGTGACAGCTCCCCTTTCAAAAGCACAAGTCATGTTAGTGGACCCTGAATTTGTGGGACACACCGAGTATTATCAAAAACATTTCAAAGAAGAGGGAGCGTTGATGGTTTTATGTTCGGACCGACTTCGCGTTGCCCTCGTTACCAACCATGTTGCATTAGCCGGTTTGAGCGATTTGTTGTCAAAGGAAGCGGTATTTTTGGCATTAAAAAACTTGGAAACCGCATTGCAAAAAGATTTTAATGTTGTTAAACCCCGAATCGCCGTTTTAGGACTAAACCCTCACGCCGGGGAATCCGGGAACATTGGAAAGGAAGAACTTGAAATCATCAGTCCTGCAATAAGTGCAGCAAGAAATGCCGGTATGCTGGCTTTCGGACCCTATTCAGCTGACGGATTTTTTGGATCGGCCCAGTGTTTTCAATTTGACGCAGTTTTAGCTATGTATCACGACCAGGGACTTACGGGGTTCAAGGCTATTGCCCAGGATGAAGGGGTTAATTACACCGCAGGTCTTTCTGTGATTCGAACATCTCCCGGTCATGGAACAGCTTTCGATTTGGCCACCAAAGGCGAGGCCAATGAATCTGGATTACGAAATGCCGTTTATTTGGCGATGGATATTTTTAAAAACAGGGAAAATTACCGTGTTCGCAATTCAAACCCTCTCCCATATTCCGCAGGAGCCCGAGAGCTACAATAACGACAAAGGGCACAAACTTGGGGGATAAAATAATTTACCATAACTTTGCTGGTGTTTTTGAAGAAATGAATTGGAGAAAAGATTTTTTATGGCCTTTTTCAGGGCTCAAGATGGGGTTTCACGAAATGCACATTCCTTTAACCTCGTTTTTCTTCGAAGAATTGCAACCGTTTGAAGTTTTATCGGGTAAAGGAACAGCCTTCGCCAAATTAGAAAAAAAAGAAAGCATGTTGCTGCTTAATCTGTCCATAGATAGTAAATTAAGGGCCGCTTGTGACCGATGCGGGGATGAGTTGGAGGTAGAAGTTTCTGGAAACATGGATTTGGTATACAAGTTTGGAGAAGAGCCTTCTTTGGACGAGACCTTGGTTGTTTTGCCAAAAGATGCTTTTCAACTGGAATTATTCCAGCCTTGTTTTGAACTCATGGTTATTTCGTTGCCAACACGATTTGTGCACGATGAAAAAGACTGTAACCCGGAAATCATTAAATTACTTCAAACGCCCGAATGGTCAAGCCCTGATCCCCGCTGGGAGGCATTAAAAAAGAATAATTAACCTAACATTAAATAGAAAAATGGCACATCCTAAACGACGCGTATCAACAACGCGAAGAGATAAAAGAAGAACCCACAAAGTAGCGGTTGCAGCAAATGTAGCTACCTGCCCTACAACGGGTCAGCCGCATTTATTTCACCACGCACACTGGCACGAGGGAAAACTTTACTACAAAGGGAAAGTTGTTGCTGAGAAAGAATCCGAAGAAACAGAATAATTTTCGATGAAAATCGGGTTAGATGTTTCCGCTGGAGATTTTGCCCCCAGGGTAAATCTTGAGGCAGCCATACAAATTCGCCAAAACGTGGGCGAGGGGCTAGCGCTTTATCTTTTTGGTAAAAAAAATGAAATCCTTCATGAATTGGAAATATTGAGGGCTAAGTCCTCTGAATTCACAGTGGTTGATTGCAACGATTGCATAAGTATGGACGATCACCCTATACAAGCTTTGAGGCAAAAGCCTCATTCGAGTATGGCCATTGGATTGGACTATTTAAAAGAGGGTAAAATAGATGCTTTTGCCAGTACTGGAAATACGGGCGCAATGATGGTGGGCGCGATATACAAACTCAACATGGTGCCGGGGATAATTCGACCGTGCATTTCTACTTTGATTCCCTGCATAAATGGCCAACAAACAGTTCTTTTGGATGTCGGTTCCAATGCGGATTGCCGCGTGGATGTGTTAGTCCAGTTTGCTGAGCTCGGCGCTGTTTACGCTCAAACGATTCTTGGAATTGAGACGCCCAAGATTGGTTTGGTAAATATTGGTAAAGAAGAATCGAAAGGAAACCTGGTTTCTCAAGCAGCCTTTAAGGCTTTGAAGGAATTGCGAAATATAAACTTCGTGGGCAACGTCGAAGGAAGAGAATTATTCCTAAACGAGGTTGATGTACTTGTTTGCGATGGTTTTACGGGGAATATAATTTTAAAACAAGCAGAAGGGTTTTATAATTTGCTGAAACAACGAGGAATTAAGGACGATTATTTTGAACAGTTCAATTATGAAAATTACGGCGGAACTCCAATACTTGGTATTAAAGGCAATGCAATTATTGGCCACGGGTCGTCAAATGCAAACGCGGTTTATTCAATGTTGATGCACGCCTATCAAGTAGCTTCTCATCGATTAGCCGATCGAATCACTAACGCAATAAAAGAATGATGAAAATACGCGCCGCCATTACGGGAGTGAACGGTTTTGTTCCAGATGAGGTGCTGAGTAATGATGACTTGGCAAAAATTGTTGACACGTCGGATGAGTGGATTACCACTCGGACAGGCGTTAAAGAACGGAGAGTTTTGCGTCAAGGGGCGTCCTCTGATCTTGCATCAAGCGCCGTTCAAGGCTTATTGAAAAAGACAAATACCAATCCTTTAGACATCGAATTGCTTATTGTGGCTACGGTTACGCCGGATTACCTTTTCCCAAGCACGGCAAATATTGTCTGCGATAAGGTTGGAATGATTAATGCCTGGAGTTTTGATTTAAACGCTGCTTGTTCTGGATTTCTTTACGCTTTGTCTACGGCGATACAATTCATCGAAACGGGAAGGTATAAAAAGATTATTGTGGTTGGAGCCGATAAAATGACATCGATAGTGGACTACACAGATAGAACAACTTGTGTTTTATTTGGTGATGCGGGTGGGGCAATTCTTCTTGAACCCAATGAGGAAGGGCTTGGCGTTCAGGATTTTATTTTGCGTTGTGATGGATCTGGCAGAGAGCTTTTGGTTCAGCCAGGCGGGGGATCGATGAATCCCGCAAGTGTTGAAACCGTTGAAAATCGTATGCATTACATCCGACAAGAAGGCAAACAGGTTTTTAAGTTTGCAGTAACCAACATGGCAGAAGTTTCTGCCGAAATCATGGAAAAAAATAAATTAAAAGGAGAGGATATAGCATGGTTAGTTCCACATCAGGCCAACCTTAGAATTATTGACGCAACGGCCGATAGAATGGGTATTACCAAAGATAAAGTGATGATTAATATTCATAAATACGGTAACACAACTGCGGCCACCCTGCCCTTGTGCCTGTGGGATTACGAAAAGCAATTAAAAAAAGGGGACAACATAATATTAAGCGCTTTCGGCGGTGGATTTACATGGGGAGCGGTATATTTGAAATGGGCCTATAATTCTTAATTTTGAACTATGAATAACGAGGAAATAAAAGAACTAATTAAATTAGTATCAAAGCTTGGCTTAGGTAAAGTAGAAATTGAAAAAGACGGATTTAAGATAAACATCAAAGGGCCAAATATGGGCGTTCCAATGACCTATTCTCCGGTCTCAGCGCCAATTCCAGCTCCGGTTGTTGCCCAACCTGTAGCCTCTGTCCAAAATGACCGTCAAGTTGAACAGCCGGTCAAAATAGTTGCGGAAAACGCCAATACTATAACCGTAAAATCCACGATGATAGGAACGTTTTATCGTTCCTCTGGCCCGGACAAAGCTCCTTTCGTGGAAGTGGGCTCTGAAATTAAAAAAGGCGATAAAATTTGCATCATTGAGGCTATGAAATTATTCAATGAAATCGAATCAGAAGTGAGCGGTAAAATTGTAAAAGTATTGGTGGATGACGCAACTCCTGTGGAATTCGACCAACCCCTTTTCTTGGTAGAACCGGCCTAAAACGAGAACCATGTTTAAAAAAATACTCATTGCGAATCGAGGCGAAATAGCCATGCGTGTAATCCGCACCTGTAAAGAAATGGGAATTAAAACGGTGGCGGTGTATTCCACGGCGGATAAAGACTCCTTGCCCGTTCGTTTTGCAGACGAAGCAGTATGCATAGGTCCGGCCGTAAGTTCAAAGTCGTATTTGTCCATTTCAAACATTATCGCTGCTGCAGAAATCACCAACTCGGACGCAATTCACCCTGGGTATGGTTTTCTCTCTGAAAACGAAAAGTTTTCCCGCGTTTGCCAAGAATACGGGATCAAGTTTATTGGGGCACTACCGGAACAAATCGCCGCAATGGGGGATAAAGCAACGGCAAAAGCCACGATGATTAAAGCGGGGGTCCCTTGTATTCCTGGTTCAGAAGGGCTTTTGAAAGACATTGAAGACGCAAAGATAAATGCTGAACGCATCAAATACCCCGTAATACTTAAAGCCACGGCTGGCGGAGGAGGAAAAGGAATGCGCATCGTTTGGAAAGAAGAAGACCTTCAATCCGCATGGGATTCTGCCCGACAAGAGGCCGGAGCCGCGTTTGGTAACGACGGGGTTTATATGGAGAAGTTCATCGAAGAACCTCGCCACATTGAAATTCAAATTGCAGGAGATCAATACGGAAACGCCTGCCATTTATCGGAAAGGGATTGTTCGATTCAACGAAGGCACCAAAAGTTAGTTGAAGAAACCCCTTCTCCGTTTATGACGCCTGAACTGCGCGAAAAAATGGGAGAGGCGGCAATTAAAGCAGCAAAGGCCGTTCGATACGAAGGAGTTGGGACCGTGGAGTTTTTAGTGGACAAAAACCGGGACTTTTATTTCATGGAAATGAACACCCGTATTCAGGTAGAACACACCATTACTGAAGAGGTGATCAATTATGACCTGGTAAAAGAACAAATTAAATTAGCGGCTGGCGAAAAGATTTCAGGAAAGAATTACACGCCTATTTTGCACGCGATCCAATGCCGAATTAACGCAGAAGACCCCTACAACGATTTCAGGCCTTCTCCTGGAAAAATCACGGATTATCATTCACCGGGAGGGCATGGGGTGCGCATCGATACACACGTTTATGCAGGTTATACAATTCCTCCAAATTACGATTCAATGATCTCCAAACTGATAGTTGTTGCGCAGACGCGAGAAGAAGCAATCCTCAAAATGCGCCGCGCGCTGGATGAATACATTGTGGCTGGAATTAAAACGACCATTCCTTTTCATCAACAATTAATGCACCACCCAAAGTTCATGGAAGGTGATTTTACAACGAAATTCATGGAGGGTTTTGAGATTAAGTAATTCTCAATGCGTGGATTCACGCAAATGTTCTGCGTAATTTCACACAAAATTAATGGCAACCAACGGATAAAAGCTTCGTTAACACGGCGCAAAAAGTTAATTTTATCAAAAATTGTGATTATGCGCCTAAGACTACTTTTTTTCAGTCTGATAGTATTTTTATTTTCCTCTCAATCGTATCTCGCGCAATGCTGTTGTGCAACCAATTTGGGTGCCATTTCACCCAACATGAATTGGCAATATTTACAACACTCTTGCCTGGGCTACGTTTCCTTTCAAGCTCAAGCAGGCTGCACCTATGTTTTTACCTATTGTAATTCTCAGGCTCCGTCTGCCTATTACGGAGGAGACCCTTACTTAACGATCCAAACCGGCATTGGCGCAGGAACAGTTGTGGCCAATGACGATTGGTGCGGCCTAGGCTCTTATCTTTCTTGGACCGCCCCAGCAACACAGACATATTACTTGCAGCTTGGAAGTTGGGCGCAAGGTGCGTCTTGTGCTTGCAATGTTAACCGCAACTTAGGTTACCGTTCCACGAACTGTGCCGGAGGGGTACAGCCTCCTACAAGTATAACGGCTAGTTCCGCGTCCATTTGCGCGGGTCAATCCGTAACCCTTACCGCAAACGGCACCATGGGAACTCAAAACTGGTACACGGGAGCATGCGGAGGAACGTTTATTGGTTCTGGCGCAAGCATCACGGTGACTCCTGCTTCCACCACCACCTATTTTGTAAATAATAATAGCAACGGCCAAGCGAGCCCGTCGTGTGCCTCACTAACCATTACGGTAAATCCATCGCCCCCCGCGCCAACCGTTAGTGGAAACTTGGTGTTGTGCGGCCCAGGAAGTACGGTGTTAACGGCCTCTGGTGGTTTAAGCAACTATAATTGGTATTCCAATGCTGCAGGATCAACGCTGGTTGGGACGGGCGCAAGTTTCACCACCCCCGTTTTAAACACCACCACAACATATTATGTAAATACTCAACAAGGCGGAAATGTAGGTGTGGGCTCTCAAACGTTTAACTTTACGGGAGCTCCTCAAGCTTTCACGGCACCTGTTACAGGCACCTACACTTTCGATCTATATGGTGCAAGGGGTGGAAATGTAACGAGCTATTACCCGACCAATGGGGGGCTTGGTGGTCGCGCTCAAGGCTCAATGACCTTAACGGCAGGCCAGGTAATTAATGTTTATGTTGGAGGACAAGGGCAGGACCGACTGGGAAATCATCCATACGGCAACTGTGCTTTCGTTCCAGGGGGCTGGAACGGAGGAGGCGCCAATAGAAGCGCAGGCAACGGAACTCCTGGTGGAGGAGCTTCGGACATTCGTGTTGGCGGCAACGCGCTAGCGAACAGAGTAATTGTTGCTGGTGGCGGTGGCGGTTGCGGTTGGTCGTATGCAGCAGGAGGACATGGAGGTGGGCTTACAGGAAACAATGGAACCAATAGTCCAAATTCAGGAGGAACTCAGGTTTCAGGAGGCGCAATAGCTAATAATGGCGGTCCATGCGGCGTAACAGCGGGAACGTTGGGTCAAGGAGGAGACGGTTCTGGATGGTCTGCCGGTGGTGGTGGTGGTGGTGGCGGTTATTATGGCGGCGGCGGCGGCGGATACAACAACGGGGGGGGCGGAGGCTCTTCCTACATTGGGGGTGTTAACGGAGGGTCAACTACGGTTGGTGTACAAAACGGTAACGGTCAGGTTATCATCTCATGGAATGCGCAAGGTTGTCCCTCGGCATTAACACCTGTTACGGTTACAATTAACCCCCAACCGGTCGTTACGGCAACCGGAGCAACAATCTGTGCCGGTCAAACAGCCAACTTGACGGCAACAGCCAATGTTCCCGGAGGAACTTTTACGTGGAATCCAGGAAACCTCGTTGGGGCATCGGCTTCTGTAACCCCCAATACTACAACGCAATACACGGTTTCCTATTCCGCAGCGGGATGTCCTCCCGTTACTGCAACCGCAACCGTCACGGTTAATGCCCTGCCGGCGGCACCTACGGCGAACAGTGTTGCATTGTGCGGACCAGGAAGCGCTACCTTGACAGCAACGGGCGGGCAAAACAACAATTATATTTGGTTTGCCAATGCGAATGGAACCGGACAGCTTTCAACCAATGCAAGTTATACAACGCCAAACCTCCAAAATACAACAACATATTATGTTCAAACGGCTACAGCACAGGGAGGTTCTCAGAATTTTCCCTTCACCGGCGGCGTACAAAACTTTACAGCACCTATTTCAGGGGTTTACACTATTGAGGCTTGGGGAGCAAAAGGTGGTGACGACGGAAACATTGGAGCCAACGGTGGATACGCAACAGGAACGGTTGCCTTAACTGCGGGTCAAACCTTAACGGTTTATACCGGGGGAATGGGCGCTTCATGTGCAGTTGGTGGTGGAGGCGGATGGAATGGCGGCGGAAATGCAGGCCCACAAGGATGTTCTGGTGGTGGTGGAGGAGCTTCGGATGTTCGCCTTGGAGGGGCTGCTCTTGGGAATAGAATTATTGTTGCCGGAGGCGGTGGGGGAGCTGGATGCTGTGGTCAGCAAGCAGGTGCCGGAGGCGGCTTAAATGGAAACAACGGAAGTGCGAACGGAGGAACTCAAGCGGCAGGAGGAGCAGGTAACGCTGCCGGTGCCCTTGGCCAAGGTGGCAATAAGAATGGAGACGGTGGCGGCGGCGGCGGCGGTTATTATGGGGGAGGAGCTGCTTTTAATGACGACGGAGGAGGAGGAGGGTCTTCTTTCGTTGGAGGTGTTCTTGGAGGAAGCACCATTGCAGGCAACGCTTCAATGCCGAATCCAAACGGAGGAAACATGACAGGAAACGCGGGTAACGGCTATGTAAGAATTACCTGGTCCGGCGTTAGTTGCACTTCCGCCTTAACCCCTGTAACGGTAACGATTAACCCAGTTCCAGTGATTTCGGTGAACAGCGTAACGGTTTGTGCTGGTCAGGCAGCAACCTTAACGGCGACGTCCACGGTTCAAGGAGGAACCTTTACGTGGTCACCTGGCGGCCAAAGCGGCAGTACGATTACCGTAACACCCAATACAACAACAACCTATACAGCGTCGTACACGGTAGCGGGATGTCCTCCCGTTACAGGAACGGGTACAGTGACCGTAAACCCTCTTCAGCCGATTACGGGAACTCTGGCGGCATGTTTAGGTTTAACTTCCCAGTTAGCGAACGTGGTTACCCCGGGCACATGGTCCAGTTCTAATACTGCGGTAGCTACGATTAGCGCTGGAGGCTTGGTAACGGCGGTTAGTGCAGGAACAAGTACGATTACCTACAATGCAAGCAATGGTTGCAGCACCACGAGTCAATTTACGGTTTATCCGCAGCCGATATTAACGGCAACGCCCAGTAATGTGCTTTGTTTTGGAGGCACAGGCTCAGTGAGTTTGAGTGCTGCAGGAGCGAACGCCCCTTACACGTATGGGGCAACGCCAACCCAAAACTTGAGCCCGGGAACGTATACCTACACTGCGACAAGCGTTAACGGTTGTGTGTCCGCGCCAGTATCGGTAACCATTACACAGCCTCAAGCTGCATTGGTGTTAAGCACGACCCAAGTCAACGTATTGTGCAGCGGAAACAATACGGGCTCGGTAAACCTGACGGTAACGGGCGGCACGGCATCTTACACGTATTTATGGTCGAACAACGGTACGGTAGAAGACCCAACGGGAATGGCAGCAGGAGCTTACACGGTAACGGTAACGGATGCAAACGGGTGTACGGCACAGACGAGTGTTACGATTACACAGCCTCAGGCACCATTAGCCTTGAGCACAACGCAAGTGAATGTTGGTTGCTTTGGCAACAATACGGGCTCGGTAAACCTGACGGTAACGGGCGGCACGGCATCTTACACGTATTTATGGTCGAACAACGGAACGGTAGAAGACCCAACGGGAATGGCAGCAGGAGCGTACACGGTAACGGTGACGGATGCAAACGGGTGTACGGCAACCACAACGGTAACGATTACACAGCCTCAGGCACCATTAGCCTTGAGCACAACGCAAGTGAATGTTGGTTGCTTTGGCAACAGTACGGGTTCGGTAAACCTGACGGTAACGGGCGGTACGGCATCTTACACGTATTTATGGTCGAACAACGGAACGGTAGAAGACCCAACGGGAATGGCAGCAGGAGCTTACACGGTAACGGTGACGGATGCAAACGGGTGTACGGCAACCACAACGGTAACGATTACACAACCTCAGGCACCATTAGCCTTGAGCACAACGCAAGTGAACGTATTGTGTTTTGGCAACAGTACGGGTTCGGTAAACCTGACGGTAACGGGCGGTACGGCATCTTACACGTATTTATGGTCGAACAACGGAACGGTAGAAGACCCAACGGGAATGGCAGCAGGAGCGTACACGGTAACGGTGACGGATGCAAACGGGTGTACGGCACAGACGAGTGTAACGATTACGCAACCGCAAGCGGGCTTGGTCTTGAGCACAACGCAAGTGAACGTATTGTGTTTTGGCAACAGTACGGGCTCGGTAAACCTGACGGTAACGGGCGGTACGGCATCTTACACGTATTTATGGTCGAACAACGGAACGGTAGAAGACCCAACGGGAATGGCAGCAGGAGCGTACACGGTAACGGTAACGGATGCAAACGGGTGTACGGCACAGACGAGTGTTACGATTACACAGCCTCAGGCACCATTAGCCTTGAGCACAACGCAAGTGAATGTTGGTTGCTTTGGCAACAGTACGGGTTCGGTAAACCTGACGGTAACGGGCGGTACGGCATCTTACACGTATTTATGGTCGAACAACGGAACGGTAGAAGACCCAACGGGAATGGCAGCAGGAGCTTACACGGTAACGGTGACGGATGCAAACGGGTGTACGGCAACCACAACGGTAACGATTACACAACCTCAGGCACCATTAGCCTTGAGCACAACGCAAGTGAACGTATTGTGTTTTGGCAACAGTACGGGTTCGGTAAACCTGACGGTAACGGGCGGTACGGCATCTTACACGTATTTATGGTCGAACAACGGAACGGTAGAAGACCCAACGGGAATGGCAGCAGGAGCGTACACGGTAACGGTGACGGATGCAAACGGGTGTACGGCACAGACGAGTGTAACGATTACGCAACCGCAAGCGGGCTTGGTCTTGAGCACAAC
>Ga0194122_10000022_pt1 | contig 238876 bp, 239 predicted proteins | sample TA2MahCa10mmetaG_FD_155487 | JGI IMG/M metagenome (GOLD analysis project Ga0194122, IMG submission 155487) | Freshwater microbial communities from Lake Tanganyika, Tanzania - TA2015021 Mahale Deep Cast 10m | ecosystem: Environmental > Aquatic > Freshwater > Lake | place: Tanzania: Lake... | reverse complement strand
AAGACGAGCGAATTCCTGCTCTCCGCGCCCCGCAGAAAAAAGGAGGTAGTGGTTCCGAGGCCGCCATTGCGCCCCACCTCTACACCGGGTTCGCCCATGACGAGGTCGGCCAGGCTCAGGGCACCGGATCGATCGATCTCCTCGCGGGTTATAACGGAAATGGACGGGATCACATCTGCCAGCGACTGTTCGAAGCCACTTGCTGTCACCACCACCGGCTCTAAGGTTTGGATGTTCTGCGCATGCGCGCAGCCGAATGCAGCGGCCATAGCGGCTGCCAAAACGGTTTGCCTTGTGTTCAAAGAATACCCTTTCCGGCCGCTCCAACCCCGAAGCGACAAACAGTGTTCACGCTTGAGGCCGGTATCCAGGCTCGGGCGCTGGCGGCTTGGCCGCCGGGCCCCGCTCGTCTTCCCAGATTTCTCCAGTGACTGGCTTGTTCTTTGCAACAAGCCTGAGCAGAACCACTGCACCCTGACTGTTTCGGGGGAAGCGCTGGATTCTCACCAGCTTCCCGTTTAACTCGCGCTACACGAGCACCTTCAGGCGGTGTCTAGGGAACTAGACACGACTAAGATACAACAATGGGTTTCTGATGACAAGCACACCGCAAGAGCATTGTCGGGGGACGAACTCGATGGTCTACTTGAGGAGTCTAATCAGATTGATGTAGTCGTCGGTGAACATCGGTACGTTCGGGTTCTTGGGGATCTCCTGAGATCCAGAACGAATGAGCGAACTCTCTAACAAGGCCTTGTTCCTGGTCATGATCACTTGATCGGTCATGGAGAGCCAATACTCAGGGCCATCGTCGAACTTGGGCGAATCCGAGACCAGAACAAGCGAGAGCCCGTGCGCATCCGCCAAGTTCCGGGCAACCGGCATCAGATCAACAAATCGGTTGGTGGCCTGGAGGATAATCACACCATCGGGCTTGAGGTGCTTCATGTAAATTTCCATGGCCTCTTTGGTGATCAGGTGCGTGGGGATGGAGTCGCCCGAGAAGGCGTCCATGGCCAAGACATCAAACTGCCTTGGCTTCTCACGATCGAGCGAGAGCCGGCCATCGCCTAGAACGATCTCATGGGTGCCGCTCATCTTGTCAAGGAAGGTGAACTCTTTCTGGGCGGCACGAACCACGGCCGGCGAGATTTCGTAGAAAACCCAGTGATCGCCTGGCCTCGCGTAGACCGCAAGCGCACCTGCCCCAAGCCCAATCACCCCCACAGTTCTTGGCCTGTCGGGAAGACTGCCAAAGAGTCTTCCGTAGCCACTGGTGGGGCCAAAATAACTCGACGCCGTCATCTGTAGCTTTGGATCGAGCAGCTGCCCCCCATGGGAGATCGAGCCATGGATCAATGAGCGAAAGTCTGAACCTGTTGGGTTGTCTCGCGTGCGAACCACACCATAAAAATCACGCTCCATGAATCGAACACCACTCATGTAGTCGCCGATTCCCACCCACGACAGCGTACCAACAGTTCCTACGACAAAAAGCATGAGGCCACGAATCTTCCTCTGAACCCCAGCGTTGGAACCGACTGGAAGAAGAAGTGCCACAAGAGAGGCAAAGACCAGCGCAAGATAAAGATCGAAGTAGCCATCGAGCATGATGGGTGCCAGCACCGCCATAAGCAGCGAACCAAGTGCACCGCCCACCGAGATTGACAAGTAGAAGGCAGTGAGCCGAGCCGGATGTGGCTTGAGCCTTGCCAACTCGCCGTGACAAACCATGCAGAGAACGAACAGACCGCAAGCGTAAATTGGAGTGACCAGCATCAAGTCCAAGGATTGAGAGAGCCACGCCATAGTGGGAAGCAATAGACCCGCAAGGGGCAGATAGACCGCTCGGACATACCAACGCGGATGATCAAAGCTAATAATGAAAGTGATGAGGTAGATCGCCAGGGGAATCACCCACAGCAGTGGTGCCGATGAAATGTTCTGGGTGAGATGGCTGGTAACCGCCAATAGAATAACGGTGCCTGTTGCAGAGAGAAGGATCCATCGAATCCAATCAACCTTGAGAACATTAGAAGGCGTGACCGTTGCTGCTTCAGAACCAGTGCCTGCAGGGTTGTTTGGCTCGGCTGCAACCGACTCGACCCGCCCGCTGGCGTAACTTGCCGTGGATCGCCCGAGGGCAAAGCAGAGCAACGCGAATAGAACAAATAGCGCGGACCAAATCCAAGCGGTCTCTCGGTTCCCGAAGAATGGCTCAACCAAGAAGGGAAAACCAATCAGTGCCAGCAGCGATGCGAAGTTCGATAGAGCAAACAATCGATAGGGCACAGAAGACTGGTGGCGCCGCCAATACCAAGCGCCAATGAGTGGTGTTGTGGTGGCAAGCAGAAAGTAAGGCAGCCCAATGGTGGCGATTAGCAAACCCAGAATTCGACCAATGGGCTCCTCGGTTCCAAGAGGACGCCAACTCTGATCGGCAATGATGGGCATCAAGGCTGCGGCAATGAGGAGAAGGACTCCATGGAGCAGAACCTGCCGGTGCATGCTGAGCCACCGGTTCACTGCATCGGCATAGGCATAGCCCGCGAGCAACACGGTCTGGAAAAAGAGTAGGCATGTTCCCCAGACGGCGGCAGAGCCACCAAACCACGGGAGAATCTGCTTCGCAATCAGCGGCTGGACAAGGAACAGCAGGAAAGCCGAGAGAAAGATGACCAGCGCGTAAGACATAAATTATGGGGAACAGGTTTGGTGTTGGTCGGGGCGAGATGATTCGAACATCCGACCCCTTGCACCCCATGCAAGTGCGCTACCAGGCTGCGCTACGCCCCGACCGGAACTCGGGAGTATACCTCGAATGGGCCTTCGAGGCGCTCAGCGCCGATCGCCGGGCCCTTTCAGAAGACGAAGAATGCTCTGCAGCTCTCGCCGCGTTTCCGGATCGATGGCAGAAGAACCGCTTTCTTTGGGCTCAGATAGATGTCTTTTAGGTGCCTTTGCCTCTATTCCAAGAATTGGCAATTGGGACGCTGCCAGATCAGCATTGCCAACCGCGGCATTCAATCCGACTGAGCCGAAGGCATCGGACCCAGCGTTTACTGGTGGCTCGTCGTGTACGCCAATGGAGCGGCTTCTTGAGACTCCCACTCCAAGGCGGCTTCGAGCGCCGGTGATGGTGAAGCCCTCGTCGTAGAGCAACTCGCGTATTCGGCGGATGAGCATCACCTCATGGTGCTGGTAGTAGCGTCGATTGCCCCGACGCTTCACCGGCCGCAATTGTGTGAACTCCTGTTCCCAATATCGAAGCACGTGCGGCTTCACATCGCAAAGTTCACTGACCTCACCGATGGTGAAGTAGCGCTTCGCGGGAATTGTTGGAAGGCTACTAGACCTCATCCTCTAGGCTTGAAAGAGGAATGCTGGGGTCCTGGACGTGGGCCTTGAGCTTCTGACTGGCGTGAAAAGTGACAACACGTCTCGCAGAGATTGGGATCTCCTCGCCGGTTTTGGGGTTGCGCCCAGGGCGCTGTGGCTTGTCGCGGAGTTGAAAATTTCCGAAGCCCGATAACTTCACGGAGTCGCCCCGCTCGAGTGACTCTCTAATCTCTGCAAAAAAGGCATCCACAACTTCCTTGGCCTCTCGCTTGTTCAAGCCAATCTGCTCGTAGAGCATTTCGGCAAGTTCGGCCTTGGTAAGGGTGTTTGGCTCGCTGCTTGGTGCTAGACCGCTATCGGACAATCAAAAACTCCCAGAAAAACCTTAAAAGTCTAGAAGTTAGCCCCGAATCCTCGCGGGAAGCTGCCCGGAGACAAATTCAACAAGCTTTTTTGCCCAGGCATCAATTTCAGAAACTTCTAGTGTCTTTTCAGTATCTTGCAGCACAAACCTAAAAGCAAGGCTTTTTTCGCCCTGCCCCAAGCCTGGGCCTCTGTAGAGGTCAAAAAGCTGCATGGACACCACCCAACGGCCCTCCGGGATGGCTGCTAGTCCAGCCTTTACTGCTGCAGTCATTCGTGCCGCAGTGAGGTCTTGAGGGACGATCCAGGCGATATCCCGCACAACGCTGGGAAGCTTGGAGGGCAATGACACCCTCGGTAGACCGATGTCGAGAAGAGGCTGCAACGTCAGCTCGCAAACAACAGGGGTGGCGCCACTCCCGAGGTCCATGTCTTGCAGAAGCTTTGGATGCACCTCGCCCATGAGACCCACGACTTCTCCCTGAACCAAGACGTTGGCAGACCGACCAGGATGAAGCCAACCCAGCGGCTCGCTCAGTGGCTCCAGGCTGGCGACCACCGGATGTAGAAGGTCCTCCACCAGCCCCTTTAGGTCGAAGAAGTCTGCATCGGTTGATTTGGCGCCCCACTGTGTTGGTCGGGCTGAGCCGCAAAGCAATACGGCCAAGACCTGGTCCTGCTCAACACCCGCAACCGACCAATCGCCGTTCTTAACGGCTTCGTCCCGACGAAAGCGACGGCCGATCTCAAAGAGACGAACCCTCTCTTCTTGTCGGGAGCGATTCTCTTTCAAGATGCCAAGAAGATTCGGAATCACGGTGGGCCGCATGACATCTAAATGCGAGGCGATCGGGTTGCGCAAATCAAGCAACTGGCCTGGGCTCGCGAAGCGACTCGCCAAGCCCTTCTCCATAAAGCCGTAGGTGATTACCTCGTGGACACCGAGCGAGACGAGTCGATCGCGGATTTCCATCGCTGATCTTGTTGCCTCCGGCCGCGTCTGCATCTTGAGCTCGGCCTTTGGCGGCCGGGCCTCGATCGTATCGAAGCCCACAACGCGGGCGACCTCCTCAATGAGATCCTCTTCAATCTGCAGGTCGAATCGATGCGAAGGTGGAGATACAACAAAAAGGTTCCCCTGCTCTTTGGACTCAAACTCAATGCCAAGGCAACGCAGCACTCCTGCGACTTGTTCGGACGAATAAGGCCTTCCGATGACTCGCTCGCAACGTGCTCTGCGCAAATGAATGACTGGCTGCTCGGGGGCGGCCCATGACTGATCGTTGAGCGGTCCAGCAATGCCACCGCAAATCTCAGTGATCAATTGGCATACACGCTCGAGGCATTGAACCGTGGCGCCGGGGTCTACCCCTCGCTCGAAGCGATGCCCCGCATCGGTTGTAAATCGATAACGCTGTGCACGGCCACGGATGGCATCCGGCCACCAGAATGCGGCCTCAACCAGAATATTCTGAGTATCGTCGGACACGGCAGTTGTATGGCCTCCCATAATGCCTGCCATCGATACGGGGCCCTCGTCGTCAGCCACGACTCCGACTGAGTTCTCGAGCACAACCTGCTGATCGTTTAAGAGACGAAGTGACTCACCCTGCTGCGCCCAACGCGCCGAGATCTTGTTGTTTATGACTTTGAGTCGATCCAGATCGAAGACGTGGGTTGGCTGACCGAGCTCCAACATAACGTAGTTCGAGATGTCGACCAGGGCCGAGATACTTCTCTGACCGGACTTCTCAAGGCGCTCTCGCAGCCAAGCAGGTGTCGGTGCTTTGGCATTCACACCTCGCAGCACTCGCGTGGCAAATCGACCGCACAGCGTCTTCTGCGAATCTGGCGCGACCTGAACCTCAATCTTGTCATTGATTCCAGCCACAGCCGAAGCCCATGCGGGTTGCCTCAGTGGGCTTCCAATCAAGGCGGCCAACTCCCTGGCCACACCTTTAATGGATAGGCAATCGGCGCGATTGGGCGTGAGCTTGATGACCAATGTCTTCTGGTCTAGCGACAAGTGCTCTCGAAGATTTCGTCCAAGGGTGTCGTCTGACAAGACACCCAGGTCGATAATGCCCTCGGACTCTTCTGAGATACCCAATTCTTTCGACGAGCAAAGCATGCCTTGGCTAACAACGCCTCGCATTTTGGTGTGCTTAATGCGGAAATCACCGGGAAGCACGGCGCCATCGGTTGCGCAAGCCACGAACATCCCAGACCGGGCATTGGGAGCACCACAGATAATTTGCAGCGGCTGGGTGGGGTCACCGGTGGAGACGGAGCAGACTCGAAGTCGATCGGCATCCGGATGCTTTTGGGCATCGAGAATCTTGGCAACCACCACACCCGTGAAGGGAGGCGCCGCCGATTCGACCTCTTCGACCTCAAGACCGGCCATGGTCAGGCGCTCGGCAATCTCCTCGATGCCCAGTGAGGTATCGACCCAATCTCGGAGCCAGCCCTCTGGAACCCTCATGCGAACTGCCTCAGAAAGCGTAGGTCATTCTCAAAAAACAAGCGGAGATCGCCAATGCCGTAACGAAGCATGGTGAGTCGCTCCAGACCACTGCCAAAGGCAAAGCCGATCACCTTCTCCGGATCAAAACCGAAGTTGCGAATCACCGTGGGATGCACCTGACCCGCACCGGAGATCTCGAGCCATCGGCCCTTCAGCGGCCCGCTGGAGAAACGCATGTCGATCTCGGCCGAGGGTTCGGTGAAGGGAAAGAATGAGGGCCGAAAGCGCAGATCAAGTTGGTCGTCTTCGAAGAAGCGACTGAGAAAGTCGTGATAGACCCCTTTGAGGTCGGCAAAACTCACATCCTCTCCAAGCCAAAGCCCCTCGACTTGATGAAACATAGGCGAATGGGTTGCGTCACTGTCCACGCGATAGGTGCGACCAAGCGCAATCACCTTAATGGGCGGTGCGTGGGTCTTCGCATAACGAACCTGCATGGGACTTGTATGCGTGCGCAATAGCAGTGGAAGCCCCGTGGAGTCAGTCTTTTCGAGGTAGAACGTGTCTTGCATGGAGCGGGCGGGGTGGTTCTCGGGATTGTTGAGAGCGGTGAAATTCATCCAGTCGGTCTCAACCTCAGGGCCGTCGGCCACCTCAAAGCCAATCGAACTGAAGATCTCCTCAATGCGTCGCCAGGTCTGGATCACCGGGTGGATGCTGCCTGCACCAAGGGATCGACCGGGAAGGGTTACATCGATGGATTCGGATGCCAGCTTGGCATTGAGCTGCGCCTGGGCAAGCGCATCTCGACGATTCGAGAGGCACTCTTCAATGAGAGACTTGGCCCGGTTGATCTCGGCCCCACGGGTGCGCTTCTCTTCAGGGTCGAGCGCACCAAGGCCTTTGAGCAACTCGGTGAGAGCCCCCGCCTTGCCAAGGAAGCGCGCCTTGGCATCCTCAAGGGAGGGTGAGTCGGGGGCGCCCTCGAAGGCAATCCTTGCCTCCGAGACGAGACGGTCGAGCTCGGACATCGTGAGACCCGACCGTTGAGCTAGACGCCCAGCGCGGCCTTCGCCTTGGCCAAGATGGCTGCGAATGCAGCCTTGTCATGAACTGCCAAGTCGGCCAACACCTTGCGATCGATATCGATCTGGGCCTTCTTGATTCCCGCCATGAAACGGCTGTAGGTCAGGTCGTTGGCGCGGCATGCGGCATTGATTCGAGTGATCCAAAGCGCGCGGAAGACGCGCTTGCGATTGCGGCGGTCGCGGTATGCGTACTGACCTGCACGCATAACTGCCTGCTTGGCGACACGAAAGACATTGTTGCGGCGGCCACGGAAACCCTTGGCCAGGGCAAGAATTTTCTTGTGACGAGCTCTTGCGGTGACTCCACGTTTTACGCGAGGCATGTTTGATCTCCCTTATGCGTAAGGCATCATGTCGCGGACGTGCTGGACGTCGGACGGATGCACGGTGAGCGTGCCGCGAAGCTGACGCTTGTTCTTGGTGGTGCGCTTGGTGAGAATGTGGCGCTTGGTGGCGTGGGCGCGTTTAATTGACCCACTCCCCCTGGCCATGAACCGCTTCGCAGCGGCCTTCTTGGTCTTCATCTTCGGCATAACAACTCCTTTTGTTGCCTCGGCGGGTGAGAAACAAAGTTTCTGACTTTGGGAACCCTCAGCGGCTTTCTCTTCAAACTCAAACAAACACTTCAACTACCCATACAGCCAAAAAAAACGTTACTTCTTCTTCTTGGGGGCCACCACCATAATCATCTGGCGCCCCTCTAACTTGGGCATCTGCTCGACCTGCGCGGCATCTGCCAAATCCTCGCGAATGCGCTCGAGCATTCGCATTCCAAACTCCTGGTGGGCCATTTCACGGCCTCGAAAACGAATCGTGCACTTGGCCTTATCGCCCTCTTCAATAAATCGCAGGAGATTTTTCAGTTTCACCTGGTAGTCATTCTCATCCGTACCGGGGCGAAACTTCACCTCCTTCACCTGAATCACTTTCTGCTTCAGCCTCGCGTCGTGGGCTTTTTTTTGCTCCTGATACTTGAACTTGCCGAAGTCCATGAGTTTGCAGACCACCGGTGACGCCTGGGGTGCGATCTCCACCAGATCAACATCTGCTTCCTCTGCCATCCTGAGGGCCTCGGTAATCTTCACGATTCCGATCGCCTCGTTGTCGACGCCGACCAGGCGTACTTCAGGCGCTGTTATTTCTCCGTTGACGCGGTGCGTTCGATCAGTAGCGATTATTCTGCCTCTTAAAAATCATCAATCAATAAAAAAACGCCTCAACGGCGGCTTTCTATTGCTTGAAGCACGAGGCCGACGAAGGCGTCTTTCGACATTGTTCCAAGGTCTTCGCCCCCACGGGCTCTGACCGCCACCTGACCAGATTCTTTCTCTTTTTGCCCCACAACGGCAATAAAAGGAAGCTTTTGCAGGCTTAACTCTCGGATTTTATAAGAGATTTTGTCATCCCGCAAGTCTGCCTGGGCACGAATTCCTGCGCTGCGAAGGGACTCAAACACCGACTGGGCGTAGTCGGCCTGCCCCTCTGTAATAGAGGCCACCGCAACCTGCGCCGGTGCGAGCCAAGCAGGCATTGCGCCTGCATGGTTCTCGATAAGAATCCCGATGAATCGCTCCAGGGAACCAACAATCGCCCGGTGGAGCATCACCGGTTGGCGACGGGAATTGTCCTCGGCCACATACTCGGCGCCCAGTCGGGCTGGCATATTGAAATCGACCTGGATGGTTCCGCACTGCCAGATGCGTCCAAGGGAGTCTTTCAGGCTGTATTCAATCTTGGGGCCGTAGAAAGCGCCCTCTCCCGGCAGGAGTTGCCAGTCGACCCCCACACGGTTGAGCGCGTCACTCAGGGCCTTCTCGGACTTGTCCCAAATCTCATCGGACCCCACCCGGTGGGCCGGGCGTGTGGAGAGTCGGTAGATCACGTCGGTGAAGCCGAAATCCTCGTACACACTGAGGAGGCGCTGGGTGAAGTCAAACACCTCGTCCTGGATTTGGTCTTCGGTGCAGAAAATATGGCCGTCGTCCTGGGTAAACCCTCTGACCCGCAGCAGGCCGTGAAGGCTTCCGGACGATTCATTTCGATGACAGGAGCCGAACTCCCCATAACGCAATGGGAGGTCGCGGTAACTACGAAGGTCTGAGTTGAAGACCTGAACATGACCGGGACAGTTCATCGGCTTGACCGCGTAGTCACGGTTCTCCGACGAGGTAGTGAACATGTTGTCCTTGTAGTGCTCCCAGTGGCCAGATCGCTCCCAGAGCGAGCGATCAAGAATCTGGGGGCAGCGGATTTCCTGATAACCGGCATCCAGATAGACCTGACGAAGGTACTGCTCGACCTGCTGCCAGATGGTCCAACCCTTGGGATGCCAGAAGACCAAGCCAGGGGCGTTGTCTTGCATGTGAAAAAGGTCAAGCGCCTTGCCCAGTTTGCGATGGTCGCGCCTCTCGGCCTCTTCAAGCTGGTGGAGATAAGCGTCGAGGTCCTCTTTCTTGGCCCAGGCGGTTCCGTAGACCCTCTGGAGCATTTCGTTTCGGTGATCGCCCCGCCAGTAGGCACCGGCGACCTTCATTAGCTTGAACACCTTGAGCCGACCGGTGGACGGCACGTGGGGGCCGCGGCATAAGTCGACGAACTCCCCCTCTCGGTAGAGCGAAATCGGCTCATTCAAGGGAATACCGGCAATGATCTCTGCCTTGTACTTCTCTCCCATCGACTCGAAGAGTTCGACGGCCTTGTCGCGCGCCCAGACCTCGCGCTTGACGGTCTCATCTTTGGAAGCGAGTTCTCTCATCTTTGCCTCAATCGCCTCGAGGTCTTCCGGGGTCAGGGGGCGCTTGTAGGAAAAGTCGTAGTAGAAGCCATGCTCCACGACCGGCCCGATGGTGACCTGCATATCCGGAAAGAGAGACTTCGCGGCGTAGGCCATCAAGTGGGCGGTGGAGTGACGAATGATTTCGAGGCCATCGGCGTCTTTATCCGTCACGATTGCCAGTCGGGCGTCTTCGCTGATCTCGAAGGAGGTGTCAACGAGGCGGTCGTTGACCTTCCCCGCCAAGGCAGCCTTCGCAAGCCCTGGCCCAATGGAGGCCGCAACCTCTGCCACAGTCACGGAGGCTGGAAAGTGCCGGACGGATTGGTCGGGGAGCGTAACGTTGATCATGTCAATTGATGGTAGGCGCGATTGGACTCGAACCAACGACCCCCACCATGTCAAGGTGGTGCTCTAACCAGCTGAGCTACGCGCCTGCCGAAATGCGGATGTTACTGGCTCTGCACCCCCTTGGCAAAACAAGACCCTTTTCAGACCAACTCCAACTCGAAACCGAGTCGCTTCCACTCCGCCCGCTCCTGCTCAAGCGTGTGCAAGGTCAGCGGATAGGCCTCGAGCCAGTCGTGGTCGACTTCCAGGCGAAACCCCCGTGCCCGACTGCTCAGCTCGACCCGTGGAAGACTCCGATCGCTTCGACTGCGAAAGAAAATCGCCGCTAGCCGAATACACAAAAGTGCAGCCCAGGACATCTGGTCAGGAACCGTCGACTGAACCTTCGCCAGTTTCCCCACATGGCCAAGAACCCATGCGGACATAAGGCGCTGCTCGTCTCGAGAGAAGCCCGGCATATCCGCCTGGGACACGATGTAAGCGGAGTGCTTATGGAAACTACTGTGAGAGATGGAATGCCCGATCTCGAGCAGTTCCGCACTCCAGCCCAGAAGCCGCATGATTGCATCTCGCTCTTCTTGGCTACCGCTCGCAATTTGAGTCCAAAGCGCCTGGGTCAGACCTTTGACACGCGCGGCTTGTCCGGCGTCGACCTGATAGCGCTGCTTGAACTGCGCCACCGTCAGGGCCCTCATGTCCTCCTGACCAGATCGTCCAAGCACGTCATAGAGAACGCCCAGTCGAAGGGCGCCATCAGAGAATTGCATTGACTCAATGCCAAGTTCTTCAAATGCCGCGATCATGATCGAGAGGCCGCCGGCGAATACTGGCGCTCGCTCAGGCTTCAGGCCAGGGAGTTGATCGGCCCTTACGGCCCCTGCCTTAAGGAGTTGACTGCGGATGCGATCGAGTCCGTCGAGTGTCATGAGGCGATTGGTCTCGCCCATTCCCTCGAGCACATCAAAAATGGCGCGTGCGGATCCGCTGGAACCAACCGCCGCCTGCCAGCCCTCTCGCTTGAAGTCGGTGGTGATGACTTCGATGCTTCGTCGCGCCTCCAAAACGGCCTGCTTGAATGCGGCCCGTGAGACGACTGCATCAGGGAAAAACTCGCGACTGAAACGAATACAACCAACAAACACACTCTCGAGCAGCAAGGGATCGTAGTCGCGTCCGATGATGAACTCGGTGGAGCCCCCACCAATGTCGATCACAAGCCGTCGGTTGCCGTCCGCAGCAATGCTGTGGGCCACGCCGTTGTAGATGAGCCTGGCTTCCTCTTTGCCCGCAATCACCTCAATGGGGAACCCCAAGGCGGCCTCACATGTCTGAAGAAATGCCTCACCATTTTTGGCGACCCGAAAGGTATTCGTTGCCACTGCCCTCACCCGCTGGGGTTCAAACGCCCTTAGGCGTTCACCAAAGCGCTGAAGGGCCGCAATGGCCCGGGCCTGAGAGCTCGCATCCAATCGCTTATCGGCAGACAAGCCCGCCGCCAGCCGCACCACGTCTTTCAGGCTGTCGAGAGGGTAAATCTGAGGCCCTTGTGGTGTCTGCTGAACCCGACCAACAAGAAGGTGAAACGAGTTGGACCCAAGATCCACCGCGGCGACGAGCTCTGGAGTGTCGTTTTTTGGAGCTAAGACGGAAGCCATGGCCGGATTATAGGTGGTTACACTAGTCCGCATGGAGAAGAAGAGAGACGTAAAAGCCTCCGGGTCAGCCGCGTCGGGCGCCAAAGCCCAGGCCAAGCGTGGCCCACGCCGCCCAAAGCCTGCTGGCACCATCTCGACCACCCCCCAGCCTGGCAATGGCCGCTACATCAATCGGGAGCTCAGCCTTCTCGCCTTCAATGAGAGGGTGCTGAGTGTCTCCGAGGACCTCGCGATTCCGCTGCTCGAGAGGCTTCGATACGTCTGCATCGTTTCGAGCAACCTCGACGAGCTCTTTGAGATTCGGGTCTCTGGCCTTAAGGCCAAGATCCGGCAGGGCGCGGGAGACATGCCAGACCTCGATGGCTTCACACCAGCGCGGACCTTCGATGACGTGCAACGTCGGGTGCATGACATCGTCGATCGGCAATACCGGGTTCTCAACAATGAACTCCTGCCCCAGCTCGAGAAATCAGGGGTAAAAATCCACCTGATTGCCAGCTTCACACCGGCCCAGCGGAAATGGGCCCGACAGTTCTTTGTTCGGGACGTCATGCCAATCCTTACACCGATTGGCCTCGACCCCTCTCACCCCTTTCCCAGGACCCTTAACAAGAGCCTGAACTTCATCGTCGAGTTGCAAGGACGAGATGCCTTTGGTCGAGAGGCCAATGTCGCTGTAGTGCAGGCCCCAAGGATTCTCCCTCGACTCATCCCCGTTCCCCCTGAGGTCTCGGGCCATCCCCATGGATTCATGATGTTGAGCTCTGTAGTTCAGGACAACATTCATCACCTTTTCCCTGGTATGGCAGTCAAAGGCGTCTATCAGTTTCGCGTGACGCGCAATAGCGACTTGTTCGTCGACGACGAAGAGGTGACAGACCTTCGAGAGGCCCTCAAGGGCGAGTTGTCACAGCGACAGTTCGGAGACTCCGTGCGACTCGAGGTCTCCGAGACCATCACCGCCAATCTTCTTGGCCTTCTGCAGAGGGAATATGGCCTTACAGACGAGGACTGCTACCGCGTTCCGGGGCCTGTCAACCTGGTTCGTCTAATGAGCCTTCCCGATCTCGTTGAACTCCCCCAATTGAAGTTCCCCTCCTTTCAGCCAACACAACTGAATTGGGGCAGTGAAAACATCTTTGCCGCAATCGCACGGCGTGACCACCTCGTCCATCATCCCTACGAGTCATTCTCGGCAGTGCTCGACTTTGTGCGCCAAGCCTCGCTCGATCCTCAAGTCGTAGCAATCAGCATGACGGTCTATCGCACGGGTCAGACCTCTGCCCTGATGGAGTCCCTGATTCTCGCAGCCAGGGCGGGCAAAGAGGTCACCGTTGTCGTGGAGCTGATGGCCCGATTCGACGAAGAGACCAATATCAACTGGGCCTCCAAGCTCGAGGAGGTTGGCGCCCATGTGGTGTTTGGCGTCGTCGGCAACAAGACCCACGCGAAGATGTGCCTTGTCATCCGCCGAGAAAAGAATCAGCTCAAGCGCTATGCGCACATTGGCACAGGCAACTACCACCCCAGGACCGCATCGCTCTACGAGGATTTTGGCCTGTTCACCGCCGATCGATCCATCTGTCACGATGCCCATGAGGTTTTTCATCAACTCACCGGTCTGGGCAAGGCAAAGGCCTTAAGGAAGATTTGGCAGTCACCCTTCTCTCTGCACTCCAATGTGCTCGCGGGTATTCGCCGGGAGCGCGCCAACGCAAAGTTGGGCAAGCGCGCACAGATCATCGCGAAGATGAACTCCCTGGTGGAGTTGGCCGTGGTCGAGGCACTCTACGAGGCAAGCCAGGCCGGGGTTCAGATCGATCTTATTGTTCGAGGAATCTGCGTGCTTCGGCCCGGCGTCCCTGGGCTCTCCGAGAATATTCGAGTGCGAAGCACCATAGGTCGTTTTCTTGAGCACAGCCGAATTTTTTGTTTCTTAAACGACGGCGACCAGCAAGTCTTTATATCGAGTGCTGACTGGATGGATCGAAACTTCTTTCGCCGCGTCGAGTTGGCCTGTCCCATTGAAGAGCCAGACTTAATGAAGAGGGTTTTCGAGGAGGGACTTGCGATGCACCTGCGGGACAATGCCTCGAGTTGGGCGATGCAGTCGAGTGGGGCGTATACCCTCGATCGTGTCGAGGGTTCTCGGCGCTATGCCGTTCAGGAAGAACTCTTGGAGCGACTGGCCAATACGCTGCAGGTCGCCGTTCCCACCCCTTCCAGTGCTTCCAGTCGTTCAGCGCAGCCGCGGGCCAAGAAACAACAGAGGAAGAAGCCCGACCAGGGCAATCGCTAGAGAGGGAGCGGCTGCGTCGGCGAGTCGCTCATCGCTTGCGAAGTGATGGGCTGCAGTTGCAAGGGTCTCGACATTCATTGGACGCAAGACAAGCGTCAAGGGCAACTCCTTCACGATATCAACAAAGACCAAGAGACTCGCGACCCATGCGCCCCGTTGCATGATAGGCAGGTGGACGCGAAGCAGGACCGCTCGGGGCGACAAACCAAGACTGCGCGCAGACCAGTCAAGCGATTCGGTAATGCGTCCCAGACTGACTTCAATCGCGGAGAATCCCACGGTGAAGAATCGGGTGAGATAGCCACCGATTAACAGAATGATTGTTGTGGTGAGTGTGATGCGCCAATCGAGAAGCGCATACGCCCATTCCGTAAACAGCATGGACCATCCAAGTAGCCCCACTGCAACGACCAGACCCGGAACGGCATAACCCGATGCTGCTAAGCGAAGCGCGACCGCAGACCAGCCCAGTCCACCGAGCCGCTGCCCGTAGGCCAGCAGCAAAGCAATGGGCACGATCACCGCAATTCCATAGAAGCCATAGACAGCGGTCTGGGCCGACTGTGCAATGAGACGGCCCCATTCAATGGGTTCGGCTCCCGTCATTGCGGAATTCATTAACAACAACGCGGGAATTACAAATCCCAATGCACCACCGAGAAGACTAATAAAAGGGACCCAGACCCTTGCCCCACCCTGAAGAGGAAGTCGCGGCCGACTGGTTCCGGGTTTGGATACAAAGGAGGACGAGCCCCTGCCTCGTCGCTCGGCTTCAAGCAGGACAATGGCAATGACCAGCATGAGTAGACCGAGCAGGGCCGCAGCGTTGCGATCACCATAGCCGAACCACGTCTTGAAGAGTCCCGTTGAGAGGGTCTGAACAGAAAAGAAGGCCACTGTTCCGTAATCCGCGAGACACTCCATTAAGACAAGTGCCGCAGCGGCAACCAATGCCGGTCGGGACAGGGGAAGCACAACTCGGTAATAGGCTTGCAGGCTATTGAGGCCAAGCGAGCGAGCGGCCTCGGCTAGATTGAGTTGCCGATCCTCGAAGGCGGACTTCGCAAGCAGAGCGACATAAGGGCTCAGCGCAGCCCCCAGGACAAGGCAAGCCCCGGGAAGCGAGCGAATCTCTGGCCACCAACTTCTGCCTGCCGATGCCTCCATGCCCAACCACTCGGTTCGCACCAACACGGACAACCAACCCGAGTAATCCAAGGCATCGGTGTAGGCATAGGCAATGACATAGGCCGGCATGGCCATGGGAATAATCAGCGACCACTCCACTACGCGTCGAAGCGCGAACTCGTATTGGGTGACGAACCAGGCCGGAGGAAGGCCGAGCAGAAATGCAACCAAAAGACTCCCAAGGCAGAGCAATACACTATTAACGAGATAGAGCGGAAGAACCGTCTGGGATAGCCAATCGAGTGCCGAAGGCTCTCCAATCGCGGAGAGACCAATGGCCAAGACGGCCAGAAGTGGGAGCCCGATCATGGCAATAAAAAGAGCCGACCCCAGGGTTAAAAACAATCGCTGAGACATGTGGCAACACTATACTCATGCGTATGGCACCAGACCTACAGATCGATGCCCTCACCGTTCGTTATCCGGATTCCAAATCCGAGTTTCCTGCGGTTCGGGGCCTGAGCTTAAACCTTGCAGCCGGAGAGATTGCGTGTCTTCTTGGCCCCTCGGGCTGCGGAAAGAGCAGCCTTCTTCGGGCAGTGGCGGGCTTTGTAACGCCCGCAACCGGGCAAATTCGGCTTGGTGAGCAGTTGGTCTTTGGGCCGGGGGTGAACCTGGCGCCGGAAAAACGTGGTGTTGGGATGGTCTTTCAGGACTATGCGCTTTTCCCCCACCTCTCACTCAAGGACAACATTCTCTTTGGCCTCACCGCAGGCCGTCCCAAGTCCGCCGGAGCAGAAGAGAGTCGGCGCGTGGATGCGCTTGTCGAATTGGTGGGTCTTAGGGGCTACGAAGATCGCTTCCCCCATGAAATCTCGGGGGGGCAGGCCCAGCGTGTCGCTCTTGCCAGGGCCTTGGCACCCAAACCGCGACTCCTCTTGCTCGATGAACCATTCTCAAACCTAGACCCCAACCTGCGCGCAAGGCTTGCCCGCGAAGTCAGAGAAATTCTTCGGGAGGCCGAGCAGACTGCTGTCCTCGTTACCCATGATCAATCCGAAGCCTTTGCCATGGCCGACCAGCTCGGTGTCATGTTCAATGGCTACCTTGCGCAATGGGGCTCACCCTACGATGTCTACCATGAGCCCTGCATCCCCGAGGTTGCCAAGTTCATCGGGGAGGGCGCATTGATCACTGGCCGTCAGAACCAACACAGCGTTGAGACTGCGGTCGGTCAACTTCCTCTGGCGCCATGCTGTTGCAATGAATCCGCTTCGAACAAAGAAGTGCGGGTGTTGTTGCGGCCAGACGATGTCATTCACGACGACGACAGTCCGCTTCAGGCGAGAGTGATTCGAAAGAGTTTCAGGGGCGCAGACTTTCTCTACACCCTTGAATTGCCGGGGGGTGAACAGGTTCTTTCCCTCGTGCCAAGTCACCATGACCATCCGCTCGATGCGCCGATTGGCATTCGCTTGGAGGCCGATCACGTCATCACATTCCCGGCGAGTCAACCCATTCAAGCCTTCGAAAAGAGCAAGGCTTAGATTACGCCATGGCATCTTCTCAAGTGCGCCAGGAGCACTTTAGGCTTCTTGTTGTCGGAGCAGAACGCTCGCGTTGGCTAGGGGGCCAGGACATTGGTCCGGAGTCCACCAGAGACGTGTTGCTCTGCCTCCCCGGGCTTCTCGAGACCCAATCTCATTTTCAGGGCCTGGTGAGCGCCCTCGCCGACGACTGCCGCATAATTCTGTTTGATTACGCCGGCCGCGGAACCAGCGACCCCATGGCGGAGGAGTCCCACTACAACATGAGCGGATACCTCAGTGACCTGGGGATCGTTCTGGCCCATATTCAAGGCCGTATGCGTGGCAGTGCTGGTGCCGCAAGCAAGGGGATCTTCCGAGACCGCCCGCCTCCCCGTCTCCACCTGGTCGGAACGAGTATGGGTGGTTTGTTGGCAATGTATCTCGCACAGAACCGACCCGATGGCATTGCGAGCATCATCCTGAATGACGTCAGCTCTATGCTGCCCTGGGGCGGTATTTTTGGCCTAATGACCGGGATCGGAAGCGTGACCAAAGGTGCGGGACTCTTCGGAAACGTCAATGAGATGGCGCAGGAACTGGGCGTTGACCCGCGCCTGCTTCGTGCGGTTCAGAAGCCTCGGCATCTTGATCTGCCCCACGAGACCACCTTCCATGGGGTCGACTTTCGCAATCTGTTTCGCCAGGTTGAGCTTCCAACCCTGATCCTTCGCGGCGGAGAGTCGGATGTGATTGACGACGCCGAGGAAGAGCGCATGCGATCGCTCAATCCCCGGGTTCAGTTCTCGGTTTTCCCGCAGGCCGGCCACCCCGTGCCCTACGACCGAGCAAGCCTCTCGGTCATTCGAGACTTTGTAAAGTCTATTTCTTAGGAGGAACCGCGGGCTGGGCCGGTGCGGCAGGCGCTGGCGTCGCTGGAGTTGCAGCAGCCGGAGCCGCTGTGCCCGCTGCGGGAGCGCTAGCGGCTGGCGCTGTTGCTGCAGCAGCGGCCTCCGCGGGAGCCCCCTCTGCTGGAGGCTTGGCCGCCTGCTTCAATTTGGCACACTCGCTCATGATGCTGGTCTTGGCACCCGTTGCTGCAAGGCCGGCCTGGGCTGCGCAGGTCGCCACAAGGCGGCTCTTGATATCCATCATCTGAATGGCTTTCTCGAAGGCCTCCGCCACCGATGGGTCGTCCTTGCCCTTGACCATCATTCGAAGGGCGCCCAGCCCAAGGACTCTCTCGGCACCCGGGTCCTTGGCATTGCGCACGAGATTCTCAACATCACCCAGCACAACACCGCCAGAGAGCGCGTCCCTCACGGCATCAAACTGTTTTTCTTTGGCAAGCAACTCTTCAGTGCGAGACATACCCCCAATTTGCTGGTTTTGGGACTGAATTTCGCCTTTGAGCGTATCGACCTCGGCCTGGAGTTCGGAGGCCGACTGCCACTGCAGGAAGGCAAAGCCGCTGGCCCCAATGAGGAGTAGTCCTAAAATCGCAATAATGATGATGAATTTTTTCATTTGAATTCTTCCGCCGACAGGCAACCTATTCCGGAATTTACACGATCCATGTCCACGCAGACCCCACTGCTTGAGGCGACGGCTGTCTGCAAGCAACTCGGGAGCCAGCAGGTGGTTCAGTCACTCGACCTCGAGATACTGCCGGGGCAGTGCCTAGGCCTCATCGGCCCCAATGGCGCAGGCAAGACCACCACAATCCGTATGCTGCTTGGTTTGAGTAAGCCCGACAGCGGATCTATTTCTGTCTTCGGCCTGAAACAGCCGCTCTTTAGCCGCCAAATCCGCGCCCAGCTTGGCGTTGTGGGCCAGTTCGATACCCTGGATCCCGATTTCAATTGCGAGGAAAACCTTCTGGCCTACGGCCGCTACTTCGGAATTCCGGCAAAGACCATCATCGAGCGAACGCCGAGCCTTCTCGAGTTTGCCGCGTTGCGCCACAAGGCCAAGGCAAGAATTGATGCCCTATCGGGCGGCATGAAGCGACGATTGAGCCTGGCCCGAGCCCTTGTGAATGGCCCCCGCCTTCTGGTTCTTGATGAACCCACCACTGGGCTGGACCCCCAGGCTCGTCACCTGATGTGGGAGCGGCTCAATCGCCTGCGCAAGGAGGGCACCTCGATTCTTCTCACCACACACTTTATGGATGAGGCCGAGCGGCTTTGCGATCAGATTGTGGTGATCGACCACGGGAGAAAAATTGCGCAAGGATCTCCCCGGGCGCTCATCTCCGAGCATGTCGAGCCACACGTGGTGGAGGTATTTGGTCCGGGGTTAATGGATGCCCTGCCCCAGTTCACTGAGTATTCCGACAGACTTGAGCAGAGCGGTGAGACGGTGTTTTTCTACGGTCAAGAACCGCACCGACTCCTTCAGGCGCTCGAGGCCATGCCAGCACTTCGAGTGCTGCATCGCCCCGCAAACTTGGAGGACGTCTTCTTGAAACTCACTGGCCGACAGATTCGAGAGGCATCGTGAACAACCCCTTCTTTGTCTCTCGGGCCTGGCTACCGGTATTCCTGCGCAACTTCATGGTCTGGCGAAAGCTCTTCTGGCCCAGCCTCATTGGGAATATTGCCGAGCCGTTGTTCGTTTTAGTGGCCTTCGGATTTGGGGTGGGTGCTCTGGTGGGCTCTGTTCGCTTTGCAGACCAGGAGTTGAGTTACCTGGTGTTTTTAGCGAGTGGCTCGATCTGCGCAAGTACCATGACGGCAGCAAGCTTCGAGGCGCTCTATTCCGCCTACTCTCGCATGTCTCCCCAGAAGACTTGGGACGGCATCATGAATGCCCCGGTGAACCTCAATGACATTATTTTTGCTGAGTTGGTCTGGGCAGGCTTTAAGTCCCTCTTCACGGCGAGTGCGATTTTGCTCGTCATGCTCGCCCTGGGAATTTCCTATTCCGTCAAGCTCCTCGCCGCCCTGCCGCTCCTATTTCTAACTGGCATTTGCTTTGCGAGCCTTGCGCTCATCTTTAACGCCTTGGCCAAAGGCTACGATTTCTTCACCTACTACATCACCCTCTTTCTAACACCCATGACATTTCTCTCGGGCGTCTATTTTCCCCGCGAACAGTTGCCACACGCGCTGGGCCTTCTGGCCGATTTATTGCCACTGACCGCGAGTGTCAATCTGGTGCGACCGCTGTTCCTAGATGAGTGGCCATCGGCACCCATCTTGCCGCTGCTCACCTTGATCGGCTTCGCCCTAATTTCGTTCTCCATCGCAAGTCGACTCACCCACAAACGTTTCGGATTGGCCTGAGCTTCGCTAGAATGGGGAAATGCTCCCCCTCCCCAAGCTTCAGATCACTGCCCTTGTGGCCCTGTTCATTGTCGTGGGCCTCTCGGCTCCGTCGGAGGCTCAAGTGACTTACCGATTCATTGCGGAGGAGCCGCCTCGGGTCAAACACTTTCTCGACGTCGATCGCGTCGACGGAGAACGCACAAAGCGCGAAGATCTCCGACTGATTTGGCGCTTGACCAACCTGATTGAGCGCTCCCCTATTGGCGCCATGTCCACCCGCACCCGAGAAGAAATCAACTGCCAGTCCAATGAGATTCGATCAATGCTCGTTGTCTCTTATGCAGGAACCGATGGGGCGGGCCAGATCATCGCGTCACTCAGGGCAGAAAACCTCGAGTGGCGACCCATCACGCCTGGGAAGCTCGATGCCCGACTGGCCGAGTGGGCCTGCGCAATGGATCCTCGCCCTCCACCCAAGCCGGTGGGCGCCCCTGCCAAGAAGGATGAGAAGAAGTAACTAGCAGTCCAGGACTCACATTTAGATTCCCCTGCCGGGGGCCTGCTTGGGACAGCCTCCGCTTCAGTTTGTCGGTTTTGGGCCGATACACCCCATGAGGGCCGGGTTCGAGCGGCCAAACACTCGCTGAAAGGGCATTGCCGCATGGAAGTCTCCCCAGTGATTAAGCGTCGCGTGGTCTCCCTGGCCATGATCGTGCCCATCTTCGCGCTGGTCACGGCGGTCTCATTGGCGTTTCCGAAACTCATCTCCGGCACCCTGAACCTTGCCGCCTGGGCGGTGATGATTGGGCTGATGGCCTTCATGACCTACACCATCATTAATACCGATGGAAGAGAGCTTCCCAAGCAGCGCCCAACCCACCTCGATGTCCAGTCGGCGGACCCCCACACCCGAGTCATCTCTGCAGCGATTGTTGGGGTGGCTTTTATTGCCATTGCATACATCGGCATGAAATCGCCGGAGCTTCTATTTACCCCTGAAGTTCTTGGCTTCCTCGTTATGCTCCTCATTTTCCTCGGCGTCGGGCTTTTTATATGGCACTCGGTGGTGCCTCCTGTTCCCAAAGAGGTTCGTCAGCGTGCCATTTCACTGAGCAAGCGCGCCAACAATCCAAAGCTTTACACCAAGCAACTAATGGCCCGCACCACCGCACAGACCGAGGCTGTGGTGGCCTCGCAGCAGGCCGCTGCCCTGGCCGAGGCCCAGGCCCAGGCCGAGGCGGTGGCCTCGCAGCAGGCCGCTCAGGAGGTCATTGAGATCGCGGATGGCGAGTCGCTCGAGGAGATCAAGGCCCGCCTCAAACCCAAGAAGCCGAAGATCTCGATGGAGTTGCTCAACACGGCCAACTCTTACGACGACAAAGTGGCGCTGCTTCGATTCCTGGTGTCCGAGGACTCCGCCCGCGTCTCCAAGGCGATTCAAAACTTCATTCGCTAGGCGGGGTCATCGGCAATCGCCGAGGGGCCACCGATGAATCGGTGGCTTGAGTGCGCCAAAACAGATCGAAGGGTCTGAACAAGGCCCTCCATGACCTCCACCAGATCGGTGACTTGAAGCACCCAGACAGCAACCGCGGCGACCGAAACCAGAAATGTGGCCTGCAGCACCTGCAAGGCGGGCCGAGATCGCCAAGAGCGCCGTTTCGTGAATATCAGACGCTCGCCTGGGCGTCGATCGAGCAGAGTTGCCATGCAATTACTCCCCAATATGTTTGAAGGGACTCCATCTTTCTGCCCTGGGGGAGCCCAAAACAGACGGCCGTCAAGCGGATGTCAGCCCCACTGACAATCGAGACAGGGTTGGGCATAGAATTTGAGCTTCAAAGCATCGGGCATTCGGATGCCAACACTGAAAACGACTTATGAATCCAGCAACGCCCATCATTGTTCTTGAAGGACTCATCGGCCTCGGCGTTGTGGTGTTGCTCTACGTTCTTCACCAGCGCGAGATGCGGGCCCTTCGCCGCGCAAAAGAGAGTGCGGAGCCACCAGAGAACCCACTCGCTCGCCCCCGCGATGCTGCCCAGGCCAAGCTTCAAGAAATGAACCAGGAGATCGCAGGTCGTCGGGAGGCGCTCGCGGCCTTCGAGGCACAAGAGGCGGCCAAGGCACAAGCACAAGCCGAACACGCGGCTGCAAATGCGCGTAACCCAAATACGCAGTCCCCCAATGCCACACCCCCGGCTCCAGCGCAGCCAGTCATGGCCTCCGAGGAGGCTCTGGCGGACGAGACGGGCTCCGCTAAAGAGGCCCCGCCCGCGGACTTATTACAGGCCAAGACAGAAGAGTCCGCCGAGGCGCCGCCGCGGTAATGGATTTTGCTCTGCTTGCGATTCTTGGCATTGCGCTGGCAAGCCTGGCACTGCTTGGCTGGCTTGCCACCCAATTGGTGGCGCTCAAGGCCGTTGCCGAGCACCAGAGCCAGTCTCAGGAGTTGCGTATTCAATCATTAACCCAGCAGATTCAAAGCAGCCTGGAATTGAGTCAGCAGGGAATCGACTCTCGCCTAGAGGCGATACAGAAAGACAACGCGACCAAGCTCGAGGAAATGAGAAAGACGGTCGATGAGAAACTGCAGAGCACCCTCGAGGAACGCCTGGGACAGTCCTTCAAGCTTGTATCGGATCGACTCGAGCAGGTTCATCGAGGGCTCGGAGAAATGCAGAGCCTGGCGAGTGGGGTGGGCGACCTCAAGAAGGTACTGACCAACGTGAAGTCCCGAGGCACTTGGGGCGAGGTCCAACTCCAAGCAATGATCGAACAGATTCTAGTGCCGAGTCAGTACGAGAGAAATGTCGCGACCCGGCGCAACAGCAACGAGCGCGTGGAATTCGCCATTCGTTTCCCAGGCGTGTCCGCAGACCACCCCGTATGGCTTCCCATCGATGCGAAGTTCCCCATGGAGGACTATCAACGTCTGCTTGAGGCGCAGGACCGAGGGGATGCTGTCGAGGCCGAGGCCGCCTCCAAGCAACTCGAGCAACGAATCAGGCTCGAGGCCAAGTCGATTCGCGATAAGTACATTGAACCGCCCCACACCACCGACTTCGCGATTCTCTATCTCCCCACAGAGGGGCTCTATGCGGAGGTGATTCGCCGTCCGGGGCTCTCAGACACCATTCAGCGAGACTGTCGCATCACGCTCTGCGGCCCGACGAATTTGTTGGCCTTCCTCAACAGTCTTCAGATGGGATTTCGAACGCTGGCCATCGAAAAGCGCTCGTCCGAGGTTTGGCAGGTACTCGGGCAAGTTAAAAATGAGTTTAATAAGTTTGCACAAGTTATTGAAGCAACAGAGAAAAAACTTGAAGAGGCGAGCAAGAAGTTTGGTGAGGTCGGGGTTCGCAGTCGGGCCATCGAGCGAAGCCTAAGAAATGTCGAAATAACTGACTCAGATCGCCTCGAGGAAGATACAATCGGGAGATTGGACGTCTAAAGGCGGGCGTCGTTCAATGGCAGGACCTGAGCTTCCCAAGCTCAAGACGTGGGTTCGATTCCCATCGCCCGCTCCATCGTCCAGTACGAAAGAAAACCAATGTCGTCATTCTCCGGGCTCGGTCTTGCCGAGCCAATCCTGCGCGCTGTCGCCGCAGAAGGCTATGCCCAACCCACATCCATTCAAGCCAAGGTCATTCCGCACGCCTCAGAAGGCCGTGATGTTCTCGGGCTGGCCCAGACAGGCACGGGTAAAACCGCTGCATTTGTGCTGCCCCTGCTGCATCGCATTTCCGCAGCCGCCGGCAGCCCTCAAGGCGCAACACATGGTAAGTCCCCATCGCCTCGGATGCCTAAGAGCTGCCGGGCGCTCATCCTGGCCCCCACCCGGGAATTGGCCCAGCAGATTCACCGGAGTATTCAGACTTACGGCAAATTCTCTAGGCTCTCGAGCGCCCTGGTGGTCGGTGGTGCAAGGGCCCTGCCTCAGATCAAGTCTCTCGCGCCTGGGGTGGACATTCTGGTGGCCACACCAGGCCGTCTCCAAGACCACCTCAATGCGCGGCACGTGCGCCTAGACCAGACCCAGATGGTCGTGCTTGATGAGGCCGACCAGATGATGGACCTCGGCTTCTTGCCCGCGATCGAGGCGCTGCTCGCAAGGCTTCCATCCAAACGCCAGACCATACTTCTATCGGCCACCATGCCCCGCGAGATTCGTGGACTCGTCGATCGCTTCTTATCCGATCCGGTTCACGTGGAGTGCGCGCAAGAGAGCCGTCCAGTTGAGAAAATCGAACAGAGCCTACTCATGGTCGACCCTGGCAAGAAGCCAGAGACCATCATTGATTTACTCGCAGACGATGCCATCGAGCAGGCAATCGTTTTCACCCGAACAAAGCATGGCGCAGACAAGCTCGAGAAGCTCGTCCGCAGTTTCGGGCATCAGAGTGTCTCGATTCATGGTGACAAGTCCCAGCCTCAACGCGATCGGGCGCTCAACGCTTTTCGTCAACGCAAAGTTCGGGTCTTGGTGGCCACCGATGTCGCGGCCCGAGGAATCGATGTCGATTCAGTCAGCCACGTCTTCAACTACGACCTGCCCAATATTCCCGAGGCCTACGTTCATCGTATTGGTCGCACCGGACGGGCAGGACGAGCCGGCACTGCAGTCTCCCTCTGTGAGCCGAGTGAGATCGGCTTGGCACTGCAAATTGAGCGACTGACTGGAACGCGGCTTCTTCCGGAAGGCGTTCGAATGAAGCGCACGGGCGCTCCCAAGCGCGGCCGCGCCCCCCAAGGGAAGGCCGGGGGTCCAGGCCGCAGGCCCCATGCTTCAGCAAGCCCTGGTGGGAACGCTCGGGTGCGCGCACCAGCCGGTTCGCGACCCAATCGCTCACCGAGAAAAGATACCAAGCACTAGAGTATCAAGGGCCATGGCCGTTCGTTTCATTGCATGAAGGACATCACTCCCACTCGCGAGGCGACTCGCGAGGTGGCCCTCTTCCCTCTTCGCAGCCCGCTCTTTCCGGACGGGCTCATGGCCCTTCAGCTCTTCGAGGTGCGCTACCTCAGCATGATTCGGCGCGTGATGAAAGGCGAGCTTCAATTCGCCATCGTCTCCCTCCTCGAGGGTTCAGAGATGAATCGACCCAACCAACTCGAGAAGTTTATTCAGGTTGCGACATTGGTGGAGGTTCTTCAGCACCAGGAGCCCGGGCCTGGCTTGGTCTACATCCGTTGCCGCGGTGGACAGCGGGTTCGGATCGAGTCGAGTGAGCGGGCAACCGCCGGCCTATGGATGGCCCGCGTGATTGACCTCGAGCCCGATCCCCCAGAGCCAATCGATGAGAGCGATTCTTTGGCTTGCTCTAAGTTGGGTGCGCTAATTGCAGAATTGCAGCGACAAGGGGTCCAGGAGGATCAGATGCCATTTTTACGGCCCCATCGCCTCGATGAATGTGGTTGGGTGGCCAATCGTTGGGCCGAGATACTGCCCCTTCCCGCCGGCGAGAAACAGTCACTTCTAATGGAGCGAAACCCCCGAGCGCGACTCGATACGATCAATCGCTGGCTTGACGAACTCGTGGCCTAGCCCAACCCGCCCGGCGCACACTCCCGAACCATCTCCTCACGAAGACGCAGCGCGTTAGAGGGAACCCGTTCCACATCTGCCCATGTGAGTGCCTGACCCGCTCGGACAGGACGGACCAGCCGAATGCCGTGGGCCAGACCAAGCGGCAGGAAAGACTTCTCCGCAGACTCTTTGGCCGGGGTGAGCTTGCCCCAAACTGTATAGCCGCCCTCTCCATCCAGGGTCTCACCCTCGCGAAGGTCTCGTTTGGCGGTCGCTGCGACGTCGGCATTCCATGCAATCGGGCAGCCAGTGGGTTCGCGTCGGAGAGCGACGGACGCCACAGACTGGCCCACCTCAAGGCCAATGAGGTGCCAACGCTTATAGAGGGTGAAATAGCGGCCCGATGGATCCGTATGGGCTTTGTATTCCTCAAAGCAGTTACGTATGTATTCCGTCTCGCCCTCTACGGTGACCCACACGCCCATGCGAATCTCGTAGGGAATGCTTCGACCATCTCTCTCCAACGAAGAAATAACCTCGACCATGCCCTTGCGCTCGAGGCATCCGCCTTCGGCGATGGGCCGGGTGACATAGGGGATGTCTTCGATGCTGGCTGGCGGGTACTGTAGACCATTGCTCGGCACTCCCAAGCCCGTTGCATTCGCGACTGCTGTGGATTCAATCGAGGGTTTCGATCCATCGAGAAAACTATTGAACATCTTTGGATTGAGCCCGCCCCGTTCCGCCTGCGCAGGACTCAGGCCCCAGTTATCCCAAACGGTATCGGGCGTTGACTGCGCGAAATGCGGAAGCCACTTGTGACCGCGACCGGCAGCGACAACGGGAAAGCCGCAGGTTCGGGCCCAGTCAACCAAGTCACAAATCATGGCGGGCTGATCGCCGTAGGCCAGTGAATAGATTCGCCCGCTCGCCTTGGCCCGAGTGGCCAACAGCGGTCCGCAGAACGCATCGGCCTCAACGGTGACATTCACCACATCCTTTCCGCTGGCAAATGCGGCAAGGATGTGGTCCACCGCCGCAATCGGATGCCCCGTGCATTCCACAACAATCTCAATCTCCGGACAGGCCAACAGAGCCTCCACCCGTTCTGTAATGAAGGTCTGCCCGGTCTTTAAGGCTTCGGCGAAGGAGGTTGCCGCAAGACGCGATGGCTCCCAGCCCACGCGGGTGAGATTGGCCCGAGCAGCCACTGGATTGACGTCTGCAATTCCAACCAAATGCACGCCCGGGGTCCTGGGAATCTGAGAGAGGTACATGGAGCCAAACTTGCCTGCCCCAATGAGCCCCACGCGGATAGGGCGTCCTTCTGCGGCACGCTGCAACAGTCCTTGATAGAGGCTCACTCAAACTCCCTTAAAGAAATATTGATTGATCGATGTGCGGGGCTCGGATGCAAGAAAAAACTCACCTCTTCGAGGCCAACCAATCGCAGATTGCATAGAAGAAGCGGTCATCGAACCCAACATGCCCACCAAACTCTGGCGTTTGGAACTCGATCTTATCGACTCCTTCGTGGGTTCGCTTTGCCTTCTCTACTCCGAGTATCGGCACCAGAGGGTCATTCCGCGCATTCAGGAATAGGCACGGCAACCTAATTGTTGAAATAAATTGGATGGCCGAGGCGGTCTGCCAATAATGCTCCACCGTTCCAAAGCCATGCAGCGGAGCGGTAAACGCATCGTCAAACGCTCGAATCGTCTTGGCCGACATTACTTTCTCTAGGTCGAAAAGCCTGGGGAACTGTTTCCATTTGAGTCGGGCCTTTTGCTTCATGGTTCTGAGAAACATTCGCCCGTAGATGCGTCGGTTGAGGCCCTGGTCGATGGCGTCCCCACATGCCGACAAATCAATCGGGGCGGAAACAAAGGCGAGGGACTCCACCAGAGACTTCGCCGCTGCGCCCTTCTCTCCCGCCCAACAGCAGAGTGCATTGCCGCCGAGAGAGACTCCAACGGCGAAGATGGGTGAAGTGGGGCACTGAAGCCGAACCTGTGCAAGCATCCAATCGATCTCGCGGTAATCGCCCGCATGGTACGCACGGGGTGACCGATTCATTTCCCCCGAGCAGCCTCGGAAATGCGGGACCACGAAATTCCAGCCGAGCCGATGGGCCGCTCTAGAGAGGGCCGCCGCATAATGACTCGCAGAACTCCCCTCAAGCCCATGGAATAAAACAAGCGTGGGTGAATCCGTTTTTATTGACCAGCGCCAATCGAAATCCACAAAATCACCATCCGGCGTATCCATTCGCAGCCGATGAACTTCGATTGGCCTTGCGGGGCTGGTATGAACCCGGCACGCAATGGCCGGCCAGATGGTCTGGATGTGCCCGAGCGCCTGATCAATGAGAGAAAATCCCATTCGCTCAGGCCGCTTAGGCCGCCCCCTGGTATCCCAATCTCTTCCACGAGCCCATGAACCAACGGCCACCCAAGACGAGTGCGAGGAGCGATATGTAGATAACCGCGGCCCACCAACCGCCCACAGCACCAAGATTAAGACCGGGCATCCAATCCACCCAGCCCCCACCCGACTCAAAAGCCATGAAATGCGTCAATGGAACGAAGAGCCCCCAGGACAAGGTCAGCAGAAGCAAGGCCGGCACACGGGTGTCGCCTGCCCCCCTCAAACAAAAGACAGATCCAATGTGAAGGCCATCGGAGAGTTGATACAGGGCGGCGATAAAGGCCAACTGGATTCCCAATGCGATAACCTGCTCCGACATGGGATCACTCGATGGAACAAAGAGAGACATCCAGAGTGGGGCACCCAGGGACAAAACCAGTCCCACGCAGAGCATGTAGAGCGTCGTGATGGCAATGACACGCCCTCCGACGCGGCGGGCCCAATCGGGGTTCCCCGCCCCAATCGACTGCCCCACGAGCGTTGTGCCTGCCTTGCCAAGACCGACCGCTGGCATATAGGCCACTGAGGTCAACATCATCACGACCTGTGTGGCCGCGCCCTCCACACTGCCCAACCGAGCTAGCATGGCCTGAAATGCAGCCAGACCCAGGACATCAAAGGCAATCGAGAGGCCAATCGGAAATCCGAAACCCACCAAGAACCCAATCCGACGGAGATCAAAAGCCCTGACTCGGCGGCTCCAGTATCGATGGCGATAGCGATGCCCGAGAAACAGGAACAAAGCGGCAATCAAGCCAATCGAAATCGAAGCAGTCGTCGCCCAGGACACGCCCGCCACCCCGAGATCCAAAACCCACACAAAGTAGGCATTGAAGATCGCATTCAGGCAAGCCACGAGGATATTGATTTTCAGGGCGATGGCCACATGCCCAATTCCAAGAAAGAATGAGAGAACCACTGTCAAGGCCACAGCGACTGGTCCGCCGAGAAAGCGAGGAAGCCAGTAGTCCTGTGCGGCGAGTGTTGCAGCTGGAGGCAACCCGAGAAGAGCAACGCCATCCTGCCCCCAGATAGAGAGCGCCATGAACGGCAGTAGGGTGAAGAGTGCGAGCCACAAACCCGACCAAACTGCCTGTGCGGCTCGCTTGAAGCGGCCAGCGCCATACGCCTGAGCGGCGAGCGTCTGCACGCCCATCCCCATTCCAGTGATCAAAAGCAAGAGGCCGAGGATTAGCCAAAAGACACCGCCGACACCGGCAAGCGCGTCGACGGAGATCCGGCCAATAAACCAAGTGTCGGTGAGGTTCAGTGCCGCCTGAAGGCCCGCATGCAAGAACAAGGGGAAGGCGAGCTTAAGGATGGCTGCGAGGTCAACGTGGGCGCGACCATCCGGCCCGATCGCCTGGGCCGGCAGCGAGACTAACCTCGAACTTTGCAAAGAGTCAGTGGAGCATTGCAGAGAGGTCTGCGCCAAGCTCCGCAGCGTCGACTCGGAGGGAGAACGCGGGAATGGCAGCCTCGAAAACTTCTGCGTCATCGCTCACGCAGATATAAGTGCCGTGCATACTTCCAAGGGGACTCGAGATGCGAGTGCCGCTGTTGTATCGGAAGACCTCGCCCGGACTCAGAAAGGGCTGCTGGCCGACCACACCAAGACCACGCACTTCCTGCCGACTGCCTGCTGCATCCTCGATCACCCAGTGGCGGGCCACGAGTTGCGCGCCCACCTCCCCAGAGTTCTTGATGGTGACAAAGTAGGCGAAACAGAACTGGGATTGGGCCGGGTTGGAATCTTCCGGTAAATACCGAGTCTCAACGGTGATTTCAAAGCATTTTTTTGACATGTCACGTACTGTAACAGGATGCCTATCTGCAAATTGCGGCATTTCCCTGCGCAACGACAAACTTTCTCTCCATGCCCGTTGTCCATCAGACCCTCGTAGAACTCCTCGAGTCGAGTTTCGGTGCGCATGCCCATGCCACCGCGAATCGATGCATGGGGGCGGATTGCTCATTCGAGTCGCTGGAGGCCAAATCACGGCATCTTGCGGCCTACCTTCAAGGCCTCGGACTTCAATACCCAGACCGAGTGGCTGTGATGATGCCCAACCTGCCGCAGCATCCGATCGCAATTGCGGGTGTCATTCGAGCCGGACTCGTGCTTGTCGAGATGAGCCCCCTTCTCAGCAGCCGAGAGCTCTCTCATCAACTCAAGGATTGCGGCGCGCGCGCGGTAATTGTCTTAGAGAACTTTGGCCGTTGTCTGGCCGAAGCGCTGCCCGGCACGCAGGTCCAAATCATCATTCGCAGCGCCGTGGGCGACGAACTCGGCGCCAAGGGTCGACTCGTCACGGCCGTTGTGCGGCATATCAAGCGCCAAGTTCCAAGGGCGAACTATGGCGATACACGCTTGGTGGGCTATCGCTCTGCCATGGCCATTGGGACCCACCTCGGCTATGGTCGCCCCAAGCGGTCACCCGACGACCTTGCCCTGCTCCAATACACAGGCGGCACCACCGGGTCCTCAAAGGCCGCCATGCTCAGCCACTCCAATATCGTTGCCAATCTCGAGCAGGCCAGCGAGTTGCTCGCCCCTGCCTTACAAGACCCCCCAAAGCAGGGCAGCCAGTTCGTGATGGTCTGCGCCCTCCCGCTATTTCATATCTTCGCGCTGACAGTCTGTTTTTTCATGTCCGCACGGCTTGGATTCAAAGGCCTGCTTATTCCCAACCCAAGGGACTTCAAGGGGTTTACATCCACCTTGCAGAAGGAGCCGATCCATCTCTTCCCTGGCGTGAGTACCCTTTTCAACGCCTTGATGTCGCAACCCAACTGGAAGAAGGTGCAGTTTCCAGACTTGCGCGTGGCCTTGGGTGGTGGCATGGCCGTAAGCCAGTCGGTGGCCGAGCGCTGGCAGGCCTGCACTGGCAAGCCCCTTCTCGAAGGCTATGGCCTCTCCGAGACCAGCCCAGTGGTCAGTGCCACACCCTTAGATGCCCCGGGATACCTGGGCCATGTCGGTCGTCCGCTTCGAGACACCGAGATCCGAATCCTTGATGACCGGCACGAGCCGCTGCCCAAGGGCTCCATTGGCGAGATTGCCGTGCGCGGCCCACAGGTCATGAAAGGCTACTGGGGCAAGCCAGATGAATCGCGAGAGTTTTTCACCTCGGACGGCTTTTTCCGAACCGGCGATTTGGGCCAGATACTGGAGGACGGCTGCCTGAAGATCGTCGACCGAAAGAAGGAGATGATCTTGGTCAGCGGCTACAACGTTTACCCCTCCGAGGTTGAGCAGCAGGTGCAACTCCACCCGTCTATTCAAGAATGTGCGGTGGTGGGGCACCCCGACCCCAACTCCGGAGAAGCGGTCTGGCTCTACGCCGTTAAACGGAAAGAGGTCTCAAAAGCCGACCTCTTCGAGCACTGCCGGGCCCGGCTGGCCGGTTATAAGTGCCCCAAGAAGATCATCTTCCTTGAGTCCCTGCCCAAGTCCTCAGTGGGGAAGATCCTAAAGCGTGAGCTTGGCGGGCATTAAACCGGCCGGGGCCGTCGGAAAAATATATTTGATCAATAATTTGTGCAAATTATTTTAGGGCGAGTCGCGCTTGAAGTTCCCTCTCCTCTGAGATAGAGTCCACGCAGGAGGTGCGCCATTCGGCGGCCATACACTCATAACTATTAAGGACTCTCATGGAAACTCTAGGCGTAGCGGTAAGCGTCTTTCTGGCCTGCGCGGTCGGTGTGATCTTCGCGGGCATCAACCTGGCCAAGTATGGCGATGAACTCGCCGAGAAGACTGGCTGGGGCAAACTCTGGGTGGGCACGTTGCTGGTGGCTGTCTCGACGTCACTGCCCGAACTGACCATCAACGTGACATCAGTCTGGATCGAGGAGGCACCAGGAATCGCTCTGGGGAACGTGTTCGGCGCGAACATGATGAACGTCTTTGTCATTTGTATCGTGGCCCTGTTATTCGGCATCCGCAATATGTTTGGCGGCCAAGGCAAAGAGACCGATATCCTGGTCAAGGCGGGTCTGGTCATCGTTGCGGCGGCCCTCTTGCTCTCCATTTGGGGCGACATGAAACTTGGCCCGACTTCCGTCGGCGGGATTGTGTTGGTCTTGATCTACTTTTTCGGCATGAAGAAGGTCTACACCGCCAGTAAAGAGAGTGCCGCGGCCGCGGGGGAGGAGGAAGGTGAGCGAGGCAGTCCTGCCAAGGCATGGGTTGGCTTCATTGTTGCCTCTACCGCAGTGATCATCGCGGGCAAGTATCTGGCCGAAAGTGCCAATGCCATTGCCACTATTACAGGCCTTGGTGCGGGCTTTGTCGGTGTGCTGCTGGTCTCCATGGTGACCACGCTGCCCGAAGGCTCGGTGACTCTGGCCGCCGCAATGCGCAAGTCTTACGGCTTGGCCATGGGCAATGTCTACGGCAGCTGTTTCTTCAACGTCTCGATTATCTTCCTGTCAGATTTCTTCATGCCAGCCGGAAGCCCCATGCTGGGCGCCATGGAGCCCTCGCACTTCGTTGCCGCTGTAGGCGCCCTGGGTCTCATGACAATGGGATACCTCTGCATGAAGAGCGCAAACACGGAGTCGATGACACTGGCCAAGATATTTACACCGATCGTGCCAGTGGCTTATGTGGCTCTCATGTACGTGATCTACACAATGGGTTAATCGGCCAAAAGGTCAGTCTGCTGTATTGACCAACAAAAACGGCCCCATGCCATCTCGGCTGGGGCCGTTTTCTATTTGGCGGAAGCGGTGAGATTCGAACTCACGGAGGAGTTGCCCCCTCGCCGGTTTTCAAGACCGGTGCATTCAACCGCTCTGCCACGCTTCCTTCAGACGAATTCTAGCAAGACCGACCACGGGCCGATATGGGCCACACATCGACCACCCTGCCCTCTGACATCACCACAATATGATCGTAGAGATTAACAGTTGGGTCGCAGTGCCCGGGAATCACACGAAGAACATCGCCGAGTTGAAGGCTCGAACTATGCTTAGTGGAGACCACTCCATGCTCATCCGAGGCCTTCACATAGGTGCAGCCCGCCGGACCATCGAGCACAGGCAGACCCGAGTCCACACTGAATGATTTAAGCCCTGCATCGAGCACCGCCCGGTCTATCGATGGACGACTCATTACGGTGGCAGCGACATACAGGGCATGCTCAAACACCGGCTGCTGGGCGTCTGGAGCGGGCTGGTTGCGTTGGTAGTCTGCATCCATGAACACATAAGACCCGGGCTGGACTTCCGTATAGGCACCGCTCTTGGCCTCGATGGCATAGCTCCCTGTGCCGCCGCCCGTACGCCAGGACGCATCGATGCCCAGCCTGCCCAACTCCCCATGGAGTGTCCGAATGCGATCGGCCGCGCTGGAAATCGCTGTCAGGCGCTCTGAGTAGGAGCGAAAATGCTGAGCCGAGCCGTGATAGCCCTGAATACCAGCCAGCTCAAGCCAAGGACTCTGGGCAATCTTTGAGGCAAGCGCGACGGCATCGCTGAGATCTTGCACGCCGCAGCGGCCCTGGCCCACATCAATCTCCACCAGGAGCCTCAGGCGAATCCTGGACTGCTCCCCCGCCATCGATAGGGCAGCGACTTGATCGGGGTGGTCGACGCAACAGGCTATCGCCGAGAGGCGGCTCGCCAGCGCGAGGTATCGATGAACCTTCTTCTGACCAAAAAACTCGTTGGCAACGAGAATGTTCTCAATGCCTTCGTCTGCAAATGCCTCCGCCTCGCTCACCTTCTGGCAGCAAATTCCAACGGCCCCATTGCGAATCTGGTGACGGGCGATCTCCGGACACTTATGACTCTTTGCGTGCGGGCGCACTGCAACCCCAAGGCCCTTCATGGAGTGCATCAACCGGTCGTGATTGCGCACAAAGGCCTCTCGATCCAGAACCAGACACGGGGTGTCGAGATCCTGCAGGGCCTCGCCCAGGGCAGCGGGATGGGAGGCCTTCACTGACGATCGTCCTTTTCTTTGACTTCGACATCGATAACATCGTCGGCCTGGTTTGAGGATGACCAGCCCCGCCCAGGCTTGGATGACTCGGACCCTTGCTGGGGGTTGTGGGATGGCTTTGAGGGCTCACTCGGGCCGCCATTGGAAGCTTGTCGCACTCGCACAAGACTCTGCCCCGAAGCCACTGCCATGAGGAAGGTCATGAAAGAAACGAACAATGCGGCCAATACCGCCATCCAGTAGCCCGACACATGAAAGCCCGTCACCATCTCGGCAACCACAAGCAATACAAGTCCATTGACCAGCGGAATGGCCAGGCCCAAGCTCATCACAATAAAGGGCAGGCTCAGAAGCATTAGCATCGGCTTGAGTGTGAGGTTGACCAATGTCAGCAATAGCGCGCCAATTGCCAAACTTGAGGGACCATCAAACCAGATTGAGTCAAAGAGCCCGTCGGCGACCCACAGCGCCACAACCGCAGTGACCCACATCCAACCAAGTCTCAAGAGCGCAGCCTGTTTAATCATCTTAGACTCGGCGCTCAATCCATCGGGGTTGAAATTGACGGCTCAGTATCCTTTGAATCCAAAAGGCGGCCGTCAAGGTCTTGGCATCGCTCACCTCCCCCGCTTCGACCATGGCAAGAAAATCATGTGGCTTCAGTTCTATCACTTCGAGGCACTCACCCGCCTCCCTGGAAGACTGAGAGGGCTGCAGTCCCGTGGCGAGAAAGAGGTGAATCACCTCGGTTGAATAAGAGATGACTGGATGCATCGGCCCAAGCCTTGCCCAACGAGTGGCGAGGTACCCGGTCTCTTCCTGCAATTCACGAGAAGCGCAATCCAAGGGGTCCTCTCCGGCGTCGAGCTTCCCTGCTGGAAACTCAATAAACGAGCGATTGAGCGGATAGCGCCACTGGCGCTCGAGAAGCAGATTGCCATTGGGCAGAATGGGGACGATGGCCGAAGCGCCCGGATGCAAGGTGTACTCACGAACACAGCAGTGGCCGTCGGCGGCCACGGCCTCGTCACGATAAATTTTTAGCAGGACACCATCGAATGAGAGCGATCCCGCAACCCTTCTCTCGGCAAGTTGCGGCGCTGGGTCACAGGCAAGCCCCTTGGGCCTGCGGTCTTCGCTCACTCAACTTGCTCCAGAGTTGCGCCGACGCAGATACCGCCATACGTAACCGGGATACGCCATGACGAGAAACAACAAAAAAGTGATGGCGTAGAAATTCCAGGTCTGCGACTGAATGGCTCCCATCGATGACTCAAGCCAGACACCCAAGACCAACAGGAGCAGGTAACTAACGAGCAGCTCAATGAGTCTGAACCAGAAGGGCTTAATCGACCGGTCAAGCAGACCAAAACGGCGCTCTGTTAGAAAGCACCAATTTGCAAGTGCCAGTCCAACGCCAAGCCATACCACTGCCGCCGCGGTGACATTCATGCAGCCAAGGAAGCGCGAATCAAGTCGAGGCACCAGGCCATCATGGGCCCGGGGATGATGCCAAGCACCAGGAGCGATGTACCATTCACCGACAGAACCGTGCGCTGAATGGGGCAATGAAATGGCTTGTCCGACATGGGCAACGGATCGTCAAAAAACATGACCTTCACGATTCGTAGATAGAAGAATGCGCCAATGAGCGACATCATTACGGCGTAGATGGCGAGTCCCACATAGCCAGCCGCTACTGCAGACTCGAGCACGGCGAATTTGGCGTAAAACCCAACCGTTGGCGGAATGCCAGCCAAGGAGAGAACGACAATGAGCATGACCCAGGCCAAATCCGGGCGTCGCTTGGCCAAGCCCTTGAAGTCGTCGAGAGTGTCGAACTCATACCCCTTCGATGAGGCCAGCATAATCACGCCGAAACTCGCCAGCGTGGTGAGTGCGTAGGTCACTACGTAAAACATAGACGCACCATAGGCATTCACGGCGCCATCAATTTTGTCTCCCAAGACACCCGAGGCAATTGCGAGCAGCATGAATCCCATGTGGGCAATGGTGGAGTAGGCCAAGACCCGCTTGAGATTCGTTTGAACCAATGCGACGACATTCCCAACCAAAAGCGAGAGAACACAAAGCACCAGAAGCATCTGCTGCCAATCCACAGCCACTCCAATCAGGCCAGAGACCAGTAGCCGAATAGTGATAGCGAAGGCGGCAAATTTCGGAACAGCACCGATGAGAGGCACCGTGGCCGTGGGAGCACCCTGATAGACATCTGGCACCCACATGTGAAACGGAACCACTCCCAACTTAAAGGCAAGCCCCGCAACGAGAAACACCGTGCCAAAGACCATTACAAGCCGGTCGGCCGAACCGCTCGCGAGCTTGTCTTGAATGGTGGCGATCTCAAGACTGCCTGTTGCACCGTATAGCATCGACATGCCATAGAGCAAAAAGCCAGAGGCAAGCGCGCCGAGAACAAAGTACTTCATCGCGGCTTCTGTGGACACCCCGCTGTCACGACGAAGGGCGACGGCCGCGTATAGCGACAGCGACAGCAACTCAATGCCGAGATAGATGGTTAATAGGTGGTTGGCGGAAATCATGACGAATCCACCCAGCAGGGCGAAAAGCGCGAATAAGTGAAACTCACCAAAGCCCATGGGCTGGTTGACGAGCGTCTCGCGCGCGTAGATGAGAGTGATGGCAGTGGCTAAACTGGCACCTCCCTTGAGGGCGGCACCCATGGGGTCGGCAACAACCAGTCCGTTCATGCCAATGGTGGGGACGATGAGGAAGGCCTCTGATAGCTGCCAAGCAGCAATGAGAATGAGACCGCCCACACTCAAGAGATGGGCCACCGGCCGGGAGCGCTCTCGGCCGAAGAGATCGACCAACATCACCACTGAGAGCAGCACCAATAGGGCGATCTCCGGCGCGACGGTCTGCAGATTCAGTTGTGAGACTGTCATCATCGTGACTCCGCCTTGATCACCGGCTGGGTTAACTTAGAGACCGACACGTGCTTGAGGAGCGCATCGACCGAGCGGCTCATTGGATCGGTAAAAGGCTTTGGCCAAACCCCCATGAACAGCACAAGGGCGGCCATGGCCATGAGCATGCCAAACTCCCGTCGGCTCAAATCGGTGAGCGCGGCCACGTTGGCATTGGCAGTCTCTCCGAAAATGACGCGCTTCACCATCCAAAGCGTGTAGGCAGCACCCAGAATGAGTGCGGTGGCTGCGAGAAGTCCGACCCAGAAATTAAACTGAACCGCACCCAGAATGACCATGAACTCGCCAATAAAGCCACTGGTGGCGGGTAGACCTACGTTGGCCATACCAAAAAAAACAAAGAGCGCAGCAAACTTGGGCATCGTATTGACCACCCCACCGTAATCGGCAATCTGCCTCGAGTGCATTCTGTCGTAGAGCACTCCGATACAGAGGAACATCGCGCCTGATACAAAACCGTGCGAGATCATCTGGACGATTCCGCCCTCGACGCCGAGCGGAGAGAAGATGAAAAACCCAAGCGTGACGAAGCCCATGTGGGCGATAGAGGAATAAGCGACAAGCTTCTTCATGTCCTCCTGAACCAGCGCGACCAGGCCGATATAAACCACCGCAACAAGCGAGAGGGTAATCATGAAAGACGCGAGTTCCTGCGAGGCATCTGGCGCAATGGGCAAGGAGAAGCGCAGAAAGCTATAGGCACCGAGCTTGAGCATGATCGCAGCAAGAACCACCGAGCCCCCAGTGGGCGCCTCCACGTGGGCATCTGGCAGCCAGGTATGCACCGGCCACATTGGCACCTTCACGGCAAACGCCACAAGGAAGGCTGTAAACAAGGCAATCTGAGTGGGCAAATCGATGGGAAGTCGATGCCAGGTTGGGATCTCAAAGCTGCCGCTCTGCACATACAGGTAGAGAATGGCAACCAGGGTAAGAAGCGAACCCAGTAAGGTGTAGAGGAAAAACTTAAATGCGGCGTAGACCCGACGTGGCCCACCCCAGATACCAATGATGAGATACATCGGGATGAGCGTTGCCTCGAAAAACACGTAGAACAAAAGCCCATCGAGAGCGGAAAACACACCGACCATTAGGCCCGACAGAATCAAGAAGGCGCCCATGTACTGGGCAACCCGGTCCTCAATGACCTCCCAAGCGGCAACGACAACAAAAATTGTGATCAGTGCTGTTAAGGGAATAAACCACAAAGAGATGCCATCCACCCCAAGGAAATAATCGATCGAGAATCGGGAAATCCAGGCGGTTCTCTCAACAAACTGAAAGCCGACAAAGCTCGAGTCAAAACCAAATACAAGGGGCATCGTGACAAGAAAACCAACAACCGATGCACCCAAGGCGGCATAGCGAATACGCAGAGTGCCAATTGCCGAGCCCTCAAGCCTTGCTAAGAAGAGGATGGCCAACCCAGAAAGGATGGGCAACCAAATGGAAAGGGATAGCCAAGGCATGCCAGCGGGTATGGTGAGAACCGATGTGCCTGTCATTTGGTCAGCCCGGTTGAAGCCAGCGGAGCAAACCACCAGAGAAGAAGCGCTACGCCGAGAATCATGGTGATGGCATAGTGGTAGAGGAAACCAGTCTGGCCCAGTCGCAACACCGAGGCGAGCACACCAACGAGTCGGGCCGATCCATTGACAAGAAATCCATCAATAAGCCCCTGGTCGGCACGGCGCCAGAGTCCCGCACCCAACAAACGTGAGCCTCCGGCAAAAACCCGTTGATTGAAAGCATCGAAAAAGTACTTTTCCTCTAGGAGTTTGTGCAGGGGCGAGAAGGCTTTGGCCAGACTGGCTGGAATGCTAGGCACCCAAAGGTAAAAGACCGCAGCAACAACCACCCCTGACAATGCCAACCAGAACGCAGGCGTATAGAGGGCATGAACAGCCAAGGCCAACGCGCCGTGGAATGACTGTGAGAGTGTTGCCATGGCGGGATGGGCAGATGCATCGACAAAAATGACACCCTTGAAGAACGAACCGAAAAGGAGCGGCTCAATAAGAAAGAGCCCCAACAAAACGGACGGAACTGCAAGCGCAATCAGCGGGCCCGTGACCACCCAAGGTGACTCATGTGGCGTGTGGTGCGCATCGCCCCCGTGGCTGTGGGATTGGTCATGCGAACCCCAACGGGCGGTGCCATGAAAAACCATGAAAAACATTCGGAAGCTATAGAACGCGGTCACAAAAACCCCCAAGAGAAGCATCCAATATGCCGTTTCGGCCAGCGCTAGATTCGAGGCATGAACCGCTTCGATGATCATGTCCTTCGAGTAGAAGCCTGAGAAAAGCGGTGTACCAATAAGGGCCAACGAACCAATGAGAGACACTGCATAGGTGATGGGCATCTTGCGCCAGAGTCCACCCATTCGCCGCATATCTTGCTCATGGTGCATACCAATAATGACCGAACCAGCAGCCAGAAAGAGCAAGGCCTTGAAGAAGGCATGCGTAACAAGGTGAAAGATCGCGATGGAATAGGCCGAGGCACCCAGGGCGACTGTCATGTAGCCAAGCTGAGACAACGTTGAGTAGGCCACCACCCGTTTGATGTCATTCTGAACCACGCCAAGAAAGCCCATGAACAGTGCAGTAATGGCTCCGATGGCCATTACAAAGGAGAGCGCAGCATCAGAGAGCTCAAAGAGCGGGGACATGCGAGAAACCATGAAAATACCAGCGGTGACCATGGTGGCGGCGTGAATCAGCGCAGAGATGGGGGTGGGACCCTCCATTGAGTCGGGCAGCCAGACATGCAGCGGAAACTGCGCAGACTTGCCCATGGCCCCAATAAAGAGACAGATACACGCCACAGCAAGCAGAGGCCAAACCTCACCGGGAATGAGTTCAATGGTCTGACCACTCATTGTCGCCGCTGCGCCAAAGGCATCGGCATACGCCAAGCTACCCGTCTGCGCAACGATCAGGCCAATGCCTAGAATAAAACCGAAGTCTCCAACGCGATTGACCAGGAAGGCCTTCATATTGGCGTGTATTGCAGTGGGCTTCTTGTACCAAAATCCAATGAGCAGATAAGAGACCAACCCCACGGCCTCCCATCCAAAGAAGAGCTGCAAGAAGTTGTTGCTCATCACGAGCATCATCATGCTGAAGGTGAAGAGCGAGATGTAGCTAAAGAAACGCTGATAACCGTCGTCATCCTCCATGTATCCAATGGTGTAGATGTGCACCATTAACGACACCGAGGTCACCACAACCATCATGATCGCGGTGAGGCTGTCGATTAAAAAGCCAATCTCCATACGTAGGCCACCCACAACCGCCCATGTGTAAACGGTGCCGCTGAAGATATTACCGGAGAGAACATCGGCCAAGGTCAGGATGGACGCAAGCATTGAGACTGCAACACCAGCAATCGCAACTCGGTGGCTATTTTCCCGACCCAATTGACGGCCAAAAAAACCAGCGGCGATAGAACCAATGAGTGGGGCCAGCGCAGCAATAAGATAGACAGACATCATGCTTGCACCTAACCCTTCAACTCGTCGAGCTTCTCCACCTCAATGGTCTTGAGGTTTCGAAACAACACCACCAGGATCGCAAGACCAATTGCAGACTCGGCGGCCGCAACGGTAAGAATGAAAAACACAAATACCTGACCCGCCAAATCACCCAAGAAATGTGAAAAGGCGATGAAGTTCAGATTCACTGCCAGAAGCATGAGCTCAATGGCCATGAGCAGCACAATCAGATTTTTGCGGTTCATGAAGATGCCGATGACGCTGAGCGCGAAAAGAATGGCACCAAGAATGAGGTAGTGGGCAAGCGTGATCATTCGGGCCGCCCGTCCTTGAATGAGACCATGGTCAGGCGATCTTCTGCACGAACCTTCACCTGCTCGCCGGGATTCTGGCTTCGGCTGTCCTTCCGTCGACGAAGCGTTAAGGCGATCGCAGCCACAATGGCCACAAGCAGAATGACGGCCGCGATCTCAAACGCATAGACATACTGGGTGTAGAGGACCTTGCCCAGCGCCTTGGTATTGCTCGGATCAGTGACCTTGGGTGCAGTGGCCTCGGGAACCTGAAAACTTCGCAGAACGATGGCACCCATCTCGAAGACGATAAGGGCGCCGACTGGCAGGGCCACCCGAAGGTTTGACCAAAAACCTTGCCGAAGCTTGTCAAGATCGAAGTCGACCATCATCACTACGAAGAGAAACAAGACCATTACCGCACCGACATAGACGAGCACCAGGGTGATGGCAAGAAACTCCGCCTGCAACAGGAGCCAAAGCGCTGCGGCTGAGAAAAAAGAGAGCACCAAATAGAGCGCCGCATGCACAGGATTCCTCGCCGTGATCACATTAAGCGAGGCGAAAATTAGTATTGCAGCAAACAGGTAAAAGAAAGCCGCAGAGGAATCGAACATATTGCCTTACCGATAGGGCGCATCAGACTCACGGGCCTGCGCAATTTGTTTTTCGTATCGATCACCCACTGCCAACAACATTTCCTTTGTGAAGTAGAGATCACCACGCTTCTCTCCGTGGTACTCGTGAATATTGGTCTCTACGATAGAGTCAACCGGGCAACTCTCCTCGCAGAAGCCGCAGAAAATGCACTTGGTGAGATCAATGTCGTAACGGGTGGTCCGCCTTGAGCCATCGTCTCTCACCTCGGACTCGATCGTAATCGCCTTTGCTGGACACACGGCTTCGCATAGCTTGCAGGCAATGCAGCGCTCTTCCCCATTCGGATAACGCCGCAGGGCATGCAGACCGCGAAAGCGCGGCGACATCGGCGTCTTCTCCTCAGGATACTGAATCGTGATCTTGCGAGAGAAGAGATTGCGAAGGGTTACCCCGAGACCCTGAAGCATCTCGAGTAAGAGAAACGACTTCAGGAAATGTGCGATGGGGCTGCGTTTGCTGGAGGTGTTCATGGATGCCCTCCTACTTCCAAATGTTGAAGGGAGTTTGAATCCAGATGCCCACAACGACCAACCAGACCAACGTGACAGGAATGAAGATCTTCCAGCCGAGACGCATGATCTGGTCGTAGCGGTAGCGGGGGTAAGAGGCCCGCAACCAAATGAACATACTCACCACCAAAAATGTCTTGATTCCCAGCCAAATCCAGCCCGGTATGAAGTCGAGTGCCGCCACCGGTGCATCCCAACCTCCCAGAAACATAAGAGCCGCCAGGGCGGAGATGAGGATCATGTTGGCGTACTCGGCCAGAAAGAAGACCGCAAAGGCCATTCCGGAGTACTCCACCATGTGCCCGGCAACGATCTCTGATTCACCCTCGACCACGTCGAAGGGATGTCGATTCGTTTCAGCCACGCCCGAGACAAAGTAGACAACGAAGATGGGAAGCAAGGGCAACCAATTCCAGGAGAGGAAATTCAAACCAATTTCAGTGAACTGCCCCTTCTGCTGACCCTGAACAATATCAATGAGATTGAGGCTGCCCGAGACCATCAACACCACAACCAAGGCAAAACCAATCGCAAGCTCGTAAGAGACCATCTGCGCAGATGCACGCATAGCCGCAAGGAATGCATACTTTGAGTTGGAGGCCCAACCGGCCAAGATCACCCCGTAGACCTCAAGCGAGGTAATCGCTAGAAGCAACAAAAGACCCGCATTGATGTTGGCAAGAACCGCCTCTGGGCCAAATGGCATCACGGCCCAAGCAGCCATAGCGGGCATGATGGTCATGATGGGTGCCAAGATGTAGAGACCCTTATTGGCCTGACTTGGAACAATGATTTCCTTTGTCATGAGCTTTAGGGCATCTGCAATTGGCTGGAGCAGACCCATTGGTCCCACTCGGTTTGGCCCAAGGCGAACATGCATCCAGCCAATCAGCTTGCGTTCCCAAAGCGTGAGGTAGGCCACCGCACCCAGCAACGGCAGGACAATCAGCACAATCTTCACTAGGCTATAAACAACAGGCCAAGCGGGACCAAAAAGCCCATTGCCGAACTGCGTGAAGGAGAGAATGAAATCGTTCATCGAATCGCCTAGGCCGCCATGCTCGCAGTGGCCAAAGAAACCTCCACCCATCCGAACCGATTATTGAGGGATGCACTTGACGGGTGGCCCACCGCAACACGAACCACACCCCTGGCCTGAGTGGGATCACAGCGAGGCATCAACACAAGCCGATTCCCTCCAGACCGAAGCTCAATGGGGGTCGAGACCGAACCACCGAGTGCCTCGAGGTCATCGGGGTGGAGAACCACCTCGGGGTCCGCAGACTGACGGGTCTGCAGAAGGCAATCGGATCGGCGAAGGATTGGATCGGACATGAAAATGGGGGTTTCACCAAGTCGCTCAAAGAGACGGGGATCGTGCACGACCGGTGAGGCGCTCCCACCGGTGGGACGCAACCCCAATCCATCGATGCACTGGCCAGAGGCCAAGTCTCCGACCAAACTCTGGAGCACGGCCTCCGATGATTCGTAGTCAAAGTCCGAGAGATCCAACAGGTTTCCAAGAACCCTTAGGACCTTCCAAGCCGGACGGGCCTGGCCCAATGGCGGCACCGCACCCTGAAATGACTGCAACCGCCCTTCTGCATTAACAAAACTTCCGGAGGTCTCGCTGAAGGGCGCGACTGGCAGCATGATGCTCGCAACCGATTCGACCGCCGAACGATAAGACGTCAGAGCAACAACACCCAATCCGGTCTGTGCAACCTTCAGAGCAGAGACGGCTCGCGGCGCATCCGAGAGATCCAATGCGGGCTCGAGGTGAAGCGTAAGGAATGCCGCCGCCCCATCCAGAAAGAAGTCGTGGGCATTGGGGCCGCCGAGCTGTGGAATCGCGCCGGCCAGGGGCCCGCCAGCGCCGTTTGCTCCGATGGGAATGACACCATAACCGATGCCAAGCACATCTGCGAGAGACTTCAATTCGGCAAGAATCAGGGACGCATTCGGATGAGATAGAACCGCCGCGCCGGCCAAGATATGCGCTTTCTCACTTCCCGAGGGCGCAGAGGCAAGAGAGGATACGATACGGGCCCTCTCTGCATCGGCACCGGTCTTCTTGGCGGAGTCCCCCGACTGCGCGATTGCAACCATGGCGCGCAACTCTTCCAACCACTGGGAGGGCGCAGCCACGAGTGTCTCCTTGACTGGCATGAGCAGGCGCTCGGCATAGGCGTGCAGGCGATGAACCTCTGCACCACGCTTAGTGGCCTGCCGGATGCGTTGGGCCAGCAGCGGAGACTCCGATCGAAGCGATGCGCCAACAACAAACAAGCGCTGAATCGAACTAAAGGACTCGAGTGAACGACCCAGTGTGGGAACACCACTTACTCGGGCATCAAAGCCAGACTCCGAGAGATGGGGGCGACAATCAACCGCATCGCTTTGCATGCCGCGAGTCAGACGCGACAGAAGCGCAAGCTCTTCCAGGGTTGAGATGGGGGAGGCCAGCGAGCGAATGCGATTTGCTCCTCGACCCGATGCACTCTTGAGAACGCGGGCGGCTTCGGAAAGCGCCTCGCCCCATTCGACCTCACGCCAACTTCCATCGGGGTTGCGCAGCATGGGCACGCGCAGGCGATCGGGGGACGAGAGTCCCTCGTAGGCGAAGCGGTCTCGATCGGAGATCCAGCACTCATTAACCGACTCATTCTCGAAGGGCACCACCCGGAGCACACGACCGGACTTCACCTGAAGAGTGACGTTGGCTCCGACTGAATCATGGGGACTAACGGATCGGCGTCGCGCCAGCTCCCATGTGCGGGCCTGGTACCGAAAGGGCTTGCTGGTGAGAGCCCCAACGGGGCAGACATCGATCATGTTCCCAGAGAGCTCGTGCTCCACCGCCTGGCCAACAAAACTCATGATCTCTGAGTGCTCGCCCCGACCCGCCATTCCCAACTCCATGAGGCCGGCGATCTCTTGCCCAAAACGAACGCAACGGGTGCAGTGAATACAACGCGACATCTCTTGGGCGGAGATGAGCGGCCCCATCGGCTTGTGGAAGACCACTCGCTTGGTCTCGCTGAATTGGGACGAAGAAGGACCATACCCAACCGCAAGATCCTGCAACTGACACTCACCCCCCTGGTCGCAAATGGGGCAATCGAGCGGGTGATTAATGAGCAAAAACTCCATCACACTCTTCTGCGCCTGACGCGCCTTGTCGCTCGCAGTAAAAACCTTCATGCCGGCAGTAACGGGCGTGGCACAGGCTGGTAGAGCCTTGGGCGCCTTCTCAACCTCCACTAGACACATTCTGCAGTTGGCGGCGATGGACAACTTCTTGTGATAACAAAAGTGCGGCACATAGAGGCCCAACTTCGTGGCCGCATCCATGACCATGCTTCCAGCGGGAACCTCTATCTTCCGGCCATCGATCTCGAGTTCAATCATGCTCATGCTTATCTCTAGAGGTAGTCTGGGACCATGCAACGGCCGTGCGTAATGTGGTGTTCGAACTCGTGACGGAAATGCTTGATGAAAGCACGCACCGGCATCGCCGCAGCGTCTCCAAGGGCACAAATGGTGCGGCCCTGGATGTTGTCAGCAATTCGGTTGAGCTGCTCAAGGTCTTCTGAGGTGCCCTTCCCCTCTTCGATTCGCTTGACCATGCGCCAGAGCCAACCGGTTCCTTCGCGACACGGCGTGCATTGACCACAGGATTCCTCGTGGTAGAAATACGAGAGGCGCAGCAGAGATCGCACCATGCAGCGTGTCTCATTCATGACAATGACCGCACCCGATCCAAGCATGGACCCTGCCTTCGAGATGGAGTCGTAGTCCATATCGGTGGCCATCATGATGTCAGCGGGCAGCACCGGCATGGAGGATCCGCCCGGGATGACGGCCTTGAGCTTGCGTCCTTCGCGCATGCCGCCCGCCAACTCAAGGAGTTTTGCAAAGGAAGTTCCAAGGGGAATCTCATAGTTGCCCGGTCGCTCGACATCACCGGACACAGAGAAGATCTTGGTGCCGCCATTGTTGGGCCGCCCCACCTCCAGGTAGGCTTGGCCACCGTTGCGAATGATCCAAGGAACTGCTGAAAATGTTTCGGTGTTGTTAATGGTTGTCGGCTTGCCATAGAGGCCGTAACTTGCAGGAAACGGCGGCTTGAACCTTGGTTGGCCCTTCTTTCCTTCCAGAGACTCAAGCAAGGCGGTTTCCTCGCCGCAAATATAAGCGCCATAGCCATGGTGGGCATGGAGTTCAAAACTAAAATTGCTCTTGAGAATGTTTTTCCCTAGGTAACCTGCCGCCCTTGCCTCATCAAGGGCCTCCTCGAACCGCTCGTAGGCCTGCCAGATTTCGCCGTGAATATAGTTGTAACCCACATTGATGCCCATCGCATAAGCAGCAATCGCCATGCCTTCGATTAGAATGTGGGGGTTGTATCGAATGATGTCTCGGTCTTTGAAGGTGCCTGGCTCTCCCTCGTCGGAGTTGCAGACGAGGTACTTCTGCACCGGGAGCTTGGCGGGCATGAAACTCCACTTCAGACCGGTGGGGAAGCCAGCCCCACCACGGCCCCGAAGCCCCGAGGCTTTGACCTCAGCGATGACTTCCTCTTGAGTCATCCCAGGGCCACCATCAAGGCCGAGTATCTTCTTGAGCGCCTTGTAACCCCCGCGTGACTCATAAGACTTCAAATCCCAGGCGTCGGGAGCCAAATCGGCCAGAATCTGTGGCTGCAGGTGACGGCCATGGAAGCAGGTATCAATCAGGGGAATGTCGGGTGCACCCATTTACGCCTCTCCCTCGTTCGCTTGTTCACGCAACTCGGACAACAATGCATCGATCCGCTCGTTGGACAGCCAACTGCACATGCGGTGGTCGTTCACCAGTACCACCGGCGCGTCACCGCAGGCCCCAAAGCACTCGCCTTCTTGAAGCGTAAAGACGCCATCGGCTGTGGTCTCCCCGAAGCCAATCCCCAACTGGTGCTTGAGGTACTCGGCCGCCTGATTGGATGAACGCAACGCACAGGGCAGATTCGTGCAGACGGTCAACTTGAAGCGCCCCATCGGGCGCAGGTTGTACATGTTGTAGAAAGTCGAAACCTCATGGACGGCCATGGGGGCCATGCCAAGATAATCGGCGATTTCCTCCTCGAGCTCGGGGGTCACCATGCCATGCTCGACTTGGGCAATCCGAAGTGCAGACATCACCGCCGACTGCTTCTGATCCGGAGGGTACTTCGCAAGCTCCCGATCGATCTTTTGATAAGCCTCGGGGGAGAGACGCTTAATGGGGCTCTCGCTGATTTGGAGCTGAACGGTCATCGATCGATCTCCCCAAAAACAATGTCTTGGGTTCCAATGATCGTAACGACATCGGCGATCATGTGTCCGCGCGCCATCTCATCGAGGGCCTGGAGGTGTGCAAACCCAGGCGCCCTTATCTTTACACGGTAGGGCATATTGGCCCCATCGGAGACCAAGTAGATGCCGAACTCACCCTTCGGATGCTCAACGGCCGCATAACACTCGCCCTCTGGAACGTGGAAGCCCTCGGTGAAGAGCTTGAAGTGGTGTATGAGCTCTTCCATATTGGACTTCATCTGGGTGCGACTGGGCGGCGCAACCTTGTGATTGTCTGACATGACCGGGCCGGGGTTTGCACGAAGCCAGCGAACGCACTGCTCAATAATGCGATTGCTCTCTCGCATCTCCGCAACACGCACAAGATACCGGTCGTAACTGTCGCCCTCTCGCCCGATGGGAATATCAAATTCCATCTTGTCGTAGACCTCATAGGGTTGGGTCTTGCGAAGATCCCAGGCGATGCCAGAGCCACGAAGCATTGGGCCGGTGAAGCCAAGTGCCTTGGCTCGCTCGGGGGTCACCACCCCAATACCCACCAAGCGTTGCTTCCAAATCCGGTTGTCCGTGAGAAGCGTCTCGTACTCGTCCACACAGGATGGGAAACGCTTGGTGAAATCGTCGATGAAGTCGAGCAGACTTCCCTCACGGTTCTCGTTCAGGCGCCTAACCTGCGACTTGCTGCGAAGCCGGCTCTCTTCATACTGCGGCATTCGGTCCGGCAGGTCTCGATAGACGCCGCCAGGCCGATAGTAGGCCGCATGCATACGGGCACCCGAGACAGCCTCATAGCAATCCATGAGGTCTTCCCGCTCCCTGAATGCGTAGAGGAAGACCGCCATGGCCCCCACATCCAGGCCGTGGGCACCGATCCACAACAAATGGTTCAGGATGCGGGTGATCTCATCGAACATCACACGGATGTACTGGGCGCGCTCCGGCGGAGCCACACCCAGCAGCTTCTCGATGGCCATGACATAGGCATGCTCGTTGCACATCATCGAGACGTAATCGAGTCGGTCCATGTAGGGGACGGACTGAAGGAATGTCTTTGATTCCGCGAGCTTCTCGGTCCCTCGATGCAGCAACCCAATATGGGGATCTGCGCGCTGAACCACCTCGCCGTCGAGCTCCAGCACAAGCCGAAGCACGCCGTGGGCGGCGGGATGTTGGGGCCCGAAGTTGAGGGTGTAGTTCTTAAGCTCGGCCATAGTTATCCTCCCGGACAACACGCGGTGTGATCTCTCTGGGGTCGATGGTGACCGGCTGGTAAATCACGCGTCGCTGCTCTGGGTCGTAGCGCATCTCAACATGGCCCGAGACAGGAAAGTCTTTGCGGAAAGGATGCCCAATGAATCCGTAGTCGGTAAGGATTCGGCGAAGATCCTTGTGGCCCTCGAACATAATTCCGAATAGGTCGAAGGCCTCACGCTCATACCAGTTGGCAGCGGGCCAGACATCGGTGAGGCTCTCTAGACTGGGAAAATCATCGGTGGCGCAAAACACCCTGAGCCTCAGCCGATGGTTTTGGGTGACAGACAAGAGATGACATACCACCGCAAACCTTGGCCCTGATCGAGGAAGGTCTTTGTAGGCCTGGTAATCCATTCCGCACAGGTCGATGAGGGTGTCAAACTCAAGGCCTCGGGTGTCCCGAAGCCGCTGTGCAACATCTTTGTAGAGTGTGGCAGCGACAGTTACGGTGAGCTCATCGAGGGCTTCAACGACCTGACAAGACATACCGGACAGTGCCGCCTCGAGTGCCACCTTGAGCGACGAAAGCGGTGTGACGACCGCCTCCGGCTCAATGGGAGACGAATCCGAGGGAGCAGTAAGATTCTCAGCCATTGCTAGTCCCGCGCGATCGTATGCGTGCGTTTAATTTTTTGCTGCAACTGAATAATTCCATAAAGAAGTGCTTCAGCAGTGGGCGGGCAGCCCGGCACATAGACATCGACGGGAACGATTCGATCGCAGCCCCGAACCACGGAGTAGGAATAGTGGTAGTAGCCACCGCCATTGGCGCAAGAACCCATGGAGAGGACCCAGCGAGGCTCCGGCATCTGGTCATAGACCTTGCGAAGCGCGGGGGCCATCTTGTTGCAGAGTGTGCCAGCAACAATCATGAGATCGGATTGCCTTGGACTCGGACGAAACACAACACCGAATCGGTCGAGGTCATAACGCGACGCACCTGCGTGCATCATTTCGACCGCGCAGCAAGCCAATCCGAATGTCATAGGCCATAGCGACCCGGTGCGGGTCCAATTCAGAACCTCGTCGGCAGTCGTGGTGATAAACCCTTGCTTGAGGATGCCGTCAATCGCCATGGCGCTATTCCCAGTCGAGGGCGCCCTTCATCCACTCATAGATGAAGCCCAGCACCAGAATTCCAAGGAAGACCATCATCGACATAAATCCGAAGAATCCGATCTCACTGAGGCTTACTGCCCAGGGAAAAAGGAAGGCGATCTCGAGGTCAAAGAGGATGAAAAGAATCGCAACGAGGTAATAGCGGATATCGAACTGCATTCGAGAATCTTCAAAGGCCTCGAATCCGCATTCATAGGGGGAGAGCTTTTCGGTGTCGGGACGACTGGGACCCAGTAGCTTTCCAATGAGCATGGGGCCAATTCCAACGGCCGCGCCCACCAAAATAAATAGCAGCACAGGCAGGTACTGCTCCAGATCCATAAATCCCCCTTGTGAGACCGATGCGAGCTATTTGTGGTGCCGACGGCGAGACTCGAACTCGCACAGCTTTCGCCACTACCCCCTCAAGATAGCGTGTCTACCAATTCCACCACGTCGGCATTACCAACTGCGTTGACCAACATCAACAACCTGAACAACTTATAGATGATTTTTCTTACTGCTTCCCGGGCACTCCACCGCTAGGAAGTGTCGACGGCACGGGCACGGAACTCGCACCGGCTTCGCCTGTGGCACCCTGCTGCGCAGGAATTGTGGACGCCGGAATGCTCTCCATAATACCGCCACCGGGGGACGCCCGCTCATTGCCCTTGTTCGCGAGAAAGCTCAGCCCCAGCGTAGAGGTGAAGAAGACCACAGCAAGAACAGCTGTGCTGCGCGAGAGAAAGTTGGCGGAGCCGCTGGCGCCGAAGACCGACCCGGACGAACCCGAACCAAATGCCGCACCCATGTCGGCACCTTTGCCCTGTTGGAGCAGGACCAAAATAATAATGCCCAGGGCCGAGACCACTTGCAGAACATTGAGCAAACCAGAGAGCCAAGACATAGGGAACCGATCAGTAAGGATTAATGGGAGGTTGAGGCGGCCGAGACCGATGAGAGTTGGGAGAGCGCAACGATGCTCGCAAAAGAGACGGGGTCGAGCGAGGCGCCACCCACCAAGCCACCATCGATATCGGGTTGCTCAAACAAGACCGCCGCATTTGAGGCGGTGAGACTTCCACCGTAGATGATGCGAGTGTTGGATGCCAAAGCGTCGGACCGTTGAGACAGCGTTTCGCGCAGCGCTGCATGCATCTGCTGCGCGTCTGAGGGGGAGGCCTGTTTGCCTGTGCCGATGGCCCAAACAGGCTCGTAGGCAAGCACGATGGGAGAAGCTGAGTCGTCACTCATAGAGACCAGCGCCTCTCTGAGCTGTTCGCAAACCACCACCTCGGCACGACCCGCCTGCCGGTCTTCCAGAGACTCGCCAACACACAAGACGGGAATGAGTCCCGCCTCGATCAGGCGCTGGATTTTTCTCGAGGCAACCGAGTTGGTCTCGGCGTGCCGAGCACGCCGCTCCGAGTGCCCGACGAGGCTGAAGCCACATTCAAAGTCTTTCAGCATGAATGCAGAAATTTCCCCGGTGAAAGCACCGGAGCCCTCGTCGGAGACGTCTTGGGAACCCCAGACACAGGCGGCTCTGCCCTTCAAGCGCACGGCGACCTGAAAGAGATAAGGGGCAGGCGCAGCAATGCCCATTTCAATACCGCCAGTCTCGAGCGTGGGCCCCACCCTCTCGAGGAGGTCCGACAAGCACTTCTCGTTGGAGACCATGTCACCGTTCATCTTCCAATTGCCGATCACGAGGGGGGTGCGCATCTGGGATGGCCCGTCAGTGTCTCGCGTTGATTAGTTTCCAGTGGCGGGAGCGTCTCCCGAGGAATCCTGGGCCTCAAGCAAGGCCTTCATCGAGAGGCGCAGACGCCCCTTCTCATCGGCCTCGATCACCTTGACCCGCAACGACTGGCCTTCTTTAAGGTAGTCGGAAACCTGGTTGACCCGCTCATTGGCAATCTGCGAAATGTGCAGAAGACCATCTTTGCCCGGAAGGACGGAGACGATGGCACCGAATTCCAACAGGCGAAGCACCGTGCCATCGTAGACACGTCCAACTTCCACTTCGGCCGTCAGTTCCTCGATGCGCTTCATGGCTTGCCGCGCAGCGTCTCCCGTGGTGGCTGCAATGGTGATAGAGCCGTCTTCTTGGATGTCGATGGTGGTGCCGGTTTCCTCGGTGATGGCACGAATGGTCGCACCACCCTTTCCAATGACATCGCGAATCCGCTCGGGGTTGATCTTCATGGTGTAGAGGCGCGGTGCAAACTCGGAGAGTTCGGTGCGGGCCGAACCCATGGCGGCCTTCATCTTTCCGAGGATGTGCAAACGGGCCTCGAGCGCCTGGGCCAAGGCCACCTGCATGATCTCTTTGGTAATGCCCTGAATCTTGATGTCCATCTGCAAGGCGGTGACACCAATCTCGGATCCGGCCACCTTGAAATCCATGTCTCCGAGGTGGTCCTCGTCACCGAGGATGTCGGTCAAAACAGCAAATCGGGCGCCCTCTTTAATGAGGCCCATGGCAATCCCCGCCACATGGGCCTTCAACGGAACGCCTGCATCCATCAGAGAGAGACAACCGCCACAGACCGACGCCATGGAGGAGGATCCATTGGACTCGGTGATCTCACTCACGACCCGCATGGAGTAGGCGAAATCCTCGGGACTGGGAAGAACAGCGACGAGCGCGCGCTTGGCCAAGCGGCCATGGCCAATCTCACGGCGCTTGGGCGTTCCAACGCGACCGGTCTCACCGGTGGCATATGGGGGCATGTTGTAGTGGAGCATGAAGCGATCCCGGTACTCGCCACCAAGGGCATCGATGATCTGCTCATCCCGATTGGTTCCAAGAGTGGCGACCACGAGTGCCTGGGTCTCGCCGCGTGTAAAGAGCGCCGAGCCATGGGTTCGGGGCAACACGCCGGTGCGAATCTCGATGGGGCGAACGGTGCGGGTATCACGGCCATCGATGCGAGGCTGCCCCGCAAGAATTTGACCCCGCACTGTTGCGGCCTCGAGTGCGAAGAGGGTGTCGTTGACGATATTGCCCTCGGGGTTGAGTCCCTCGGCGGCCAGTGTGTCATCGACCTTGGCGTAAATTTCTTTGAGCTTCTGCGAACGCTCTTGCTTGTTACGCAGCAAGTAAGCGGCCTGCAGGTCAGACTCTGCAATGGCCTTGATTCGAGAGACCAGAGACTCGTTCTGGGCAGCGGGCTTCCACTCCCACTCGGGCTTGCCTGCCTTTTCCACCAATCGATGAATGGCGTCAATCGCCTGGCGCATTTGATCGTGGCCATAGACCACGGCACCCAGCATGACATCCTCGGGGAGTTGATCGGCCTCGGACTCCACCATTAGCACCGCAGATTCCGTTCCAGCCACCACGAGATCGAGACGGGAGGACTTCAACTCTGTGGCGCTTGGGTTAAGGACATAGGCGCCGTTGATGTAACCAACGCGAGCCGCTCCAATGGGGCCACTGAAGGGCACCCCTGAGATGGCAAGCGCAGCAGAGGCGCCAATCATGGCCGGAATGTCGGGATCCACCTCGGGATTCAAAGAGACGACGGTGCAGACGACCTGAACCTCGTTGTAGAAGCCTTCTGGAAAGAGCGGACGAATGGGGCGGTCGATGAGCCGGCTCGTGAGCGTCTCTTTCTCGCTTGGACGACCTTCGCGTTTGAAGAAGCCGCCGGGAATCTTCCCTGCCGCGTAGGTCTTCTCCATGTAATCCACAGTGAGGGGGAAGAAATCTTGTCCGGCTTTGGCCGACTTCGCTGCGACCACCGTGGCCAACACAACGGTGTCGTCCATATTGACCATCACGGCCCCCGAGGCCTGACGGGCCACTTCTCCCGTTTCCAGAGTGACCGTGTTGGAACCGTACTTAAAAGACTCTTTGGCAATATTGAACACTGTTACTCCTTGGGTGGTGCGGGCATGAAATTCAGCGCCGCGGGGCATTCATTGGGGAGGGGCGTCCTCCAAAAGAAAAGGGCCAATCTTGCTGCTTTCGCAAGAATTGGCCCGTCATGCCTACTTGCGCAGCCCCAGACGCTCAATCAGCGTTCTGTAAGCAGGCAGGTCGGTGTTCTTTAAATAATCAAGAAGCTTTCGGCGACGACTCACCATTTTGAGCAGGCCGCGACGCGAATGGTAGTCTTTGGCATGCAGCTTAAAGTGGGCAGTGAGTTCATTGATGCGAGCAGTCAACAGGGCCACCTGAACCTCGGGCGAACCAGTGTCTCCTTGCGAGCGCTGGAATTGGGAAACGATGTCGGACTTCGACAATTGAGCAACCGTCATGGCACAAATCCTTTGAAGTAACGGATTGAACTTGCGACTCCGCCTGCCGAGCGGGTCGTGCGAAACATTAAGTCTATCAGATTTAGGGTTGTTGCGGGTTAACCCTCGGCTGGGTCGAGAGCCGATTCAAGGCGTTCAGATAGGCCTTGGCCGATGCCACCACGATATCGGGGTCGGCACCAACACCATTGACCACACGCCCCCCCTTCGAGAGTCGCATGGTCACCTCCCCCTGCGACTCTGTTCCGGTGGTAATCGCGTTGACCGAGAACAGCAACAACTCCGCACCGCTCTTGACCTCTTGCTCAATGGCCCGAACCGTTGCATCAACAGGGCCATTGCCCTGGGCCTCGGAGGTCACCTCTCGGCCCTGGACAGAGAAAACCACCTTGGAGACGGGCTTCTCCCCCATTTCCGACGACTGGGCAAGGTCGATGAGCCTGAAGCGATCCATCTCGGCCTCGGGCTCCCCGGAGACCAACGCCTGGAGGTCCTCGTCGAAAATCTCGGTCTTTTTATCTGCCAGCACCTTGAATCGGGCAAATGCATCGTTGAGGGCCTGCTCCGACTCCAATTCAATACCAATGGCCTGAAGGCGCTGTCGGAAGGCATTTCGACCCGAGAGCTTGCCCAGCACAATTCGATTGGCCGTCCAGCCCACATCTTCGGCCCGCATGATCTCGTAGGTCTCGCGATGCTTAAGCACCCCGTCTTGGTGGATGCCAGACTCGTGCGCAAAGGCGTTCGCACCCACAATGGCCTTGTTCGGCTGCACCGGGTAGCCCGTGATCTGCGAAACCAGCCGGGAGGCGGGCACGATCTGAGCCGCATCAATGTTGGAATCGCAGCCGAAGACGTCTTTTCGGGTCTTGACCGCCATGACAATCTCTTCAAGGCTGGCATTGCCCGCACGCTCGCCCAAGCCATTGATCGTGCATTCCACCTGTCGGGCCCCGGCGAGCACGGCCGAGAGCGAATTGGCCACGGCCATGCCCAGGTCGTTGTGACAATGGGTGGACCAGACCACCCGGTCGGCGCCTGGAGTGCGTTCGATGAGCTGCCGCATCCGATCGCCCCACTGACCGGGGACACTGTAGCCAACGGTGTCTGGCACGTTAATCGTTTTGGCACCGGCTCGGATCACCTCGCCAAAAACACGAACCAGGAAATCAATGTCGGAGCGAACGGCATCCTCCGCGGAGAATTCCACGTCGTCGGTGTGGGCGAGGGCCATCTTTACAGCGGCAATCGCAGCCTCCACGACCTGGTCGGGATTCATGCGCAGCTTCTTTTCCATGTGAATGGGACTGGTCGCAATGAAGGTGTGAATGCGCTTGCGACTGGCCGGGGCGACAGCCTCCCCCGCCCGACGAATGTCCTGCTCGGTGGCGCGGGCCAGGGAACAAACCGTGCTCTCCTTGATCGACTCGGCCACCGCCCGAACGGCTTCAAAGTCTCCAGGGCTCGCCGCAGCGAAGCCGGCCTCGATGACATCCACTCGGAGGCGTTCGAGCTGGCGCGCGATGCGAACCTTCTCATCTCTGGTCATAGACGCCCCGGGGCTCTGTTCGCCATCGCGAAGCGTCGTGTCGAAAACAATTAATCGGTCGGCCATGGGAAGCCTCCTATGCGCTGATTTATCTGAGATTGTATTTCCGCTGGACTTTGGCCGGAGCGGAGGGCCGGCAAGTGGTCGATCAGTAGCGCCCGGGGCGCAGTCGACCAAGGGAGAGTAGAAGCGAGAGGTGCTCGAGGCAACGAACCTTCATAGATCGGAATTATAGCTCTTTCTTGTCCGATTCGACAAATAAGGCCACCGATTTGCCCTTGGCTCTTTGCCAAAAAAACAACACGTAGCCTGAAATCGCATAGGCCGCAACGATCAGAAAAAGCATGGACGGCGGATCTTGGGAGATCAGAACGAGCACCAGCGCGCCAATCGCGATGAAGATGAACGGCACACTTCGGCGCAGGTTGATGTCCTTGAAGCTATAGAAAGGCACGCTGCTCACCATGGTCGTCCCAGCGTAAACCGTCACTCCCCACACCAGCCAGCGCACGTCATTTCCGCTGTAATCGATGAGGCGCGTCTCCCGCAGGTCTGTCATGAGCCATATCAGGCCCGCAACCACTGCTGCTGCGGCGGGACTCGGAAGTCCTTGAAAGAAACGCTTGTCGACGACCTGGATGTTGGTATTAAAACGGGCGAGTCGGAGTGCCGCGCCCGCGACGTAGATGAAGGCGGCCAACCACCCCAGTTTGCCCATGCCCTGAAGCGCCCATACGTAGGCCACCAAGGCGGGGGCAACCCCAAAGGACACCATATCCGCGAGGCTGTCGTAGTTGGCCCCGAAATCGGACGTGGTGTTTGTCAGACGGGCGACTCGGCCATCGAGGCTGTCGAGGACCATGGCCACAAAGATGGCCACCGCCGCCTGGGTGAACTGGTTGTTCATGGCCATGACAATGGCGTAGAACCCACTGAACAAGCAGGCCGTCGTAAATAGATTCGGCAGCAGATAAATGGTGTTGCGACGACGGGGCGTCGAGGGGCCTGGCATTTGCCTAGTGTAGGACCTTATGTGCGGCTTGGGTCATCGGGCCACACGGCCAAGGCCGTGCTGTGCGCACTGACCTTCTCACCAATGGCCACGCTGGGGGTGCTGCCAATGGGTAGATGAACATCGACGCGGGAACCGAACCGGATGAATCCGTAGCGAGAGCCGCGGCGGAGCAGGTCACCCGCCTGAACGTAGCAGAGAATGCGTCGGGCAATGAGACCCGCGATCTGGACCACGGTGGTTCGTCGACCGTGGTCGTCTTCCAAGACGATTGCGTTTCTCTCATTCTCAAGGGATGCCTTGTCAATCGCCGCGTTGAAGAACTGGCCAGGGAAATACGACACCTGGAGAACCCGGCCAGCAATCGGAGCGCGATTCGAGTGAACGTTGAACACATTCATAAAGACACTGATCTTTAGGCTCGGTTCCCCAGAGAGAGGTTCGGGAGCGGTGCCAACAAAGACAATTCGACCATCGGCTGGGCTGGCGATCGCCAAGGGGTTGACGGGCCCCTGCCGAGGGGGGTCCCGAAAGAACTGCAGAACAAAAATAGCCAGCAGCCAGAAAACAACCGCCACCAGCCCCCCAACCCAGAGGGTTGCACCCACTGCGGCGGCCAAGGCGAGACCGGAGTAGAACCACCCCTCCCTGGCGAGGATGGGATGGGGATAGCGATCTACATCGGGTCTAGCGGAGGTCTGCGCAGAATGCATGGCGGTCATGTCACTAAAGGGATGATCCAGCTTAGTTACGGGTCTGATCCACCATACGATTTGCGCGAATCCAGGGCATCATGGCGCGGAGCTTCTCGCCGACCTGCTCGATCTGATGCTCGGCCATCAAGCGCCTGCGGGACTGAAGTGTTGGCGCCCCGGCGCGATTCTCAAGAATGAACTCCTTGGCGTACTCACCCGTTTGAATTCGGGTGAGAGCCTCGCGCATGGCTGCCTTCGCCTCCGGGCCCACCACCTTGGGACCCGTTACGTACTCACCGAACTCGGCATTGTTCGAAATGGAATAGTTCATGTTGGCAATGCCGCCCTCGTAGATCAGGTCGACGATCAGCTTGAGCTCATGCAGGCACTCAAAGTAGGCCATCTCTGGCGCATAGCCGGCTTCGACCAGGGTCTCGAACCCAGCCTTGATGAGCTCCACAGTGCCGCCACAGAGAACCGCCTGCTCGCCGAAGAGGTCCGTCTCGGTTTCCTCACGAAAATTGGTCTTAATCACGCCAGCCTTGCCGCCACCGATGGCACTGGCATAGGCCAGCGCAATGTCACGGGCATTGCCGCTCTTGTCCTGGTGCACGGCGATCAGGCACGGAACTCCACCGCCCTGGCTATAGGTCTGACGAACCGTGTGACCTGGGGCCTTGGGCGCGATCATGATGACGTCCAAGTCAGAACGCGGAATCACCTGCCCATAATGAACGTTGAAACCGTGGGCAAAGGCCAAGGCAGCGCCCTGCTTGATCACGGGGGCGATCTCGGCCTGGTAGACGGAAGCGATGGTCTCATCTGGCATCAGCAGCATGACCACGTCGGCACCTTCGACCGCGGCACGAACCTCAGCGACCTTAAGCCCGGCCTTCTCAACCTTGGCCCAGGAGGGACCCCCTTTGCGCACACCCACCACGACATTCATGCCACTGTCGTTGAGGTTCTGAGCATGGGCATGGCCCTGGGAGCCGTAGCCAATGATGGCGATCTTCTTGCCTTTGATCAGGGAGAGATCCGCGTCTTTGTCGTAGTAAACGTTCATGGGGGTTCCTTTAGAAATAATTTGGGCGCCTGCCCGAGTTACACACGCAGAACACGCTCACCGCGGGATATCCCAGAGCTACCTGTTCGAACAGTTTCAAGAATGGAGCCCTCTTCAAGGGCATCAATGAACGCATCGAGTTTGCCGCCATCCCCGGTGAGCTCAATCGTGTAGGACTTATCCGTGACGTCGATAATCCGGCCGCGAAAAATATCCGACATGCGCTTGATCTCTTCACGCTCTTTGCCCACCGCCCTCACCTTAATCAGCATGAGCTCCCGCTCGATATAAGGAAACTCGTTGAGATCAATGACCTTGACCACCTCAATGAGGCGGTTGAGGTGCTTGGTGATCTGCTCAATCACGTCTTCGGATCCCCGCGTGACGATGGTCATTCGGGAGAGTGACTTGTCCTCAGTGGGGGCAACCGTCAGGGACTCAATGTTGTAAGCACGAGCGGAAAACAGCCCCACCACCCTTGATAACGCACCCGGCTCATTCTCAATAAGAATAGAAATGATGTGTTTTATGGTCATTCCCCTTAGAGGTCCTCGGCACCGAGCAACATCTCGGTGAGGCCCTTGCCCGTCTGCACCATGGGCCAGACATTCTCTGTCTGGTCGGTAATGAAATCGAGAAACACCAGCCGGTCTTTCATGGCCAGGGCCTCTTTAAGCGCTGGCTCGACATCGGCGGGCTTGTCGATTCGCATCCCGACGTGCCCATAGGACTCGGCGAGCTTGACGAAATCGGGAAGGGAATCCATGTACGACTCAGAGTAGCGGCTGCCGTACTCAATCTCCTGCCACTGGCGAACCATCCCCAAATAGCGGTTGTTGAGGTTGACTATCTTCACGGGGAGTCGGTATTGCTGGCAGGTAGAGAGCTCCTGAATATTCATCTGAATCGAGGCCTCGCCCGTGATACAGACCACCTCGGCATCGGGGTGCGCAAACTTGACCCCCATCGCATAGGGCAGCCCCACACCCATGGTGCCCAGGCCACCGGAATTAATCCAGCGGCGCGGCTTATCGAACCGGTAATACTGGGCCGCCCACATCTGGTGTTGTCCCACGTCGGAGGTGACAAACGCAGCTCCCTTGGTAATGCGCCAGAGGGCTTCGACAACAGACTGAGGCTTGATCAGCTCGTTGCTGGTTGTATAGTCCAGGCAGTTGAGGCTTCGCCACTGCTCAACCTGCTCCCACCACGGCTTGTAAGCCGCCGGATCGGCGCCCTTTCCTGACCGAAGCTCCTTGAGCTGCCCGATCAAATCCCGCAGCACCTCTCTGACATCGCCCACGATCGGTAGGTCGACCTTCACGCGCTTTGAGATCACCGATGGATCGATGTCAATGTGAACAATCTTTCGGGGGTTCTGGGCAAAGTGCTTGGGATTGCCAATCACGCGATCATCGAATCGCGCCCCAACGGCAATGAGCACGTCGCAGTGCTGCATGGCCATGTTGCACTCATAGGTGCCGTGCATACCCGGCATGCCCAAAAATTTCTTGTCCGATGCCTTGTAAGCGCCCAGGCCCATCAAGGTGTTGGTGCAAGGTGCGCCCAGCATGTCCACCAACTCCGTCAGCTCGGCAGACGCATTCGAGAGAATCACTCCGCCGCCGGCGTAGACCATGGGGCGCTCGGCGGCCAAGATCATCTGGGCCGCCTTCTTAATTTGTCCCAGGTGCCCCTTCACAACAGGGTTGTATGAGCGCAAGGCAATCTCTTTGGGGTACTCAAACTTGCACCGGTCGCGCGTCACGTCCTTGGGGACATCGACCAACACCGGGCCGGGACGACCGGTCTGGGCAATGTGAAAGGCCTTCTTCATGGTTGCAGCCAAGTCCTTCACATCTTTCACCAGGAAGTTGTGTTTCACACAAGGGCGCGTGATGCCCACCGTGTCGCACTCTTGAAAGGCGTCCAAACCAATGGCGTGGGTGGGCACCTGCCCGGAGACAATCACCATTGGGATTGAGTCCATATAGGCAGTCGCGATGCCTGTGACGGCATTGGTGAGTCCCGGACCACTGGTGACAATGCAGACCCCGGTCTTGAGGCTGCTTCGGGAATAGGCATCGGCCGCATGAACAGCCGCCTGCTCATGTCGCACAAGGATGTGCTTGACCTTGTCCTGCTTGAATATCTCGTCGTAGATATAGAGAACGGCCCCACCAGGGTAGCCAAATAGGTGCTCCACCTTCTCTTCCTGAAGGCAGCGCACGAGTATCTCTGCGCCAGTCATTTCCATGTTGTTCGGTCCTAAACAGTTCTAGCGATCCCCACCCGCCGGCGCCCTCCGAGCGCGGAAGACGCAGACATTAAGCAGGGCCTTGGAGCTGATGGATCGGCGAGCAAGCAAGCCTTGTGGGCCCTTCCTCGACGCTTCAATCGGCAAGCAGAGAATGATAGAGGTCTTAGACCTGAGTGGTCAAATCTCGCCTGAGTTTTTGCTCAGCTTCGGGGAGTGTGCACCAGTCGCGTTCCCGCAATCCAGTCGTGGAAACTCTGACGATCGGATCGCAGTAGGCCAAAAATTAGCCAGAGGCCGGTGACGAGGGAGAGGCTTCCAACGGCGGCCCGCAGCAAGGCTTGAGAGCGGCTCAGGCCGCCACCCGTCTGGGCGTCGACCACGCGAAGCGCGAGCGTCTGCATGGGGAGCGTGACTCGGCCTCGGCTCCATCCCCAGGCAAAATAGAAGAGGCAGAGCGCGTAAACAGACAACTGAAGTCCGAGGCGCTTGGCGCTCGCCTCCTCGGGCGAATCGTCGGTCTGACCCGTCAGCACGGCGTAAACAAACCCATAGACCAGCACGGGTCCGACCAGAAGGATGGACTCATAGACCATCCCCATGAACCGGCGCCAGACAGTCGCATCGGCCAACGGGGGCGCTGCCACCGCCCCATGCGAGGCGCCGCTCACTGCCTTGCCGCCACTAGTGGACCACCCGTTCGAAGGACAGTTGACCGTCCTTCAGGTCGACCGGCACCACGTCGTTCGGCGCAAAGCGACCCTCGAGTATCAAGCGAGCCACAGGATTCTCAATCTGAGATTGAATCGCCCGCTTGAGTGGCCGCGCGCCGTAGAGTGGATCAAAGCCGACCTTGGCCACCTCATCGAGGGCCTCTTCGGACACGACCAGACGAAGGTCTCGTTCGGCCAATCGGGCACCCAATCGCTCGAGCTGGATCCGCGCGATGCTTCGGACGTGGGCCTGATCAAGGCCATGGAAAACAACGATCTCATCGATTCGATTAATGAACTCCGGCCGGAAATGCTGCTTGACCTCGGCCATGACGGCGGCCTTGACGACTTCTGTGGGCTCTCCGCTCAAGCGCTGGATTTCGGGCGATCCGAGGTTGGAGGTCATCACCACCACTGTGTTTCTAAAGTCGACTGTCCTGCCCTGCCCGTCGGTGAGGCGCCCATCATCCAAGACCTGGAGGAGGACGTTGAAGACATCGGGGTGGGCCTTCTCCACCTCGTCGAGAAGGATAACGCTGTAGGGCTTGCGACGAACCGCCTCGGTCAGTGTGCCGCCCTCTTCGTAGCCCACGTAGCCCGGAGGCGCACCAATGAGCCTCGAGACCGAGTGCTTCTCCATGAACTCACTCATGTCGATGCGCACCAACTGCTCCTCGGAGTCAAAGAGAAACTGGGCCAGGGCCTTACAGAGCTCGGTCTTGCCAACCCCCGTGGGCCCAAGGAAAAGAAAGGAGCCATAGGGACGGTTCGGGTCTGAGAGTCCGGCCCGCGAACGCCGAATGGCATCTGCCACGAGTGTCACGGCCTCGTCTTGCCCCACGACGCGTCCATGCAGATGGGCCTCCATCTGCAACAATTTCTCCCGCTCACCCTGCATCATTTTGGAGACCGGAATACCGGTTGCACGGGAGACCACCTCTGCAATCTCCTCCGCTCCCACCTGGGTTCTGAGGAGTCGTGGCCGCCCCTGATCGGACGCACCGGAGTCGGCCGCCTTCAGCCGAGCCTCGAGCCCAGGCAGTCGGCCGTACTGAAGCTCCGAGACCTTCTGCCAATCGCCCTTTCTTGTGTGCTGCTCGATTTCGAGCCGAAGGCGCTCGATCTCCTCTTTGATGTGTTGTGACCCCTGAACGGCCGCCTTCTCGGATCGCCAGATCTCTTCGAGATCGGCGAGTTCACGTTCGAGCCGATCGATCTCTTGCTCAATGAGATCAAACCGCTTCTTCGAGGCCTCATCCTTCTCCTTGCGCACGGCCTCACGCTCGATTTTTAGTTGGATCAGACGTCGATCGAGCTTGTCCATCGCCTCGGGCTTCGAATCGATCTCCATCTTGATGCGACTCGCCGCCTCATCGATTAGATCGATGGCCTTGTCCGGCAGGAATCGGTCGGTGATGTAGCGATGGGAGAGCTCGGCCGCCGCAACAATGGCCGGGTCGGTGATGTCGACCCCGTGATGGAGCTCGTAGCGCTCCTGCAGCCCGCGCAGTATTGCTATGGTTGCCTCCACGCTGGGCTCGCCCACCAGAACCTTTTGAAAGCGGCGCTCGAGTGCCGCGTCTTTCTCGATGTACTTGCGGTATTCATCCAGCGTGGTCGCCCCAATGCAATGGAGCTCGCCACGAGACAGTGCCGGCTTGAGCATATTGCCCGCATCCATGGCACCCTCGGCCTTGCCCGCCCCCACCATGGTGTGAATCTCATCGATGAAGACAATGGGGTGGCCGGCGCTGTCTTGCTCGGCCATGGCCGCAATGTCCTTAAGAACCGCCTTGAGCCGCTCCTCGAACTCACCGCGAAACTTCGCACCGGCAAGAAGTGCAGCCATATCAAGGGTCAGAACGCGTTTGCCTTTAAGGCCCTCGGGGACTTCACCATTCACGATTCGCTGGGCCAGCCCTTCGACGATGGCTGTTTTGCCAACACCGGGTTCACCAATGAGCACAGGATTGTTCTTGGTTCGGCGCTGAAGAATCTGTATGCATCGGCGAATCTCGTCATCGCGACCGATCACCGGATCAAGTCGACCCTTTGAGGCTCGCTCTGTGAGATCGACCGTGAATTTCTTGAGCGACTCCCGCTGTCCCTCGGCCTCGGCCGTGTCCACCGATGCACCGCCTCTGACCGCATCAATCGCCAACTCGAGATTGCGGCGGCTCACGCCGGACTCTCTGAGCAGGCGGCCTGCATCCGACTTGTCGTCACTCAAGACCAAAAGAAAAAGCTCGCTGGCAATGAACTGATCGCCACGCTTCTGCCCCTCCCGGTCGGTGAGGTTGAGTAGCCGACTCAGCTCAGAGCCGAGAGTGATCTGCCCATTGGGGCTCGAGACCCTGGGCAGACGATCAAGCGCCTGCCGCGCCTCTGCCTGGAGCTTCGAGACATTGCCACCCGCGCGGGAGAGCAGGGATCGACTCGACCCCTCGGCCTGCTCAAGAAGAGCAAGAAGCAGATGGGCCGGCTCGATGGCCGGGTTGTCGTTGCCCAACGCAAGGCTCTGGGCTTCCGAAATGGCCTGTTGAAAGGCCGTGGTCATTTTATCGAGGCGCATCTCTCATTCCTTCAATGGTGTTCGGTCTCACGAAAAGACCGGGATTAACCATTAGATGGAGATGACTCCGTGGTTTTTCAAGTCCACTTCTGCAGTGCCTGCTCATCGCTGACGCGGGCATCAACCCAACGATGGCCCTCGGGCGTGGCCTCCTTCTTCCAGAAAGGCGCCTGAGTCTTCAAGTAATCCATGATGAACGCACAGGCCTCAAGGGCGGCCTCGCGGTGGGCACTGCTAACGCCCACGAAAACGATTTGGTCCGCCGGCAACATTGGGCCCACTCGGTGCAAGACCCGAACGGAATACAAGGGCCAACGAGACTCCGCCTGATCGATGATCGCCTCGATGCTCGACTCAGTCATTCCCGGATAGTGCTCCAAGGTCAGGCCGGACACAGAGGAGCCCTCGTTCATGTCTCGCACGGTTCCAATGAAGCTGGCCACCGCACCAACGCGGGTATCCCAGGCACCGGATGCGTCTCGGCGAAGATGTTCGAGCTCCTCACCGACATTGAAGTCTTCGGTTTGAACACGAACCCGAGGCATTGAGACTCAACCCCCTGTCACTGGAGGGAAGAAGGCCAACTCGTCCCCATCAGAGAGGGTTGTCTGCTCGTTGGCCAATTGCTGATTCAGGGCGGCCCGCACCCGAGTCGAGTCCAGCAATGCGTTGTTCCATCGATCGCCCCTCGCGGCAAGCAGCGCACGAACCGAGCCGACCGACTGAGGTCCGGACAGTGAGAGTCGCTCCTCGGAATGGCCAGCAAGTTCCCGCAGCGATGCGAACAGCATCAATCGGATCTGGATTGTGGTGGTCTCAGTTTGAATGCCCATATGGCTATGCTAGGACAGCAATGACCCGAATGGGTAGAAGCGGAGCAAATCACCTCGCCGCACGGGGGTCTCCATCGGGACCTCAACCAGCCCCTCGGATTCAGCAATCGAGGAGAGAATCTGGGAGTTCTGCCGTGCATGGGGAACGACCTGTCCCTGCGCATCGAGGCTGGCACGAAGGAACTCCTGTCGTGGGTCGGGCTGAGATCGCTCGAAAGCGGCCCGGCAGACATGGAACCGTGGGTCAACCAACAAGACTCCCGAGCGCTTGAGCAGGAAGGGTCGCACCAGAAACACGAAAGTGACCCAGGCAGACACGGGATTGCCCGGCATTCCAAGAAAATCGGCCCCACCCACTTTCCCAAACGCGAATGGCTTGCCGGGTTTGATGGCAATCTTCCAGAGCGCCAAAGCACCCTCTTGCTGCACCGCTGCCTTAATGTGGTCCTCTTCACCAACGGAGACACCACCACAAGTCAGAATAACGTCGGCCCGCTCTGAGGCCTCGGCAAGCGCCCCTGCTGTAACGTCGAGCCGATCGGGCAGGCAGCCCATGTCAATCACTTCCGCACCCAAGCCTCTCACGAGTGACATCACCATCGGTCGGTTGCTGTCATAAATTTGACCCGCATCGAGTGGCGATCCCGGCTGGCGCAATTCATTGCCGCTCGAGAACACCGCCACTCTGAGCCTTCTCACCACAGTTGCATGACCATGGCCCAGAGAGGCAATTAAACCAATGTCGGCTGCCGAAAGTCGACGCCCAGGTGGCAGCGCAGTCTGTCCCGCTCGAAGGTCCCCGCCCCTCGGGCGAATGTTTTCCCCCTGCTTCAGTGGTGCGCGAACAAGAACTTGACCATCGGGGTCGATTTCACAGTCCTCCTGCATCGCCACTGCATCGGCACCCGCGGGCACCGGCGCACCAGTGAATATCCTTGCCACCGTGTTTGGCTCAAGGGGGCCTGCAGGGGCGCCCGCTGCAATTCGCTGAGAGACCGGCAACCCACCTGAATCTGGGAGATCGCTCAGTCGCAACGCATAGCCATCCACCTGGCTGTTCTCGAAACTGGGAACATCGACCGCCGAGACGATCGGATCGGCCAAGACACGACCCAATAAAGCGTCGAGTGGGACGGACTCTCTCTCGACCAGCGCCGCGGCCCGGTCAAGAAGTTGCTCAGTCGCCTGCTCGAGCGTCTTCATGCGCTAGGCGTTGGGGGTGTTCTCAGCAATGTAGCGCTTGAGCAGCTCGACGTCGTTCTGAATCGGCTTCACCCGCTGAGGCAATGATTCAATCGACTCAAGACCGACGGGACGCGCAATGCCATGACCAAGCGCCTCAACGATGGTCTCTTCAAACTTGGAGGGCAGCGCTGTCTCGAGGCAAATCATCGGCACGCCCCGCTCCAGGTACCGACGCGCGACATAGAGGCCATCGGCTGTATGCGGGTCGATAACGCGCTGGTACCGCTGGTGGCAGTCCCGAATCGTCTCCAGCCTTGCCGCATGGTGACTGGCTCCCGAAACCAGGCCCGATTGCGCAATGGCCGACTGCGTCGCTGCATCGGAGAGATCGAACTCACCATTTGCACGCAACTCCTCCCAGAGTCGGGCAAGCCGCTCCGCATCGCATCCAAGAACGTCAAAGACATAGCGCTCGAAATTGGATGCCTTCGAAATGTCCATGGAAGGGCTCGAAGTGATATGGGTCGCGGCACTGCTTCGGGGTCGATAGCGTCCGGTCTTGAAGAATTCATCGAGAACATTGTTCTCGTTGGTGGCCACCACGAGCCGCCCGATTGGCAGGCCCATGCGCTTGGCGACATAACCCGACAAGACGTTGCCAAAGTTGCCAGACGGGACACTAACCGAGATGGGTGCGCCAAAACGCAGCCCATAGAGCCGCATGGCCTGTCCGTAGGCAGCAAAGTAGTAAACCACCTGAGATGCAATGCGTGCCCAGTTGATGGAGTTGACCGACCCAATGCAATGGCGCTGCTTGAAAGGCAAATCGGCCGAGACGGCCTTGACGAGGTCTTGGCAGTCATCGAAACTGCCCGGCACAGAGAGGTTGTGAATGTTGGCGTCTTGCAAGGAGTACATCTGGGCACGCTGAAAAGCACTCATTCGTCCCTCGGGCGAGAGCATCACTACCGCAACACGAGACCGACCCCGCATGGCGTACTCGGCAGCACTTCCCGTGTCTCCCGAGGTGGCCCCAAGAATATTGAGTCGGGAGCCCTCTTTCGACAAGACATACTCAAACAACTCCCCAAGCATCTGCATGGCCATGTCTTTGAATGCCAGGGTGGGCCCATTCGATAGCTCGAGCAAGGCGATGTTGGTCTGGCCCTCCTCGCCAAGGTGGCGAAGCGGAGCGATCTCCGTGTGGCCACCAAACTTCTCGGCCTGATAAGCCGAGCGAGTCAATCGATCTAGGTCCTCGGTGGGAATATCGTCGGCAAAGCAAGAAAGAACCGAACACGCAAGGCCCGCATAGCCCTTCTCAAGCCAGGACTCGATGGTCTGCGGGGGCACCAAAGGAATCTGCTCTGGAACCGCGAGGCCGCCATCTGGAGCCAGCCCCTCGAGAAGAATGTCTTGAAAACTGCCCAACCCCTGGGTAGAGCGGGTCGACCGATATTTAAGCGGCATTATTCAAAACTCTCAACCCGCAACATCACTGGTGCCGCGAGGACTGTCTTGAGCGAAGAGATGGTCTTCAAGGCCGAGAGAATCTGAGACTCTTTGCAGGTGTGCGTGAGCAAGATGACATCGGTCTGTTTCTGGCCGTCATCGGCCTCGCGTTGAAAGAACGCATCGATAGAAATCTTGGAATCGGCGAGCACCTTCGTAATGTCGGCCAGCACGCCGGACTCATCCGAGACGCGCAGACGAAGGTAGTAGCCCGACTCAATCGAGTCGATCGGCAGAACCTGGAGCTCCTCGCGATGCTTGGGCTGAAAACCCAGATGCGGAACGCGCGAACTGGCTGGCACATCCGCCGAGCGGGCCAGGTCAACAAGATCGGCGATCACGGCGCTGGCCGTGGGCTCCGCGCCCGCGCCCTTGCCGTAATAAAGCGTTTCTCCGACCGCATCGCCGCGAACCACCACCGCGTTCATCGCACCTTCCACATTGGCGATGAGTCGCTTGGCGGGGATCAGTGTGGGATGGACACGCAACTCAATTCCCTGAGGACGGCGGCGCGTGATACCGAGGAGCTTGATTCGATAGCCGAGTCGATCGGCATAGGCGATGTCCTGGGAGTCGAGCCTTGAGATGCCCTCGATGTGGGCCTGCTCAAAACGCACCGACATGCCGAAGGCCATGGCCGAGAGCAGCGTGATCTTATGGGCTGCATCCACACCCTCTACGTCAAAGGTGGGATCGGCCTCGGCATAACCAAGACGCTGTGCCTCCGCAAGAACCTCCGCGAAGGACAGGCCCTTCTCGCGCATTTCGCTGAGAATAAAGTTGGTGGTGCCGTTGATAATTCCGGCCACCGAGAGGATTTGATTGGCAACCAGGCCCTCTCGAAGGGCCTTGATAATGGGGATTCCACCGGCCACCGCCGCCTCGAATGCCACGGTGGCACCTTTTGCTTCGGCCTTGGCAAAAATCTCATTGCCGTGCACGGCAAGCAAAGCCTTGTTCGCCGTGACCACGTTGAGTCCACGGCCCACCGCTGCCAAAACCAAGTCCTTGGCGAATCCGTAGCCACCAATTAATTCGATAAGGACATCGAGCTCGGCCTTCTCCAACATCTCGAGGGCATTCTCGAAAGCAGCAACACCATTGGACTGCGCTTCTTTTCGCTTTGCAGAATCAAGATCGGCCACAGCGACAATCTGGATCGGGCGGCCGGCGCGGCGGCCGATCTCCTCGGCGTTGCGAGAGAGCACAGACATCACCCCACCCCCAACGGTGCCAAGACCGGCCAGGCCCACTCGAAGTGCGGCGCTTTGATTGAGAGGCTTAGCGGCCATTGCCGTCACCCACCGAGGCCGCCAGATCGGCCGACGAATCCTGAGGCATTCGTATCAGCCCGTCGCGACGGAACATTTCCTTGATGCCTCGCACGGCCTGACGAATTCGATGCTCATTCTCAATGAGCGCGAAGCGAACGTGGGTGTCTCCGTAGTCACCAAATCCAACCCCGGGTGATACCGCGACCTTGGCCTCGAGAAGCAGCTTCTTGGCGAACTCGAGCGAGCCCATGGCCTGGTAAGCCTCCGGGATCTTCGCCCAGATGTACATCGATGCCTTGGGAATCTCAACCGGCCAACCGGCATCGATCAGGCCCCGGGCCAAGACATCGCGTCGGGCCTGGTACTTTCGGCGAACCTCTTCCACGCAATCCTGAGGCCCCTCCAACGCAATCACGGAAGCGACCTGAATCGGGGTGAAGGTGCCATAGTCGTGGTAGCTCTTGATTCGAGCCAGGGCCGAGACCAATTCGCGATTGCCCACCATGAAGCCGACCCGCCAGCCGGCCATGTTGTATGACTTGCTCAGTGTGAAGAATTCAACCGCAACATCGCGCGCACCCGGCACCTGCATGATCGAGGGCGCCTCGTAGCCATCGAAACAGATGTCTGCATAGGCCAAGTCATGGACCACCAAAATGTCGTGCTCTTTGGCCAGGGCCACCACGCGCTCGAAGAACGAGAGGTCAACGCACTGCGCGGTGGGGTTGCTTGGAAACCCCAGAATCATCATCTTGGGCTTCGGGATGGACTCACGAATGGCCCGCTCGAGCTCCTCGAAGAAGTCGACGTTGCTCGTCATGCGGACAGAGCGGATATCGGCGCCCGCAATGATCGCCCCGTAAATGTGGATGGGATAAGAGGGGTTGGGAACCAGCACGGTATCGCCACGGTCGAGCGTTGCCAGCATTAGATGCGCCAGACCTTCTTTAGACCCAATAGTGACAATGGCCTCGTGGTCTGGATCGAGGTCCACTTGATACCGCCTCTGGTACCAAGTGGCGATGGCCTTGCGCAGGCGGGGGATGCCCTTTGAGACTGAATAACCGTGGGTGTGGTCTTTTTGCGCCGCCTCCACGAGCTTCTCCACGATGTGGGGAGGGGTCGCACCATCCGGATTGCCCATGCTCATGTCGACAATGTCCTCGCCACGCCGGCGTTCGGACATTTTTAGCTCCCCCGTGATGTTGAAGACGTAGGGGGGCAGTCGTTGGATTCTGGGAAAGGGCTTCATGGAATTGGGAGAAGTGCTAACTGTAACCTGTGTCGGCGTGGGCGAAAACTTAAAGAAACTCTGCTAGTCTCATCCCCAATGCCTTCAAAACTGCAGCCGGACCTTCCTGCCAGCCAGTTCACCATCACTGCCCATGGACCTGGCTTCGTGGAAATCAATGGGTCGAGAATCCTCGGCTCAACTGTCGTCTCCCCCTTCAAAGCACCTGCCGAATGGCCCGTTCGATCCTTCGAAGACCTTGATAACGGCGCCCTCTCGGCCCTTCGAGGCCAAGATGTTGAACTCCTTCTGCTCGGGACGGGGCAGAAGCAACGGTTTCCCCCACCCAAAGTCCTCTCCTGCCTAATGTCGCGAGGACCCGCCGGCGAAGCGCCGATCGGCGTGGAGTGCATGGACACCCCTGCCGCCTGCCGGACGTTCAATCTGCTGGCAGCCGAAGGAAGACGGGTGCTTGCCGCACTGATCATCGAGTCCAACCCCAGCGATTCCCAGAGATCCCCGCCTCAACTCGCAGAAAGGAGCCTGTCCGAATGACCGTTCAAACCATCGCCATCGGGGATTCACTCCCCAATCTAGAGGTCCAGACCGACCTTGGAGCGATCTCTCTGAATCATTACAAGGGCCACCAGCTCCTGGTGTACTTCTATCCAAAGGACGACACGCCCGGCTGCACCATTGAAAGCCAAGACTTCAGCCGCCTTCATGGTGAGTTTCTCCTCGCAGACACCCAAGTCGTGGGTGTCAGCCGAGATGGCCTCTCCTCACACCAGCGGTTCATCGATAAATACACGCTCAGCGTGACACTCGTGGCAGACACCCAAAGCGCGCTCTGCAACCGATTTGGGGTGATCAAGGAAAAGAATATGTATGGCAAGACCGTTCAGGGAATCGAACGAAGCAGTTTTCTTTTTGACCGAGCAGGAATCCTTCGCAGGGTCTGGCGAGGGGTCTCGGTCAATGGCCACGCACAGGAGGCTTTAGAGGCCGCTCGGTCGCTGCCGTAAGCACCAGATTGCGGCCAGTTCTCATCCAATAATTCCAAGAAAGAAGACGCTCGAATGCCCCTACCGAAGGCCCCTACCAAGCCCGCCACCTTGCTCAAGAAGGACGATTCGATCCTTGCCAAGGCAACCTTGCCGGCAAGTCGCCGGCGCAGTAGCGCCCTCGACGACGATTCAGTGGTCGAGCCCGGCAATTTCAGCGCCCGAATGCCCGACCGAGTCGCGGACGCAACCAAAGCACCGGGCCGAGATGAGCGCGTCGTCGCCATTCGCAAGCCCCAAGTGGGCGCTGCTCGATCGGCCCGACGCGCCAGCGGGGTGGCAAAGATTTTCGTACTCGATACGAACGTGCTTATGCACGACCCCAGCAGCCTATTTCGCTTTGAAGAGCACGACGTCTACCTGCCCATGACCACTCTCGAGGAGCTCGATGGCCACAAGAAGGGGCTCTCGGAGGTCGCGCGCAATGTCCGACAAGTCTCCCGCAGCCTCGACGCGCTGATTGAGGCGCTACCCGATGATCGTCGACCAAGACTCGATGAGGGTCTCCCGCTGAGCTCAATCGGCCATTCCGACGCCACGGGCAAGCTGTTTTTTCAGACCGAGGGCTTTCAGGTGGGGCCAGTTGTTGGGCTTACAGAGGGGAAAGCCGACAACCAGATTCTCTCGGTGGTGCGAGCCCTTCGCACTCGGTTTCCTGAGCGAGAGGTTGTGCTGGTCTCGAAGGACATCAATATCCGGATCAAGGCCCACGCCCTGGGGTTGGCCGCCGAGGACTATTTCAACGACCAGGTCATCGATGACGCGGACCTTCTCTATACCGGCAGCCTCGCCCTGCCGACCGATTTCTGGGAGTCCCATGGCAAAAACATGGGATCTTGGCAGCAAGGGGGACTGAGCTACTACCGAGTCACCGGCCCGCTCTGCGCAGCCTTTCACATCAACCAATTTGTCTTCGATGAGGGCCCCAAGCCTCTCTATGCCACGGTGCAAGAGGTTCGTGGCCGAACCGCAGTGCTCCGCGTTCTCAGGGACTTCACCCACGCCAAGAATGCCGTCTGGGGCATCACCGCCCGCAATCGCGAACAGAACTTCGCGCTCAGCCTCCTCATGAACCCCGAGATTGATTTCGTCTCGATACTGGGTCAGGCTGGCACAGGCAAAACCCTATTGGCTTTGGCAGCGGGCCTGGCCCAGACCCTCGAGAGCAAGATCTACAACGAGATCATCGTTACCAGGGCCACGGTGCCCATTGGCGACGACATTGGGTTCCTTCCTGGAACGGAAGAGGAGAAGATGCAGCCTTGGATGGGGGCGCTCGAGGACAACCTCGAGGTGCTCAATCGAGGCATGGAGTCGGGCGGCGACTGGGGGCGTGCGGCTGCCTCAGACTTGATTCGAAGCCGCATCAAGGTGAAGTCGATGAACTTTATGCGCGGACGCACCTTCATCAGCAAGTTTTTAATCATCGATGAGGCACAGAACCTCACGCCCAAGCAGATGAAGGCGTTAATTACGCGAGCGGGCCCAGGCACCAAGGTGGTCTGCATGGGGAATATTGCCCAGATCGATTCTCCCTACCTGACCGAGGGCTCGTCTGGGCTGAGCTATGTGGTCGACCGGTTCAAGGGATGGGGGCATGGTGGTCACGTGACCTTACAACGTGGCGAGCGATCGCGCCTGGCCGACTTCGCCAGCGAATCCCTCTAGACACTCCCCAGCCTCATAGGCCGCTGAGGATTTGTCGGCGTCGGCCCTCGAACTCCGCCTGGCTGATTAATCCTTGGGTGCGCAGTGCCTCGAGTCGGCGCAGACGCTCCTCGATCGGCAGCCCTCGGCTCTCTTGAAGGTCGCGTTCGGCATCGCGTTGGCGGGCGTCTTCCAGGGACTGGCGCTGCCTCTCCGGCAATCTGGGCTTTCTGTTCGGGTCGCGAGAATCGATAATGATTGGGCCCTCACAGGCCTGCTTAAGCCGAGAAATCACCGCTTCTTTTTTGGCCACCGCATCGGCCTCAATGGCACCCACGATGGGCGCCGCCACCACACCGACCACCACGCCGGCCGCAACTCCGGCGCCGCCTCGGGCGAGATCCCGACCCTCGAAGCGCTCTGCAATCCGACGCGCCTGCCGACAGTCTTCGGTGTCATAGAGTGGGTTGCGTGGGTCGAGCGTTGCGAGCGCATCTCTTGGACTCATGGTGCTGCATCCATTGAGCGCTGCCAGAAGGCATCCCCCCAACATCATCCGAACAAGTCGCTTGTGTGATGCAGCCATGGGCATGGGAGACGGATTGGCAAAGAAGAGATGGCGTCCCCTAGGGGATTCGAACCCCTGTACTCACCGTGAAAGGGTGATGTCCTAGGCCTCTAGACGAAGGGGACAGGACTTAAAACAAACTACACGAACTTTTCTACCGATTTTGGTGGAGCTAAGCGGGATCGAACCGCTGACCTCTTGCATGCCATGCAAGCGCTCTCCCAGCTGAGCTATAGCCCCTTGGCCGGCAAAACGGGCAGTCTAGTCGATAGAAGTCCCTTTGTCCAACCGCCCAGAGCGCTTGGGGCCTCATGCTAGGATCAACCGCATCATGAGCGCTCAAAAAATCGATGGCACCGCTCTCGCTGCAAGCATCCGCAGCGAGATTTCCACCCGTGCGTCCCGCTTCTCTGATCGCATGGGCCGTCCACCGGGGTTGACCGTCGTTGTAGTGGGCAACAACCCCGCCTCGGCCGTCTACGTGCGCAATAAGGTCAAGGCATGCGAGGCCGCTGGCTTTCATTCCGAGCTCATCGCCCTTCCCCAAGAATGCAGTGAGGCAGAGCTTCTCTCCGTCGTTGACCGTCTCAACGCCGACCCGGCCATCGATGGAATACTGGTCCAGCTCCCATTGCCGGATCAGATCGACGATCAGAGAGTGATCGAGGCCATCTCGGCCGAGAAGGATGTCGACGGTTTTCACATCGAAAATGCCGGCGCCCTAATGACCGGCGCGCCTGTCTTTCGCCCTTGCACCCCCTATGGCGTCATGAAGATGCTCGAGCACATGGGTGCCAGCCTTCGAGGCGCCGAGGCTGTGGTGGTGGGTGCGAGCAATATCGTTGGAAAGCCCATGGCCATGCTCCTTCTTCGGGCCGGCGCCACCGTGACGCTCTGCAACAGCAAGACCCGAGACCTGGGCGCCCATACTCGACGCGCTGACATCCTAATTGCCGCTGTGGGACGCCCGCAGATGATCACAGCCGAGATGGTCAAGCCGGGTGCCATCGTCATTGATGTTGGAATTAATCGACTCGCCGATGGTCGACTGGTGGGAGACGTAGACACCGATGGCGTGGCCCAGGTGGCCGCTGCCGTGAGCCCCGTCCCTGGCGGGGTTGGGCCAATGACCATCGCCATGCTGCTGGTCAACACCATGGAATCTGCAGAGAGGAAACTGAGATGAACGAACTTCTGGCACGCGAAGGGTTGCCCCGCTATGACCTGCTCAAGGCCGAGGCACTGGGCCCAGAGATTGACCGACTCATTGAACAGACCAAGGATGCCCTCGAGCAGGTTGTCCGGCCAGAGGCGCCCGCAAACTGGGCAGCCGTCATGGAACCCCTGGGAAATGCCACCGAGCGCCTGAGCCGAGCTTGGTCGGCCGTTCATCACATGGGTGGCGTGATGGACAGCCCCGAGTGGCGCGAGCTGACCAACAGTCGCTTGGAATCCGTCACCGCGCTCTGGTCGCTGATCTCTCAGGACGAGCGGCTCTACGCGAAGGTCAAGCAACTTGAGTCCGCCGCCGATGTGCGGGGGAATCCAGCCCGAGAGCAGGCCATCGCACACAGCCTCAGAGACTTTCGACTCGGGGGCGCGGAATTGCCCGCAGACCAGCAAAAACAATTTGCAGAGTGGTCGGCCGCGCTTGCACAACTCTCCCAGCGGTTTTCGGAAAACCTGCTCGACAGCACCAATGCGAGCATTGTCCACATTACCGTCGAGTCCGAGCTTGACGGACTTCCCCAACATGCCATCGCAGCCGCAAAGGCGCAGGCGGAGTCACGGTCACTGCCCGGATGGGTTTTCACACTTCAACAGCCAAGTCTTCTTCCTGTGTTGCAGTTCGCAAAGAACCGCCCACTCCGTGAAGCCATCTACCGAAAGAACGCCTCCCGTGCCTCAGAGATCGCTGAAGAGGGCCCCAGTCACGACAACACTGCGGTGATGGGTGAGATCCTTCAACTGCGGCAGCAGCAGGCCCGCCTGTTGGGTTTTTCTTCCGCGGCCGAGCGTTCACTGGCCTCCAAGATGGCCGACACACCCCAGGCGGTGGCGGCATTCCTTCGAGACTTGGCCGCCAAAGCACGGACGAGTGCGGAGCGGGACCTGGCAGATCTCCAGATCTTTGCCAAGACGGAGCTTGGCATCGACTCACTAGAGGCCTGGGACATCGCCTTTGCGAGCGAGCAACTCAGGCAACGCCGCTACCACTTCTCCGAGGACGAGGTGCGAGAGTATTTCCCGCTGCCGAATGTTCTCAAGGGTCTCTTCGGTGTTGTGAAACGTCTCTTTGGTGTCGACATTCGGCCCATGCCACTTCAATCTCCCTCTCCCGCTTGGCACGCCGACGTGCAGGCCTTCGCCGTGGTCTCTCAAGAGAAAACCATCGGCCACCTCTACCTCGATCTCTACGCGCGCTCGACCAAGCGCGGTGGCGCCTGGATGGACGACAGCCGGGGCCGCCGCCGCATCGGGGGGAGCATCCAGACGCCGGTCGCCCTACTCACCTGCAACTTTGCCCCGCCAGTCGACGGCCCCACCACCCTCACACACGACGATGTCATTACACTCTTCCACGAGTTTGGCCACGGCCTTCATCACTTGTTGACACGCGTTGATGAGTTAGAGGTCTCTGGGATTAACGGCGTGGAGTGGGATGCCGTTGAGCTGCCCAGCCAGTTCATGGAGAACTTCTGCTGGGAGTGGGAAACCCTCACTGGAATGACTTCTCACATCAAGACTGGCCAGCCACTGCCACGTCCTCTCTTCGACAAGATGACCGCTGCCAAGAATTTCCAAAGCGGTCTTTTCACGCTGCGACAGATCGAGTTTGCCCTCTTCGATATCCGCATTCACCACGAAATCAATGGCGTCGGCCAGACTGCGGAATCGATCGGCAAGCAAATCGCCGCAATTCTCGAGGAAGTTCGTAGCGAGATCGCTGTGATTCGCCCTCCGAGTTTCAATCGTTTTGCACAGAGCTTTGGCCATATTTTTGCGGGCGGTTATGCGGCCGGTTATTACAGTTACAAGTGGGCCGAGGTTCTCTCGGCCGACGCATACGCGGCCTTTGAAGAGGCGGGCGCGAGCGGCTATTCCCAAGTAGGAAGCCGCTTCCTCGACGAGATCCTCTCCCGCGGCGGCTCGCGCACTGCGATCGAGAACTTCATCGCTTTCCGTGGACGGGCCCCCTCCATCGAACCCCTGCTTCGACACAGCGGACTTCTCGAGGCCGCATGACCCACCGGGCAGTCGTGCTGCTCAGTGGGGGGCTTGATTCATCCACCTGTCTTGCCTGGGGGATCCGCGAGGGCCTTGAGTGCCACGCCCTCTCATTCGACTACGGACAGCGGCAACTCCAGGAGCTCAATGCGGCGCGAGCCATTGCGAAAGCGCTCGGCGCCAGTAGCCACCGGGTCCTTCGTTTCGACTTGCGAGCCATTGGCGGCTCGGCCCTGACCGACGACATCGAAGTGCCCAAGCACCGCACCATCGGCGAGATTGGGCAAGGAATCCCGATTACCTACGTGCCCGCCCGAAACACAATCTTTCTTAGCTATGCGCTCGCCCTGGCTGAGGTGATCGGGGCCGACCGCCTGCTCATTGGTGTCAACGCACTTGATTACAGCGGTTACCCCGACTGCCGTCCCGAATTCATCGCCGCCTTTGAGTCCATGGCCAATCTCGGCTCTCGATTTGTTCAAACACCGGAAGCCCGCCTTCAGATACTCACGCCCCTGATTGCCATGACCAAGGCGGAGATCGTCCGTCTTGCTCGCTCTCTCGGTGTCCCGATCGAACTCACATTCAGCTGCTACGACCCATCCGAATCCGGCGAGCCCTGCGGCCAATGCGATGCCTGTCTTCTGCGGGCGAAGGGACTCGAAGAGGCATGAGCAATCGATTGGGCATTGCAAGTTGGAACGTCAACTCGTTGCGCGTTCGACTTCCACACCTTCTGGAATGGTTGTCCTCCGCGCAGCCCGATCTCGTTGGCCTGCAGGAAACCAAAGTCAACGACGACCTCTTTCCGATCGAGGCCATACGCAGCGCCGGGTACGAGCCCTATTTCACCGGACAACCCACTTACAACGGGGTCGCCATTCTTGCGCGACGTGACCGTTTCCAATCCATTGCAGACCCCAGCCACGGCGACCCCCGCTTTCCCGATGATCAAAAGCGTTTTCTCGCTGTCACCGCACATCCCTTCGATGGGGAGCCTCTGCGGTTCGTTTGCGTCTATGTACCCAATGGTTCCGAGGTGGGATCGGAGAAGTTCGCCTACAAACTCAAGTGGCTCGAGGTACTCGAGGCACGTTTACAAGAAGAACTCGAGCAGCACCCGCGCCTTGTATTGGTGGGCGACTTCAACATTGCACCCGCCGATGCAGATGTCTACAACCCTTTGGCTTGGCACGAGAAGATCCTCTGCTCAAGTCAGGAGCGGGCGGCGCTTAACCGCCTGATTGCGCTCGGGCTCGTTGATGCCTTGCGGGCGGCCCAGCCACACACTGAGAAACTCTTTACATGGTGGGACTATCGGGCCGCGGGATTTCGACGCAACCACGGCCTGCGAATTGACCACCTCCTTGTTACTCCAAATCTCGCGGCCTCCCTGGATTCGGCCGACGTCGACACGGCCCCGCGGGCCCTCGAGAAGCCGTCGGACCACGCACCGGTGATCGCCAGGGTCTGAATGGGCACACTGGGTCGTGGCCAACCTGCTTCTCATCGGCCTTGGATTGCATCTCACGAGATGGTCGAGTTGGATCCTATGGCTGGAGGCCCTCGGCCAACCGATCTGGCGATGGGTGGCCCCACTCGCGCAGCGCACCCTTACACGACTGGCAGCCTTCAGCGCTCTATCGAGTGCCGTGACTTACGTGCTGGCCCGCCCACCCGTCTCATCGCCTGACGAACTCGACTCCAACGAGAGCTCCTGAATCTTTCGCGTGATGGTGTTTCGACCCACGCCGAGCAGCTGAGAGGCTTCTATTCGCCGTCCCCGCGTGTGTTTGAGTGCCGCGCGATAAATCACCGATTCAAATTCTCGGGACCACCATCCCATTCGACCTCCAAAACGCTGGGCCTCCTCGCTGAGAGGACCGCGCAATGCGCTCTCCACCATACGCTCCAGCTCGCTGAGCCAAGCAGGTGATGGCTCTAAGAGAGCCGAATCGGATTGCTGCGACTGCCCTGTTTGACCCAAGCCAACCGCGGGCTGGGCTTGGCCTTGGAGGCCCAACGCATTGAACGCTGTGCCAATTGATGCCGAAGGCGGATGAATTGCATCCTTTGACTGGCCATTGAAAATCGACTGCATCTCTGGAGGCAAGTCATTGGGCTCCACAAGATTGCTTGGGGCCATGACAGAAATCCAATGGCATAGGTTCTCGAGTTGACGCACATTCCCTGGGAAGGGCTGCATACAGACCAATGAAAGGGCCGCCTCCGACAGATGCTTCATCTCGACACCCAATGTTTTGGCCGAGCGCGAAAGGAAGAATCGCACCAAATCGGGAATGTCCACGCGCCGTTCACGGAGTGCCGGTAGTCGAAGCCGAATCACATTGAGACGATGAAAGAGGTCTTCTCTGAAGCGGCCCTCGGCCACTCGCTGCTCGAGGTTCTGATGGGTGGCTGCAATCACTCGAACATTCGCCTTCAATGGCTGATGTCCGCCAACGCGATAGAAGTGCCCATCGGACAAGACACGCAGCAGCCGAGTCTGAAGATCAAGCGGCATGTCGCCGATCTCATCCAGAAATAGTGTGCCCCCTTCGGCCTGCTCAAATCGGCCACGACGCCTTGCCTGCGCGCCAGTAAACGAACCCCGTTCATGTCCAAACAACTCCGACTCCAGCAAGTCGTGTGGAATGGCGGCGGTATTTAGAGCGACGAAGGGCATCTCCGCCCGGGGGCTGTGCTTATGAAGTGCCGTCGCAACAAGTTCCTTCCCTGTGCCCGACTCACCTGTGATGAGTACCGTGGCCGACGACTGGGACAAACGGCCAATCGCCCTGAAGACTTCTTGCATGGCCGGCGCATGGCCCAACATTTCGAGCGACTGGCCCATGGCCAACGACGACGACCCACTGATTGGATGCGACTCTCGCACAGCCCGTCGAATTAACGCAGTGGCCTCATCGACATCGAATGGCTTGGGGAGATACTCGAAGGCCCCTCCTTGGAAGGCAGAGACCGCACTGTCGAGATCGGAGAATCCAGTCATGATGATGACCGGCAACTCAGGCAGCCTTGCCTTGACCTGCTCAAGCAACTCCAGTCCACTCTGGCCGGGCATGCGAATGTCGGAGACCAGGACCTGTGGGGTGTCAGACTGCAGTGCACGCATGGCCTCGTTGGCCGACTCGAACAATCGACAATCAATCTCCGCCTTGCGAAGGGCCTTCTCGAGCACCCATCGAATAGACGCGTCGTCATCAACAATCCAAACCGGTTTCATCGAATCCACTCCTTCTGAACAGGCAGGCCTACAGGGAGCACGATATCGAAGGCCGTTCCCGCCGAGGCGCTCGAGCACTCAATCGTGCCGCCATGCTGGTGCACGATGCTCTGAGCAAGAGTTAAGCCAAGCCCATGGCCCTGCGGATTGCCCGAGACCAAAGGATAGAAAATTTCATCTCGAATCGCTTCTGGAATGCCAGGGCCGTTGTCGTGAACGGTGAGATGCAGGCCCAACCGATATCGCTGTCGATGAAGTGTGACCTGACGGACCGCCCTCGTTCGGAGCAGAATGCGCCCCGCTTCGGTGCGGTCTGATTGGGAGGCGATCGCCTGGGCCGCGTTGCGCACAATATTGAGCACAGCCTGAATCAGTCGCTCCAAGTCGCCTTCAATCTCAGGAAGGCTTGTGTCGTAGTCCCGCTGGATCACCAAGGCATCGGAAAATTCCGACAAGACCAGCGTGCGAACCCGCTCGAGAACCTCATGAAGATTCACCGACTGCGGTGATCGGCTTCGCCGAACCGGCGCGAGCATGCGGTCGACCAGTGCCTGCAATCGATCGGACTCTTTAATAATGACCTGGGTGTACTCCTTGAGCTCCTTTGTCGGCAGTTCTGCATCGAGAAGTTGCGCGGCGCCCCGAATTCCTCCCAGTGGGTTCTTGACCTCGTGCCCAAGATTTCTCAGTAGAGACTGATTCATCTGCATGAAGACGGCCTGGCGCTCCTCGCGGTCCACCTTCTGGGCAGCATCGGGCTCACGTATCTCAACCGCAACCGAGAAGCCCGGCTCATCGAGCACATTAATGGAGGTGTCGAGGACTCGATCCATTCGCCCCTCGGCTGGAGAAGAGACGAACCAGCGGGTCTGCAGACGCCGAACCACCACACCCATTTCCTCGCCCTGGATCCAGCCGGTCATGACCTCGCTGGGATGAACCAAGAGACCCTCGAGCGGCTGCCCGATCAACTGATGAGCGGGTTGTCCCAGAAGGCTCTCTGCAGCCAGGTTCGCCTGAATCACCTCACCCCGCGTATCGACGAGCAATACTGCCGTGCTCAGAAGATCGAGCGGGTTGATGGGTTGATTCAACATGGACTTTGAAAAGAAAAGGGGGCGATTGACCGCCCCCTCTCTTGCCATCACCTGCATGTCGAGGCGGGCCTGATCCAGCATCCTTACAGCGAGTAGTACATGTCGAATTCCACCGGGTGGGTGGTCATACGGAAACGAGTGACCTCGTCCATCTTGAGGTTGATGTACGCATCAATCATGCCGTCGCTGAATACACCGCCACGGGTCAGGAACTCACGATCCTTGTCGAGCGCCTCAAGTGCCATGTCAAGGGAGGAGCAGACCGTGGGGATCTTCTTGTCTTCCTCGGGGGGAAGGTCATAGAGGTTCTTGTCTGCAGGCTCTCCGGGATGAATCTTATTCATTACCCCATCGAGGCCCGCCATCATCATGGCGGCGAAGGCAAGATATGGATTGGCCGTGGGATCTGGGAAACGAACCTCGATTCGGCGGCCCTTTGGATTCGAGACATAGGGAATACGAATCGATGCGGAGCGGTTACGAGCCGAGTAGGCCAGCTTCACTGGCGCCTCAAATCCGGGCACCAACCGCTTGTAGCTGTTGGTTCCAGGATTGGTAATGGCATTGAGCGCGCGGGCATGCTTGATGATGCCGCCGATGTAGTGAAGGGCGAACTCGGAGAGGCCTGCATAACCGTTTCCTGCAAACAGGTTCTGCCCGTCTTTCCAGATGGACTGGTGGCAGTGCATGCCCGATCCGTTGTCGCCAACGACAGGCTTGGGCATGAATGTAGCGGTCTTGCCATAACTGGCGGCCACGTTGTGCACCACATACTTCAGGATCTGCGTCCAGTCGGCACGTTGAGTGAGGGTTGAAAACTTGGTGCCGATCTCGCACTGTCCGGGGCCTGCAACCTCATGGTGATGAACCTCGACGGGAACGCCCATCTGCTCGAGAATCAGGCACATCTCGGAACGAATGTCTTGGAATGAGTCGACCGGTGGCACTGGGAAATAGCCGCCCTTGACCGCTGGACGGTGGGCCAGGTTGCCACCCTCGTACTCGATTCCACTCGACCAGGAAGCCTCTTCCGACTTGATCTTCACGGAAGAGCCGGACATGTCCACGCTCCAGGTAACGCCATCGAAAATGAAGAACTCGGGCTCCGGACCAAAATAAGCGGCGTCACCCACGCCCGAGGCCTTGAGGAAGGCTTCTGCGCGCTTCGCGATCGAGCGTGGATCCAGATCGTAGCCCTTGCCATCTGAAGGCTCCACGACATCGCAAGTGATGTTCAAGGTGGCTTCCTCGCGGAAGGGATCCATGACAGCGGTGCCCGCATCGGGCATTAGCAGCATGTCGGAGGCTTCAATGCCCTTCCAACCCGCGATCGAAGACCCATCGAATGCGTGACCAAACTCAAATTTGTCCTCATCGACCACCTTGGTGGGAACGGATACGTGCTGCTCCTTTCCACGCGTATCGGTGAAACGAAAATCAACGAACTTAACGTCGTTGTCCTTAATCATTTTCAAGACATCTTTTGAACTGGCCATCGAACACGTCTCCATGGGGGGTTAACTAGAAAAGGAACGGATCGTTGGTCCGCTGCCCTGCGACATTAGAGTGCAGATTCCGTGCCACCGGAGGCTCAAAACCTCTTGTCTAAAAATGCACAATAAAAACAATTATTTAAATCAATTTTGCGAATTATGAAAGACCCGCCTGCGCCAATTAAATGCAATATATGCACAAATATAATGCAAAAAGCACTTCTCTAGTGCATAAAGAGCATCTGCAGATCATTGAGAAAACGCTGACCGAGGGCCGTGGGCAGCCAACCGCCCCGATCCCGCTGCAGGAGACCTCGGCGCTCGCCCACGGAGATTCGCTCCAGCACCTCGGCCAATGGCCGACCGGTTCGGGCTTCGAATAACTTCGCGTCAAACCCCGCCGTGAGTCTCAAGGCATTGAGCATAAACTCAAACCCAAGCCGCTCCGCGGCCACCGGCTCAATCCGTCGGTGCAAGCCTTTGCCCTCGCCAACGAGTTTCATGTAGTCCTCCGGACGCCGGGTGTTGTTGTGCCGAAAGATTCCCTCGAGGGGAAGGCTGAGTTTTGAATGGGCCCCTGCCCCCAAGCCCAGGTAGTCTCCAAATTGCCAGTAATTCAGGTTGTGTTGGCATGGCTGCCCTGCGCGGGCAAAGGCAGAGACCTCATAGCGGGTGAATCCTGCATCGGCCAGCACGCTGCGACCCTCGGACTCGATGGCCTCGACAGTCTCTTCATCGGGCAATCCACTCGGTGGCCGATTGGCGAAGACCGTATTGGGTTCCATGGTCAGTTGATAATGTGAAATATGGCCAACGCCGAAATGAATGGCTCGGCCAAGGTCGTAGAGCGCTGCCTGCGGGGTTTGATTGGGAAGCCCGTACATCAGATCGACATTTACACGCTCGAATACGGACACCGCCGACTCCACAGCGGCTTCGGCCTCGCGAGAATCATGAACCCGACCGATGCGATGCAAGGCCTCAGAATCAAAGCTCTGAACCCCAATTGAGAGTCGATTGACGCCGGAATCACGGTAGCCTTGGAAAGCAAGTGGCTCGGTCGCGCCGGGATTGGCCTCCATAGTGATCTCTGCCCCTGGTTCGATGGGCAAGCGCGCTCTCACCGAATTGAGGAGGCGGTCGAGTTGGGTCGGTGCGAGAAGGTTGGGGGTTCCACCTCCGATAAAGACAAACTGCACCGCCCGACCCCAGACCATGGGCAGCGCCTGCTCAAGGTCCAACACCACTGAATCAATGTAGGCATCGATTGGTGCCTGGCCGCGCGCCTCGTGGGAATTGAAGTCGCAATACGGGCACTTCTTGACACACCACGGCAGGTGAATATAAAGCCCCAGCGGAACATCGGTGGGGCCGACCGCTCTCAAACCAGACTGATTAGGCCTCAGGGACAAAACCATTGAGAAAGCCCGCGCAGCGCCTGACCCCGATGCCCTCGATCGTGCTTCTCGGTCAGACTCATCTCGGCTGCATGCATCCCCGAAGCGGGGTCAACGAAGAGGCGGTCATACCCAAACCCGGCATCGCCTCGCTCACGCATCGCAATCGATCCCCGCCAACGCCCCATGCTCACCATCGGAAGGGGGTCATTGTGGGAACGAACGCCAACCAATACACAGACAAACTCCGCACCCCGCCCATCAATATCCACATCGCTGAGCATAGACAAGAGCCAGGCGCGATTGGCTGCGTCTCGGTCCAGTCGGGCCACGCCCTGGACGGCCTCTGGATCCAATGTCGGCAGGGCCAGACCAAAGTGCTCGGCGATCGACTCGCGTCGCTCGAAGAAGTCGGCCGACCAGACTCCGGGTGCGCCGCAGAGCGCATCGACCAGCAGCCCCGAATCATCGGCCAACGCTGGACGCCCACTGGCCTGACTGGCCACACGAGCCTTGAGCAAGGCGTTCTCAAGAAACGTGCCGTGGATTTCCTCCGGGGCGGCAAGACCCAGCGCACCACTACTCTCCCACTCCACGCCCCAATCGGCCGTGGCCCGAGAGAGCTCAAGTAGCTTCCCCGAGTTCGAGCTGGCAAGCACCCAATGCTGCAAGCCTAGCCCTCAATCACCGCGGTGTGAATTGAGGAATCATCGGCCAGTCGACGTTGGAGACCGTGGATTCGTGAGAGCCCAGCGGCCGCCAACCCCATCATGCCGTTGAGATCCTCGCGGGAAAACGGGGTGCCCTCGGCGGTGCCCTGAATTTCAACAAGTCCACCCGAGCCGGTCATGGCAATGTTCATATCGGTGTCGCATCCAGAATCCTCCAAGTAATCGAGATCGATGACCACCTCACCCTGAACCACACCCACCGAGATAGCAGCGACCTGATCCCGAATGGCCGTCTCCCAGTTCGAGGCCAGCACTGAGAACTCCTTCTTTTGACCCGCGGCTTTTAATGCGTCATGCAAGGCCAGCCAGGCGCCGGTCACGCTCGCAGTGCGGGTGCCACCATCGGCCTGCAAGACATCGCAGTCCAAGGTCACGGTGATCTCGCCGAGACGCTCTAGGTCCACCACCGATCGAAGGCAGCGTCCAATCAGGCGCTGAATCTCAAGGGTTCGACCGCCCTGCTTGCCCCGGGCCGCTTCTCGGTCACTGCGAGTGTGGGTGGAGCGCGGCAGCATCCCGTATTCCGCGGTAACCCAACCCCTGCCCTGTCCTCTCATGAACCCAGGCACCTTGGCCTCGACACTGGCCGTGCAGAGAACACGAGTGTCTCCGAAGGACACCAAGACGGAACCTTCTGCGTGCTTGGTGAAGTGTCGGTGCAACTCGATCTTGCGCATCGCTCCATTGGCTCTTCCACTTGGGCGCATTCGGGCCTCCTCTTTTGAGATCTGTTTATTCGGAGTCCGTACAATACATGGGCTATGAGCATACAGAGCATGACTGGCTTCGGAGCCGCCTCGGAACAGGCGCCAATGGGACTTGTGCAGATTGAAATTCGAAGCGTCAATAGCCGCTTTTTCGAGTATTCGTCTCGAATGGCCGAAGAGCTGCGAGGCTTTGAGGCCCAACTCAGGGAGCATTGCGCGCAGGCCCTGCGTCGAGGAAAGGTGGAGTGCCGACTGCAACTCAGCCGAAGCCACGCAACGAACTCGGAACTCAAAATCAATCGTGAGCTTGCTGCTCAATTAATGACTGCGGGCGATCAGCTTCGTGGCCTGAGCAGCCAACCCCCTGGACCCTGGACCACAGCCGAGCTTCTTCGATGGCCGGGCGTGCTCATCGAGAATGAATCCGATCCCAAGGCCACCCTGGCACTCATCGACCGACTCTGCAAAAAGGCGATTGCCTCACTCATTGAATCGAGACAGCGCGAGGGCGAGAAACTCAAGGCGCAGATCCTCGATCGACTCGATCAACTCCAAGGCCTCGCCACCCGAGCCGGCGGGCTCGTGCCGGAATCGATTCGACAACTGACCGAGCGCATGCGCGCCCGCCTCACCGAGGCTTTCGACGGGATTGGCGCAACAGAACGAGAAGAGATGCTAGCGGAGCGAATCCGACAGGAGGCCCACGCCGCCTCGATTCGATCGGACGTGGCCGAGGAGATCGACCGGCTCCAGGTGCATGTACAAGAAATGGCCCGCTGTCTGCGCGCCTCTGATGGCGACGCCTTTGGCAAGCGGCTCGACTTTCTCACCCAAGAGATGCACCGCGAGGCAAACACCATTGGAAGCAAATCCGCTGGTCTGGAGCTGACCCAGATCACCATGGAGATGAAACTGCTCATTGAGCAGATTCGCGAGCAGGTTCAAAACATTCAGTAGACCAACATGCCCGATGTCTCTCAAGGCCTTCTGATTATTGTCTCCGCCCCCTCTGGGGCCGGAAAGACCAGCCTGGTTCGCGCACTCCTCCAGGACTCTGCGCTGGGCCTCACCCTCTCAGTCTCCACCACCACGCGTGCCCCACGGCCGGGCGAGGTCAATGGCCGCGAATACTTTTTTTGTTCAGAGGCTGAATTCAAGCAGGAGGTGGCGAAAGGGACATTTCTCGAGTGGGCCGAAGTCCACGGAAACTTCTACGGCACATCCTCTGAGGCCATCTCCCGAGGCCTCGCAAAGGGAGAAAAAGTCATTCTCGAGATTGATTGGCAGGGCGCTCGGCAGGTCCGGTCAAAATTCCCGCCTCAGCAGATTCTTAGTATCTTTATTGAGCCCCCCTCGCTCTCGGAGTTGGAGCGTCGACTGCGATCGAGGGGCCAGGACTCGGAAGCGGTGATTTCAGCCCGGCTTTTGGCAGCCGAAGAGGAGCTATCGCATTCCAGTGAGTTTGATCATGTTATTATGAATCAAGAGTTTAGCGTTGCGTTGCGCGATCTGTCAGACGTCATTCGCCAACGCATATCCCGGTCCATTCAATCCGTTTGAGAATCAAAAATCCATGGCAAGAATTACTGTAGAAGATTGTCTCGACAGAATCCCCAACCGATTCGAACTGGCCTTGGCTGCCGCCTACCGAGCTCGCCAGCTGGCCCAGGGCTCCACACCCAAGGTCGACTCACGAGACAAGCCCACCGTCACAGCCTTGCGGGAAATCGCCGCTGGAGCCACCGGCCGCGAAATGCTTCGCAAGGTGCCGATCTAACAAACAGTTGAGCCAACGGCCATGCATCGCGACGCCGTTGCCTCTGGCCCAAACGCGGTTGTCTCTGTTGGGCAACTCCTCGAGCGGGTCGCCTATCTGCCCGCCCCCGATGCGACTAAGCTAACCGAAGCCTTTCGCTTCGCCGATCAGGCCCACCTGGGCCAGTCCCGCCAGTCGGGCGACCCTTACATTACCCACCCCCTGGCTGTTGCCGAAGTCTGTAGCAACTGGAAGCTCGATGCCGAGGCACTCATGGCGGCCTTGCTTCATGATACGGTGGAAGACTGTGGAGTTAGCACCCAAGAGATAGCGGAGCGATTTGGGCCCAGCGTGGCCTCGCTTGTCAGCGGTCTCACCAAACTCGATAAGCTCCAGTTTCAGAGTCGCGAAGAGGCGCAGGCCGAGAACTTTCGCAAGATGTTTATGGCCATGGCCGACGATGTCCGGGTCATACTCATTAAGCTCGCCGATCGCCTGCACAATATGCGAACCCTCGTAGGGGTCAGTTGCGAGAAGCGCGAGCGGGTCGCCAAAGAGACCCTCGATATCTATGCCCCCATTGCCCATCGACTCGGTCTTAACGAAGTCTTTCGAGAGTTCGAGGACCTCTGCTTCGAGGGTCTCTTCCCCAAGCGTTACCGGGTGCTCTCCCAGTCGCTTATGGCCGCAAGAGGCAACCGCAAGGAGATCATCGGGCGCCTCGAACAATCTGTAACCGAGCAACTGCCTCGTTTCGGCATCGAGGCCCATGTCTCGGGCCGGGAGAAGAGCCTCTTCTCGATCTACCGAAAGATGCGAGAGAAGCGACTGAGCTTTGCCGAAGTATTGGATATTTATGGCTTTCGCATCTTGGTGCCGAGGCTATCGGATTGTTACTTGGCGCTCGGTGCACTTCACGCACTCTTTAAGCCTTCTCCAGGACGCTTCAAAGACTACATCGCCCTGCCGAAGTCCAACGGGTATCAATCACTGCACACCGTTGTTATCGGGCCCTATGGGACGCCCATCGAATTTCAGATTCGAACCCACGAAATGCACCGTGTGGCCGAGGCCGGTGTCGCCGCCCACTGGCTCTACAAAGAGAACGACAGTGCGGTGACACCCCTGCAGCAAAAGGCCCATGAATGGATGCAATCTCTGCTGCAAACACGCGGTGGCGAGGCCAATGAGCTCATTGACCACGTCAAGATCGATCTCTTTCCTGATGTCGTCTACATCTTCACTCCGAAGGGTGAAATTCGAGAGTTACCCCGAGGCGCCACCCCGGTTGACTTCGCGTATATGGTCCATACCGACGTCGGCAACCGTTGCGTGGCTGCCTTGGTGAATGGCCAAAGCAAGCCGCTCGATACCGAGTTGCGAAACGGTGATGTGGTGCGGATTGAAACACGTGCGGAAGCAAATCCGCATCCGGGCTGGCTCGGTTTTGTTAAAACAGCCAAAGCCCGGGCCGAGATACGGCACAGCCTTAAGAATCACACCCGTGAGAGGGCCATCTCATTTGGGCGGCGTCTGCTCGATTCTGCCCTCAAGGGCGTGGGACTTGTGGGGATCGATGACCCAACACTGAATTGGTCGCAACTCTTTGCCGAGGCCACAGCCAACGATCGCGAGGGCGTCTTCGAGGCCATCGGCCTGGGGCATATGCTGGCCAATGTCGCCGCAAGGCGACTGGCCCCAATTGATGGCAGTGCCCTGCTTGCGAAGCAACTCAATCCATACGCACAGGCGGCCCTGCGTCTCTCGATCGAGCATCTCACCCAGGCCGATATTGGAATCAGCATCAACGGGTCGGAGGGCACCGCGGTCCAATATGCAAGTTGTTGCTTTCCGATCGCTGGTGACAACGCCTGGGGATTCATGCGTGGCGGCGCTGGCCTGCTTGTTCACCGTGCCAGTTGCCCCATGGCACGCAGGCAACGCAGCAAAGATGCGGCGCGCTGGGCAGATGTTGTTTGGGGCGACCCACTCTTTCGGGTCTTTCAGACCCAACTCGATATTGAGGTCAACGACGAGCCCGGAGTACTGGCCAAGGTCGCTGCCGCTATATCCGCATGCCAGGCCAATATCGTTGATATTTCAATCGAACCCCATGCGGGGGGGCTCGCCACCCTGGCAGTGGCCATTGAGGTAAAAAACAGGCTCCACCTGGCAGACGTGCTACGACGCGTTCGCAGGAACAAAACAGTGCACCGAGCCACGCGCCGAACCAAGAATGCAGGGGCAAGCCCAGGGATGTAACTGGCGCTAGCTGCCTGCGATCATCATGCGGTCGATCAGCACCGACCCAGAGGTTTTGGTTCCACGATTGATCTCGTCACCCCCGATGGCAACAATGCCCTTGAACATCTGCTTGAGGTTACCGGCAATCGTAATCTCTTCGACCGGGTACTGAATCTCTCCATTCTCAACCCAGTAGCCAAACGCGCCTCGAGAGTAGTCACCAGTGAGTCCGTTGACGCCCTGTCCCATGAGCTCCGTGACCAAGAGGCCGCGCCGCATCATCCGAATTAGTTCGGCGAGCGAGCCAGCAGCGCCTCGGGACTGATTCAAGGTCCAACGCAGATTGTGCGCCCCCCCCGAGTTACCAGTGGTCCGCATACCCAGCTTGCGCGCGGTGTAGGTGGAGAGAAAGTAGCCCTCGACACACCCATTGGCAATGACGCGTCTGGCTTGCACTCGAACACCTTCATCGTCGAAGGGTGCGCTCCCCGCAGCGCCCAAAACGAAGGGATCCTCTGTGAGCTCAAGCCCGTCGGGGAAGATGGACTGGCCCATGCTGTCATTGAGAAAGCTCGCCTTTCGATAGAGGGCGCTTCCCGAAAGGGCATGAACCAGAGAGCCCATCAGGCCAACGGCCAATGGGGCCTCGAAAATCACTGGATACTCGCCAGTGGGAATACGCCGGGCACCAAGCCGCGAGAGCGCACGCTCGGCGGCATAGCGACCCACTGCCTTGGGAGGCAACAACTCCGTGGCGACCCGGCTCGTGGTGTGCCAGTCATCGCGTTGCATGGCCTCGCCCGATCCGGCGATGGGGGCCACATTGAGCCAATGGCGGCTGTATGGGTAGCCCCCTGAAAAACCGCGGGAATTCGCAGAATGAAACTGCCCATGGCTGGCCGCCACCGAGGCGCCCTCGCTGTTTTGAATGAGGGGACTGACCGACAGCGCGGCGGCCTCGGCCTCCAGGGCGAGTCGGGCCGCTGCATCGGCGGTGATCGACCAAGGATGAAACAGCGACAAATCCCGCATCTCTCGGGCAATGTCCGCATCCTCGGGAAGTCCGGAATGTGGGTCCTCTGCCGTGTAATGTGCAATATCAAGAGCGCGTTGCACAGTTGCGCGCAGCGCAGGTTCCGAGAGGTCGGAGGTCGATGCATGGCCACGACGATGGCCTTTGTAGACCGTCACGGCCGCGCCGCGGTCGCGGGTTCGCTCAATCGTCTCGAGCTGTCCCATTCGCACTGAGACGCTCAATCCGGACTGCTCTGAGACCTCGGCACTTGCATCCGAGGCGCCTAGCTCGCTGGCAATATCCAGGAGTTGGTGAGACATGTCCCAAAGCGATTCGGGGCTATAAAAGAAGGTTTGGGAGTCTTTGGATTGCATGGGTCACAATAGTGCCATGAAGCATGACGACACTCGAGTGGCCAGGATTGGTCTGGTATCCATCAGCGACCGGGCCAGCGCCGGGGTCTACCCCGACGAAGGCTTGCCCAGTCTGAAGCAATGGCTCTCCAGAGCACTCACCAGTCCCTGGACGGCGATCGAGAGGCTGATCCCCGATGAAGAGTCGGTCATCTCCGCAACGCTCATTGATCTCGTCGACCAACAGAAATGTGACCTGTTGCTGACCACGGGGGGCACGGGACCCGCCAAGCGGGATGTCACTCCAGAGGCCACACTGGCCGTTGCCGACAGAGACTTGCCGGGATTTGGTGAACAGATGAGGCAGATATCGCTGCAATTCGTCCCCACTGCGATCCTCTCGCGTCAGGTGGCTGTCATTCGGGGGAATTGCCTCATCATTAATCTGCCTGGCCGGCCGCGTGCCATTCAGGAGACCCTCGAGGGTCTTCGCACCGAGACGGGCGAGATTCGGGTGCCGGGCATCTTTGCGGCGGTGCCCTATGGAATGGAACTCATTGGCGGCCCGAGCCTTCACGTCGATGAGTCGATCTGCAAGGCCTATCGGCCTAAGAAGTAGCGCTCCATTCGATCGAGGCCCTCTTCCAACACCGCGATTGGTTTGGGGAATGAGACCCGCACAAACTTATGGGCATCGAAGTCGCTGAAGTCACGCCCGGGAGCAATCAAGACACCCATCTTGTCGCAGAGTTCCAGGCAGAATGCATAGCTGTCGGCGACCAGAGGCGACACATCGCAGTACGCATAGAAGGCCCCGGAGGGCTGGGCAGGAATTGCAAGGCCCAGCGCCTTCAGCCGTGGCAGAAGGGACTCTGCGTGCTCTGCATAGCGGCCTCGATACCCTTCGACGATTGCATAGGTGTCTGAATGAAATGCCTCGAGCGCGGCATGCTGGGCAAGCCCCGATGCGGAAATGAATAGATTCTGTGAGAGCCGCTCCAATGCAGGCATCCATTCAATGGGCGCAACCATCCAGCCCAGCCGCCAGCCCGTCATGGAGTAGGTCTTCGAGAAGCTGTTGATCGAGATGACCCGATTCCCGAGACCAAGGAACGAACGCGCGCCACCACTGAATTGAATACGTAGATAGATCTCATCGGCCACAAACCAGCCGCCCCTGGATGCAATGAAATCGTGAATCTGCGCGGCCACCACTGGGTCGAGCGTGCAGCCAGTGGGGTTGGCGGGAGAGGCCAGCAGCAATGCCTTCGTATTGGGGCCCCACGCCTGCTGAACCTGTTCCAATGTGGGCTGAAAATTGGTCTCGGCTGTCACCGGCAGGCTTCGCGGAACGCCATTGACCATCGAGACAAATTCTCGATTGCAAGGGTAGCCAGGGTCAAGAATGAGAACCTCGTCTCCGGGATTGAGCATTGCTGCGAAACAAAGCAGCAAGGCACCGGAGGCACCGGCCGTCACCATCACCCTTGCAGGATCAATATCGAGTTGGTCTCGATGGGCATAGTCTCTTGCGATCGCCTCACGAAGTGCCATGAGTCCGAGCGCATCTGTGTAGTGAATACGACCCACCTCGAGGTGCTTGCGGGCAGCGACAAGAATCGGCTCAGGGGTGGGAAAGTCGGGCTCGCCGACCACCATGCTCACAACCTCTCCACCCCTCGCTCGAAAGCCATGGGCACGGGCCATCAGCTCCATGACATAGAACGGCCGGGTGTTGAGGGCCCGGCGCGAGAGGTCTGACAAGGGGGAACTCATGCGGGGGTGGCTCGGTTCGAAGATCCTTGGTCGATCAAGCAGCCTCTTCACGAGCCGCCTTGCGGCGCTCGTGCTCGACCAGGTATCGCTTGCGCAGACGAATGCTCTGTGGCGTGATCTCCACAAGTTCGTCCTCCGCAATGAACTCAACTGCCTTCTCTAGAGTGAGCTCAATTGGCGTGGTGAGATCGATATGCTCGTCCTTGCCGGAGGCCCGAACATTGGTGAGCTTCTTCTCTCTTACCGGATTAACCACCAAGTCGTTGTCTCTACTGTGAATGCCGATGATCATTCCTTCATAGAGCTTCTCGCCGGGCGATACAAACATACGCCCCCGCTCTTGAAGCTTCCAGAGCGCGTAGGCCACGGCCTCGCCATCGTCCTGAGAGATCAGTACGCCGTTGCGACGCTCGGCAAGCTCGCCCTTGTATGGACCGTAGGCATCAAAGATATGACTCATCAGGCCCGTGCCGCGGGTCAGGGTGAGAAACTCGCCTTGAAAGCCAATGAGTCCTCGGGCGGGAATACGGTACTCCAGTCGGACCCTCCCCTTGTCATCCGGAACCATGTCGAGCAGGTCTCCCTTGCGCAGCCCCAGATTCTCCATGATTGGGCCCTGATGCTCCTGTTCCACATCGACAGTGAGCATCTCATAGGGCTCGAGGCGCTCGCCGCCCTCTGTGTCCTTGAAGACCACACGTGGCCGAGAGACCGCCAACTCATAGCCCTCGCGCCGCATATTTTCAAGGAGGATTGTCAAGTGAAGCTCTCCCCGGCCAGAGACTTTGAATGTGTCAGTGTCCGAACCGAACTCAACACGCAGGGCCACATTGCTCTTTAGCTCTCTTTCCAGCCGCTCACGAATCTGACGGCTGGTCACGAATTTTCCCTCGCGGCCAGCCAATGGTGAGTTGTTCACCATGAAGTTCATCGACAGCGTCGGTTCATCTACCTTCAGCATCGGGAAGGCATCCACATTGGCAGGGTCACAGATCGTGGTGCCAATATTGAGATCCTCAATGCCATTGATGAGCACGATATCCCCCGCCAAGGCTTCCTCAACAACCTCTCGTTCCAAACCGCGAAACTCTAGGACCTGATTGATTCGAGCCTTACGAGGTGCACCCTCGGGACCATCCACAATTACAACATCCTGGAGGGGCTTGAGCCGGCCGCGGGCGACCCGGCCAATGCCAATCTTGCCGACATAACTGGAGTAATCGAGGGAGCAGATCTGTAGCCGAAGGGGACCATTTTCATCGTCATCGCGGATCGGCACATACTGAAGAATGGCCTCAAAAAGCGGGCGCATATCGGTGCCGGGTTGGGAATGGTTCAAGGTGGCAAAGCCCTGCAATGCAGAGGCGTAGACCACCGGAAAATCAAGTTGCTCTTCAGTGGCACCGAGCTTGTCAAAGAGATCGAAGGTCTGGCTGACCACCCAGTCGGGACGTGCCCCCGGACGATCGACCTTGTTGACCACCACAATGGGCTTGAGGCCCTGGGCCAGAGCCTTGCGTGTAACGAAGCGCGTCTGCGGCATTGGCCCCTCGACAGCGTCGACCAGCAGAAGAACGCTGTCGACCATCGAGAGGACCCGCTCCACCTCGCCGCCAAAATCCGCGTGCCCCGGCGTGTCAACGATATTGATATGCGTGCCCTCGAATTCGACCGCACAATTCTTGGCAAGAATGGTGATTCCGCGCTCCTTCTCGAGGTCGTTGGAGTCCATCACCCGCTCGGACACGGCCTGGTTGGATCGAAAGGTGCCTGACTGCTGAAGTAGCTTGTCCACCAGGGTGGTCTTGCCATGGTCCACGTGGGCGATGATTGCAATGTTGCGCAGTTGGCGCATGAAACTTCTCCTTGAAATTTAACCAAGTTGGGCCAGCAATCGGGTGGGCGACAACTGTCCCCCCACCCAACTGCCTGTCCCGAAAAACCTGCCGGAGCAATCGATCACTCGAACCCGGTCTTGGGTCGAATGACCGGGCGCTGGCGGAATGCTGACCACACGGCCGTGCAAAAAAGAATCGAGTTGGACATGACCAAGCGTCACTGTGGGCCAATCTCGAATGAGGTGATCCACCGGCAACAGCACGCCATCGATACTCGTGGGGTCGTCCTTGGCCAGGGCTTCGAGCTGCTCGAGTGTCACCGCATCTTGATCCCCCAGCGGGCCCAAGCCATTGCGTCGCAGCCCCGCCAAATGAGCGCCACAGCCGAGTCGTTTTCCAATCTCCTGGGCAATGACTCGAACATAGGTGCCTTTCGAACATCGAAGCTGAACCTTCATCCGAGTCCCCTCCAAGCCAACAAGGGCGATGCTGTAAATCTCAATCCTGCGGCCCTCGCGATGAACTTCCTCTCCTGCCCGCGCGTAGGCGTAGAGGGGCTTGCCCTGGTGCTTCAGTGCCGAGTGCATCGGCGGAACCTGCAGTTGTGGCCCCACCATGGACTCAACAACGACCTGGACCTGCTCACGTGAAACAGCGACCGTCTGGCGGGAGAGTACTTCTCCCTCGGCATCACCGGAGTCTGTGCTGATGCCCAATTCAATCTCTGCCAAATAAGACTTATCGGACTCCAATCCCTGCTGGGCAAACTTGGTCGCCTCACCAAACATCACCGGCAGTAGACCCGAGGCGAGTGGATCGAGGGTTCCGGCGTGCCCGGCCTTGCTGGCACGGAACAAACGCTTGACGTAACCAAGCACTTGAGTCGAGGAAGGGCCCTTTGGCTTATCGAGCACCAACAAGCCGTCCACGCGTCGTCTGGAACTCATAGAATGCGGCGCCGGCGTCCTAGGACGACCGGCCCACCGCCTCATCAATCAGTGCGCTGAGATGGGCGCCTCGGGAGACCGAGTCATCGAGTACAAAATGAAGTTCTGGGGTCTGGTGAATACCAAGCATCTGTGCGAGCCTTGCACGCAAGAAACCTCGGCAGGCAGCCAGGCCTTGGGCCGACTTCGAGCGCTGCTCGTCGCTGTCGGGCAGCACTGAATAGAAAACTTTTGCGTGGGCGTAGTCTGCGGAGATCTCTACTTCCGTCAGCGTCACAAATCCAATACGCGGGTCACGCACCTCGAGCCGAAGCAGTTCCGCGAGGTCTCGCTGGACCTGATCGGCCACACGAAAACCTCGCTCAATCGTGGCTCTAGAGGGTCCGCGCGATTTCCTGGATTTCGAAGACTTCAAGCTGATCGCCCTCCTGGATTGCATCAAAGCCCTTGAGCGTCAGGCCGCACTCGAAGCCCTCTTTGACCTCCTTGGCATCGTCCTTGAACCGTTTGAGCGTATCGAGCTCGCCTGTCCAGACCACCACGTTGTCACGCAACAGACGAACCTGTGCGTTGCGACGAACGATGCCCTCGAGAACCATACAGCCTGCGATATTCCCGAGACGAGACACCTTGAAGATCTGCCGAATCTCAACGAGTCCAATGACATTCTCACGCCGCTCCGGTGCGAGCATGCCCTGCATGGCATTGCGAACATCGTCGACTGCGTCGTAAATGATGGTGTAGTAGCGAAGATCGATGCCATTGGCCTCGGCCAATTTTCGGGACGCCTGGTCGGCTCGTACATTAAAGCCAATCACCACAGCCTTCGATGCAATGGCAAGGTTGATGTCCGACTCGGTAATGGCGCCAACAGCGGCATGAACCACGGCGACCCGCACCTCATCGGTGGATAGCTTGAGCATCGAGGCAGCAAGTGCCTCTTGAGAGCCTTGAACGTCGGCCTTCACAATGAGTGGCAAGGTCTGGAAGCCCTCTCCCATGTTCTCGAACATATTCTCGAGCTTCGCAGCCTGCTGCTTGGCCAGCCGAACATCGCGGTACTTGCCCTGGCGAAAGAGTGCGATCTCTCTGGCTTTGCGCTCGTCACCCAAGGCAAGAACCTCATCGCCGGCCGAGGGCACGTCGGTGAGACCAAGTATCTCGGCGGGGATGGATGGGCCGGCCTCCTCGATCGGGCGCCCCGCTTCATCGAGCATTGCCCGCACGCGGCCAAACGAACTTCCCGCCAAGAGAACATCGCCACGACGAAGCGTTCCTGATTGAACAAGAATCGTGGCCACTGGGCCACGGCCCTTGTCTATTCGCGCCTCGATCACAAGACCCTTGGCCATTGCCCTGGCCGGTGCCTTGAGTTCAAGGACTTCGGCCTGCAGGAGAACCTGCTCCAGAAGATCATCGACCCCCTGACCGGTCTTGGCGGAGACAGCGACAAACGGCGAATCGCCACCGAACTCCTCGGGCACCACTTCCTCGGCCACCAACTCACCTCGAACTCGATCGGGATTGGCCTCTGGCTTGTCAATCTTGTTCATGGCAACAACGATGGGCACCTTTGCTGCCTTCGCGTGGGCGATCGCCTCTTTGGTCTGTGGCATCACGCCGTCGTCGGCCGCAACAACCAAGACCACAATGTCTGTGGCATTCGCACCGCGTGCACGCATGGCCGTAAACGCCTCGTGACCCGGTGTATCAAGAAAGGTGACGACGCCCCGCGGGGTCTTCACGTGGTATGCACCGATGTGTTGGGTAATGCCACCGGCCTCGCCTGCTGCAACCTTTGAGCGACGAATGTAATCGAGCAAGGAAGTCTTGCCATGATCGACGTGGCCCATGATGGTCACCACCGGTGGGCGAGACTCCAGCTCCCCATCCTCCTCGGTCGAGACATCCTCTGAGAGGAAGGCCTCTGGGTCATCGAGCTTGGCGGCAAAGGCCTTATGGCCCATCTCCTCGACAACAATCATGGCGGTGTCTTGGTCGAGCACCTGGTTAATGGTGACCATCTGCCCCATCTTCATAAGGGCCTTGACCACCTCGGCCCCCTTGACCGACATCTTGTGAGCTAGATCTGCAACGGTGATGGTCTCGGGAATACGGACATCACGCACGACGGGCTCGGTCGGGGCAACAAAATTGCTCGCCTCTTTCTCTGTTGAGCCACCCTTGCGCGACCTCGGGCCCGATCCACGCCAGCCCCCGACACCTCCCGAGGCATCTCCACGGGTCTTTAAGGCGCGTTTCTTCTGTGCATCGTCCTGCCAAGTCGACGAGAGCTGCGCGGACTTGACCGACTTCTCGTTCTTCTTGTCCTTGGGCTTGTCGGCGGACTCCTCTCCCCGCTTCTTGGCCGCCTTATTGAGCGTAATGGTGGACTCGGGCTTGGCTGGCTCGGGCGCCTTGGCCGTCGAAGCAAGCTTTCCTGAGCGAGCGGCCGTCATCAAGCGATTGATCGCCGCCACCTCATCTTCAACGGCACGCCGGGCGTCGGCCGCCTTCACAGCGGCGTCCTCTGCAGCGGTGACCTTGCGGACACGAGATTTCTTGGGCTCATCGGACTCGGCGGACTTCTCGGTATCCGAGAGTGCCTGCTGCGCTTCCTCGGCCGCTGCCTTGGCAGCGATCTCGGCGGCTTGGGCATGCTCCTCCAGCGCCTTGAGCTTGTCCGCGCGCTCTTGCTCCTGTCGCGCAAGCAATTCCTGCTGTCGCTTGGCCTCCGCGTCGCGACGGGCCTGCTCCTCCGGACCAATGGTGGGCACCGCGGGAGTTGCGACGGCAGCCTCTGCCGTCTCGGCACCATCTCGCTTGACGAAGACGCGCTTTTTGCGCACCTCGACCTGAATGGTTCTGGACTTGCCAGTGGCATCGGCCTGACGAATCTCAGACGTCTGCTTCTTGGTAATGGTGATCTTCTTTCGAGTCGCGGCCTCGGCCCCGTGGGACTTACGCAGTGCCTCGAGCAGCCTTTCCTTATCGGCCTCCGCAAGCGCATCGGATGCGGAGGACTTATCGACCCCAGCTGACTTCAATTGCTCAAGCAGTGTCTCTACAGAGACCTTGAGCTCTTGGGCGAACCCTTCGACTGTATTAGCGGCCATCCTTGGATGCCCCCCCTTCCTCGAGCGCTTCATGAGCCTCATCTTCGAACCAATGGGCCCGCGCCTTCATGATCAGTGCACTCGCATCGGCCTCTTCCATGCCGGTCAGTTCCATGAGCTCATCGGCAGCGAGCTCCGCAAGGTCGTCGCGAGAAAAGACCTTGCCGTCGGCCAACTTGGCAGCAAGCTGATGGTCCATTCCCTCGAGGTCGAGCAAATCTTGGGTGGTGGTGCCAAGCTTCTCTTCGGTCGCAATGGCCTCTGTGAGCAAGGCATTTCGCGCACGGGTTCGCAACTCATTGACGGTGTCCTCGTCGAAGGCCTCCATCTCCATCATCTCGGCCACAGGCACGTAGGCAATCTCTTCAAGGCTCGAGAAGCCCTCACCAACCAGGACCTCAGCGACCTCTTGATCGACATCGAGTTTGGCCATGAAGATCTCAACAACCCGCTGCTTCTCCTGCTCGGAGCGCTGCTCGGATTCCTCTGACGTCATGATGTTGATCTGCCAGCCCGTGAGCTCGGAGGCCAGACGAACGTTCTGCCCGCCGCGGCCAATGGCCACCGCGAGTTCGGCCTCGTCGACGACAACATCCATTGCATGGCGCTCTTCATCCACCACAATCGAGCTCACATTCGCTGGAGCAAGTGCGCCGATCACAAACTGGGCCGGGTCATCCGACCAGAGAACAATGTCAACTCGCTCGCCAGCCAATTCGTGAGTGACGGCTTGAACGCGGCTTCCTCGGACACCCACACAGGTGCCGATGGGGTCGATGCGTCGATCGGTGGTGTGGACCGCAATCTTGGCGCGAATACCCGCGTCACGGGCGGCTGACTTGATGGTCATGAGGCCCTGTTCGATCTCGGGAACCTCTAGCTCAAAGAGCTTCATGATGAAGTCCGAGGCCGTGCGGGAGAGAATAATTTGAGGGCCGCGAGGTGTGCGATCGACTCGCAGGAGAAAAGCGCGAACCCGGTCGCCCGGTCGGAGATTCTCTTTAGGGATCATCTGGTCACGTGGAAGTCGGGCCTCGATCTTGCCCGCCTCGACGATGACATCGCCACGCTCTAGGCGCTTGACGGTTCCATTGACGATCATCTCGCCACGCTCAAGGAAATCTTTCAGGATCTGCTCACGCTCGGCCTCGCGGATTCGCTGAAGAATGACCTGCTTGGCCGCCTGCGCACCGATGCGTCCGAACGGGACCGCATCGAGTTCCTCTTCAATAAAGTCGCCCACCTCGACGTCGTCGATCTGCTTCTTGGCCTCAGTGAGAATGACCTGGAGGTCGTGGTCCTCGAGCTCGCCGTCGGGAACCACCTGCCAGCGACGGAATGCCTCGTAATCACCGGAATCACGATCGATGCTGACGCGAACATCGACCTCGTCGACAAACTGTTTTTTCGTTGCCGATGCCAATGCGGACTCCAGTGCCTGAAACACGATGTCTCGCTCAACGCTTTTTTCGCGGGCCAGCGCATCGGCCAGCATTAGGATTTCACGGCTCATCGCCTCTTCTCCTTCCAAGGGTCATTGGGCACGAGTCGTGCCTCATCCACATCGTTCAATTCAAAGTCCAAAACCATCTCCTTGCCCTCTGGCCCCTCGAAGACCAGACGGTAGTGCCCCTCGACACGCTCGAAGGGGCCCTCGAAGTTGCGCCGATTCCCAACCGGATGCCGCAACTTCACTCGAATCCTTTCACCCTCAAACCGCTCAAAGTCCCGATCTCGGCGAAGCCGTCGATCGAACCCCGGCGACGAAACCTCAAGCCGCTCAAACTCAATGCCCTCGACCGGCAGTTGATGCACCAGCTGGTTCGACAAGGCCTCACAATCTTCGATCGAGACCAGTCGGCTGCCATCCGAGATGTCGATAAAGACCCGAAGCAGCCCACCTGGGCCATGCTCTAAATCCACGAGCTCATAGCCAAATCCAGCGGCACACTTCGAGATTGCATCCCAGACCCGGTCGGTCATTGTTCTTTTTTAATCCCTTTCGGAAAAAAAAATGGGCCCGAATGAGCCCATTTCAATGAAATTAGAATCTACCGGAATTGTAGGCGATTTACACTGCCGCATCAAGCAGTCGGACCACCCCCGCCGGGGCCCTTGCGCGGGCGAGATGAACGTTTGGGGCCATTTCTTTTGGGTCCATCGCCACCGGGTCGGCCGGCACCGCCCGTGCGCTGCGGGGCAGACAAGGACCCGCTGCCCGGCTTGGCCGTGCCCCATGTGGTTTGAAGCGGATTGGGCTTTCGCCCGCCCTGCCGCCGCTTTGCCGCGCCACCCAGATGCGACAGGTGCGCGTCTGGTCCGCTGGGCTGCCACTCGTCTTCCTCCTGGGTGGGTTGAAAGTCCTCGGCGTCGAGCGCGCGGTCGTGTGGATCCATCGCCAGACGAGATTCCGACGACATTGGGCCCTGAAAGGCCTGTGGGGCTCGAGGCCCGCGGCCCTTGGCGGGATCGGGACGAGTCCGAGCCTTGGCTCGGCCACCGGACTTTCGAGCCGCTCCCGATGCACGCCCCTTGAGGCCAACCGACTGCATCAGTGCCGCGACCGCTTCTTGCGAGAGGTCTACAGACTGCCCTCGCTTGAGCCCGGGCGGAAGCTGAACAAGGCCATAACGAATGCGGATGAGACGGCTGACGGTCAGTCCCACATGCTCAAACATTCGGCGCACCTCGCGATTCCTGCCCTCGCGAATGGCGACGCGCCACCAGCGGTTCGCGCCATCGCCACCGGCCTCTTCAATGCGCTCAAACTTCGCCTCGCCATCATCGAGCGTGATTCCAAGACTGAGCTGGGCCCGTGCCTCATCGGAGAGTTCACCCAAGACCCTGACAGCGTACTCACGTTCGACCTCATTGCGCGGATGCATGAGGCGGTTGGCCAACTCACCCGAAGTAGTGAACAGCAAGAGGCCCTCGGTGCTGACATCGAGCCGTCCCACGGTGATCCAACGCCCATAGCGAACCGGGGGGAGCTGACGAAAGACAGTGACCCGCTGCTGCGGATCGGATTTGGTGACAATTTCGCCGGCTGGCTTGTGATAGGCCAGAACCCTTACCGGTGGCGGCTCCACGGCGATTCGTATGGGCTTGCCATTGACCTTCACCTGGTCGGTGTGGGTGATTCGTTGACCGATGTGGGCGGGTGTGCCGTTGACAGAGACGCGACCTGCGAGGATGAGTTCTTCCATCTCACGACGCGAGCCAATGCCGGCATCCGCCAAGACCTTGTGGAGCTTGGGAGGGTCGTAGGTGGGGCCTGCGCCCTTGCCCCCGGAATCGAGAAGAAGCCCCGAGTCGGATGGGTCCCCAAGAAGCGTGGGCCACTCCTCTTCGGTCAGGGGCTCGTCGGGAGCCGGCGACGGCTTCATCTCTAAGTCTTGGTCTTCATTGAGCATTGCTATGTCCTTCGCTGGCCATCTGGTCTGAGATCGACTCAGCGATCGCGGCAGGCGCACCCGCCTGAAGAAGAATCTGACTCGCCGCCTCGGACCATGCATCCTCTAGGGCGGGGAGCTCCTCGAGAGACCGCAGGCCCAAATCATCTAAAAACTGCCGAGTGGTTCCATACAGTGCGGGGCGACCTGGGGCATCGCGGTGGCCAATGGTCTCGACCCATCCCCGCTCCTCGAGGGCCCGAAGCACTGGTGTCGCCACCACAACACCGCGAATCTCTTCGATATCGGCCCGCGTGACTGGTTGTCGATAGGCAATGATTGCAAGGGTCTCCATCGTGGCCCGGGAATAGCGGGCCGGCTTGTCCGGACGAAGGCGGTCGAGGTAGACCCGCATCTCGGGGCGTGACTGAAACCGCCAGCCCGACGCCAGCGGCGCGAGTTCGACGCTGCGGTCGGCCCAATCTCGACGAATGTCATCGAGCAGCAGACGCACCGTGTCGTCATCCATCTCATCATTGAATAGCCGCTTTAAGACAGGGACCGTGAGAGGTTCTCCACTTGTCAGCAAAGCGGCCTCCAGCACTTTTTTCGCTTCGACCGTATTCATGAACTAAGTAAGGGGTTGGCGGAGAGAGGGGGATTCGAACCCCCGATAGGCTATTAACCTATACACGCTTTCCAGGCGTGCGACTTAAACCACTCATCCATCTCTCCGCTGAGAGGACGCGTGGTCGGTTGAGGCCAACCAAGGCCCAACCGACCCTTTAAAGCACGCCAGTGTATCAGTTTAGGTTGCTTGCTTGAGTTGCTCCAGAATTGCAGGATTCTCGAGGGTGGAAGTGTCTTGCGTAATCTCCTCTCCCTTCGCAATCGTTCTGAGAAGACGACGCATGATCTTGCCCGATCGCGTCTTGGGGAGGTTGTCACCAAAACGGATTTCTTTGGGCTTGGCGATGGGTCCGATCTCTTTGCCCACCCAGTTTCGAAGTTCTGTTGCAACCGCCTTGGCTGCATCCCCCGAGGGCCGGGCCTGCTTGAGAACCACAAAGGCAACAATGGCTTCGCCGGTCATGTCATCGGGTCGGCCCACCACAGCGGCCTCTGCAACCAATGAATTGGCCACCAAGGCCGACTCGATCTCCATGGTTCCCATCCGGTGACCCGAGACATTGAGCACGTCATCGATTCGACCCATGATGGTGAAGTAGCCCGTGTCCTTGTCACGAATCGCGCCATCACCCGCAAGGTAGAGCCGGCCACCGAGCTCCTCAGGGTAGTAGGCCTTCTTGAAACGATCGGGGTCACCCCAGATGGTTCGAATCATGGAGGGCCACGGCCGCTTAACGACCAGAATGCCGCCCTGGCCATTGGGCACATCACCGCCCGATTCATCCACAATCGCTGCCTGAATAGCCGGGAATGGGAGCGTGCACGAACCGGGAACAAGCGGCGTGGCACCCGGCATCGGGGTGATCATGTGGCCACCGGTCTCGGTCTGCCAGAAGGTGTCCACAATCGGGCATCGGCCTCCGCCAATATTGTTGCGATACCACATCCATGCCTCGGGGTTGATGGGTTCACCCACCGAACCCAGAAGCCGAAGGGAGTCGAGCTTGTAATGACGCGGGTGGACCTCGGGCGTGGTCTCGCCGGCCTTGATGAGCGAGCGAATGGCCGTGGGAGCGGTGTAGAAGATCGTTACCCGGTGGTCCTGAATCATTTGCCAGAAACGCCCCGCATTGGGGAAGGTGGGCACGCCCTCGAAAACAATCTGGGTGCCACCGCATGCCAAGGGCCCATAGGCAATGTAGGTGTGGCCGGTGACCCATCCAATATCGGCCGTGCACCAAAAGACATCGTCTGGCCGCAGATCGAATGTGTACTTCATGGTGAGCACGGCATGGAGCAGATAGCCCCCAGTGGAGTGCTGAACCCCCTTGGGCTTTCCTGTGGACCCAGAGGTATAGAGAATGAACAACGGGTGTTCGGCCTCAACCCACTCAGGCTCACATGTGGCGGCCTGGCCCTTCATGAGGTCGTCCATGTAAATGTCACGGCCAGCCGTCATGGCGACCTTGCCGCCCGTGCGCCGAAAGACGATGACATTGCGAACGCCCTCGCAACCACCCATACCGAAGGCCTCGTCGACTGCGGGCTTGAGGGGGATGTTCTTGCCGCCCCTGCACTGCTCGTCGGCGGCAATGACCAGGGTAGCCCCCGCATCCACCACACGCTCTTGCAGGCTCTTGGCCGAGAACCCGCCGAAGACCACCGAGTGAATAACGCCAAGCCGTGCGCAGGCCTGCATGGCCACCACGCCCTCCACCGACATCGGCATGTAGATGAGGGCGCGATCGCCCTTTTTGTATCCAAGGGACTTGATTCCATTCGCGAGCGCACAGACTTGGGCGTGCAATTGCCTATAGGTGACACGACTGACACTGCCGTCGTCGGCCTCGAAAATGATTGCGACCTTATCGCCCTGCCCATTCTCGATGTTGCGATCCAGGCAGTTGTATGAGGCATTGATGAGGCCGTCATCGAACCATTTGTAGAACGGCGCATTGCTCTCATCGAGCACGCGCGTGAATGGCTTTTTCCAGCTCAACTCCTCACGCGCACGTTTGGCCCAGAAGCCCGGGTAATCCGTTGCAGCCTCGTCGCACATGGCCTGGTAAGCGGCCATGCTGCCAATCCGAGCCTTGGATGCAAACTCTTTCGGCGGCTCGAATACGCGATCCTCGTGCATCACGGATTCAATGTTGTTGGACATGTCAGCTTCCTCTCCTGAGTGTGATAATTCTTTTTTCTAATTTATACGCCAATTCGGGACACTTATGCGACCCATCGAGCAGAACGATTTCATTCAGAGCATCGCGGATGCCTTCCAGTTCATCAGCTATTACCACCCCCTAGACTACGTCCAGGCACTGGGGGCTGCCTATGAACGCGAACAGAGTCCTGCGGCCCGAGACGCTATTGCTCAAATATTGACCAATAGCCGAATGAGCGCAGAGGGCCGCCGGCCCATCTGCCAAGACACCGGGATCGCCACCGTATTCCTCAAGCTGGGCATGCACACCCGCTGGGCCAACGACACCATGCCGCTCTACGAAATGATCCACGAGGGCGTGCGCAGGGCCTATGGGAATGCCGACAACCCATTGCGGGCCTCGGTTCTGGCCGATCCAGCAGGGGGACGGAAAAATACCCGCGACAACACCCCCGCCGTGATTCACGTCGAGATTGTCCCCGGCGCAGAAATCGAAGTGATTTGTGCCGCAAAGGGTGGTGGCAGCGAGGCCAAGGCCAAGCTTGGAATGCTCAACCCAAGCGACTCGATCGTTGATTGGGTTCTCAAAACGGTTCCGCTCATGGGAGCGGGCTGGTGCCCGCCTGGCATCCTCGGCATCGGTATCGGTGGAACACCCGAGAAGGCCGCCTTGCTTGCGAAGGAATCCCTCATGGCACCGGTTGACATGCCTACCCTTCAGGCACGGGGACCGAAGACTCGGGTCGAGGAGCTGCGGCTCGAGTTATTTGAGAAGGTCAATGCCTTGGGCATTGGTGCACAGGGGCTCGGCGGGCTCACGACCGTGGTCGATGTGAAGATCATGGACTACCCAACCCATGCAGTCAATCTTCCTGTCGCCCTGATCCCGAACTGCGCGGCGACGCGGCATGTTCATTTCCATCTCGACGGCTCCGGCCCCGCCCGCTTTGACCCACCCCCACTGGATGCCTGGCCCAAGGTCCAATGGACGGCCAATACGGAGCAATCCAAGCGAGTCGACTTGGACCAACTCACCGCGGCCGAGGTGGCGAGTTGGAAGCCGGGGCAGACCTTGCTGCTTTCAGGGAAACTGCTCACGGGACGCGACGCGGCCCACAAGCGAATCCAAGACATGCTCGCCAAGGGCGAGACGCTTCCAGTGGACTTCACCAACCGAGTGATTTATTACGTTGGGCCGGTCGATCCCGTCCGCGAAGAGGCGGTAGGCCCAGCAGGCCCCACCACCGCCACCCGCATGGACAAGTTCACGGACATGATGTTGTCAAAGACTGGGTTGATCGCCATGGTCGGCAAGGCCGAACGCGGCCCCGAGGCCATCGAGGCCATCCGACGCCACAAGAGCGCCTATCTAATGGCGGTTGGGGGTGCCGCCTATCTGGTGAGTAAGGCGATTCGCTCTGCCAAGGTGGTTGGATTTGAGGACCTTGGCATGGAGGCCATCTACGAGTTCGAGGTGGTCGACATGCCCGTGACGGTCGCCGTCGATTCCTCGGGGAGCTCTGTCCACGAGACCGGTCCCGCCGAGTGGAAGGTGCGCATCGAGGGCCTTCGCAAGTCGGCCTGAGGGACTCGGCCTCCCTTGGCGTCTAAATTCCGAGGGCGGCGATACCGGCCTTGGCCACCTGTGCGTCTTCGAAGGACTTGACGTTCGAGACCCCGACGGCTCCGATGCAATGTCCATCGACCACGATCGGTACCCCGCCCTCAAGCATTCCACTGAGCTCCGGTGCGGAGAGGAACGAGACGCGGCCATTGTTGATGAGCTCCTCATAGACCTTCGATTCGCGGCGACCCAATGCAGCCGTGCGTGCCTTCTGCGGAGCGATATAGGACGAAACGGCCGGCGCACCATCCAAACGCTTGAACCAGAGCAAATGACCGCCGTCATCGCATATTGCGATACTGACCTTGAAACCATTCTTGGCTGCCTCCGCCTCGGCGGCGGCGCCAATCTTCTCGACATCTTCCTGCGTGAGCATGGGCTTTTGAATCATTCTGTGCCTCCTTATTGGATGTGAAAGTCTACCGTGGCCGCCAAGCACTGCCCGTTTAGTTGCTAATGCGAATTATTCTTGTTAATATTCGTTACGCCAACATTTATTGAAAGGTTCGAAACCATGAAGCCCCAACAGCCCAAGCCCACTCGTCTCACAACCACCCTCATTGCAATGGGATTTCTGGGCAGCGCCCTCGCGGTGCAAGCGGCGGACAAAGTCGTGAACCTATACACCGCACGCCACTACGCAAGCGACGACGCCATCTATCAAAAATTCACTCAGAAGACGGGCATCAAGGTCAATGTTGTCAGTGCTGGCGATGAGCCATTGCTTGAACGCATTCGAAGTGAAGGCGCTGCGAGTCCAGCCGATGTCATTCTGCTCGCCGACGCCGCGCGCCTCTGGAAGGCCGAGCAAGACGGCCTCCTCGCTCCGATCCAATCAAAGGCGCTCAATCAAGCCATTCCCGCTGACAAGCGAAGCGGAAATATGTGGGTGGGTCTCACATCGCGAGCCCGGGTGATTGTCATCGACCCCAACAAGGTCAAAGTTGCCGACATTCGCGCCTACGAGGATTTGGCCAAACCAAACTTCAAAGGCATGGTCTGCACCCGCTCTGCATCCCACCCCTACATGCTCTCTCTGATTGGCGCCCAACTGGCGACCAATGGCCCGGAAAAGACCGAGTCATGGATGCGAGGAATTGTTGACAATCTCGCACGACAATCGAAGGGCGGGGACACCGATCAGATTCGCGCGGTTGCATCGGGTGAATGCGCCATCGCAGTCACGAACTCTTACTACTACGCGCGACTAATGCGCAGTGACAAGCCGGCAGACAAAGAGGTTGTCGCTAGAACCAAGGTGATTTGGCCGAACCAGGCCGGCGCCGGGAGCCACATGAACATCTCAGGCGGCGGAATCACCAAGAATGCGCCCAACGCCAAGAACGCGATTGCATTCCTTGAGTTCCTGGCCAGCAAAGAAATCCAGGCCGAATTCGCCGACGGCAACAACGAGTGGCCGGTTGTACCGGGGGTTGTCTATAAGAATCCTGCCCTTGAATCGCTCGGCCGATTCAAAGCCGACCCAATGCCAGTGGCCAAATACGCAGGGCAGCAGCGCACTGCACAGCAACTGGTCGACAAGATCAACTGGAAGTAGTCGATCTCACTTTGGAATCTAGGCGAGCGCAGCAATCACCTTGATCTCAACCCTGTACTCGGGCGCCGCCATCTTGGCCTCAACCGTCGCCCGAGGCGGGGTGTTCTTGGGAACCACCCATGCGTCCCAGACACTGTTCATGGCCTTGAAGTCGCCCATCGAGGCCAGAAAAATCTGGGCCTGAAGAATGCGTGACTTGTCTGAACCCACCTCAGCCAACAGCCGATCAATGGCGGCAAGGACCTGCTCGGTCTGACCAATCACATCGGCCGTTGGATCGGCTGCGACCTGCCCGGCAAGATACGCCACCCCGTTGTGAACGGCCATCTCGGACATTCTTGGGCCGACATGAAAACGCTGAATCTCTGACATGCTTCTCTCCATAGTTGGTTGTGGGGAATGGGTGGGTGCTATCCGTGAATCATTGGTCTTGCGATCTTACCCAGTCGACGACCAGGCCCACCTGTTGCGCATCCAGTAGCGGCGGCGCATGGCCGACGCCCTCGAGGGTCACCAGCGATGTGGAGCGGCCACGCTTAACCATCTCTTGAGCAACGGCGTCAGTCAGCAGATCGCTCTGCGCGCCCCGAACAACAAGCACAGGAATATCAATCGTCTCAAACAGAGGCCATAGCGAGACGTCGCCGCTCTTCGTGCTGGGATCGGGCAGACTCGATTGAAATGCATCGGCGATGCGCGGGTCGTAATGAAATCGCCAGCCATCGGTATCGGCATCGGGCCGAATCACCGAGCGAGTGAGCATGGCCCAGTCGGAATCCGACAAGACCCCAAAGCCCGAGAATATCTTTCGAATGATCTCCTCTGCCTTTGGAATGGATTCAATCAGCGGATTTTCACCGAGATACTTGCCGATGCGTTGCAGCGCCTCGCCATTAATGACTGCGCCCACATCGTTGAGCAGCAGGGATTGCAAGACAAGCTTCGGGTAATCGCTCTGCCGGGTCGGACTCCCGGCCAGCAGCATGCCAATGAGCCCCCCCATTGAGGTACCGACCCAATGACATGGCCCCAAGGCCAGAGCAACCGCCATGGTGTGCATATCGTGGGCGTACTGCCCGAGGTGGTAGTGATTCGGCTCCGATAACCAATCGGAGCGACCCCGCCCGGCCACATCCGGGCAGATCACCCAATGGTTATCGGCGAGGGCCTGGGCCACTCGAAGAAAATCATCGGAAACGCGCGTGAGGCCATGCACGCAAATCACCGCCCTGTTTGGGTCTGTCTTGCCCCAGGTCTGAATGCGCATGACATGCGGCCCCGCCGCGCCTGCACACGAGACTTCAATAAGCTGCCGATCCATAATGAGGATCCTAACAATATCCAAGGAGACACAGACATGGCCTCACTCCCAGGGAAGGTGGTGGTCATCACGGGATCGACCAGTGGAATTGGTCTAGGAATGGCAGAGACATTCGCCCGTGAGGGGGCTCAACTCGTCATCAATGGATTCGGTAACGACCAAGAGATCGCTGGGATGACTCGCCATCTGCAGGGCTTGTCCAATCGAGAAGTGCTCTACCACCGCGCCGACATGTCCAAACCCAATGAAATTGAGTCGCTCATCCAAGAGGCCGAATCCAAATTGGGCGCCGTCGATGTCTTGATCAACAACGCCGGAATTCAGCACGTCGCTCCTGTGGATGAGTTCCCCGCAGACCGCTGGGACAGCGTGATTGCAATCAATCTCTCCGCCTGCTTTCACACCATTCGCCATGCGTTGCCAGGCATGCGCAAACGTGGTTGGGGGCGCATCATTAATATTGCGTCGGTCCATGGTCTGGTGGCCTCTCCGAACAAGTCGGCCTATGTCGCCGCCAAGCATGGTGTCATCGGGCTCACGAAGACGGTGGCCCTCGAGACGGCTCAGACCGCCATCACCTGCAATGCCATCTGCCCGGGATGGGTGCTCACGCCCTTGGTGCAACAACAAGTGGACGCAAGAGCGGCCCAACACCAATTGACGGAGACGGCAGCAAGGCAACAACTCCTACTGGAGAAGCAGCCCTCTGGGGAGTTTGTCAGCCCAGAGCAGTTGGGCGCACTGGCGCTTTTTCTGTGCAGCCCCGCAGGCGAGCAGATTCGGGGTGCTGCATGGAATGTCGACGGGGGATGGCTCGCGCAGTAGTTGTGCCCAGCCTCTCTAGTGTTCTGCCCAGCCGCTCTAATCGCCCTCGCGGCGAGGCCGATGCCAGAACCGATTCCCATCAACTGCACGCTCAATCTGCCAACCACTCTGCTTGGCCACGAGGCGCAGCCCACCCGCGAGGTCTGTGCGTTCGATAGGAATACTCAAGTCGCGGTGACGACGGAGGACCTCGGCGTGGGGGTGGCCAAAGCGGTTGCGATAGCCTGCCTGCGCGATTGCAAGGCCCGGACTTGTGTGCATTAGCCACTCAAGACTCGATGAGGTGCGACTGCCATGGTGAGACATCAGTACCACCGTCGATCCATCCAACGTCGATCCATCCAACGTCGATCCAGCCAGCGATGCCCCCACCCCTCGACCAAGCCAAGGTGTTCGGGCGATCACGTCTCGCTCCTGTGCCGCGGGAAGGTCACCCGCCACAATAAGCCGACGGCCACTGGCATCGATCGCCTCGAGAACACAGGAGTCCTCATTTCGGCCAATCTGCTTCGCTGGAGGCGGCGCATCCGGAAATGGGTGGGCAGTGCGAAACCAGACCCCATTCCAAACCCAACTCATAGAGGCCACACATCGCATATGGGCCGCCTCTGGCCTGGAGTGACCCAGGTGGCCTTGCCACTGCTCTTCGCTCAAGGATGAGAGCACCCAGTCTGGATTCATTCTGGGAAGCAGAACATCCAAGCCAGTGCTGTGATCTGCATCGGCATGCGTGACAACCACGCCATCGAGTTTTCCAATGCCCATCGCCACCAGTTGAGGCAGGATAACGCGCTGCACAGAATTGGACTCTCCAAATGGGGGGCCTGTATCAACCAGCAATCGATACTCCCGCGTCTCGATGAGCATTGCGCTTCCCTGCCCCACGTCGAACACGTGAAGGCGCATCTCGCCCTCTGGAACCGGCGATGCACCACCCGTTAACAGGGCAAGAAGACCCACCCAGCCGAGGTGGCGCCATCGAGGCAAGGAGGACTGCAATGCCAACGTAACCCCGAGAATCGCAACAACGGCTGCCCAAGCAGCGGGCGCATGCCAGCCTATCGATGCCCACTCGAAGCCCGCCATCCACTCCAAGACTTTGTGAAGCTCGCCGAAAACCGCATCGGCCATCGCCAAAGGCCAGCCAACCGAGAACAGGGCAAACACTGAACCCAACATCGCCAGAGGTGTTACCAAGAATGTCACCACGGGAATGGCCACTGCATTCGCGATGGGGCCCACCAACGACAACTGTTGAAAAAAGACAATGGTGAGTGGTGCCACACCGATCGAGATGGCCAACTGCGCCCGAGTCGCGCTCCATAGTCCGACTCCGACCCGCTCAAGAATTCTGCGCCCATCCCTCTCCCCTTTTGCAATCGATGGTCTCGACGCGCTCGATGGGTTCGATGCATCTTCAGGGTTAGACAGGCCCCTCTGTTTAGTTGGCTGGCCAAACAAAATGGCCACTGCGAAGAACGAGAGCCAGAAGCCCGGGGCAAGAGGCGCTGAGGGGTCCCAGAGCAGAATAGCGATGAGCGTCGCGCCAATAATTGACCATGAAGAAATCGATCGGCCGGCAATGGTCGTGGCTGCAGCAACGGTCACCATAATTGCCGTGCGTTGTGCAGGCAGGTTAAAGCCCGCCAGTAGCGCATAAGAGAAGGCTGCAAGACTTGCTGCAATGGCCCCCGCAATGGGGCTTGGAATATGCAAGGCCAGGTAGAGGGGCGGCCGGCTCAATCCAGACCAGAGCAGTGTTGTAAGCCAGCGAGCCATCACCGCGAACATGGTCACATGCATGCCGGATATGGACATCAGGTGTGAGACCCCAGTGACAGAAAAGAGCACCCAATCCTCACTCGAGATTGCGCGCTGATCTCCGACCACCAGACCCGACATCACCCCCCAGTGCGACTCTGCAGGCATTACCGACTCGATGGCAGTCCGAATCCGGTGGCGCAGCCGATCGATTGACGTGGCAAAAGAGGTGTCAACACCGACCAGGTTGGGTGGGTTTCCGCCGCTCCCTCGAATGGTCGCCGACAACACAACCCCTCGCTGGAAGGCCCAAGTCTCGAAGTCGAACCCATAAAAATTGCGCGTGCCCGCAGGGCTTCGCAGCTTGGCACTCGCCTCCCAGACCTGCCCCGGAATGAGTTCGGTCGGCCCCAAGACTTCGACGGGCCAGATCACCATGGCACGAAATGAACGGCCCGCTCGGGTATTGTCTTGCTCTGACAGAGTGACATCGGCCTCCAAGCGCCAAGCCTCGAAGGGGCCTTGGCTGAGCTGCGGCAGATCTCGCACCACCAAACGAACCCGTTGATTGCTCTCTTCAAGCACTGCTGGAAGCCGTGCCTCGATGGACTGCTCGAATCGCAGGCCTGCCCAGGCAACAGCCAAGGCTCCAGACATAAGAAGGAGCAGCGTCCATAGAGCGATTGGCCTCGCGTCCGCAGACTCTCCCGCCACGGAAACGGGGCACGCGCCAGACCAGCGATGGATGCCCAAGGCCGGCAAAGCGATCACGGCAGAGGCCGCGGCGAAGGACTCCCACGCGGGAAGCTGCGGACTCGACAATACCCACAGCAGCCCCAAAAGTGCGGCCAGCGACAAGCCCAGTAACTTCAAAGCGCTTCGGCGGGAAGTCGAGAAAGCGCGGCAGCGGCCGCCCGGCTGGTCACCGCCTCAATCTCCGAGATCGGCACCCCACGCAACTCTGCCAAGACACCGGCAATGCCTCGAATCTGTTTGGGTGTGTTGGACTCTCCTCGCGAGAGCCACGAGGGCGCAATATCGGGGCTATCGGTCTCTAGAACGATGGACTCCAGTGGCAGGTCAACGGCGAGTCGACGAATCTGCCGCGAGCCGCTGTAGGTGAGGGTTCCACCGAACCCAAGGTGAAACCCCTGCTTGAGGAAGGCCTGCGCCTGCGAGTGGCTTCCATTAAAGGCATGCGCAATGCCATGCTGTATGCCGAATCGCCGCAGCCCCTTGAGTACCAAGTCTTGGGCACGACGAACATGCAGCACCACCGGCAGATCAAAATCGCGGGCGAGCCGGAGTTGTGCATGAAAGACCTGTTCCATTGCCATGCGATCGAGCCCTGGCAGATAGTGGTCAAGACCAATCTCACCGACACCCAAGAACTTTGGGTCTGCAAGCGAGACAGCCAACTCCTCCTTGAGGCGTCGCAGATCATCTTCGGCCGAGCCAAGCACAACGCAAGGATGAAGCCCAAGGCAGTAATACACCTGGGGATTGGCCGTTGCCAGGGCCCGAACGCGGGAGAAGTTGGAGACCTCGACCGAAGGCACCACAACCCGGTGAATGCCGGCGGCCTGCGCATCGAGCAGCGCTTCATGGGGGTCCGACAAGAAGTCGAGGTGGCAATGGGTATCGATCATCGCCACACTCTACAATCTTGCCAATGTCGATCAAGCAATCCATCCGACAGAGACTCCCCAGCCAAGCTGAGTTAATTGCCTCGCCTGGAATGGGATGGCTTGCCCCACTCTTGCAGCACCCCGCCATTTGGACCATCAATCGCCGCTCGGTCTCGATTGGTGCCGCGGCCGGACTCTTCTGTGGCCTTCTGCCCGCGCCATTTCAGATGGTCAGTGCAGGATTAGTGGCCTGGTGGCTTCGTGGGAACGCACCGCTTGCCGTCTTCGTAACCCTCTACACCAACCCCATCACATTCTTTCCGCTCTACTTCCTCGCGCTTCATATGGGCCTTTGGATGGTTGATCAGGTTGGGTCAACCCAATCCTTCGCCGGTCAGGCCACAGCCCTTGGGGTTCCAATGCCGCCCGACTTCTCATTGGCGAGCCCTCTTGAATCGATGGGGAGTCTTGTTGGCTGGATGGTCTCAATGGGATGGCCGCTGGTCATCGGGGTGCTCACCCTGGCAAGCCTCTTGGCAATTATTGGAGGGGGTCTCTGCTATTTCGGCTGGGGGTTTGCAATCCGCAGGCGCCGAGCACAGCGACTAAGCCGCAGCGGCAGTGGGCATTGAAAAGATGCGGTCGCACCGCGAGGCCAACTCGGCATCATGGGTTACAACAATGAGCGCCGAAGACTGGTCCCTGACCCGCTCAATCATCAAGTCGAACACCAGTCGGGCCGCATCTCGGTCTAAATTGCCGGTGGGCTCATCGGCCAAGACAAGCGATGGCTCGGTGACCAAGGCCCTGGCCAGCGCCACCCGTTGACGCTCCCCCCCCGAGAGCTCCGATGGTCGGTGCGAGGCCCTGGCATGCAAGCCGACCCGGTCCAATATGGCCTGGGCTCTCTCATGGGCGAGCCGAGTTTCCAAACGACGAACAAGCAGCGGCATGGCCACATTGTCGAGCGCAGTGAATTCGCCCAAGAGATGGTGGAACTGGTAGACAAAGCCGAGCGACCGATTTCGCATAAGGGTCCTCGAGCGGTCATCCATCCGGCCGAGCGACTCTCCTTCAAAAACAATCTCCCCCGCAGTCGGGGTATCGAGGCCTCCCAAAAGCTGCAGCAAGGTGCTCTTGCCAGACCCCGACGGACCCACCACTGCGAGCGTCTCGCCACGATTCAATCGAAGATCAACCGCGGGAAAGGGACGAACCTCGCGCGGACCGTCGCGGAATACCTTCTCGAGTCCGGTGGCCGCGAGCAAGACGCGATCAGTCATGACGCAATGCCTCCGCGGGATCAAGGCTCGCCGCCTTCCAGCTTGGATAGACCGTGGAGAGGAGCGAGAGCCCCAGGCTCACCAGACCCACCTGTGTGACATCCGAAATTCGGAGGTCTGAGGGCAATTGATTGATGAGATAGATCCCCTGCGGCAGCACCTGAAACCCAAACCAGGCCTCGACAGTGGCAACAATCTCACCAATATTCAGGGCCCCAGCAACACCGAGAATCAGACCCATCAACACACCAATAACACCAAGCGTGGCGCCCTGAAGAACGAATATCGCAAGAATCGAATTGCGCTGCGCCCCCAGGGTTCGGAGAATTGCAATGTCTGAGCGCTTGTCCATTACGGTCATCACAAGCATCGAGACCAGATTAAATGCCGCCACAGCAATGATCAGCGTCAAGATAATGAACATCATTCGCTTCTCTAGCTGAACGGCCGCAAACCAGTTGCGGTTCTCACGTGTCCAGTCGCGCACCAACATGCCCATGGGCAGTTGGGCCGAGATCTCCGATGCCAACAGAGGTGCGGCATACATATCCTGAAGTCGAGCTCGCACCCCGTAGACTGCTTGCGCGCGGAAGAAGGCCGCGGCATCCTGCTGACTGATGAATACCAATGAGCTGTCGTATTCGTAGTGGCCAGAAGAGAAGATCCCCACCACTTCAAAGGCCTTCATCCGAGGGAGCAATCCTGTTGGCCCCGATGCGGAGTCTGCTGTGACCAGCGTCAAGGCTTGACCCACGCCAATGCCTCGAGATATCGCCAGCTCTCTTCCAATCACAACACCAAAGCGGCGCTTACCGAGTGCACTTAACTCGCCGGCATCGAGCCGCGAGAGGATCGGGGTGACCTCCGGCTCACGCGTGGGATCGACCCCACGCACCAAGACGCCGCGCATCTCATCGCCGCGAATCGACATGGCCTGACCCAGCACAAATGGAGCCGACCCCGTGACCTCGGGCCTCGCAGACAGAATGGACTGGGCCTTGCCAAGGGATTCGGTGTCTGGGTCACCAACAACCAACTCCAAGTGAGAGAGCACATTGAGCATGCGATCTCGGACTTCTTTCTGAAATCCATTCATTACCGACATGACAATAATCAGGGCGGCCACACCCAACGCAATGCCAATGGTTGCCATTGCGGAAATGAAACTCACAAAGCCGCGGCCACGCCCTGCCCGGGTATACCGAAGGCCCACTTGGAGTTCAAATCGCATGGCGGGAGTGTGCCACAGTGTTTGCGATACTTAGTCCATGATCCACTCGCAAACCGCATCGCCCTGGATGACCGGAGAATGCCGACTGGTCATCCTTCGGGACGCTCTTCTATCGGCCGCAGAGGCGGAAACACTGGGGCGCCGGCTCAAAGAATCCGATGCCCGGGAGCCCTCGCTGCCCGCGGCCGAATCGGACACCCTTCTTCGCCTAACGCAGGCAACGGTCGATCACTGGAAAACATCCCCCGAGTGCGCCCCCTCGGTCGAGTTTGCTTGGATGGAGGAATCCATCTCAAGGCGCTTTCCAGATTTTTTTGCATTAAACGAACGGGGTCGCCTTCCCTGGGGCGCCATTTCCGCCCTCGGTGACGGGCTCATGCCGAAGGATGGAGAGTCTTGGGCGCCCCTCCGGTTGGCGAAGCTTCAAATGAGCCCCCAACAAGTGGGCCTCTCATTTGTCTCCGACCGCCTTGAGATCGATCCACACTACCTCAATGCCATTGAAGAGACCCTGCACACGCATGGCGTTCGAATCGAACGCGCCCCGTCGGGCCGCTACTACTTTGTTGCCAATCGAAATGTTGAACTTGCAGCCGCCCACCCGCGCTGCCTCATGAATGCACACCTGCCGGATTACCCTGTATTGGGGAGCGATGCGGCCTGGTGGCGACGTCTGAGCAACGAGATTCAAATGACCTGGGATCAACTCACGCCAGAGAATGGCGATCCGCTTACCGGTGGTGCCACCATGGTCTGGGCCTGGGGATGGGGTGCCTTGCCGGCGGCTGGGAGCAAGTCGCCTCCCCTCATGCCTGCGAACGCGGTAGACCCAGAGGCGGAATTGGGCACAGAGCCCTGGATTGCAGGCCTTCAAGCGCTTCTGGGTTCAATTGGACTCTCTCCCAAGATTAAAACGAGCGCCATCGCCCTGAATCCCTCGCTGCATCCAATCGATGCATGGGCGACCGAGTGGCGCGACACGCTGGCTGACCTAGCAGAGGGCGAAATCGATAGCCTGCTGCTGGTCGATGCATGGGAGTCTCTGGTGATCACTCCTGCTCAGTCGACTCACCTGCGGCATCGATTAAGGGGACTCATCGGGAAACGAGTGGCCTCGCTGTCGGCCTGGCCATCGCGTCTTGTGATCCCCAACAACACAAGCGTTCAAGATGCATAGACCCAGGGCATTTGTCGATCGTCAACCCGAGCCGCAGGCGCTCGAGCGCTTAATGCAAGACGGCTACCCGGCCCCACTTGCACGGTGCCTCGCTGCCCGGGGGGTGAATGAGGCCCAAGATCTCGATGAGGCGCTCACTCGACTGCTCCCGCCGAGCAGCCTGAGCAACACCAATGAGGCCGCGAACCTTTTGGCCGACGCGATCCTCAAGGGCGATTCGTTTCTAATCATTGGCGACTACGATGCCGACGGTGCCACCGCCACAGCAGTGATGGTCAGAGGCCTGCGCAAACTCGGCGGTCGAGTCGACTTTCTCGTGCCCGACCGATTTCGATTTGGCTACGGCCTAAGCCCAGCCCTGGTCGAGCATGCCAATTCGATCTTCACCGATCCGAAGCCCAACTGGATCATCACCGTTGACAACGGCATATCGAGCATCGAAGGTGTGGCCGCCGCACAGAGGGCCGGCTACCAGGTGCTGGTCACCGATCACCATCTTCCAGGCCAACAACTTCCCAACAGTCTGATCATCAACCCCCAACTGCCGGGCTGCACATTTCTCAGTAAATCGCTTGCAGGGGTCGGCGTGGCCTTCTATCTCATTATGGCCACCCGAGCTGTTCTCACCCAACGCAACAACAATCGAACCCCGAACGAGAAGCCCATCTTCCCCAGAGACCCACCGCGACTCGATGACTTGCTTCCACTGGTGGCCTTGGGCACGGTTGCAGACCTGGTCCCCCTCGATGCGAACAACCGGCGACTGGTGGCCAGCGGCCTGCAGAGAATCCGCAAGGGCGTCATGCCCGTGGGCATTCGCTCCCTATTTGAACAATCAGGCCGGGACTGGCGTTCGGCGCAGGCCTCGGACTTGGGTTTCTCCATCGGACCAAGGCTCAATGCAGCGGGTCGCCTGGTCGACATGTCGATTGGAATACGCTGCCTACTGAGTGACAACCCCGAGGAGGCAGCAGGCCTTGCGCAGAGCTTGGAGGCTCTGAATCGCGAGCGTCGCAGCATTGAAGAGGACACCCGTGCGCAGGCCATTCGACAGATCGATGAGCGCACCGATCTGCAGGACCAGTCGGCCATCATCCTCTACGACGAAGGCTGGCACCAAGGCGTTGTCGGCCTCATCGCAAGCAAGATCAAGGACCGCGTAAATCGGCCTGCCCTGGTGTTCGCAAGAGATGAGCAATCGGGACTCTTGAAGGGATCGGGTCGCTCCATTCCAGGAATCCACCTGCGAGACGTTCTCGAGCGCGTGGACACAATGCACCCGGGCCTCATCCGCACATTCGGTGGCCATGCCATGGCAGCGGGGCTGAGCCTCTCCCCAGATCGCCTCAAGCATTTTGAAGAGGCATTCCTTGATGCACTCGCGGAGTTTGCCGACCCGTCCCTGTTTGATGAGACACTGCCAACCGACGGGACACTCCGTGCCGAAGAGCACACCCTGGAGCTTGCCCGTGCCATTTCCAAAATCGTCTGGGGCCAGGGTTTTCCAACCCCAGTCTTCCACGGTCACTTCCGTGTATCGCAAAAGCGTTTGCTCAAGGAAAAGCACCTGCGGCTCGACCTCGTTCCGGTGGACGCCCCGGCCCACCGATTCGAGGCCATCTGGTTCAATGCCCCTATCGACCCCTCGGGCGAGGTGGAGTTGGCCTACGAGCTCGGAATCAATGACTGGCAAGGCATTGAGAGGCTTCAGCTTCTGGTTCGAGAGGCGCAATGCCCAACACAGTAAAATGAGCAAATGGAACCCGAACGCATCAACCAGATTGACCTAACCATCAACGACCTCCAGTCGCGAACCAGCGATCTTCGGAGGTATCTTTGACTTCGATGCAAAGACCAAGCAACTCGCCGAAGTCGAGCAGTTAAGCGAAGACCCCAAACTCTGGGACGACCCCAAGCGCGCGCAAGAGCTTGGACGCGAGAAGAAGCTTTTAGAGGACGTTGTCATTCGGCTTCGAGATTTGGGCCGAGAGATTGAGGCCGCCAGAGAACTCTTCGATATTGCCCGGGATGAGCAAGACGAAGAGACCATACTCGCGGTCGAGTCCGATGCTGCGTCGCTGGCCGAACGGGTTGGCACCATGGAGTTTCGTCGGATGTTTTCGAACCCATCCGATCCGTCGAACTGCTTTCTTGACATTCAAGCGGGTGCGGGCGGAACCGAGGCCTGTGACTGGGCCTCCATGCTCCTGCGCCAATACCTGCGTTACTGTGAACGAAAGGGCTTGAAAGCCGAGCTCCTTGAGGTCTCCGACGGCGATGTCGCAGGCATCAAATCAGCCTCCATCAAGATTTCCGGCGACTATGCCTTCGGATTCCTGCGCACCGAGACCGGTGTGCACCGGCTGGTTCGCAAGTCCCCCTTCGATTCAAGCGGCGGGCGACACACCTCATTCGCGTCCATCTTTGTCTATCCCGAGGTGGACGATTCGATTGAGATTGAGGTCAACCCCGCGGATGTCCGCACAGACACCTATCGGGCCTCCGGGGCCGGTGGCCAGCATATTAATAAGACCGACTCCGCTGTGCGCCTCACCCACGTCCCCACGGGTATTGTGGTGCAGTGTCAGAACGACCGCTCGCAACATCGCAATCGCGATGAGGCTTGGAAGATGCTGAAGTCGCGTCTGTTCGAGCACGAGATGCGAAAGCGAATGGCAGAGCAACAGAAGTTGGAAGACAGCAAGACCGACGTCGGCTGGGGTCATCAGATTCGAAGCTACGTACTAGACCAGTCCCGCATTAAGGACCTGAGAACGAGCGTTGAAATTTCCAATACACAGAAGGTTCTGGATGGCGATCTCGATCCCTTTATCGAGGCCAGCCTCAAACAAGGAGTTTAGGCAGCAATGAGCACCTCCGACGACAATCAGATTATTGCCGAGCGACGCGCCAAGCTCGCTGCCCTTCGCGAGCGCAACGCGCCTGCATTTCCCAATGGCGTGCGGCCCACTCACCATGCAGCACCCTTGCTCGAGCGGTTTGAGTCACACACCCGCGAGACCCTCGAGTCCGAGAAGGTGTCGGTCTGCCTGGCAGGACGCATCATGCTCAAGCGGGTTCAGGGAAAGGCCAGTTTTCTCACCCTCCAGGATTCAACGGGACGGCTGCAGCTCTACATCAACGACGACGGCGTGGGTGTGGAGGCCCACGAGGAGATCAAGCACTGGGACCTTGGCGACATCATCGAGGCCAAAGGTGAGCTCTTCAAGACAATGAAGGGCGAACTCTCGGTTCGCTGCAGCGCTATTCGCATGATCACCAAAAGCCTGCGCCCCCTGCCCGACAAGTTCCATGGACTCAGTGACATGGAGATTCGGTATCGCCAGCGCTACATCGACTTGGTGGTCAATCCAGACAGCCGTCGCGTCTTCACCACCCGTTCCAAGGCCCTCACCTCTCTGCGCGGCTTCATGTCCGAGCATGGCTTCTTAGAGGTGGAAACGCCCATGCTGCATGCCATTCCCGGAGGCGCAGCGGCCAAGCCTTTCGTCACCCACCACAACGCCCTGCACCAAGACATGTTCCTGCGCATTGCGCCTGAGCTTTACCTGAAGCGGCTCTTGGTCGGTGGCTTCGAGCGCGTTTATGAGGTCAATCGCAACTTCAGAAACGAAGGCCTGAGCCCGCGTCACAACCCCGAATTCACCATGATGGAGTTCTATGCGGCCTACACCGACTACGCCTGGATCATGGATTTCACTGAATCAATCCTTCGCCACCTTGCAGTGGCCACCACGGGCTCGGCGCAGCTGAGTTATGCGGGACAAACCGTTGACCTCGAAAAGCCGTTTGAGCGGCTGACCATCGAGCAGGCCATCGTGCGCCATGACCCAAGCATTTCGAATGAGATGCTGCACGATGCGACCTGGCTTCGCCAGCGGCTCGGCAAGCATGGCGTGGATTGCACCAAGTCCCCGCTGTCTCACGCGGGACTGGGCGCACTTCAACTCGCATTGTTTGAAGAGGTCGCGGAATCAAAGCTCTGGAACCCGACCTTCATCATCGACTACCCCGTGGAGGTGTCGCCGCTGGCCCGGGCCTCCGACCGAGACCCAACCATCACCGAGCGTTTCGAACTCTTTATCACCGGCCGAGAGATTGCCAATGGGTTTTCCGAGCTCAACGATCCCGAGGACCAGGCTGCACGCTTCCATGCGCAGGTGGCCGCGAAAAAGGCCGGCGATGAAGAAGCCATGTTCTTCGATGCGGATTACATCCGAGCCCTGGAGGTCGGTATGCCGCCCGCCGGCGGATGCGGCATCGGCATCGATCGTCTGGTGATGCTACTGACCGACAGCCCGAGCATTCGCGATGTAATTCTCTTCCCCGCCCTTCGAAGAGAGGAGTAAGCAGTTCGAAGGGCTAGTGGTTCTCTCGGGCGTGATTAATGGTGTAGCGAGGAATTTCAATCTCGAGGTCTTGCTGGGCCACATTCACTTGGCAAGAGAGTCGAGACTGGGCGGTTAGCCCCCATGCGCGGTCCAGCAAATCGTCTTCGTCTTCGTCGGGGGCCGCAAGGCTATTGAAGCCCTGACGCACAATCACATGGCAGGTTGTGCATGCACGACTCATCTCGCAGGCATGCTCAATCTCAACGCCGTTGGCCAAGAGCGCCTCACAGAGATTCTCTCCCTCCTTGAGCTCAAACTCCGCGCCATGGGGACAGACATCGGCATGGGGAAAGACTTTAATTTTCGGCATGATTAGAACTTGTCGATTGATTGTCCGGCCAGCGCCATTCCGACAGCACGGTCCATTCGGCGCTCAGCAAATGGGTCGGTCAGACGAGTGAGTCGCTCCGTTGCCTGACGAAGGGCCTGTAGGTCGGAACCACCGCAGAAATTACGACAGGCCCGAATGGCCTGCTCCACCGCAAACCGCTCCTCGGCACTGAGCAGGTCGCCATCGGCCTCGAGTGCTGCGTCCAGCGCCTGCAGAAGCTGCTGGGTCTCGACCTGCTGTTCACGAAGGGCCCTTGCGGCCATGTCATCCTTGGCATGCGAAAACGCATCCTCAAGCATGCTCGCGATCTCCGTCTCGCTGAGTCCATACGAAGGTTTGACCTCGATACTTGAGGAGACGCCGGTGGTCTTCTCTTGGGCGCTGACCTGCAAAAGGCCATCGGCATCGACCTGAAAGTGCACTCGAATTCGGGCCGCACCAGCGGTCATGGCCGGAATGCCCCGAAGCTCGAACCGGGCCAATGAGCGGCACTCAGAGACCAGTTCACGCTCTCCCTGCACCACATGAAGCGCCATTGCAGCCTGACCGTCTTGATAAGTCGTGAACTCCTGGGCACGGGCCACGGGAATGGGCGTATTCCTTGGGATGATTCGCTCGACAAGCCCCCCCATGGTCTCAAGACCAAGGCTTAGTGGAAGGACATCGAGCAGAAGCCAATCATCGCCAGAGGCACGATTGCCAGCAAGAAGATTGGCCTGCAACGCGGCCCCCACGGCAACCACCTCATCGGGATGGATATCCGATTTGGCCTTCTGCCCGAACAAGGCCTCGACGGATCGGCGAACGCTCAGCAGTCGAGTCGAACCACCGACCAACACCACGCCTTGAATCTCCTTCACCGACAACTTGGCATCGGCCATGGCTTGTCGGCATACCGCCAGCGTTCGATCCACGAGGTCTGCGGTGAGCGCATCGAACTCCTTGCGACTGATCATTGCCAGGGGACGGTTGCCACTCTCTCGGGGCCAGGCCTCTGAAATCCGCTCGGTGTCGGAGGATAGGGTTGAGAGCATCTCCTTGACTCTTCGGGCCAGCCGAAGAAGAGATCGCCACTCCGACGCAGAGAGACCCGCACGATCAATGCCCCAGCCCTCGAGCCAGTGCAATGCGAGTCGTTCGTCGAAATCATCGCCACCCAACTCCGGATCACCCGCAGTGGCCACGACCTCAAAGACTCCCTTTCGCAAACGCAGAATCGAGATATCGAACGTCCCACCGCCCAGGTCGTAGACGGCATAGAGGCCTTCGGCGCCAGTCTCCAGCCCATAGGCCAGTGCCGCTGCGGTGGGCTCATTGATTAGCCGAAGCACATGGAGCCCCGCCAACTGGGCCGCATCTTTGGTGGCCTGCCGTTGGGCATCGTCAAAATAAGCAGGCACCGTGATCACCGCACCCACAAGCTCATCGCCGAGTCGCTCCTCGGCCGTCTTCCGAAGGCGCTTGAGAATCTCCGAGGAGAAGGCAACGGGGGTGACCTCACCGGCCGCTGTTCTCAATCGCACCATCCCACCCCCAGTGTCGCTGGGCGCCGCGATGTCGTAAGGAAGCTGTAGACGAAGGGCATCGGAATGCCCGCGGCCCATGAGTCGCTTGAGGGAAACGAGCGTGTTGTGCGGGTCTTCTGCGGCTGACTCAAGGGCAAGTCGCCCCACAGCCGAGACGCCATCATTCGAGTAGCGAACGGCAGAGGGAATCAACCGTTCGCCCTCCTGGTTGCTGAGAACCTCGGCCGAGCCCGATCGCACCGCGGCGACAAGCGAGTGAGTGGTGCCGAGGTCGATCCCAACCGCAAGGCGTCGTTGGTGGGGAACCGTGGCCTGACCAGGCTCTGCGATCTGCAACAGGGCCATCTAGCCAATCTCCTGGCGAAATTTATCGAGAAACATCACCATCTGAAGAACGCCAGAGGCTTGCGCCCAGTCGGACTCGTCATCCAGTAGACGGGCCAGGTTCCTCATGGCAGCGTCCAGGGCACGATCGGCAGAGGCCCGAAGCGCTGCGAGCGCTGCTTCCCGCGAACCCGAATCGCTCAATGCGTGCGCCTCCTCCAGAGACTCACGAAGCGCCATCTGTTCCTCTAGAAACGCCAGGGGCAGGCTCGAGCGCCCCTCTGCGGCAGACGGTTGCCCCTTGAGCTCAAGCATATAAGCGGCGCGAGAGACCGGGTCTTTGAGGGTATTGAAGGCCTCGTTGAGCCGGGTCGACCACTGCAGGGCGACGCGTCTCTGGCTCTCGGTGGCAGAGGCAAAGCGATCGGGATGAACCACCGCCTGCAACTGTTGACGCGCAGCATCGAGCCGATCGAGCTCGAGACCGAAAGAGATGGGCAATCCGAGAAGGCTAAAAAAATCTTGGGTGAAACGCGACTGAGGAGCGCTCGCCTCAGACCTGGAAGGACTCACCACAGCCGCATTCACTCTTCACGTTCGGGTTTTGAAACTTGAAGCCCTCGTTGAGCCCCTCGCGGGTGTAGTCGAGTTCGGTGCCATCGATATAAGGAAGGCTCTTGGGGTCCACAAAAATAGCCACCCCGTGGCTGTCGAAGCGAAGGTCTTCGCCGACGGCCTGGTCGACAAACTCCAACTTGTAAGCCAAGCCCGAACACCCGGTGGTGCGCACACCGAGTCGAATGCCCACGCCCTTGCCACGCTTCTCAATGAAGCGGCTGACGTGATCGGCTGCGCGCTCAGTTAGCGAGATGGCCATGCTTTTTCTTGTAATCCTCGATCGCCGCCTTGATAGCATCTTCGGCGAGGATCGAGCAATGGATCTTCACTGGCGGCAGGGCCAACTCCGAGGCGATCTGTGTATTCTTCAACTCCATGGCCTGATCGAGTGTCTTGCCCTTCACCCACTCGGTCACCAACGAAGAGGAGGCAATGGCCGAGCCGCAGCCATAGGTCTTGAAGCGGGCATCTTCAATCACACCACTCTCATTGACCTTGATCTGTAGTTTCATGACATCGCCGCAGGCGGGCGCGCCGACCATGCCCGTGCCCACGTTGGGATCGTCCTTGTCCATGGAGCCCACATTCCTTGGGTTCTCGTAATGGTCAATTACCTTTTCGCTGTATGCCATATCAGTCGTCTCCGAAAAAAGTCCCGATGAATTAAGTTAGTGCGCAGCCCATTGAATGGTGTTGAGGTCGATTCCCTCCTGCACCATCTCCCAGAGTGGTGACATCTCACGAAGCTTCGCCACCTTGTCCTTCAGAAGGTTCACTGCAAAGTCGACATCTGCCTCGGTGGTGTAGCGGCCGATCGAGAATCGAATCGACGAATGGGCCAGCTCATCGCTGCGTCCAAGCGCTCGAAGCACATAGGAGGGCTCAAGGCTTGCGCTGGTGCAAGCCGAACCCGAAGAGACCGCAATGTCTTTGATGGCCATCAGCAGAGACTCGCCTTCAACGTAGTTGAAACTCACGTTGAGGTTATGCGGCACCCGCCGATCGAAATCACCATTGAGGTAGACCGCCTTGATCTGAGACAGCCCCTTCCAGAGACGATCGCGAAGCATCCGAATGCGCTCGTTCTCATTGGCCATCTCGCGCTTGGCCAGATCGAAGGCGGCACCCATGCCAACAATTTGATGCGTCGGAAGCGTTCCAGAACGCATGCCGCGCTCGTGACCACCGCCGTGAATGAGTGGCTCGAGCCGGATACGGGGCTTGCGGCGAACGAACAATGCGCCGATGCCCTTGGGGCCATAGGTCTTGTGGGCGCAGAAGGACATGAGATCGACCTTCAAGTCCGAGAGTTTGATGTCCACCTTGCCGGTTGCTTGGGCGCTATCCACATGGAAGATGATTCCGCGTTCGCGACAAAACTCACCAATGGCGGGAATATCTTGAATCACGCCAATCTCGTTGTTCACATACATCACCGAGACCAGGATGGTGTCGGCCCGGACCGAGGCACGGAAAGCCGCCAGGTCGATGAGTCCGTCGTCTTTGACATCGAGGTAAGTCACCTCAAAGCCCTCGCGCTCGAGCTCACGACAGGTGTCCAAGGTGGCCTTGTGCTCGGTCTTGACCGTAATGATGTGCCGGCCCTTGTCCTTATAGAAATGCGCCGCGCCTTTCAGGGCCAGATTGATGGACTCGGTGGCACCCGAGGTCCACACCAACTCCTTCGGATCACAGCCCACTAAAGCGGCCACCTGCTCGCGAGCCTTCTCAACGGCCTCCTCGGCGCGCCATCCGAATGAGTGGCTCCGCGAGGCGGGATTGCCAAAATCTTCCTTTAGGTAGGGCAACAAGGCGTCGACGACTCGGGGGTCGACCGGGGTCGTCGCAGAGTAGTCGAGATAGATCGGTGTGTTCATAGAGGTGGACTCAACTCGTGACTCGGTGTTTTAGTGGCTCGCAGACTCGCGGTCGTCGTGAAACATGACGTGGCGGGTAACGGGTTGATTGGTCATGGACTGCTTTTCGCGTTGCTCATCGACAAGGTCGGCCAAGCTGATGGAATCAAGGAAATCGACCATGTGTCGGTTGAGACTTGCCCATAGCTCATGGGTCATGCAGATCTGGTCTTCATGGCAATTCTGCTTGCCACCGCACTGGGTTGCATCCAGGGGCTCGTCCACCGCGTAAATGATGTCCGCCACAGTTAAGTCTTTGGCATCGCGCGCCAAACGGTAACCGCCACCGGGACCCCGCATGGACTCGACCAATTCATGCCGGCGGAGGCGCCCGAAGAGCTGCTCGAGGTAGGACAGGGAAATGCGCTGCCGCTGACTGATTGCAGCCAAGGTCACTGGCCCCTTGTCCTGGCGAAGACCAAGATCGATCATCGCCGTGACTGCAAATCGTCCCTTTGTCGTAAGTCGCATGGCTCGATTCCTTTTCCGAGTGATTTAGTAGGAAGTTTACAGAGCCCGAGCGATTTAGTCAAGTATAAAAAACGGGAGCACAAGGCTCCCGCTCTAAGACTCGGCCCGCCGCCACGGGCAAGGGTTCGGACTGACTTAGGCGGCAGCGACCATGCTGGCCCGACGCCGAACCACCTCCATAAGGCCATTGCAGGCGTCCTCGATGTAATCGAGCGCCTGATCAAAGCCAGCAGGACCGCCGTGGTAGGGGTCATTGACCGTTGCAGCCTCGTACTCGGTTGCAAACCGCATGAGCAGTTGGAGCTTGTGCTGCAGGCCACGCGGCGCGGTGCGCTGCAGGAGCGCCAGGTTGTCCCAGTCCATGGCAAGGATGTAGTCGTAATCGCTGAAATCGCAAATCTCAACCTTGCGGGCTTGGTGGCCCGAGAGGTCGTAGCCGCGCTTCTGCGCAGCCGATACAGCGCGGGGATCTGCGGCCTCTTCGACGTGGAATGCGTGGGTGCCGGCCGAGTCGGCTTGGACAAGCTCGGTGAGGCCAGCGGCTTTCACCATGGAATCGAATACGGCCTTGGCTGTGGGTGAACGACAGATATTGCCCATGCAGACAAACAATACTTTGGTCTGCATACCGACCGCCTTGGGGGAGATGGCGACGGGTGCTTCGGGCTTCTTCATTGGGCGGCTCATGGCGATGGCTTCCTCTTTCTTGTGGTTAATTAGGCGGCGCGGCTGGCCTGGCTCGCACCTGGGGTTACAGAATCGGGTTGAATTTGGTCGTGCAATCGGCCGGCACCAAATACCCGCGACTTCAGACTAGACAACTGATCCCTGGCCTGGGCGGCCTTCTCGAACTCCAGATTGCGGGCATGCTCGAGCATCTGCTTCTCAAGTCGCGCAATCTCTTTGGCCAGCGCCTTCTCCGACAACTCGAGAAGGTCTGACCCTTGGGATGCAAGGAGTTGCTCGGATGCCCGCTGCTTGGACTTGCTCGAGACCACACCGTCGATGAGCTCGCGGACCTCTTTGGCCACTCCCTTGGGCGTAATGCCATTGGCCTGATTGAAAGCCAACTGCTTGTTGCGCCGGCGCTCGGTCTCACCAATGGCTCGCTTCATGGAGTCGGTGATTCGGTCGGCATAGAGAATGGCCTTGCCAGAGATGTTTCGGGCAGCGCGTCCAATGGTTTGTATGAGGCTTCGCTCAGAGCGAAGAAAACCCTCTTTGTCGGCATCGAGAATTGCCACCAGTGACACTTCTGGGATGTCGAGCCCCTCGCGCAAGAGATTAATGCCCACCAGCACATCGAACTGGCCAAGACGCAGATCACGAATGATCTCGACACGCTCCACCGTATCGATATCGGAGTGCAGGTAACGAACACGAATGCCGTTGTCGGTGAGGTAGTCGGTGAGGTCCTCGGCCATTCGCTTGGTTAAGGTGGTGACCAGCACGCGCTCTTGGCGCTCTGCCCGAAGATTGATCTCGGAGAGAAGGTCATCGACCTGGGTCTTGGCGGGCCGAACATCGATGAGAGGATCGACAAGGCCCGTCGGGCGAACCACCTGCTCAATGACTTCGCCACCGGAGCGATCGAGTTCGTACTGGGCGGGGGTGGCCGAGACAAAAACCAGTTGCCGAAACTTTGGCTCGAGTTCATCAAACCGCAGAGGCCGGTTATCGAGCGCCGAGGGAAGCCGAAAGCCGAACTCCACGAGCGTCTCTTTGCGAGAACGGTCGCCTCGGTACATTCCACCGAGCTGGCCGATCATTACATGCGACTCATCGAGAAAGACCAAGGCATTGCTCGGCAGGTAATCGACCAGCGTTGGGGGTGGATAACCGGGGGCCGCGCCAGATAGATGCCGGCTGTAATTCTCAATGCCCTTGCAAAAGCCAAGCTCGCCGAGCATCTCGAGGTCGAAGCGGGTGCGCTGCTCGAGCCGGTGGGCCTCCACGAGCTTGCCCTGCGACACGAAGAACTTCACCCGATCTCGCAACTCCTCCTTGATGGTTTCGATCGCTCGAAGCACCACCTCTCGGGGGGTCACATAGTGCGATGACGGGTAGACCACAAAACGATTGATCTTCTGCTGAATACGTCCGGTGAGCGGGTCGAATAGCTGAAGCGACTCGACTTCGTCATCGAAGAGCTCGACCCGAAGGGCGAGCTCGAAGTGCTCGGCAGGGAAGATATCAACCGTATCCCCGCGCACTCGAAACATCCCGCGGGAGAAGTCGACATCGTTGCGGGTGTACTGCATCCGAACCAGCTGGCCGATGAGATCCCGCTGCGAGAGACGATCGCCGCCCCGCATGGCCAAGACCATTGCGTGATAGTCGGCCGGGTTGCCAATGCCGTAGATGCAGGAGACCGTGGCCACAATGATGGTGTCCTTGCGCTCCAGAAGCGACTTCGTGGCCGAGAGCCGCATCTGCTCGATGTGCTCATTAATGGCCGAGTCTTTCTCGATAAAGAGGTCGCGCTGAGGCACGTAAGCCTCGGGCTGGTAATAATCGTAATAAGAAACGAAGTACTCAACGGCATTGCGGGGAAAGAACTCCCGCATTTCCGAGTAAAGCTGGGCGGCCAATGTCTTGTTGGGGGCCAAAACCAGGGCGGGACGCCCCGTCTTGGCAATGACATGGGCCATGGTGAATGTCTTTCCCGAGCCGGTGACCCCCAGGAGCGTCTGGTAGGCCAGACCCGACTCCACCCCGTCGCTCAGGCGTTCGATAGCCGCAGGCTGATCGCCGGCTGGCTCAAAGGGCGCCACCAATTCGTAGGGGCTGCCAGGGTAGGAAATGGCCTGAAGGGGCATGCTAGACTGTCAAAGAGCTGAAATAGAGGCCGTCTACAACTAGACGAATCACGTATTTTCCCTGCCCCTTAGCGAAAATTCCATTTATTTTTTTGCACCCGACCCCTTGACTTTAGGGTTTTCTCTTACTCCCCCGACCCATGACCAGCACCCTATTTGCGCAAGTTGAACGGGCACCGCGCGACCCGATCCTCGGTTTGACCGAATCTTTCAACGCAGACACTCGAGCCGACAAAGTCAACCTCGGTGTTGGGGTTTATTATGACGATAACGGTAAGTTACCGTTACTTAAGTGTATAAAGGACGCAGAAGCCAAGAGAGTGGCATCAGCACCAGCCAGGGGCTACCAACCCATCGAGGGAGCGGCCGCCTACAACCAATCGGTTCAAACCCTATTATTTGGGGCCTCGAGCCAAATCCTGGCCGAGCAAAAAGTGATCACCATTGAGGCCCTCGGGGGCACCGGAGCGCTCAAGGTCGGGGCCGATTACCTCCGCCGGCTGATCCCCAAGGCAAAGGTCGCCATCAGTGACCCCAGTTGGGAGAACCACCGCGCTCTTTTTGAGATGGCTGGCTTCGAAGTCGTTAATTACCGCTACTACGATTCGTCCAGCCGAGGCCTTGACTTCGAGGGCATGATCAAGAGCATCGAGGCGCTCCCAGCCGGCACCATCTTGGTGCTGCATGCATGCTGCCACAACCCCACCGGCGTGGATTTGTCGGATGCCCAGTGGGCGCAGGTCATCGCCACCATTCAGTCCAAGGGCCATGTGCCCTTCCTCGACATGGCCTATCAAGGCTTTGGCGACGGGATCGACGCCGATGCAAGTGCGCTTCGGGCCTTTGTTGCATCGGGCCTGTCTTTCCTGGTTTCGAGCTCCTTCTCAAAGTCCTTCTCGCTCTACGGCGAGCGGGTGGGGGCGCTCTCTATCGTGACCCAGTCCGCAGACGAGGCCAGCCGAGTCCTCAGCCAAGTCAAACGAACCATTCGAACCAACTACTCCAACCCGCCCACGCACGGTGGCGCAGTCGTGGCCATGGTCCTCTCGACGCCAGAGCTTCGGGCCACCTGGGAGGCCGAACTCGCTCAAATGAGAGATCGAATCAAGGCCATGCGCCAGGGATTGGTCGATGGCCTGAAGGCCGAGGGGCTCAAAGCCGATTTTGGTTTCGTGACCTCTCAGCGGGGAATGTTCAGCTACACCGGGCTTATTGAGAAGCAAGTCGATCGCTTGCGCGATGAGTTTGGGGTCTACGCCGTTGGCACGGGGCGCATCTGCATTGCAGCCCTGAATTCCGGCAATCTGGGCCGCGTCTGCAAGGCCATTGCGGCGGTCGCTGCTTAACCACACGGCGCTATTGCTCTCGGGGTCTGTCTGAGGGTAAACCCACTGGCGCGATTCCTCGGAGTCGACGTTGAATAAGGTCCTTTCTTTCGGAGGATCCCGCCAATGATTAGTTCTGTACTTCGCCGCCCGACGGCATTGCTGGCCGCACTGGGTTTTGCTGGCGCAATGGTCTCGGGCACGATCGGCCCCGCCGCGGCCCAAGCAACCAACTGGCCAGGCAACAAGCCCGTCACCATCGTCTCCGTCTTCCCGCCGGGCGGTTCGGTGGACCAGGTGTCCCGACTACTCGCTGAGCGACTCACCAAGAGCACGGGGGGTCAGTTCATTGTTGAGAACAAGGGGGGTGCCTCGGGCTCCATCGGAACAGCCGCTGTTGCAAAGGCTGCTCCGGATGGCCACACATTTGCCGTGGTGTTCGACACCCACTCGGTCAACCCCTCTCTCATTCCGAACCTTCCCTTTGACACGCTCAAGGATCTCTCACCGATCACGTTCATCGGAACCGGGGGCATGGCCATCACCGCGCATCCCAGTTCGCCCATCAAGGACTTTAAGCAACTACTCGACGCAGTCAAAGCCAAACCCGACAGCGTGAGTTACGGCTCTATTGGAACTGGGTCGCTCGGTCACCTTGCCATGGTTCAGATCGGCAACGACCTCAATGTGAAGTGGACCCATGTGCCCTACAAGGGAGGCGGTCCACTGAAGACCGACGCGCTTGCAGGCCATGTACCCATTGCGATTGGGTCTGTCTTTCTGCTCAGCCCAAATGTACAGGCGGGCCAACTCCGCGCTCTTGCAGTCACCTCCATCAAGCCCGACCCTCAAATGCCTGGCGTGAAGACGGTCGCAGAGCAAGGCCTCAAAGGATTTGAAGCCTACTCATGGTGGGGCGTCTTCGGACCCGCAGGAATTCCCAAAGCCACCGTCGATAAGATCCACGCTGAAATTGCCAAGGTGCTTCGGGAGCCAGAGGTCGCCGCGAAACTGAAAGAGCAAGGCATGGAAATCGTTGCCGGCGGCCCTGCCGAGTTAGACAAGTTCAACCGCGCCCAGATCGAGCGTTGGGGCAAAGTCGTGAAGCAGAACAAGATCGAGGCCGGCAGCTAGGCCAAGGCCCTCGTGACACTCAAAGCCCCGCAATCGCGGGGCTTTTTTATTGGAGCGCTTCCGAATGAATTTCTAGGGCCACAAGAAAGCGCGAGACCATGTTGTAGGTGGCAATCACCGCAATGATCTCCACTGTTTGTTGAACCCCCAGTGTTTTGACCAGCCGGCGCTTCAACGACCCCGGCACCAGAATATCCCGAGTCATGCACTTGCTCAGGTTCAAAACATCTTGCTCCAACTCCGGGTAGAGTCCCAAGGGGAAATTCTCCCTTCCCAAATCAAGAATGCCATTGGCCTGCTCGGGCGTGGCCCCCTCAGCGAGATAGAGGGGCGCATGGTGCTCATACTCGTAGTGCGCCTTATTCAACACAGCAACCGCGCACATGGCCAACTCTCTCAGTCGAGGTGACACCGCCAAGGCGCCCCGGACTTTCCCGAGATAGACATTCCAGCCCTCGGCCAAGGCGGGGCTGTGCAATAGCATCCGGTCAATCTTGAGCAAATCGCCACCGCGTCGCGCACGAATGGCACTGACCAGTTCCTTGGGATCCTGAAGATCGATGGGCAATAACGGAACGGCTGGCGGCTCGATCATGCGAAACTCCTTCTGCAATGTCTTACAAGATTAAAGAGAGTTTCCTCACTTTGCAGGGAGAAGGCGCACAGGCGGGACGACTCGCTGTATTCCTGCGCTTTGCCGGATGCAACAACTGGAGCGGTCGAGCCGAAGACCGCCGGAAGGGACCGGCCGACTGTGCCTTGTGGTGCGACACCGACTTTGTGGGCACCGACGGCGATGGTGGCGGGCAGTTCGAACTCGGCGGCCTGCTGCAGAGAGTTCGTGAACTCTGGCCCCATGGAGACATTGCGCCTTACGTGGTCTGCACCGGGGGCGAGCCCGCCCTTCAACTCGACCAAGCCTTGGTCGATGGACTTCATGGCCTCGGAGCGATTGTTGCGATCGAGACCAATGGCACCCTGCCCCTGCCGAGTGGGGTGGATTGGATCTGCGTGAGTCCCAAGAGATCGCTCGATGGGACACCTCAGCAATTGGCAGTGACGCAGGGCCAAGAGATCAAGCTGGTCCTGCCACAACCCCAAGTCGACCGCGCCTGGCTGGAGACGCTGGACTTCGAACACTTCTTCGTTCAACCGATGGACGGGCCCCTTCAGGCCGAGGCCATTGCGTTTTGTATGGACTGGGTTCGGCAGTATCCTCGCTGGCGACTATCGCTGCAAAATCACAAAACGCTCGGCATTCGATGACTCTCCTCTACACCACCTTCTGCTTCGAGGCTTCCCACAGCCTCACCTCCGCCATCGGAGTTCCAAAGATCCATGGCCATTCCTATTGGGCACGCGTCTGGGTGAAGTCGGACCCGTCTCAGGTCACGCCCTTGCCTGGCCTTGAGACGGCCGCCAGTCGAATAAAAGAGATGCTCGACCACCGCCACCTCAACGATGTCCTCTCGGCCGACCCGACCATGGAGCAGTTGATCGAATTTATTCGCAAGCAATGGGATGGGCCCGCACTGCTTCGAGTCCATGTCTGGCGAGAGAGCCTGGGATGCGGAGCCGAGTGGAGCGCTGATATATAATTCCGTTTTCTTTCCCCGATAGCTCAGTCGGTAGAGCGCCGGACTGTTAATCCGTAGGTCCCTGGTTCGAGCCCAGGTCGGGGAGCCACCAAGCCTCGGTGCACGGTGCAGTGGTCATCTGCCATGTCTCATACGCCGTGCGCGTTCGGCGATGGTCTAACAAGCATTAACCTCTATTCGCTTAAGCCCATTCCTCTCCCACACAGCGGAGAAGCCCTGACACTTCGCACATGGACTTCCTATGGATCAAGGCAATTCACATCGTTTTCATCATCGGCTGGTTTTCAACGCTGTTGAACATGCCGCGACTGCTCTCCCACTTGTATGCCACCGGCCCACGAACCGAGTCCAGTTTCGAGCAACTTCGGCTGCGCTCCATGGCCAAGAGCCTTCATAAGTTCATGCTTCCACTGATGTTCGGCACCCTGGGTTTTGGCGTCTGGCTATGGATGGGTTCGGGCATCGGACAAGACCCCAAAAGCGGCTGGATGCTGGCCAAGCTCGGCATCGTGGTGTTTCTGCTGGGCTACAGCCATTACTGCGGCATGGTCCTTCAAGCATTTGAAGAAGAAGGTGCAAGCAAAACCCAGCGCTGGTTTGTGGTGTTCGGCGCTATTCCCATTCTGTTGCTGACCGCCGCAATCGCACTGACCGTCATTAAGCCGTTCTAAGCGGGTCTAGGCGATCTCGGCAGCCAGTCGGTCGATAAGGGCCTCGGCCTCTTCGGCGGTGGAGACCGTGAGCCAATCGCCACTGGGATAAACCACCACATTCGGCCCCGACTGACACAAACCAAAGCAGCCCGACTTGTTAATCATCAACCCACCCTCTGTATCGACCCCAAGCGCCCGAGCACGCTTCTTCATGCATCTGAGCAACTCAAACGCGCCTCGTGCCGCACAGCACTCGCCGTCGCTGCGCTCATTCGCGCAGATGAACACGTGGCACTGAAAACGGCCTTTCACACGCGGCCCATCATTGGTGGGGATTTCCATGGTGCAAGGCTAATGTGCTTTCACTTCGACGTCCATTCGCGTTAAAATCCGGTCGCGGGGTGCCCTGCTGGCCCCTGCTCTCTCGTGCCACGTGCTGGCCTCACATCCAAAGGAATTTTTATTCATGAAGAGACGTCAGATGCTTCGGTCTGTTGCCGCCTGCCTATTGGCAACAGCCATTCCAATGCAGGTGTATGCGCAGCAAGTTCTCCGAATCACAACGATCCCAGAGGAAGCCGCGAGCGAACAAATCCGCAAGTTCACCCCACTGGCGAAGTACCTCGAAAAGAGCCTGGGGATGAAGGTGGAGTTCCGCCCTGTGTCCGACTATCCCGCCGCCGTCGAGGCACTGGTCAATAAGCAGATTGAGTTGGCCTGGCTCGGGGGCCTTACTTACGTTCAGGCCGACATCCGCTCGGGGGGCAAGGTCATCCCCATACTTCAGCGGGAGGAAGACACCAAGTTCCGCTCGGTCTTCATTGCACAGACCGGATCGGGGATCAAGAAACTCACCGACCTCAAAGGAAAGACCCTCACCTTCGGCTCACCCTCGAGCACCTCTGGGCACCTGATGCCACGCTCCTACATGCTCGAGGCGGGCCTCAACCCCGAGAAGGATCTCACTCGAGTGGCATACTCGGGCGCGCACGATGCCTCGATTGCCGCAGTGGTGAGCGGTCGGGTCGATGCCGCTGCCGTCGACATGACCGTTTGGAAGAAGTTTGTTGAAACCAATAAGGTCGACACTTCGAAGGTCAATGTCTTTTACGAAACGCCCACCTTCTTCAATTACAACTGGACCATTCACGCCGACATGGCCCCTGCCCTTCGCGGCAAGATTGAGAGGGCCTTCATGGATCTGAGCCCCAATAATCCAGAAGGCAAGGAGATACTCGATCTCGCCCGAGCAACGCGCTTCATCCCCACCAAAGCAGAGAATTACAAGGGCATGGAGAAGGCGGCAAGAAGTGCAGACTTGGTGAAGTAGTCGGCGAGCCACGCGCCCGATGGAAATCACACTCGATTCAATCGAGGTTCGCCACCCCGCTGCGGTCGCCGGTTCGGCCAGCGCGCTGCGGGGTCTTGGCCTTCAGATTAACCCTGGCGAGCACCTCGCGGTGATCGGTCCCTCGGGCGCTGGAAAGACCACCCTTCTTCAGGCACTGGCCCTGGCTATTCGCCCTGTGGGTGGCAGAATCGCTCTCTCAGGCGAGGACCCTTGGAGACTCAAATCTGCGGCCTTAAAGCAGTTGCGATCAAGAGTCTTCTACGCACCTCAAATCCCGCCACTGCCACCACGACAACGGGTGGTGACCTCGCTATCGAGTGCAAAGCTCGCCCATCTCTCTCTTGCCCAGTCCGCCTTGAACCTGCTGATTCCCCGATTTGCGCAGCCAGCCCATGAGGCCCTGTCTGCGTTCGATCTGGGCGAGAAACTCTGGCTTCGCGTGGACCGCCTCTCCGGTGGAGAGCGCCAACGTGTGGGCCTGGCCAAGGCATTCATGTCATCGGCAGAACTCTGGCTGATCGACGAGCCGCTCTCGGCCCTCGATCCCAAACGATCTCGACAGGCAATTGATGCCTTGGTGTCGGAGGCCAATCGCCGCGGCGTGACCCTCATTGCCACCCTTCATCAAGTGGGGGTCGCACGAGAGATGTTTCCGCGAGTCATTGGTCTTCGCGATGGCATGCTGGAATTCGACCTCGCCCGCGAACGCCTCACCGACGAGGCGCTCATGAAACTCTACGCACAGTTCGAGCATGAACTCGAGGGGCGCACCCCGGTTGAGCAAGCGCATGAGCTCGTTGATACCGCGACTCCGACGGTGATCGCCTGCCGCTGATGGCCACTCAATCACCCGCCATGCGCGACCCTGCATGGGTCGGCAGAGTCTTCTGGGGATTGGCACTTCTGGTTCTTCTCATGCCATCTTTGGTGGCGGTCGAGTTTAAGCCTTGGATACTGCTCGAACCCACCAATCTCAAAGTCACCATGGGCTTTGTTCTGGATTTTTTCCCGCCCGAATTCAATGGTGAGTTCCTTCTTCTCATCTTGAAGGAGTCGTGGACCACCATTGCAATTGCCACCGCAGGAATGTCGCTTGCCCTGCTGTTTGCAATTCCATTGGCACTCGCCGCCAGCAGTGCCCTCTCTATATCGTCACTCACTGGGCCCATGCATCCGCTTGGCTTTGCGATCCGCCAGCTCATTCGCTGGCTACTCATCATTCTTCGAAGCATCCCGGAGTTGGTCTGGGCGCTGATCTTTGTTCGTGTTGTGGGGCTCGGTCCCGCTGCGGGCGTGCTCGCAATTGCCGTGACTTACACAGGAATGCTCGGAAAGATCTACGGTGAAATTCTTGAAAGTGGCGACATGCAGGCGAGCCGTGCAGTGCTCAACGGCGGTGGGGGTCGACTGCAGGCCTTCCTCTACGGATTGCTCCCTCAGAATGCAGCCGAGCTCTCGAGCTACACGGTCTACCGCTGGGAGTGTGCGATTCGCTCTTCGGCAGTCCTCGGCTTCGTTGGTGCGGGTGGCCTCGGCCAACAAATGGACGCGTCCATGAAGATGTTCAATGGCGGTGAGGTCGCAACCATTCTGATTGTGCTCATGCTCCTGGTTGCAATTGCCGATCAGATCAGCGCATGGATTCGGCGATCGATTCAATGAAGAAGACCGCACCCCCCATGCCGCCCGCGCTGTTTCACTGGCGCTGCTCAGTCTGTTGGGGACTGGCTGGCTTGGCCCTGCTCGTGGTACTGAGTTTCTGGGGCCTCGATATGCAGCTTCACCGACTCTTCTCGGTGGAGGCGATGCAACGCATCGGCCGGTTCATTTCGGAGTTGACCCAACCCAATCTCTCTCCCGAGTTTCTTGCAAAGCTTTTGGTTGCCGGGTTCGAGACACTGGCCATGTCCTTCGTGGGCACCTTAATTGCCGCAATTGCAGGCATTGGCCTGGCCTTTCTGGCCGCTGAGAGCAACGGCGTCTCGGGAACCATGAACCGGCTCAGTCGACTTCTGCTGAATCTGCTTCGCTCGGTCCCCGACCTGATGTGGGCCGCCATGCTCATCATTGCCTCGGGACTGGGCCCCATGGCCGGCACACTGGCCCTGGCACTCCATACAGCCGGTGTGCTTGGGCGACTCTTCGCAGAGGCTGCCGAGAATGCCCCCCAGCAAGTGCACGAGGCGCTGCGACTCAATGGGGCAAGCCCCAGCCAGTGCTTTGTCTATGCCACCCTTCCTTCGATCATCCCTCAGCTGATGTCCTACACACTCTACCGATGGGAGAACAACATTCGCGCGGCGGCAGTGCTTGGGGTGGTGGGTGCAGGCGGCCTGGGACAGATGCTCGCCTTCCACATGGGCCTGTTTCAAATGAATGAGACCAGCAGCATCTTGATCACGATGATTCTCTTGGTTGTTTTGGTGGACTCGCTCTCTTACGCAGTTCGCAAGGCATTGGCCCGCTAGAAAAAACGATCGGCGACGCCAAGAAGAGTCGCCGGTGGGGTTGACCCCCAGGGCCGTACACCGCCTAAATCACCCTGATTTTGTAGGGGATATTTTTCGGGGAAACGTGCTTCGTAGACGCCCTCGGGTGGACAAAGAGGCTACAACCCACAAAGGTCGATCGTCCATTAACCCCATTCATCTTTTGCTCAAAGATATTTAAAATCTATCAAATAGCTCTTATCTTCACCCAAACGGCCCAAAGCGCTGCTTACCTGCTCGCTATGCGCTTATTTATCCCCATGAATATATTGACAAGGCCGTGAATTACTGGTGTCAAAAGATCGGGTAAACCCTCGAAACGCCCCTTCATGGCCGGCCGGACATCGGCTAGACAAACCCTCCCAAGCTGCTCCTGACTCAGGGAGACACTTCATTGACACGGCCAAAAGATAGGCGCATCTTCACCACAGCAAGGGTCTTGGGATCCGAGCACCTGTGTTCAACCTTTTGGAGAGACGCTATGAACGCACCACTCTCTCGCCGACAGTTCTTCAAGGTCTGTACGGCGGGCATTGCGACCTCATCAGCCGTGGGTCTGGGGCTTGTCTCCAACTCTGCTGTTGCTGAGGTCCGGGCCTTTAAGCTGGCCCGAACAACTGAGACCCGAGGCACTTGCCCATACTGCTCTGTGAGCTGCGGCGTGGTGATGTACAGCCGCGAAGAGCAAGGCAAGAAGAAAATCATTCACATCGAGGGCGATCCGGACAACCCCATCAACAAGGGCACGCTCTGCCCCAAGGGTGCCGGTCTTCTCGACATGGTCCACTCACCCAAGCGCCTGCTGCACCCCCAGGTGCGCGAGCCGGGCTCCAACGAGTGGAAGCAGATTTCGTGGGACGAGGCACTCAATCGAGTGGCGCGGCACATGAAGAAGGATCGTGACGCAAACTTCGTTGAGAAGAACAAGGACGGTGTGACCGTCAACCGCTGGAACACAACAGAGTTTTTGATTTCCAGCACTGTCAGCAACGAGGCCTCTTACCTTCAGGTCAAAATGGGGCGCGCCCTTGGAATGGTCGCGCTAGATACCCAAGCACGTATTTGACATGCCCCGACGGTGGCCAGTTTGGCTCCGACGTTTGGGCGTGGTGCGATGACCAACGGATGGACGGATATTCGCAATGCTGATTTAGTGCTGGTGATGGGCGGCAATGCTGCCGAGGCCCACCCCTGTGGTTTCAAGTGGGTGACCGAGGCCATGGAGCATCGCAAGGCCCGCCTAGTGGTGGTTGATCCTCGCTTCACTCGCTCGGCCGCAATTGCCGACTTCTACGCGCCCCTGCGCGTGGGAACCGACATTGCATTCCTGGGCGGCGTCATCAACTACCTGCTGTCCAACAACAAGATTCACCGCGACTACGTTCTGAACTACACGAACGCATCATTTATCGTGGGTGATAAATACGCCTTCGAGAATGGCCTGTTTAGTGGTTACGACGAAGGCAAGCGCAGTTACGATCGCTCGGCCTGGGGTTTTGCCCGCGGAGATGATGGCTTTGTGAGGGTGGACCAGACGCTGAAGGATCCCAACTGCGTCTTCCAGATCATGAAGAAGCATTTCAGCCGCTACACCCCGGAGATGGTCGAGAATGTCTGCGGCACGCCGAAAGCGTCGTTCCTGAAGGTCGCTCAGATGATCGGCGACACCTGCACGCCCGACAAGGTCATGACGATTCTCTATGCCCTTGGATGGACGCAGCACTCGCATGGGTCGGAGAACATCCGCACCATGGCGATGATCCAGTTGCTCCTGGGCAATATCGGTCGCGCAGGCGGCGGTGTGAATGCGCTTCGCGGTCACGCCAACGTCCAGGGCGTCACCGACATGTGTCCATTTGCAGCAAGCCTGCCCGGCTACATGAGTGCGCCGACGGAGGCGGATGTGGAATATGCGAAGTTCTTGGAAGCGCGCACCCCGAAGGAAATGCGTCCCGGGGCGGTGAACTTCTGGAAGAACTTTTCCAAGTTCCACACCAGCCTGATGAAGGCCTGGTACGGGGATCACGCAACGAAAGAGAATAACTATGCCTATGACTTCCTGCCCAAGCGGGATGGCATCTACGACGTCATGGACTCCTTCGAGCGCATGGCGTCTGGCGAAATGCGTGGACTCATCTGTCAAGGTTTCAATCCCATCGCCGCCCTTCCAAACAAGACCAAGCTCTTTCAAGCGCTCTCCAAGCTTGACTATATGGTGGTCATCGACCCCCTAGAGACCGAGTCGGCCGAGTTCTGGAAGAACTTCAGCGAATTCCACAAGGCCAACACAGCGGACATCAAGACCGAGGTCATTCGCCTGCCGTCTTCCTGCTTTGCCGAAGACGAAGGCACCTTCACGAACTCGGGTCGCGTCCTTCAGTGGCACTGGGCGGCTGCCAATCCCCCGGGAGAGGGCAAGACCGATCGGGAGATCTTTGCTGAACTCTTCGTCCGGCTCAAGGCCATGTACAAGAAGGATGGTGGCAAGTATCCCGAGGCCATGATGAAGCTGACCTGGAACTACTCCAACCCCAGGAATCCCTCCGCGGAGGAGATTCTCAAAGAGGTCTCTGGGCGAACTGCGACCGAGATTCTCGATCCGAAGACCAAAGAAGTTCTGGTCAAGGCGGGCGGTCAAGTGGCAGGCTTTGGACAGCTCAAGGACGATGGCAGCACGAGTTGCGGCAATTGGATTTACTCCGGCTGCTGGTCCGAGAAGGGCAATCTCACGGCACGCAGAGACAAGAGCGATCCGGGCGAGATGGGCACCTATCTCAACTGGGGCTTTGCATGGCCTGCCAACCGCCGGGTGCTCTACAACCGCGCAGGTACAGACCTCTCGGGCAAGCCCTGGGATCCGAAGCGCCCGAGCATCGCCTGGGATGGAGAGAAGTGGTCTGGTACCGATATTCCGGATATGCCACCCACCAACAACACCGCGCCGCCTTTCATCATGACGACGACTGGTGTGGGTAATCTCTATGCGCCCATGGCCGAGGGGCCTCTCCCAGAGCACTACGAGCCCTTTGAGACGCCGATTGGCAAGAACCCCATGAACTCGAATCCCAAGGCGGTCAGTAATCCCGCCTCAAAGATCTTCAAGTCTGTGGCGGGTACCTTCGGCACCAAGGAGAAGTTCCCTTACGCGGCCACCACCTACCGGCTCACGGAGCACTTCCACTTCTGGACCAAGAACGTGGAATCCAATGCCATCACGCAGCCGAGTCCCTTTGTGGAGATCAGCCCCGACCTGGCCAAGGAAAAGGGCATTCGCAATGGCGACATGGTGAAGGTCTGGAATGACCGGGGTGAGATCAGGGCCACTGTGGTTGTCACCAAGCGCATGCCAAGGCTCAAGTCCGGTGGGCAAAACGTTGACACGGTGGGCATTCCCATCCACTTCGGCTTTGTCGGGGTGGCGAAGAATGGCTTCCTGGCCAATGAGCTCACGCCGTATGTGGCCGACGCCAACTCGTATACGCCAGAGTACAAGGCGTTCCTTGTCAACATCGCAAAAGTCTAAGGAGGAAAGACCATGGCAAATGCTCAACCCATGACCATCGTCGATCGGTCTGCCTCTACGGCACCGATGGTGATGAGGTCCAATCCGCAGCTCGAAGTCGCCAAGCTAATCGACGAGTCCAAGTGCATCGGCTGCAAGGCCTGCCAAGTGGCTTGTATGCAGTGGAACGACAAGCGCGACACGATTGGTTCAAATGTCGGCATCTACGACAACCCCGCCGACCTCACCCCGGCTTCTTGGACCGTCATGCGGTTCAATGAGGTCGAGAGTCCGGAAGGACGTCTGGACTGGCTGATTCGCAAGGATGGCTGTATGCACTGCGAGGACCCGGGCTGCCTTAAGGCCTGCCCGGCCCCGGGTGCGATCGTCAAGTACGACAACGGTGTGGTGGATTTTGTGAAGGACAACTGCATTGGCTGCGGATACTGCGTGGCCGGCTGCCCCTTCAACATCCCCCGCATCAGCAAAGACGATCACAAGGCCTACAAGTGCTCGCTCTGTTCGGACCGTCTGGCTGTTGGTGAGAAGCCTGCCTGTGCCAAGGCATGCCCCACCATGGCCATCAAGTTCGGCACCAAAGAGGACATGAAGAAGCTCGGTGAGAAGCGTGTCAACGACCTGAAGGAGCGCGGCTATCAGAAGGCCGGCCTCTACGATCCTCAGGGTGTTGGCGGCACACACGTGATGTACGTGCTGCGTCACGCAGATCGACCCGATGCCTACAACGGTCTTCCCACCGATCCAACCATTGCGCCCACCGTCACACTCTGGAAGGGGGTCACCAAGACCATCCTCTCGTGGGGACTCGGTGCAGCGGTTCTCGCGGGACTGGCCCATTACTTCATCAAGGGGCCAAAGGTTGTCGATGAGAAAGAAGAGGTCTAACCATGTCAGGCTTAATTAAGCGCTACGAGGCGAATGAGCGGCTCAACCACTGGGCCACTGCAATCCTGTTCATTCTCCTGGCCTGCTCGGGTCTGGCCTTCTTCCACCCATCGTTCTGGTTTCTCTCGGGTGTTCTCGGAGGTGGAGAGTTGTCGAGGTTCCTTCACCCTGCGCTTGGGGTGTTGATGTTCCTCTCCTTCATGATCTTCGCCTTGCAGAAGCTGTCGGACAACACCATCAAAGACCACGACAAAAAGTGGCTTGGTCAGATTGGTGATGTCATCAGCAACCGCGACGATAACCTCCCGGAAATCGGGAAGTACAACGCTGGTCAGAAGTTGGCCTACTGGGCCATGGTGCTCTCCATGGTGCTGCTCATGGGCAGCGGCCTGATCATGTGGCGGGAATTCTTCTCCCACATGTTCACGGTCGATACCCTGCGCATTGCCGTGATTGTTCACGCCCTTTCAGGATTTGTCCTAATACTGACGATCATCGTGCATGTGTATGCTTCGATATGGGTAAAGGGAACCATTAAGGCAATGACAACCGGTTTCGTCTCCAGGGCGTGGGCCAAGCACCATCACCCCCTCTGGTTCAAGTCGGTCGATAAGTAGTATCCGTCCGCCGCATCATCCGGCCTCCCTACCCAAATAGGGAGGCCGTTTTTTTTAGAGACTATGCCAACACCAATCATTACCGACGGTTCAATGGACCGTGTGCAAGAGGCGCCGAAAGTCGTTCTTCCAACAGACTGCAAGAATCTATTTGCCAACCGGGCCTCGCGCATGGATGCCCTGGCGCATGTCCAGGATGGCCCCATGGGGCCCTATTTGGGTTTCCTGGCCCATGTCTGTCGAGCCCAATCCAAGGTGTTCAATCAGGCTGATGCAGAGCCTGTGTCGCCCGCGCTTTTGCAGAACAGTCGTGAGCACGGCATGCCACCTGTTGCAGACCTGGTGTTCAATCGAGCCGCGCAATGGCGGGCCGATCTCAAATCCCTGCTCTCCTCCCTTGCTGAAGAGGACAAACTCGAAGAATCGTTGCGATCAGAGGCCAAGGCCTTTGTAGCGCATCTCGAGCGCGACCCCAATCAGGTGGAGTCGCTTGCCGATGCCATCCTTACAGGGGCAGTGCTCGAAAATACCGATGCCCGTCGCGTGCCTTTTGTAGGCGCTGCACTTCAGGTCTATTTCACCCGAATTGCCCAGGCACTTCCTGTTGCGGATGTCCAAAACGCCGATGTTCAGTCGCTCTGCCCCTGTTGCGGATCTCGACCCACAGCCAGCGTGGTTCATATGGAGCCCGATCGCTCCAATGCCCGTTACCTCTATTGTTCACTCTGCCAGACCGAGTGGAATATGGAGCGCGTCAAATGCAGTTCTTGCTACAAGGAAGGCGGCATTGCTTACCTCATCATCGACACGGATCCCAAGGCCGCTACAAAAGCTGCCGTGCGTGCCGAGACCTGCGACGACTGCAAGACCTATCTGAAGATTTTCATTCAAGAGAAGGACCCACTGCTCGATGTCATGGCCGACGACATCGGCAGCCTTGCACTTGATATGCTGGTGGATGAAAAAGGCTACACACGAACAGGACCCAACTTACTGCTCTATCCCGGAAGCGAATAACATGATCCGCAATGCTCTGCCCGGTTCGGGCGAGTCTTCCAACTCCCTGGCAAGTTCAAACGCCACCAAGCCCACCCATCTCCCCTCGGTCGACGCGATACTCAACTGGCCGGCCGTATCGGGCCTCTGCGAGGCCCATGGACGCACTCTGGTCAAGCGCTGCATCCAGAGCACCCTCGCCCAATACCGCGGCCCCCAGGGGCCCTCAGAGGCCCCGAGTCAAGAGGCCATCACTTCCCGAGTCCGGGTGGCTCTCGAATCCCAGATTGCGCCCTCGCTTTTTCCGGTCATCAACCTCACCGGAACAGTGATTCATACGAACCTCGGCCGCTCAATCATGGGCCCCGAGGTCGTCGATGCAGTTGCCAGCTCCATGGGGCACTTCAATGCACTGGAGTTCAACCTGGAGACCGGCGAGCGCGGTGACCGAGACAGCATTGTGGAGGCCCTGCTCTGTCGACTCACTAGGGCCGAGGCGGCAACCGTTGTGAATAACTGCGCTGCGGCCGTGCTGCTCTCGCTTGTTGCCCTTGGGGCTCGCAAGGAGGTCATCATCTCGCGGGGTGAACAGATCGAGATTGGTGGCTCATTCCGAATGCCCGACATCATGCGGGCAGCGAACTGCAAGCTCATTGAAGTAGGCACCACAAATCGAACCCACCTGCGGGACTACGAGCAGGCCATCTCCGAGCGCTCGGGGCTCATTGTGAAAGCCCATCGCTCAAACTATGCAGTCACTGGCTTCACAGCCGAAGTCACCGACGCCGACCTGGGCCCATTGGCCAAGGCCAACAATCTGGTCTACATGGTCGACCTGGGATCGGGCGCCTTGGTCGATATGTCCCGTTTCGGCTTGCCCAGAGAGCCGCTTCCATCCGACTCCTTGCGGGCGGGTGCGGAGTTGGTGATGTTCTCAGGCGACAAGCTCCTTGGCGGTCCGCAGGCCGGCATACTGGTGGGCAGCAAGGCGGTCATTGCCCGAATCAAGAAGCATCCCCTCAAACGTGTTTTGCGCATCTCTAAGATGGTCATGGCTGCACTAGAGGCAACCCTGCGCATCTACGACTCCGACCATCTCCTTCAAGAGCGGCTGCCCGTTCTGCGCATGCTCACCCGATCGGCCGATGAAATTCATCAGGTCGCTGTGCGCGTCGCGCCCATGCTTGCGGCAATTGCCGGCGATGGTTTTCAGGCCGAGGTCGTCTCCTGCAAAAGCCAGATTGGAAGCGGTGCACTTCCCGAGGAGACACTCGACTCGGCGGCGGTCTGCTTGCGACCGCTCGATGCAACGAAGCCGGGCTCTCGGCTGCAGAAGGCCCTGGCGCGTTTCCGTTCACACAACCCACCCGTTATTGGTCGCATCCGTGACGACACGCTTGTCTTCGACTGCCGTTGCCTTCTGCAGGAGGATGAGCGGCTGCTTCGCGAGAGCATCCGCGCATGATCGTTGGAACCGCCGGTCACATTGACCACGGCAAGACTTCGCTCATCCGTCGGCTGACCGGCAAGGACACCGACCGCCTGCCCGAGGAGAAGAAGCGCGGGATCAGTATCGAGTTGGGCTATGCCTATGTCGATGTGGCCGAGTGCGCCGAGCGACTTGGCTTTATTGATGTCCCCGGGCACGAGAAGTTTGTTCACACCATGCTCTCGGGCGCGACCGGGATTGACCATGCCCTGCTCATTGTTGCGGCCGACGATGGCCCCATGCCGCAGACCTACGAGCACCTCGATATTCTGCGGTTGCTCGGCGTCGAGTTCGGCACCATCGCACTCACCAAGATCGATGCAGTCGATCCCGACCGCGTCCAAGAGGCACTCATCGAGATCTCGGTGATGGTGAGCGACTCCATGGCATTTCACTGGCCGATCTTTCCTGTGTCATCGACCAGTGGAGAGGGGATCGATGCGCTATCCGAGGCACTTCAATCCTCTGCTCGAGAGCACAGGTCAAGAACGGAGTCTGGGGCCTTTCGAATGGCCATCGATCGCTCATTCGTAATTGAGGGGCGGGGCACTGTTGTCACCGGAACCTCGCATGCGGGGACCATCAAAGAGGGAGACGAGGTCTTTCTAGGTGCCAGTCGACAGGCCATTCGGGTTCGAAGTATTCATGCGCAGGACAAGCCCAGTGCCATAGGTCAGGCGGGCCAGCGGCTGGCCTTGAACCTGGTGGGTGTTAGCCACCAAGCGGTTCAACATGGCGATTGGCTGGGAGCACGGCCCGCCAAGCCTTGCCAGCGCTTTGATGCGCAGATTGCACTCTCTTCACTCGAGGGAAAGGACATTCGAGCGGGTCTTGAGGTGCATCTGCACCTGGGCAGCCTCGATACCCTGGCCAAGATCCATCCACTCGAGTCGAATCAGATCTCCGCAGGAGGCAGTGGCTTGGTCTCCATTCAACTCCCCCAACCCACCGCCATCTGTGCGGGCGACCGCTTTGTGATCCGAGACAGCCAGGCACGCAACACCCTGGCGGGCGGAATTGTTCTCGATCCCAGCCCACCGGCGCGAGGACGACGCACGCCGGCTCGAATCGAAACCCTGCGCTACATCGAACAGCACTCGCCAACCGAGGCCATGCTGCGACTCATCGCCAATGGCCCCCAAGAGATCGATCGCCTCGGCAACGACTGGAACCTCACCGCGTCCGAGTTCCAATCGTTCGTTCAAGAGGCTCCCGTGGTGCGGGCCGGTGAGCAATTGATTCATGCCGATCAGTGGCGATCCCTGCAAGAGGCCGCCCTGGTGCTGATTGATCAAGTTCATGTTCGCGAGCCCGAGATGCCTGGTCTCGAACTCCAGCGCCTGCGCCGGCAACTCACTCTTCCCCTCTCGCAAGAGGCCTTTGGCGTATTGGTGGACGCCCTGATTGAACGCACCGGCATCGTTCGTCGCGGTGCCTTTCTAGCCCGGCCCGATCACAAGGTGGACCTGGAACCCAAAGACCAGGCCCTCTGGGAGAGCATCCGCCCCCTGCTCTCCAACACACCATTCCAGCCACCTCGGGTTCGAGATATCGCCAATGCACTCAATATTGCAGAGGGCGAGATTCGAACGAATCTGCGAAAGGTGGCACGCAGGGGCGATGTGGTTCTGGTGGCCCTGGATCACTTCTTTCTCACCGAGACCGTGGCCGAGATGGGGCAGATTGTCGAGACCCTCTCGGAGTCGAATCCGCAGGTTCGCGCTGCCGAGTTTCGCGACCAAATCGGTGGTGGCCGCAAGGTGGCCATACAGATTCTCGAGTTTTTTGATCGCGTTGGTTTTACACGCCGCATCAAGGATAACCACCTTGTACGGCGCTCCAATCCATGGTCAGATGCCTCCAAACCCTAAGGAAGGGTGCCGCGACCCGGTGGTCCGGCCAGACTTCAAATCTGGTAGAGGTTGCCAGCAACCTCTGGTGGGTTCGACTCCCATACCCTTCCGCCCCCATCTTTAATCGCATTGCCAATGACACTTGATCAATACATGGCCGGCCTGCCCCAAGACTGCTTTTTTGAGCCGAATGTCGACCTCTGGGCACGCCCAGAAGGCGAGAATCAGTGGACGATTGGTGCCAACGCCTTCGTGACCCACTATGGCCGTTTTGTGATCTTCTACCCCAAGCCTGCAGGCAGCGAGATCGATGCTCGGGGCTCAATGGGGGTCATGGAAACCTGGAAGACCGCTTTTGGAATCGAGGCTCCCTTTGCCTGCACCATCCTGGAGGGCAACGAGCGGGTGAGCCAGGACGTCACACTGGCGAAGTCGAGCCCTTACAGCGATGGCTGGCTATTCAAGGTGAAGTCTGCGGCGAGCGCAGTGCCGCAGGCGTCTTTGCTCTCTTACGAACAGTATTGCGACTGGCTGGGTAGGAACGGCGAGCGGCAGTTCGCGCACCTCTTGCCCGCCCCACAAATGACGCCCTACGACCCGCTGGTTGGAATGTAATGGCGCCCAAGCAGAAACTCCTGATTGTTCTGGCCAACGGCTCGCCCAAGAATCCGGCGCCGGCGGCCACGGCCTTCGTCTATGCCCAGACGGCTCGGGCGCTCGATCACGAGGTCGAGATTCATCTCACCGGGGAGGCAGTCAAGCTGGCCTTCGAGGGCGTGGCTGCGGGCCTCATCACCGAGGAAGTCTCCCAAACCAGCCTCATGGTGCATATCCAACGGGCCCATGAGTTGGGGGTGAAGCTCTTTGCCTGTGGCATGGCCCTTCGCACCCACCACAAGGGAGAGGCCTTCATTGGAGAGCTAACGGGTCAAGCAGGCACCACAGCGGTGGTGGGGCAACTCATGCTTGATCAGGCAAAGGTTCTTACTTTCTAATTAATCGATGCCCAATAAACGCTTCGCCGACCCCAAGACCAACATGGCCTCGCCATGTTTCTCCTGTCGATGGAGTTTTTCGCCCTCGTCTCGCAAGGCAATCACCTTCTTCAAGGCCTCGGCAGACAAGGGCGGCTTGAGTGCAATGGCCCGGTCAATCTTGTACAACTCCAGGGGACAACTGTGAGCAAGACCTGGGCTAGACTGAAGTAGAAGTCCCACTAAAAAGACAGCGAGTAGAAAAGCTCGCAGGCTGCAAAAGGGAGGGTGAGATGGAGCGGCGGTCATTTTTAAAGGCGTCTCTCGCGGGCGGTGCGCTGGCGGGCGGGTTGGGCTACTACTGGTATCGCCAACCGGGCAAGAACGAGTTTATCGCCCAGACCACCGATGTTCAAATGCTCGGGGAAGACTACCCCAATACCTCGGTCTGGGCCTTCAATGATCAAATTCCGGGCCCTCTGATTCGCCGCAAGCAAGGCGATACCCTTGCAATTCGCTTCACCAACCGACTCCCACAGCCATCGACCATTCATTGGCATGGCATTCGCCTCCCCAACGCCATGGACGGCGTACCGGGCATCACCCAGGCCGCGGTGAAATCGGGCGAACATTTTGATTATCAATTCGCCCTGCCGGATGCGGGGACCTACTGGTATCACCCCCACGTGGCCACCTACGAGCAGATCGGGCGTGGCCTCTATGGTGCAATCATTGTGGAAGAACGCGAGCGCATCGATGTCGATGAAGACATTTTGATGGTGGTCTCCGACATCTTCTTAGACAAGCAAGGCCAGATCAAAGACGGCTTTCAGAGCCTGCACGACGCGGCCCACGCCGGCCGACTGGGCAATGTCATTTTGGTCAATGGCCAGAAGGCCCGGCCCAAGACCATGCTGCGACCAGGCAGTCGCGTAAGACTTCGGCTTATCAATGCATCGAGTGCACGCATCTATCGCCTGAAGTTCCACCGCGTGGCACCGCTCATCGTCGCCATTGATGGACATCCTTGCCCCGTCACGGCGTACAAGGACACACTCTATTTCTCACCTGGCAATCGATACGACTTCATCATCGATGTGCCCCGCGAGGAACAAACCCTCATGATGCTCGAGGATGAGTTCTTCCCCGCCATGCGCAATACCTTGGCCTTGTTCGGCACCAGCAACCAGAGCCCTCTGCCCGCCAGGGCTCCCTTCCAAGGCCTGCCACCGAACGCGATGATGATTGAGGACCATCGCAACGCGGAGAAGATCACACTCACCATTGAAGGAGGGGCGCTCTCGAACAAGGCCTCCCGCGAAAGCATCTGGCTGATGAACGGCAAGGGCAATTCACACTCACACCTCGATGCCCACGGCAACGCCCCTGAACCAGTCTTCACGGTCGACCAGGGTTGCACGGTTCACTGCATGATCGACAACCAGACGGCCTGGTTCCACCCCATGCACTTTCACGGCGTGGTCTTGCGAGAGAGGCAGAAAGACGGCCGCTGGGGACCCGCGAAGGATTCCACCCTGGTCTGGCCATTCGAAAAGCAGGAGATCATGTTCGTGGCCGAGGCGCCAGGAGACTGGATGATTCATTGCCATGTCTCGGAGCACCACCACTCGGGCCTGATGGGCACCTTCCGCGTGAGCAATATCTGCAGAACCACCAATCCCTCGAAGGGGTCTCCGACCAAGGCACCTGCCACCAAGACCTAAGCAAGACTCCGGGGAATTATCGAGAGGCGGGCTGGTCGGTGGCCTTGCAACGGCCCTGCGTCATCACGGCCTGCGGCAGCGTGACCACTGCCATTAAATTGGGGGCAACAAAAAGGCCATCCGGATCAAGGATTGGATCCCAGTTCTTGCAGCGCAGGTGGGAAGGTTGTGTGAGCAGTGTTCGCAGCTGGCAGGCCGTGAGTTGCGGGAGTCGGCCGGCATCCTGATAGACCCTCGTCATGCAGAGCAGCGAGCCGTTCTCGAGTTGACGGTCTCGCTCCACAGACTCGGCAACCAGGTACATGGCCTGCGACTCACAGGTGGGCCGATCGGGCGCCGGTAACTGGGCGATGGTCGAGATCGTCACCACGAAGTGATCCTTCTCCTCGACCTCGAAGGCTCCCGAGGTCCACTTGGTCTCTCCGGGCGGCACCAGCACCCCGCCCGCATTCTCCGCTCGACAATGCGAGGTGAGCGGCAGGCGCTTGAGAAACACCTGCTTCTTCGCATCGGCCTTGTCCCGCATTTCTCGGGGCGACTCTGCGAGCGCCGCCTCCCCATGGCCCAGTAGCAGGAACGTTGCGAGACCAAGAAAGACAGTCTTCGCCACCGCTCCCAATGAGTACGGGCTGAGCCGCTCATTGGGCCAGCCAATCATGAGTTCTGGACCACAATCGATGGGAACTTGTGGGTCATGTCCTTGGCTGTCTTGGCAATAAGAACCGCGACCTTTCGGGCCAGGTCTTTGTAGAGACCCGCAATGGCACCGTTGGGGTCGGCCACCACCATGGGCACCCCGGCATCGGCCCGCTCACGAATATTCACGTTCAGAGGCAGGGAGCCGAGCAGCGGCACGCTGTAATCGGAAGCCATGAGCTGCCCACCGCCGTGGCCGAAGATGTGCTCGGCATGCCCGCATTGGGGGCAGACATAGAGACTCATGTTCTCGATGATGCCGAGCACAGGTACCGAGACCTTCTCGAACATTTTCAGCCCCTTTCGGGCATCCATGAGGGCGACCTCCTGCGGGGTGGTGACGATCAGGGCGCCAGTAATGGGCACCGACTGGGCCAGCGAGAGGTGAACATCGCCCGTTCCCGGGGGCATATCCAGCAGCAGATAGTCGAGGTCCGGCCAGTTGGTCTGCCGAAGGAGTTGGTCGAGCGCCTGCGAGACCATTGGGCCCCGCCAGACCATCGCTTGGTCGTCCCCGGTGAGAAAACCGATGGAGTTGACCGAAATGCCGTGGGCCGTGAGCGGTTCCATGGATTTGCCATCAAGGGTCTCGGGACGCCCCGATGCACCCAGCATGGTGGGCATGCTGGGACCATAAATATCTGCATCCAAGATCCCAACCTTCGCACCTTCGGCGGCCAAGGCCAGGGCCAGGTTCACTGTGGTGGTGGATTTGCCCACCCCACCCTTGCCCGAGGCAACGGCAATGACGTTCTTCACCCCAGTCACGAGCCGCACGCCCTTTGCGACCGCATGGGGAATGATTTCTTGACGAACCGAGACGCTCACATTGCGAACCTCGGACAGGGTTCGAACGGCCTCGATCGCCTGCTTGCGGGTCTGCTCGAAAATACTTTTTGCGGGGTAGCCAAAGACCACCTCGAACACAACGTCTCCGCCATCGACTGCCAGGCCTTTGACCATTCCGGCCGAGACGATGTCCTGGGAGAGATCGGAGAGCACGACGCCCTTGAGCGCCGCTTTGACTTGATCGGTTGTTAGGCTCACAAGAAATCCATAGAGATTGGGAGCATGAAACGCTAGCAAATTCAGGGGCCAGCCGCCTTGGTAGAAGCGCTTATTCCCCTAGTTTTCCAGTGGGGTTCAGTCGATCGGGCCCAGGGCGGCGACCGCCAGCGGCCTCATCCGACCAACCACCCGCAGAAGGATCCGGTAGGTGTCCCGATCGAACTGCAGCGGACCCGGTGAGCGCAACAAGTCGCCGAGCTCCTCCTCGCAGGTGGCAGAACCCAGATAAGCCCACTGATTAAAAAGCAGCGCCCGATCACCTTCGGTGAGCACAGCCGGCCCCGAGAAGGGCCAATCCCTCACACGAAGTTTGGCCAGGGCCACCTCGAGCCGAAGGCGATGCTGCGCCAAGGGCTCCAGTCCCTCGCATGCACCGCGGCATCGATGCAGTTGGCGGCCAAAGCATGCCTGGCCCGAGCGGGCCTTCTCAAGGCCCGTCAGCGACTTGCAGAGTCCGTGGTCATCGCTGAGTTGCCGCAATACCCGCTGGGCTTCTGACATGGTCTCGAAGAGTCCAAAGCAGCGTCGCTCCGGGTTCTCCAGCGCCTCGGCGATGGGCCCAAACTGCAACTGGGGGAAGTCCTCTGCATCTCGCAGCACGATCGTGGTGATCGAGCGATTCAATCGAAGCCGACGATTCATTGTGGGTTTGAGCTTCTTCACCAGATCCGATTCAAGCAGGAGTGCGCTGATCTCACCAGCCGTCTCTCGCCACTCCACGCGTTTGACCTGCTGAGTGATACGAAGCTCTTTGCTCGAGCGTGTGTCGGCCGAGAAATGCGAAAGCACACGGCCGCGCAGGGTCTTTGACTTGCCGATGTAAAGCGGCAGATCGTTGTCCCCATAGAAAAGGTAAACACCAGGCCCATTGGGCATGTCTGCAACCTGTGCCGGATCGATATTCGGCGGCAGGGACGGCCGGCCAAGAATGCTTCGAACCGCCTTCTCAATTGACTCTCTGGGAACCGACTCAACAAGTCGCATCCAAAACTGAAGAATCAAATCGGCATCGGCCATGGCCCGGTGCCGCCCCGTTACCGCGAGGCCATGCCGCTGCACCAGGGCATCTAGGTTGTGCCGCGGCTCATCGGGGAAAAGCAGCCGGGAGAGGCGAACCGTGCAGAGTGTGGGCGCCTGGAAGGCCTCGCCAATGGACGCATAGGCCTGTTTGATGAACGCATAATCAAACCGAACGTTGTGGGCAACAAAAATACAGCCCTCGAGCCGCGCCCGAAGTTCACTCGCAACTCGCTCAAACCGAGGCGCGTCCGCCACCATTGCATCGTCAATGCCGGTGAGTGATTGAATGAAGGGCGGAATACGCATGCCTGGATTCACCAGGGTCGACCAGCGGTCCAACTGACCATCGACGAGCCGAATTACAGCGATCTCTGTAATGCCATCCTTGGTGGGCGTGGAGCCCGAAGTCTCAATATCAACAAAGGCAAGCGGCTGATCGATCAAGGGCCGCCCTTGGGGATTGGCTTATGGGCCGCGCAGTTCTGATCGAAGAAGGCTTTGAAGGCCTTCTTACTTGTCATCCCCCGGCGAAACAGCTTGCCCTCACGGGATTGAACCACTCCCTCGGTGCGCAGTCGCAGGCCCTCGGCAGTGTCCTCGGGGTAGTGCCGGCGATAGCGTTCCATGAGGGCCTTGAACCAAAGAGGAGCGTCCTCCCCGGCCCCCTTGGCGGCCGCCGCGCAGGTGGCCAGATCGAGCGTCCCCAGCGGAGACCGATCGGGGAATCGTCTCGGCGTGGGCTCTGCGGCCAATGCGCCGGTGATTGCGGCCACGAGAAGCACCGAAGCCGAGCCCTTCTGGGATGGACGAAGGGTCATTCAGCCTTCGCGGAGATCGCCTCGAATCCAGGCGAGGGCATCCCGCTCTTGCGCAAAATCAAAATCGCGAATCTCTGCATCGAGAAAATGATTGGCGATGAGCGGAACGATGTCTCCAATGACCGAATCGGTGACCAGGGCGACCCGAGAGATTTTCTGATGGTGGGAATAGACAAACGACATGTGATCGATCATGGCGCCAAAACTCTCCCAGCCAGGAAAGTCCTGCGAGACAACGAGAACACCCAAAAGCTTCTTATGGTGCTCGAGGTATGAGTCGACCTTTCGGGTCAATAGAACGAAATCGGTTTCTGTGAGTTCCCCGTGGGGATGGAGTCGCAGGATCCCCTCGAACTCGTCTAACTTAAATTCCAACATGTCGATGGCGTTCTGGTCATTTCAATGAAGTCATCTTAAGGGAATCACTGAGCGGGTGCACCACCCCGAATCAGATTGCGAATGCCACCCTTGGGGACTGCGACATCGCCTTTGCGACGAGGGATGAGATGAAGGTGACAATGAAACATGCTTTGACCCGCGACCTCACCCGCGTTCGAACCAACATTAAAAGCCACAATACTGGGGTCTTCCAACAACAGTGCGCGGCGCTGTTCGTTGAGCAAGGCATAGCAAGCCAACAATTCCTCTTGGCTCAGACCAAAGACGTCGGTGACATGCCGTTTGGGCATCACCAAACAATGATGCGGCGTGACAGGAAACTCATCCTTCACCGCAATTGCATGCGCATTCTCTGCGACGATCTTTGAGGGGTCCACCTGACAAAAAATGCATCGCTGTCCAACCATCGCCAATCCTCCCCTTGGAACGCGGTTTTCTGTATGGATCTAAAGTGTAGAAGACTTTTTGCCCAGAAAAGCCTGCCGCACGGTCTGGCGGCGAGGCCCATCGAGCACATGAATCTCCGACCCCGCTGCAAAGACCCCCGGGGTTACCACCGACAAGTACCACCCAGAGCAGGCCTGCTCAAACATGGCCTTGGCCGCACCCGACCATCCCATGACTGCGTTGAACTTGAAACAGGGCTCCCTGGGCTCGGTCACCCGCAGTACCACATCGCCCACCAACCACTCATCGCCCAGATAAACGGTGTCTTCCGAGAGGCCCTCGATCGAGAGGTTTTCTCCCATGGCACCAGGGTTCTCAAGCCGATCCACCCGACCTTGATGCTCGGTCAAGACACGTTTCCAAAATGCGTAATGCGCAAAGGTGTAGGCATAGAGCGCCTTCTGAGGCCCCCCGTGGACAGTGAGATCGCACTGCTCATCGCCCTCGATACCGAGCGGCCCCAAGCGATGCAAGACCGGATCACTCAGGCTGGAGACAACCGTTTTGGCGATCCCGGACTGAACCCTTCGCGGTGGCTCCTGGCCACCCGAGCGAACCATAAGGGGAGAGACGCGGCCCGTGCAGAGGGCCAGCAACCGGGGGGTGTTCGAGGGCGTGGGCATGGCTGTATTAGAGTATGCACTCTCCATTAAGCCCGGTGACACCTTGCTCCCCTACGCACTCGCAGTTCTTCTCTCGAGCTTCCTGCTCTTTCTTGTTCAACCCATTATTGCCAAGCAAATCGTTCCCTGGTTCGGTGGGTCCGCCTCGGTCTGGTCGGCCTGCCTGAGCTTTTTTCAGCTCGTTTTGCTCGCGGGCTACGCCTACTCCGACGTGGTTCAGAGGATTGCAGCCCGAAGGCAGTCGATGCTTCATACCGCCCTGTTGATCGCCAGCCTGATTAGCCTGCCCATTCTGGCAAGCGCCGACTGGAAGCCCTCGGGCGATGAAGTGCCCCTGCTGCGAATACTTGGCCTTCTGGCCCTGACCGTGGGCCTGCCCTACTTTATGCTCTCGACCACCGGGCCACTGATCCAATCATGGTTCGCACGAGAGCAACTCAGTCCCGAGCGGGCCCAGCGTGCCTACAGGCTGTTTGCGTTGTCGAACTTTGGTTCCCTGCTGGGCTTGGTGGCCTATCCCTTCGTGATCGAACCCTTTGTTGGAATTGATGAGCAGGCCTGGATTTGGAGCGGCCTCTATGTCGCCTTCGTGGCCGTGGTGATCTGGGTGGGTCTGCGGGCAGTGGGTCGGGCATCGATCGCCGCCCAAACCCTGCCAGGCACCGCACCGACTCAATCCAACCCAGCGACACCGGATGGTTCGCCAGCCGCGGTCAACGCCGCACCGGGCGGCAGCACCGCGGCGATCAATCCACCCGGTTGGGCCGACTATGCCCTCTGGTTCAGCCTGGCCGGCACGGCCACCCTGCTACTGCTCGCGATTTCGAGTCACATCACGCAGAACATCGCCTCCATTCCTTTTCTCTGGGTCATGCCGCTGTCGCTCTATCTATTGACCTTTGTTCTCGCCTTCGAAGGCCGCGGTGGACGGGGCTGGTACGACCGATCCACTTACCTGCTTCCAAGCATGCTCATTGCAGCCTTCATGGGCTGGGGACTGGTGGCGGAAGACGGCCTCATGGGTGTAACCGAGGCCGTGCCTCTGTATCTGGTGGGCCTGTTCTTGGTGAGTTTCTTCTGCCACGGTGAACTCGCAGGGGCCAAGCCGGCTGCGCGTTACCTCACACGGTTCTACTTCATGCTCGCGCTTGGGGGCGCGGCAGGCGGTCTCACGGTGTCGCTTCTTGCGCCCTTGGTCGCGCCCTTTTACTGGGAGTTGCCCTTTGGCCTCATGTTGGTGGGCATCTTGGGGGCATGGGTCATTATGCGAGAGCCGCGGCCGAGTCTTCTGGTACCCATTCGTTCATTGTTCCTTGCGAGTGCAGGTGCCAGCATTGGCATCGTGGCCTATTACGCTTACGAGCAGTACCAGTCCGCGTTTTACAACAACATCGTTGCGAGCCGTAATTTCTACGGCACCCTTCGTGTCAATGAATCGCACTACCGTGGACTCGATGCGCCCGTGAAGCGTTTGGTCCATGGCGTAATTTTGCATGGCCTGCAGAGCACCGACCCAAAACTCCAAGGCAAGCCAACCACCTATTACAGCGCCGCGTCGGGGACCGGACTCGCCATTGAGTACCTGCAGCGATCCAAGCCCAAAGAGGCCATTCGAGTCGGTGTGGTGGGGCTCGGCGTTGGCACACTGGCCGCCTACGGAAGACCGGGTGATCACTACCGCTTCTACGAAATCAATGACGACGTCATCCGCTTCGCTCAGCAAGAGTTCTCCTACCTCAAGCAATCCGCCGCTGAGATCAGCCTCGCACTGGGCGATGCACGGCTGCAGTTGGAACGAGAGGCCCCCCAGCAATTCGACTTGCTTGTGATCGATGCCTTCTCAAGCGACTCCATACCGGTTCACCTGATCACGGCCGAGGCCTTCGAGGTCTACCGAAAGCACCTCAAGCCCGATGGCGCGGTGGCCTTTCATGTCACCAACCGCTTTCTACGCTTATCGCCTGTGGTCCAGCAAATTGCCCACAACGCGGGCTACATGACCAAGCTCCTTTCGCACGACCCCGATGACGAGGGGACCAATGCGCTGCTGGCCTCTTCGGATTACGTAGTGGTGACGCGAAACAAGGCCATGCTGGAAGACAAAAGACTCCTCGCGGCCGAAACCGAGATTCCTGGCATTCCAGGGCTGCGTCTCTGGACCGATGACTTCAATAACCTGCTGCAGGTGCTGAAGTAGTCCTGACAAATTAGGCCCTCGGCTAGGCCTTGGGCAGCGCAGGTGCCTTGGTGGCAAAGGCCTCGTCTTGCGGCGTCACCTTCACCGCACCTTTGGCGGCAATCTCTTGAACCGCCCTCACCAGGAGTCGAATCCCCAGGGGACTCAGAGCACGCCGCCAGAGGCTGCCTGAATCTTCGCCTGGCAGCACAAAACACCAGTCCTGGGCAACCACGCCACCGGCGTCCCAGACTTCATTGAGTTGATAGACCGTGCCGCCCGCAATTGCATCGCCCTCTTTCACAGTCCATTCCACGGCCGCGCGGCCCCGATGCCGCGGCAGCAGGCTGGGGTGGTAGCCAATGCCTCCGAGGCGGGCCTTGGCCAGAGCCTCGGGGGTAATCAATGCGTGGCTATAAGCCGTTACAACGAGGTCCACCGGCGAAGAAATCTCATCGCCGGAAACGGCCTTCGGACTGGCCTGAACGACCACAGACAGGCCCTTCTCTTTGGCCAGGAGCGCGAGTCGATCCTCGGGGTCGGCGACCACCACAACGGAAATCTGGATGGCCTGGCTCTCCAAGAGTTGGGTGAGGACCTCGGCGCCAAAGTGTTTGGAGCCTACAAGCGCGATTTTCATTGTTCCTGCCTCCTTGATGGCAACCGGCTGAGCAATCGGTTGAGCGATGGCTTGACCGTTATGTTGCGGTGCATCATAAAAACCACTAGAATCCCAGCAGTGTATCAATCCAGGGAGAAGGGTCGTCACATGGACATCAAGGGTAGCGTTGCCCTCATAACAGGGGCCGGCAACGGCATCGGCCAGGCTGTGGCCAAACATTTATCCGCCAAGGGCGCCAAGCTCGCCTTGGTCGACCGAGCTGAGGCCGAGGCGCGACGCGTGGCCGAGGAAATCAAGGCATCGGGCGGCCAAGCCATTGCCATCGGCGCCGACGTCACCAGCGAAGAGGACACCGCTCGATTCATCGCCGAAACACTCAAAGCCTACAACCAGCTCAATATGGCAATCGCCTGCGCTGGCGTGATCCGCGACGGCCTGATGCTGAGCCCCGACAAGGCCACCGGCAAGATCGGCAAGAAGTTGGGCCTCGACAAGTGGAAGCAAGTCATCGACGTGAACCTCACCGGCACCTTCCTAACCCTTCGCGATGCCGCGGAGGCCATGGCCAACGGCGGATGGAAGGGACTTCTGGTCACCATTTCATCCGTTAACAAGGTGGGCCAGGTCGGTCAGCTCAACTACTCCTCCACGAAGGTGGCCTGTGCATTGATGCCCAAGATCATGGTGGGTGAATTCCATATGCGCGGGATCAAGAACATTCGCGCCGTTGGCATTGCCCCGGGATACACAGCAACGCCCATGCTCACCGGCATGAACCAAGATGCATTGGCCGGCATTCTCAAAGACGTGCCCCTTGGACGTCTGGTCGAGCCCACCGAGATTGCATCGCTCATCGAGCACTGCGCAACCAACGAGGCCATCAACGCCACCACGCTCGAGATCACCGGCGGCCTCTGCTATCCCGGCGCCATCGCAAAGTAAAACAAGCGGGCCAGTCAGCAGGAGTCAAACGGCTGCTCCCCAGATAGGGTTCGGCCGTTTTTTTACGCAGTTGAACCTTGGTTCAGGTGGGTATGGTTCAGGCGGGCTTGGCTCGCGGCGTGGCGCTCGGACTTCGATTGACCAAGTAGACCCCCGACAAAATCGCCACGCCGCCAACGGCATGGAAATCCTGCGGCTGCTCACCGAGCAGGGCCCAGCCCGCAAGGGCCGCATAGAGTGGGCCGAGATAGAGCACCACCGACGTTCGGGCGGCACCGATCTGCTGCTGCATATAGATGTAGCAAAAATAAGCGCCCACGCCAGGGAAGATGCCCACCAGCAACACGTACCAGAGTCCGGTGGCGGTGAGGTTCCAGTTCTCCAATAGGGCCGCCTCGAGCAAGGTAAAAGGAATGAGTACGACCATGCCGCCCGCGGTAATTAGCGTGAGTCGGGCCAGATTGGAGAAACGAGACTCAATGGCCTTCAAGCGCAGTGAATAGATGGTCCAGGAGGCCACGCAGACCAGTATCCAGAGGTCGCCGGGGGTGAACTCTTGTTGGCCGAGCGCTGTGAGATCGCCCTTGAGTACGACCCAGAGCATGCCAATGAGCGCCATGGCCACCCCAACGGACTGGACCCAGCCGAAGGGCTCTTTCAGAAGGCGCGCGGAGATGAGGCTAATTAAGACTGGAGAAATCGCATAGAGCAAGGCAATGTTGACCGAGCTGGTGGTCTGCCCACCAATGTAGACAAAGGCCCCGCAGATCCACATGCCCAGGCCACCCAAGAGCAAGAATTCTCTCTTCTCATCACTTCGGAGCGGAAGCCCTCTTCGAATCTCTGCCCAACAGAACGGAAGAAGGATTGAAAACGCCACAGTCCAACGAAGCAATGCCAGCATGTGGGCCTCGATATGGCCCACATAGAGCCGCGCAATCAGGTAGTTCACAGTCCAGAAACCCGGCACCACAAAAATAAGCGCCAGGGCAATTCGCAATCGCCAGGCATCGGTCATCGTCGGAATCATTGATTCGCTTGCATCCTTTTTCTTGAGACTGGGTGACTTGAACGGCTTGTTACTTCGGCAGACTGACTTTGGGCATTCGCTCTTGAATTACCAGTGCCTTCTCTTGAATCCACTCGGATTCCCGATTCCGATCATACCGACGGGGCGCAGGAAGGATGGAAGCCAGCCAGGCCGCCTGGGCATCATCGAGTTCTGCGGCCGACACCCCGTAGTAGTGCCGAGCCGCGGCCTCTATTCCGAAGACACCAATGCCCCACTCGGCCACATTCAGATAGATCTCGAGAATGCGCCGCTTGTCGACCAACAGCTCCAGCATAGAGGCCAAGACAAACTCTTGTGCTTTGCGAATATAACTTCGCTCCGATGAGAGATAGAGGTTCTTCGCGAGCTGCATGGTGATGGTGGACCCGCCTCGCTTAACGGTGCCCTTGCGAAGATTCTCGCGCGCCGCCTTCTCAATGGCCTCCCAGTCCACACCATCGTGATAGGCAAAGGTGGAGTCTTCTGCGGCAATTACCGCCCGCTTGGCCGAGACGGAGATGCGCGGATAGGAGACCCACTGGTGTCGAAGCTTTGCCTCGGTCTTCTTCCCCTTGGAGAGACGCTCGCGCTCTGCGTCCATGAATGCAGTCGTCTCTGGGTTGTAGAAATTGAGGGTGGCAATCGAGAGTGCGTAGTAGCCCTGCAGAAGGGCCAAGGCCGCAAAACCAATGAGGATCGGCCAACGCAGCAATGACCAGACACGCCCAAAGAGGCCCCTGCGACTCATGCCACCTCGCCTCGCAGCTGCCGAACAATCTGCTGGGCCAGTCCCATTGAGATGCCATCGACGGTCGCGAGTTCTTGGGCCGATGCGGCACGCAGCCCTTGCAGTCCACCAAAGCGCGCGAGCAGTCGTTGGCGTCGCTTGGGTCCAATGCCCTCAATCTCATCGAGTATGGAGCCCTGTCGGGCCTTGGCACGCTTGGCACGCATACCAGTGATTGCAAAGCGATGGGCTTCGTCGCGAATCTGCGCAATGAGCAGCAGTGCCCCGTGGTCTCGGCCCAGACTCAGTACTCGACCATCGACACACAACAATCGCTCAAGGCCCACCTTGCGTCCTTCCCCTTTGACCACGCCCACCAGAATACTGGTGTCGTGCCCAGACTCCTGAAAGACCTCGGCAGCGACTCCGAGTTGGCCCTGCCCGCCATCGATAAGGACCAAATCGGGAAGGTTTGCATCGGCTCCATAGCGCCGCTCCAAGGCCTGACGCATGGCGGCATAGTCGTCACCCGGCGTAATGCCAGAAATGTTAAAACGCCGATATTCAGCAGGCTGCATGGCGTGGTGATGGTAGACCACACAAGAGGCCTGGGTGGCCTCGCCCGAGGTGTGGCTGATGTCGAAACACTCGATACGAAGGGCATCGAGACCATGGGCGGACTCTATGCCGAGCGCATCGGAGAGCAGGCGCGTGCGCTCCTCCGCACTGCCCTGCTCCTGGGCCCGACGCACCAGGGCCAGTCGGGCGTTGTCTTCCGCCATGCGCAGCCATTCTCTACGCTTGCCCACGGGCGAGTGGAGTACCTTGACCGGGTTGGCCTCACGCAGAGGCTCCAACCACTCCGAAAGCGCCTCGACCACCGACTCTCGATTCACCACCAAGGTGGCAACCGGGATGTCCTGTCCGTAATGCTGCCCAACGAATGACAAGAGCGCCTCATCGAGCACCTGGGTATCGGCCTGAACCAGGGCCGACGGCGGCATAACCGGGAAGTAAGCCCGATCGCCAAGGTGCCTCCCCCCTCGAACCATGGCCATGTTCACCACCAATCGATGGCCATCGCTCACCACAGCAAGTACATCGCAGTCCTGCGAGTCATCGGTCTCCATGACATGCTGCTGCAAGACCCGCGAAAGCGCACCAATCTGGTCTCGATAGACGGCGGCCTGCTCAAAGTCGAGCCGATCGGAGGCGGCCTGCATTTCCTGCTGCAACTCCTCCATGAGCGCATCGTGCCCTCCTCGCAAGAAACCCAGCGCACGATTGGTATCGCGTCGATAATCTTCCTCGGAAATCGCACCCACACAGGGCGCCGAGCATCGATGAATCTGATGCAGCAGGCAGGCACGAGATCGATTGTTCATCACCGCATCGGTGCAGCTTCTCAACTGAAAGACCTTCTGCAGAATCTGCAGACTCTCCTTGACTGCCCAGCTGCTCGGAAAAGGACCAAAGTAATCGGCCTGTCCATCGACCGCCCCCCGATAGAAGCCAATTCTTGGGAAGCGGTGCCGACTAATGCGCACAAAGGGATAAGACTTGTCATCGCGAAAGAGAATGTTGTACTTCGGCGACTGCGTCTTGATGAGATTGTTCTCGAGCAGAAGTGCCTCCGCCTCCGAACGCACCACAGTAATCTCGGCTCGCTGAATCTGCGAGACCATCCGAGCGATTCGAGGCGAGTGATCCGACTTCCTGAAATAAGAACTCACTCGGTTCTTTAAGTGCCGAGCCTTTCCAACATAGAGCAAATCGCCCTCGCTCGAGAAGAAGCGATAGACGCCAGGTTGCCCGGGAAGGCTTGCGATAAACGCCCCCAGGGTCTCCTCGTTAATCAGCGAGCCGGTCTCAGACATTCCACTGCTCGGTCCATGGCCTGCGCAAACATTTCGGGAGTGAGCCGGCCGGTGTTGATGTTGTATCGACTCGGGTGATAGCTATCGACCAGAGAGACTTCGGGCAGTCGATGCACAAGCCCATGAGAAAAACTAATTTCAGCTGCCTTCAGGCCCCACTCCTTTAGGGGAAGTGCGGACAACACAGCCCGGTGCGAGACTGCCCCCAAGGCCAAAATCACCCGCGGCTTCGCGCTTGAAATCTCTTCCTTGAGAAATTGCCCGCAGGTCTTGACCTCGCTGCCCGTTGGCTTGTTGTCGGGCGGAAGGCACTTAACCGCGTTGGTGATGCGGCAATTCTTCAAGACCAGACCATCGGCCACCGAGACAGACCGGGGTGCCGTACTCAGGCCACAGCGAAAGATATTTCCGTAGAGCAAATCGCTGCATGCATCGCCAGTAAAGGGCCTGCCCGTCGCATTTGCCCCATGCATGCCGGGTGCAAGGCCAACGATTAATAAGGCCGCGTTCGGGTCTCCGAACGGGGGAACGGGCCTGCAGAAGTAGCCGGGATTCGATTCACGAACCTGGTCGAGAAACCCGGCCAGACGAGGGCAGTCCCGACAATCATTGAGGGGCGGTCGCATGGGGCATCAGTCGACCAAGGCCACGACGGTCCGATGAACTCAAGAATTGGGGCATGCGCTTGGGCATCTCATCGAGGGCACGAACCGCCAAGTCCGGGCGATTGCAAATGAGGGTTGCGTCGCAGCCGGCCTCGAATGCGGCCTGTGCACGATCGGCAACATCTTCGTAGATGGCCGCGCCGGCCATCGATAAATCGTCGCTGATCACCACGCCATCAAAACCAAGGCGCTCTCGCAGAATCTCGCGAATCCAGACCGATGAGAAGCCTGCCGATGAATCGTCCACCTGTGGGTAACGAACATGGGCGGGCATCACCGCTGTGAGAAGCGCCGGACCCCGGGTTCCATCATTCAATTGAGGCGCTGCGGCCAACTCCGCATAAGGCAGGCAATCGTCGCGCAGAATGGATTCGAGGTCGCGCTCGTCCACGGGAAGGTCATGGTGCGAATCGGCCTGCGCCCATCCATGTCCCGGGAAATGCTTTCCGCAATTCTTAAAGCCCGAGAGCGAGAGCCCCTGCATCATCGCAGCAGCCATGAGGCTCACCCAGGCCGGGGAGCGATGAAAGGACCGATCGCCAATGACCTCACTGCGTCCGTAATCCAAATCGAGCACCGGCGTGTAACTGAAGTCGACGCCAATGGCGCGCAGCTCTGCGGCCAGCTGAATACCGGCCTGCCGTGCCGCCCGAGAGGCCCTCATCGCCGACTCGCCAGCCGGCACAGCCGCATCGCCGCCCTTCGCCAGCGCTTCTGCCAGCAATCGAAAGGACGGCAGATGCGTGAACCCCTTGCGAAAGCGCTGCACCCGACCGCCTTCGTGATCAATCGAGACCAGCAGTCGCTCGCCGTCTTTCCCACCACCGGGCCGAATCGCATGGATTGACCGAGTCAGTTCGGTGACCTGTTCAATCGACTCAAAGTTGCGGGTAAAGAGAATGACGCCCCCCACCCATGGATGGGCCAGCCGCTCCTTTTCTTCGGCCGTGAGCGCAAAGCCCTCGACATCGATAATCAACGGACCAGTCATTGGGTCTCCACCACAGCAAAGGCTTGAACAATATCGCGTTCATCGGAGAGCGAGACATGAATGCGCCAGCCTCGCTCGGCAAGATGGGCCGTCAGGCTTCCATGGGTCTGCACCAGGGGGGCGCCCTTCGAATCGTTGAGCAGCTCAAGGCAATGAAGCCCCATGGGCCTTGCCAAGCCACAGCCCAGGGCCTTGCCCACGGCCTCCTTGCCCGCAAAGCGCTTGGCCAGATAACTCACCGCTCGGGCCCGGCGACCCGATGAATTGGAAGGGGCCGGCTGATTGTCGCCTTCAGGAATCCCGAATCGATTCCTGAAAACCGCCTGCTCACTGGGCCCCAGAATGCGGTTGACCAATCGGTCACCCCACCGATCGAAGATGACCTGCATGCGATCGAGCATGACCAGGTCACAACCCACACCAATAATCATCGGCCACTCCCAAGGCTCGACTCACGCATCAGGCGCTTCATCTCACGAACGGCCTCGCGCATTCCCACAAACACGGCCCGAGAAACAATGGCATGGCCAATGTGGAGCTCTCGAAGGCCAGGCAATGCAGCCACGGGCTGGACATTGAAATAGTTCAGGGCATGGCCCGCATTGAATCGCATGCCCTGCTGCAAAATTCTCTCACCCGCGCGGCGTATGCGATTGAGTTCCTCGCGCACGGCCCGACGATCGGGGTCGCGGCCCTGGACATGAAAGACCTCGGCATAAGGGCCGGTGTGAACCTCGCAGACCTCGATGCCAATTTCCCTGGCCGCATCAATCTGCCGCGGCTCTGCATCCACAAACGCACTCACTGTGATGCCTGCCTTACGGAGTCGATCCACCATTGCTGCCAGCGAAGTCGCCTGACCCGCGACATCCAGGCCACCCTCGGTGGTGATCTCTTGGCGCCCCTCGGGCACCAACATGGCCATCTCTGGCCGAACGCGACATGCAATCTCCACCATCTCGGGGGTGGCCGCCATTTCCAGATTGAGCTTGATCTGTGTGTGGGTGCGCAGCCTCTCCACATCGGCATCTTGGATGTGCCGGCGATCTTCACGCAGGTGCACCGTGATTCCATCGGCACCGCCCAGGTGGGCCTCCACTGCCGCCCAAATGGGGTCCGGGTCGTAGCTGCGTCTCGCCTGACGCAGCGTGGCAACGTGATCGATATTCACACCCAACTCAATCATGGTCTGTTCCCAGGTCGGCCCGAGGGCTCGGTTAATCGATGAAGCTCTCGCAGGGTCTCTCTGGAGAGCAGTTCGGCCTCGCCAAGCTGATGGCGAAGCAGCGCACGAAGAAGGCGTTTGGCCTCGGCTGCGACTTCAACATCAAGAAATGCCGACGCGAACGCATCGAATCCGTCATCGTATCGCGAGAGCGCATGGATCACCCGTCCACTGACCGCCTCCCCGTTGCTCGGTGCCTCGGCAACCGGGCGAATCATCTCGCCCGCCCGGACCTCGAAAAGCCCGTTGGGTTGGTCTCGATAGAGCGGCGCCGAGAAATCCGGCGCAACGCCAATCTCCCGCAGGAGTCGGCACTCGAACTGACGCAGAACCGGCTCGATTAAAGGTGCGGCCCGACCCGGGCCCGCACGCATCGAGCGTGAAGCAGCCGTTGAGCAAGCCCCCGCCGCAAGAAACTGAATGGCCTGCTGGTAGGCATCGAAGAGATTGGGATGGGGGTCTTCGCGCGCCAGAAGCTTCAAGACCAACTCATTGAGATAAAAACCCGCCAGAAGCGCCTCGCCTGCCAGCGCTCCGAGCCCTCCCGACCACTCGGCGGACATGAGCGTGCGCAACTCGCCCTTGGCCGCATAGCGAATCAGAATGGGTTGGAACGGCTGCAGCAGCCCCCGCATGGCCGACCGGGGCCTCCGGGCCCCGCGTGCCACCAGGCCAAGCCGGCCCTCGGATCGCGTGAAGACCTCCACCACCAGACTTGTCTCACGCCATGCAAGGCTGTGCAATACAAATGCTTCTTTCATCACTCGTAGCCGAAACTGCGAACCGCCTGATCGTCGTCGGCCCAATTCTCCTTGACGCGAACCCAGAGTTGGAGATGAACGGGGCCGTCGATGAGCCGTGCAATGTCATGTCGCGCCGACTGGCCAATCTTCTGAATGCGGCTGCCGCCCTCGCCAATTACCATGGGCTTCTGAGATGCGCGCGCAACCACTATTGAGGCATCGATCTCGGTGCGCCGCAGCTCTTCATTGGGCTCAATGTAGCGGTCGATGACCACCGTGGCCTCATAGGGAAGCTCGTCTCCGAGTAGTCGAAAGAGCTTCTCACGAATGAGTTCGGCCGCCATGAAACGCATGCTTCGATCGGTCACCAACTCGGCGTCCACCAATGCCTCCTGCACCGGGAGTCGGCGCATCAAGGTCTCGACCAATTCTTTGAGCTGAAAGGCCTTGCTCGCCGAGACCGGAACGAGTTCGGCGGTGGGAAGTGCATCGGAGATGCGTTTTCCCACGGCAAAGGCGGCCTGTCGGTCTCGATCTGTCTTGAGAAGGTCGGTCTTGTTAAGGGCCACCACCAGGCCCTTGGCCTTGCTCAGCAGCGACAAGACCCGCTCGTCCTGCTCAGTCAGGCCCTTGGCCTCGACCACCCAAAGCACCACATCGACATCCTCGAGTGAGGAGACCGCGGCCTTGTTCAACTGTCGATTCAGCGCGCCACGATGCAGCTCTTGAATGCCGGGCGTGTCGACAAAGAGAATCTGATGATCGGGCTCGGTTCGCACCCCCAGAATGCGGTGCCGAGTGGTCTGAGGCTTTCTGGAAGTGATGGAGATGGGCATCCCCACCAATGCATTCATCAGACTCGATTTGCCAACATTGGGGCGACCTACAATCGCCACCATGCCTGCTCGATGCTCTGAACTACTCATTCCCCGACGTGAACTCAAGGCGCTTCTGAGGGGGTTCACCCGCCTTCTTGCTTCGGCGTCGCTTCTTGGGTGCTACAGAGACCGCGTCCTGCGCGGCCGTTAAGGCCTTGGTGGCAGCGGACTGCTCGGCCGCTCGGCGACTCGCCCCACTGCCAAGACTCACAATCGATAACTTCGGCACAACACACTCAACCTCGAAGACCTGGCTATGGGCGGCACCCATGGTGGCCACCACCTGATAACCCGGCAGGGGCAGACCGTGGCCCTGCAAAAACTCCTGCAAAAGTGTCTTGGCATCCTTGCCCAGGGTGGCCGCATCCACAGACTGAAGAATGGGCAGATAGAGCGATTCGACAACCCTTTGAGCGGCCTCATAGCCGCCATCGAGGTAGACCGCACCAAAGACTGCCTCGAGTGCGTCGGCGAGAATCGATGGACGCCGCAGCCCACCACTCTTTCGCTCACCCTCCCCCAGCAAGAGTTGTTCATTTAACTGGAGAGAACTGGCAATGTCGTGAAGGGCCTGCTGCCGAACAAGACTCGAGCGCACTCGGCTCAGATCGCCCTCGGCGAACTGATCGAGCTCTCGGTAGAGCAGCCCAGAGACCGCCAGATTCAAAACGCTGTCACCGAGAAACTCCAGACGCTCGTTGTGCGGCTGGCTGTGGCTGCGGTGCGTCAGCGCGAGCCGCAGGAGGGACGCATCCTTGAATGTGTAGCCAAGGCGCTTTTCGAGATCGGTCACTCGAAAAACCCCAATCGATCGAAACGACCAGAGACCACCTCACCGAAATTGAACCAAATCATGAAGGCCTGGCCCACCAGATTGCGCTCGGGGACAAAGCCCCAAATGCGGCTGTCGGCTGAGTTGTCGCGGTTGTCCCCCATGGCGAAGTAATGCCCAGCAGGCACCGTGCATCGAATCCCGGCCACCGTTCGATCGCATGCCTCACGGTGACTAAAGGCCTCCATGAAGAAGAACTCGGGAGCGCCCTCGTCATTGAGCGTCTGGTAGCGCCGCCCATCCATGGACTCTTCATAGAGGCGGGCGGGCCGGCTCGAGGAGGCATCGGCGAAGATGCCGAGATCCTTGCGCTCAACCAACTTGCCGTTGACCGAGATCCGCTTGCCCTCAATCTCAATGCGGTCACCAGGAATGGCCACAATGCGCTTGATGTAATCCACGGACTCGTCTTTGGGGTATCGAAACACCGCGACATCGCCACGCTGCGGCAGGCCCGTGGGAACGGCCAGCGTGTTGAGTACGGGCACCCGAATGCCGTAGCTGTACTTCTTAACCAGTATGAGATCGCCGATGCGCAGGGTTGGAATCATCGAGCCCGACGGAATATTGAAAGGCTCAAAAAGAAACGAGCGCACCAGAAACACCACGAAAATGACGGGGAAGAACCCAGCGGTGTACTCGAGCCAACCCGGCCGCGGCGCACCCGCGGGCCGCTGATGGCGCCAGATCTGACGATCGAGCACCCAGAAGATGCCTGTCACCAACGAGGCCAAGAAGAGGATTAGCGCGAAATTCATGGTTGCATGGGCCCTTTAGTCTCTAGTCCTCTACCTTCAGAATGGCCAGGAAGGCCTCTTGAGGAATCTCCACCGTGCCCACCTGCTTCATACGCTTCTTGCCCGCCTTTTGCTTCTCCAAGAGCTTGCGCTTGCGGGTGATGTCGCCACCGTAGCACTTGGCCAGCACGTTCTTGCGCAAGGCCTTGATGTTCTCGCGCGCAAGAATATTCACCCCAATGGCGGCCTGAATCGCAACATCGAACATCTGCCGCGGTATCAACTCACGCAGCTTTGCAGCGAGCTCGCGGCCGCGCGACTGGGCATTGGCCCGGTGCACAATGACCGATAGCGTGTCGACCCGCTCACTATTGATCAGGATGTCCATCTTCACCACATCCGATGAGCGGTACTCCTTGAACTCATAGTCCATGGAAGCATAGCCGCGCGACACCGACTTGAGCTTGTCGAAGAAATCCAGAACGATCTCGTTCATGGGAATCTCATAGGTGAGGTTCACCTGCCGCCCGTGGTAGCTCATATTGATCTGCGCACCACGCTTGCTGGTGCAGAGCGTCATCACCACCCCGACATAGTCTTGGGGCATAAAGAGTGTGACGGTGACAATCGGCTCACGAATCTCTTCAATCTTCACCGGCTCGGGCATCTTCGACGGGTTGTCGACGTCGATCAGGCTGCCATCCTTGAGCAAGACCTGGTAGACCACGGTGGGGGCGGTGGTGATGAGGTCGATGTTGTACTCGCGCTCGAGCCGCTCCTGCACGATGTCCATGTGCAAGAGCCCCAAGAATCCGCATCGAAACCCAAAGCCGAGGGCCTGGGAGACCTCGGGCTCAAACTGAAGGGCCGCATCGTTGAGCTGCAGCTTCTCGAGGGCATCGCGCATGATGTCGTACTCGCTGGACTCAACGGGATAGAGCCCTGCGAAGACCTGCGGCTTGATCTCTTTAAATCCCGGAAGGGGCGAGGCGGAAGCCTTCTGCGCGAGCGTGACGGTATCGCCCACCTTGGCCGCCTTGAGCTCTTTGATGCCGGTGATGATGAAGCCCACTTCGCCGGCCGAGAGCGACTCCTTGTTGACCGACTTGGGCGTAAAGACACCCAACTGCTCGACCACATGGGTGGTGCCAGTGGCTATGAGCAGAATCTTCTCCTTGGCGCGCAGGGTGCCATTGACGACCCGCACGAGCATAACAACACCCACATAGTTGTCGAACCAAGAGTCGATGACGAGCGCCTGGAGGGCCGAATCGGGGTCACCCTTGGGCGACGGAATGCGGTGAACGATCATCTCGAGGATCTCGCGGATCCCCTCGCCCGTCTTGGCACTGGCACGAATGGCGTCGGCGGCGGCCAGGCCAATCACGTCTTCGATCTCCGCAATGGCATTGTCGGGGTCGGCCGCAGGAAGGTCGATCTTATTGAGCACCGGGACCACCTCGACCCCGAGCTCCAAGGCGGTGTAGCAGTTGGCGACCGTCTGAGCCTCCACCCCCTGAGAGGCGTCGACCACCAGCAGGGCCCCCTCGCAGGCCGATAGGGATCGGCTCACCTCATAAGAGAAGTCGACGTGGCCAGGGGTATCGATCAGGTTGAAGAGAAATTTCTCTCCGGAGAGTGCGGTGTAGGACAAAGCGGCCGTCTGTGCCTTGATGGTAATGCCCCGCTCTCGCTCGAGATCCATCGAGTCGAGCACCTGGGCCTCCATCTCGCGATCCGACAAGCCACCGCATAGCTGAATAATTCGATCGGCAAGCGTGCTTTTGCCGTGGTCGATATGGGCAATGATCGAGAAATTCCGAATGTGCTGCACGCGTGCTTTCCATTAGTCAAAAACAACGACGGCGGGATGTCCCGCCGCCGAAAAAACGCTTGCGCCCCGAAAGAGCTAGGGCCGCAACGGTATGAACAAGACCCCATCGCCACGGCGAACGAGCAGCACCACGGTGCGCTTTCGGTCCAATCGCTCCACGAGACCGGTGAATTGCTGCACCGAAGCAATTTGGGAGTTGTTCACAGACAGGATTATGTCACCCTGCCGGATTCCGGCCCTTTCGGCCGCCCCCTTCACGCCGGTCACCACGGCCCCGCCAGAGACCTTGGCCTGGTCCTTCTGCTCCTTGGAGAGGTCGCCCACGGCGATACCCAGCCAGTTCACGCTGGCCTTCTCAGTGGGCTTTTCTGGAACTTTGGCAGCCGCTCGCTCGGCTTCGAGCTCGGCAACCTGTACATTGAGCTGCTGGGCCTTGCCCCGGCGCCAGATCTCTAGGGTGGCCTGGGTGCCAGGCCGGGTGTTGCCCACGAGCCGGGGTAGGTCCGAGAACTTCTCGACCTTCCTCCCGTTGAATGCGGTGACGATGTCACCCGCCTCGACTCCGGCTTTGGCGGCTGGGCCATTGGGCTCAACGTTGCGAACCAATGCGCCCGACGTGCTCTTGAGACCGAGTGCCTCGGCCACATCGCGCGAGACTTCGTCGATGGCCACACCGATGCGACCTCGAATCACCCGCCCCGTGGATTTCAGTTGGTCGGCAACCCGTTGGGCCTCATCGATGGGAATGGCAAAGGAGATTCCCATGAAACCGCCGGTGCGGCTGTAGATCTGGGAGTTGATTCCAATGACTTCGCCATTCATATTCAGAAGCGGCCCACCGCTGTTGCCCGGATTCACCGCCACATCGGTCTGGATGAAGGGAAGGTAGTCACCGGTGTCGCGGCCCTTGGCACTGACAATGCCTGCAGTCACGGTGTTCTCGAGCCCAAAAGGAGACCCAATGGCCAGAACCCACTCCCCGACCTTGAGTTGATCCGGGTTGCCCGACTTGAGGCTGGGCAGATTGCTCGCTTCGATCTTGAGCAGAGCGACATCGGTGCGCCGATCGGAGCCAATAATCTTGGCCTTGAACTCGCGCTTGTCCGTGAGAGTAACCAGGACCTCGTCGGCCCCATCCACCACATGGTGGTTCGAGAGAATGAAGCCATCGGGAGACACGATAAAGCCCGACCCGACGCCACGGGGACGCTCTTGCTGGGAATCGGATGGTGGCCCAAAGCCCGGGTGTCCCGGGGGTGCGAAGCGACGGAAGAACTCAAAAAATGGATCGTTCTCGTCGATTTGGGGGCCGCTGCGAGGCTTGGCCTTCTCGACTGTTCGAATGTTGACCACCGCGGGGCCGGCCTTTTCGACCAGTTGGGTGAAGTCAGGCAGACCCCTGGCCCCAGCAGGCGCGGGCTGCGCATGGGCAAGCGATGCACCGAACAAGACTGCGAAAAGGAGGATAAGGCTACTGGCATGAGCACGCATGGTTTTGGGCATGTATTGAATTAAATCGGAGCCCTCTCCGACGGGGCGGAGAGCGATACAGGGTTTCATGGTGCTTAGGGTAGCGGGGATGGACGCACTTTATCAGCCAACGCCATGACAGTGTTTGGGGGCACCTCGCCAACGGCACTGACCAGCCAGCCCGAATGCTGTTTGGCCGCGATACTCATACCTGCAAGCGAGGTGGCTGGCTTGTGGGCGGGTTGATCGCTTCCGTACTCTTGAAAGACCGAGACCACCACCAGCCCATCGCCAAAGAGAATCTGTCGGGTCTTGCCATCGGCCGACTGCATCGCTGCCAGTGGGCGGAACCCATTCAGGCTCGGCAACTGGCCCAGCTTGGATAGATCCACTGGCTTGAGGCCATTGGAGCGCTCCTTCCAGCCCGGCTGACCCTCGTAGCGTGACTTGATCACCGGCGGCTTGCGGTGAAGCTCGATCTCAGTGAAGGCGAACTCGCCCTTTGGCTCCCCCGAAGGATCGACCTGCTGGTGCTTCAAAACCAGGCCGTTCTTTCGATCGACCCAGCAACGCACCCCCCAGCGATAGCCATCAACGGGCTGCAGCTCGATGAGATCTGCAGACTGTCCAGCAACGCGACCACCATCGGTGACTTTCACTCGGTAGTGACGCAGGACTTCGTCGGGGGATCCATAAAACACGCGGGGGAAATCGGGTCGGGCCACGGGATCTCTACTGACCTTAACAAGCTTTTCCTTGGGCAGATAGGTCTTGACCGAGTCGCTCTGGCGCATGATTTCACGGGGCTCTCCGTCGAGCATCTCTACCCGAACCCGCACGCCCGAGGGCGCAGCCTTTTGGATCACCCGGGCCGTTGAGATGCCCTCGCCATGATCAAACACGTAAGTGCCGGTGAAGCTCAATTCACTATTGGCTTTTTGAATCTTGGCCAGAAGTTCCTGCGGGTGGACCTTGGCGTAGCGATCTGTGGCGCCCAATCCGGCAGGCGCATAGACCCCAAGAACGAGAAGACCGATGGCAATCGAACGACGAGGCATCATGGCCGCGAGCGCTCCTCGGAGAGCCGAAGCCGCATTGGCAATGACCCATGGGTCTCCAAGAGTTGTCGGGTGTGAGCGTCTTCGAGCGAAGCCCGAAGCACCACCACCCCTGCGGGCATGGCAGGTGCGTAGGCCGCCGAAATGGGTGCACTGGCAGGCCGCATGTTGCTCGCGGAGGCCAACTCACCCGAGGAGGAACCGCCGGGGGAAACCATGGACCAGAGGCCAAGAGTCACAAAACCCACAGCGGCAACCGATGCCGCCATGGCGGGCCAGGCCCTATTCCGCCCGACTCCGCCGAGCGCGTTGCGCAGACTCTCAGAGCCAGTCCGCCGCGGCCGATTGGGGAAATGAATGGGCTCGTTCTCGATCGCCCTCGACACTCTCTGGACAAAACCCTGCGCTGCGTGAGCGCTGCCGTGGCCTCGGAGGCAATCGCCAATGAGCGAATAGGTTTCAAACTGCCGTTTGAGCTTTGGGTTGCCTTGTATGGCAATGACAACCTGCTCGGCCTCGACCGCACGAAGATCGTCGTCGAGAAGACTGGAGATGGACTCTCCGTGGGTGGGGTCGATTGGTGTGTAAGCCATGGGTGCTCTCCTACCAGCGCTTGTCATCGGGCGTATCGAGAAGCGGCCGCAGCCTCTCCGCAATGGCATCTCGCGCACGAAAGATTCTCGAACGAACGGTACCAATTGGGCAATTCATCGCGGCAGCAATCTCCTCATAACTCAGCCCTTCAATTTCTCTCAACGTGACAGCAGTGCGCAGATCCGCAGGAAGGGCTTCCATGGCCTGCTCGACCGTCTTGGCGATTTCCCTGGACAACAAGACCGAGTCGGGAGTGTGGACATCAACGGACGGCTCAAATATCGCCGAAGGCGAGTCGTCCTCATCGTCTGCTCTCATGAGGTCTGACATTGGAATCGGCCGACGGTTCGATGCGCTGAGGTAATTTTTCGCAGTATTGACTGCAATTCGGTAGAGCCAGGTGTAGAACGCACTCTCGGCGCGAAACTGTGGCAGGGCCCGGTAGGCTTTAATGAAGGTCTCCTGGGCGATGTCCTCGACCTCCGCAGGGTCTCGAACCAGCCGAGAAATGAGCCTTAGAACCTTGCGGTGATACTTGGAAACCAGGAGATCGAAGGCGCCTCGGTCGCCGGCCTGAACTCGGGCGACCAGAACCTGGTCGGTGTCTCTATCGCTCATGGTGCTTAAACCTTCGCGAAGACAAGACTGCCGTTGGTTCCTCCAAAGCCAAAGTTATTCTTCAAGGCCACCGAGGCCTTGATCTGCCGGGCCTCATTGGCGCAGTAATCGAGGTCGCACTCGGGGTCCTGATTGAAGATGTTGATGGTGGGCGGACTGATCTGATGGTGCAAGGCCAGCACCGTGAATACCGCCTCGACACCGCCCGCGCCGCCAAGTAGATGCCCCGTCATGGACTTGGTCGAATTCACGACCAGCTTCCCAGCCTGGGCACCGAAGGCCGCCTTAATGGCCTCGGTCTCGTTCTTGTCCCCAAGGGGGGTGGACGTGCCGTGTGCGTTGACATAGCCGACCTGCTCCGGCTGCACCACCGCGTCCTTCAGTGCAGCCACCATGCAGCGACGGGGGCCGTCCATATTGGGGGCAGTCATGTGGTACGCATCGCCCGAGAAGCCCACACCGGCGAGCTCTGCGTAAATCTTCGCCCCCCTCGCCTTGGCGTGCTCGTACTCCTCGAGGACCATCACCCCTGCGCCCTCACCCAGCACGAAGCCATCGCGATCGACATCCCATGGCCGAGAGGCGGTTGCTGGATCGTCGTTGCGGGTTGAGAGTGCCCGGGCAGCGGCAAATCCGCCAACGCCCAGCGGTGAGATCGTGGACTCTGCGCCACCGGCCACCATGACGTCTGCATCGCCATACTGAATGAGCCGCGCCGCCAGGCCCAGGCTATGCAGGCCAGTGGTACAGGCTGTGACTGCGGCCACATTGGGGCCCTTGAGGCCACGCAAGATACTGATGTGCCCAGAGATCATGTTGATGATGGAGCCCGGCACAAAGAAGGGGGAGATACGCCTTGCCCCCCGGTTCGTGTATTCGGTGTGGGTGTCCTCGATCATCGGCAGGCCGCCAATGCCGGAACCCACCATCACACCCATGCGCTCGGCGTTGGATTCGTTGATCACCAACCCAGAATCGTCCAGGGCCTGAAGGCCGGCGGCAATTCCGTAGTGGATGAAGACATCCATATGGCGCGCCTCTTTGGCGGCGATGTAGGACTCTATCGAGAAGCCTTTGACCTCACCCGCAAAGTGAACGGCAAGGCCACTGGCATCGAACCGGGTGATGTTGGCGATACCCGTTTTGCCTGCAACCAAGTTGCTCCAAGACTCGGTGACGGTATTGCCCACCGGTGACACGCATCCGAGACCAGTAACAACGACCCGACGACGGTTCATAGGATCAACATAAGGAGGGGTTGGCTCCCCCACCCCAAGGCAGTGCAACAGGCGCCTCGGGGGGTCGGGGAGTGGCGGCCGGGACTTCCCACCGGCCGCTGCTGTTTATTTCTTGAGGTTGTTATTGATGAAGTCGATGGCCTGCTGGACCGTGGTGATCTTTTCGGCTTCCTCATCGGGAATCTCGCACTCGAAGGCGTCTTCCAAGGCCATGACCAACTCAACCGTATCGAGCGAATCTGCCCCTAGATCGTCAACAAATTTGGACTCCGTCTTGATGTCCTCAAGTTTCACGCCAAGCTGCTCAGAGACAATGGCCTTGACGCGTTTCTCGATGTCTTCCATGTTTTCCTTCCTAATTTGAACAGGGGGCGACGCAGCCCGATTGTATCAGCACATCACCATCCCACCGTTCACATTTAGGGTAATTCCGGTGATGTAGCCAGCGCCCTCTGAGGCCAAGAAGACTGCAGATGATGCAATATCGGCTACAGATCCAAGACGTTGTGCAGGTATTTGCGCCGTAAGTCCTTGAATCTGCTCTGGGCTCAGCGAACGGGTCATGTCGGTGTCAATGAAGCCAGGCGCGATTGCGTTGACGGTAATTCCACGGCTGGCCACCTCGCGGGCAAGACTTCGCGACATGCCCGCCACGCCGGCCTTGGCCGCGGCATAGTTAATCTGCCCCGCGTTGCCACTCACACCCACCACCGAGGTGATGTTGATAATGCGCCCCCAGCGGGTTTTCATCATGGGGCGCAAGACCGCGCGGCTCAGACGAAAGACGGCCGACAGATTGGTTTGGATGACCTCGTCCCATTCTTCGTCTTTCATTCGCATGGCCAGGTTGTCGCGGGTGATTCCCGCGTTGTTGACCAGAACATGAATGTTTCCGAAGTCCTTGATGATTCCCTCGACCAGGGCCTCACAGGCGCCGGCCTCGGTGACCTGCAGAACCCTGCCCTCGCCCATGAGTCCGGCCTGAGTCAATGCACTTGATATGGCATCGGCCCCGGCCTGCGTTGTGGCCGTTCCGATGACGCGTGCGCCCTCCTGGGCCAGTGCCATGGCAATGGCCTGCCCAATTCCGCGGCTTGCGCCTGTGACCAGCGCGATTTTCCCGTCTAGAGCGCAATTCATTTTGTTGCCTCCAATGCGGCCTCGAGGCTCGCCTGGTCGTTGATATTGAGCACTGTGAGCTCAGGCGAGATCCGACGCACAAGGCCCGAGAGAACCTTGCCCGGACCGCACTCCACGAGGGTGGTGATGCCGTAGGCCTTCAGATAGGCAATGGTCTCGACCCAGCGCACCGGGCGCATGGCCTGAAGTGCCAACGCTTCTTTGATTGCATTGGGGTCGGGCCGAACCTGCACATCGACGTTGTGAACAATCCCAAAGGCCGGTGCGCGAAGCGCCATGCCCGAGAGACGATCGGCCAAGGCTTTGGCAGCAGGCGCCAAAAGACTGGCATGAAAAGGGGCAGACACCGTCAGAAGCATGGCCCGCTTGGCCCCAGCCGCCTTGAGTGCCTCGCAGGCCCCCTCGACTGCAGGGGTGTGGCCGGCAATCACCGTCTGGTCGGGCGCGTTGAAATTCACAGCCTCTACCACTGCATCGGGCCGACTCCGCGACTCACAAATGCCGCGAACCTGCTCGGCCTCGAGACCGATGATGGCCGCCATGGTGCCGGTGCCCACCGGCACTGCCGCCTGCATCTGCTCGGCACGAAAGCGAACGGTTCGCACCGCATCGGGGAGATCGAACACTCCTGCGGCCGTTAGGGCCGCATATTCACCAAGACTATGCCCCGCTGCAAGCGAGGGCATGGTGCCTCCCGCCTGCCGATAGGCCTCGAAGAAGGCCACTCCGGCCGCCAGCATGACGGGCTGGGTATTGACGGTGAGTCCAAGCTGCTCGGCAGACCCAGACTCGATGAGTGCAACCAGGTCTTGGCCCAAGGCCTCGGATGCGGCGCCCATGCACGACATCACCACTGAATGATTCGAGAACCCCCCCAGCATTCCCACCGACTGGGAACCCTGACCAGGAAACACAAACGCAAGCTGCTCCGACTTCATCCTTTTCCTCTCGTGCTAGATCGTCATTCGGGCGAGCACCGCTCCCCAGGTGAAACCCCCGCCCACGCCTTGCATCAGAACATTCTGACCCGCCTTGATTCGCCCATCGCGACGCGCAACATCGAGCGCCAAGGGAACAGAGGCGGCCGATGTGTTGCCATGCTGATTCACGGTGACCACCACGCGCTCGAAAGGCAGTTTGAGTCGGCGGGCGGCAAATTGAAGAATTCGGATATTGGCCTGATGCGGAATGAGCCAGTCGACCTGATCGGCAGGCATGTTTGCATCGGCAAGAACCTCCCTGGCAGAGGACTCCAGCACTTCAACCGCAAGCTTGAACACCGCTTGGCCATCCATGGTGAGGAAGGGATGCCCGGTGGCTTTGCCGTGTTGAATTCCACCCGCGGTGCGAAGAATGTCTGCGTACTGCCCCTGGGCATGGAGTCGATGGGCAAGAACGCCTGGCGAGGACCCCGCACGAAGCAAGACCGCGCCCGCTCCATCGCCAAACAAAACACAGGTGCCCCGATCGTTCCAATCGAGAATGCGAGAGAAGACCTCTGCGCCAATGACCAGGGCCGTGCGGACTTTGCCCGCCTTGATGTAGAGATCGGCCGTGGCCATTGCATAAACGAACCCACTGCAGACGGCCTGCACATCGAATGCGAATCCCTGGGCAATACCGAGTTTCTGCTGCACCAGACAAGCCGTGGAGGGGAAGACCATGTCGGGAGTGGAGGTCGCCACAATGACGAGGTCGATTTCCTCGGCAGAGACTTGCGCATCCTGCATGGCCTTGCGGGCGGCCTCCGCACCCAAGTCACTTGAAAACACGCCCTCGGCCGCAATGTATCGCTGGGCGATTCCGGTTCGTTCTTGAATCCACTCATCGGAGGTCTCGATGCCGCGTTCGGCCATTTGCGCAGCGAGTTGCTGATTCGAAACAGGGTGGCCAGGCAGTACATGACCGGTGGCAACAATTTGCGAGAAGCACTCTTGAATCACAACTCAATATCCCTTGGCCAACGACTCTTCAATACGCCGATTCAACCCGTGAGACGCGGCATCCGCAGCCCGTTCAATGGCATGCCGAAAGGCAAAGGCATCGGCCGAGCCGTGGCTCTTAAAGACAATGCCACGAAGGCCCAAGAGCGCTGCCCCGTTGTAACGGCGGTGGTCAACCCGGCGAGAGAACCGCTTGAGCACTGGCCTTGCAATCAAGGCAACGGCCCGGGTCGCCCACGAACGAGTGAATTCCTCTTTGAGAAAACCGCCCAACATCTGGGCCAGCCCCTCGGATGTCTTGAGTGCCACATTTCCAACGAAGCCATCGCAGACAATGACCTCGGCAGTGCCCTTGAAAATATCGTTTCCCTCGACGTTGCCAAGGAAGTTCAGGCGGCTTGCACGAAGCAACTCACCGGCTTGCTTGACGGTGTCATTGCCTTTAATAATTTCTTCGCCGACATTCAATAGCCCAATGCTCGGGCGCTCGGAACCTTGCAGAGAGGAGACCAGAGCAGAGCCCATTAGCGCAAACTGCAAGAGGTGCTCCGCGCTGCACTCCACGTTCGCGCCGAGATCGAGCATCAGGGTAGAACCACCCGTGCGATTGGGAAGCGATGTGGCGATGGCCGGTCGATCAATGCCTTCGATGGTTTTAAGCACATAGCGCGAGATGGCCATAAGGGCGCCGGTATTGCCAGCGCTGACGGCCGCCTGGGCGCGGCCATCCGAGACCTGCTCGATGGCCATGCGCATCGAGGAGCGACGCTTGGCCTTAAGTGCCACTGCGGGCGGATCATCCATGGCGACCATCTCATCGGTATGCACCAGAGAGAGTCGCGTGTCGTAGGCATCGAGTGAACCGCCCTGTGCGCGCACAGATGCGCGAATGCGCTCTTCATCGCCCACCAGAATAATTCGGTGGGCGGGGTGGCGGCTTAGAAAATCGAGGGATGCTGCAATGGTGACGGACAATCCATGGTCACCGCCCATGGCGTCAATGGCCACACAGACCGATTCGTCGGACATGGGAGTGGGTCTGTTCCTATCTGCTCGGAACGAGACTCAAAGTAAAAAGATCGAGTCGAGGACCTTGCGGGTTTAGGCCTCGGCCACAGGGGACTTCACCACCTTGCGACCACGGTAATAGCCAGAGGGGCTGATGTGGTGGCGACGGTGGACCTCTCCCGTGGTGGGCTCAACGGCCACCGGGGGCTGGCTCAGAAAGTCGTGCGAACGATGCATGCCGCGCTTTGAGGGCGATTTCTTATTCTGCTGAACGGCCATGATTTTCTCCAGGCAACTTCAAAACCCTCAAGTATACGGGAAATTCAGCCCAAATGCCTGAATGCTCAGCGATTTTCGTCTTTGGTTCCGCCGCGAAGAAGGCCCGCCAAGCCGGCAAAAGGTCGCAATCGCTCCTCCGAACCATTTGCATGGGCCGGTGGGTTGCAGGCGGGGTGCGTCGGCGCCTCCGTCACCGCAATGAGCAACTCGTCCCCCACGAGGCTGATGAGTGTGGCGCCATCCTCCGAGGAGAGCGTCTCGTGCTCGTCATCCTCGAGGTCCAAGGCCTCATCGGCCTCAAGGGCCGAGTCAAACAGGGCGTAGGCCATCGATCTGGAGAGGGGCTGACGAATCGGCTCCAGGCAGCGGCCACAGGGATACGAGAGCTCGGTCGACAGTGCCAGGCGAAGCCTCTCGCCATCGAATGCCACATCGACCTCGAGTGGGGCCTGAAGCGCCACACCCTCGGGCTGTAGACGATCCATCAGGTCTTGGGCATCCACACGAAACCGGTGCACGAACCCCGAGGGGCACTTCACCTGCCAGTGATGCTTAGAGATGGGCTCATCGATGGCGGGAATCTCGATCGCAGACATCCGGCGATCATAGGACCGATGCGAGAATGTTGCATGTCCTCCATCATTCTGGCCTCCACCAGTCCATTCCGAGCGGCCTTGCTCAAGCAGCTTGGGGTGGTCTTTACTGCAGTGGCACCCCACGTCGAAGAATCGCCCCTTGCCAACGAGTCGCCCGAGGCAATGGCCGCAAGACTTGCCCAGATGAAGGCCCTGGCGGTCTCAAAGACACACCCTCAGGCCGTGGTGATTGGCTCGGACCAGGTGGCCCTCTGCGAGGGCCGCGTGCTGGGCAAGCCCGAAGACCCCGCACAGGCCCTGGCGCAACTCCAATACCAACGCGGGAAGACCACCGAATTCCACACGGCCGTCTGCTTCTCGAGAGCGAGCGAGGTTCTTTTCGAGGATTTCGTCACGACCCGAGTGAGATGGCGGGCTGCCGACGAACTCACCGACGCGGTCTTGCTGCGCTACATTGAGCTCGACGACCCCCTGCAATGCGCAGGCGCTGCAAAGTCTGAGTCGCTGGGCATTGCACTGGTTGAATCGATCGAGAGCAGCGACCCTTCTGCCCTGGTGGGGCTGCCACTCATTGCGTGCCAGACGGCCCTCACCAGACTGGGCCTAGACCCCCTGCGCTCGTGCGCATTGCCCGCCAAATAGTCTCACCAGCGGCCGCGCCGAACCGCTTGGCAAAACGCTCGGCCACCGACATCTCGTAGCTGTAGTCCACGATTTCTTCTGCCTTGATCACGTCGCGGGCGACGCTCTCAACCGAGCCAAGCCCATCGGCGAGACCGAGCTCCACACTCTTGGCACCGGTATAGACCATCCCCGAGAAGACCTCGGGGTGGCCGGGCTTGAGCTTGTCTTTGCGCCCTTCCTTGACCGCGTTAATAAACTGCTGGTGAACCTCATTGAGCATCTGTTGGGTCATTTGGCGGTGCTTCGGGTCCTGCGGTAAGAACGGATCGAGCATGGCCTTGTTCTCGCCCGCGGTGATGAGGCGCCGCTCGATCCCCAGTTTTTTGATGGCCTCTGTGAGCCCGAAAGAGTCGAGTCTCACTCCAATCGAGCCCACCAAGCTGGCCTGATTCACATAGATGGAGTCGGCCGCAGCAGCCACGTAATACGCGCCCGAGGCACCAATGTCCTCTACAACAGCAACGACTGGCTTATTCGGATGAAGCGCCTTGAGGCGACGGATCTCATCGAAGATGAGACCCGACTGGACTGGGCTTCCCCCCGGCGAATTGACTCGAATCAATACCCCAGCGGCCTCCTTGGTTTCAAAGGCCGCTCGCAAGGCGTCATTCACGGCAACTGCATCCACATCACCCTCGGCCTCAATGACACCGTTGATACTCACCATTGCGGTGTGCTGACCCACCGGTGCGGAGTGCCCACCGCGCCAGAATTGCGAGACCCAGATGGCAAGCGCCACAAGAACGAAGAGCGTGACACCGCGACGGATCATGGCCCACCGCCGGCCGAGCCGCTGCTCGCGAAGGTTTTCAATCAGGAGTCGCTCAAGGGCCGACTCCTTCAGCGAGGGCACGTCATCGGACTCGTTGCGACTGGTTGGGTTGGGTTCCATCAAGAATCCTCTCTGGGTGGGGATACGGGACAATTTAAACCCATTAGCCGCAGTTGGGTGTAAAAAGCCTGTGTGGGCTCGGCCGCCAGTTGAATACGCGTGCCCGACTTGGAGGTGAAGTCGAGTCGCCAGGCATGAAGAAACATTCGCTTGAACCCCAGCTTTGCCGCCGAAGCGTTGATGTCCGCACCGCCATACTTGGGGTCACCGAGAATTGGGAAACCCTGGCTCTGAAGATGAACCCGTATCTGATGGGTTCGACCCGTAAGCGGCTCGCACTGCAACAGCGAGACAGGGCGACCATCGGAGAGGGCCCCATGCGCCAAAAACCGAACCCGAGTAATCGAGGCCTGCCCCTCGGGGTCAACGCGCACCATCCGCTCTGCATTCCCGCCAAGCACCCTCTTGAGCGGTGCCTTTATGAGCATCGTGGGGCCTTGCGGGCCCACCTTCCAGTGGCCCACCACCACCGCGAGATAACGCTTTCGCATGAGTCCCTCGCGCAACTGTCGATGCAGGGAAAGCAACATGGCGCGGCCCTTGGCAAGCAACAGAAGGCCAGACGTATCTCGGTCGAGTCGATGGACCAACTCCAAGGCCTGGCCCGGACGGCTCAGCCGCAGAGACTCAATTGCCCCGAGCGACACCCCACTGCCCCCATGGACCGCCACGCCCGCGGGCTTGTCGATCGCAAGCCAATCCTCTTCCTCACGAATGACCTCGAGCTCGGAAGCCATCTTCTGCCCCTTGGCCAGGCGAACCGCTCCCTCGACCTGACTCGGTTCTGTGCTGCCGACTCGAACCGGCGGTATTCGCAGTGTCTGGCCTTCCTCGAGGCGGGTATCGGCCTGCACACGGCCGCCATTGAGCCGGACCTCCCCCGAGCGGAGCATTCGGTAGATGCGGGTCTTGGGGACGCCTTTGAGCCGAGAAATCAGGAAGTTATCGATTCTCTGGCCCTGGTGGTCCGAGGAAATGGTTAGGTGCTGAACCTGACCAGAAGGGGTATACTCCATGGGTTCGTACTGAGCCTGAGCTTGGATTTCCGGAAGCCGCTGGCCCTGACCAGCAGCCCGACGTGTCTAAGTAACAGATTGTAAGTGACCATGGAGCGCCGAATGGCGGTGCATGGCCCCAAAGAATGCACAGATTGAATCGATGAATCGCGTGGATGTTCCCGTGACCAATTCCTCCAAAGCTTCCCGGATCGGAAGCCGACCAGAAGTGTTCACCCCTTCCCTTTCATTTCAGAGTCATGCCGACCTGCGGTCGCGCATGCGTGCACTCTCGAGGCCACACCACCTGCAGACGCTCTCCAGCCTCGCCTAGCGCGGGGCATATTTGGCGCCGCCCAAAAACTGGCGGGCCGTGAAGGGAGAAGTCTGAATGAAACGAATGCTTTTCAATGCAACGCATGCCGAAGAGCTGCGGGTTGCGATTGTCGATGGCCAACGGCTCGTCGACCTTGATATTGAAGTTGCAGGACGCGAGCAGCGAAAGAGCAATATCTACAAGGGCGTTGTTACCCGGGTAGAGCCCAGCCTTGAAGCCTGCTTTGTCAACTACGGTGAAGACCGCCACGGTTTTTTGCCGTTTAAAGAAATTGCCCGTGAGTATTTCAAGCCAGGTGTCGATGTCGGCCGCGCCCGCATCCAAGACGCCATCGCCGATGGCACCGAGTTACTCGTCCAAGTTGAGAAAGAGGAGCGCGGCAACAAAGGCGCCGCACTCACCACTTTCATCTCCTTGGCCGGACGCTATCTGGTGCTCATGCCCAACAATCCCAAGGGCGGTGGTGTCTCCCGCCGCATCGAGGGCGAGGATCGGCAAGAGCTAAAAGACGCAATGGACCAGCTCGAGATCCCCAACGGGATGAGCATGATTGCCCGCACCGCTGGCATTGGTCGAAACGTGGACGAACTCCAGTGGGACCTGAACTATCTGCTTCAACTCTGGAAGGCTGTCGACGATGCCCGCAGTCTTCAGGCCGGCGCCTACCTCATCTATCAAGAGTCAAGCCTGGTTATTCGGGCCATCCGCGACTACTTCCACCCGGACATCGGTGAGATTCTCATCGACACCGACGACATCTACGAACAGGCCCGCCAGTTCATGCTCCACGTCATGCCGGACATGGCAAGCCGTGTGAAGCGTTACCGAGACGACGTCCCCCTCTTCTCTCGATTCCAGATCGAGCATCAAATCGAGACGGCCTACTCACGAACGGTTCAGCTGCCCTCCGGTGGTGCCTTGGTGATCGACCATACCGAGGCCCTGGTTGCAGTCGACGTCAACTCGGCCAAGGCCACCCGTGGTTCAGACATTGAAGAGACCGCGCTGCGCACCAACCTCGAGGCGGCCGATGAAGTCGGTCGGCAGCTTCGTCTCCGCGACCTCGGTGGTCTCATCGTGATCGACTTCATTGACATGGAGTCCAGTCGTGCCCAACGCGATGTCGAGAATCGCCTGCGCGACGCGCTTCATCACGACCGCGCACGTGTGCAGATGGGCAAGATCTCGCGCTTCGGTCTCATGGAACTCTCTCGGCAGCGCCTGCGGCCTGCCCTGAACGAGGGCTCGCACATCACCTGCCCCCGATGCAACGGCACCGGCGTGATTCGCGACATCGACTCGAGCGCGCTGCATATTCTGCGCATCCTTCAAGAAGAGGCCATGAAAGAGAACACGGCCGCAGTGCATGTTCAGGTGCCTGTGGAAGTGGGCAGCTTCCTACTCAACGAGAAGCGAACCGACATCGCCAAGATGGAGGCAAGGCTCAAGGTCAGCATCATCCTTATTCCGAACAAGTTCCTCGAGACACCGAACTACAGCATCGAGCGCTTGCGCCACGACGACCCACGGCTCGATGAAGTGAAGGCCAGTTACGCAATGGCCGATCAGCCAGCGACCGACTCGCCCTATCAGTTGAGCAAGGAAGATGCGGCTGCCATCAAGCCCCGCCAAGAGGCTGTGGTCAAAGGAATCACCCCGAGTTCACCCGCGCCCCAGGCCTCGCCTAGGCCCGGGAGGTCAGCGACCGAAGCGCCTTCGCTCTGGGGTCGCATCATGTCGTTCTTTGGCGCAGGCGCGTCCGAACCGGCCAAGACTCCCCGCTCCGGCCGATCGGGTCGCGGCGATGGGAAGGGCCGCGGCGATGGCCGTGGGCGCAACGATGGCCGCGGAGGCCGTCGGGAGCGTGGCGCACGCGATGGGCGTGACAACAAAGAAGACCGCGACAACAAAGAGGGCCGCGACAACAAAGAGGGCCGCGACAACAAAGAGGGCCGCGACAATCGCGAAGGACGCGAAGGCCGTGACAAACGGGAGGGCCGTGGGGGCCGAGATTCGAGCCGGGCCGAAAAATCTGCTGGCAATCGAAACGGCGAGGCCCGCGAACCGAAGGAGGCCCGCGAGCCAAGGGAGCCCCGCGAGCCGCGTGAGCCTCGTGAAACCAAAGAGCAGCGCGATGCCAGAAAGGCCGCTGCTCATGCGGGCAATGGCCTGGCCGACTCGAACAAAGGGCCCGCGCAAGCGGGCGAGACAGGCGATGCCAATGACTCGGGCGAGAACGGCGGCCGCGGCCGCCGTCGCCGCCGCCGTGGCAGTGGCCGCCGGGATGACGATGCCGCTGAGACGAACACCTCATCGAGTTTCGTGGCATCCGGTGCTGCTGTCATTCGCTCCATACAAGACATGCCCAAGACCTTCAGCGGCCCTGCACGCCGGCCCTCAGACCGTTCGAACCGAGGGGACAGAGACGGCAACGGCCGTGCATCGCAAGACGCAGCTCCCGCCGCAACCGCATCCATTGGGGCAACGCCAGATAGCGCTCCCCCTGTGATCGAAGCTCTCGAGACCACGGCGCCGATTCAGCTGCGCATCGATGCACCCACGGACCAAGTCCAAGAAACTCCGCAACGTGCAGTGGCGGCCCCAACCCCCGCGCCTGCCCCGGCCCGAGTGCCCGACCCCTCCGAACTTCAGGCCTCGCTCAACCAGGTGGGTCTGCAGTGGGTTCAGACCGACCCCTCTGCCAAGCCGGTCGCCGAAGCGGCACCGGAGGCGCCCGCATCGGTCGGTCGTAAATCCCGACGCCAACAGGTGGTATCCGAGGCAGAGCCCTTGGTTTTGGTAGAAACCCGCGGATCAGACGGGTCGACTCCAAGTTAACCTCTAGGGATGTCTGAGAGTCAGCACAGATACATCCCTATCTCCAACCAGACCGGGCCGCAATTGCGGCCCGTTTCTGTTGATCTCGGCCAGGCCTTTGCGCCAGGACAACAACTCGATCGCTTGGGCCGGGCGCTCCGAGACCTTCGCATCTCTGTCATTGACCAGTGCAATATGCGCTGTGGCTACTGCATGCCGCGAGAGGTCTTCCACAAAGATTATGTTTACCTCGCCCGCGATGAACTGCTGAGTTTCGAAGAGATTCACCGGGTCGCCAAGGCATTCGCACTTCTCGGCACGAGAAAAATTCGAATCACCGGTGGCGAGCCCCTTCTAAGGAAGGGCCTCGAGGATCTCATCGCGCAGCTCTCGAGCATTCAAACCATCGAGGGCAGGCCCATTGAACTGGCCCTGACCACCAATGGGCTGCTGTTGGCAAACAAGGCTGCGGGTCTTGCAAAGGCAGGTCTGCAGCGCGTCACGGTGAGTCTCGATGCCCTGACGCCCGGGAAATTCCATGAAATGGCCGACATCGATTCGGCCACGCCCAACGATGTCATTCGAGGCATCGAGGCATCCATGGCTGCAGGCCTGCGCGTCAAAGCCAATATGGTTGTGCAGCGAGGCCGCAATGACAGCGAGATTCTGCCCATGGCCGCGCGGTTCAGAGAGCTGGGCGTCACGCTTCGATTCATCGAGTTCATGGACGTTGGAAGCTCCAATGGCTGGGCCATCGAGCATGTGGTGCCGTCATCGGAAGTCCTCGAGCGGATCCATGCCGGGTTTCCCTTGGAGCGTTTCGGCCGCGAGATCCCCAGCGAGGTCTCCGAGCGCTGGCGCTATCGCGATGGCCGGGGTGAGATTGGGCTCATCTCATCGGTCACCCAACCCTTCTGCGGTGACTGTTCTCGGGCCCGCATATCGGCTGAAGGCGGCCTCTACACCTGCTTATTCGCCAGCCAGGGAGTCGATCTTCGAGGCTTTCTAAGAGAACGCACCGACGACACCATGCTCAGCCAAGCCATTGCGCAGGTCTGGGCCCGACGCAGTGATCGCTACTCCGAGTTGCGCGGAGAGCAGACGAAAAAAACGAGGCCACAGGGGCCTCGTGTTGAGATGAGCTATATCGGCGGCTAGAGGTTTAGCGCTTCACAAACCCCAAGGGGCCTGGCAAGGAGCTGTAATAGGCGGCCAGATCGGCAATTTCTTGCTTGGTCAGTGGACCTGCCATGCCCGACATAATGGCGTTCTTGCGCGCCCCACTCTTGTAATCGCTAAGCGCACGCACAATAAAGTCTTCGTACTGTCCGGCCAGAATGGGGTAGCTGCCATCAATGGCCTTGACCCCGTCTGCACCATGACACGCGGCGCAGGCCTGATCGGCCTTCTCTTTGCCTTTAATGGGGTTGCCTGCCTGGGCCGACATCGCAAAGGCCAGCGCAGAGGCAAAAAAAACTGATCGTCCGAAAGTTTTCATAGTCATTTTCCCTCTCCCTTACTTGCGGGGTTTGGCATAGAAGGCGGCAAGATCGGCCATGTCCTGATCGGATAAGGAGGCCGAGACGGCTTTCATACTGGGGTGCGAACGCTCACCGGACTTGTAGGCCTTGAGCGCCGAGACCATGTAGGCCTCGCTCTGGCCGGCGATTTTGGGAACGCGGTAAAGCACAGGAAATGCGGTTTTGTACTCAGGAATACCGTGGCAGCCAATGCACATGGAATTCTTTTTTGCCCCGGCTTCTGCACTGCCAACAATGGTGGAGGCTTGGGCCGGGAGGGCTACGAAACCGAGGGACAAGGCCCCGATGGTCAAAATTTTTGCGACAGGCTTCATCGCCAAGCGACTGACTTGGATAAGAAAATGCATGGATCTCCCCCTGAAACTATGCCACCAAGTTTAACACCGACCACACCCTGGAGCGGGGTCGGTGTCCAAGCCCCCTACTGCCCGAGACCCTTCAGAAGGAAGGCGTTGAGACGGCGGACAAAGCTCGCTGGATCCTCGGGCTGGCCGCCTTCGGCGAGCAGGGCCTGATCGAACAGAAGCCAAACCAGGTCATGCAAGGTGTCGGAGACGCCATCTGAGACCTGCTGGCCGTCGGCCCCCAGAATCTGCCCACCCGAGGAATCGGACTCACGAATCAGGGCCTGCACCAGGGGGTGGCTTGGATTGAGTTCGAGAATCGGCTTTCGCTCGGGCGCCTTTTGACCAGTGGCCTTCAGAATCCGCTCGAGGTGCCCGCTGACATCCTGTGCATCCGAGACCAGGCAGCAGGCCGAGTCGGTGAGTCGTTGGGTAAGTCGCACCTCTTTGACCTTCTCGCCGAGAATCTTTTGGGCCTTCTCAATGACCGGTTTGGCCTTGTCCTTGTCTTCCTTCTTGGGCTCATCGGTCTTGTCGGCCAGTTTGCCCAGGTCGAGTTCGCCTTTGGCCACCGACTGAAGGTGCTTGCCATCGAACTCATTGAGGAAATTCAGCACCCACTCATCGATGCGATCGGTGAGCAGAAGTACTTCGATGCCCTTCTTCTTGAAGATTTCGATATGCGGGCTTGAGCGCGCCGCGGTGAGGTTGTCGGCGGTGATGCAGTAGATCTTGTCCTGGCCCTCCTTGAGTCGCGACAAGTAATCCTTGAGCGAAACATCCGGCTCATCGCCCTGGCTCTGGGTGGAGACAAATCGCGAGAGGCCTGCGAGTCGGTCCTTGTTGGAGAAGTCCTCGCCAAAGCCCTCCTTCAGGCATTGGCCGAACTCGCGCCAGAAGGTCTTGTAGTCCTCGGGCTTGTTCTCGGCCATGTCCTCCAGAACCGACAAGACCCGCTTGGCACAGCCCTCGCGAATGGCCTTGATGTCACGGCTCTCTTGAAGAATTTCTCGGGAGACATTCAGCGGCAGATCGGCCGAATCCACCACACCGCGAACAAATCGCAAATAACTCGGCAAGAGTTGTTCCGCATCTTCCATGATGAAGACGCGCTTGATGTAGAGTTTCAAACCATGGCGTTGCTGACGGTCGTAGAGGTCGAAGGGCGCCTTGCCTGGAACGAATAGCAATTGGGTGTACTCGGTGCGGCCCTCGACCCGGTTGTGGGTGTAGGCCAGGGGCTCGTCGAGTCCGTGCGAGAGGCTCTTGTAGAACTCCTTGTACTGCTCATCGGTCACCTCCGACTTCGGACGCGTCCAGAGGGCGGAGGCCTGATTGATGGTCTCCCATTCACCCGACTGGATGTACTCGGACTTCTTCTCATCCCAGTCGCGCTTCTTCATCTGAATGGGAATGCCGATGTGATCTGAGTAACGCTTGAGAATTTCTTTGAGTGTCCAGTGGCTCAGAAGATCGTCGTGGCTCTTCTTGTCCTCGCCATCGCCCTCGGCCTCGCGCAGGTGCAGCACAATGTCGGTTCCACGCTCGGCCCGCTCCACTGCCTCGATACTGAAGTCGCCGGTGCCCTCGGATTCCCAGCGCACCGCCTCTGTGGCCGGAAGCCCAGCGCGGCGCGTGATCACCGTGACATGGTCGGCCACAATAAATGACGAATAAAAGCCCACACCGAACTGCCCAATGAGCGCCGAGTCTTTGGCCTGGTCGCCCGAGAGGCGGCTGAAAAACTCCTTGGTGCCCGATCGAGCGATGGTGCCCAGATTGGCCACCACCTCTTCCCGGCTCATTCCAATGCCGTTGTCTGAGATCTTGATCGTGCGCTTCTCGGTATCGAAATCCACCTGAATTCGCAGTTCCGAGTCGCCCTCGAATAGCTTGTCGTTCGAGAGGGCTTCGAGGCGAAGCTTGTCGCAGGCATCCGAAGCGTTCGATACCAGTTCACGAAGAAAAATATCGCGGTTGCTGTAGAGCGAATGAATCATGAGGTGAAGCAGCTGCTTCACCTCGGTCTGAAATGACATGGTTTCTTTGGACATGGGTTCTCCAACGCGAATAAGACGAATAACTTTGATTAAGTGGGGGCCCTCCCACTAATTTCAAGGGGGCCGACAGTAAGGTTTGCCGACAGCGGGGCTCTGCCGACAGCTGGGCTTGACCACAGCCGGCCTTGGGGCAGGCGACCCCACCCAAGTCCGCGGGCCTAGACCCCCGTCTGCAGGCGCTTTGGCTTGAAACGAAGCTCGGTGGGCTTGGCTTTGCGGGCCCGTTTGCCAACGAATGCCAATAGTTGGCCTCGAGCCAACACCTCGCTCTGCGGCTTGCCCGCGCGTCCCTCGCCTTCGACCAAAAGCCCCGACTCCAAAACCAAGGCGCAGTCAATCAGCGAATCTTTCGGATCCAGGTCCACAAGAATCACGCCCTTGCCACCCGTGCCTTGCTTGACCTCATCGAGGCCGAAGATCAACAAACGCCCGAGGGCAGTGAGGCAGGCCAAGGCCCCAGCCTCGGCCGGCAGTGTGCGAAGCACGGCCGGCTCATCGCCCGACTCAAGGCCGAGAAATGCCTTGCCACTGCGGTTGCGACCAATCAACGAATCGATGCGCGTTAGTAGACCTTGGCCCATGCGCGTGCCCACAATCACAGGCGTTCCCACCGGCGCTGCCAGAAAGCACTTGAGTTGCGTTCCCGCCTCGAGCTCAATCATGGAGGTCATGGGGGCGCCATCGCCCCGGGCCCCGGGCAGAGAGCCCACGCCCACGCTGTATGCGCGGCCGGTGCTCGAGAGCGCAACCAGAGAGTCCACCGTGCGGCACTCGTAGGTGGCATAGAGTGCATCGCCCGTCTTGAATCCAAAACCAGCCGAGTCGTGGCCATGGCCTTGGCGCGACCGCACCCAGCCATTAACAGAGACCACCACAGTCACTGGCTCATCCACCACGGGAATATCAACGGTGGCCTTCGCCTCGGCCTTGATCAGGCTTCGGCGCTCATCACCGAAGGTCTTCGCATCGTCGGCAATCTCTTTGGCCACGGCCTTGCGAAGTGCCTTGTCATTCTCGAGAAGGTGTCGCAGCTTGCCGGCCTGCTCGCGAAGCTCTGCCAACTCCTTTTCAATCTTGATGGCCTCGAGCCGCGCGAGTTGTCGAAGGCGGATCTCAAGAATGTCCTCTGCCTGAATCTCCGACAGACCAAACTTTGCCATTAGCGCAGGCTTGGGCTCATCGCTCTCGCGTATGACCGCAATCACCTCATCGATACGCAGAAGCGCAATCGATCGACCCTCGAGAATATGGATGCGCCGCTCGGCCTGATCGAGTCGATGCTGGGATCGACGACGCACGGTGCGAACCCGAAACTCGATCCACTGCAACAGCACCTCAAGCACCGATAGCGAACGGGGTCGGCCATCGATATCAACGGCCACGAGGTTCATCGAGACCGAACTCTGCAATGAGGTCTGCGCCAAGAGCAGGCGCGCAAACTCATCGCGATCGATTCGTGAGGTTCTGGGCTCAAAGACCAGTCGAACCGCGGCATCCTTGCCCGACTCATCGCGCACCGACTCGAGTTGCCCCAAGACCAGTTGCTTGGTCTGCTGCTGCTCAGGGCTCAGCGACTTCTTGCCTGCCTTGACCTTGGGGTTGGTGATCTCTTCAATCTCTTCGAGCACCTTTTGGGCCGAGACGCTATGGGGCAACTCGGTGACCACCATCTGCCACTGGCCTCGGGCCATGTCTTCGAATATCCAACGCGCCCGCATGCGAATCGAACCACGTCCCGATGCATAGGCAGCAGAGATCTCCTCTGGGGCGGAAATAATCTGGCCCCCTCCCGGAAAGTCTGGCCCCGGCAGGTGCTGCACGAGTTCATCCACACCCATCGAGGGCTTCTCCATGAGGGCCAGTGTTGCGGCGGCGACCTCTCGAAGGTTGTGCGAGGGAATCTCTGTGGCCATTCCCACCGCAATGCCCGAAGAGCCATTGAGCAAACAGACCGGCAGACGTGCAGGCAACTGCAGCGGCTCTTGAAACGAACCATCGTAGTTCGGGCCGAACTCCACTGTGCCCTCATCAATCTCAGACAAGAGCAATTCCGAAAAACGAGTCAGGCGTGCCTCGGTGTAGCGCATGGCCGCTGCACCATCGCCATCGCGCGAACCAAAGTTGCCTTGTCCATCGATCAGCGGGTAGCGAAGGCTGAAGTCTTGGGCAAGTCGAACCAGTGCGTCGTAAGCCGACTGATCGCCGTGGGGGTGAAACTTTCCGAGAACATCCCCGACCACACGGGCCGACTTCACAGGCTTGGCATTGGCGGCCAGAGACATTCGCTCCATGGCGTAGAGAATCCGACGTTGCACGGGCTTCATCCCATCGCAGAGGTCGGGCAGAGCACGGCCCTTGACCACCGAGATGGCGTAATCCAGATAGGCGCGCTCTGCGAAATCGGCCAGAGAGATCTCGCCCTCATTCACGGGGGGCTCCTCAAAGAGTCCCAAGGATTCATTGCCCATCAGACATCCACCTCCACTTCGTGTCCTCTCTCTTCGAGCCATTGCCTACGAGAGGAGGCCTCACCTCTTCCCATTAAAAGATTGAATCGCTCCGAGGTCTGCACCACAGTGAAAGCGCCGAGCGAGATCGGCATGAGCCGGCGCGTATCGGGGTTCAGTGTGGTCTCCCACAATTGTTCGGCACTCATCTCGCCCAGTCCCTTGAATCGCGAGATGCTCCAGGCGTTCTCCTTGAGGCCTTCTTGCTTGAGCTTGTCGAGAATGTGCGTGAGTTCCCCCTCATCGAGGGCGTAGAGCTTTCGCGCTGGCTTCTTGGCCCGGGCTTCGACATCAACGCGAAACAATGGCGGCTGGGCAACATAGACATGCCCACGATCAATCAGCTGCGGGAAGTGCTTGAAAAAGAGGGTCAGCAGGAGCACCTGAATATGGGCGCCGTCCACATCGGCATCGGAGAGGATGCAGACCTTGCCATAACGAAGCGATGACCAATCCACGGTGTCGTTTGCGCCGTGGGGATCAATGCCAAGCGCCACGGCAATGTCGTGAACCTCGGCATTTGCAAATAAGCGATCGCGCTCGGCCTCCCAGGTATTGAGCACCTTGCCCCGCAGGGGAAGGATGGCTTGGGACTCTTTGTCGCGGCCCATCTTGGCTGAGCCGCCGGCCGAATCGCCCTCGACAAGAAAAATTTCGTTGCGTGCAATATCAGTCGATTCGCAATCGGTGAGCTTGCCCGGCAACACGGCCACACCCGAACTCTTCTTCTTCTCCACCCTCTGGGCAGAGCGCTGCCGAGACTGCGCTGCACGAATCACCAAATCGGCAATCTTCTTGCCCGACTCAACGTCGCGATTGAGCCAAAGCTCGAGCGGCCCTCTGACTTGAGATGCGATCAGACGCAAGGCATCGCGACTGGTGAGCTTCTCTTTGGTCTGGCCCTGGAACTGGGGGTCGAGCACCTTTGCCGAGAGCACAAAGTTCACACGCGAAAAGGCATCTTCGGGAAGAAGTTTCACTCCCTTGGGCAGCAGGCTGTGTTGTTCGATGAATGCCTTGACCGCCTGAAAGACGCCCTCGCGCAGACCGGCCTCATGGGTGCCGCCTGCAGAGGTGGGGATGAGATTAACGAAAGACTCGCGCACCACATTGCCCTCGGCGGTGAATGCCACCACCCACTGGCCGCCCTCGCCCTCGGCGAAGGTGTCGTCGCCCGAACCGACGTAACCCTCTTGGGCCCAGATGGGAACCACGAGATCGGCCTGCTCGATCGACTCCATCAGATAAGACTCAAGCCCTCCGTCGTAGCGCCAGTCTTGACGCTGGCCGGTCTTCTCAATGACCAGGCTGGTGGTCACACACGGAAGAAGCACCGCCCGCGCTTTGAGACTTCTCGCCAACTCAGCGAGCGGGATGTTCTTGTCATCAAAATATTTCGCATCGGGCCAGACCTGCACACGCGTGCCAGTGGCTCCATCGCTGCCGCCCACCTTCTTTAAAGGAGAGACGCGCTCACCACCCTCGAATGCAATGGCCCACTGGCCACCATCGCGCCAGACATTGACCTCGAGTCGTGTGGACAGCGCATTGGTCACTGACACCCCTACACCGTGCAGGCCACCCGAGAATGCATAGGCGCCGCCCGAGGACTTATCGAACTTTCCTCCCGCATGCAGACGTGTGTAGACGATCTCTACGACCGGAATTTTCTCTTCAGGGTGCGGCCCCACCGGGATGCCACGGCCATCGTCTGCCACGCTCACGCTGCCATCGAGGTGTTGAGTCACCAGAATGGTGCGTGCATGCCCTGCCAGGGCCTCGTCGGCGGCGTTGTCGATCACCTCTTGCACGATGTGCAATGGGTTCTCGGTTCGCGTGTACATTCCCGGCCGCTGCCGCACCGGCTCAAGCCCTTTAAGGACTCGTATCGAGGACTCGTCGTACTGTTTCTTGCTCACATTCAATCTCGAAAAAAAAGTTATCCCCAGCGGGTGTGGACAACGAGAGGTTTTGTTTCAAAAATGAGAACCGTCATGGGCTGTGGACTGCCCTGCTCAAAAAATGACCAGGCACTCGTCTCGGCTTGACAATCGATTTTCAACTCGCTCAACCCAGCTCAATTAATCGTGCAAATGTCCGGTGAAGCTTACAAAGCGGTGTCGGAAATGAGCACGCCATCGACGTCTGCAACACACCACTCCCCGGGCCGCACAATCACTCCGGCCATGTCCACAGGAATGTCCTTGTGTCCTTGCCCTGCCTTCGTGCTCTTGCGAGGATGCGTGGCAATGGCCCACACACCCACTTGCGCCTCGATCAATTCGGTGACGTCTCGCACGCATCCGTGAACCAACACACCGGCCCAGCCATTCTTTTCTGCGAGTTGGGCGAGGTTTCCACCCACCATGGCGCAACGGTCGCTGCCGCCGCTATCGACCACCAAGACACGGCCCTGGCCTGGACCTTCGAGTGCCTGCCGAACCAGTGAGTTGTCTTCGAAACATTTCAGAGTCACCACCTGACCCCGCATGGCCTCAGCCCCACCGTAGTTCTGAAAGACCGGAGGCAGAACGCGCAGCTGACCCGACACCAGGCGGGCCTCGTTGGCGTCGCAGAGGTCGGTGGTGGTGAGTTGCTTGGCCGGCGACACCGGCTTGGAGCGACGATCGAATGGCTTATTCATGCCGCAAGTATGCCCGAGGCCCCCGGGGCCTCAGAAAAGACGTGGATCGAACCCACTCGAAACGCAGCCGGTAACTCGACTCCAGGGGCCAGTCCGAGCTCTGTCGCGAGCCGCTGACCGAGTTGCAGCGAGATGCTGCCGGCCAGGCCGGGAAGACTTGCTTCAAGCCGCGCTTCATCGCCAAGCAGCACGCAACGCTCCACCTTGAGCACCACACGATTGGGTCCATCCAGAACTTCCTCTCGATAGAGCGCACGCACCCGAACACCCGAGGGCGGAATCATCCATCGCACTCGGTCTCCCACCTGCCGATTGGCCTGCAAGGGAATCTGAAAGACATGTGGCCCAGCGGCAATGGCGGACTGCCCCCCTTCGACATCGTGCGAGACAATTTCCCCATCGAAACACTGAGAGATGCCAAGCACCCTTGCGGCCTCCTCCGAGACTGGGCGCGCCATCACATCCCGAAGTGGGCCAATCTGCAGGCTTCTTCCGGCGGCAAGAATTGCCACTCGCTGCGCAAGCAGCTGCGCCTCGTAGAGATCGTGGGTGACCAGCACAGTGGGAATACCGAGGTCACGCTGCAAGAGCGCGAGTTCGGCATACAAGGACTCACGCGCACTACGATCGAGCGCAGCAAACGGCTCATCGAGCAAGAGCAACTGGGGGTCGCGGGCCAAGGCGCGGGCCACTGCTACGCGCTGTTGTTGGCCGCCCGAGAGCGCACGCGGAAGTCGATTCTCCAAACCCTTTAAATTGACGCGCTCGAGCCAAGCCAGGGCATGGCTGCGCCGATGTGGGTTTGGCAATTGCATAAGACCCGCCATGACGTTCTCAAGTGCGCTCATGTGGGGGAAGAGCCCGTAGTGCTGAGACACGTAGCCCACGCGTCGCTGCTCGGGCCGCAGTCGAATGCCACGCGAAGAATCGAACCAGGCATTGCCCGCACACGCAATGGTGCCCGCCTCGGGGTGGTCGAGCCCAGCAATGAGCCGAATCAATGTGGACTTGCCACTGCCCGAGGGCCCCAAGATTGCAAGGAGTTCACCGGCTGCACAATCGAGTTGGGCGGAGAGTGCAAAGGGCTTGCTTCGTTGAACCCGAACCGATAGGGAGGCACTCAAGTTCGCGTCCTTTGCGATCGCTCGCGTCGGCCCAGGCTGCCCACCACCGCAAGCATGGCCAGTGAGAGAACCACAAGAAGCAGCGCCATCTGCCCAGCCACATCGAATTCGAAAGCCTGGACTCGGTCGTAGATGGCAATTGAGACGGTTTTGGTTTCTCCGGGAATGCTTCCTCCCACCATCAAGACCACCCCGAACTCGCCAATGGTGTGGGCAAAGGTGAGCACGAGACCCGTCAGAACACCGGGCCAGGCCAGGGGCAACTCCACCATTCTCAGTCGCCGCCAGAATCCCAGGCCGCAGCAAGCCGCCGCATCTCGAACCTCTTGGTCAATCGCCTCGAAACTTCGCTGAATGGGCTGCACCGCAAATGGAATATTCACCAAGACCGAAGCAAGCACGAGCCCCGAGAAATGAAACACCAAGTCGGTGCCGAACCAAGCCTTCACCGCACTGCCCAGTGCGCCATCGGCACCCATCACCACCAGTAAGTAATAGCCCAGAACAGTGGGTGGCAATACCAAGGGCGTGGCCAAGGCCGCCTCTAGCCATGACTTGCCACGAAAGGAATGAAAGGCCAAGAAGCGCCCAAGGAACAAGGCGAGGGGCAACAAAAGCGCCACAGTCCACGCAGCCAACTCAAGTGTGAGGGTGAGAGATCGCCAGTCGGCAGCGGTCAATCGGCGGCTCCCGACTCCATCCGAGTCATCACGGCCTCATTCTCCTTGGGGCCTCAAAACCATAAGACTCCAGCACCTTTCGTGCGGAAGGCTCTGACAAAAACCTGTAGAAGTCTCGCGCTGACTCACCGGCCTTCGTGGTCAGCGCCATGCGTTGCACCAGCGGCTGGTGCAACGAGGCATCCACAACCGAATAGCGCAACTTCTCTTTCAGGGTTGGAGACAGCAACAGAGACAGCGCAACAAGCCCGCCGTCTGCGCTCCCACCAATGGCGAACTGAAGTGCTTGAGAGACATTCTCTCCAAACACCAATTTGGATTGAATGGCCGACCAGCTGCCGCTGGCCTGCAGTGCCTCCCTGGCGCGAACGCCATATGGCGCATGTTCTGGATTGGCAATGGCAAAGCGCTTGATCTCACCGCGAGACAGCGCCCTGGAGAGACCCTCAAGCCGCGGATCCAATTCCAGGCGACTTGATACGGGGCTCACCAGGGCAAGTCGCCCAAGGCCGTAAACAGTGCCCGCATCCTCGAGATAACCATCCTTGTGAAGGGTCAACACATAGGACTCATCGGCAGACATATACAACTCATAGGGAGCGCCATTGCGGATCTGTGTGGCCATGACCCCCGAGGAGCCAAAGACCAACCGCAGCTCTCGCCCCCTCTGTTGTCGATAGAGCTGCGCGACTGCCTCGAGCGCAAACTTCAAGTCCGCGGCAGCGGCAATCACTGCCGGCGCGCCCTGCCCCGATCGGACAGCAGTGTGCGCATGGGACTGAAGGGGGAGACACGCGATGAGCGAGACTGCAATCGCCCAATGAAAGAGGAGCTTCGTTGGCCTACTTATTAGCAACGCCGCCACTGCCCGCCCTTGAGGGGAATTCCGAGCGTCCCTCGCGAAGGTCGCGGGTGCATTCAATGGTGAACTTGGGATCGACCTCGACCCGCATGGACTCCATGCGCTCTTTGCAGGCACGCTCCGTGGGGAACCGATCCAACACCTGTAGGTTGGTGGTGGTTCCGATCCATACAATTAAAAGCCACTCTTTCATGCGCGAAGTCTATTCCGGGATGCCCACAATCTCAAGGCGAGCCATCTATTAAGCCCCGTGCCCCATCAAGGCACAACATCCATGGCCACGCGACGCTGTCTGGAATCGCCTCAGCCCTCGGACGGGTATGGCGGGTGCTTCTCGCCTAAGGTTTTGGGCATTGCACCGCTTCGGAGAAATTCAATGCCTTCATATGACGTGTCCATCCTATGTCAAACGAACCACACCCGCGTTGTCATGAACCGGTCTTCTGAAGTCGGGAGAATTCAGGCTGCCTTGATGGCTCTGCTATTCGCACTCGGCCTGGCCTTGAATATTCCAAGCGCGTTTGCAGCGAACAAGGTCGCACCCGGATTCACCATCAATGACCTCGATGGCAAGCCACTCTCGCTCTCGGACTTCAAGGGCCAGTGGGTCGTTCTGGAGTGGACCAACCCGGGCTGCCCCTTCGTTCAGAAACACTACAAGGCAGGGAACATGCAGGCGACCCAGCAATTCGCAATCGACAAAAAAGTGGCTTGGATTCAGGTGAACTCAACCACACCCAGCCACGGCGATTACCTCAAACCCATCGCAATGAAGGAGTGGAATGCCGAAATGAAGGCCAAGGTGAGTCGCTCGGTGCTCGATGAAAAGGGGACTATCGGCAGGGCCTATGGCGCCAAGACCACGCCTCAGATCGTGCTTATTGACCCGGCCCAAGAGATTGTCTACAACGGTGCCATTGATAGCATTCGTTCGGCCAACCCAGCAGACATTGAGAAGGCCACCAACTACGCCAAGAAGGCCATTGCCGAGGGCACTGCAGGCAAGCGCATCAGCGAACCCACCACAACACCCTATGGCTGCTCAGTGAAGTATTGAGAAGCCCCCCCCAGCGGGACACTCTAAGACTGAGACGCCGCCGCGATGGGTTGCGCGGCCCCCTTAGCGCTCTAGAAGTTCGTAAGAGTGGGTGATTTCTGCGGTGGCCCCGAGCATCTTGGTGGCCGAGCAATATTTTGTATGCGAGAGATTGATAGCGCGTTCGACCAGATTGGCCTTTAAATCCCTTCCAGTAATTCGGAAGAGCAGATGAATCTTGGTGAAGACCTTGGGGTCTGTCTCGGCCCGCTCGGAGCTCGTGACCACCTCACAACCAATAATGTCTTGGCCGCTCTTGCGCAGGATGAGCACCACGTCGTAAGCAGTGCATGCTGCCGCGCCCGAGAGAACCGTCTCCATGGGCCTTGGGCCTAGATTTCGGCCGCCGCCCTCTGGGGCGCCGTCCATTACGAAACTGTGGCCCGAACCCGTCTCCGCGATAAAACTCATGGTCTCGCCACCGGCCCAGCGAATTGTGCAGTTCACGTCAACGACTCTCTCAGCGTGTCACACTAATTTTTGAGGGACAGCTATTGCCCTTCGGTATCACCTCGGCCTCTTTTGAGCCATCGGCGCACTTGTAGATGCAGTTGATGCGCGTATTGTCTCGAGAGGCCTTCCGTTCGGAGATGAAGCAATCGATCTCCTTGGGCTTGGCCACGGCCGTGACCGGTGCGAGGCCTGTCGCAACCAGCAAAACAAGTGCCAGTGCCTTAATCGCTTGCATTGGTGATCTTCTCGAGAACGTCATTGGCAATGAAGTCATCAGCGCTGGCGCCCGTTAGAGAAATCCAATTGATGTTGGGGTAGGACTTCTTCACCAGGGGCTCACTCGCAGAGGGGCCCATCCAGGTGATGTCAGCAAAGGCCACACCCTGCGAGGCCAACTCTTTGGCCAACGGGGGAACAAAGCCCGAGGACGCAACCAACACAAACCAAGGCGCCTTTACATCTGGCAGTCGACCCATCTCTTGAGAGATTGCCGAGTAAACCGGCATGCGAACCACACGCAGACCACCCGAAATGAGCTTCTGGGCGAAATCGCCGCGATCTTCGGCAACCGTTAAAACAACTGCCAAGGTCCCCGAGGGTACCTTCCCAACGAGGTCTGTGGCCAGATTCTCAAGGCGGCCCGGTACCTCGGGGGTAATGATTTCCTTGCGCGAGACTTTTGCAATGCCAAATCGACCCAGAACATCGGCAAAGTCGTAAGCGGTCGCAATTCCAACCGCCGCGAACTTCAGCTTGCCACTGCGCTTCTCGAGCGCCTCTAGAACCGAAATATTGCGACCCAAGGCCTCGGCGGCCTGGCGGCTCGTGGCAACCACGACCACCTCGCGCTTATCGCCCGGCTCATCCCAATCGTTGAGCTCCCGAACGAGCTTGACTTGAAGGGCCTCGGGCGAGGGCTTGTAGATCTGGCTCGGGGCGTCGTAGACGTCGACCCAGTACTTCTTGGCAGAGGCCGAGAGATCTTTGAACAAGGGGTTCTCCCGCTCTGACCAGCGAGGAACGGTGACCAACAGGTTGCCGACGACTAACAATGTTTTATCCAAAAAGGAAATTTATCGAAGATTATAAAACCCAACGCCCAATCACAACGCAGAAAGACACCGCCGACCGAAGCGGCTAAGAAGGCGGCCCGCGATGCCACCGGGGGCCAGTCGCTGCCAAGCTGGCCCTAGAGGAAGCGGGCGAGATCGTCGATGTCGTCGGGAAACATCTCCCGAAGTTCAATGGCCCGCAGGACCGACTGTCGGTCGATGACGAATAGTTGGGGAAGACCCTTGCGAGCCTTGTAAGTGGCATGCCATGCCGGGTCTGCCATGGCCACATCGAACGTATAGCCATTCTTGGCCATATAGGCCACAACATCTTCACGCTTCTTGTCGGTGGTGACTGCGATCACCTCGAGTCCGCGATGCCGATGCTTCAAATAAAACGCATTGAGTAGAGGGTTCTGCTTGGCGCAAAAGGGGCACTTGGTGTGCCAGATCTCAACGACCACCACCTTGCCCTTGGCGTCGGCCTGCTTCCAGACCCGGCCATCGAGAAGCGCAATATCGGGCAAGGACACGGGCCTGCCAATCTCCAGCGCAATGGGAGCGGCCAGCGCCTTCGCGGCCGGCTGCGCGGCTGGACCGGTCTGCGCCAGTGCGCCGGCAACGGCTGCCGTGGCCAGCGCCAAGACCACCAGAGGAAAATTGAAGAGACGCACTCGCATGGTTGAAGATCCTAAGGGGATCGGCCCGGAATGACAAAGCCTGGGCTCACAACGCCTGGGCTCGGTGCCGTTGGGCTGCCTCTTGAATCGCAGAGATCTTCTCGGCCGAGAGACGATCGACATTGCGAATCTGCATGACCATCCGAGGATTCTTCTTCATCGAGTCCCGATGTTGAATCAAGAAATCCCAATAGAGTGTGGTGAAGGGACAGGCGTTGGCCCCCGTCGACTCGTCGGGCTTGTATCGGCACGAACCGCAGTAGTTGCTCATGCGTGCAATGTACTTGCCGCTGGCCACATAGGGCTTGCTGGCCATTAGCCCACCATCTGCGTACTGGCTCATGCCAAACACATTGGGGAGTTCCACCCACTCCACCGCATCCACATACACACTCAGGTACCACTCGTGGATCCGCCTTGGGTCCACGCCGAACATCAGGCTATAGAGGCCCGTCACCATCAGCCGTTGAATGTGGTGGGCATACCCGGTGCGAAGGGTCTGAGAAATGGTCTGGGCCATGCAGCGCATTTCGGTCTTCGCATCCCAGAAAAAACTGGGCAATGGATGCGATGCGCCAAGGGAATTGAGTTCGGCATACTCGGGCATCTGTGTCCAGTAGATTCCTCTCACGTACTCGCGCCAGCCGAGCACCTGCCGAATAAAGCCCTCGGCCGACTCAATGGGCACCTCGCCCCGTCGCCAGGCCTGCTCCACAGCATCAACAACCTCTCTGGCCGAGAGTAGTTTTAGGTTCAGTGCGCTGGCAATGTGAGAATGAAACAACCATGGCTCATCGGTCCACATCGCGTCTTGATAAAGCCCAAACTGCGGCAGCCGATGCTCGATGAAATCTTGTAGAACACCAAGTGCATCTTGCCGCGTCACCGGCCAGCCAAAACCCGCTGGGCTCGCGTCGAGAAATCCGGGGTGATTGGCCAATTCGGAATTGACCCAATCGATCACCTCTCGAGTGACGTCGTCTGGGCTCAGGCGAAATGGCGCGGGAAGATCTGGTGGGCCCGACTTTGGAAAGGCCGCGCGGTTGTCGTGATCGAAGTTCCACTGCCCTCCGGCGGGCAACTCACCGTCCATCAGAATTCCGTGTCGCTGCCGAAGCGCTCGATACCAATACTCCAAACGAAGCTGCTTGCGCCCTTTGGCATGCTCACGAAATTCAGCCACGGTCGAGAAGAAGTGGGTGTCTTCAAGAATCTCAAGTGGGACGCTGTTGGAGCGGCAGACCGAACGAATCGACTCAAGCACACGCCAGTCACCGGGCGCAGTCATTCGAACGCAAGCGGGCCTTTGCAGACCAATGGCCGCCTCAAGCTCCCCTGCGAGAGACTGCCGGTTGTCTGGCGCATCAATTCGGCGATAGATGAGCGGCAGCCCCCGCTCGCGCAAAACCTGAGAGAAGTGCCGCATGGCAGATAGGAAAACCGCCGCCCTTTGCTTGGAGCACCAGACGTGCTTCGACTCTTCCATCACCTCGGCCATCCACAGAAGGTCTTGGTCTGGGTCGCAGTCATGCAACAGCGGTGCGTCGGCATCGAGCTGGTCGCCGAGAACCAGAATGAGATTGCGCACTGAGGTCGTTGAGGTAGAGAGGGCCGTGGGGGTCGGGAGCGTCTTGTTGTTCAAGGGTGATGGCCCATGCAAGGGGTGGGGTTAGTCATGGCGTGTCTCCATTATTCTTCTCTAAACCCCGGAACCCCGTAATGACTTTAAATTTCCTTGCCCGCGGCTGGCCCGCGCTTCGACCCCAATGGCGTGCCCTGCTTCTTGCATACAGCCTTGCCTTGGCGGGGTGCGCAGTGCCCAACCCAGATTTCAAACCCGATCGTTCCCACCACACCAGCGAGGGCTTTCAGAACCTGCCCGGTGGGAAGGACAAGCCGGGATTCGATGCATTCCTGAAGTGGCAGTGGGACCGCTGGGGAAGCGAACTCCCCCTCCAATATTCAGAACGCGTGCCCCGAGTTCCACTCCAACCGGCCCAACTCGAGGAGCGCAAGCTTGGCTGGCAGATGACTTGGCTCGGTCATGCCAGTGTTCACCTACAGGTGGATGGGTTGCAGATTCTTATCGACCCTGTGCTCAGTGGTCGCGCATCGCCCTTTGAGTCTATGGGGCCCAAGGCCCACACCCCAAGCCCACTGCCCTTACAGAAGCTGCCGCGAGTGGATCTTGTGCTCATCTCGCACAATCACTACGACCACCTCGACGAACGAACGGTGCGCGCACTGGCAGCGCAGGCGGGCGGGCCGCCCACATTCATCGTGCCTCTTGGGGTGGATCGCTACCTGCGTGATTGGGGAGTGACATCGGTGGTGTCCATGGATTGGTTGGATACTCGCACCTTTAAATTGCCGCTCAGAGAGGCCAGTAGCCTCACTCTAGAGATGATTCCCGCCCACCACTGGAGCCGGCGAACCATCTGGGACACCAACAAGACCCTATGGGGCGGCTTTCGCCTTCAAACCCAAGAGATGAACCTGGTCTATACGGGCGACACTGGCTACAGCACGATTTACAAGTCCATGGCAAAGAAGTGGCCACCCATTGATTGGCTTCTTGTGCCAGTGGGCTGTTACGAGCCGAGATGGTTCATGGGCGCCCAGCATGTGGACCCTGCAGAAGCTCAGCAGATTGCCAGTGACCTTGGAGCCAAGAACGCCATGGGCGTTCACTGGGGTGTGTTTCGTCTTTGTGATGAACCCGTTGAGCAGCCGCTTGAAGACCTTCGCAAGGTGCAAGCGGCCCTGCCTGCGCAGGCCACTCGTATTCAAATGTGGGCCATTGGTGAGAGTCGGGCGCTGACTTCGGTCGCTGACAAAAAGTGATTGCCCCAATGCCCAGGCAGCGGCGCTCGCCCAAGCTTCGCATCCTTAAGCTCTCACAAATTCATGCGCTTGTTTTAAGCGCTTTTGCAGCCCAGGCTGCGCTGGCGCAAACGCCCACGAGTCAGTCCAACTCGGCAACCGCGCCCTCAACCGCTTCAACATCGCCGCAGAACGTTGGGGGAGAGGCAAGGCTCTCCGAGATCACGGTGGTCGATGAAGCCACCTCGGCCGATGATGAGAGACGCGACTCCTCGACCACGAAGATTATTTTCGATCGCAGTCAGATCGAGAAGATTGATGCGGTGACCGTCTCTGATCTACTGCGTGCCCTGCCGGGTGTGAACCTGAGCATTCCCTCGATGGATGGGCGCAGGGGGCGTGGCCACTCCGGACCCAGTGATCGGCTGATGCCAAGAATTGTGGTCGACGGCGAACCCCTGGGCGGTGGGCCGGGTGGAACAATGGCAACGCTTCGACTGCCCACTGAACTCATTGAACGCATCGAGATCATTCGCAACAGCACGGCCGAGTTCCCTTCGGGGCCCGGCGGAACGGTGAACCTCATTCTTCGAGACGTGCCCCCAGAGAAGACCACGACCACTAAATGGAGCGCGTCTCACGATGGCAGTGCCTTGGGCGGTCGGGCCAATTTGGTTTACGGCAATCGCGAGGGCGTGGCCGGAACCATTCTCACGCTCTCGGTGGACCGCTCACCGCAGACACTCAAGCGAAGTGGGGCTGAAGAATCGCCGACGAGTAGCACCACAGAACGTGATGAGCAGACCGGCCACAACCTTGGGCTGCATTTCATCTCGCGGTTTACACAAGACCTCGGCCGAGGCGAGCAACTCATTATCAGTCCGATGTTCTTTGGCAGTGAGCGGCAGGTGGACACCCAAACCACTCTGACCGGAGGCACTATCTCTCGTGAGACCGACACGGACCGTGTTCGAAGAGGGAGTCTGCGAGTCTCTGGTGAATGGAAGAAGCGAACAACCGGTGCGGGCGAGACCAGCGTGAGAGGAACTGTTCATGTCGATGAGACCCAGGCAAACGGGCGGCTGGTTCGTCTCAATAACGCAGGGTCGGTGGACAGCGATTCGGTATCACGCAACCAAGACAAAGGCCGCGGCTTTGGGCTTGCTGCCAAGCGCACTTTTCCCCTGGCCAACGACCACCTCGGCACCTTCGGATTGAATGCACGCTACCGTGCAGAGGACGAGAGAAGGACTGAGACTCTCAGCGGTGTCGCTCGCAATCTTGGTGCCAATGCGGGCTCCGACTCCAGCGAGCGCAATCTCGCCGTCTGGGGCCAGGATGAGTGGCAGATTAATAAGGCCCACACCCTGACCCCTGGGCTGCGGCTCGAGGCCTCGGAGAACCGAACCACGAACGCAAACGCGCAAGAGAGCACAACCAGCGCGACCAACGTTCTGCCCTCGTTGCACTGGCTTTGGCGACTCAACCAAGGGGCCAACTTTCGTGCCAGTCTGGCCCAGACACAACGCCAACCGAGCATCTCTCAGATCAGCTCGGTCATCATCGAGGCCACTGGTCAGAACGGGCTCGCCAATCCCGATCGGTCCGGAAATCCCAATCTAAAGGCAGAGAAGACCACCACCCTTCAACTCGGCCTTGAACGATTCTTGGAGAATAAACGCGGCTCGGGCGGCGTGAACCTTTACGTGCGCGACACGAGCAACAAGATTCTTAATCGAACGTCACTGGAGGGAGGGCGCTATGTAGAGCGCCCGGTCAATGCCGCCTCTGCAAGAGACTACAGCCTTGTGTTCGACTTCAAGCTCAAGCCAAAGGCCATCCAGCGCTTGGAGTTGCAGGGCAATGCCTCGGCAAATCGGCTCGAGATTACCGATCGGTCGGGGGAGTTTGTGCGTCAGGAGTCACCCCGTTATGCCGCGAGCCTGGGCGGGGAGTACAAGCTCGAGAATGAAAAGACCAGCCTGGGCGGCAATGTGAGTTGGAATTCATCCTTTAGCCGCGAGGCCTCCACCAACACCCTAGTGAATATGGGCAGCAATCATCAGCTCGACCTCTATGCCCTGCATCGGCTCGACGCCACCGCCAACCTGCGCCTCTCGGTGAGCAATCTCACAGCGCCAAAACGAACCACCGTCAGTGAACGCTATGCCGCTGGAACCCTCGATACCCGCGAGACCAGCACCACCGAGGGCGTTCGCATGTTTATGCTTACCCTTGAGAAGAAGTGGTAATGCCGGTTCAAGGCTCTCCAAAATAATCATCCCTAAAGCGCTCCAACTGATGCATTCGCTCATGCAGGATGGTCACAATACCAATCGAGCCGTCTGACAGGAATCGCCAGTAAACGAAGTGCCGTTCGTATCGAAAGAAGAACCCGTCGACCTCGAACTCAGCTGGTACCGGCTTTGAGATCACACCATGCACTTCGATACCCTCGAAGGCTTGGAACAGTCCCTTCACATAGCGGTCGGCCTGAGGTTTTCCCCAGCGCTCTCGCGTGTAGCGATAAATCTCATCGATCCGCCAGGATGCACCCTGTTGAATACGAACGACTGCCACAACTCAGCGACCAGGGCTATTCCGGGCGATCACGTCTGCCGCACTCATCGGGATGTATGAGGACTCCGGTGCGGAAAATGCATGGGCCAATTCGGCCTTCAATCGGTCAAAAGCCTGCTGTTCCTTGCGTTCCATATCCCGCCGAATTAAGTCGCGAACGTACTCGCTGACATTCTCGTACGCGCCCGAATCCTGAACATTCGCGGCAACAAACTCGCTGAGCACTGGGTTCAAGCGGACGGTCATGGTGGTGGTCTTTGACATAACGACTGAGAGAGTGGGGAGATGTCTTCAATATAGTCAATATTGAAGACATCGGCAATGCCGACAATGATCGCCCCGGCAATACCGCCCCTACTTCGGGTCGGTCACGAAACCAATGCGAGTCAGCCCCACCCGCGAGGCCTCGCTCATCAGCTCAGTCACCTTCTTGTAGGCCGTGTTCCCATCGGCCCGAATATGTAACTCGGGCTGGGGGTTCGCTGTCGATGCACTCTGCATTCGTGCCGGCAGATCGCTCCAACTGAGTTTCTCTTTGTTCCAATAGAGATCGCCCTTGGCATCGATCGAGACAGAGATGGTCTCTGGCTTGACCTCATTGCGCTGGCTATTGGCCTTGGGCAGGTCCACCTTCACCGCATGGGTCATCAGCGGCGCGGTGACCATGAAGATGATCACCAGCACCAGCATCACATCGATGAGCGGCACCATGTTGATCTCTGGGTTGGGCTGGTTGCGCCCAGTCTTCGAAGAAATGTGAAAGGCCATTATCGGGGCTTGCTCCCTGTGGAGATCAAAACAAACAAGTCGTGTGCAAAGCGCTCGAGACGGCCACTGTAGAGCCGCGCCTGTCGCTGAAATGCGTTGTAGGCCAACGCCGCAGGAATGGCCACGGCCAGGCCAAGCGCAGTCATGATGAGCGCCTCGCCCACCGGCCCCGCCACCTGATCCAGTGAGCTCTGGCCACTCATGCCAATGCCAATGAGCGCATGGTAAATCCCCCAAACCGTTCCGAAGAGCCCCACAAAAGGCGCGCTTGAGGCCACCGAGGCCAAGAGCGTCTGCCCGTACTCCTGGCGAGCAGCCTCTTCATCAATGGCCTGTTGCAGGGCCCGGCTCACGAGTTCACTGGGGCTTTCGGAATCAATGAGTCCCGAGCCCGGCGCAATTCGACTGTATGTCGCGGCCGAGAGCGCATGGGCTGCGATCTGCGAGCGTGCATCGGGATGATCGGCAATCAGCGCCTTGAGGTCATCAATGGAATTGGAGTTCTGAAAGCGGGCGAGAAACTCTGCACTGGTTTGATTGGCCCTTCGAGCCCGGAGAATCTTGCTCACAATCACCGTCCAACTCGCCACCGACATGGCCAAAAGAATAAGAAAGAGCGTCATGCCCACGGCATCGGTCTGCTCAAGAAAGTGGCCAAGGCCCATGGCCTGTGTTGTTGACATGCTCTATCTCCGCAACTGAAATGAAACTGGAACCTGAACCCATGCCGTGGTGGCCACGCTGCCCACCTTGGCTGGAACAAAACGCCACTTGGCCACTGCCTCTTGGGCCGCCTCATCGAGCCTCGGAAAGCCGCTGCTGCGAAGTAGCTGCACCTGCTCAGCACTGCCCTGACTACTCACCAATACACGCAAGAGTACCTGCCCTTCCTCACCCAAACGCTTTGACATCATGGGATAGGCCGGTTTGGGGTTGTTGAGATAGTCTGCATCAAACCGTGGCGCAATGACCTCTGCCGATGCTGCCACCTCCTTGCCCTGGTCCTTGCGTTCGGAATCGACCACAGGGGCCGACTGCTCACGCGGCTTCTCCTTCTCGCGGGCAATATCCAGAGGCGAGGGCCGATTCGAGTCGGTTGCCAGAATGCGTTTGGCCTGCTGGGGCTCGGGCCGCTTGGCGGCAGGCGGTGGCGGCTTGGTCTGCGCGGCCTCTTGGTAGGGCGCAATGATGCTCGCCATCATGGGCCGGGCAGTTGAGACTTGAAGGTCCACCTGACCGATCTCCATCCAGACCCACAACAGGGCCGCCCCATGCAGCCCAAGGGCCAGGGCAAGTGCGCGCCCATCCAGGCCCTGCAAAGCGCCACCCAGTGCTTGATTAGCGAGCGGAAGAGGCCTGTTCATTGCGGCCTATTTTGTCAGAACAGCAGTTCTGCATTCACTCAATCGACCGATGTCAATTGTTATCTAAGTTGCCAGTAGAGAGGCAAGCCGCCTAAACCGCGGGCACTATCATGTGAACCTCAACGTAACGCACCCTTCTCAAGCCACGTCCCACCTAAGGAACACAGAGCATGTCCAGCATCCAGACCAAAATCTATTCCCCCTGCCCGTCTGCACGCGTTGCGTTCATTGGCCTTGGCGTCATGGGCTTTCCCATGGCCGGTCATCTGGCCAAGGCGGGGCACCAGGTCACCGTCTACAACCGCTCGGCCGAGAAGGCCAAGGCATGGGCGACCGAGTTCGGTGGTTCCGCAGCAACCACAACAAAAGAGGCTGCCGCGAATGCGGACATCGTTTTCTGCTGCGTCGGCAATGACAACGACCTGCGAAGCGTCACCACCGGGCCCAGCGGCGCATTTGAATCGATGGCCAAGGGCACACTGTTTGTCGATCACACCACTGCCTCGGCAGAGGTTGCTCGCGAACTCAATGCCAAAGCCAGGGAGCTCGGCATTGGGTTTCTGGATGCACCCGTCTCGGGTGGGCAGGCCGGCGCCGTCAATGGCCAACTCACCGTGATGGTGGGCGGAACACAGGCACACTTTGACTCTGCCAAGCCTGTGGCCATGGCCTACTCAAAGGCCTTCACGCGCATTGGAGACTCGGGCAGCGGGCAGCTTGCGAAGATGGTGAATCAAATCTGTGTGGCGGGGCTTTTGCAGGGCCTTGCCGAGGCCATTGCATTTGGAGAACGTGCCGGGCTCGATATGTCGCTGGTACTTGAATCCATCAGTAAGGGTGCAGCGCAGTCTTGGCAGATGGAAAACCGCGGCCCCACCATGATTGAAGGAAAGTTCGACTTCGGATTTGCTGTTGACTGGATGCGCAAGGACCTGGAGCTCTGCCTGAGCGAGGCCCGACGCAACCAAGCCAAACTGCCTGTGACCGCATTGGTCGATCAGTTCTACTCCGACATTCAGAGCAAGGGTGGTCAGCGCAAGGACATCTCGAGCCTCATCACCCGCCTGATTGACTGAGCCAAGAATGCCCTTTTTTGAGTCATTGTTATTCGCCGGGGATGATCGAGGCAGCGTTATCTTCTCCAGTTGATGAAGATCAAATCGAAAGTCATTTCCTGCTTTTTGGCGGCACTACTGGTGCTGCAGGGCCAGGCCATTGCGGGCATGAGCTGTCATGGGCAATCCCATGGTGATCACCACTCGCACGCCCACTTCGTTGAAGCCTCCTCGGACTTCCACGTGCACCAGCAGCAACCCAATGAAGAGCAGCCCGCCCAGCAGTCGGTCAGCGCAGCAGACACCTGTGCCTTCTGCTCGGGCTTTTGCTCCATGGCCCAGGCGCTCAACACCCACGAGCAAGGCACCCTTTTAGAAACCTCGCAGTCAACACGCATTCACACTTCTTCTCAAAGCTTCTCGAGTGTTGTGCTCGAGGGGCCATTGCGACCTCCTCGCTCCTGAACCAGCGCTAAGAACGATGGCAGTGCCCGTAATGGGCCTGTCGTCTACCGTTGGTATCAATCAGGAGTCGACATGAGAAACCAAGTATTGGCTGTTTCATTGACAGCCACGCTCGTATTGCTGAGCACCCACGCATTGCCTCTGCACGCCGCGAACACCGCGCAAGGCACGTCAGGTAGCCACTGGGTCGAGGCCAACGAGCGAGTTCAAGAGGCAGGCGGCTGGAAGGCCTATGCCCGAGAGATCAACGCCGCCAAGAAGGCCGCCTCAAGCGCGAGCGACTCAGCCCAAGCCAAGCGGCCCACGCTCACCTTGGAGGCGGCGCTGCAACGCGCGCAACTGCTCGACCCCTCCATTGCCCAAGCCCTGGGCAATGCGCCCAGAGACCTCAAGGCCTACCCCACGCTGTCGGATGCGCAGCGTGCTGCGCTTGGTCGGGAGGCTCGGCTGAGGGCCGAAGTGCAGAGTCTCTACTTCAGTGCAGTGGCGGCCAACGAGCGGCTTCACTACCAGTTGCAGGTGGTGGAGGCTGCATCGGTGGCCTCGGAGCTCGCCAGCCGCATGCAGAAGGTGGGCAACCTCAACCGCTTGCACCAGTCGGAAGAAGCCCTTTCACTGGCAGAGACCGAGAGGAGTCTGTCGAGCGCACGCACGCAGGCCCAGGCCGCGACTGAGCAACTCATTCAGCGGCTCCAGCTCAGTGGCGAGCAAGCCTCTTTCTCGCTGCCAGAGCGACTGCCACCACTGCCCACATCAACTGCACCACCGGCCATTTCAAAGGTCGACTCACTACTTATTGCATCACCGGTCAATGGCCCGGCTCAAATCAAGGCGCAGTCTGAGGCCCGACAAGCGCTGCATGCGCGAGACGAGGCCTTCCGACTCGCCGCCCACTACCGAGACACCGTCCTTCCCCTGCAGAAGCAGATTTCGGAAGAGCATCTGCTTCATTACAACGGAATGATCATCGGCATCTTCGAATTGCTCAAAGACGCCAAGAAGCAGGTGCATGCCGTGCAGTCCACCATGGAGGCGCTCCGCGCTTACTGGCTGGCCGAGGCAGCCCTCGCCTCCAAACTCTTCGCCCTGCGCGAAGAACTTCTTACAAGTCGGAGAGACGCATGGAAATAAAAAATCGACGCCGCTTTCTGTCTGGAGCGGCCATTGCATCGGCAAGCTTGGCGGCAGCCAGTGTGAATCGTGTTGCCATGGCCACACTTCCCGAGCCAGTCTTCCAAGACAAGCCCGACACCCAACCGCCACTGACACCGAATAACGGCCAGCCCTACAACCCCGTGGTGACCCTCAACGGCTGGACACTGCCATGGCGAATGAACAACGGTGTGAAGGAATTTCATCTGGTGGCCGAGCCAGTGGTGCGCGAGATGGCCCCAGGGTTCAAGGCCCACCTCTGGGGATACAACGGGCAGTCCCCCGGACCCACCATTGAAGTCGTCGAGGGCGACAAGGTGAGAATCTTCGTGACCAATCGCCTGCCAGAGCACACCTCGATTCACTGGCATGGTCAGCGTCTCCCCAATGGAATGGATGGCGTCACGGGTCTCAACCAACCAGGTATTCCAGCGGGCAAGACCTTTGTATATGAGTTCACTGCGCGAAGGCCCGGGACTTTTATGTACCACCCCCATGCCGATGAAATGACCCAGATGGCCATGGGCATGATGGGCTTCTGGGTCACGCACCCCAAAGGCAGGCATCCGCTCATCGATACCGTCGATCGCGACTTCTGCTTCCTACTCAATGCGTATGACATCGACCCCGGCAGTTACACGCCAAAGATAATGACCATGCTGGACTTCAACATCTGGTCTTGGAATAGCCGCGTGTTTCCCGGCATCGACTCACTCAATGTGCGTCTCAACGACAAGGTGCGTCTGCGGATTGGAAACCTCACCATGACCAATCACCCCATTCATCTGCATGGCCACGAGTTTCTTGTAACGGGCACCGATGGTGGGCCAACACCCAAGACCACTCGGCGATACGAGGTCACCCAAGATATTGCCGTGGGCCAGATGCGTCAGTTGGAGTTTCTTGCCGATGAAGAAGGCGACTGGGCATTTCACTGCCACAAGTCTCACCACACGATGAATGCCATGGGCCACGACGTACCCACGCTAATTGGGGTGGACCACACCGGTCTGGCGAGCCGTATTGGCAAGCTCATTCCCGACTACATGGTGATGGGTGAGCGCGGTATGGCCGATATGGCAGAGATGGAAATGCCACTGCCGGAAAACACTATTCCAATGATGACTGGCGAGGGGCCTTATGGCTCGGTCGAGATGGGCGGGATGTTCAGCGTGCTCAAAGTTCGACGCAATCAGAAGCCGGGCGATTACTCCAACCCGGGCTGGTTCAAGCAACCGCCGGGCACCCAGGCCTATGAATGGAAGGGGCCACCCCTGGCCGAGCCCAAGCGATCGAGCAGCGGCGGCAAGAGCGCCATGCCCAGAACCTCATCGACCGCTGTGGAGGTTCAGGTGCGCAAGCCCGGAAAGTCATCGGGCAATGCCCATCAACACTGATTCATTGCCGTTCATCCAATTACGGTTCATTCAATTCAAGCGGAGCCAATCAAACCTTCTAGGAGAAAAGAAATGAAAACGACACCATCCAAGCCCCTGAGCCACACTGCCCTGTCACTTGCGGTGCTTGTCGGGTTTGCCGCAAGCGTAGCCGCTCACGCCCATGGTCCATCGGGCCATATGCAGCCTGGTCAAGGCATGCATCACGGCACCGGCCTCGGATCGGGCCATGGCCACTCAAGCGCCACCAAAGAACAAACCGCCTGGGGAATCGCTGGAGATCCCAAGCAAGTGACCCGAACCATAAAGGTAGAAATGAACGACAAGATGCGATTCGTGCCCGACCTGATCACCGTGAAGAAGGGTGAGACCATTCGCTTTGAGGTCCGCAATGCGGGCAAGGTTTTGCACGAGATGGTGATCGGCACACGCCAAGAGCTCGATGCCCATGCGGAGATGATGAAGAAGCACCCCAACATGGAGCACGACGAGGCCTATATGGCCCATGTGGATGCCGGCAAGAAGGCCGATATTGTTTGGCTCTTTAACCGACAGGGAGACTTCGAGTTCGCATGCCTCATTCCGGGCCATTACGAGGCCGGCATGCGCGGAAAGATCAAGGTGACGCTGTGAGAGGGCTATTCTTGGCAGCTGCTTTATTTATAGGGCTCATCGCCAACGCCCACGCGGAGTGGGTGGGTGGCGAGGTCCGTCGAGTTGATGCAGCAAATTCGAAACTCACCATTAAGCACGAAGAAATTAAGTCCCTGGACATGCCGCCCATGACCATGGTCTTCTACGTGAAAGATTCAAACCTGTTGAGCGGATTAAACCCGCAAGACAAAATCGAGTTTCAGGCAATCAGCGAGGGCACCAAGTACTTTATAACAGCAGTCAGGCGTTAGGAAGCCTTCAACCCCAAGGAACCGCCAAGGGCTGAAACGGCGTTGGAGAATCAAAGTAGTATCCAACAACTACGTCAAGTCGAGGTGGTCATGCTTAATATCGAGTCCTTGCTCTCTGGCTTGGAAGCAGAGGGACTTGTCTCTGAGCCCTTCCAAATCAGAAGCGACGATGCCTGGGGAGAGGATGATCGCGCCCTCATCATTATCCACGGCACCGCACTGCTACGAGACACGAGCGTGTTCTCAGCCGATGTTCACTCTACACAGACATTCGAAGATGGAGACACGATCGGGTTTGCCGAGACGATCAGCAAGCGCCCCTGGCGATCGACTTTTACTTTTAGAGACTCCATCGAAGTTATTCCTGTCGATGGAGTCGCACTTCGCCAGGCCGTCAATCGCGCGGGCTTTCTGGCCCGCGAGATAATCCGCAACGGCATCCAGCGAGTTTTTCGCACCGAGAAGAAGCCCAATGCCAACTTTGAAGAGCAGTTCATGCAGGCCTTCCGGGACCACTACAGCAAACGCAACTACCCCAAAGGTGAGCTTGTTTACTCGCCCGGTCACCTCGCCGATCGCTTCTACTTCATTCAGAGAGGCTCGGTGTCTCTCTACACAGAGAATAACGCCGAGATTGCAGAACTTGGAGAGACAGACTTTTTCGGGGAGAGAAGTCTAATCAAGGGTGTGCCTCGCGCGTCATACGCCTGCACAGAGGAGGACTGCACCCTGCTTGTGCTCGAGGCCGACCAGGTTCGAGCGGAGATCGTCGACGAGACCCTTCTCGTTCAACTCTCTATTCTTGCCGTTCTTAAGCGCATGCACCTAATGAATCAGTTGCGTTTCTCGCATATTTTTCGCGATCCCAGCGAGAGAAGCGACGCCGACCCAGACGAACCCCCGGACGAATCATCGCAAGACCAACACGAGCGTTAACACAAAGGATTCCCCATGAAACTTGCTAGGCTTCTGCTCATCACACTTCTTGGAGGTGCCTGCTTGGCTGCCTGCGGCGAGAAAGACGAGGAGAAGGCCTCGCAGAATCGGCCCGCTATCCCTGGCTACTGATACTTAAAATCGTAGTAATCGCCGGTGTCTCGTTTTGCCTGAGCCAGATCGGTTACCCGGCCATGCCCGGGCACCACGTGCTTCGAACCCAATGCCACCAAGCGCTTGAAGGCGGCTTGCGCCTTGCGAACATTCGACTGGGGAAGAACTCCCAGAATGCGATCGACATAAACAAGGTCGCCAGTAAAAGTGAGAGCCACATCTGGCAGGTGAGAGCAGACGCTGCCACCAACAACCCGAGGCCAAATTGCTTGAAGACCTGAAACATAGACACCTCTCTCATCAACACGTTCGATCTGGCCTTGAGCCAGCAAGCGTACCTCTGTGTCCCAGACCGCGATGGCCCCGCCCCGGCGCTAGCGGTTGCGCTTAACCCACTGCCGCAAGACCTCATTCATGCGGGTCTGCCAGCCAGAGCCGCTGGGTTTGTCCATCCTGTCGATAGTGCTCTCGCGAGCGAAATGGGAATACTCGCCGAGGACAACGCTGAGAACCCCAACTGAGAGAGACGGACACCAGATGGTTAATGTAAATCAATTGACGTACAATTTCTTGGACGCAATTCTTAGGGCAAACAAAATGGCTGCCAACAACGCTCTTGTCCAAACACGCATCAGCCCAGACATTCGAGACAAAGCCGCTGCGGTGCTCGAGGGGCTCGGCCTGACCGTCTCCGATGTCATGCGAATACTGCTCACTCGGATTGCCAATGAGGGAAACGTTCCGATAGAACTCACCCTCAAGCCGGCCGATTACGACGCCTGGTTTCGATCAAAGGTGCTTGAGGCCGTGAGAGACACTCAACCGCCTGTTTCACACCAGCAGGTTGAGGAGATGTTCTCCAAGAAGCGTTCCGGTGTCTCGAAGGCCCTTAACCGACGGTGAGAGTCGTATGGTCACAATACGCTATCGAAGATCGAACAAAGATTTTTGAATACCTCGTCGAGAAGAATCCAGTTGCTGCAGTTGAATGTGATGCGGAAATTGGACGACAGATTGGTTCGCTAATCGACTTTCCTGAGATTGGAAGGATTGGCCGCGTCAAAGGAACAAAAGAGCTGGTCGTTAGCGGCACGCCATTCATTGTGGTCTACCTCTTAGACGAGAGAGAAATAAGGGTTTTGCGTATTCTTCATGCGGCACAGATGTGGCCTGGGGACTAGCCTTGTCTAGGCCCGCGCCTTGTTGGGCATGAGCAGAAAGCCGCGCAATGGGGGCCTGGTCGCTTAAAGTCGCTGAATGAGCCAATCAAACGCAATAGGGTTCGACAATCCAGCCCCACGCTAACTTGCTGAGGTCAAAATAAATCAGGTTCTGGGAAGCGGGGAATCGAACTTGAGCCCTGTGTCCCTTTTCTTGCAGACCGGGAGTTTTCCGGAGACATGTTCAACAATGCTTGACAAACCGGGCAGTGCAGCCTAAGATTTTTGTATTGAATTTGGCAACAAAAAAGGGCTCACCATGCAAGTTGTTCTGAGGCGATACGGAAACAGCACCGTGGCCGTGTTGCCGCCTGCCGTGCTCAAGGATCTCGGCCTCGCGGTAGGCCAGACTATGACTCTGGACACTACAGACCGGGGCGAGATTTTATTGGCACCCAAGAAAAAATACGTGTTGGCCGATCTGATTGCCCAATGCGATCCCAAGGCGCCGCCACCGGCTGATCTGGCACTCTGGGGTGTTGCAAAGCCTGCCGGTCAAGAGGTCTGGTAATGCCCGTCTTCAACCGAGGTGATGTCGTTAGCGTTCCCCTGGACTCCGCGATGAGCCTCGAGCAAAAAGGTACACGGCCCGCGCTGGTTCTGACCTCCAAAGAATTCAACCGCCTTGGAGACGTGCTGGTCGCTCCCATTACGCAAGGCGGTGATTTCTCACGCTACGCCGGTTTTGCCGTCAGCCTAACCGGCTCGGGATGCAAGACCCAGGGAGTAGCGCTTGTGAACAAGATCCGTATGCTCGACCTGGCAGCGCGTAAGGCACGCAAGATCGAGCGCGTTCCTCAAGTGGTTCTGGACGATGCGCTGGGGCGGTTGACGGCATTATTGGAGTCATGACTTCAGGTCATGACGACGCGTTGTATCGAATGGTCTCGGCGAACCAAATAGCTGGCTCAAATCCAGTGGCGGCCCTGCAGGGTTCGGGGATTCGAATACTTCCAGGCTCGATCCGTCCCTGCGCAGGGCAGGCGACCGGCAATTGCGCGCTCGCACTGTAGTGTCTACAATGTAGACACTATTGAGGAGTCTAAACCCATGGAAACCATCATCCGCAAATGGGGCAACAGCCCTGCCCTGCGCCTACCCACTGCAGTCCTGAAAGAGGCCGGGTATCAACTCGAACAAAAGGTGGATCTGGTGGTCTCGCGCGGCCGGATCATCATCCAACCATCAAAAAAAGTTGAATACGACATTGACGCTCTGGTGAGCGGCATCCATGCCGGCAACACCCATGATGAAGTCAGCTTCGGTGGACCCGTTGGCAACGAGGCGCTTTGATGCCACGGCGTACTTATGTCCCCGAGGCCTGCGACGTAGTGTGGCTTAAATTCGATCCACAGGCGGGGCATGAACAGGCGGGGCACCGTCCTGCCCTGGTGATCAGTCCGGCCAACTACAACGGTAAAACCGGCTTGATGGTCTGTTGCCCGATGTCCACCAAGATCAAGGGGCACCCATTTGAAGTGCTCACCGAGGTCGACGGTATCGAGTGCGCGGTCCTGTCCGATCAAGTGAAGTCTCTCGATTGGAAAATCCGACGCGCCAAGAAAAAGTCCACCGTCAGCACTGAAGTCATGCTGCATGTCAGGGCCAAGATGAAGGCGCTTTTGCAGATTCCATGATGAAAGCACAAGCCTTTGCGGCCGAAAGATTAGCGAAGGGACCTTCAACACGCGCTTAGCACGCCACCTAGCAAACCCCTCGCTGCTGCATGCGACGCCACTTCTGAACAATTGCGCAGAGGCCATCTAAGCCATCGGTCAGCGCGGCAGGACCTGGCTGCAGAATTAGCGGGCTTTTAATTTCGAAGAGCATTGCGTTGGCGACCGCCGGAATCTCATGCCAGCCAGGCCCCTCGGCTGCCGTACGTGCTGCCAGGCTTAGCCGATCCGCAAGACGACTGACGAGTGCATCGGCGGGCCAAATCGGCGGCGATCTCGGCCTGCAGATCGGAAAATGCAAACACCAAATCTGGCTTGAGCTCCAAAATCCGGTCAATCTTTGCCGAGGTAAATGCGCTGACCTTCGGCTTCTCGCGCCGGGCCTGTGCTGGTCGAACCGTAAAGCCCGAAATCCCCACGATCCGGTCCTGCTCGCCGAGGAGATACAGGGTCTCGGTAGTTTCCTCGGTGAGGCAGACAATGCGTTGTGGGCCGCGGGGCAAGGCAATCATTGATTCACCGATTCAGCCCGCACCTTTGGCTGAGAAAATAACGGCACGACCAATACAACTACGCCGATGGCCGCCAAGACATGCTTCAGTGTGTGGCCTGAAACCAGTCCCAACGTGATTTCAAAAATCCTGCTGTCAAGCACCTCTGCAAGCTTCGCTAGCCCGTAAAAAAGCAAGAGCCCTGAAAAGTTAAGGCCAGAACTATGGAGCGATGGCCGCCAGCAAAATACCGCGATCATTGCGACACCGCCGAACTGCAGCACTGCATAGGGCGTTAAATTTCCCGAAGCATTCCAGACCCAGACCGTCAGTGGTCCGAGAAATAAAAGACCGATCATGATCCATATCGCCAGTCGCACCGATACGCGATCGGCGGCCAACAAGGCGAGTGCAGCAGCAAACGACAGTGACATGGCAAGCCGATCAACGGCCAGCCGCGAATCACTCGGTGCGAGGTGATAGAACATGCTGGCCAAGCCCGTGAGCAGCACGCCGATCAGTAACGCGACAACCAGCCGACAGATCAGCGGATTGAGCGCTGGGCCTCGATGATTCACTAACTTCCAAAGCCCCCAGAGGCCAGCGATAAGAAAGGCTAGGTTACTGAGGGTATCCGCAGCGTTGGGGACTGGGCCCCAGGGGCGCCGATCGGCAAAGGCGTGATAACTCTGATCCTGGCCAATCGGCGGCAAGAACAATGCGCAGCCAATTAATAGGCAGACACAGGCGATAAAAAATTTCTCGGGCCATTCCCTCATGGAGGGATTATGGGCCGCTTTGCTGGCCCACCGAATCAGGCCGGGAAAATCCTAGATTTAGTCGAGCAGGAAATTCAGGAATTTTCTGGTGGCGGGGAGCGATAGGGGCACGGAAACTTGAAGTCCAAGACCCATTCGCGAACCGATTCAGGAGGTTACAAGCAGGAATCGATGGTTTATTGCCACCCCCTTTTGCCATTCTGGGCGGGGACTGTGGGAACGAGTGTGGGAACAAGGGGCCGAATGGGCCTGAAATGTCTTGCACTTGACAAACCTGGCGGAGAGGATGTCTGGTAAAGGCTTAGTAACTTCTTGAGAGTTATTGAGCGCTCTAGGCAGCCCTTGATCCAACCGTCCCAAGCAATCTGAGCCAAAAGTCGGCATTGAGTACTTTTTCGCCTATCGTGAAATACCCCAAAAAGTTACCTTTGAGACTTATAGGTTTCACCGCTAATCACACCTTTTGTGTGGTGAATGTGGGGAAGCCAATATTCATAGGGGCTGATATGAGCCTTACGCCCTAGCTTATGTACAAAAGATGCGGCCCCAATAGTCAAATGCAAAGCATGCGGAGCAGTGGACGAGCACCCTTCGCATGTACGCATTTCCTACCTTGGATGCGATGCCGGTCTGGAGCTCAACAGACTGGCTCAAAGATTTAAAAATGCCCACGCTTGTGATCGTTGACGATAAAAACAGGTCCACAAGGCCTTCGGTCTCTGTCGTGCTCTGGGAGGGAATTCCCGGCAGTGAGTTCTGCATTCTTCGGGGCTGTGCCCACGGCGCCCACCTTGAAAAACCGGATCTCTTCAATCTGGTTGTTGGTAATTTCCTGAGCACTGCCCTGCGTGCGCACCGTACCCTGCCGGCAGCCGCCTGACACTCTGCCTGCGGGGGGCATCACAATATCCCTGCCCGAGAGCAGGATTTGGCGCTTCGGACCTTAGAATAGCGGTCAAGCTTGGCAGGCTCTCGGGGGCCATAGCCCGGCCTTCCGGATAACCGAATGCAATCCCCGCCGTGATAGGAGTGGTATGAAAAGCGTCACCGTTAACCGTCGTGAATATCGCTGGATGCAGGCCCCGCTTGTGGTGGTCTGTGTCGATGGCTGTGAGTTTGACTACCTCACGGAGGCCGCCTCATCGGGCCACACGCCGTTTTTAGGCCGCCTCTTGAAGGCAGGATCTGCGCTCAAAGGCGACTGTGTGATTCCAAGCTTTACCAATCCCAATAATCTCTCCATCGTGACCGGTACACCCCCCTCGGTCCACGGCATCTGCGGCAACTTCTTTTACGACCGTGATGCGGACGCCGAAGTCATGATGAATGACAGCAAATACCTTCGCACGGAGACTATCCTTGCCGCATTCTCCCGCCAGGGGGCCAAGGTCGCCGTCGTCACGGCCAAAGACAAGCTTCGAAAACTCCTTGGCCATGGCGTGGTCAATGGCATCTGCTTTTCCTCGGAAAAGGCCGACCAGTGCACGATGGCCGAAAACGGCATCGAGAATGTGCTCGATCTGGTGGGAATGCCTGTGCCTTCGGTCTACAGCGCAGATCTCTCGGAATTCGTATTCGCCGCAGGGGTGAGGCTCATGGAGGTGCATCGGCCTGACCTGATCTATCTGTCGACCACGGATTACATTCAGCATAAATTCGCACCCGGCACCGACGGGGCCAATCGTTTCTACGCCATGATGGACCGCTACCTTCAGAAAATGGACGCCCTGGGGGCCGTCCTTGCCATCACGGCCGACCACGGCATGAACGCCAAGACCAGGGCCGACGGCAGTCCCAATGTGATCTACCTGCAGGACGAAATCGATGCCTGGATGGGCGCGGGCAAGGCCCGGGTGATTCTCCCGATCACCGACCCCTATGTCGTTCACCACGGCGCGCTTGGCTCGTTCGCAACGATCTACACCGATGACCAAGACCGCGCCATGATTGCCGAGCGGATCTCCCAGATGGAAGGCATTGAAGTCGTGCTCAGCAACAGCGAGGCATGCGCCCGGTTCGAGCTGCCCCCGGATCGCGTCGGAGACCTGGTAGTGGTTTCTTCCAAGCATGTGGTGCTGGGCAGTAGCGCCTCCAAACACGATCTCTCGGCGCTGGATGTTCCGCTTCGCTCCCACGGCGGAATTTCCGAGCAGGTGGTTCCGCTGATTTTTAACCGCCCTGTCTCAGATCTGCCCGAGCGTCGCCTCAGAAACTTCGATATTTTTACGATCGCCCTGAATCACACGGCAGGCTAGTCGGCGTTTGACTGGGTGACGCTATAGGCAACAGAGCAGATCAGCGAATTCATGCCGCAGAATTCGTTTAAGAGATCCAGGTGAAGTGAGCTCGTTGCCACGCTGTTAACGGTCTGGCTCTGCAGACGCGCCAGATGGTTGGCGGCATATTCCCGCTCCAGCGACTTGAACTGGGACTTCTGTTCCAGAAGACGCCGTGCGTCATCGGCATCCCGGGTGACAAAGACCGCCGTGCCAAGCCTGAAGTTGGACAGCAAAAGATCATAGAGATGATTGATCTCGGCAATGCCCGACTCCGGAAAGCTTCTGGATTTTCTGATGGTTTTCTCTTCAATGTCCTCCACAATTCGTTCGGTGGCATCCCCGAGCTGTTCCAGCGCGATCGTGTAGGAAATAATGTCGGTCCACATCTTGGACTCGCGTGGCGAGAGCGCCTCCCGCGAGATCTGTGAAAGATAGAGCTTGATGGCGTTATAAAGCTTATCGACGCTGTCATCGAGCTCCTTGACACGCTGTCTCACCCCCAGCTCGCCCGTCTTTAAGAGCTCGGGAACCCCCAGAAGCATCTTCTCGACAAGATCGGCCTGATGCAGGGTCTCGCGCATGGCGCACCCGAGAGCGAGTCCCGGTGTGGCAAGCGCGACTTCATCGAGGTATTTGGGGTCATCGGCTTTCTGCGCCTGCACGGGAGCCGGATCGAGCCACTCGGCCAGCCTCGCAATCGGCGCCGTAAACCCGATAAAGGCCGCCCCCAGCACCAGATTGAAGGCCAGGTGAAAGGCGACCACCGGATTGATGTCCGATCCCGTCCAGGCGGCGAAGTCCTGCGCAAACATGCCCACAAAGGGCGCCAGCGCAAACACACCGAGCACCCGGCAGACCAAATTGCCCAGGGCCACACGCCGCACCGCAGGGCCTGACTTGGAAGTAAGAATCTGGGCAAGAATGCCACTGCCCAGATTGGCACCCAGCACGATTCCGAAGGCAATTCCGTAAGGCAGGGCCCCGGCTGATACCAGCGTTGCCGTCAGAAGCACGACCGCAAGACTTGAGTAACTCAGAACCGCCATCACCACGCCCACGAACATGTCAAAGACTATTTCGTTGGAGAGCGACGTGAGCGCAGCCCGCACGAGTTCGGCCTGGATCATCAGGCGCGTGGATTCGCTAATCAGCTGAAGGGCAAGCGAAATCAGGCCAAGGCCAATCAGAATCCTGCCGATCTGGCTCTTTAAGGTGCCCTTTTTCCAGATAAAGAGCACCACGCCAGAAAAAATCAGAAACGACGATAGCCACGAGAGGTCAAACGAAAACGCAAGCGCCACAAGGCTTGTGCCGATATCGGCCCCGAGCATCACCCAGAGCGCCTGCCCCAGGGTGATGGCGCCGTGCGGAACAAAGCTCGAGATGATAAGGCAGGTCGCAGTGCTTGACTGCAAAAGCCCGGTCACCACCACCCCCGAGCCCAGGGCCGAGAACCGGTTGCTCACACCGCGCTGAAGAATCTTTCGCAGATTTTCGCCAAAGACCCGCAAGATGCCTGTCCGCACCAGGTGGGTGGCCCACACCAACAGGGCGATCCCCGAAATCAGATTCAGCAAATGCAGCATGGGCGTTCTATCGTTGAGGTGATGGCGTAGGTCATGGTGAACATTTCAGCGGCGTGGCCGTTCATTTAGTCCCAGGGCATCGAATAGGTCTTGATGTTGGTAAAACTCTTAATCGCTTCCTGTACGCCTTCCTTATAACCCAGGCCGCTATCCTTGATGCCACCAAAGGGTGTGGCCTCAAGCCGATACCCGGGAACTTCCCATACGTTGACACTGCCCACATGGGCACCTTTTATGAACCGCACGATGTCTTCGTAGCGGTCGGTACAGATCCCCGAGGAGAGCCCGTAGGCTGTGCCGTTCACTATCCTGATGGCCGTCTCGAGGTTCGGAAAAGAAATAACCGGCGAGACCGGGCCAAAGGTCTCCTGTCGAACCACTTCCATGGCTGGCTCCACCCGATCGATCACGGTGGGCGAATAAAGCGCTCCTGAACGGATATTTCCCACCCGCAGGCGGGCACCCTTGGCCACGGCATCATTGACGACATGCTCAAAACGGATCGCGGCCTCTTCGTCAATCACCGTGCCCATGTCCACCGAAGGATCCAGGGGATCGCCGTAGCGCCAGGCCTTGGTCTTTTCCACGAGGGCATCGGTAAAAGGTTCGAGAATTTTCTCGTGAACCAGAATGCGTTTCACCGCAGTGCATCTCTGTCCGGAATTCTTGTAAGAGCCGTTTGCGGCAAGGTCCGCCGCCTTGCCAATGTCGGCATCGTCCATGACCACGAGTGGGTCATTGCCACCGAGTTCCAGAATCTGGCGCTTATAGACCGCCTTCTGGGCAATGTATTTGCCAATGGCCACGCCACCCGTGAAGGTCACCAGATCCACCTGGGCGTGGGTCAGCAGTTCATCGGCAATCTCGGCGGGGTCGCCCGTCAGCACCGAGAGCATGGGCGGCGGAAGCCCTGCCTCGTAGAGCACATCGGCAAGCCTATAGGCGGTGAGCGGCGTTTTCTCGGAGGGCTTTAAGACCATGCGGTTATTGGTTGCAATCGACGGGGCCACCTTGTGAATCACCTGGTTGAGCGGGTGATTAAAGGGGGTGATTGCGGTGATCACGCCCAGAAGCGGCTCGCGCACCGTATAGACTTTTCGGGCCTTGCCGTGGTGGGTGAGATCGCACGAGAAAATCTGGCCATCATCCACAAGCGCCTGATTGGCTGCAAAAAGCAACACATCCGATGCGCGGCCTACTTCGTACATGGAGTCCTTCATGCACAGGCCACTCTCAAGGGTGATCAGCCTGGCGATCTCTTCCTTTCGCGAGGCAATGATGTCGCCTGCCCGGGTGAGAATCTTGAAGCGTTCATAACGCGTAAGCGTGGGCTTGTAGTCATAGCCGGCCCGGATCGCCCGACGGACATCGTCAAGGCTCGCCTTGGGCACCGTGGCGACGACCTCCTTCGTGTAGGGATAGCACACATCGATGGTGCGGTCCGAGAAGACCTTCTCTCCCGCAATGCGCATGGCCTCCCGCAGAGGTTTTCCAATGACACTTTCCCTTGAGTTCATAACGATTTCCTTTGGTGATTCTGTTTTCCGTGAAGAGTCTGTTTGCGGTGATTCTCTGGCGTTTTGTTTTTTTCGTCAGTCGGATTTATGGTGCAATTTTTCTTTTGCCGTACCTGCAGTGGGTCCCGCAGAGCCGATGCGCGCCTCATGCAGGCGAAGCCGGCTCGTCATCACATGATCAAAGAGCAGTTGTTGTGCTTTTGCGGGATTGCGCTCGGCGATCGCATTGACAATATTTTCGTGATCCGCCGTGGAAATGCGGATATTTTCGGTATTCCGAAGGAGCGTCTCCTGCCGAAACAGGTTGAGCTCGTTGACCGCACGCCGATAGGCCTCGATCAGCGAGGGGTTGCGGGTCGCCTGGGCAAGCACGTCATGGAATTCCAGATTTAAAAGAAAATAGGCTGACGGATCGGATCGCACGGCGGGCGACTTCATTTTCTTGATCACACTGCCAAGCTTGGTAAGCTCTGCAGACGTAATCCGCTCGGCCGAGAGTCTGCCGATCATGCCATCGAGCGCGGCACGCACCTCAAAGATCTGATCGGCCTCCTGAAGGCTGATATGTCGCACACAGACGCCGCGGTTTTTTTCGTTAACAATGAGGCCCGCCTGCCCCAGGGCCCGAAACGCCTCGCGCACCGGCCCCCGCGATACGCCAAGGTGTTCCGCCACCTCAGCCTCGGTAAGCCTCACCCCCGCGGCAAGCTCTCCGGAGATGATCTTTCGCTTTAATTCCTGCTCCACGAGCGCGCTTAGCGAGTGTTGCTGTAAAAGCCGAATCGCCTGCTCGTGCGGCGCAAGCGGCCGTCGGCTGATGGTGGTGGATGCAATATCCAGTGCGGCTCGTCTCATGGGGTGTTTCTCCTATGCAGGGAACTCACTTGGGCGCTCAGTTGTAAGCTCGCTTGAAAACTCACTTGGGAACTCGGTTGGGTCGTCATTTAGGCACCCAGGTCGTGCAAGGTCACCGGCACGCGTTCTCCCCAGAGATCGGCACTTCCTGCAACGGCGTTCATGGGCATCTGCGCGTACTTGCCACGGACATAGGCAAGCCCCACGCAGGCGCCCGCCTCGTGGCCCCAGCCTGCCGATGTGATCTCACCCACAGGGTCATCGCCAAGCCACAGCGTCTCTCCGCCCCAGAGGTACGTCTCGGGCTGGTCTGCCGTAATGCGCACGAGTTTTTTCTCAAGTGGCCTTCCCTTGCGTTCAAGAAGAGCTTTTTTGCCAATAAAGTCCATGGGCTTATCAAGCCGTACCCCTGTCCATAACCCCGATTCGTAAGGCGTCTCATCGGGACCAAGCTCGGCGCCCCAGGCCCTTCGGGCCCGCTCGGTGCGCAAAGCATCGATGGCGTAGTAGCCCGCATTTTTTAGCCCGAGATCACTGCCTGCCTCGGAAAGACTCAGATACACATGCCGGGCCATCTCGACGGGCACATAAAGCTCGTAGCCCGGCCCGCCGACATAGCTCATGCGGGCGCAACGCACTCGCGCAAGCCCAAGATCGATCTCCTTTGTCCAGGAAAAGGCAAGCGCCGCAGAATCCAGTGCATCGGGCGAGAGCCGGCCAAGCAATGTCTGGGCCCGGGGTCCCATGACTGAAAGCACACAAAGAGATGTGCTGTTATCGACGACCCAGACCTCTTCGTCGGGGCCAATCTGGCGCGTGATCCAGTCCATGTCCCGCGTTGCCTGGCCCGAGCCGGTGATCAGCTGAAAAAGCCTTGCACCGAGCCGAATCAGGGTGACATCGGCCTCGAATCCGCCTCGGCGATTGAGCAAAGGCGTATAGACCATCTTGCCCGCCGGCACATCGACATCGTTGGCACAGATCCGCTGAAGAAACGCAAGGGCATGCCGCCCCTGAATCAGCAGTTTGGAAAAAGAGCTCTGATCGTAGAGGGCAACAGCCTGCCGTGTCGCCGCCTGTTCGGCACACATCCAGGCAAGCCATCCGGGCCGATCCAGCGTGTGGGCCGCGGGGGCAGCGCCTGCCGGGCGGAAATAATTTGCACGCTCCCAGCCATTTTTGCTTCCGAACTCGGCACCCTCTTTGCGCAAGAAATCATAAAGCGGCGATGTCCTCAGCGGCCGTGCAGTCTCAAGCTCCTGCCGCGGCCAGCGCATGGCGTAATGCAACCCGAGCGTCTCTGCCGTACGTTCGGAGAGCGCGCGCCGGTTGGCCTGAAAATTTCCGAACCTGCGGATGTCCACATCCCAGACATCGACACTGGGCTCTCCGCCCACGATCCATTCGGCAATCAGCCGGCCTGCGCCACCGGAATTGGCAATGCCTGCGGAATTAAATCCCGCGCAGACGAAATAATTCTTCAGCCCCGGTGCCTCGCCCAGAATGAAGTTTCCATCGGGTGTGAAACTCTCCGGGCCGTTGAGCAGCATCTTGATCTTTGCCGTCTCAAGGCAGGGTGCCCGGCGGATGGCATTGACCATCAGAATCTCAAACTGATCCCAGTCTTCATCGAGCAGTTGGAACTGGAATGTCGACGGAATGGGATCCATCTTCCAGGGCTTGGCCTTGGGCTCAAAGCCACCCATCACGAGTCCGCCTACTTCTTCCTTGAAATAGATGTATCCGTCGGGATCCCTCACCACCGGCCACATCGGACCGATGCCCTCGATTTCCGCGGTCACGATATAGAAGTGCTCCGCTGAAAAAAGCGGCACGCTCACCCCGGCAAGGGCTCCGAACTGCCGGGCCCACTGGCCTGCGCAGTTCACAACCACCTCGCAGGCAATCGGCCCCTGGCTGGTCTGGACACCGCGGACTTCACCCTCGTGCAGGGTGACGCCAGTGACTTCGATATTTTCAATAATCCGCACGCCATGATTGCGCGCACCACGGGCTAGCGAATTGGTGATGTCGGTGGGATTGACCTTGCCGTCTCCCGGTATACAGATGCCGCCTTGCAGATCATCGACCCGGAGCAGTGGGACCCGGCGGGCGACCTCTGCAGGTGAAATCTCGTGGACTTCGACATCAAAGCTTCTGGCCAGAGAGATCTGTCGGCGGAGCACCTTCATGCGCTCTCTGGTCTGGGCGACATTGACGCTTCCACACTCGCGCCAGCCGGTGGCAAGGCCGGTTTCTTTTTCCAGTGTGGCGTAGAGCTCGATGCCGTACTTGCTCATGCGTGTCATGGTGCGGTTTGGACGCATCTGGCCCACAAGGCCTGCGGCATGCCAGGTTGTGCCGCAGGTGAGCGTGCCCTGCTCGAGAAGCACCACATCGCGCTTGCCCATCTTGGCCAGGTGATAGGCAACCGAACATCCGGCAATGCCACCGCCAACGATTACGATTTCTGCCTGCGAGGGGATGTTCTTTTCAGTCATGCATCAGCCCATTCTGAGGGCGACCACACCCGTGACGATCGCCAGAATTCCGATTCCGCGCTGTAGAGTCCAGAGCTCATTTAGAAGCCGGTGGCCAAGAATCGCCGCAAAGAGCACCGAGGTCTCGCGCAGGGCCGCCACCGATGCAACAGGCGCCACCGTCATGGCCCATAGCGCAATCGAATAGGAGCCCGCCGAGGCCACGGCCCCCACCGATGCAACCTGCCAGCGCCTGCGCACGTAATCCCAGAAATCGCCACTGCGTTTCGCAAGCACAAGGAGCCCGAATGTCCAGCCATCAAGCGCAAAAAGCAGTGCGATGTACTGGCCCGCATGGCCGGAGAGCCGCACGCCCTTGGCATCGACCACGGTGTAGATCGCAATCAGCACTGCATTGCCGAGTGCGAAATAGACAGCGTGCCGATAGCGAACAAGGCCTGCGGCCACTCCCAGAAGCAGTACGCCCGAGCAGACGGCCATCACGCCAAACCAGGCAAGCAGTGAGAGGGATTCGTCCATGAAGGTAAAGGACCCCACGGCCACAAGCATCGGGGCCACGCCGCGCATCAGGGGATAGGTAAGGCTTAGCTCTCCGTGGTGATAGGCCCTCGACAAGGCGTAGTAATAGCCCACGTGAATCACGAGTGAAGCCACGACATAGGGCCAGACCTCGAGCCGCGGAAGTCCGAAAAAAATCAAAAAGGGAATGGCCAGAATCGAACACAGGATATGAATGAGCGCGGTATCGAGGGTCTTGTCCTGGCTGGATTTCACCAGCGTGTTCCAGCCGGCATGTAAAAGGGCCCCAAGGAGCACCAGGCAAAAGACAGTCCAGGTCATGAACGGCGGCTAGGTGAACAGACAACAGCGTTGCGCGCGGCGCAGAAAATGTTCGAGGTCTGGCGTCCGCCTATTGGGGGTCTTTGCCTTGTCGTCCCAGAGCCGCACCTTGACTGCATCGGCCGCTCCCGGCTCAGATATAAATGCCTCCTGTTCTTTGGTGCTGAAAATGCCTCCCTGCAATACAAGACTGCGCTTGGAGTCTTCCGAGAGGTTGTCGTAATAGTCGGGGCGGGTGGCGCACAGATAACGCTTGGCATCGACATGCAGGCGAATGGCCGTGATCACCTCGGGCGCAAAGAGGTGCCGAAGAAAAGGCACGGCACGGTACTGATGCAAATCATCGGTTCCCGAGAGCGTCGGGTTCGCACCAAGGTCGTGCAGAAGATGGCCCAGATCGTGAAGCAGGGCCGCCGTCACCAGGCCGTCCGAGGCACCCGCTTCCTGGGCAAGCGTTGCCGACTGCAGGGCATGTTCGAGGTGAGAGACCGGTTCTCCGGTGTACTGCTCGTGCCCGCGGGCGCGGAAAATCTCGGCAATGTCGGGCAGGGTAAGCGCCATGGGCTAAGCCTGCCTGAAACGCCCTGAAATTGTCAACAATCAGCAAAAAATGATTGACAATAACAGTCGGCATCCCCCCCAAGGGCGGGGTATTCCCGATTTCATTTCCGCCCCAAACGCGTAATATTTCCTTGCAAATTCCCTGTCATTTCAACTCGCAAAGGAAAACCCGCATGCGCTCATTAGTCCGCACCCTTCTGATCGGCGCCCTGATGGCAAGCACCGCCGCCTGGGCCCAGAAAATACCCCTCTTAGTCTACACGGCCCTGGAAACGGATCAGCTCAAGGCCTACCAGGAAGGCTTCAATAAAGTCCATCCCAATATCGAAATCAAATGGGTCCGTGACTCCACCGGCGTCATCACCGCAAAACTGTTAGCCGAAAAAGCCAACCCCCAGGCCGATGTGGTCATGGGTGTTGCCGCAAGCAGTCTTGCCCTGCTGGATCGCAACGGAATGCTTGAGCCCTATGCGCCCAAGAACCTGGCGGCCATTCGCGCCCAGTATCGCGATGCCAAGAGCGTGCCCACCTGGTTCGGAATGGATGTCTGGGGTGCGACCATCTGCTTTAACACGGTCGAAGCCCAGAAACGCAATATTCCCAAGCCCGAGACCTGGCAAGACCTCACCAAGCCCGTCTACAAAGGCCAGATCGTGATGCCCAATCCGGCCTCAAGCGGCACAGGCTTTTTCGATGTCAACGCATGGCTCACGCTGTTTGGTGATGACAATGGCAAAGGTGGTGGCTGGAAGTTCATGGATGGCCTTCATGAAAACATCGCCCAGTACACTCACTCGGGCTCCAAGCCCTGCAACATGGCCTCAAGCGGCGAATACGTGATGGGAATTTCCTTCGAGTATCGCGCCAACACCAATAAGGCCAAGGGCGCCCCGATCGATCTGGTCTTCCCCAAGGAAGGACTGGGCTGGGATCTGGAGGCCTTTGCCATTCATAAGGGAACCAAGCAGTTGGATGCAGCGAAAAAACTCGCCGACTGGGCCTCGAGCAAGGAAGCCATGGAGCTATATGCCAACAACTTTGCAATCGTCGCAGTTCCGGGCATTGCCAAGCCCCTTCCCAACATCCCGGCCGATTACGAAGCACGTCTGGTCAAGCTTGATTTCAATCAGGCTGCCGCCAACCGGGAGCGTGTTCTTGCCGAATGGACCAAGCGCTACGACAGCAAAACGGAAAAACGCTGATCCGATAAACCGCCAGCCGCCAGGCCCTGCTTGGCGGCTTTTCTCTGCCCGCCATGCCGGATCACAACTACCTTTCGCTTCGCCATCTCGATAAGAACTTCGGAAGTTTTTCGGCACTAAAAAACATCAGTCTGGATATCCAGGAAGGCGAGTTTGTCTGCTTTCTTGGGCCTTCCGGCTGTGGCAAGACCACACTCCTGAGAATCATTGCAGGCCTTGAGGTGCAGACTTCGGGCCAGATTTTTCTGCGCGATACCGACATCTCGCGGCGTGCCCCTGCCGAGCGCGACTACGGCATCGTGTTTCAGAGTTACGCGCTTTTCCCGAACCTGAATGTCTCGGCCAACGTGGCCTACGGACTGGTCAACCGCAAATGGGCCAAGGCCGACCGGGACCGGCGTGTCGGGGAAATTCTGAGTCTCGTGGGCCTGCCCGGCTCGGAAAAAAAATATCCCAGCCAGTTATCGGGCGGCCAGCAACAGCGCATTGCGCTAGCCCGGGCCCTGGCCACCTCGCCCGGCCTTTTACTTCTCGATGAACCGCTCTCGGCGCTTGATGCACTCGAGCGCGTGCGCCTGCGCCAGGAGATCCGCCACCTCCAGCAGTCTCTCGGCGTCACCACCATCATGGTCACCCATGACCAGGAGGAGGCCATGAGCGTTGCCGACCGCATCGTGGTCATGAATCACGGAACCATAGAGCAGGTGGGAACACCGATTGACATCTACTGCGAACCGGCAAGTCCTTTCGTGGCCGACTTCGTGGGCAAGGTCAATGTCCTCTCCGGGCACATCGATCAGAGCGGACTGCGGCTTGGCAATCTCACGATTCCACTTCCCGCCTCGGTGCGCCCCGCGCAGGCCTTGAACACCAAGGTCTACCTTCGGCCCGAGGATCTGCTGAGCCACACCCATGACGCCTCGGATCCCTGCAGTTTCGATGCGGTGATCGATCAGATCGATTTCATGGGTGCCTTCTGCCATGTCCATGTCAGGGCTGCCGATATCGGCAATGAACGCCTCATGGTGCACCTCACGCTTAATTTTCTGAAAGAAAAAGAACTCCTCGTAGGCTCGCGCCTGCGGCTTAAGCTTAATTCCGACCGCATCAGGCTCTTCTAAGAGTGCCTGCGGTCTGACTGCCTCATGAACCTCCTTAGCCTCCCGCTTCGACAACAGATCCACTGGTCGGATCGGCTGGCCCATGTGCTGTTGGGGTTCGTCTTTGTGGCCATGCTGATCTTTCTGGGGGCGCCACTTTTTGCAATCCTTGAGCAGGCCACGGAAGATGCCCAGGGCAAGTTTGTCGGGCTCTACAACTTTGTCACCTATGCCAAGACGCCCTCACTGCTCAATAGCCTATGGAATAGCCTCTGGGTCTCGGCCCTGGTCACGGCGATCATCGTTCCCGTAGCGTTTTGTTTTGCCTACTCGCTGACCCGCTCCTGCATGCGGGCAAAGCCCGTCTTTCGCGCAATCACGCTCATTCCACTTTTTGCGCCTACCCTGCTTTTTGCCATTGCCCTGATCTACTGGTTTGGCAATCAGGGACTTATGAAGGGATTCATGCAGGCGCTTGGAATCCGCCAGATCTATGGCGCGCCGGGAATCATCATGGCCGAGTGTTTTGCCGTACTGCCCCATGCCATGATGATTCTGGTGACCGCACTCTCCCTTGCCGATGCCCGTCTCTATGAGGCGGCCAACGCCCTGGGCACGAGCACCTGGCGCAAATTTTTCACCATCACGCTTCCCTCGGCCAAATACGGACTCATTTCGGCAGCCCTGGTAAGCTTTACCCTGGTGATCACCGACTTTGGGATTCCCAAGGTGATCGGTGGCAACTTCAACATGCTCGCCACCGATATCTTCAAGCTGGTGATTGGCCAGCAGGATTTCTCAAAGGGTGCCGTGGTTGCCATGCTCTTGCTTGCGCCTGCGGGGCTGACCTTTCTGGTGGACCGGATCGTGAGTGCGCGGCAGACCGCCGCCCTGGGTGCGCGCGCCGTACCCTATCACCCAAGGCCCGCCCCGCTCTTTGACCGGCTCATGACGCTCTATTGCGTGGTGGTGGCCGTGGCCATGCTTGGCATGCTGGGCATGGCCATCTTTGCGTCCTTTGCCAACTTCTGGCCGTATAACCTCACGCCTAGCCTTCGCCACTACAAGATCGGTCTCTTTGACGGCGGCGTGGCGGGCGGCTTTGTCAATAGCCTAAAGATGGCCACGGGCACCGCCTTTTTCGGCGCGATTCTTGTGTTTTGCACGGCCTATCTGCTTGAGAAAACCAGAGGCGCAGTCATCTTTCGCATGCCCCTTCAGATCATGGTGATGCTGCCCATGGCTGTCCCGGGCCTCGTGCTTGGCCTAGGCTACATCTTCTTTTTCAATTCTCCGCACAACCCCTTAAACGTGCTTTATCAGAGCATCACACTGCTCACCCTGTGCACGATTGTTCACTTCTACACCACGGGGCATCTGACGGCGACGACCGCGCTAAAGTCCCTTGATGCCGAATTCGAGACGGTGAGCGCCTCGCTCAAGGTCCCCTTCTACAAAACCTTCTGGCGCGTGACCCTGCCCATCTGCGCACCGGCGGTGATCGACATCGCACGATACTTTTTTGTCAATGCCATGACCACCATCTCGGCCGTTGTCTTTCTTTATTCTCCGGACACCAAGGTCGCCTCAATTGCCATTCTCAATCTCGATGAGGCGGGCGAAATCGGGGCGGCCGCCGCCATGGCCGTGCTGATTGTGGTTGTCTGCATGACGGTGACCGCGATTTTTGCAATCCTTGACTCCATCATTCAGCGCCGCACCCAGGCCTGGCGGCGCCGATAGAGGGCGTTTACCCATCCGTTTTCCACCCACACCCGGACCCATCATGAACCGAGACCCTATATTGCTCACCCCCGGACCGCTGACCACATCGCTCAGAACCAAGGTGGCGATGCTTCGAGACTGGGGATCCTGGGACAGCGACTTCAATGCTGTAACGGCAGGCGTGCGAAAAAGCCTTCTGGATATCGTGCACGGGCATGAAAGCCATGTGGTCGTTCCCCTGCAGGGCAGTGGCACCTTTAGCGTTGAGGCGGCAGTTGAAACCATCGTTCCGCGCACCGGCCATGTGCTCGTTCTCGATAACGGGGCGTACTGTAAGCGCGCTGCCAAACTCACCACCCTCATGGGCAGGAAATGCACTCTGCTTCCCTTCGAAGAGGCCCAGGCGGTGCCGCCCACTGCCCTCGAGCGGAAGTTAAAAGAGGACCCAAGCATCACCCATGTGATCCTGATTCATTGCGAGACCGGCACGGGAGTTTTAAATCCGCTTGCCGAAATCTCCGCAATCTGTGAGGCCCACGGCAAGGGCCTCATTGTGGATGCCATGAGTTCCTTTGCGGCCCTGCCGATTGACGCACGGACCATGCCCTTTGATGCGCTGATTGCCGCAAGCGGAAAATGCCTCGAGGGTGTCCCCGGCATGGGTTTTGTGTTTATTCGCAAATCCCTGATCGATCAGTGTGCCGGCAATAGCCTATCGCTTGCCATGGATCTCCACGACCAGTATGTCTATATGGAAAAAACCGGCCAGTGGCGCTTTACGCCCCCCACCCATGTGGTGGTGGCACTTGCCGAGGCCATTGCGCAGTTCGAAGAAGAAGGCGGCCAGCCCGCCCGGCTCGCCCGCTATCGCAGAAATTACAAAATCCTGGTGCAGGGCTTACAAAAACTGGGCCTAAAGCCGTTTCTGGATCCGGCCATTCAGGCGCCTATCATCGTGACGTTTCATGCGCCTGCCGACCCGCGCTACGACTTCAAGAAGTTCTATGACGCCACCAAACGCCAGGGCATTATCATTTACCCCGGAAAACTCACCCAGATCGAGACCTTCCGCGTTGGCTGTATCGGCGCCATCAACGACGTGGAAATGAAGCAAAGCATTAACGCCATCGGCCAGGCCCTGGCCGAGCTCGGTGTCTCTGTTGGCACAGGAAAATAAACGCGGTATTAGCCCGCGCTGGTGAAAGGAAACAACATGGCGGCAGTCCGTGATTCATCGGTTCTTGAAAAACTCAAGCGCAGTAAGTCAGCCAAGGTAAAGCTTGCCGTCAGCGATATCGACGGCATTCTGCGCGGCAAATACATGGCCATGGAGAAATTCCTTGGTGTGGCCCAGCCCCACCCCCATGGCGGATTCGGTTTCTGCGACGTGGTTTTTGGCTGGGACTCTTCCGACCAGTGTTACGACAACACCCAGGTCACCGGCTGGCAGCACGGCTTTCCAGATTCGCTGGCCCGCATCGATCTCGATACCGCCCGTGAAGTCCCCTGGGACAACAACGTGCCCTTTTTTCTTGGGGAGTTCGTCAACCCCGATGGCTCACCGTACCCCGTCTGTCCGCGGCAGACACTGCGGCGTGTTTTAAAGCGTGCCGAAAAACTCGGCCTGATTCCTATGTGCGGCATGGAATTCGAGTGGTTTAATTTTCTCGAGACCCCCCAGAGCTGGGCAAGCAAAAAAGGGGTTGCGCCTGAGCCGCTTACGCCGGGAATGTTTGGCTACTCTCTGCTTCGAATGAACCAGAACCGGGGGTTCGTCAACGCGCTGATGGATGAACTCGCCCTCTTTGGCGTTCCCCTTGAGGCACTGCACACCGAGACCGGCCCGGGTGTTTTTGAGGCCGCCATCGCATTTGGCCCTGCCCTAGAGCAGGCGGACCGCTCGATTCTCTTTAAGACTGCAGTCAAGGAGATCGGAGCCCGCTTTGGCATCATGCCCAGCTTCATGGCCAAGTGGAGCCAGGCCTATCCCGGATGCAGTGGCCATGTGCATCAGAGCCTGAGTGATGGCAAAAAAAATCTTTTTGCCGATGCCAAGGGCCGCCACGGCATGAGCCGGCTCTTCGAGAGCTATCTCGCAGGCCAGGTGGCCTGTCTTATGGAATTTGCGCCCATGCTCTGGCCCACCATCAATAGCTACAAGCGTCTGGTTGACGGATTCTGGGCGCCAGTCAAACCCACCTGGGGTGTCGACAACCGCACCGCGAGTTTCCGCGTGCTCACCGCATCAGCCAAATCCACCCGGCTTGAGACGCGCTGTCCAGGTGCCGATGTCAACCCCTATCTCGCCATGGCCGCCGTCATCGCCGCGGGCGTCTATGGCGTTGAAAAGGATCTCAAGCTCACCATGCCGCCCATCACCGGCACCAACAAAGGCGCGGAAAAGATTCCCCGTGCACCACGCACACTGATGGAGACCACGCGGATATTCAAATCCTCGGATATCGCGCGCGACTTTCTGGGCGATACGTTCGTGGATCACTTCGCAGCCACCCGCGACTGGGAGTGGCGCCAGTGGCTCGATGGCGTGACCGACTGGGAGCTCAAACGCTACTTCGAGATCATCTAATGACTATTCATCAGTTTTCTTTTCCGACCGCAATCCATTTCGGCGACGGTGCACGGAGACGTGTTGCCGCCCATCTGGCCTCGCAGGGCATTGGCAGGCCTCTTGTGGTGACCGACCGGGGCCTGGCGGGCCTGCCGGTTTTTGCGCAATTCATTGGCTTGCTTGCCGATCTGGATGTCGCCACCTTTGGCGGCGTATTCGGAAACCCCACGCGCCAGCAGGTAATCGAGGGGGCCAAGGCCTTTAACGCGCACAAGGCTGATGCCGTGATTGGCATTGGCGGCGGTGCGGCCATGGACGTGGCAAAAGTCGTGGGCCTGGCAGCCACACACCCGGGCGACATTCTGGAGTACGCCTGGGACCATCCCGGCGTGCGGACAATCAGCGGCGATCTGCCCTACTTCGTGGCCATTCCCACCACATCGGGAACGGGATCGGAAGTGGGCCGTTCAAGCGTCATCAGCGAAGACGACACCCATCACAAACGCGTGATCTTTAACCCCCGGCTTTTGGCCAAGGCGGTTTTCGCAGACCCGGAACTCACGCTTGGCCTGCCGCCTGCGGTGACTGCGGCCACGGGAATGGATGCCTTAACCCATAACGTCGAGAGCTATCTCTCTCCGGCCTACCATCCGCTTTGCGATGCCATTGCGCTTGAAGGCACCCGCATCGCGGCAGGGGCACTTGCCAGGGCCGTAAAAAACCCCACGGATCTCAAGGCGCGGGGCGACATGATGATGTCCTCGATGATGGGGGCTATTGCCTTTCAGAAAGATCTCGGCGCGGTGCACTCCTGCGCACACGCCCTGGGCGCCGTCTGCGACATGCACCATGGTCTGGCCAACGCGCTTATGATCGATACCGTCATGGCGTGGAATTTTCCTTCCGCTCAAGAAAAATTTGCATCCCTTGCACACGCCTGCGGGCTCAAATCGGGTGCCGAGTTTGTACCCTGGCTTTCTAGCCTAAAGGCCGAGATCGGAATCACGGGCCCGCTTTCTGCCCACGGGGTGACCGCGGCACACCTTCCAAGACTTGTGGAGATTGCCACCCACGACATCTGCCATCAGACCAACCCCCAGCCGTGCACCTCGGCAGACTTTGAACGCCTCTTTGCGCAGGCCCTGAACTGATCATGTCCTCAAAGAGTACTCCCTTAAAGATTGGCGTCTCGGCCTGTTTTTTCCATCCGGATCCCGAGCGTCCGATCTTCACGGGAAAGACACTGCAGTATCTCGAACAATCCATGGCCCACTGGCTCATGACACATGGCGCCATGCCGGTCATGATTCCCGCGCCGATTCAGGGCAAGCAAGGCGGACCGCTCGAAGAAGACTACGCCCACTGGCTCGATGGCCTGCTTCTCGGGGGCGGCTCCGATGTCTGGCCAGGCAGTTACAACGAGACCCCGATCGATGCGCGCTGGCAGGGAGACCGCATCCGCGACGAATACGAAAAACGACTGCTCAAGGCGTTTATCGAGCACCGCAAACCCGTCTTCGGCGTCTGCCGCGGTCTTCAACTGATCAATGTGGCCTTCGGGGGAACGCTTTATCAGGACATCGCAACCCAGCGGCCCGACGCGCTCAAGCACCGCGATCCTATTGCCTATGACCGCAACTTCCATGATCTGCGGATCGAGCCGGACTCCCGGCTTGCGAGGCTGATTGGCGATCAGGCCCGGGGCGCAGAAAAGGCTGGGAAAACCGCGGGTTTCTCTGGCGATCTTCTGGTCAAGGTCAATAGCGTTCACCACCAGGCCATCAAGGATCTTGCAAAAGAGTTTGTGGTCGAGGCCCGATGCTCGCACGATGAAATCATCGAGGCCATCCGATGGAGAGGCGATGGCTATCTGGCCGCAGTCCAGTGGCACCCGGAATTCCACCGTGCCGAGCACGAAACCCTCAACGACTCACCCCTTCTGCAGGATTTTCTATCGGCAGTGGCCGAGCAGAAAAGCTAGTGCAGGCATCGTTTTAACCCGACTGCTTTTTTTATCTTCATGTCCATGAAACCTCTTGTCATTCAAAACCCCGCCAACCACGAGACCCTGGCCGAGCTTGCCATTGACTCCGCCGCCGACATCGCCAATAAGGCGGCCCGGGCCCGCCGAGCCCAGCCGCAGTGGGCCGCAAGATCTCTTGATTCGAGAATGGCAATCATCGAGAAGTTTCGTGTCATTGTTGCCCGTGACCTTGACCGTCTGGCAACCACCATGACGAAGGAAACCGGAAAACCCATTGCCCACTCCCGAAATGAACTCAACGGATTTCTGGGGAGGATTGATTTTTTTCTCGGTCACTCTAAGCACGCCCTGGCTCCGCAGACCGTCTTTAATGCCGATGGCATGCGCGAAGAGATCCATCGCGAACCCCTGGGGCTCTTGGGCAATATCTCAGCCTGGAACTATCCCTGGTTCGTAGGGGGAAACGTCTATGTTCCGGGGCTCTTAACGGGCAACAGTATTCTCTACAAGCCATCGGAATACGCCTCGCTAAGTGGCCTGGCCATGCGCGACGCGCTCTACGAGGCGGGCGTTCCCGAAGATGTTTTTCTTACCGTGATCGGCGCCGGCGATGCGGGCACCAACCTCCTTGCCCAGTCCATCAATGGGCTTTTCTTTACCGGCTCGGTCGCAACCGGCAGGGCCATTGCAAAGGCCATGGGATCACGCTTTGTAAAGCTTCAGCTTGAGCTTGGCGGAAAGGATCCCACCTACGTCTGCGCCGATGCCAATGCGCTTACCTCTGCCGATTCGCTTGCCGATGGCGCCATGTATAACGCCGGCCAGAGCTGTTGTTCGGTCGAGCGAATCTACGTCCATGAGTCGATTCATGAGGCCTTTGTCGGTCAGTTTGTTCGGGCCTGCGAGGCGCTAAAGCTTGGTGATCCGCTCTCGGAGAGCACCACGCTTGGGCCCCTTACCCGCGCAGGCCAGATCGATGTTCTTAACCACCAGGTCAGCGATGCGCGCAAAAAAGGTGCCCGTATTCTGCTTGGCGGAGGCACCACCCGGGGGCCATTTGATGGCAAGGGTAACTGGTATGCCCCCACCGTGGTAACCGACACCCGCCACGAGATGCTGGTGATGACCGAAGAGAGCTTTGGGCCAATCATTGGCATCCAGAAAGTCTCCGGTGATGACGAAGCCATCAGGCTCATGAACGACACCACCTATGGACTGACTGCAGGGGTCTATACGCCAGACGAAACCCGTGCACGGCAGATTCTTGCACGCGTGAATGCGGGCTCGGTCTACTGGAACTGCTGTGACCGTGTCAGCCCGCGCCTGCCCTGGAGCGGCCGGGGGGACTCGGGTGTGGGCCTTACGCTCTCGGAGGAAGGCATCACCACCTTCACACAGCCCAAAGCGTGGCATCTGCGGTCGGCCTGACATGACTGCAAAACGCCTGGTTCTTTTCGATCTCGACCACACCCTGCTCGATGGTGACTCCGACGAACTCTGGTGCAACTATCTGATCGGACTTGGAAAACTCGACAGCGAAACCTTTGGGGCC